>OKFO01000030.1_pt1 | contig 107356 bp, 88 predicted proteins | sample 1610231 | NCBI WGS metagenome assembly OKFO01 (sample SAMN04436633, study PRJEB24849) | human gut metagenome | biome: human gut; feature: NICU; material: stool | host: Homo sapiens | place: USA: Saint Louis, MO | collected 2010-01-17 | reverse complement strand
CTAGAGTCGAGGAGAATTCCGTCGCTAACACTGTCTGCCCAGAAGAAGTCACATAACGGGCTGTTCGGATCGGGCTGCTCAGCGTTGTGCGGATATATAAAAGGTATAGAACAGAAAGGCCTTATTGAATGTGCGGTTTGCTCGGACTCATCGCCGCTAGCGGAAATGCGGAGGATTTTGTTCAAGCCACTGGTTCATCACTGACCTGTATGCGTCACCGTGGCCCGGATGAGGATGGCACCTGGAATGACGCCAACGTGGTCTACGGATTCAATCGGTTGTCCATCATTGACCTCGCACATTCCCATCAGCCTTTACAGTGGGGTCCGGAAGACCAGCCCAACCGGTACGCGCTGACCTTCAACGGCGAAATCTACAACTACAAAGAGCTGCGCTCTGAACTGAAGGACAAGGGATATACCTTTGCTACTGACGGGGACAGCGAAACAATCGTTGTCGGCTATCACCACTGGGGACGGGACGTGGTTCACCATCTTCGTGGAATGTTTGCCTTCGCCGTGTGGGATTCGGTCGACAAGACGATGTACCTGGCTCGGGACCAGTTCGGCATTAAACCCCTCTACTGGGCAACTACCGACAGAGGCACACTCTTTGCCTCTGAGAAGAAATGCCTGCTCTCCATGGCAGACAAAGCCGACATCGATCTGTCGGTGGATAAGCGGGCGATCGAGCATTACATGGACTTGCAGTATGTGCCCGAGCCTGAGTCCCTGCACACCGGGATTCGCAGGCTGGAGTCCGGTTGCTGTGCGACAGTGAAGCCCGGTGAAAAGCCCGAGGTACATCGCTGGTTTACTCCTCGCTTCCCCGAAACATCGGTGAACAAGGAAAATATCGATTCCGAGATTTCAAAGATCGAGCATGCCCTCGAGGATTCCGTTGCTAAGCACATGCGTGCCGACGTCACCGTCGGATCCTTCCTGTCTGGCGGAATCGACTCGACGGCCATTGCGGCACTCGCGAAACGCCACAACCCGAACTTGCTGACCTTCACCACCGGTTTCGAACGCGAGGGGTATTCGGAAGTCGACGTTGCCACGGAATCCGCGGAAGCGATCGGCGTCGAGCACATCGTGAAGGTGGTCTCCCCCGAGGAATTCGCCGAAGCAGTCCCCCGCATCATCTGGTATTTGGACGATCCGGTAGCAGACCCTGCCCTCGTCCCCCTGTATTTCGTCGCAGCGGAAGCCAGGAAGCACGTCAAAGTTGTCCTCTCCGGCGAGGGCGCCGACGAGCTCTTCGGTGGATACAACATCTACCATGAGCCACTTTCTCTTGCCCCGTTCGAGAAGATCCCGTCATTCGCCAAGAAGGGTCTGCGAACCCTCGCGCAACGCCTACCCGACGGGGTGCGAGGCAAGTCATTGTTAGAGCGAGGTACCACTCCTCTTGAAGAGCGGTACTACGGTAACGCCCGGTCTTTCTCCTTCGACCAGCTCCGGCGCGTCATTCCGTGGGCCAAGAAAGAGTGGAACCATACGGATGTCACGACTCCGATTTACGAAAAGTCGCAGGGTTGGGATCCGGTAGCCAGGATGCAGCACCTTGACCTGTTCACCTGGTTGCGTGGCGACATCCTGGTCAAGGCTGACAAGATGACCATGGCGAATTCCCTCGAGCTCCGTGTGCCGTTCCTCGACAAAGAGGTCTTCAATGTCGCGCAATCATTGCCGACGAGCATGAAGCTGACTCATGGCACATCGAAGTGGGCATTGCGCCAGGCGATGGAACGCATCGTTCCCCCGCACGTTCTTAACCGGCGGAAGCTTGGATTCCCTGTCCCGATCCGGCACTGGTTGGCTGGCGACGAGCTTTACGGCTGGGCAGAGGACATCATCACCTCATCGCAGGCCGGGGAGATTGTCGACCTCGGAGCCACCCGCTCCATGCTCGAAGAACACCGTTCTTCTATGACCAGCGGATCTGGCCCTGACCATTCCCGACGCCTGTGGACTGTGTTGGCATTCTTAATCTGGTACGGAATTTTCGTGGATAAGTCGATTACCCCGGATATCCCAGAGCCGACGTATCCGGTCGAGATGTAAAGCGGCGCCCGTTTACATATGCGAAAACGCCGGCCACAACTCATTGTGTGGTCGGCGTTAAGCATTAACTACGAGCAGACTGTTCAGCCTCGTATCAGTTGAACGAGTCTCCGCACGCACAGGACCCCTTAGCATTGGGGTTATCAATGGTGAAGCCCTGCTGTTCAATGGTGTCTGCGAAGTCGATCGTCGCGCCGGTCAAATATGGTGCACTCATGCGGTCAACAACCAGGTTCACGCCGTCATAGTCATCGACGAGATCACCATCTAAGGTCCGATCGTCGAAGAAGAGCTGGTAGCGCAGGCCAGCACAACCACCTGGCTGCACTGCGATGCGCAGGGCTAACTCGTCGTTTTGTTCTTGGCTCAGCAGAGACTTTGCCTTAGCTGCAGCGGCATCAGTCAAAATAACGCCAGTTGTCTTCTCCGGTGCAGTCATGCACTTCTCCTAACACGAAACAGGATGCTCTCTGAAGCTACCTCAAATGATTAGTGGACACTACCGTACTCCACATCACAGCAGAACGCACTGTACAGCTAAATTATTTCACAAGGCATAAGAACCCCCGTAGTCGCGCACATCTGACACCTTGGGCACACCTACCCTCGCCTTATTCACAGGCTCGAACCCCTTTTCTTATATCCTTGATCGCGTGAAGATGCCATGGACAACGTCGAAAGAAAACCAGTCGAACGATGGCTCTGCGTCAGAATCATCGACGACGAAGTCATCGCGGTGGAACCGTAAGCGTAAAGGGTCAGTCAGCGTCACTGCCGGTGGTAGCAAGCCCGCCTCAACCAGCAGCAGTGCAGCAGACGGGAAGTCCTCCGATGGCGATAGCAGCGGTAGCCAGTCGCAGGATCGCTCCACCCCCAAGGGATATACGCCACCGAAAGGCCACGCGACACCTAAGCGCAATGACGTCGAACGCCAAAAGGGTGTGCGCAAAACGGCCTATAAGGCGCCTGAGACCCCTGCGGAAGCGCGTAAACAGCGCAAAGAGTTGAAGAACTCAATGAGCAAGGAAGAGTACAAGGCACTCAAGCGCAAGCAACGCGACGAACGCGCACGGGAACGCGAGCGGAACCGTGAACGCATGATGAGTGGCGATGAACGCTACCTCATGGACAGAGACCGCGGCCCCGAACGACGGTTGATCCGTGACTGGGTCGATTCCCGCCGTCTCTTTGCCAACACGTTCATGCCCATCGTGGTCGTGCTGCTTATTCTGATGTTTGTCACGACCGCGACCCGCAGTTATCTGCTCAATAATCTGCTCTCCATGGTGGGGATGATTCTGCTCATCCTGATCGTCCTCGACGGTGTTTTGTCGGGTCGTCGAGTGTCTCGTTTCGTCCGTGAACGTCACCCGGATACTGCTCTATCGACCTGGTCAATGGGCTTCTATGCCTTCTCCCGCGCGTCGATGATCCGACGGTTCCGTACCCCGCGCCCGCAGGTCAACATCGGCGATAGCATTTAACGCCAATTAAAAACGCACGCACTGCATAGAATCGTAAGCACTGCCCAAGATGAAAACTTTGGTTCTTGGTGGAGCCCGGTCAGGTAAATCTGAGTGGGCGGAGCACCTGGTGACACCCCCAGACTCCGCGGCGTCTCCCGACGATGTCCATGTCACTTACGTCGCGACTGCACGGCCTTGGGGTTCCACCTTCGACGCCGACTTCGCTCGCCGGATCGAGCGCCATCGTGCACGCCGTCCATCTTGGTGGCACACCGAGGATTCACGCGATCTCGTCGACGTCCTCACTGAATCATCGGACCAGGAAGCCGCCCGTCAGACTACGATCCTTGTCGACGATCTTGGCACGTGGTTGACCCACGAACTTGCTGAGGTAGGCATGTGGGATGCGGAGTTCGGGTCGGACGACTGGAACAAAGGATTACACGCCATCGGCGCCCGGCGCGACCGACTGATCACCGCTTTGCGCCACGTTCCGGCACATGGCCCTAATCTTGTTGTTGTTAGCCCCGAGGTTGGAATGGGCATTGTCCCCAGTTATCCATCTGGCGGTGTCTTCCGGGACGAGCTCGGACGGCTCAATGCCGATGTTGCATCGGTATGCGATCGAGTTGTTCTAGTGGTCGCTGGGTGTGCTCTCGACCTCCGGCCCTGAACAGTCCAATGGCAATGCTTAACACCGACAATAAGTAGAGAGAAGCAACAGTGAGCGATTCCTCTTTTCCCCTCATCTCTCCTCCCGACGAACACGTGTATGTACGGGCTCGCCAGCGGCAGGCAGAACTGACCAAACCGGCAGGCTCGCTGGGGCGATTAGAAGACTTGAGCTGCTGGATTGCCGCTTGCCAGGGGCAGTGTCCACCCACACCGCTTAACGACGTCACCACAGTGGTTTTCGCCGGCGATCACGGAATAGCCACCCACGAAGTCAGCGCTTATCCCACTGATGTGAGTGTGCAGATGGCGTCGAATATTGAGTCCGGGGGTGCAGCGGTGTCCGTTCTCGCGAAGCGGGCGGGCGCCTCGGTCCGCGTGATTGACGTCAGTCTGAATAGCGGTTCTGAAGCCGACACCCATATCCGTGACGGCAGTGGGTCGATTGACCGGGAAGACGCTATGACCCGCGATGAGTATCGACGCGCACTTCAGGTTGGGATCGATGCTGCCGATCGCGAGATTGACTCCGGGGTTGATCTGCTTATTGCCGGCGATTTAGGCATCGGAAATACGACGCCCGCCGCAGCGTTGATTGGCGCCCTAACCAACACCGAGCCCGTCGTCGTCGTTGGGCGTGGCACCGGAATTGATGACAACGGCTGGAAACGGAAAACTGCAGCGATTCGGGATGCGATGTATCGCGTCCACAATATTCACGACGAACCAGCCAGCGTTCTCCAATTCATTAGCTCGCCCGACATAACAGCGATGGTTGGCTTCCTTGCGCAGGCAGCTGTTCGCCGCACACCGGTCATTCTCGACGGGATCGTCGTGTGTGCAGCGGCCCTTTTCGCCGAAAAACTTGCGCCGGGCGCGAAGCAATGGTGGGTCGCCGGCCACCGGAGTGTTGAGCCCGCCCAGGAGATTGCGCTGCGCGAGCTGGAATTAACCCCGGTCGTTGATTTGGGGATGCGGCTCGGCGAGGGTTCGGGGGCAGTCGTTACGCTCATGATCGTCAACGCAGCCGTGGACATCATCCGCAACATGGCGACGTTCGACGAAGCCGGTGTGTCGACGGCCTCAGACGCTGAAACATCCCGCACTGGAGACTCCGGCGCTGAAGCCTCCCATTCCGAAGACCCCGGCACCGAAGAATAATGTCTGGTAAAGCAGGGTTTTCGAGTGAGCAGCCCGACAACCCCACCCACGGCCACGCTATCCCCGAAGGAATATCGACAGCATTTAGTTGGCTAACGGTGCTGCCTTTCCGTGGTTCCCGCGTATTCGACCGCACGACGGGCCGTCGGGCAATGCTGGCGATGCCGCTGGTAGGACTGTTCCACGGACTAGTCGCGTGGTGCGTGTTCACACTGACCTGGCTGCTCCAAGTGAACTTCGGGCACACCCTGGACCTCTGGGTCGTCGCATTCGGAATCGTCTCCTTGTGGGAATTCAGCACCCGGCTCATGCATATCGACGGTTTGAGCGACGTTGCCGACGCGCTCGGCAGCTACGCCCCACCGCCGAAAGCTCGGGGCATCCTTGCCGACACGAACGCGGGCCCGATGGGCGTTGCCGCGATCGTGTTTTCCGTGGCAGCCCAGATCATCGGTGTTCACGCCATCATGCAGGGGGCGGGATCAACGACTCTCAGCGACGTCGGCCACTTCCCCGCTTCTGACTTCCCTGTTTCCACCGTCATCGGACTTATTCTCGTGCCGACGGTCGCCCGGATCAGCGCTTTGATCCTCTGCACAGAGGGATACCGTCCAGCAAATCCCACGGGTTTCGGCGCGCTCGTCATCGGAACCGTACCGAAGCTCGGTACAGCCGCATGGGTTACCACAGCAGCCATCGCCGCATTCGTCGGCGGAGGAATCCTCTGGACGCTGATGACACTGGCAGTCATCGCATTGACGATACCGTGGGCACTTCATTGCCGCCGGCGGTTCGACGGCCTGGCCGGAGATTGCCTCGGGGCGACGATCGAAATCGCGACCGCAGCAACCGTCGTTCTCTTCAGCCTGACTGCCTAATCGGCCTGACCGTTTGATCAACCGTCTGACCAATATGCAAAAAGCCCCGCTCACTCACACGTGGGCGGGGCTAGCGCTATAAACGCAAATCGGTTTTACTTCACCCGGTTTTTACTTCACCAGGGTGTAGCGCCAACCGTGAGAATCGTCGACGGAGCCGTGCTGGATCCCCGTCAAGGTTTCGCGCAGCTCCATCGAGATCGGACCTGCTTGTCCACCGTTGATCGTGAATTCCCCTTCGTTGGACTTCACGGTTCCGACTGGGGTGATAACAGCGGCGGTACCGCAGGCGAACGCCTCGCTCATCTCTCCGGACTTCGCGGCTTCGCGCCACTCTGCCGTCGAGATCTTCCGCTCTTCCACGGCCATTCCGCGATCTTCGGCCAGCTTCAGCAATGAGTCGCGGGTCACACCGGGCAGCAAGGAACCGGACAGTGCGGGAGTGACCAGCTTCGCGTCGTTTCCAGTGCCGTAGATAAAGGCAAGGTTCATTCCGCCCATTTCTTCGACATAGTTGCGCTCGATGGCGTCCAACCAGACAACTTGGTCGCAGCCCTTTTCCTCTGCTTGCGACTGAGCAGCCAAGGAGGCCGCGTAGTTACCCGCAAACTTTGCAGCTCCTGTACCGCCGGGGCAGGCGCGGACGTAGTCCTCACACAGCCAAACTGTCACCGGTTTGATGCCGCCACTGAAGTACGACCCAGCCGGCGATGCGATCAAGTAAAAACGGTACGTCGACGACGGGTGAACGCCCAGCCCCTTCTCGGTCGCGATCATAAACGGGCGCAGGTACAGCGCTGCTTCGCTTCCCGCTTCAGGAACCCAGTCTGCGTCGATCTCCACCAACTGATGGAGCGATTCCATAAATAATTCTTCCGGCAGTCCGGGCATTGCCAGCCGCTTGGCCGAATTCTGCATCCGTCGGCAATTCTGGTCTGGACGGAATGTGGCTATAGAACCATCTGGCTGGCGGTATGCTTTGAGTCCCTCGAAGATCTCCTGACCGTAGTGGAACAGCGTTGTTGCTGGATCCAGGGTGATCGGGCCGTAGGGGACGACGCGAGGATCATGCCATCCTTGCTCCCCGTCCCAGTCGATAATCACCATGTGGTCGGTAAAGTTCGCTCCGAAGCCTGGGTTCGCGAGCACCTTGGCGATGGCCTCGGGGGATGTCGGGTGTGGATTTTTTTCTACAGTGAAAGTCTTATCAGCCATGGTTCCTACTGTAGACCCTCCCCCATATCCAGGTAACTTTAGCCAGATTTTGACGGCCAAGGCGCGTCTGAGGAGAAGCCACGGTATTGTGGGAGCACGTAAAGTCATGCCGTAATCAGATCCTCATGACACGTTTCAACGATCAGCGTCACAGATCTGCGTTGACTTCTTAACTATCGCTTATTTTAGAGGAGACTTCCACCATGGCGTTCTCTGTTGAGATGCCCGAACTCGGCGAATCCGTCACCGAAGGCACGGTCACCACGTGGCTCAAACAAGTAGGTGACACCGTCGCTGTCGACGAACCACTTCTGGAGGTTTCGACCGACAAGGTCGACACCGAGATTCCTTCACCCGTTGCTGGTGTGTTGACAAAAATTATTGCCGACGAAGACGACACGGTCGAGGTCGGCGAGGTCATCGCAGAGATCGGTGAAGAGGGCGACGACACCAGCAGCGACGACAGTGGTGCGTCGGAGTCGTCCGATTCTGGCTCTGGTGATTCCGGCGCTGAGGAGAAGAGCTCTTCGGAGGGCGAGCAGTCGCAGAAGTCCTCTAGCTCCGGTTCGAGCGGTTCCGGTTCGGGCGAGGCCACCGACGTTGAAATGCCCGAGCTCGGCGAGTCCGTCACCGAAGGAACCATTACCCAGTGGCTCAAGAGCGTCGGCGACGAAGTTGAAGTCGACGAACCGCTGTTGGAGGTCTCCACCGACAAAGTCGACACCGAAATCCCCTCCCCTGTGGCCGGTACCCTCGTCGAAGTCCTTGCCGAGGAAGACGACACCGTCGACGTCGGATCGGTCATCGCCCGCATCGGCGACGCCAACGCCGCTTCCAGCAGCTCTGACGACAAGGCTGACAAGAAGTCTGAGGAAACCAAGCCTGAGGACAAGTCCGAGCCTGAGCCCTCTAAGAGCGAGAAGACTGATGAGGCCAAGGACACCTCGGACTCCGCCACCAGCTCCGAAACGGCATCGCCTAAGGCATCGTCCGCCAGCGCGCCCGATCGGGAGGAGCCCGCTACTCGCCCGTCGACCAAGGTCAACACGGGTGGCAAGCTCCCGTACGTGACCCCGCTGGTACGAAAGCTGGCGGAGAAGCACGGCGTTGATCTCACCACAGTTGAAGGCTCCGGAGTCGGTGGACGGATCCGCAAGCAGGACGTTCTTGCCGCCGCCGAGAAGGCGAAGGCCGCACCGGACACGTCGTCGACAAGCGGAAATGCAGACGAGAAGCCGGCGCAGGACGGTCCGCGTGCAGCATGGTCCACCAAGCGCGTCGATCCGAAGAAGGCAGAGTTGATCGGCACGACCCAAAAGGTCAACCGTATTCGCTCGCTGACCGCATCGAAGACGCTGGAATCCCTCCACTCGTCCGCGCAGTTAACGCAGGTCCACGAGGTCGATATGACCGACGTCGCTGCACTACGCAAGGCGTCGAAGCCAGCGTTCAAGGAGAAGTACGGCGTCAACCTCACTTACCTCCCCTTCTTCGCGAAGGCCGTTGTCGAAGCGCTCATTTCCCACCCGAATGTCAATGCATCCTACAACGCTGAGACCAAGGAAATGACCTATCACGACAAGGTCAACCTAGGAATCGCCGTCGATACGGAAGCTGGCCTGCTCTCACCGGTCATTCACAACGCTCAGGACATGACGTTGCCAGAACTGGCTGCAGCAATCGCCGACATCGCCGACCGGGCACGGACTAACAAGCTGAAGCCAAACGATCTCACCGGCGGCACCTTCACCATCACCAACATTGGTTCAGAAGGCGCACTGACAGACACCCCGATCCTGGTACCGCCACAGGCAGCCATGATGGGGACCGGCGCGATCGTGAAGCGGCCGTCCGTCGTCCCGACATCCGACGGTTCTGAAGCGATTGCCATCCGTCAGATGGTGCTGCTGCCTCTGACCTACGATCACCAGATCGTCGACGGTGCAGACGCAGGGCGGTTCATAACCACTGTTCGCGATCGCCTCGAGACAGCTAATTTCGAGGGTGATCTTGACCTCTAAATCCCGAATGCTGCGACACGCGGGTCCGCTCTAAATCTGCGCGACACCGTGTGACCAGCACGTCAGCGTCAACGTGTGGCCGGCCTCATTTGGGGGCCGGCCACACGCGTACGATGAACCACATGGGTTATCAGCAAGGATCCATTCGAGCTGTTGACACCGACTACGACGTCGAATGGCTCGGACAAGTTGACTATATGGAGATGTGGCATCGGCAAGCCGAATACGCTCAACAACGGGCTGATGCGGCTGGCGCCACACGTGACGAACCCGACCGTGGCATCGACAAGTTGTTGTTCCTCGAACACCCCGCGACGTACACAGCGGGGAAACGGACACAACCGGAAGATCTCCCTGACAATGACGACACGCCGCTCATCCGTATTGACCGAGGTGGGCGCATCACGTGGCACGGACCGGGACAGCTGGTGGGATACCCAATCATTCGGTTAGCCCAACCCCTCGATGTCGTCGATTATGTACGGCGCCTGGAAGAAGCCCTCATCACCACGTGCCACACCCTGGGTGTGACCAGCGCTGGGCGCGTTGAAGGGCGGTCAGGGGTGTGGCTGCCCACCGACGTCGTCCGCGGAGAACTGCGTCCGGAGCGGAAAATAGCGGCCATAGGGTTACGAGTGACGCGCGGAGTTACCATGCACGGTTTCGCTCTCAATTGCGATAACTCGCTAGACCCCTTTAACCACATCGTCCCGTGTGGCATCAGTGACGCCGGGGTAACAACCCTGACAGAAGAACTCGGACGCGATATCCGCCCCCGTGACATCGTCGGTCTCGTACGGGACTCTCTTATCGCGGCGCTGGACGGAACACAACCGCTCACTACCAGCACAATTCCTGACGATGGACATAAGCGCATCAAAGTTCAGTAGGATGTGTACGACGACACACTCAAAAATAAGGTAGAAGACATGGCAGTTGCACCGAACGGACGACGACTTCTCCGCATCGAAGCACGGAACGCCCAAACCCCCATTGAAGCGAAACCGCGGTGGATCCGGACTACCGCAACCATGGGCCCCGAATTCCGCGACATGAAGAAACGCGTCAAAGGCGCTGGCCTTCACACCGTCTGCCAGGAAGCAGGATGCCCCAACATCCACGAGTGCTGGGAAGACCGTGAGGCCACCTTCCTCATTGGTGGCGATACCTGTTCCCGCCGTTGCGACTTCTGCGACATTAAATCTGGCCGTCCCGAGCCACTCGATGAGGACGAACCTCGTCGCGTCGCAGAAAATGTCCGTGAGATTGGGTTGCGCTACTCCACCATCACCGGGGTTACGCGTGATGATCTGCCCGACGAGGGTGCGTGGTTATACGCCGAGGTTGTCCGGCAAATCCACAAACTCAACCCCAACACCGGCATCGAGAACCTCACCCCCGATTTTTCGGGTAAGCCCGATCTTCTTCAGACCGTGTTTGAGGCTCGGCCGGAAGTGTTTGCCCACAACTTGGAGACTGTGCCCCGCATTTTTAAGCGCATCCGCCCTGCGTTCCGTTATGAACGAAGCCTGGATGTCATCCGCCAGGCGCGTGATTTCGGCTTGGTCACCAAATCAAACCTGATCCTTGGGATGGGTGAAACGGTTGACGAGGTGAAATCCGCCATGCGCGACCTCCGCGATGCCGGATGCGACATCCTGACGGTGACGCAGTACCTCCGCCCGTCTAACCTGCATCACCCCATCGAGAGGTGGGTGAAACCCGAAGAGTTCGTTATGTACCGCGATTATGGGCATGACCTTGGGTTTGCTGGTGTGATGGCTGGGCCGTTGGTGCGGTCCTCCTACCGTGCGGGCCGGCTGTATGCGCAGGCGATCAAGGCACGCGGCGAAGAGCTCTCCGCTAATCTACGGCACCTGGGCGAGGGCATCGACGATACTGCTTCTCAGGAAGCCTCCACCCTGCTGTCCAAGTACGGAGCCAGCCGCGAGACACCAGTTGGCGCTCGTTAACGCTCACTGATTCCACCGACCGGACATCCATCGCCTATCCTGAACGTATGGCGAAGAACGACCGCGCAAAGGAAGAAAAGAAGGCCCAGCGCTCCGCTAAACGGGCACAGCGTAAACAAACACGCAGCCAGATGTGGCAGGCTTTCAACATCCAGCGCAAGCAGGACAATAAGCTCATCCCCTACATGCTGCTGGCTCTCCTGCTGCCTGCTGTCCTACTTTTCCTGCTCGGTTTCGTGTGGGGCAACAAGTGGCTGTGGTTAATCATCGGCCTTATTCTCGGCGCCACTCTTGCGATGCTTGTTTTCAGCCGGCGATTGCAACGGTCGGTTTACGATCGCGCATCTGGACAAGCCGGTGCTGCCGGATGGGCGCTGGACAACATGCGTGACGGCGTCGGCATGAAATGGGTCACCAAACAGGGTGTCCAAGTCAACAACCACATGGATCTTGTTCACCGTGTTGTCGGCACACCCGGTGTTGTCCTCGTTGGTGAAGGAGAAAAACAGCGGATCAAGCCCATGATGGATAAGGAGCGCCGTCGCCTTGCCCGCATCGTCGGCGATACCCCCATCTACGAGGTGGTGTCAGGCGAGGGTGAGGACGAAGTCCCCATCAAGAAGCTGCAGCGCCACTTGATGAGGCTGCCTCGCAACATTAAGAAGCAAGAAGTGGACTCATTGGCCAGCCGAATCGAGTCCCTGGACAATGTCCGCGGCAACATGGGAATGCCGAAGGGCCCCATCCCGAACCAAGCCAAGGTGCAAAAGGGAATGAACCGCCGGGCACGTCGGGCTGCACAGCGAAACAAGCACTAAGTGCTACGCCCTAATCACCACAGTCCCGGTTGCACGGTCATGCATGCCCCGCAGGTCTGAGTCGCAGATCGCTGCCGGGAGAATAAAGATCGTCAAGAGGGTGCGGACAACTGCGCGCCACAAGCCGACCCGGGCATCACGCTGATCTACTCGCGCAACCCCCATCCCGAGCATCAGCTGGCCCGGGGTGCGCGCGAAAAGCCATACAGAGATGATCCCGACAACGACGTAAACGATGATGTTCGTCGTGGCGGCAAAATTGCCCCACACCAGTTCGGTTTGTTTTCCGTCGCTCGGCCTGGGCCCCACGATGTAAAACAGGATTCCTGTGATGGCCATGGACACGAGCCAATCCAGGACCACTCCCCCGCACCGTCGCATAATCGACGCTTGCGACCCCGAGCCTGACTTTGTCAGCCCCAGTTTTTCACCGGGCCATCGAGACTGAACAAGCCCATCGTTTTCGCCGGGAATTTGTGGCCCTTCAAGCCAACTCGTGCGCTCTGATCGCTGATTGTTCTTCCGCTCGCGTGCCCGATCCTTTGCCATAGGACGCACTTTACCTGTCGCACATTCTCCACGGCACCTGGCTTGTCGTAAGTTCGCCGTTACCGGCACCCTCACTATCGCCCCCACCGTGCCAGCACCCCCACTTTTGTGGAGGAAAACACGTCTGTCCAGGACGTAACATTAACGAAACATATCTTTATCCCCAGAGCAACACCTTTACTTTAAAGTGGAAAGTAATGCTCGGTCACTTACAGATATTCCCGACCGACCGAGAGAAATCTGCGAGGAGTCACAGTGGCTTTCACTAATGCTGAAGATGTCACCACATACATCAAAGATAACGACGTCGAGTTCGTCGACATTCGCTTCACGGATGTCCCCGGCGTCGAGCAGCACTTCACCATTCCAGCCGATGCTTTCGATGAAGACGTCATCAACGAAGGACTCGCTTTCGATGGTTCATCCGTCCGAGGATTCACCACTATCGACGAATCCGACATGGCCCTCATGCCAGACCTGGCAACGGCCCAGCTAGATCCGTTCCGCAAAGCGAAGACGCTGAACATGAAGTTCTTCGTCCACGATCCGCTGACTGGCGAAGCCTTCTCCCGTGACCCACGTAACGTTGCCCGCAAGGCAGAAGAGTACCTCGCCTCCACCGGCATCGCTGACACCTGCTTCTTCGGCGCTGAAGCTGAATTCTATATCTTCGATTCCGTCCGGTACAGCACCGACATCAACAACGCTTTCTACGAAGTTGATTCCGTCGAGGGCTGGTGGAACCGAGGCGCGGAAGAAGAGCGTGACGGGTCCGAGAACCTCGGCTACAAGACCCGCATCAAGGGTGGCTACTTCCCCGTCGCTCCGTACGATCACTTCCAGGATCTCCGCGACGACATGTCCCGCAACCTGATCAACGCTGGTTTTGAGCTTGAGCGCGCTCACCACGAGGTCGGTACCGGTGGACAGCAGGAAATCAACTACAAGTTCAACACCCTGCTCCACGCTGCCGATGACCTGCAGACATTCAAGTACATCATCAAGAACACCGCATGGCAGGAAGGCAAGTCCGCCACCTTCATGGCGAAGCCCCTCGCCGGTGACAACGGTTCGGGCATGCACGCTCACCAGTCACTCTGGAAGGACGGCTCGCCGCTGTTCTACGACGAGGCTGGCTACGGCGGACTGTCCGACACCGCCCGCTACTACATCGGCGGCATCCTGAAGCACGCTGGTTCAGTGTTGGCATTCACCAACCCCACGCTGAACTCCTACCACCGCCTGGTTCCTGGCTTCGAGGCCCCCATCAACTTAGTGTACTCGCAGCGTAACCGCTCGGCAGCGATCCGTATTCCGATCTCCGGATCCAACCCGAAGGCAAAGCGCGTCGAATTCCGTGCACCGGACCCGACGGGTAACCCCTACTTCGGTTTCGCCGCGATGATGATGGCCGGCTTGGACGGCATCAAGAACCGCATCGAGCCGCACGCTCCGGTTGACAAAGACCTCTACGAGCTTCCGCCCGAGGAGGCCGCTGACATTCCTCAGGCTCCGACCAGCCTCGAGGCAGCTCTGGCTTCCCTGGAGAAGGACCACGACTTCCTCACCGAGGGCGACGTCTTCACCGAAGACCTGCTGGATACGTACCTCAAGTACAAGTTCGATAACGAGATCTCGCCGGTACGCTTGCGTCCGACCCCGCAAGAGTTCGAAATGTACTACGACTGCTAAACGGCCAGGGCACAGCCAGCTAGCAGCAGCTAGCACGCGAAAAACCCGTTGTCCTCGCATATCAACGAGGGCAACGGGTTTTCTATGTCTTCCAGGGGATCATCTAATCCCCAGCCGTGAGGCTAATTCGTCACATCAGACTTGGCTATGGACTCGCGAATGAAGCCCTTCACCGCGTTAGCGTCATTCGGCAGATCAGCCACATGCCGGCCACCCTGCATGATGTCAGCAAAGCGCTCTGGCGTTTCCGGCTCCTCGCCTAAAGCCTCCCGCATCGTGTCAGCAAACTTCACCGGTAACGCTGTCTCCAGGCAGACAATCGGCGTGTGGACCGCCTCTCTCTGCTGCCACGCCACGGTCACGCCATCAGCGGTGTGCGGGTCAATATCGACGCCATACTCATCATGCACGCGTTTGATCGTCGCTAATCGGTCAGCATGGGTCGACTTCCCGGAGCGGAAACCAAATTTATCCGCCACCGATGGGAAAGCCGAGTCATCTGAGAGATCAAAACCGCCCTCACGAACTCTCTTGCCGAACAGGTCCGCGGTGCGGGCAACGTCGCGCCCCAGAACGTCGAAAATAAATCGCTCGAAGTTGGACGCCCGAGAAATATCCATCGAGGGGCTCGACGTCGCTAAAGTCTCACGCGCTGACCGCACCCGGTAGCTACCCGTGCGGAAGAATTCATCTAAGACATCGTTCTCATTTGTCGCGACAATGAGTTGGTCGATGGGCAGACCCATGCTCCGCGCGATATGGCCGGCGCAAATGTCCCCGAAATTGCCCGTGGGCACGCAGAAGCTGACTTTGCTCTCATTCGACTCGGTGGCGCGAATCCAACACGCCACATAGTAGACAACCTGCGCCATGAGCCTGGCCCAGTTGATCGAATTGACGGCTCCGATATGGAATTCGGCCTTGAAATCAGCATCTGATGAAATTTCTTTCACCACATCCTGACAATCATCGAATACACCATCTAAAGCAATATTAAAGATGTTGGGATCATCCAAGCTAAACATTTGCGCTTGCTGGAATGGTGTCATCCGCCCGCGCGGAGTCAACATAAACACGCGAATTCCACGGCGGCCGCGCATCGCATGTTCCGCCGACGAACCTGTATCCCCCGAGGTCGCGCCCACAATATTCAAAGTGCTGGAGCGTCGCGATAATTCATATTCAAACAGTTCACCCAGCAACTGCATGGCCATATCTTTAAACGCGGCAGTTGGGCCTTCAGACAAATGGCCGATGAACAGGCCATCCTCCAGCTTACTGACCGGCACAATATTCGGGTTCGCAAACCGAGGAACACGATAAGCCCGTTGAGTCATCTGCTCGATATCATCGCGCGGAATATCGTCGACAAAATAGGAAATGATTTCCGCAGCTAAGGATGGATATCCTTGGTCATGAAGAAGGGACCGGAATCGGGATAAATCGGATGAATTCCACTGCGGGTAGGACTCGGGGACATAAAGGCCCCCATCGGGTGCAAGACCGCGGAGCAGAATATCGGAAAACGCCACAGGCGACTGGTGTGGATCACGGGTGGAGATGTATTTCACCCGATCCAGCCTAGCCGACTGTGGCGTTAAACCATGCCCCGATGCAGATTCATCGGGAAATTAAACGAAATGTAGGCAATTTCGTGACTAGCCAATTCCCTTAAATCCGGACGGACGAGGAATATTACGCAGGTTGGAGTTCGCGATGTTAATCATCTTGCCGACGCCACCGTCGAGCACAGTGCGAACAGCAGCCTTGGTGAAGCCGCTGACCTGCTCCAGGGAGATGTCCGGCGGGATCGACAGCGCGTTCGGATCGGTCTGGACATCAATCAACACTGGGCCTGGGTGAGCCAGCGCCTCTTGGAGTGTCGAGCGGACGTCCTTCGGGTCCTCCACACGGTAGGACTTGATTCCCACCGCGCGAGCAATGTCAGCGTAATTGAACTTCGCGTGGTCGGTTCCGAAATCGGGGATACCCTGGACCATCATCTCGAGCTTGACCATGCCCAGCGTGGAGTTGTTGAAGACCACCATCTTGATGGGCAGCTGGTGGAGCTTCACCGTCAGCAGCTCACCCATCAGCATGGAGAGCCCACCATCACCGGACATCGAAATGACCTGGCGCTTACGATCCGCAGCCTGTGCGCCGATCGCCTGTGGCAAGGCGTTCGCCATCGTTCCGTGGCGGTACGACGCCAGCAGCCGACGGTTCGGGCCGGCCATGATGTAGCGTGCGTGCCACACGTTGCACATACCGGTGTCGGCAGTGAAGATGGCGTCGTCGTCGGCCAAGTCGTCCAGGTTGTACGCCAGGAATTCGGGGTGAATCGGCGTGTGCTTGGACACGTTCTTGGTGTACGCAGAAATGACGTGCTTCAGGTTCCGCTGCTGCTTCTTCAGCATGGAATCGAGGAAGCTGCGGTCGGTCTTTTCCTTCAACAGCGGGAGCAGCTCCGCCATGGTGGACTTCACGTCGCCGACAACCGGGTACTCGACATGGGTGCGTCGACCAATGTGAGCACCGTTAATGTCAATCTGCGCGGTGGGCGTCGTCGGCAAGAAGTCGGTGTAGGGGAAGTCGGTACCGACCAAGATCAGAAGGTCAGCATTGTCGAATGCTGCAGTACATGCACCGTAACCAAGGAGGCCGGACATGCCGACGTCATACGGGTTGTCGTAGTGCAGAACTTCCTTGCCGGCATACGAGTGCCCGACAGGCGACTTAATCTTCTCCGCGACGGCGAACAGCTCATCGCGAGCACCGGCACAACCGATACCGCCGAACATCGTCACCTTGTCAGCCTTGTTAATGGCATCGGCAAGGTCGCGGAGCTGCTTCCGGCTGGGGTGCACTTCCCCGTTCTGAACCGAGAAATTACCTTCCAGCGACGGGGTCTCCACAGCCTCCTGCATGGAGATGTCACCGGGGAAGGACACCACGGACACACCGTGGCCAGCCAACGTCGACTGGATAGCAGCGTGAATACAGCGCCCCGCCTGAGCAGCTGAGTTCACCAATTCGCAGTACCCAGAGCATTCTTCGAAAAGCTTCTCAGGGTGCGTCTCCTGGAAGAAACCGGAACCGATTTCCTTCGACGGGATCTGGCTAGCAAGGGCCAGGACCTTCCCACCGTTGCGGTGAGCGTCGTACAGCCCCTGAATCATATGTGTGTTACCCGGACCACACGATCCAGCACACACGGAGAGCTCACCGGTAACAACAGAGTGAGCACCGGCCGCGAAAGCAGCAGACTCCTCGTTATAGCAGTGAACCCACTCAATTGAACTTTGCCGGATAGCGTCAACAATCGGGTTAAGACTGTCGCCCACCAAGCCGAACACTCTGCTAACGCCCTGCTTTTCTAGGGCATCTACTAGCTGTTCTGCGACATTACGTGCCATTAATTACCTTCCTAAGGTTCTTAACACTTTCTGAGGTACCACAAGTTTGAGGTCTCCAAGGATCTCCACAGGTCTCCATGGAGGATGCATCAAAAGATCAGCCCGGGTAAACCGTTCGCGATACTGTGTCTACTCCCCTTGCCACATAGAGAGCAACGCGCTTCACCGCGCGCACACACCGCTATTTATGATACATCAACTAACAAAGGTGCATTTTACCTATCTACCTGCGCGAATAACATTCAATTGAGACCTACCTAACATGGCTATATTCAATGTGACTTTCACCGAGAGGCATCGCGCGGACCCTAGCCCAGACTTACACAGCGAACGCCACCTACTACACCGTATGATGACAACATGTCCGATTCTTCCGCGATCTGGCTGAGCCCGCAGCAACAACACGTCTGGCGATCGTTCTTACGATTTCATGATGAACTCAACACGGTGATCGCCCGACAACTCCATAACGAGGGCGATCTGTCCCTCGCAGATTTTGAGGTCCTCGTCAATTTAAGCGAAGCCCCCGACGGGGAACTCCGCGTCACACTTCTGGCCGACCGTATGCTGTGGGAGCGCAGCCGACTGTCACATCAGGTCAGCAGGATGCAGAAACGTGGTCTCGTTATTCGTAACGACGATCCCCACGACGGTCGCGCTTCTGTCGTCTCTGTCACCGATAAGGGCCGAAAAGCTATTGAACACGTCGCTCCCGGTCACGTCGACACGGTGCGCAGGAACCTTTTCGCGCAATTAGAGGATGGCGACGTCGACTATCTCTCGGGTGTTTTCGATCGGCTCCTGAACGCTATCCACACCAACAATCCCGAGATACCCACGTGTGCATGCCCGCCAGCGGAGACTACGCGGACTTAGCCTTTGCGGGATAGCTCCCGGTCACGGAGTTGTTTTTCGGTCAACAATTCATACTTGTCGGGCACGCGGGAGACGCGGACAGCTTTGAATGTCCACAGTTTGTTGACCACAAAGTTCACGGGCATGGCCACAAAAATACCGATCAGGTTGGCCCAATACAGTTGGTTTCGGAGCCCGGTGGAGCTGTCGAAAATTCGGGGAGAAAGTTCCAGCGGGGACGTCGGGTTCATCAGTAGGGTCATCACGATTTGCGAGACCACCCAGCTCAGCAGGCCGACAGCGAAGAAGGCCAGGAATTCACGGAGCCAGCGGCCGTGGCCATGAGACTTGAACGTCCACCAGCGGTTGATTTGGAAGTTCCAGGTGTTTGCCACGACGAACGCGATGGTTGCGAAAATGTGGTACCAGCGCAGGTGGAAGCGGGTTCCTAGAAGGTTGAGCACGGTGTCATGTGGTGTGACATCAAACCCCCAGCCGAAGAGCTTGTTCGCGATCACCAAAGCCACCATGTTCACGATGACTCCCGAGCCGCCGACCAGCCCAAACTTGATGAACTGGATAAGTGTGTTCCCGTACCGGGAAATCACGATCGATGATCGCTCGCCCACATTAACTCCGTACTATTTTGTCACTCATGTCCTGCATGCACCGGCCAGGCCCGGCCAGACATGGATACTCTAACGAATCCGCGACACCTGTCGACAACTCCACGCCGTGACATTTATCGCTCTTACGATTCCTCTGACGGGGACTCAGCGATGCATAAACTCATCCTCCCCCCAGAAGACCCGATCGATTACTTTCCTCGCTTGGCGGGTAACTTTCAAGTAGTTGTCCAAAAACTCCTGGTAGTGCTCGGGTTCCCACCCTGCAGCACCCGCTGTGTGCGCCAGCGCAGCACCCGGCTCGGGTAGCTGATCGGTCCGCTTTCCGCGCACCAAGACAAGGGCGTTGCGCGCTTTCGTCGCTGTTTGCCATGCGGTCCGCAGAGTTTCACAGTCCTCAGGCTCGAGGAGCCCGACGTTTTCGATAGCTCGGAGGGTCGCCATCGTGGACGTGTTGTGCAGCTCCGGGTACTCGTGCGCGTGTTGGAGGGTCAGCAACTGCACTGTCCATTCAATGTCGGTCAATGCACCGCGGCCCAGTTTCGTGTGGGTGTTGCGGTTGGCCCCATGGGGAAGGCGCTCTTCATCGACGCGGGCTTTCATGCGGCGGACTTCCCTTACCGTCGCATCGCTCACACCGCCCTCCGGATAGCGGAACTTGTCGATCATATGGAGGAAACGACGACCTAAGTCTTCATCGCCGGCGATCCACGTCGCACGCAGCAGCGCCTGCACTTCCCAGGTTTCGCCCCACCGTTCGTAGTACGCGCGGTACGAGTTCAGGGTCCGCACGGTCGGGCCGTTACGTCCCTCGGGGCGAAGGTCAAGATCAACATCCAACCTCGGATCCTGCGAGGGCTTCGCTAGCCGACGTCGCACAGCGTCGCCGATGCCGATGGCCCATTTCACGGCGTCTGCCTCGCTCACGTCATCGTGGGCGGGTTCGCAGACAAATAGCACGTCGGCATCGGATCCGTAGCCCAACTCGCCCCCACCGAGGCGCCCCATGCCTATCACGGTCATGGTCGCCGGGATTGGTTCGTCGGGGTGTGTGGCCGTCCACCCGTGGATCTCCGCGTAGAGGGCCGCTTCCAGCACCGCGTCCCACACGAGGGACAAGCTGTGGCACACATCGGCCAGGGACATCATTCCTAACAGATCGGCACACGCGATGCGGGCTAGTTCTTTTCGACGTAGCGACCGGGCGGCGGCAATCGCCTTGTCGGGGTCTTTGTGCCTGCTCGCAGTGGTGACGAGGGATCGCGTCACCGTGGACGCGCTGACCTCCGTGAGCTTCGGACCGTTGGCGCCGTCGCCAAGAAGTTTGACGACGTTCGGCGCGGCCAGAATTAGGTCCGTGGCGTATGGGGACGTCCCCAAGATGTGCATGAGGCGACGGCCGACGATCCCCTCGTCCCGGAGCATCCTGAGGAACCACGGGTCGTGGTACAGCACGTCGGAGAGTTTGCGATACGCCAAGAGCCCCGCATCGGGGTCGGAGGTGTCGCCCAACCACTCCATGAGGGTGGGAAGCAGCATCGCTTGGATGCGATCCTTCCGGGTTGTCCCCGACGCGAGCGCTTTGAGGTGCTCATACGCGCGGTCCGGGAACTGGTACCCCAGCACCGCCAGCTGGCGACGGGCGGCGTCGGGAGACAGTCGCGCGGTTTCGTCGTCGATAAGAGCGACGGCATTGAGCAGTGGCCGGAAGAAGAGTTTGTTGTGCAGACTGTGAATTTGGCGCGATGCTCGCCAAATGAGCTTCTTGAGCGATTCGCTGCTCGTCATGGAGGAGGTCGAGCCGATGCCGCACGACCGCGCGAGCCACCGGAGCGCGTCCTCGTCATCGGGCTCGGGCAGCATGTGTGTGCGTTTGATCCGCTGCAGCTGAAGCCGGTGCTCCAGTAAACGCACGAACTCATAGCAGGCGATGAGCTGCGAACCATCTTCCCGTCCGACGTACCCTCCGCGGATGAGGGCCTGAAGAGCGCTGATTGTCGATCGGACGCGTAGATCGGGGTCGATCCGGCCGTGAACCATCTGCAGCATTTGAACTGCGAATTCAACATCCCTCAGACCGCCGACGCCGAGTTTGAGTTCCCGCTCTTGTTGTTCCTTGGGGATATTGTCGATGACTCGGCGCCGCATATGTTGAGTGTCGTCAACAAATGAGTCGCGTTGGGAGGCTTGCCACACGTGCGGCTGAATTGCTTGGACATAGGCTTTGCCGAAATCCATGACGCCAGTCATGGGGCGGGCCTTGAGTTGCGCCTGAAATTCCCAGGTATCGGCCCATCGTTCGTAATAACTCAGGTGGCTATCGAGCGTGCGGACGAGTGCTCCGCTTTTCCCTTCGGGACGAAGGGCTGCATCCACTTCGAAGAAACATCGGGAGCCGACTTTGATGAATTCGCTGGCTACGCGGGTTGTTTTCGCATCGGCGGTTTCGCCTACGAAGATGACGTCGACGTCGGAGATGTAGTTGAGTTCGCGCGCACCACACTTCCCCATCGCGATGACCGCTAGCCGGGCATCCACGGGGTTGTTGTCCGGGTACACCGTGGCGACGGCTACCGCGAGTGCCGCTGTGAGTGCTGCGTCGGCGAGATCGGATAACGCGGCTGAGACCTCGACGAATCCCATGGGGTGAGCCATGGCGCGCTTTTCGTTGGGCGACGCCGAGGCTGTGCCTTCGTTGCCGTCCTCTCCCCCGTGTGCCGCTGAACTGCCGCCTCGCGCTGAGCCACGTCGGTCATCATCGTCTGACTGGGAATGGTGGAAAACCCCGGACGGGATGGTGCTTGCCAAATCGGAGGCGGCGATGCGCATCAACAGCGTCCGGTACGTCATCTTGAGCTGGGTATATGCCGCGGTACCGGTTATTCTTGCGCGGTACATCCCGGCCTGGGAAATCCGTGGATCGACTGATCCTTCTCGGGCAGAACCTTCACTTTGCTGCGACGATGTCGTGGACGATGGCGTGCTGGTTGAGGCCCCCGCTTCGTTCTTCCCTTCGTCACTGCCTTCAGCCAAATCCGACGTCTCGGACGCCTCCGACTCCTCGGCTCCTGGTGTCGCAATCGGTTCCGCCTCGACCGACGACAGCATCGCTGCCATCATTTCTTCCCTGTGCGGGATGGGGTCAGCGAATGATGTCCACAGGTGGGGGTTCGCAACCAGGTGATCCCCGAGCGCAGTAGAGCCCCCGACCAGCGCCAGCACACGCGACCGCACACGCGACCGCACAACCTCGTTGTTCCGCATCGCGTCAAGAAACGCACTGGCCTCGTCGGAACTCGGCTTGAGATTTTCGTTCAGCCGGTAAAGGGTGTTGAGAGCCAATTCCGGGTCGCCGACATTGGCCAGGAGGTACAGGAGGCCAAGCGACTCCTGGTTATCCCACCCCAGTTTTTCCAGGTCGGACGCTGCGTGAGGGCTGGTCAAACCCAAGGTGGACGGTGATGGCACGGCAGATCGTGTTCCGCGTGCCGTCCGGAGTCGTGGTTCGGGGGGCCGGTGGGGAGCAGGGAAGAAAGTCATGGGATCACGTGCTTTCGTGTCTGATCAGACCTGGCTTTAGTAGTCCAGCGTGGTGTCCAACTCCCATGGCGTGACCTGGCTTTGGTAATCATGCCATTCCTGCCATTTGTTGCGGAGGAAGTACTCGAAAACGTGCTCACCGAGGGTGTCCGCAACAAGTTCTGAGCGCTCCATTTCACGGAGTGCTTCGTCTAACGACGTCGGAAGGTCGCGGTAGCCGAGCGCGCGACGTTCCCTGCGTGTCAGGGACGATATATCGTCCTCAGCCTGTGGCGGGAGGTCGTACCCTTCGCGCACGCCTTTCAATCCCGCCGCGAGGAGCACCGAGAATGCCAGATAGGGGTTACATGCGCAGTCGGGGCTTCTCACTTCGACGCGACGTGATGAGGCCTTTGTCGAGGTGTATCGGGGTACACGAACCAACGCCGATCGGTTAGACAAGCCCCACGTTGCCGACGTCGGCGCCTCATCCCCAAAGACCACGCGCTTATACGAGTTGACCCACTGGTTCGTCACGGCCGAAATCTCGTTGGCGTGCTCCAAGATTCCGGCAACAAAGGACCGCGCGGTGGCCGACAAATTGAATTCGTCATCGGGATCGTGGAATGCGTTGGTGTCGCCTTCAAAGAGGGACATGTGGGTGTGCATGGCGGAGCCCGCTCTATTAGCGAATGGCTTGGGCATGAACGTCGCCCGAACCCCGCTTTGCAAAGCAACCTGCTTAATGAGGAAGCGGAAGGTCATAATGTTGTCCGCCATGGAGAGCACATCGTCATAGCGGAGGTCGATTTCTTGCTGGCCCGGCGCGGTTTCATGGTGCGAAAACTCGACGGATATGCCCATCGACTCGAGGGCTGTGATGGCATCCCGTCGGAAGCCCGGGGCTTCATCGTGAACGGCCTGGTCAAAGTATCCGCCATTATCGGTCGGGGTCGGTTCTTTGCCTTCCGTCATGAGGCTTCTGACGAGGAAGAACTCAATTTCGGGGTGGACGTAGGAGGTGAATCCGTCGTCGGCTGCTCTGTTTAATTGCCGACGTAGGACTTGGCGGGGGTCGGCGTAGGAGGGTTGACCGTCCGGCAGGGCGATATCGCAGAACATTCGTGCGGACGTGAGTTGGCCGTCGTACGGGAAGGGCAGCATTTGGAATGTGGATGGGTCCGGCCGGGCGATGGTGTCGGACTCCGAGACGCGGGAGAAGCCCTCGATGGCTGACCCGTCGAATCCGATGCCTTCGGCGAATGCGCCTTCGAGCTCGGCGGGAGCGATGGCCACGGATTTTAAGTATCCCTGAACATCGGTGAACCAGAGGCGCACAAAGCGGATGTCGCGTTCGTCAAAGGTTCGGAGGACAAATTCTTGTTGCCGATTCATACCTACAGGGTAGTCGGTGGGTGGGACATGGGCGCGTGTTAGCCACAGAGCGCGTGTATGTGAATAGAGTTTGATGCGTGGGAAAGCCCCCACCCCCCTGGCACATACGGTGGTCACACCAGTAGAAATACCCAGAGAAAAACCCGAAAACCCTGTTTATTTGAGAGAGGAATCTAGCCTATGTCTGCTCACCCCGACGCTCCGCAACAGTCAGAAAAGCCGAGGCGGAAAACTCGGATTCATCACCTCGATCAGTTCAAGCGTGAGGGTAAACGCTGGGCAATGCTGACTGCCTATGATTTCACGACGGCTCGCATTTTTGACGACGCCGACATCCCCGTGCTTCTGGTCGGTGATTCCGCGGCCAACGTCGTTTATGGGTATTCATCGACGACGACGATCACGATGGAGGAGCTCATCCCTCTGGCTGCAGCTGTGGTGAGGGGCGCTCCCCACGCACTCGTCCTCGCGGATCTGCCGTTCGGCGCCTACGAGCAATCGGATGAGCACGCCGTCGCTAATGCTGTGCGGATGGTTCATGGTTCTGGTGCCGACATGGTGAAAATCGAAGGTGGCGAGCGAATCGCGCCACGTATTCGGGCGATTACTCAGGCCGGGATTGCCGTGATGGCGCATATTGGGTTTACGCCTCAGTCGGTGTCTTCGCTGGGTGGTTTCCGGGTGCAAGGGCGTGGCAGTGGTGCTGAGCAGCTGAGCCGCGACGCGAAGGCCGTGTGTGAGGCCGGCGCGTCTGCCGTCGTTCTTGAAATGGTGCCGGAGGACATTGCCCGGGAGATCACGAAGGAGCTTCCCATCCCCACTATCGGCATTGGTGCTGGCGCTGGCACTGACGGCCAAGTACTCGTGTGGCAGGATATGGCGGCGATGCCAGCGGGTCGACGCACTCCGTCGTTCGTCGAGGAATTCGGGCAGATCGGCCAGGAATTACGCGACGCTGCTCAGCGGTATCGGGAACGAGTAGCCGAAGGCACTTTCCCCGACGCTGACCATGCTTTCTCGGACAACCCGAAGGCTTAAACGGCGGCGCGCACCTACACTTAGCGTCATGAGTTCTACTGATCAGCTGGAAGTCGAAGTTAAGTTTTCCGTGGACGACGCCACCCCGGTGCCTGATTTTTCCTCGGTGGAGGGAGTCGCTGGGGTTGGGGCTGAACAGCGGTTTACGCTCTCGGCGACGTACTACGACACGCCAGACCTCCAGTTGACCAGGAATAAGATCACGTTGCGACGTCGCAGCGGGGGCCCCGACGAAGGATGGCATCTCAAACTTCCGGGAACGCGCGGGCGTCGCGAAGTCCATGCCCCATTGGACGCGGGGGACGCAACGGATTCCCACCATGTTCGTCCGCCTCGTGCGCTCCTTGAGACACTTCATGAGGCACTGCCTGCTGCACCGGCGGACGATGACTCGGCGGACTTTATCGCCATCGCACAAGTTGACAATGAGCGGCACGTGACCGACGTGATGGTGGACTCCCCTAGCTCGCGCGGAGATGCTGAATCAGGCAAAAGTGCTACCTCATACAAGGGAGCTGAATTCTGCGATGACCACGTCTCATCGCGCGGGCTCCTCGAAGGCGGACAAGCCCAGCACTGGCGGGAATGGGAAATTGAGCTCAGCCCCGAGATCCTCGACGATCGCAACGATGGTGACGGCCAACGCGATAATCATAGCTTTGCTGATGACTTCTTAGACCGACTCTCTCAGCACGCTCTAGCAGCTGGGGCGAAGAAATCGTCGAGCCCGTCCAAGCTCGTCATGGCTATGGGCGACACCATGCCCGACTAGGCGTCGATAAGACCTCGGCCGTGGAGCCGTCGGCTAGTCCTCCTCGTCTTCCCACTCTTCATCGGCTTCGTCGGCCTCTTGATTGCGCTCGTGAGCTCGCTCAAGCGCGTGCTCGGCTTCTTCTTTGGAGTCGTACGGCCCCATGCGGTTAAGCCAGCTCGACTTCTTCCCCTGCGAAACTTCCTTAGTTTCTGAATTGAAGTACCACTTTTGATCGTCGGTGGCCATGGTGAGTGCCCTTTCTGCAGTATGTGGAAACCGTCACCGCGCAAAAATCGCAGTTTTTTCACAGGCGCATAACAAGTTTATTTCACTCTCGCCTACATCGCCCGCAATAGACCATTATCTACCTACCATTGTTCGTAGGCCTCAGCGTCTCAGAAAACAGTCTCACAGCAGAAAGGATTTCATGTCCGGTTCACCCTCCCCTGCTTTGCTTACTGATGCGCATACTCGGGCATGGGGTGTTGATCCGACATGGATTGTTTCTACACCCGGAACACTGGCCTGGCTGGGCGAATATGTCGCGCCCATTGGTGGAACCACGATCGCGCAGACGATCGAGCCGTCGGTTCAGGTCGCGATCAGTCTCACAACGACACCACCTCAGGGCAACCACGATCAGCTAAACCCATCTGAAACCGGTATGTCCTTCGGTGTTCATTCGGCCGGTCCTTACCCCATTGCCGACGCTGACGACGTGGTGCGCACCGTGCTGGACACTGTGGCACACCAGCAAAGTGGGCTTCGACGGTCGATTCTCCTCTACGTGACGATCATGTCCTCTATTCCACCCGGTGAAGGTTTCGGTGAACACGCTGCGGCCACTGCCGCGATAACCATGGCACTAGCGACGGCGCTCTCCGGCAAGGATGACCCACCGTGCCCGCCCGCGCTGGCCACACTCACGGCGAAGGCACTCCGACAGTCCGCGTACTCCCCCACATCGTGGTGGCGACCGTCGGTCATTTTCCGCAGTCAGCCCGGAACGCTCACTCATCTCACACAGTTCGACGACGCCGTCACCGCGCTGCCTTTTACTGACAAACGGGAGCCTCTCCACCCAGTAATGCTCTCTGCTACGCCTACCGACGAAGACCTCGATCACGCACAGGGATGGGCATCGAAAACCCAGCGTAACGATGCTTTCTTGTGGCGCGCATGTTCCACCTTCGGCGTCGAAACGCTATGGGACTTGCCGTCTGCTCCGCAGCGTGTTCTGGAGTGGCTTGATATTTCCCGGCGCGACACGACTGCTGATGAACAGCAGCCGGACTATCCGTCAGTCATGGAGGCGCGCCGGTGGCTGCAGTTATGCGGGCGGGATAGTTCACGTGCGCGCCACGCGGCGATGGACGTGAAATCGCGACGCACGACTCGGGTGGCCTCGACGCTCACGACGTCAGGCCGCGAACTGATCGAGCTGGTTTCTGCTGCAACGCCCACCCAGCAGCGAATACTGAGAGACATTGCAACGCCAGCTGGCTGTGACGTTATCGGGGAAATTCCCGGCCAGAGGATTGTTGCTGCACGGCCTGTCACCGGCGCGTCCACGTCGGTACTCGCATTGGTGAAGCCGAATAAGGATGAGACTCAACCACAAACTGGCGACAAGATGCGGAGCGACGGGCCACGGAGCGAAAGCGCGAGAAACAGCGGAATAACAGTCACGGAACTATCTTTCGCCGAGCCGGCACACATACAGCTCTCACTCACGTAGCCAACAAAGCCACAGCCCCCACACATGTAGCCAACAACCCTGCACTCCCGCACAAAAACGAATGAGCCGGCCTATAAGCCGGATTTTGTCTGCCATGCGGGGTCTCCCCTGGCATGGGAGGTAATCATCTATCTCGGGCTGCCATCGCTAGCAGCCTCACGCGGCTTACCCGCGGACTTGGACGAGCAGCCCTCAAACGCCCGCGCCGGCGCACCAAAGCAGCGGTGCGCCATCATGCCTTGCTCCCGGAAGGGTTTACCTAGCCACCACAGTCACCTGCAGTGCTGGTGCGCTCTTACCGCACCCTTTCACCCTTACCTGCAGATGTTGCGTCTGCAGGCGGTCTACTTTCTGTTGCACGTGCCCTCAGGTCGCCCTGGGTTGCTGTTAGCAACATCCGTGCTCTGTGGAGTCCGGACTTTCCTCGACGACGGTCTGCGCAGCATCAGGCACGGTCTCTGCAATCAGAGATCTCGCTCTGCTGTCGATTCCGCCCCCGCGATTACCCGGCCGGCTCAATCGCGAGGCTTCACTCTACCCCATCAACAAGGTGCGCGGTGGAATTGATAGCCTGCACGCAGATCGGGCCGTCGCTATAAAAATCAACGATGCTGATTGACGACGTATCCAGGTGAAGCCGAACAAAGAAGTCAGAGTCGGCACACAAAGCGCGACGCAGAACCGACTTGATGGGGGTCACATGGCTAACAAGGAGCAGGTTATCTCCCCAGTGCTGGTCAACGAGTTCCGTCACCGCCTTGTGAACCCGCTGATCAACAGCCTGAACACTTTCTCCACCCGGTACGGGCATGGTCCAATCCGTGAACCACTTTTCTTGTGTTTCGCCGAAATGGTCATGAACGTCCTTGAACGTCCGCCCGTCCCATTCGCCGAAATCAAGTTCGATGAGGTTATCGACGACGTCGACGGGCAACTCCGCGGGCTGGTCCGCCCCAGGGACTAATTCGTCTGTGAGGTCATCAAGGGTTTGACGGCAACGCAACGCTGGCGATGTCACCGCGGCGGTTAAGTCGGCGTCGCGCAGCCATCGGCCAGCTCGACGTGCCTGGCGGTGTCCTTCATCGGTGAGAGGTATGTCGTCGCGGCCCGCGTACTTACCTTGTGTGGAGTACGGCGTTTGCCCATGACGGAGCAACACTAACCGGCAGCGCTGCGTCTCGGATGATCCCGGTAGCCAGGCAGCCATCAGACCGCTCCTTCCAGTTCGGGGTTGTACCGAATGAGGTACGTATTGCACTCCGGGCATTGGAGGAGCTCGTCGGCGGGGCCTTGCGAAATGCCGTTAACGTGGCATTATCCAGCGACATGTGGCACCCCTGGCACACGCGGTCTATCAGCTGAGCGGCTCCGACTCCGTGATCCTCACGCTGTATGTCGTAGGCCTCGACAATCTCGTCGGGCAACTCGTGTTTAATAACCTGAACTTTTCGATGCTTTTCGTCTATCCGCCGACGCACCGCCATGATCGAGTCATCCAATGCGCGACGAGCGGCTGCAACGGAATCACCTGAGTCAATTGTTTCCGGCGGCTGGTCCTGACCCTCAGGGCTTTTGAGGTGCTGGTCACGCTGGGTTTCGACGTCATCCCGTCGAGATTCTAACCGTGCTCGGATCCGCTGGGCAGCGTTAATGTCGTGGTTAAGGTCGCGTCGTCGCTCTCGGTCTGAGGTCACGGTGAGCCGTTGACGATCATCGGCCTCTCGGCGACGAAGCTTGGCAATATCACTATTGAGCTTGAATAATTCAGCATCCATCTCTGAGAGCGTGACCGAAGCCGCGACAGTGCGGGACCGTGCCAAGGCTTTCTGCCTCAGGACTTCATCAAGCCGCTGTTTTTCTGGCAGGTTGACTGCCCGCGCTTCCAGAACCTCAATGTCGTTGTGGAGCCGGGACATATCAAGAAGCCTCTTTTGATTCCGCACTGAGCATTTCATGCTGTCCTCCTCCATCGTGACGGTTGAAGCGCCTGGTGCGCCAGCACTAGCAGTTATATCTCTAGAACACTGATCTCTAGTAAACCAGCAAACCGGCCGTCCGTGTGGCACTTAATGCCGCGCATCTCGGCAGGCCGTTGAGCTATTCGGACTCGTCCTACCGCTTCTTGGTGGCGTGGACTGTCCAGGGATCCGTCCTCACCTCAATCACCTCGGCGGGCAGACCCAACTGCTCACGCATCATGGTGGCGACGGATGCACACCACGGGAACTCGCTGGCCCAGTGCGCTGTATCCACCAAAACAGGCCTTCCGCGGCGAAGGTGCTCGTCGGCAGGATGGTGGCGGAGGTCCGAGGTCACATACACATCGGCACCCACCGCCCGCGCTTGATCCAAGAAACTGTCACCCGCTCCCGAGCACAACGCCACTGTTTCAATGCGCGTATCGGGATCGCCAGCTGCTCTGATTCCCTCCACGGTTTCCGGTAGCGCGTCCGCAACCCTCTGGGCGAATTCCTTCAGCGTCGTCGGGCTAGCGAGTTTCCCGACGCGGCCAATCCCACCGATCACACCGCCGCTCATGGTGACGCAATCAAAAGCGGGTTCTTCATATGGATGAGCGCGAGCAATAGCGTCGATAATGTCGTTGTCGAGGTTTGGACGAGCAACAAATTCCACTCTTACCTCGGTGGCATGCTCGATCTTGCCGACGCTACCTAACGCCGGGTGGGAACCGTCCTCCGGCAAAAACTGGCCTGTGCCCTCGGTCTCGAAGCTGCAGTGGGAGTACTGGCCGATCTTTCCCGCCCCCACGGCGAATACTGCGTCCTTCACCTTCTCAACATGGTCGACGGGGACCATTACGCCCCACTTGTGCAGCGTCGACTTAATAGGGTTGAGCGGCTTTGTCTCTGTCACGCCTAGGAGGTCTGCCAAGATATCGTTGACGCCGCCCTGAGCAGCGTCGGCATTGGTGTGGGCGGCGAATAACGCGCAGTCGTTTTTAATCAACCGGTGCAGTAACCGGCCCTTCGGATCATCCGTCGCCACGGAATGAGTGCCCCTCAACAACAAAGGGTGGTGGACAATGAGTATGTCCGCGTCCTGGTCGATGGCGTGATCGACGACGGCATCCGTGGCCTCTAACGCGACGGCGACTCGGGAAACACTCGCGGATGGATCCCCGCAGATGAGGCCCACGCGATCCCACTCTTCTGCCAGGGGCGGGGGGAAGGCGGCATCCATGGTCTGACGAATATCAGCGACTGTAGTCATAGACCTATTGTGACATGAGGCTAGGACACGACTGAGGCAATAACGCTTCGTGGGTGTGCGCGACGGCCACGTGGCTATGCCCGACGGCTACTTTGAATGTGCTGCACAGCGTCAATGAGTTGTTCCACGTCACTCGGGGGCCGCACAGCTAGTCGGAGTGCGCTGCCGTCGAGTCCGGGGAACGTGTCTGTACGCCGAACCGCAATGCTGTGTGCAGCGAGTTCCTGAGTCAGACGACGCGTCGATTCCGGCGATACCGGGCCATCGTTTTCCGGAGGAATGACCAGCATAAATGGCGCTGCAGAGGGGTAAACATTCCAGCCCGCCGCGGTCAAGGCCTCCGCCATCGCCGCCCGGTTGCGCACCATCTCTTCTTTATCGCGTCGGGACCACTCGATGCCGCGGGGACTCACCGCTTGACGCATCGCTTCCAATGCCAACGTTCCCACAGACCAGGGCGGGCGTCCGTGGCTAAGTCTCTCGATCACGTCCGCGTCACCGACGAAATATCCGCACCGCAGCCCAGCCACCGAGAATGTCTTCGTCAACGATCGTGCTACCACCCCCCCGGTCGGCCGATGAGGCACAAGCGACTCGGGGCACTCACTCTGGTTCGCAGACTGGTTTTCAGAACACACACCAACACTGCAATCAGTGTTATCAGTAGGCCCTGACGTGGCCATATCGATAAACGCCTCATCCACCAGAACGATCCGTCCCGGTTTCAGCGCCCGCTCAATATCCTCCCGGCGGTGAAGAACTCCTGTCGGATTCGTCGGATTACCAATCACCACGAGATTCGCATCGGCAGGAATCACGCCGGGCCAATCTTCGTCGGTAAGAGACCACCGAATAACACGCGTGACCGGAATATTAGCGCTGGTCAGCGCAAGATCGGGCTCGGTGAAGGAAGGATGCAGAAGAGCCGCTCGAACGCCATCCCCCCGTCGGCTAGCGGGACTCCCTGTGGCAGCAACTCGGCCTCCACCAAAAATCTGGGGAAGCAACGAAAAGCCCTCAGCCACACCATTAAGAAGCATGATTTCCGACGGATCACACCCATGAAAATCGGCGATGACCTCACACGTTTCCTGCTCTTCCCACGGATACGCGCCGAGATCACCCAAGCGATGTGCCAAGGCCTCCTGCAGCCACGCCGGGGGCACAGGGTGCCGAACTTTCACTGCGAAATCAAGGTCCGCCCCCCGGGCGGCTTGATCCCCATGAATCTTCATCACGTCATTCACAGTGAACACAGTACCCACGGGGCACGGCCCCCCATCCCAACAGCACCCAGAGGTCACGGTCCCCATCCCAAGCGCGGCTCATCCCAATCCCTGCTGATCCCATGCCGCACTTCAGCGAGCCCCACGCCACCACTACGATAGATAGTCGCGTCGGCAATAGGCTCTTCCTGCACCGTGGATATCCCCATTGTTGGCGTCAACACCACCACGAAAGGATCACCTGTGACGGGTACCGAAACCTTAAAAATTGTCTTCGTATGCACGGGTAATATTTGCCGTTCGGCAATGGCTGACGTGATGGCGCGTGATGCCCTCGAGCGCGAAGGACTCCTCAGCCAAGTGCGCGTGGAATCGTGCGGGCTTGGTGGCTGGCATGTGGGACAAGGCGCCGACAATCGTGCCGTCGAAACCCTCCGCGAGCACGGGCTCGATGGGACTGAGCACCGCGCAAAACAATATGGTCCCCAATTTGCCGACGCGAACTTGTTCATCGTCATGGACGACGGCCATCGACGTGCCCTCCGGAATGATGGTGTCCCGTCGCACAAGATCCGTTTCCTTCGCTCCTTCGATCCCGCTGGTGGGCGCCATGAACCACTGCAGGATCCCTACTACGGGACGAAAGAGGATTTCACTGATGTTTATCACTCCATCGAAGCTGCGCTGCCGGGGCTATTGTCGTGGGTGACACGTGAATTAGAGGATCGATCGGACCGATAAGAATGGCTCAACGGGGTTGGCGAACATTCCTCAAACCAGGATGGGTAATTACCGCAATCCTGGTGATCGCGTTCGCCTATGTGGCGTTCACAGTCCTAGCACCGTGGCAACTCGGGAAAAATTCACGGACGCAGGCGACCAATCACAGGTTGGAAAAAGCGTTCCATGCGGACCCCGTACCTTTGTCGAAGGTCATCACGAAGACGGCGTCGGCACCAACCGGTACCATCGACGAATCGAATGAATGGAAGCGCGTCAAACTCCAAGGTTCTTTTCTTGCCGACGAGGAGCTGGTGCTGCGCAATCGCCCGGTCAATTCTGATGCCGCGTACCAGATTCTGACGCCGTTCCGTGCCGACGATGGCACGGTCATCATGGTGAACCGCGGCTATGTGAGGCCTGAATCCGGAAGCAGGATTCCATCCTTTGCTCCGCCACCCAGCGGGAAAGTGACGATCCAAGGCTATACTCGGTTGGACGAGCCCGCCCCCGAAGAGCCGAAAACAACTCATGACGATGGCTACACAGAGATCACGAACCTATCGTCATCCTGGTATAAGAAAGAGATTCCCCAGGAAAATTTTGTTAAAGGTTATGTCCAGCTTGAAGAGAATCAGCCGGGGGCGCTCAACGCTATTCCGCTTCCTCAGTTGGATTCTGGCCCCTACCTGTCCTACGGCATCCAGTGGATTACGTTCGGGATTTTAGCTCCTCTGGGGCTGGGATATTTTGCGTGGGCTGAGATTCGGGAACGCCGCAAAGCCCGCGAAGAAGAGCAAGAATACGGTGCACTGGGTGAGGAAGACATCACCTCAGATGGCACGCCAACAACCGACGAGACAGCTGCCGATGATCGGGATGCTGGAGAGAGTGCAACGATTTCCGGCGAGGATGCTGGCTCGGTTAAGCGCGTGGACTCCGAGGAAGGCCAAGGACCGACGTCGGAGCACGTGCCCTCAGACCAGCGAAGTCAGGACAAACCATCCAGTGCCGACGAGGACACCACCGACCGCGACTCACAACCGGAGCCGACGTATCAGCAGGATTTGTACGATAACCGCTACGGGGGAACTAAACGCCGTAACGCTTTCGCCCAGCGTTTTAAGAAGGACGAAGAGCGGTTCTAGTTGGAGACTGGTTATAGTTATCGCCGGTCCATGCATCGCTGAAGAACAAGCGCGATCCCCAAGGCCGCGTATTGAACACCGCGTGACAGTGTGACCGCGCGTCGGACGTCGGCAATAGTTGGCGCGGGGCCCTCCCCCATGACTGGGCGCATTTCAACTCCGTAGGAGTACTGTGTGGCGCCACCCAATTGCACGCCTAAAGCACCGGCGGCGGTAGATTCCACAACTCCCGCATTAGGGCTGGGATGGTTTTGTTTCCGCCACGCCGTGATCGATCGTCGCCCGCCAACGGCGGAGTGAATGAGCGCTGTTACCCGCGCGACCGGCCAATTTGCCAGGTCGTCCAGCTTGGCAGCAGCCCACCCGAAATTCATATATCGGTCGCTCTTGTAGCCCACCATCGCGTCGAGGGTGTTAATGCAGCGGTGCGCCACGACTCCGGGAGCTCCCGCCAGCGCTCCCCAGATCAGGGTTCCGACGCCGGCATCGGAGGTATTTTCGGCCAGGGACTCGACCGCAGCGCGGGCAATGCCATCGGCATCGAGTGAGTTAGAGTCGCGGGAACACAGCCACGGAACCCACTGGCGTGGCTCGTCGATAGTAGTCATGCCGGATTGGTACTGCTCCAGTGCCGTGGCAACCCGGCCTCCTGTCCGAGCAAGGCTTGTCCCGCCGAGGCTAAAGAATGTGACGACGCCGAGCACAACCGCGTGTCGTGTGGTGCGACGAGGGCCGGCGAGCGCTGTGGTGACAAGTACGGGGATACCGACTGACAACGCTTCGAAAGCGACGCCGCGTGGACGGGAATCTGCATAAATCCGCTTTTCCAGGGCTTGTGCCGCGCGCCCAAATAATGCCACGGGGTGATAGGACGCTGGGTCTCCAAGGATAGCGTCGGCAAGAAAGCCCCCGGCTAGCCCATATTGTTCCGGAGCGAGATGAAGGGAGCGATGCGCACCACGGCTTAGCATGGCGATGAATAACTATCGTCATTGTTGAGCCGACGGGGGAAAGCACCACTTGTCCTTGAAGCGGCCTCGCATACAGCATCAAGATCGTTCCCATAATCGACTAACACGGGATAGACCAGGTTGCCGTTGGAATCCTTCTTCCGCAATGACGGGCAGGCACCGGGGTAGGTGTAATAGGCGTCAGAGTTGCTCGCCAACGCTGACCGCAACTTCCCTTTCGTGTCCCCACCCGGTTGGTCGATGACGGATTGCACGATCAAGACATAATCACCGTCACACCTGACATTGCGAATGGAGCGGGTGCTTCCATTAACCGACACCGAGGTGATAGTTCCGTCGCTGTTGTTATTGTTGGAATGTTTTTCTTCTGTCCATTCAGGCACGCACCGACCAAACCGGGTCTGAAGGTTTTTAGGAACACCATCGCGCTGCATTCTTTCATCGCTGTAGCATCGGCCACCTAAATGCGAATTGGGGTTATCTTTGTCTGGCATATACGCTTCCCATTTGGACCCCGTCCAATGAAGCGGAAAAAGCCAATCCGTACCGTGCTGGTTTGCTATCGCCCAGGTGCCGTCGCACTCTAATACATCATTAAGATCGTCGTAGATCGCACCGGTTTCGTGCATATAATCAATGGTGCACCGCTCGCTTACTGACGGGCCACTTTTGCTGTCGTTATCGTCAGCCGCTTCTGCAGAGCTGGTTGTCTGATTCTCTTCAGCCGGCGAGGTCGTGGATTCTGAGGACGCCGCACCACCGTCGGCAGAAGTGTTGTTATTGGCACGGTTGTTAATGAATTGCACCGTAACTACAACGACCGCGGCGATCACAATCAGCGCCAGAATGGTCCACAAGAGGGGGATGGCACGTGAGCGTTTTTTCGGCTGCTGGGGAACCTGCTGGTTCGGGGCACCACCATTAACACCCCATTGATTGTTTCCATCAGGTCTGCTGGTGTCACTCATTGTTTCATCCTTGGTGGGCTATCACAGTGTGATTAGCACGGGGAGCTAAAGTCACCACGATCGTTGAGGGTTCATGGATACCAGTTACTTCTCGACTTCGCTTCTTGGCACATGGCGCTTCTGTCGGAGCCGAAATCTCCATATACAGGATAAATGTCATCGCCATTGAGCTGTCCACGTAATGACGAGCAATGTCCCGGCGTCATAAATTCAGAACCAGGGTTGGCTGCGAGTGCCCGTGAAATATCCCCGGCTGTGGCGTCTTTATTCGTATCAACGATTGAATTCTTGATAACAATATTTCTTCCGTCACACGCCGGCGACGAGGCACGCACTGTCCGACCCGAGACGGTTACCGACGAAATATAGCCATTAGAATCGGTGTTGCTGGACGAATCTGACTGATTGCTCTTCGCGGTGTCATCGGGGCCGCATTCGGTGAATCGTGATCGTATCTCTGATGGCACCTGATCAGCATCTAACCGTGAGCTAAGGTAACAACCATATCCGCTGATTCCGGAAACTCCGTCCCGTTCATATTTGGACCAGTGGCCATTGGCCCAGTGGTAGTAACTCACGTCGTCAGTTCGGGGAACTCCGAACAACAACCAGTCCCCGGAGCAATACACCACTTCATGTTCGCCGGTCATCTGCGGAATATTTTTGCGCAAGTAGGATTCAGAGCAACGATCAGTCGCAGCTGCACCTTCATCATCAGACGCAGATTGAGATGAGGGGTTGGCGGAAGCCAACTGGTGCGGTGACTCTGACTGGCTTTCCAGTGTTCCACTACTGGCCGCTGCGACGGATTCATCCTGGCCGTTGTTCTTATCGGCATTCTTCAATGCAATCCAAATGATTGAAGCCCCAATGACAAGAGCGACCGTTATGACGGCTGTGATGCCAATGGGCATGAGGTTCCGCTTTTTTGGAGGCCCGGGCTCGTTATTTGGGGGGGTATAAAAGGATCCCCATTCGCCATCAGTTCCAGAAGTCGAATTCTCCAAACGTCGACCGGGCTCGTGATTCATGGAGAATACCCCTTTATAAAAAGTCAGCGCGTGAGCAATGGAAGGCAGTTGGTCACAAGCAGTGTACCCAGACGACCACAGCGACATAGAGTCCGGTACATGTATCAGCCAGGCCCTCTACCCCAGCCTGAGGGTGAAAATGGGGGTCTATATGACAAAAACCTCCATCCGCTGTGCGAATAGAGGTTTTTATTTTGCTGTGCGCCCTGACGGGTTCGAACCGCCGACCTGCTGGGTGTAAACCAGCTGCTCTTCCAGCTGAGCTAAAGGCGCTTAAGTGCTCATGGCTCAAGGCCTGACTGCTCTTAAGCCGTAGACAAAGCTAGCATATGCCGTACTGGAAAGAGAAAACCGCTGAAAACCGGACTTTCCGCACCGGCGAAAATCGCAAGCGAGCGCAGAAAACCAACACCGGCCTTACGTCGCAAGGCCAGCACCTGCTCTAGCTTGGGAGCCTGCGTTAATTCCCGCTTTAGTTCCGACGCACCCCACGCTGAACCAGGCAGGAACCTTGCCAGTCCCCCAGCCGCAATGCGGAGGTCTGCACCAGCCCGGCCAATTGAGCGTTCTCAGCGATATCTCCCGGCGGAACGGTGCCTGCTTGCCCTGCTCCTGGGGTCACCAACCAGATTTGGCCGTCTTCCGCTAGTGCACGTGTGGCATCTACGAGTCCATCAACGAGGTCTCCGTCGTCGTCTCGCCACCATAACAAGACGACGTCGACGATTTCGTCGGTGTCGGGGTCATCCAAGAGAGGTTCGCCTATGGCATCTTCAAGTGATTCGCTTACTGCTGAATCGCAGTCGTCATCCCACCCGAGTTCCAGGATGATGTTTCCTTTTGTCACGCCCATGCGATCAGCAAAGTCTTTGTCGCGCGTGGCCGCCTCGCCCACGGTTTGGTGCCTCCTTGACAATATGGATTGAATTATTAGCGAGGTTACCGTTTTTACGTGAAATTATCTCATCGACTCTCCCACGAAGTCCCCCAGAATCCCCCAGAATGACGCCCCTGGGATCAATAATGCTGTCACCCCCACCCAAATTGATTGGTTTCTGCTGGAAAGAGTGCTGCTGCGTAGAATCGATTCAGATAAAGATTTTGGCCATTATCCAAGAATCTTGGCCACATTCCACAAGTTCAGGAGTACACGTCGATGACTGATACCTCGCCCGATTCGTCGCGCGACAGCAATTTCGCCCTCATTCGTGATGGCGTCGCGTCCTACCTCAATGACAGCGACCCCGAAGAAACTCGTGAATGGCTTGAGTCCCTGGACGGGATGCTGGAGAACGCAGATAGTGATCGTGCGCGCTACATCATGTTGCGCATGATTGAGCGCGCAACGGCGAAACGCGTTTCCCTCCCGTCACTCACATCGACCGACTATGTCAACACTATTCCGACGACGATGGAGCCCGAGTTCCCCGGCGACGAGGACATCGAGAAGCGCTATCGTCGCTGGATCCGGTGGAATGCAGCGATCATGGTTCACCGCGCTCAGCGCCCAGGTATTGGAGTCGGGGGACACATTTCCACCTATGCCGGCGCTGCCCCCCTCTACGAAGTTGGGTTTAACCACTTCTTCAAAGGCAAGGATCATCCGGGCGGCGGGGACCAGGTATTTTTCCAGGGACATGCTTCGCCCGGAATGTACGCCCGTGCATTCCTTGAGGGCCGACTAAGCGAAGAAGACATGGACGGCTTCCGCCAGGAAGTCTCCCGCGAACACCGTGGCCTCCCCTCCTATCCTCACCCGCATGGGATGCCCAACTTCTGGGAGTTCCCGACGGTGTCCATGGGACTCGGCCCCATGGAAGCAATCTTCCAGGCGCGGTTCAACCGCTACCTCCTTAACCGTGGCATTAAGGACACATCACAGCAGCACGTGTGGGCGTTCCTCGGCGATGGCGAGATGGATGAGCCAGAATCGCGTGGCCTCCTGCAGATCGCGTCGCTCAACAACCTGGACAACCTCACCTTCGTCGTGAACTGTAACCTACAGCGTCTCGACGGCCCTGTCCGCGGTAACACGAAGATCATCCAGGAATTGGAATCCTTCTTCCGCGGAGCCGGCTGGTCCGTCATCAAGGTCGTGTGGGGACGTGAGTGGGACAAGCTCTTTGCCGCCGACAAAGAAGGCGCCCTGGTCGACCTCATGAACAACACGCATGACGGCGATTTCCAGACCTTCAAGGCCAACGACGGTGCCTACATCCGCGAGCACTTCTTCGGCCGCGATCCCCGCACCGCGAAACTCGTCGAAAATATGTCGGATGAGGACATTTGGCATCTTCGCCGCGGTGGCCATGACTACCGCAAGATTTTCGCCGCCTACCAGCGTGCATTGGCGACGAAGGACCGGCCGACCGTCATTCTGGCCCACACGATTAAGGGCTACGGCCTGGGCCACAACTTCGAGGGCCGCAACGCCACCCACCAGATGAAGAAGCTGACCCTCGATGACCTCAAGCTCTTCCGGACGAAGCAGGACATTCCGATCTCTGATGAGGAATTAGAGAAGGATCCGAAGCTGCCTCCGTACTACAACCCCGGCCCCGACGCCCCCGAAATCAAGTACATGCTGGAGCGCAGGAAAGAGCTGGGCGGTTTCCTGCCAGAGCGACGCAACACGTTCACGCCGCTCTCGGTTCCTGGCGTGGACAAGCTCAAGCAGATGCGTAAAGATTCCGGCAAGCAGGAAGTGGCTACCACGATGGCCATTGTCCGCATCATGAAAGCGCTGATGCGTGACAAGGAAATCAAACGTCGCGTGGTGCCGATTGTTCCGGATGAGGCTCGTACATTCGGGTTGGATTCATGGTTCCCGACGAACAAGATTTACAACCCGCATGGTCAGCGGTACACGGCTGTGGATCATGATTTGATGCTGTCTTATACCGAGGCTACCGACGGACAGATGATGCATGAGGGCATCGATGAGGCCGGATCGGTGGCGGAGTTCCAGGCGGCGGGTACGTCGTATGCCACCCATGGCGAACCGATGATTCCGCTGTACATCTTCTACTCCATGTTTGGGTTCCAGCGCACTGGTGATTCGATCTGGGCTGCCGGCGATCAGATGGCACGTGGATTCCTCATCGGGGCCACAGCCGGACGGACCACCTTGACCGGCGAAGGCCTCCAGCACATGGACGGCAACAGCTTGACACTCGCCACGACCAACCCGTCCGTCGTCTCCTACGACTGCGCGTTCTCCTACGAGTTGGCGCACATTATTCCTCGCGGAATTGAACGCATGTACGGGGATTGCCCTGGTGAAAACGTCATCTACTACCTCACCTGCTACAACGAGCCGATACACCAGCCCGCTGAGCCGGAGAACCTCGACGTCGAGGGCGTTCACAACGGTATTTATCAGTACCAGGATGGTAAGGATGCGACCATCATGGCGTCGGGCATCGGTATGCAGGCTGCTCTGAAGGCCCGCGATATTCTTGCCAACAAGTTCGACGTCGATGCGGCTATCTACTCGGTGACGTCGTGGACGGAATTGGCTCGTGATGGTGTCCGCCATGATCGCGAACAGTTGCGTCATCCGTCGAAGGATGTGGGCACGGCCTTCCTGGAGAAGCAGCTGAGCGGCGCCCACGGGCCGTTTGTTGCTGCGTCCGATTTTGATACGACGATTGGTGAAACAATCCGCAAGTGGGTGCCCGGTGATTACACCGTGCTCGGCTGCGACGGTTTCGGGTTCTCCGATACTCGTGCCGCTGCCCGCCGGTACTTCAACACCGATGCGGAGTCGATTGTCGTCGCCGTCTTAGCTGGGTTGGCCCGGGAAGGGAAGATCGACGTCTCGGTGGCTGATCAAGCTGCGAAGGACTTCCACATCGACGACCCCACTAAGGCATAACAACCTGGGCCGGCTCTGGGTACGGGGCCGACCCGCGACACACCAATTTGTTGACAGTCCACGGGGCACGGCATCAGGCTTCACGCCTGGTAGCCTGGCCTCGTGGACGTTTTTCATGAGGTCAAAAGCATTGTGGCGAAATATGGACACGTTGACCCGGACGACATCACCCTCGACTCCACCGTGGACAGCCTTGGCCTGGATTCGCTGTCGGTGATCGATATCGGCGTGGGTATTGAGGAGCACTCAGGGCGCCAGGTGGACCAAGAACAGATCGATTCGTTCACGTCGATTAGGGACATGGTCGACTTCATGGAGCAGGATTCCTAACCGCCACGGTGTCACCCGCATCCCCGCGCAGCATCACAGGCTTGTCATGTTTGACGCACGAGCGTCGCGTCGTAGTCGTGGTCTAGATCCACGCCCGCACCGTCGTCGGCGGCGGGCACGAGTTCTGGAGCATAGTCCCAGGCCTCACCTAATGCGCTGCGGATGGCAGCGTCGATGCCCTGACGGGTTGTTGCCTCGGCAAGAATTGCGCGAAGCCGGTGCTCCGTCAGGACGACATTTCCTAATTCATCAATATCTGCAACGTGCAGCCCTAGGCTTGGCGTAAACCTCCACATGCTTTTTCCGTGTTCAATAACGCAAAAGGGCTCCCCGGTACGCAAAAGTTGGCGCACCAATTCGGCCCCACCGTTGTCGACGTAAATCATCACCGTTCTCCTTAGTTTGTCACCAAGAAGCGCGGTGAGCTGGCTTCCCTCCAGCTCCGACGGCTTGCTTTCTCCCATATTCCGGAACAAATTCCCGACGTCGCAACCTCAAGTAGGGCTTTATCCCCCGTGTGGGTTTGCTGCATAAGCGCAGGTCATAACACATGTTGCGCATGTTAACTAGTGTGACCGATGGTACTAGTCGGCGAGTCCCTCGTTAGCGGTCCACTCCCCCGCTCATAACCCGCTCATGGCCAGTAACAACCGGTGAGTTACGCACCGTATCCGAGTTCACGGGCCTTTTCATCGTTCCATTCGCTCCACAACGGTTTAGCCCAGTCGCCGAAGTCCCGGTCGGTGAGGACCACAGCGTAGTGCTCACCTGGGACGGTCCACAGGAATGTTCCGCTTTGCCCGAAATGGCCAACGGTGTGTGAGGGCAAAGCGGTGCCGGTCCAGTGTTCACGGCCCGACCCTCCCCGTTCGCGCGGGAGTCCTTTCTTCCCCTTCACTTCAGGCCCCAGAGCCCACGGGCACGGTTTGAACATGCCGTAGCCGGGGACGACGCCGGCCAGATCCGGGTACCACACTTCATAGTGAGGGTCCGCCACCAGTTGGGGATTAATCATTTCCTGGGCGAACAAATCCATGTCGTGCAGTGTGGATCGCGCGCCGTGACCAGCCGATCCATAGAGTTCAGTCTGGGTCATTCCCAGGGGCTGGCACACCGCTTCTTGCAGATACTCCGGGAAGGGAATCTCGGTTTCTTTTTCGATGTAGTCCGCGAGGATATCGTAACCGGCTGACGAGTAGATGCGTCGAGTTTCCGGGGCCTTTTCAGGTTCGGTCGTGGCAAACCCGACGCCGCTAGCGTGGGCGAGCAAATGCGCCACAGTCGCTGGACCTACGGGGGTTGTCAGGTCGCAGACTCCCTCTTCCACGGCGACTAGCACAGCGCGGGAAGTCAGGAGTTTGGTGACGCTAGCGAGCTCAAATACTCGAGTGGGATCCCCCGTCATCTTTCCGTCGACGGAGCTTGCGGCGTTGTTTACGGGCCAATCGTTCATCAGGTTCAACCATAGCGCGCGTGAGCATGAGCCGTCGGAGTTGACCTGCTGTCATGGTAACTGGTGCCCAATCGGGGTTATTGGGCAAGCCCCACCCTTTGAAGTAGGCGACGATGGACAAGATGGAGGCAAACGACGCTGAGACCACCATGCCCACGGTTTGAAGTTGGAAGCTATTAAAAAGCACCATCATCCCGCTACCGAGCAGTGCCGACGTCGCATAAAGGGTGTTACCGCCGAAAATCGCGGGGACAACACCGATGGTGATATCGCGGATCATCCCGCCGCCGACCGCGGTGATCATGCCAAGGAGCATCGCGGAGGGCCATAGCAACCCGGCGTTGAGGGCTTTTATTGTTCCGGTTACTGCCCACACTCCGAGGACAATGCCGTCGCCGATTTTGAGGAGTTTGTTCCACTGTTCCCGCTCTAGCGAGACTGTCATGGCGACGAGTCCGCCCGATAATGCGACGCCGAGGTAAATGGGCTCTTTTAATGCAGCGGGGAGACCGTGTTGAAGGAGCGTATCTCGGAGCAAACCGCCGCCGAGGCCAGACAAAATAGCAAGGAGGCCGAACCCGATAGCGTCGAATTTTCGACGACGCGCGATGGCGCCTCCCAGAATGCCGTTGATGAAGACGCCGGTTAAGTCGATAATGCGATAGACGGAGATAATGTCCATGGTTATTCACCAATCTGAACCATGTGAAGCTAAAAATCCCTTGCCTACGAGAATAGACAAGGGATGATGTGGGGCCAGCGGGGCTCGAACCCGCGACCAACGGATTATGAGTCCGTGGCTCTAACCTACTGAGCTATAGCCCCGTGAGGATGATAGCAAACGATCGGGAGAATACCGCTATTGCTTCACCCGGTTTCTACGCCACGTGAAAGACACGGGTGACCAGCCGGGAAAAGAAGGTAAAAAATAAAAACACGGGCCGTTACAGCACAGGCCCGTGGATATGAAAAAGCTCCCCCAACTGGACTCGAACCAGTAACCCTTCGATTAACAGTCGAATGCTCTGCCAATTGAGCTATGGGGGATTCTGCGGATGATGTCCGCAACGAGATAGAACTGTACAGAGAGACCACAGCAGAGGCAAATCAGTGGATTGAACTGGGCTTATGCGCGCGAACCGCTAAGCACGGTTCCATAGTGTCGCCGCCTCATCCATCCATACGACGCCCACCATAATGCGGGTACCGTACCCTAAGGCCATAGACCGAAGTTAGCGACAATGATAAAAATAGAATATGTCTGATCTCAACGTTTCTTTGCGCCCCAACGAAAATGGCGTCCACCTTACTAAGGTTCCATCGAGACTGATTACCTTCTGGCAGAAAACCACGTTAGCGGTTACTGACAAGCGCATCGCCATTAACCGGCCACGTTTATTGTTCGGTTTAATTCCCCTCGGTAATCGGCTCAATAACATCGAGTTGGGCTCAGTATCACATACCGAACCGAAGAAAACGTTTGACCTCACCTATTTAATTACGTCGGCGTTCCTTTTTGTTCTCAGCCTGATTTGGTTTATCAGCTCTTTCCATGCGAAGAAGCCTGGAATCGACGAATACTACAGCGAACATCCCAACGGAACGATCAGCCCACTGATTCTGATCGTGTCACTGATCTGCATGCTGCTCACCATCTGCCTGGCTGCCAACTCATACCGATCGAGGCTGGTGATTGCCGATAACTTTGATGGCCAAGACGAAGTCGACCTTTCCGCCCTGGCGCACGCGGACGTGACCAACTTTTCCAATGGGTTTAACCAGTACATCGGTTACAACCCACAAAACCAAGCCCCACAGTCGCAATTCAACACTCCGCAACAGGGAGGAGGCCAGCAAGCAAACCCATCCAACTATCAAAATCCTGGTGTCGCTGGCGGATACAACCAGCCGCAACAGACCAACGGAAATTCCTCAAACACCCAAACAGCGGAAAATGGCTGGGGCTAGCACAACACGGGGATAGCTCTCCGACCACACCGACATAACCCAAAGCTCCCTATGCCTCTCCTTTACGACGATTAGGCCCCCAATGCGCAATAAACTACTCCCCCTCGTTAGCATTTCTCTCGTCTCCTCAGTTTTACTCTCTGGATGTTCATCGAACGACAAGCTTTCAGACGGAAAATGGAGTAAGTCCGACTCGAGCGGCAATGAAGTGATATTAAAGGTTGACGGAGATAATTTCAGTCTGAAATCGTATGACGACGATGACCTTGAAGCCAAACTTGCCGGTAAAGTAAATCGCCCAAAAAGAGCATTCCTAATACATAAACAAGATTGGGGCGACGGACGCGCATTTTCACTCAGCACTCAAGAAAAGAAATCCATCACCAAGGACGATGTGATTGAGTACAGATTTGAAGGGAAAGCCCTCAGTCTTAAAGGAGAGAACGATGAGGAGTTGGGCTTGGCAAAAGAGTAAACCTACTCACACACCCAAAGAATGGCGATATATAAATACTGAAGTGCCCTTCCCGGTGCAAGAATTTCCACCGGGAAGGGCACTTTCATGCCTTACCGTGGTTCAATTCCAGCAAACGATAAAACCTTATTCACCGGTTGATTGGGCGCCATCTTTGTGAACCCTTTTCCACAACAAGACGCGAATGTTCCAAAACAGCTGCAAAAACACCAGCATTGCGACGGTGTGAAGCAGGGTAAACACGATGTTTAAGAGCACACCCAACGAAGCGTCAGCTTTATTCGCTGAGTCAACAAGATCAGACATCCAGCTATCGTCACCCGATGATGAAGAACCGGATGTGAACGCAACTCCCAACAGCCGAATACCCAGATACAGCCACACAATGGCAATAATCCCCAGACCGATGGTCCACATCAGCGATTCACGCCGTTTACGCTCCGGGCTTACCGCGAATTTTGCCAAATCAATGTTGACAGATGATGACGAACTCGATTGCCCGAAGGCATCATTTCCGTTATTCGGTTGTGGACTACCGAAATCGTTGGACTGAAAACCCGCTGGGGAATTATTCTCGACAGAATTGTTACTCCCATTCCTGAAGCTAGCCGCACCTCGGTTAACCGAGGTTGTTGGCTTACTAGGCGATTCGTATGACAGTGCCGAATGCCTAGCAAAAGTTCCTTCGCCTGTAGACTCGGCCGACGAACTCCCAATATCAGCTTGCGTAGGAGTGAACCCTGATGTCACGGAACCATTTGAATCAGCGTCTTTACCACTAGCTAGGCTGTGCAAACGGCGAACAGTCCACTCGGGCGAGTTGGGATCGGCAAGACCCTTATCATAAACAGCCCGACGCTGCGAATTACCCAAAATAGCTCGCGAGGTTGCCAACATATCCCGGCGCGCATTGTCACTCTCAGGCGTTTCTGCAAGCTGTTGAGCTAACCGTTTATCAATCTCTTCACTATCTAGCGAACGATCCAAAGAAAGCTCGCTATATAAATCGATGTGACTCATCGTCCTAGAAACCCTTTCAATCAATGGAGAGCATATGGAACATAAGTGGCAGCACGCTCACTACATGAACTGATGCTAACTCATTTATGTTAATTAAGACACTGTTTTTGATTAATTGTTACTGTTTCTTCACAGTGTGCAGGGTTCCTATTAAAATAACTCCAAGCCAACCACAAAAATAACGGCCACATCAATATGTGTGAGTGGCCGTTTCGCTGTTAACGATAAGTCCTAGCTGTACTCTTTCTGGCTCCGAATTTCATAACGGTCTTTGTCGCGAATAAAAATCAGTGCGACAAGAGCACCGACAGCAGCCAGCACCGCAGCGATAATCAGCACGTTATGTAACCCGTTGATGTACGACTCCAAAGCCTTGTCAGCAAACATCGGGGCGTGCTGGCGAATCAGCGGGAACTGCCCACTCGACGCTAAATCGACAATCTTCTGCGGAGCATCCATCGTGATAGTCGATTTATCCGGCGACAACACCGCTCCCGGCGGCAACTGAGGCGCAGGCGCCGGAACTCCCGGCGGCAACTGCTGCGCACCCGCCTGCGTATTCATCACCGATGCCGTCGGGAAGGACACTGCCTTCAACCCCGATGACGTTGCCGCTGTCAGAATCGCACCATAAATGGCCACACCGAAACTCGTCCCCAAGGGGAAAGCTGTGTTGGCAATACCAGTCGCGGTACCCGTTTTACGCGGAGAAACAACAGAGACAGCAACGTCCATCAAGTGCGGAAGCATCAGGCCGGTCCCGATGCCGACCACGATGTACATCGGAATGATATCCACCCAGCCAGAGTTGGAGTTCAGCTTCAGGCCGAGAAGCAGACCAGCGGCAATAATGATCATTCCCAAGGCCTGAATGGCAGAAACCCTGATCTTCTTACCCAGCTGAATCGCTACAGGCGAGAACAGAATAATCGGGATAGCGAGCGCCGTCGTCACGTACCCAACTTCTAGAGAGCTTAAGCCGACCGCCCCGGATAGCCAGAGAACGATGTACGGCATCATCCCGAAACTGAACAGTCGGGCGGCAAACGCAACAATGGTCACTGCAGAGAAGGACGGGATGGCGAACATGCGGACGTCGATCATGGCCTTGTCGCCCTTGGCCAATTGCATCCACACCAAGAGGACCAAACCAGCCAGGCTGACGCCGAAACCAATGAAGACTTTGCCGTCAGTCCAGCCATCATCCGGGCCGGTCAGGAGGGCATAGTTCAGGGCAAAGAGGAACACCGACGCCACGATGAGCGTGAGCCACGAGATCGGCGGCACCGTCTCTTCAACCTGCTGGTCTTCAAGCTTTTCTGCTTCGTCGACGTGCCCTTCAGCGAGTAGCCGCGCTTTCCTGTCTTCCAAAGCTTGCCGACGCCACTGCTGCGCGTCTTTTGGCACACCGATCAACGTTCCCACAATGATCAGTAGCCCGATCGGAATATTGATCGCGAAGATCCAACGCCAGTCGAAGAATTCAACAATGGCGCCACCGACGAGTGGACCCAACGCCACCGCCGCAGCACCGGCTGCCATGAACACAGCTACCGCGCTCGTCCGCTGTTTTTCCTCGCCAGGGCCAAAAACGTCGGAAAGGAGGGGCAAACTGGACCCGAAGACCATGGCACCCCCGGCGCCCTGGATAGCTCGAGCCACAATCATCCAGTTTTCGGCATCCGCCGTCATACATCCGACCGATGCCGCGACGAACACCAACTGCCCGACTATGAAGATGCCTCGGCGTCCCACGAGGTCGGAGAGGCTGCCGACGCCCAGCAACAGTGCTGCGAACGCCAGGGTGTACGCGTTGACGATCCACTGTGAACCCGACAACGACAACTTGAGGCTCTCGCCAATATCCGGCAGTGCCACCAGGACGATCGTCATGTCAAGGGTCATCATAAGCGAGGCAACAGATCCCGCTACGGTGGACCAAAACTTCGCGTGAGGGTAACGACGGCCGGTCGGTTTCTTGACCGATTCGGCCGGCTTTGTCTTCGCTGCGGAGGATTTAGCCTTCTTTGTGGAAGGCTTCGTCTTTGTTGCAGGCTTGGTCTTCACTGCAGAGGACTGTGGCGCTGCTGCATCAGTGGCAGGCACCTCATCACTGTCGACGTCTCCGTCTCCACCCATGAGGTCGTCGGGACGAGCATCCGTGTCCCGAACTTCAGGACGATCGAACGCATCTTGCGAGGCGTGGGTATAAAGGCCCTGATCATGGGAAGAACCATTATCTCGGCCCGGCGCGTCGTCTGCCGCGGCGTCGGTACCGAGGACTTCGCCCTCTAGGATTTCGCCGTCATAGCCCGACGCATCCGTCGGCGATGAAGGAAACCCCGGGTAACCCGCGCCCGAGGGCCCCGACTCATCCTGCCGCTGGCGCTGTCCGCCACCGGTAAGCGGGTGCCCCATGAAAGAAATCTCGTCTTCGGGGCGGAGAACATCGACTTCACGGCGCCGGTGGCGGCCACCCGACGAGGTCAATTCCTTCAAACTTGGATCGAACGTAAGAAACGGAAACACCGGCGCATTTCGTTCTTCCGGCGCTGACGCGTCATCCACGCCTGACGGATCACCCTTCCACGGGTCATACGCACTGTCCACACTACCAGCTCGGCCAGCGAATTGGCTGTCCGACGCAGACGATGGCTCCTTAGAGTCCACGAGGTCCTCCCAGTGGTTAAAGCCGTCCCGGCCCTACGCAAACGCAGTGCGACCACAGCTAACTGCTACCCCGCCACCTATATGACCACGAGGCAGACGTCGCCACTAAAAGAGGAGCAACCACCGTGGGTGCGCGCCTTCGCTCGCGGCGATACGAAAAACGTAGAACAGAAACGCATTTAAGTTCGCTATCAACACTAGCTGTTCCTTGTCTGCCACGAACAACCGGACAACGTGTTAAACGAACATCGGGCTGGTCTCGACACAGAGTTTGGCCCGACATTGGCGCGCGTGAGGCCTACTCGGATCGCGGGATCCCACGACTTCCCATGGCCGGTCATCAGCGAGCGTGGTTACACTAGCCCTATGACCGATTCCTCCGCGACAAATAACCAACAATCAATTCCCATTCTGTCCACCGAGCGGTACACCCTTCCTGCGCTGGGATTTGGTACGTACCGGCTCTGGGGAAAAAGCGGGGCGCAGTCCACTGAGACTGCGCTCACGATGGGCTATCGGCTCATCGACTCTGCCTACAACTACGAAAATGAAGGCACCATCGGCGCGGGGATTCGCGCGGCCATTGATAAAGGAATTGTCTCGCGCGGCGACGTCACCGTGACCAGTAAACTTCCCGGCCGATACCACGAACATGACCAGGCACTGAGCGCCATTGAGGAATCCCTATATCGCACTGGGCTGGATTACATCGACCTGTACCTCATCCACTGGCCAAATCCGAAGCAGGGCAAATACGTTGAGGCGTGGAAAGCATTAATGGAAGCCCGGGACCGCGGACTTATCCGCAACATCGGTGTATGCAACTTCACACCGGAGCACCTGGACACCCTCGAACGGGAAACCGGCGAACTTCCCGTCATTAACCAAGTCGAGCTACACCCGTACTTCAACCAGACTGAAACCCGCGCCTATGACACGGAACACGGAATCATCACAGAGGCGTGGAGCCCCCTCGCCCGAGGCGCCGTCTTTGAAGAAGACACCATTGTTTCCATCGCGAAGAACCATGACGCTTCCGTCAGCCAGGTTGTTCTTGCATGGCATCGGGCAATCGGGAGCCTCGCCATTCCGAAATCCGCGTCGGAAAAACGTCAAAAAGAAAACCTCGATTCCCTACATGTCACGCTGACGAGCGATGAGATCGAGGCGATCAATGCTCTCACGAAGCCCGACGGCCGTGAGAAGGACCAAGACCCCGACGAGTACGAAGAGTTCTAATTCCAACCGAAGACACCACACGAAAGAAAACACATGCGTTTGACTACGTTCATCGCCGGTGCCACAGCGGGCTACGTCATGGGCACGAAGGCAGGTCGGAAGCGTTACGACCAGATCCGACGAGGCTATGAGGCAGCGATCAACTCCCCCGTCGCCAAATCGGCCCTCCACGCGGGGAGGAAGGCATTAGCCAACGCTCTGGACCCGGAACCGCGGATGCGAGAACTCCGGGCACGGAATATCAGGACCCGGCACGACGACACCACCATCTACGTCCCCGACGAGGACTGACACGGCGGCGGGACACGCCGCGCAGGTAACACAGGGTGGGGCGTGTACGAAATACGGTCGCAACAGATGCATCCAGCTGGCCTCATAGAGGCCGCTGCGTCGCCTGCTTAATTAAACCGGTCCTATATTGCTCTAGCGCCACCAAATCGCCAAACAAGTTGTTGTACTCATCGTCGCTAGGCCGCAGCCGTTCCAGCGTCGACTTGAGTTCGGCAATCTGGTTGCCCACCCACACTGCCTGAAGACGGACCATCGTGCTCCGCACGAACCACTCCATGTTTTCACCCTCATAGTGGATAGGCTCCACCATGAGCTCAGTCACCATCGACTCCCCCATCGGCTGCGGAAGATTCTCAATAACCTTCGTCACCCACGAGTTCCCGCCGGACTCGACATCCGCGGCTGCGGCACACCCCCCGGCGCGACGGATCCCTTCGGATACTTCCCGATAGGTCGGGTGCCGGAAGCTCTGGGCGGGCAATACATCGAACAATTCAGCGGCGGCAGCTGGTTCTTGCAGGGCGATCTTGAGCGCCTCACGTTCGCCGGCGAGTTCACCATTACGAGGGTTCGGCCTGGTGAAACGCGGCTGGCTGGAACTCTGTGGGCCATTCGCGGCTGGGGATTTCACGCTCCAGGTATTCCTCTGCTGACGCGCCCGTCCACGCTTCAGCCCGGACGATTGTGGCTTGCGAGCGGCTCGTCGGACAGCGGCTTCGACGTCGCTCACGTCATCCCAACCGAGCCACCCAGACAGCTTCCGGGCGTACGCCTTCTGCAACGTGGTGTCTTTGACGCTCGCGACCGCGGGCGCAACAGCTTCCATGGCCTGCAAACGCCCTTCCGGTGTGTGAAGGTCAAATGAGGCAAGCGTCGTACGCACGACAAACTCCACCATCGGAATCCGGGACATCACCAAATCCCGAACTGCGGCATCACCGCCGGACAAGCGCAAGTCGCATGGGTCCTGACCATTCGGCGCGACCGAGACGAAACTTTTACCCAGAAACTCTTGATTTCCCTCGAAGGCGCGCATAGCGGCTTTCTGCCCGGCTTCATCACCGTCAAAGGTATAAATCATCTCGCCGCGAAAATGGGAATCATCCAACATAAGACGCCGCACCATCTGCAAGTGTTCCGCCCCAAATGCTGTTCCACACGCGGCGACGGCTGTGGTCACCCCAGCGGCGTGCATAGCCATCACATCGGTGTAGCCCTCAACAATGACCGCCTGGTGGCGCTCGGCAATGTTCTTCTTCGCCTGGTCAATCCCGAACAGTACCTTCGACTTCTTGTACAACAAGGTCTCTGGGGTGTTCATATATTTCCCCAGCTTGTCGTCGTCGAAGAGTTTGCGAGCGCCGAAACCAATCACATCATTCGCAGTGTTACGAATCGGCCACGTTAGGCGTCGATGAAAACGGTCGATCGGCCCACGACGTCCCTGAGAAGTTACCCCAGCGGCCTCCAACTCTTTGACATCGAAACCCTTGCGAAGCAGGAACTTTGTCAACGTATCCCATCCGCCTGGCGCGTAGCCGCACCCGAATTGCTCCGCATGTTCCTGAGAGAACCCACGATCAAGTAAGAATTGCCGTGCCGGCGCAGCTTCATCGGTATCCAGGTGCTCGCGGTAAAACTCCTGGGTGGCTTTGTTAATCGCGACGAGCCGCTGACGAGTCCCAGGCTCCTCCCGACGCCCCGGTCCGCCACCCTGATAGTTAATGGTGTAGCCAATACGCTCCGCACACTGCTCCACAGCCTCAGGAAACGACACCTGCTCCATTTCCATGAGGAAGCTGAAAACGTCGCCACCCTTCCCCGTCGAAAAGCAGTGGTAGTAGCCCTTGTTCGGGCGGACATGGAAACTGGGGGTCTTTTCATCCTTAAAGGGCGATAGCCCCTTGAGCGAATCTGAGCCGGCGGGTTTCAGCTGCACATATTCGCCCACGACCTCCTCAATGGGCGTGCGCTCACGGATCGCATCGATGTCACTCTCCGGGATTCGTCCTCTGGCCATGGCAACTATGCTACGTCGTCATGTCAAGCTCGAGGAGTGCCGTGACCTTCGCCAGATTATGACACAATATCGACCATGCCGGATGCACCTCAGAAGAACACACAAGGCGGATCACAGAACGCTCGACGAGGGCGTCACGTGTTGTCCCTTCGTACGTTGACATCGATTCTTGGTGCTGTGGTGGCGGGTGCATTCGGCCTGTGGGGATGGGATTCCGTCACCAACCCGAGCCACAACGGATCACAGAGCAACGAGTCATCAACTGAGCCATCGAGCGGATCGGGAGGCTCGGGCGGCAGCTCGTCGCATATGGGGCGGTCGAACTCCATCCCAGCATGCAACGCGAACCAGCTGCCTGATCAGGCACGCGTGGTCGTCGACGATATCAAGTCCGGCGGGCCATTTGATTACCCACAGAAGGACGGTTCCCACTTCGGGAATTACGAGAACGCACTCCCCCACAAGAAGAACAACTACTACCGCGAATACACCGTCGACGAGGATAAGATGGATCACAGCCGCGGGCCTGCCAGGATCATTACGGGTGGTTCGACCGCCACGCACCCCGACGTGTGGTATTACACCAGCGACCACTACTCATCATTCTGTGAGATGCAGGAAAACTAACTCCACCCTACTGACCAATCCCGAGCCGACCTATCCAACCGCTCGAGCCGCGACTCTGTCATCGAAGCCAACTGGTCAATGACGACGCGCAACCGCTCGGCATCCGTCGAGGCCTCATTCCACCAGCCTTGGTACAGAGGATCCAAGCTCGTCGGCGCGCCCGCATACAGATAATCCTTCACGCGAAAGAGCCGATCACGCTGACGCTCCTGGTTCTTCTGATGCAGCGACTGATCCATGACGTAGAGCACGGCCACGGACTTCAACAGCGTGATTTCGGCCACAATATCAGGTGGCACAACCAAATCGTTGGAAAACCTCCCCGCGGCCATTTCCTCCGTCCACGCCGACTCGTCCCCATTCGTCATCGCACGTCGAGTAGCAGCGACCGTCGCAGAAATATAGCGGCCCACCAGCTGCGATGTCATCGCCTTCAAAGACACCGACGCGGCCAATGTTCCGTCATAATCAGCCGCCTCGGCAATGACCGGCAGCTGGCGCAACCGATCAGCAGCGTCGACGAGCTCATCGGGATCGCCGCCAAAAACACCCGCGCCCTCTTCCGCTAACTGGGCAATCTCGACCAGATCCCACAACACGTTGAGGCTGACGCGGCCGGACAAAACGGCGTCCTCCACGTCATGTACCGAGTACGCGATGTCGTCGCTGACATCCATAATCTGGGCTTCCAGGCACTTCCTGCCCTTGGGAGCACCACGACGGATCCACTCCAACAATGGAGCATCCTCGTCATAGGCCGAATACTTCTTCCTCGCCACCCCTTGCGGGCTCGATGCCGTCCACGGATACTTACACGTCGCATCCAACGACACACGCGTCAAATTCAACCCAACACTCACCGGGTGACCGTCGCGAACATCGCATACTTTCGCTTCCAGACGGCTCAAAATACGCAATGTCTGAGCATTCCCCTCAAACCCTCCACAATCCTGCGCTAGCTCATCCAAAGCCCGCTCCCCGTTGTGACCATAGGGCGGATGGCCAATGTCATGACTAAGCCCCGCTAACTCGGCTAAATCAGTATCCACCCCCAACCCGGCCGCAATACCCCGACTGATCTGAGCCACCTCAAGACTGTGGGTCAAACGGGTCCGCGGCGTATCCCCCGTCTGCGGAGTGACCACCTGCGTCTTATCCGCTAACCGACGCAACGCAGCGGAATGCAGCACCCGGGCACGATCCCGATCGAAATCGTCCCGCATTTCCGGCGTCGAACCCGCCGGTTGGGCCCCCTTCGGCCCCTCCACCACACGACGCTCATGATCCTGCTCTGAATACGGGTACACCATCCGCAATCTCATACCCGCTATTGTCGCACTACACGCCGCAAAAAATTAGAGGCGCGCCTACTTCAACAAATCCTCAACATTCTGCTCCGAGATCACATTGGATCGATGCGTCGCCTGATAAAAAATCAAACCTCCGGTCTCATGCAGAATCCCCGAAAACTGCGCGTCGCGCGACCATACCGACGGCCCGTGACGAGTCGACACAGAATGCGTCGTAAACCCTTGATCCCGAACCATCGTGCGCGCACGCAACGCGTGCCACGGATCGGTCACCACCACGGCCGAAGACCAATGACGATTCTCATTGTGCGAGTACTCCGCAAGGGTCCGCGCAGAGGTCAAGGTATCCGAGCCATCACTGATGGGAACAATTGCCGACGACGGGACGCCCAGCTTCTCCAAGTACATTTTTCCGGCCTCAGCCTCCGTGTACTGGTCACCCTCCTGTTTGCCGCCCAAAGTCGCGATAACGGGGGCAGTGCCCTCCTGGTACATCGTGGCCGCCTTGTCTAGGCGCGCAGCGAACCATTCACTCGGCGTGCCGTTGTACTGTGCGGCCCCCATCACGACGATCACATCAGAGGGAGTGTCGTCATCATGGCGGGCAAACTGCCAAATTCGCAACGCCGTACCGCAGACCAATACAGCGGTGACCAATACGGCACCAACCACCACACGCCAGAGAGTCCGGCCCAACCAACGCCCCACACGTCCTCCATCCACGACCGCCAGGTACAGCCCGCTAACCTACACCCATGCACACGCGTGTAGGCAAACACTCCACAGTTTTCTCTATTCTTTAGATCATGGCAGTCATCCGGAACGACCACTACACCACTGAGCACACCACACACGTCGCCCATTCGGCGAGCACCGCCCGCAGACGTGGTGCGCGGCTCACGGCAACCGCAGCCGCGCTCACACTCACGGGCGGGGTACTCCTGGGCAGCGCAACCATGCCCGAAGCCTCAGCTCAGGTGGCACAAACCGCGCAGACCAACGTCGTCGCTCAAAGTGACTCCACAGGATCAACCACCGACACTAGCGGTTCTAGTGTGGCCACCCGTGAACGCATCAATGACAGCGTTGGGGCCCTCACCGACAGTCAGAAGAAAGACCTGACGGAGAAAATCAAGAAGCTACAGGTCGACGATGACATCGCCATGACTGTCTACATCGCCAACAGCTTTGGCAGCATGTCGGGGAAAGAATGGGCGCACGAGCGGTTCCAGGAGAACCCGCAGTCCAATGTGCTTATCGTGGCTTTCGACGTCACTAAGCGCACGCAGGGGGTGTACGGGGGGCGGAACGTCGGCAATGCCGTGACAAAGAAGACGTATGAGGCCGCCAAGGAGCCTCTCGCGGAGGATAACCCCGACTGGAATACCGTCATTAGCGACAAGATCGACGCCGCGAAGGATGCGAATGATAATTCGGCGGCACTGTTCTGGCTGGGCGGTGGAGCTATCGCCATCATTGCGGCAGGTGGCGGCGTGTGGTACATGAACCGGCGGCGCACCAAGAAGCAGCAGGAAACGATGGTCAAAGATGCTCAAACCATCAATCCGGATGACACGACGTCGCTCAACGAATTGCCGTATTCCGTGCTGGAGGAACGCGCACAGGAAGAACTCACGAGTACGGACGCGTCGATTCGAACAGCCGATGATGAACTCCGGCTGGCCATTGCGGAATTCGGAGAAGACCGGGCACGGCCCTTCATGCGAGCCATGGATCACTCAAAGCGGACCCTGGAAAGGGCGTTCCAGCTGCGCAGCAAAATTAATTCAGGAACGGTGCGTTCCGAAGAAGAGCGCAAGGCCATGCTTGTAGATATTGTGAGCTCATGTGGGCAAGCTGACCGTGGCCTTGATAAGCAATCGGACGAGTTCGCTCGCCTTCGCGGACTGCTCATCGATTCAGACCGACGGCTCGACGAACTTACCCAACGCATTGTGTCTCTTCGCGCCCGGCTTCCCCAAGCGTCATCAACGCTGAGCGAGCTGCGTACGAAATACGCCTCCGATGCCCTGGCTTCCATTGCGGACAATGTTGATATTGCCACCGAGCACCTCGATAACGCCGAGCGCGCCGTCGATAAAGGCCGCGCCCTCACCCGCCAACCCGCAGGTGAACAGGGCGGGCTCGTGGAATATATCCGCACCGCGGAAATGACCACCGGCCAAGCGGACGACCTCCTCACAGATATCGAGCAGGCCGACGAGCGCATTGCCGAGGCCCGGAGCAATATTCGCTCCCTCATTGACGAGATCACTGACGAGCTCACCGAGGCCGGAAAGCTTCGCGCGCGGGCAAGTGCTCAGGGTTCGCAGTTCGACTTCGACAAGATGGACGCGATCGCGACTGAAGCATGGGATGCGATAGAGGATGCGCGCGCTATCGATGCGCCGACGGGGACGCCAGCGGCTGCTCTTACTACGGGTGGCGACCAGAACGAAAGTGGATCAACCAGCGCGAAGGGTGGAGAGCTCACGCGAGCCGGTGCTGATCCTCTGGCGATGTACAAGCGGTTGTTGGAGGCGGATGAAAAGCTCGACGCGCTGCTTGAACAAGCGCGTGACTCTGATCGGGACCGTAACCGGGCGCTTCGTGTTTTCGATCGGACGCGCGATGATGCGGCCGCACAGATTGAGGCAGCGGATAGTTTGATCTCGACCCGTGGTCAAGCTGTCGGCTCGCAGGCGCGAACTCTGCTCTCTGACGCTCAACGGCAATTGAGTCAGGCGCAGTCGATGCGGACCACTGACACGCGACGTGCGATCTCGGAGGCACGCCACGCTGGCGAATTAGGCAGGCGGGCCGAGCAAGCCACGCGTAACGACATCGATGACTTCACTCGACGCAATCAGAGTTACTTCGGTGGCGGCGGCAACGGCGGCGCCTTCATCGCCGGAATGCTGATCTCGTCGCTCTTCCACGGCGGTGGCCACTACGGAGGATACGGAAACTACGGCGGCGGGTTCGGCGATGGCTTCGGCGACGACTTTGGTGGCTTCGGCGGATTTGGCGACGGCGGTTTCAGCGACGGGGGCAGCGGATTCGACGGAGCGTTCTAACGCGCCCCGACGGTCCTCTGTGGTCGGCGGTCGCCCGGTGGCCGCCGCTCTCCTAGTGGCCACCCCCGCTTCCCGGCCATCGGGTCTTACAGCAAGAAAACCAACAACATAAATGGCAGGAGCACGATCAACAGCACCGTCCACATCCAGGTGCTCGTGACCAACTGCGACTCCAACTGCATCCGGGCAACCCAGGCCAGGAACACCTGTTGCTCGGTGGTCATCGCCGACTCCTGGCCAGGCTCTAACTCAACAACCACGTGCCGGACGCCACGATTACCGCCGGTGAACTGCCCTAATTTCGTCTCATCGGGTGTCTCGAACACGAAGTCCAACTTGCCGCAGTTGACGATGTTCACCGCGGGTACGCCATCCGACGTGCCAATGGATTCGGATACTCCCGCATTGTCCGAAGCAGGATCGGCAGATGACGTCTCGGCGCTCCCCATGTCAAGCGCCACGCGTTTCGCACGCCCGATCTGCCCTTCTTCCCCCTCGCGCTGAGATTGCGGGTCAGCGTGGAAATTCTGCCCATCAGGCCCTGACGCGGACAGTCTCCCCTTCGTGTGTGGAACAAATGTCCACTCCGACCATGACTCCGGATCCATACTCGGTTCCGAAGATGGCTTCACCCGCGCCGATGTCAGCTCCCTCGACTGAGAAAACCGCGCGATTAATTCGTCGTCACGGAAAAGATCGAGGTGGGCAACGCCACCGTCTTCTTTACGAGGACCCCACGATAGTTTCATTTAGCACCCTGCCAACCGCTCAGCCAGGTAACCCTGCAACTTGTCAATGCTGACGCGCTCCTGCTCCATCGTGTCGCGCTCGCGGACAGTCACCGCGTGATCATCCAGCGTGTCGAAATCGACGGTCACACAGAACGGCGTACCGATCTCATCTTGGCGGCGGTAGCGCCGGCCAATCGCACCCGAAATGTCATAGTCGACGTTCCACAAACCGCGCAGGTCCTGCGCCACCTTCTCCGCCGTCGGCGTCAACGTGTCCTTCTTCGACAGCGGCAGAACCGCCACTTTCACCGGAGCCAGGCGACGATCCAGACGCAGCACCGTGCGCTTATCCACGCCACCCTTGGCGTTGGGAGCTTCATCCTCGTGGTAAGCGTCGATAAGGAAGGCCATCAATGAGCGTGTCAGGCCAAACGACGGCTCAATGACGTAGGGGACATAGCGCTCGCCGGTGGGCTGATCAAAGAAGCTAAGGTCCTCGCCCGAGCCCTTAATGTGGCTCTGCAGGTCAAAGTCGGTACGGTTCGCAATGCCCATGAGCTCACCCCAGCCTGAGCCAGCGAAACCGAACTGATACTCCAGGTCGATCGTCCGATCGGAGTAGTGAGCGCGCTCATCCTCCGGAACATCGAACTTCCGCAGGTGATCGGGATCAATGCCCAGGTCAACAAACCAATTCCAGCAATCTTCAACCCAGCGGTCAAAGTGCTGCGGGGCATCAGCAGGCGGAACGAAATACTCGATCTCCATCTGCTCAAACTCACGGGTCCGGAAAATGAAGTTCCCCGGCGTGATCTCATTGCGGAAGGCCTTGCCCAGCTGGCCAATACCGAACGGCGGTTTCTTGCGGGACGTCGTCTGAACATTCTTGAAGTTCACAAAAATGCCCTGGGCCGTCTCCGGGCGGAGATAATGCAGCCCCTCTTCATTGTCGACGGGACCGAGGTAGGTCTTCATCAAGCCGGAGAACATCTGCGGCTCCGTCCACTCCCCCGGCTGTCCGGTCTCTGGATCGGGGACATCCGCAAGACCGTTAGCCGGCGGGTGGCCATGCTTGGCCTCATAGGCCTCGATGAGGTGGTCAGCCCGGTACCGCTTGTGCGTGTGCAAAGACTCGACTAGCGGATCTGTGAACGTCTTCACGTGGCCCGAGGACACCCAGACTTCACGCGGAAGAATAATGGACGAATCAAGGCCCACCATGTCACCGCGGGACTGAACGAATGTCCGCCACCACTGTTTCTTGATGTTTTCCTTCAGTTCAACGCCGAGCGGACCGTAATCCCACGCCGACCGAGTTCCCCCGTAGATTTCACCACTCGGATACACCAAGCCCCTGCGTTTACACAGGTTCACCACAGTGTCAATTACCGATGCAGCCACGCAAATCTCCTTGTACTTCACACGACGCGGTACGCCGAACGACGCGTTCTTCACTTCCGGTACATTCTGCGTCATGCGCCCAGCGATAAGCCGCCGACGCACCACACATAATCGCGTCCACCAGCCTAGCCCACAGGCACGACACGTCCACACACGGACACAGGAGAACCCGCTTGTCATAGGCTCCTAATAGAATTGTCTTCATGGCTTCATTACTTAACGTTGTACCCAGCGCGATAAAAGACCGTTTCTCATCAAAAAAGCACTCTGACAAGCACTCCGACGACGAGCTCGATGGCAGCGATAACGTCGAGAATGACAACCTCGAAGCTAATGAAAAGCCGTCGCGGATCCTTTCGGCTGTCGAACGCGCCGCAGAAATACAGGTGAGACCCATTGCGCGTTATGTCGACATGGTGAAATCCAAGCACGAAGGGGATCGCCCCGCCCAGGTCCAGGAAGTCATTAATAAACACTTCCGACGCCTCGCGACGACGACAGGTGTGGGTGCTGGAGCGTCCGCTGCGGTTCCCGGCGTTGGCACACTCGCGTCTTTAGGTGTCTCGACGGGCGATGCGTTCTTATTCCTCGAGCTCACGACGTGGTACACGCTGTCCTCGGCGTACCTTCGAGGAATCGACATTTCGCGTCACAAGGACCGCACCGCGCTCGTTTTGCTCGCGATCAATGGGTCGTCGGCAAACGAAGCCATCGCGACAGTGTTGGGAAGCGGAAGTGTGTTCCGCTTGAGGTCTTTGAGCCAGCCGGCTGTTGGGCAGGTCAATAACCAGCTGGCCTCGATGGCGCTGAAGAAGATTCGTAAACGGGCCGCCACCAGCATGGTTGCCAAGGCTCTACCGCTGGGTATTGGCGCGGTCATGGGCGGCACCCTCAACAGGAAAATCGCGTCGAAAGCCATCGAGCACGTCAGCGCAACTTTGGGCGACCCGCCGCTCGTGTGGCCCGACACGAACCGTGCCCTGGAGCAAGGTGACTCCGGAACATCCGACGCCGCCACGGCGTTAGAAAACGCATGGGAAAAGATGGCCCAGAGCGGGGATGACAAGAGCGACGACAAAAGTAGCAGCGATTAACGAGCAAACGCTAACAATCATCAGAAGCAAGGGACACAACAACGACGAACATCAAGGACACCTCCACTGGCGCCGTCGCCAGTGAGAAGACTGATGCCGAAGCCCCACGGAAGCATGATCTACGTGGACTTTTCCACGTATGCATGATTCACCCGTACTACACGTGGGGAGCGATGGCGGCCACGTTGGCCGTTACCATCGCAGAAATCTTGATTCCGCTTGTCACCGCGCGGGCCGTCGACACGGCAACGGAGCAAGCACGCCCGACCGCCTTGTGGTCGTGGATAACGTCGTCGACCGGGTGGACGCCACTGACCGCTGTGATCGTTGTCATGGTGGTTATCGCGCTCTTGAGGTACGCGTTCCAGTTCTCGCGACGCTACCTAGCTGGGCAGATGAGCCAATGGGCGCAGCATGAGCTCAGGATTCGTGTCCTTAGCAGCCTTGTTCGACTCGGCGGTAAGGATCAGGACGATATCCGCACGGGGCAAGTTGTATCCCGTTCAATTTCCGACCTCAATATGGTCCAGGGGCTCCTCGCGATGTTTCCGCTCGCCGCAGGAAGCGTCGTCAAGTTTGCCATCATTCTTGTGGTCATGTTCACACTGTCGTGGCAGATGTCGCTGGCTGCGGTGATCGTGACGCCGATCCTGGTCATCGTCGGTTTATGGAGTAAGCGATCGATTTTCGCGTCGACCTGGACGGCTCAGCAGCAGGCCGCGAATGTTGCTACCCACGTTGAGCAAACCGTGACAGGTGTGCGAGTGGTTAAGGGGTTCGCGCAGGAGGAGCGCGAGATCACCACTCTGGACAAGCTGGGGCGGACGCTCTACGCGCTGCAGATGCGCGCTGCTAATCAACAGGCGAAATTCTTGCCGACGCTTGCTGAGCTGCCGAACCTGGCGTTGGTGGCCAATGTGGCGATCGGTGGTTGGCTGGCATTGAACGGGCACATCACCATTGGTATTTTCCTTGCGTTTTCGACGTACTTGACGACGCTGACCGGCATTTGCCGCATGTTATCCAACATGGCGATCTCGATGCAGATGGCCTTGTCATCCGTGTCCCGCGTCTTCGATGTTGTCGATCTGGAGGCGGATTCTGATCCCGCTTCCCCCTCGCGTATTCCCGACGGGCCGCTGGGGATTTCCTTCGATAACGTGTCTTTCTACCAGCCGCAGACGGACGTGGATACTCAAACGGGCATTGGCAGTGAGCCGTCGGACAGTACAACGACGAACTCGACGGACGCCTCAAAGCCCGCGGGTGAGCGTATTCTCAACCACTTCTCCCTAGACATTGCTCCCGGCGAGACCACTGTGCTGGTCGGCCCGCCTGGCGCGGGTAAAAGTATGCTCGTCCAGCTCGCCGAGGGATTTTACCCAGCCTCAGAGGGGACAATTCAATTAGCAACCTCGGGGCATCCCTCCCCTGCACACGACGGCACCCACGACGGCACCGAAGTCGATGGTGACGATAGTGACGTCGGCGCTGGCGTCGGCACGCACGAATCACTCGTCGGCCGATCTGGATCCGACCACGAGTCCGTCGATATCACGGATGTCCGGAAATGCGATCTACGGCACGCAGTCTCCGCTGTCTTCGATGAGCCCTTCCTGTATTCGCGGTCTGTGCGCGAGAACATTGCGCTGGCGAACCCGCGGGCGACGGATGAGGACATTATCTCCGCAGCTAAGGATGCCAGCGCCCATGACTTCATTATGGAGCTGGAGGACGGCTACGACACCGTCGCTGGGGAACGTGGCCTGACGCTATCGGGTGGTCAGCGACAGCGGATCGCATTAGCGCGGGCACTGGTCTCTGGTGCGCGGGTGCTTATTTTGGACGACGCGACCTCGGCTATCGACGCCACGACCGAAGCGGCCATCATCGCGGCGTTGAAGGCCCGCAAGGGGTCCGTCACTCTGCTCCTTATCGCGCACCGCCATTCCACTCTTGCGCTGGCCGACCACATCGCACTCGTCGAAGCCGGCACCGTCACCGCGTACGGAACGCTGGAGGAGCTTCAGGAATCGAGCCCACACTTTTCCGAGCTCATGGCCTTGCCCCGCCACGACGCCGACGCATCCGTCGTCCCGTTCGACGACGGACACGAACCGGACTTGGCGACGCTGTGGCCCGCGGATCAGGACATGGATGAACCCGGCGCAGCAGCCACCGCGGGGGACGACCTGTCTGCGTCGGGAACCGCACTTGCAGGTAGCGGTTTAGGCGCTGGCCTGGGCCAAGGAAGCTCAGCCACCGGAATGCCCGCCACACCCGAAGTCCTAGCGATGGTGGAGAAGCTCTCCCCCGCTACCGAACAACCCAAGATTGATGCGGAATCGTTCCGCAATGACTCAACGCCGTTCAGTTTGCGCGGGTTACTTAGCACAGTGAAGTGGCTACTCGTAGCGATCATCGCCACGTTATGCGTCCTCGTGACTGCCGACGTCGTCTTCCCCACCCTCGTGCGTCACGCCATTGATGCCGGCGTCGGCAATAAAGATACGGGCGCTCTGGTCACCGCAACCGTGTTGGGGCTGATCATCGTGGTGGCGGCATGGATTGCCAGCACGATCAACACCATTTTGACCTCGCGGGCGGGTGAACGGTTGCTCTATGGGCTTCGTTTACGGTCCTTTGCTCATGTTCAGCGGCTCGGGCTCGATTACTTCGAAACGACTCAGTCCGGGCGGATCACGACCCGCATGACCACAGATATCGACTCCCTGTCGAAGTTCCTTCAGGAGGGGTTGGCCCAGGCCATCGTGTCGGGGGCGACCTTGATCGGTGTCAGCATCATGCTGCTGGTGACCGCTCCTCGCCTGGCGCTGGTGGCACTGACGTCGTTACCCATTGTCATCGTGGCCACGGTGATCTTCCGGCGGATTTCGTCGCGGTTGTATTCCGAGGCTCGCGGCCAAATTTCGACGGTGAATGCGGATTTTCAGGAACTGGTTAATGGCATCCGCACCTCGCAGGTGTACAACCAGCAGGACTCCGATGTCGAGCGCTTTACGCATAGTGCGCTGGAATATCGGCGGTTGCGTATGCAGGCGCAAACCGTGGTCTCCATTTATTTCCCTGGCATTAATGCGCTCTCCGAATTGGCTTCCGCTGCTGTCGTGGGAGTGGGCGCGGTCATGGTGCTCAATGGCACGGTGACGGCCGGTGTGCTTGTGGCGTTCATGATCTACATGAACCTCCTTTTCGCGCCCATCCAGCAGTTATCTCAGGTTTTCGACATGTATCAGCAGGCCGAGGTCGGGTTGCGACGCATTAGTGACTTGCTGTCACAGTCGACGTCGGTCCCCGACTCTGGGCGCGAGACGCATGTTCCAGAAGGCTCGTTGTCCTTAGACGACGTCACCTTCGCGTATTCGAACGGTGTGGACGTCCTCCACGAGGTGTCAGAGACTATCGACGAGGGCTCCACGGTGGCAGTCGTCGGGGCGACTGGCGCGGGTAAATCAACGATTGTGAAGCTCTTGGCCCGTTTTTATGATCCGACGGCTGGCGCGGTGCGGGCGGTGGATACCGATATCCGCGACGTCACCCTGGCGGCGTGGCGTGGATCGCTCGGATTCGTCCCGCAGGAATCACACCTTTTTGCCGGGACTATCGCCTCGAATATCGCCTATGGCAAACCTGAAGCAACGCCGAATGAGGTCATTCATGCCGCGCGCTGCATCGGTGCCCTCCGCGCCATCGCCGCCATCCCCGGAGGCTTCCTTGCACCGGTGGGTGAAGACGGGCGCGGCTTATCCTCCGGCCAGCGGCAGCTCATCGCACTCGCACGCGCAGAACTGGTAAAACCGCAGCTCATGCTCCTTGACGAAGCGACGTCGACACTTGACCCAGCCACGGAAAAAACGATTCTTTCCGCCAGCACGCGGCTGATGTCGAATCGAACGAGCGTGATTGTGGCCCACCGTTTGGCTACCGCGGCACAAGCGGATCGCATTCTCGTCATGGATGGGGGGCGGATCGTCGAAACGGGGAATCACGATGAACTTCTCGCCCGCCAAGGAATCTACGCCGACCTGTGGAAACACTCTGTCTCCGGAGGAAGCGACACCTAGTTGACACCAACGGGGGCACCCTCTTGTGCGGAAAAGACCTCCAAAAGGGCCCCGTTTTGGGCGACAAAAGGCATAAGCGGTTACTCTGTAGAGAAGTGAGTCACAATCGACGAAATGAGGCGAGCACCCGCTGTGAACAGCGATAATTCCTTCGGCCAGAACCAGTGGCTGGTCGACGACATGTACCAGCAGTTCACGAAGGACCCGGAGTCAGTGGATAAGGAATGGCGCGAGTTCTTTGAGAAAAATGGCGCCCCCGAATCGTCGGCTGGCACCGAACCCTCCGGAGCTCACAAAGCTACCAATAGCAATACTGCTGCAAAGAAATCTGATACAGCTTCTTCCGCATCTGGCGAAGCGAAAACTATTAAGGGCAAACGCGCTGAACACCAGGCCGCAGAGAAGAAGCCCTCTCAACAAAACGTGGCAGAAAAGACGGCTGACCGAACAAAGTCACACATTGAGGAGCCTTCTGCCCACGCCCGGAACACGAACCAAGCATCGGCACCTGCCGCGGCGAAGCCCGCCCGTCACGACGAACCGAAGGTTCATAAGCGCGCACAAGTGCAGCGCGAATTACGGGCCAAGAAAGAGGCACCTTCTCAGAAGCGTGACCACGTAGATATCCCTTCATCCTTGCCTGAGGCTGGGTCGAAGAAGATCCGTGGCCCGCAAAAGGCCATTGCGAAGAATATGGACATCTCGCTGGAGATTCCGACGGCAACGTCGGTGCGCGATATGCCCGCGCGGCTCATGTTCGAAAACCGCGCCATGATTAATGAGCAGCTCAAGCGTACGCGTGGCGGAAAGATTTCCTTCACACACATTATTGGGTACGCGCTGGTCAAAGCCGTTTTAGCTCACCCGTCTATGAACAACCGCTACGAAGTTGTCGACGGCAAACCCACCATCGTCACGCCAGAGCACATCAACTTGGGCCTGGCCATCGACATGACGAATAAGGATGGCAGCCGCAACTTGGTTGTTGCCTCCATCCCAGCTGCGGAGACGCTCTCATTCTCCGAGTTTGTCGACGCCTACCAAGACATTGTCGTCCGTGCCCGCAACGGCAAGCTGACGATGAAAGATTTCCAAGGCGTCACCATTTCGCTGACGAACCCGGGTGGCATCGGTACTCGCCACTCGATTCCCCGGTTGACAAAAGGACAGGGAACGATCGTCGGCGTCGGATCCATGGATTACCCCGCGGAGTTCCAAGGTGCGTCAGAAGACCGCCTCGCGGAATTAGGCGTCGGCAAGCTAGTTACTATTACGTCGACTTATGACCACCGGATTATTCAGGGTGCGGAGTCCGGAGAATTCCTCCGTGAGCTGGGCCGTCTCCTGATTAACGACGAATTCTGGGATGACATTTTCAAGTCCCTGAAGATCCCGTATGTCCCCTTCCGGTGGGAGCAGGATCTGCCCAACATTGGGGTGGATAAAAATACGCGCGTGATGCAGCTGATCGAGGCGTATCGGTCGCGTGGTCACTTGATCGCGGATACCGACCCGCTGCAGTGGCACCAGCCGGGGCTTCCCATCCCCGACCACCGCGATCTCGATTTCGCGACGCACGGGCTGACCTTGTGGGATCTGGACCGACGTTTCCATGTCGGTGGATTCGCTGGGCAAGAGGTCATGACGCTCCGCGAAGTACTGAGCACCTTGCGGTCTGCCTACACCCTCAAAGTCGGCTACGAATACAACCACATTCTGGACCGCGACGAGCGCCTCTGGCTGGAAGAGCGCATTGAGGCCGGACAACCCAAGCCATCACGGGCTGAGCAAAAGTACATTCTGCAGAAGCTCAACGCTGCGGAGGCCTTTGAGAACTTCCTCCAGACGAAGTACGTCGGGCAGAAACGATTCTCCCTCGAAGGTGCCGAGTCCCTCATTCCGCTCATGGACGCCGCCATTGACACCGCCGCTGCTCAGGGGCTCGACGAAGTGGTCATCGGCATGGCTCACCGCGGGCGGCTGAACGTCCTGGCGAATGTCGTCGGCAAGCCCTTCTCGCAGATCTTCACCGAGTTCGAGGGCAATATTGATCCTGCCTCCCCCGGTGGTTCCGGTGACGTGAAGTACCACTTGGGTGAAACCGGCCACTTCATCTCCATGTTCAATGACGGTGAAGTCGACGTCACGCTCACGGCGAACCCGTCCCACCTGGAGGCCGTGAACCCCGTCGCAGAGGGCATTGCTCGAGCCAAGCAGGACATTCTGGACCGCGGCAACGAGGGCTTCTCTCTGATGCCCATCCTGGTCCACGGCGACGCTGCTATGACGGGCCTGGGCATCATGCAGGAAACCGTCAACCTGTCGCAGCTTCGCGGCTACACCGTCGGCGGAACTGTCCACATCGCGGTGAATAACCAGATCGGGTTCACGACGACCCCGGATTCGGGCCGCTCCAGCCAATACGCGACGGACCTGGCCAAGGCATTCGGGTGCCCCGTGTTCCATGTCAACGGGAATGATCCCGAAGCTGTGGTCTGGGTTGCCAAGTTGGCCGTCGAGTACCGACGCCAGTTCGGTAAAGATGTGTTCATTGACCTCATCTGCTACCGACGCCGCGGCCACAACGAGGCTGACGATCCGTCAATGACGCAGCCCGAGATGTACCAGATCATCGATAACAAGCCGACTGTGCGTGACATTTACACCCGCAGCCTGGTCGGGCGTGGTGACCTCTCTGAGGACGAGGTCGAGATTGTTAAGCGAGACTTCCGCGAACAGCTCGAAACCGTGTTTAACGATGTCCGCGCTGCAGAGAAGGGCGGCAAACCTGCCGAGCAATCGGGTATTACCTCGGCGCAGGAACTGCCTCGTGGGCTGGATACCTCGATTACGGAAGAAGAAGTTGCCGCTATCGGCGATGTATTCACCAACCCGCCCGAAGGGTTCCACCTCCACCCGCGCGTCGCTCCTCTGGCGAAGAAGCGTGGCGAGATGTCCCGCAACGGCAAGATCGACTGGGGATTCAGCGAGCTTCTCGCGCTCGGTTCGTTAGCGCGTGAGGGCAAACTCGTTCGCCTGGCCGGTGAGGACACCCGCCGCGGTACCTTCACCCAGCGCCACGCGGTCTACATCGACGCCGAAAACTCCGACGAATACAACCCGCTGCAGAAGTTGGCGCAGGACGGCGACAACGGTGGCCGCTTCCTCGTCTACAACTCCGCGCTGACCGAGTTCGCGGGCATGGGATTTGAATACGGCTATTCCGTCGGCAATCCCCATGCCGTCGTCGCGTGGGAAGCACAGTTCGGTGACTTCGCCAACGGTGCGCAGACCATTATCGACGAATATGTGTCGTCGGGTGAGGCCAAGTGGGGCCAGCAATCGAGCTTGATCCTCCTTCTACCGCACGGCTATGAGGGCATGGGTCCGGACCACTCCTCCATGCGTATCGAGCGCTACCTGCAGCTGTGCGCTGAGGGATCCATGACTGTGGCTCAGCCGTCCACGCCGGCGAACTACTTCCACCTTCTCCGGCGTCATGCCCTGGGTGATCTTCGCCGTCCGCTGATCGTGGCGACGCCGAAGTCGATGTTGCGTAACAAGATGGCGACCTCCTCCGTGGAGGACTTCACCAAGGTCAAGCGCTTCCACTCGGTGATTAATGACCCGAACTTCGTCGATGCCGACGGCAACGCCACCGGTGATACGTCGAAGGTCAAGAAGATCCTGCTGGTGTCCGGCAAACTGTACTGGGATCTGGAGAAGCGGCGTCAGAAAGATGGCCGCGATGATCTGGCCATTATCCGTCTGGAAATGCTGCACCCGGTACCGTTCCGGCGACTGAAGGAAGCGTTCGACATGTACCCGAACGCCACCGAGATTCGGTTCTGCCAGGATGAGCCCGCCAACCAGGGACCGTGGCCATTCCTCGCGCTGCATCTGCCGGAGCTTGTGCCCGACATGCTCCCCATGAGGCGTGTGTCCCGACGGGCTCAATCCTCGACGGCGACCGGTGTATCGAAGGTGCACCAGATCGAGGAGAAGCAGCTGATCGAAGAAGCTTTCGCGGACTAAGGCGCAACACTCCTACTCCACGAAACCAGTGGCCCGTCACGTACTCACGTGGCGGGCCCTTCGTTTGTTCTGATGCGGGAAGCGCACTTCCCTACCGGATGCGGAAGCGCCTACTGGCTGCGGAACCGCCTAGTCTTCTTTGGAAAATGCCAGCCCTTGTGATTGCAAATAGTTCTTCGCCACACGGTCAGCTGGCGCAGATTCCGCTTTCTTGTAGAGCTTATCCAAGTCACGTGTCGAGCCAAGGTTGCCCGACACCCATGTGAGAGAACGCCGGTCCTCGGTGCTCATCGTGGGCTTGAGATACACCGGCACGATGTTCTGCGGAAGCGTGACCTCGTCCTCGGGGGTATCACTACTGGCGTTCCGCGTCTCCGTTTCCGTGGAGCACTGCGCATTCGACGCATCCGTCACGCTGATATCAGACGGCAGGGATTGCGCAATTTTCTCCCACACCTTGCCTATCGTATTGCCCGGGGCTTTGCCCTGCCGGACATTCTTCTTCATCTGGTCGAGGATCGTGCTGGCCGCATTCTTGTCCAGATAATTCAGCAAATCACCCGCGCACACCAGGACGAGCGTATTTTTCCCGGCGCGCACGGACTCAATCGCGTCCTGCACATTATCTTCCGACGCCTGCGTTTTCGCTTTTCTCGGCGTTGAACGCCCGGCGTTGGTGGTATCAAACACCTGGTCATAGAGCGCGGCGGTAATGTCGTCGTATTTCCCGACGGCTGCCGAGATCAGCACGGGGTCGGTGTCGGTGTAGGGTAGCTTTTGCACAGTGGAGACCGCGGTTGACGAACTCCCTGAGTGACCGTCATCGCCAAAATCTGCTGTGACATGGCATGATGTCAGTCCGCTGAGGGCAAAGGCGGCCACCACACTGGCGGTAACGCTCTTTGTCATTCTGGTGACTTTCTTCATGCTATGACCACCACATCCACCACAGAACAATTGCAATAATGACCAGCGCCCCCACCGACCAGAGAGCCGCCCCGAGGCTCCTCGAGCGGTCCGCGCGGTGAACCATGAGAACGGCCACGACCGCGCTCACAGCATGGGCAACGACCATCTGTCCCCCATGTGTTGTCCAATCAGTGCTCGGCACCAGCTGGACCACGATTAAGATCACCGTAGCCAGCACCATTCCCGACGCCAACCCCGCGGCTATGCCGCGAATCAACGACACGAGAGGGGTGACCCGAGTTTTCTGATACCACTGCCGCGTTTCCGCAACGTCATACTGTCCGACCATCGTCTCGAGTTTAGCCAACCCGGCCGCTAAACCAACCTACGGCTCTGCATGGGACACCACGAACCGCAAAAGACGACCCGCACGAGACACGGTGGTGAGGTTTTCTCCCCGGCGCTCGGTAGCATAAGTAACTATGCCTCGGAATGATGACTACCCCGACACCGGTGAGCTAGTTCGGGCTGTGGAACATGAAGCCGTAATGAACGCGCCGGACTGGATTATCAACACCACCGACGCCACTCATTCCCCCGAGCCCTCACACCATCCCGTGGCGCGGTGCGCGGTTTTCGTTGAGGGATGCAAAGTCGATGGCCCCTTCACCATTGCGTCGGCTCTGGACCGTGTTCACCAGGAAAACCAGCACGGTTCATCTGATTCCCACACCTCACACTCCGAGGAGGACTCCACCCCACGGGCGTTTGTCTGGGTGTCGCTGGTCTCTCCCACCATGGAGCACATTGAGCCCATCGCGCGTCTGTTCCATCTCCATTCCTTGACGGTGGAGGACATCGTCAAAGCCCGCCAGCGTCCGACGCTCGAGATCCTGGGCGATTATGTTTTCATCGTCGCGCGCACGGTTCATTACGACCCCTCCCCCATCGACAGTACGAATGAGTTCATTGAGACCAATGAGCTCCATATCATCCGGGGTAAGGATTTCGTCCTCACTATCCGACACGGCGACGTGCCTATTCCCGACAATGTTCGGCAACGGCTTGAGCGTTCGCCTCAGCTGACGTCGGTGGGGCCGGCGTCGGTGGCGTATGCCCATTTGGACTGGCTTGTCGACGACTATCTCCACATTGCGGAGGAACTCGAGGAGAAGGTGGACACCATGGAAGACCAGGTGTTTATCCCGGATTCGCCCGTGCATATTGAGCCGATTTATATGCTCAAGCGGGAGAACCTTGAGATGCGGCACGCCCTCGACCCCATGACCGCGGTGCTCAAGACGCTGACGGTGACCAAAGGGACTGCGGGTAAGAGTGTTCGGTCGTTGTATGGGGACATCCTGGATCACCACACCATTGCGGCTGATCGGATCATTAGTTACGACGAACGCTTGTCGACGCTGCTCGATTCCGCCGTCGCCAAGGTGTCGCTGCAGCAGAATACGGATATGAGAAAGATATCGGCGTGGGCTGCGATGGCGGCGGTGCCGACGTTGATCGCCGGTATTTACGGCATGAACTTTGATAATATGCCGGAGACGCATTGGGCCGCCAGGTACTTCATCGTGCTCATTATCATGTTGTCCGCGTGTGTCGGTTTGTGGATGATTTTCCGACGAAACAAGTGGCTGTGAGGGCTACGTCACGCCACGTACTTCCGGGCCTTACTTCCTGCTTGACCAGTTTTTGCGCGACAAAATCTCGCGGCCACGTTGTGCTGACCGGGGTTTACTCAGAACGTCGTATCGGCCCGCGACGATCTGCGTCGTCGACGCAAAATCTCGGCGTCCCTTCATCGCACCATACGGAATAGCGACGGAAATCAGGCCGAAGAGAGCACCCATTGCTGCACCCAAAGCGAGCGGGCCAAGAAATTCGTTGGTAAATAATCCGACGAGGAGGCCGAAGAAAACACCCATCCATGCGCCTGAGATCGCACCGCCAGAGAGCACCTTGCCCCATGACAAGCGTGATGTGACACGTTCAACCTGCATCAAGTTCACACCGACGATGGTGATGTCGTCCACCGGGAAATCTTCCTCGTCAGAGAGAGAATCCACCGCGTGTTGTGCAGATTCGTAATCCTCGAAGCTACCGATGGGCCATCCTTCGGGGCGTTGAGGAAGCCCTTGGTAACCTTGTGCGCCCAAGGTGGCACCGAAACCTGAGGCAGAGGGTGTAGTCATGCCCTTAGCCTACTGAAATACGGCTATGAGGTAAACACCCAGTACACTGTCGGACGTGAGTGCCGTGAATCGAGTTTTTGCTGGTCGCCTAGCGGGAATGGTTGTCCTTGGCCCCGATGGTGAATCGATTGGTCGCGTCCGCGATATCGTCGTCACCATCCGGCCCCGTGGCATGGCTTCCCGCACGATTGGCCTAGTTGTTCAAGTTGCTGCGCAAAACAGACAGATCTTCGTCCCTATGCTTCGCGTCGCGTCGATCGATCCGCGGGAAATCACCCTTGTTTCAGGTTCTGTCAACCTTCGCCCGTATCAATCCCGCGCCGGTGAATTGCGCGTGATGTCCGAGTTAGTGGGCTCCAAGATCCACATTGACGATCCTGAGCATGAGGATTTGCATGGTCGCCCGGTGGATATCGCGGACGTGGAGATTGAAAAGTCACGTACCCGTGATTGGATCATCAGCCGCGTGGCGGTGTCTAAAGAGCGCAACCGGTTCGGCCGTCGGCCACCTCTCTCGGTGGTGGAGTGGAACCATGTTCATGGTTTATCCGTCTCCGGTGCGGGTCCTGCTGATGCAACGGCGGAAATCCTCGCGGAATTCGACGACATGCGCCCGGCCGACATTGCTCAAATCCTGCATGACCTTCCCAGCACCACACGAAATAATGTGGCCTCTGAGCTGGAAGATGCCCGCCTGGCCGACATCCTCCAGGAGCTCCCTGAGGACGAGCAAATGGGCGTCCTGGAAACGTTCGACATCGAGCGTGCCGCCGACGTGTTGGAAGAGATGGATCCCGATGACGCCGCGGACCTCTTGGGCGAGATGCCTGATGATAAGGCCGATGTCCTCCTTGAGTTGATGGATCCGGAAGAATCGGAGCCGGTCCGCCGTCTGATGAGTTTCTCCCCAGAGACCGTGGGTGGCTTGATGACATCGGAGCCGATCATTCTGACTCCGCCGGCCACAGTGGCTGAAGCTCTTGCTCATGCTCGTAACCCCGATTTATCGACGTCGTTGAGCTCGATGGTGTATGTGGTGCGCCCGCCGAAGGCAACGCCGACGGGTAAGTATCTGGGCACGGTTCACATCCAGAAGCTCTTGCGTGAAGCACCGTCGACCCTGGTCTCCAGCATTTTGGATCCGGATCTTCCTCCACTTTTTGCCGACGACACCCACGAGACGGCTGCCCGTTACTTCGCAACCTATAACCTGGTGTGTGGTCCGGTCCTGGATGAGGACAATCACCTGCTCGGCGCCGTCGCGGTGGATGACTTGCTGGATCACCTCCTCCCCGAGGGGTGGCGTGAGCAGGAAATCCGCCCTGAGGCGGGATCATCGGGCCACCAGGCTGGCACGTTGGGGCGCGCTGCTGGAGCGCACGGTGCCCCCGGCCGCAGTTCTCGTGCCCAGACGGCGGGGTCGGTCATCGTGAAGAAAGCTGGTGAGCGGCGACGCGACCGCCAACAGGGATCCACTCCGCAGGGTCCGTCGGCAGGGAATTCTCACTCAAACTAACCCACAAGAGGGGCTTACTTATATGGCTGATTCGTTTGCTCGAACTGACCTGGACACTCCGGTCCGCGCTAAGCGCCGCTCGTTACTGTCGATGGATGGTGATGCGGTTGGTGTTGCTGCAGAAAAGGTTGCGCGTTTCCTCGGAACCGGTAAGTATTTAGGCTGGCAGACCATCATCGTGACGGCCTGGATCCTGCTGAATATCGGTGGAATGTGGTGGAACTGGGACCCGTACCCATTCATCCTGCTTAACCTCGCCTTTTCCACGCAGGCGGCCTATGCAGCTCCCCTGATTTTGTTGGCGCAGAACCGCCAGGATGACCGCGACCGCGTCACGCTGAATGAGGACCGACGCCGTGCTGCGCAAACGAAGGCGGATACGGAATTCTTGGCGCGCGAGCTCGCCGGGGTTCGTATCGCCCTGGGAGAAACCGTGACCCGCGACTACCTGCGACACGAGCTGGAGGACCTCACCACAGTCCTTCAGCGCATTGAGGGCCGCCTGGATGACGCTGCCGCAGATGCGCCGGTGGACCTGGAATACATGGGCGATGATGAGCGTCGCGCGGGATTGGACAGCCCTAGCGGCCAACACAATGAGTCGTCGTAGGATGGTGGCGTTATGGCATCTGAATCTTCTATCACCGAATCCACTGTTCGCGACGCATTAGCCCAGGTCAAAGACCCCGATATCGGCATGCCACTCACCGATTTAGGCATGGTGAAATCGATAGCCGTCGACGGCGCTGATGTTTCGGCGGAGATATATCTCACCATCGCCGGCTGCCCAATGAAAAATAAGCTTGTCGACGACTCTCGCGCCGCCATCGAGGGCATCGAAGGTATCGGCAAAGTCACCGTCACCACGGATGTCATGAACGATGAGCAACGCCGCGAGTTGAGGAAAAAAGCCCGCGGTGGCGTCGACGAGCCAGAGATTCCGTTTAGTAAGCCTGATTGCCACACGCGCGTGTACGCCGTGGCTTCTGGCAAGGGTGGCGTCGGTAAGTCGTCGATGACGGTCAATATTGCCACTGCGCTGGCCGCGAAGGGGCTGAATGTCGGGGTGCTTGATGCCGACATTTACGGCCACTCGATCCCCGGAATGTTGGGGTCGGACGACCGCCCCTATCAGGTTGATGACATGATCATGCCCCCGCAGGCACATGGCATCAAGATGATCTCCATCGGCCACTTTATTGAGGGCAACTCCCCTATCGTGTGGCGCGGCCCGATGCTGCACCGCGCTATCCAGCAATTCCTTGCCGACGTTTTTTGGGGCGATCTTGATGTCCTGCTTCTCGATCTTCCCCCCGGCACCGGTGATATTGCGATTACGGTCGCCCAGCTCATACCGAATGCTGAACTCCTCATCGTGACGACGCCACAGATGGCCGCGGCTGAAGTTGCTGAGCGGGCGGGTTCCATCTCGCAACAGACTCAGCAGCGCATCGCCGGTGTTATCGAAAATATGAGCTATTTCGTCATGCCCGATGGCTCACACAACGAGATCTTCGGTGAAGGCGGCGGCGAGATTGTCGCCGATCGGCTGTCCCGGATTACGGGGTCGAAGGTGCCGCTGATGGGGCAGGTTCCTCTTGATCCCGCTCTGCGCGAGGGTGGCGACGGTGGAGAACCGATCGCTATTTCTTCCCCGGAATCTGAAACTGGGGCGGCGCTGAATGCCATAGCGGACCAGCTCACTCACCGTCGGACGTCCTTGGCGGGTAAGTCGCTGGGCCTTGGAGTGACGCCGTAGCGCGGTGCAACGGGCACTTTTAGAGGACTTCATCGAACCCGCTCCAGGAGCCGTACACCGGCTTCTTAGCGTCGGTGGATTGTTCCTTTCCTGGCTCCCCTGTTACCGTTCCCTGGCCGCCCTCACGGCCCTGTGAACCCGAGTGAGCACTCACCGCGTCACTACCGCCGCCGCCCTGGCTTCGTTTCTCCACTGAGACACTCGATGCTTGGGACCCCGCGCCCGACTCTGCCGTCGACGTAGCGTCGTCGGCATCTTTCGCCGAGGAGGGGTTGTCAGCGGCGAAATAGTCTTGGATGGCCCGCTGCGGGGTTGTTGTCCTTATGGTCTGCAGGGGCTTTTCGATGGCGTCTTTCGTCGCATCAAGATCGGTAGTGTCATCGTCGAAGAGAGCTTTGGCGATGAAGCCCTTCGCGCCCATTGATCGGTACGAATTGAATTGCCGGAGAGGTTCACGGAATTCTTTGATCGGCTCGCTGAATTCTCGGAGATCCTCGCCTAGTTCACCGTCGATTTGTTTCCGCGCATCTGCGACGGCGTTTTTAATGGCCAGCCGGACCGCACGGATTTCCTTCATAACGCCTGGTAAACGGTCGGGGCCGATGATGAGGAAGCCCACCACCACAATGATGATGACTTCCATCCAACCGATACTTGAGAACACGTCAGATATTGTACAGAGCTTGGCAAATGGGACGACGGAGTGACGGCGAGACTTCTAATGTCAGCGTTTCGGTGAGTTACTTCGATCTTTCCATGCACATCGCAGCTGGTCAGCGTATTCACCGACCGTGTCCATGGCGCTCATCGCCCCGTTCTCGACGGTGCGCATCACCCCAAAGGCAGCACTTTTCGCGGCGCTCAACGCGTTGTCGTGCCGTAGGTCGCTCAATTCGTCGCCTGCTGCATAGACATCAGGGCGGTCGGAATCGGCATTATTATGACCACCGGTAGCCTGAGCTTTCTTCCCCTGGCCATGGTGTTCGGTCTTCGCCGGTGATCCGCTCGGATTCTGCGGGTCACAGTTAGTCGGGATCGCGGCCAGCTTATGCAGCAGCTCCGTCGACATGTGGACGGGTTCGTTAGCTGCTTCCCTCATACGCTGGGCCGCATCCCGCTGAGCTTTGACATCGCGTCGACATTCCTCGCAATGCACGAGGTGGCGGAGAACTCGACGTTGGGCTCGCGGGGGCATTTCGCCGTCGACAAATGCGGCGACGGCTTCTTCTGACAGATGCTCAATCGAAGAGAATTGTCGTGGCTTTGACGAACGGCCCATTGGACATCACCCCTTGCACACTACAATTCGCCCGGCCAAACTCAGCACGCGAATTATCGACGATGCAGCTCCACCATCAGGTTATGTTCCGACAATGGGCGCGTCGATGATCTCTTTCTACCCAACGTAGTGCAAAATGCCCTCGGATGACTGCAAGCTCTTCCTCAACTGGGCACGACCACGGTGAATGCGGCTACGCACGGTGCCCATTTTGATCCCTAAGGTGTCTGCAATTTCGTCGTAGCTCATGCCGACAACATCACACAGCACAACGGCTACGCGGTAATCGGTCGGCAACGAATCCAGGGCTTTTTGCAGTTCCGGATCAATATTGGCGTCGATATAGGACTGCTCGGGATCGTTCCGGGTCCCCGGTACTGCGTCATAATTCTCAGGCAGCGCTTCCATTCGGATGGTCTGACGTCGACGCACCATGTCCAGGAACAAATTAGTCGTGATCCGGTGGAGCCAGCCCTCAAAAGTTCCGGGCTTGTACCGTTTGAGCGACCGGAAAACCCTCATAAACGTTTCCTGGGTCAGATCTTCCGCGTCGTGCGTATTACCACTCAGGCGAAGAGCGAGGCGGTACACACCATCCGCATGCTCCGAAACAAGCTCACTCCAGCTCGGCATTTCCCCCGATCCAGCATCGAATGCTGCGGTACCAGTGCGAGGTTCGCTCCCCGCAGGGTGGTTAGCCATTACATCATCGCCTTTGTGTGGGTCGATTGTAGAAGCTGAGGTCGTGCGAGTGGGTGTATTCCGTTCGGAACGGTAAAAAGCGCCTGACGCCAGTGTCATGATTTAACTGTCACATGCATTCGTTTCCGAAGCATGAATTCCGCCTGGGAAATTCCTGTGAAGGTGAACCACTGAAATCACGAACCCGCGAGGGGCATGTCACGAGGGGAATTGTAAATCATTCCCGCAGTAAAAGCCACGAATGTCTACTTCATTATCGCAGTTATGGGCGAGCCACACCCTTTACTCCGTCTCTATCACTAGCATGAATAACCGTGACCGATTCTGCTCTTGACCTGATGACTGACTTTATCAACGCCACCACCGACGAATCCGACGCGATGGGCTTTGCGCGCGATGCCGCCGACGAGCTCGGCCTCACCGCTCCCGACGAACTCACGGCGTCGTTTTTAACAACGATTAGTTCCTCATACTGCAGGGATAAGTCGGCAGTTGTTGTCTCCCCCTCCGCGTGCGTCTCAGGCTTGGCCATCCTCGCGGGAATGGGCCCGAACGGTCATGTGACCTGCATTGACACGGAAGCGATCCACCAGCGGGTTGCCCGCCAGGCATTCACCGCGGCCAACATTCGCTCCAACCAATACCGTTTCCTCCCCTCGCGCCCACTCGAGGTCATGACCCGGCTGGCAGCGCGCTCATACAACCTGATCTACGCCGAAATTGCCCCCGCCGACGCATCAACACTCGTCGACGAGGCCCTCGAGCTGCTTGAACCGGGCGGGTTGATTATCCTCGCGGATATCCTTCTCGACGGCACTATCGCGAATCCGGCACGAAAGGATCGCGATACCGCGGCGGCCCGTCGCCTCAACGAGGCGCTCCGCGAGCGCGAGGACATCTACCTCTCCCGGCTACCGCTGGGTGCCGGGATGGTCCTGATCTCGCGGAACGAAGACGCACCGGCGAGCTAGCGTCGGCTATTAATCCTCGTCAGCGCCGTGGAGTTCGTAATTCTTCGGGACACACACGACACCGCCCTGGGACAGTGTGAACCGTTCAGAATCGCGAGCCCGATCTACGCCGATGAGCGCGTTATCTCCGACGCGGACATTCTTGTCCAAAATGGCGTGACGAACCACAGCGCCTTTGCCAATCCGCACGCCATCCATTAGAACGCAGCCCTCGACGCTGGCGCCTTCTTCGACAACAACGCCCGGCCCGAGAACTGAATTGCGCACGGTTCCAGCGGAAATAATGCACCCTGCAGCCACAATGGAGGACTGCGCAATTCCGCCTTTGACGAACTTCGCCGGCGGCAAGTTGCTGTCGTCAGACGTGTGAATAGGCCACTTGCGGTTGTACAGGTTGAAGACGGGGTACACGCTGATGAGGTCCATATGGGCTTCATAGAAAGCGTCGACAGTACCGACGTCGCGCCAATATCCGTGGTCACGATCCGTTTCCCCCGGCACAACATTGCGGGAGAAGTCGTGAACGTGCGCCTCGCCCCGGTTCACGAAATACGGGATGATGTTGCCGCCCATGTCATGCGCCGAGTTTTCGTCTTCGGAATCCTCTTTCAGCGCATCGATTAACGCCTGGGTTGTGAAGACGTAGTTGCCCATGGAGGCGAAGGTCACGTCGGGGTCATCTGGGGTGGCCGGCGGATCGGCTGGCTTTTCCAGGAACTCGGTAATCGTGCCGTCGTCGTCGGCTTGAATGCAGCCGAATGCGGTTGCTTCTTTGCGTGGCACACGAATTCCGGCGACGGAACACGCCGCTCCCGACTCGATATGTTCCTTCACCATCTGTTCGGGGTCCATGCGGTACACGTGGTCCGCGCCGAACACGATGATGTATTCAGGATCTTCGTCATAAATGAGGTTGAGCGATTGCAAAATGGCATCCGCTGAACCCGTGAACCATCGTTTCCCGAGCCGCTGCTGGGCGGGCACTGGGGTGATGTATTCACCTGCTAATCCGGAGAGTTGCCACGATTGCGAAATGTGCCGGTCAAGTGAGTGAGATTTGTATTGAGTTAAGACACAAACCTTCATGTACCCGGCGTTGACCAGGTTCGATAAGACAAAGTCAATTAAACGATATGAACCCCCAAAAGGAACAGCTGGCTTGGCACGGTCGGCCGTGAAGGGGAAGAGTCGCTTCCCTTCGCCGCCCGCGAGGACAATGGATAGGACGTGTGGTTGGCTCCTCATGGGTACTAATTTATTCAGTCCTCACTATTTATGCTGGACAAGTACCCCTGTTCTCTCCCCCGTTGCCTTTGTCGGCGGGCAGTGTGCCACCCCGACCGACTAGGCTCACAGTCATGCGCGTAGCGATGATGACTCGAGAATATCCCCCGGAAATCTACGGTGGCGCCGGTGTCCACGTGGCTGAGCTCACCCGGCATTTGCGCGAGCTGTGCGATGTCGACGTTCACTGCATGGGTGGGCCACGTGACGAAGCCAATGTGTACGTGTCCAACTCCGATGATGCTCTTGCCGACGCTAATCCTGCCCTCAAAACCTTGTCGACGGGGCTACGGATGGCGAATCTGGCGTCGGCATCAGATATTGATGTTATCCATTCACACACGTGGTATGCGGGGCTTGGTGGGCATCTGACCGGGCTGCTCAAGGGTATTCCCCACGTAGCGACGGCTCACTCCCTTGAGCCGCACCGACCGTGGAAGCGTGAGCAGCTGGGCGGCGGGTATGACGTGTCATCGTGGTCAGAGAAGAACGCGATGGAAAACGCCGATGGGCTGATCGCTGTTTCGCGGAAAATGAAGGACGCCATCCTGGATGCGTATCCGCGTATCGATCCGGACCGTATTCACGTTGTTCTCAACGGTATCGATACGAAGTTGTGGCGTCCTCGCCCGACGTTTGCCCAAGCTGAGCACTCGATATTGGCTGAGCTGGGCGTTGCCGAAGATAAACCGATTGTCGCCTTCGTGGGGCGAATCACACGGCAAAAGGGTGTGGCCCACCTGGTGAAGGCCGCGCACAACTTCGACGAGGATATTCAGCTCGTGTTGTGCGCAGGTGCACCGGATACTCCGGAAATTGAGGCTGAGATCGCCAACCTGGTCGAGGAGTTGAAGTCCACTCGCGACGATGTGTTCTGGGTGCGTGACATGCTCCCGCACGATTCACTGCAGGAGATCCTCAGCGCCGCCTCAGTTTTCGTGTGCCCGTCCATTTATGAGCCTCTGGGAATCGTGAACCTGGAGGCCATGGCGTGCGATACCGCCGTCGTCGCCTCTGATGTGGGAGGTATCCCTGAGGTTGTCAATGACGGTGAGACCGGTGAACTGGTCCACTACGATGCCGACGATATCGGCGCATTCGAAGAAGGGCTGGCCAGTGCGGTCAACCGCATCGCCGGCGACCCTGACCTTGCGGGCCGAATGGCGAAGGCCGGGCGCGAGAGGGCCGTCACGACATTCAGCTGGTCGACGATCGCACAGCAGACCCTCGATGTGTATCGGTCATTAATGTAGGATCCCCCGAACTACACCACGTGGACCTGCGCCACGTTCAACCAGTACGTGCGCCCGGTACCTGAAGGCGGGCCCTAGGCAAGGGCCCGCGCCAATCACGCTCCGATTAGCGCTCGCCTTCGCTGACAAGCTTGCGCATCACGGGGAGCGCTTCAGCCAGAACTGTCAGTTCGTCGAGCGACAGCGACGCGAAATCTTCCGCCACAGCTTCGCCCAAGCGATCCTGCCACTTATTGCACAAATTTCGCCCCTTAGGCGTCACAGTCAGAAGCGACTGGCGTGCGTCGGAAGTATCTTTTTCCTTATTGACCAGACCCTGCCTGACCAGGCGATTGACCAGTGTGGACACTGTTGCCATCGTCGACCGCTCGCGGCGGGCAACGTCGGAAATTCTGACCGGGCCATTGTTCTGAATGAAACGAACCACTCTCCACGTGGCAGACGAGGGAGCCATTCCTGCCCGGTACAGTGCGGTCCGAATGACGCGTGAACACATCATCGCAACTTCTGCCGCAAAGGCAGGAGTTTCCAAGGCGTCGGACGGAACAGCCGAACCTGGTTCGTAGATGCTCGATCCAACTGATGAGTTCACCGTGCCGTGGCCGATGGGTCCGTCGAAGCCGTCAGAAGCTGTGCCACGGCGCAAATCCGCGCGCCCGTTGACTCCTGCGACCGACGTCTCATGAGAATTACTATTGTCAGGATTCATCGTTAGGGTTGTACTCTCCGCGATAGTGCTCAAAACGCTACTGTCCAACGCGGCACTTCCGGCGGCTGCGCCAAAGGACGCATCGCACCCGGTCGTACCACGTGCTAGTGCTGTACTGATCGCTTCTTTACTGAGAGACTTCCCGTCATCCGCACCACGTGGGCCCTTCAATGGGTACCCCACAACTGCAGTTTCTGCTGCATCTACTGAGGGGTCATCGGACATCTGATGTCGAGGACCATTAAATTGTGGCGCAGTAACGGTGACAGACTTCATGTCAGTAAGTTCCTCCATGATTCGATATGGTCAGTGAGTTCAGCGAGACTCCCAGCGGGCCATGATGACGCAATCAAGCGACCACCTAGCAACCACATGAATCAGTGAAGGTGCGACAGTACGAGTTCCTTGGTTAGAGGAACCTCACTTATTAATTCGCTTTTGCAGCTTTTTTGTTAACACCTGCAACCAATTTTTTGTGGTTAAGAACGGACTCCCCCAACTTATTCTTACGAACCCGTGCGTGAGCCCTGTTGTAAAACCAGGAACTCCACGAGTACGTGTCAGCTACAGGCAGTACTTTCGGAGTATCCCCCCCTGAATGAAATTAACCATAGCACACAAAGACCGTTAAGGGGACCTACCTATGGTTCTTTTTTAACCTCGTCACCGTGGCGCGCGCAGTCACCGTCATCGAATCAGGCAAGGTCGCAATTCTCTCCTTTAAATCCTCCGGGCGAATGTGCCGAGCAGACGGGCTCATCCCCACCTGAGCTTCAATAGCATCGCGGCCCAGATTCATCTCGAATTCAACCTCTTCAGGCCCCCCATCAGGGGTAAGGTGCCCCGACGCCTGCTGAATCATTCGGTGAACTTTGTTCTTTTCAACGTCAATAATTCCAAGGGGCTCGCGAAGCTCAGCTAAATGACCGGGCGCAGCTGTCAAAACAACAACTTGACCTTCGTCGGTAAGAACTCGCGCAAATTCTTCCGCGTTCCGTGGCGCGAAAACGACCGTAATCGTGTCGATCGACTTATCTTTGACGGGAAGCCTGGACCACGCATCAGCAATAACAGCTCCCGCACGAGGGTGGCAGCCAGCGATGCGCTTAGCAGCAGGAACGGAAACGTCAATGCCGATTCCGCGCGAACCCGGAACGGCATCGAGTGTGTGGGCTAAGTAATAACCCGTCCCCGCGCCCACTTCCATGACGACAGAATGCTCATGATCGCCTACCCCCGCATCATCGAGAACATCCTGCACATTCCCCGTCACGGCCTCAACGAATGGGCCAAAATGGCCACTGGCAAGAAACTTTTCTCGGGCCTGAATCATCGAGGCATCGTCGCCCTTATATCTCAGGCCTCGGCCACCCACAAGGGAAACATACCCCTGGCGGGCAACATCGTAACTATGGCCTGTATCAGAGACAAGGGTGGCTAAATTACCACCATCGTGGAGCGAAGAGCCGTCGATGGGGTCAGATAAAACATCAAGAACGTCGGAGAGCAAGGTCTACCTCATCTTCAATCGATAACGTGTGGACTCTACTCTAGCCAGCGCACCAGACATCGGGCGATTACTGTGCCTAACCAGCAGCTTCTGATAATACCGAGGCAAGCTCACCGGCTTCCTCGTGGTTAAGTTCGACGACCAAACGGCCGCCACCGTCAGTTGGAATACGCATCACAATCTTGCGTCCTTCTTCAACTGCTTCCATCGGGCCATCACCGGTCCGGGGCTTCATTGCTGCCATGGGCGAAATCCCTTCACTATAAAAAGCTTGATACCTCCAGAGTAGCCCTGTTTTCCCAAAAGCGTTGCGACAACCGCCAATCCGGGCCTCTGCAGCCGTGCTCCTACCTCCCCCGATGCCATTGCGGACGCTGTTAACGACGCTCTTACCGACGCTTCGATTTCTTGCGCTTTTTCTTACGCTTCCCCTGAGCACGGTTCGTCTTCGCGGAATTCGAGTGAGCAGAGTTCTGATGGCTAGAGTGCTGGTGGTGATCGTCGACGTGTGTGTCCCCGGAGTGAGACACCTCTCCATGATCTGCAGCTTCGGCTGATCCATGCGTGGACTGAGCCCCGTCCGATTGGAATCCCACAGGTGCACTTCCTGCCTTCGCTGTACCCTCGGCATCGCCCGCGTCGTTGCTGGCGGCCGTGCCAGCACCCGAGGCCTTCAACTGTTCTTCTGCGTCATCGGCGCGACGTCGATAACGATCCCGGTCGTGCTCCAGCTCGATCATGTGTTCCTTGGCGCGTTGCAGCGCCATATCAACTTCGCGCGGGGAATAACCGCGGAAGGACAAGGAAAAGCGCATCGTCGATAATTCATCGGGACCAACGGTGGCGCCAGGCTCTAAGTCTTTCCGCTCATCAGGGCGTTCGGCGGGGCCTAATTCTTCTCCCCGGCCGAACAAGGAGGAGAACACCCACCACAAACCGGCAGAGACAACGATGAGGACAATGAGGGTCACAATCCAATACAGCACGTGCATAGTCTACTGATTGCCGCGCGTTCGATATGTTCTCACTCCACACCGCGAGTCGTCGCATACGGCGGAATAATGCCCTGCACTGCCAATGCCATGCGGCACGCATCCAGGTTTTCGGCCACCTCGTGAACACGAAACACGGGCACACCCTGGGCCGCTGCCAGGGCAGTTGCCGCCAGGGTGCCTGCCAATCGCTGATCCACCGGACGCCCGACGGTTTCTCCCACGAAGTCCTTATTCGATAGGGCCATGAGCACCGGCCACCCCGTCGACACGAGATCGCGAGCATGACGCACCAACGCCAAACTATGAAAAGTGTTCTTCCCGAAATCATGGGTCGGATCGATGAGGACTTTATCCTCGGGAACGCCGCAGTTCACCGCATGTTCTGCGCGCTGTGTCGTGGAGCGAATGACATCACCGACTAGGTCGTCATAATGAACACGACGTGGCAACGTGCGCGGCTCCATGCCTCCCGTGTGCGAACACACATAGCCCCGGTGATAATGACCAGCGACTTCGACGAGCTCGGGGTCTGCCCCCGCCCACGTATCGTTAATCAGGTCCGCACCCGCGGTAATTGCAGCCTCCCCGACGGGGGCACGATAGGTATCCACACTGATGTGAACCGAGGGAAATTCCTCACGCACAGCAGAAACAAAGGGCACTACCCTATCGATCTCTTCGGCGATCGAGACAGGATCGCCCCGGCCCGCTTTGACACCACCGATGTCAATGATCTCCGCGCCGGCGTCGACGCACCTTCTCACCCGCGCCAGGGCTGCGTCGTCGGTAAACGTTGCTCCCTTGTCATAAAAAGAGTCGGGAGTGCGGTTAACAATCGCCATCATCGCTGGTAAAGCGCTAGATTGGTAAAAACTGCGGGGGCGACCTCCAGGGCCCGACGCGTTACTCACCCCTTGGGTAGTGGCGGAATCCGACTCCCCGTGATCGGGCTCGGCACCATGATAATTATGCGTCACGAGAGGAGCCACCATCAGAGGAATCGTGGTCACCGGACGGCTCCGAGCTGGACGCATCGCCGTCCTCAGCGAGCTTCCCTACACTGCGCAAAATTCCAGCCCGCTGCGAATGGGAAAGACTGTTTTCCTCTAACCGACGCCCCAATTCCTCCACAAAGCCTTCGTGCTTCGTCGTAATGTAGCCCACGGCCTCCTCGATGTCATCCGTCACGAGGAAGAGATCTGGGTCTTCGGGCGACACCATCTTTTCACTAATCAGGCGATCCCGAATCCAGTCCACCAAGCCCGACCAGAACTCAGTCCCGATCAGCACAATGGGGTATCGAGTCACCTTCCCAGTTTGGACTAGAACCAGAGCTTCGAAGAGCTCGTCCATCGTCCCGAAACCACCCGGGAGGCACACGAATGCCTGGGAATATTTCAGGAACATTGTCTTGCGGACGAAGAAGTAGCGGAAATTCAGACCGAGGTTGACCCAGGCATTTAAATTTTGCTCATGAGGAAGCTCAATGCCCAACCCGATGGACAAGCCACCGGCCTCCGCGCAACCGCGGTTCGCCGCTTCCATCAGCCCCGGGCCACCGCCGGTGATGACGCCGTACCCGGCTTCGTGCAGCGCGCGACCAACCTCGACGCCCTTTTTATAGTATGGTGAATCTACTTCGGCGCGGGCAGAACCAAATACAGTGACCGCACGAGGGATCTCGGCAAGAGCGCCGAATCCTTCTACGAACTCACTTTGGATGCGCAGGACCCGCCACGGATCGGTGTGCAACCAGTCCGCATCTTTCTGAACGTCCAGGAGGCGCTGGTCGGTAGTGGATCGTGCGTGCGTGTGGTCATGTGCTTTGCCACCGCGATCGCGAAACACCACCGGGCCCCGGAATCGCAAATGACCTCGATCGTCATCCTTCCCGCCCATCATGCGGGATGTCTTACGCCCCATCGTGCCGTCCTTCCCGTCACTTACTCGTCAGATAAGCCATGATCTGGTCTGATACGTCGGTAATCATCTCTACTGGGCACTGCTCATCTTTTTTATGAGCGAAGGCCGGATCGCCGGGGCCAAAATTGACCGCAGGAATTCCCATCGCAGCAAAACGAGCAACGTCCGTCCACCCATATTTCGCACGAACATTCCCACCAGTCACCTCAATGAGCTCGGCAGCGGCGGCATGATGCAAGCCCGGTAGCGCACCGGGGGATTCATCGTCGATATCGAGGCGAAAACCAGGCTCCGGATTACCAGGAGTGCCGACGCCGATAATCGCGAAGGTCTCATCCAACGCTTGCTGTGTCGACTTTCCCGGCGCGAAGCGGTAGTTCACGAACATCCATGCCTCGTCGGGGATCGTGTTGGTGGCCACTCCCGATTCGCACATCACGATGTTGAAGCCCTCGTGGTACTCCAAGCCGTCGATCTCGACGATTTTGTCCCCATCATGGGCGGCAGCGCGCGCGATGACCGGGGCTAGTTTGTGCATGGCATTGTCTCCCAGCCACGATCGAGCCGAGTGAGCTCGCTCGCCCAAGGCGGTCACTTTGACGCGGACACTGCCCTGGCATCCCGCCTCGATCACGGCACCCGAGGGTTCACCCAAGATGGCGATATCGCCCTGCAACCACTCGGGGGAATGTTCAGCTAATTTCCTCAGCCCATTTTCTGTGGCCGCGATTTCCTCCGCCTCATACATGATGATCGTCATGTCGCGGGCCAGGTCTGGTGACTCGGCTAATTGGGCGAAGGCGTGGAGGAACACCGCATCGCCCGACTTCATGTCGACGGTTCCGCAGCCGAAGAGTGTGTCGCGACCGTCCTTGTCTGTGCCCCGCGTGGAGGGAACATTGTCGGCAATCGGCACAGTGTCCAGGTGGCCTGCCAACACCACTCGTGAGGGCAAACCTCGGTTGGTTTTGGCCATCACGGTGTTATTAAAACGCTCAACCGTTATGCCATTCGCCTCGTCGGAGGACACAGCGACGGCTCGGAGCGCTGCCTCGACGGCGTCGGCAATATTTTTTTCATTCTTAGAGACACTCTCAATGTCAACGAGTGCCCTGGTGAGATCAATGGGGTGCTGAGTCAGGTCAATCACGCCACCAGACTAACCGCCGGGGCGAACACGCGCATGCGCGATGTATTCGCGCGAGATTCCCGTGCTTTACCGACGCCGTGGTCACCCCTGAGTAACGAACCCGCTATTCTGAACAGATTGAATAGATGTATCAGCATGGGCGCGTAGCTCACTGCTCCCCCAATACCAAAGGGCACTTCATGACGAACAATGCTTCACAGGGCGATGAATCTTCTGATTCCTCCTCGCAACTGGGACATGGGTTGAAAGTTCGGCACCTCACGATGATGGGTTTGGGATCTGCCATCGGCGCAGGGCTCTTCCTTGGAACAGGCGTCGGCATTAAAGCCGCGGGACCGGCAGTCTTGATCTCCTATATCGTTGCCGGATTCCTCGTTGTTCTGGTGATGCGGATGCTGGGTGAACTCGGTGCCGCCCGCCCCAATACAGGAACATTCTCTGCATATTCCCGACAAGCTTTCGGTCAATGGGCTGGTTTTTCCACCGGCTGGTTGTACTGGTTCATGCTGGTCATGGTCATGGGTGCTGAAATCACCGGTGCCGGTGCGTTTATTGGTAATTGGTTCGGTGTCGACGGCTGGATTCCAGCGCTCATCTGCGTCATCATCTTCACCTTCATCAACATGGCTAAAGTCCGCGGTTTCGGCGAATTCGAGTACTGGTTCGCGTTTATCAAAGTCGCGGTTATCGTCTTTTTCCTGGTCGTCGGCGTCCTCCTGATCTTCGGACTTCTCCCCGGGCACAACATGGTCGGGTTTGAACATGTGAGGGAATCCGGCTTCGCCCCGAACGGCGTGGGTGGGATCGCTGCTGGTCTGCTCGCCGTCGCCTTCGCTTTCGGCGGCATCGAGATTGTGACCATCGCGGCCGCTGAGTCTGAGAACCCGAGCCGTGCTATCGCCACGGCTGTACGGTCGGTCATTTTGCGTATCTCGGTGTTCTACCTGGGATCTGTGCTGGTCATTATCTTCCTGCTTCCCTATTCGACCTTGGGCCAAGCAGAAGGTGCTGCCGATTCCCCCTTCACGCGCGTCCTTGCTCAGGCAAAGATCCCCGGCGTCGTTGGTTTCATGGAGATAATTATTACGTTGGCGCTGCTCTCGGCATTTAACGCGCAGATTTACGCCACCTCCCGCGTGATTTACGCCATGTCCAAAGAGGGCGACGGCCTGAAATTCTTCACCAAGACGAACCACGAAGGGGTCCCCACACGCGCGGTGTGCCTCTCGATGGCGCTAGCTTACTTGTCCGTGGCGCTTCAGATCTGGGGACCGGCGAACCTCATCGAGTTGTTCTTCAACATCGTCGGTGGTTCGCTCTTGGTGCTGTGGTTCATGATCGCCGCCTCAGAGATCAAGTTGCGGCCCGAATTGGAAGCAGAAGGCACACTCCCCGTGAAAATGTGGGGATATCCGTACATGAGTTATGTCGCGCTGATTGGTTTGCTGGCGTTGACCGTTCTCATGCTTTTCGACGATTCCGCGCGACCACAAGTCATTGCCGTTGGTGTATTCTTCGCCGCACTGGTTGCCTTGTCGGCTGTGGCCCGTCGTCGGAATGCGTCGGCGGTTCCTGCGAAGTAGGCGCTTCACCGGGGCCTCTGCGTACCTCGACGTCGTGTGTCGCAACGCTTGGGTATTGTGGCCCCTATGACTTCATTTTTAACTACAGGTGCCATTGCCGATGGTCTTGCCACCATCACCGACGACGGAATCGTTCTGGATTCGTGGTTCCCGTCCCCGTCTCTCAACGACGACATCAGCGACGCCACCACCACTGAGCTCGGTTCCGACGCCCCCGAGGAACTCGCTGCGGCGGCACACAGCGACGAAGATCGCCACGTGCGTCGTGTCGCGATCCGTACTCAGATTAAAGACCTCTCAACCCCGCCCACCGATGCTTACGACGCCTACCTGCGCCTTCACCTTTTATCTCACCGCATCACACGTCCCCACACCGTGAACGTGGAGGGAATTTTCGGCAAACTGACCAACGTCGTGTGGACGAATTACGGCCCCTGCTCCACCGAGAACTTCGAATCGACGCGTGCGCGGCTATCGACCCGCGGCCCCGTCACCGTGTTCTCCGTGGATAAATTCCCGCGCATGGTGGATTACGTCATGCCCAGCGGTGTACGAATTGGCGACGCCGACCGTGTCCGCCTGGGGGCACACTTAGCGCCCGGCACCACGGTCATGCACGAGGGCTTCGTCAACTTCAACGCCGGCACACTCGGGCACTCCATGGTGGAAGGACGCATTTCCGGCGGCGTCGTCGTTGATGACGGCACCGATATCGGCGGTGGAGCCTCCATCATGGGGACGCTGTCCGGCGGCGGCAAAGAGGTCATCTCTATTGGGCAGCGCTGCCTCCTGGGAGCCAACTCCGGTGTCGGGATTTCCCTCGGTAATGACTGTGTGGTCGAAGCCGGGCTGTACATCACCTACGGCACCAAGGTCGTTGCCCGCGGACCTGTTGCGGACGCGATGGGGCTGAAGGACAGCTCACCGATTAAGGCCGCTCAGCTCTCGGGTGCGAACAACATTCTGTTTCGCCGCAATTCCCTGTCGGGATCCGTGGAAGCCGTTGCATGGCAGTCCTCCACGGTGACGCTGAACGACGATCTTCACGCGAACTAAACAACAAAAAGTTTTTGAAAGACATGGCGAAGCAAACCAAGCCCCCACGCCCCACTGAATTAGACCGAGCACAAACAACCAGTCTGATTGTTGTGCTGGTGGTGTGCGTGGCGTGCGCCTTTGTCCCCTACACCGCGGTAAAAATTATCGCTGCGATCGTGATGATCAGCTTGGTCGTGGGGCTCGGCCTGCGGGTGTGGAGGGACAGGTCAGGGCGCTGGTGACCTAACCTCTACCCCGCGATCCGCTGGGCTGCAGCGGTGATCTGATCATCAGTGCCCGTCAGCGCAACGCGAACGTGTTTAACACCTTTCGGACCATAGAACTCGCCCGGGGCGACAAGGATCCCGCGCTCTGCAAACCAATCAACGGTGTCTCGGCATGGCTCGTCGCGAGTGGACCACAGGTACAGGCCAGCTTCGGAATTGTCGATAGTAAAGCCAGCGTCGCGAAGAGCCGCGGCGAGGATTTCACGACGGTTCCGGTAAATCTCCCGCTGGAGCTGCTCAAAACCGTCATCCTTCAAAGCGGCAACAGTGGCAGCCTGAATGGGTTGAGGAACCATGAAACCCGCGTGCTTGCGGACCGCCAGCAGCTCGTGGATGAGCTTCTCGTCGCCGGCCAACCAACCAGAGCGATACGACGCCATGTTCGACGTCTTCGATAGCGAATGAACCGCGATCAGGTTGGTTGTGTCCCCATCGCAGACATCGGGGTGAAGAAGGGACACCGGCGGCGTGGGCCGTTCACCACGAACACCGTTAGCGTTCGTCGTCCAACCCAGGCCCAGGTAACACTCATCCGAGACGACGATGACGTCACGTTCCCGAGCCCAGGACACAACTTTCCGTAGGTGCTCAAGGCCCAGAACTTTGCCCGTCGGGTTTGAGGGCGAATTGATGTACATCAGCGTCGGCGCCTGCGGGCCAAGCTGGAATGTGGAATCCGCCCGGACAATCGACGCCCCCGCCAACAACGCACCGACCTCATACGTCGGGTAAGCAAGCTCCGGGATCACGACGGTGTGCCCTTCGCCCAACCCCAAAAGATATGGCAGCCACGCAATCGCTTCCTTCGTCCCAATCACCGGCAAAACCTGCCGCTCAGGATCAAGCGAGATGATGCCGTAGCGACGAGTCATCGCGTCGACAATGCTCTTCCTCAACTCCTGCGTGCCGACAGTTTGCGGATAGCCGGGAGCCCCTGAGTTTTCTGCCAGGCCCAGCTGAGCAGCAGGAGAAACCGGATCGACGGGTGTTCCCATCGACAAGTTGATGAACCCATCCGGGTGCGATTCGGCCTTCGCGCGAGCATCCGCGAGGGAATCCCACGGGAAATCCGGAAGCAAAGACGAACGAACAATACGGGGCGGGTGCGCCATACAAAGCCTCACAGCAGAAACGGACGCGACACAGGGACGCGAGTGGACAGGAAGAAAAATACGATCATCGGACAGCCCGATACTATCCCAACAATAGCGTTCGGGAACCCGAGTGAAATCCTAGGCTTGCGGCGGAAGCTCTGCGACGAGGGGCGCGTCGAAATCCTGTGGCCCCAGACGGGCAGCACCACCCGGCGATCCGAGATCGTCGAAGAACGCGGCGTTCGCGTCGTTGTAGTCGATCCACTCGTCGGGGACGTCATCCTCATAGAAGATCGCTTCCACGGGACACACCGGTTCGCACGCCCCGCAATCGACACATTCGTCGGGGTGGATGTATAGACTGCGAACGCCCTCGTAGATGCAGTCAACCGGGCATTCCTCAACACATGCCTTATCCTTCACGTCAACGCAGGGTTCCACGATGGTGTAAGCCATAGTCTCCTCCTCTTTCGCCTTTTCTTCCCGTTGTCTTCCTGTTGTGCAGCGTTACGACGTCGTCACCGTCGGATCGCTGCGCCGTGGCTGGTCTTGCCATGCCTGTTCTTGTTGTCCGAACTGGGGTCAGGGTGCGCCCAATGTCGTCAAGCGGTTCCATGATGCCACGCGTCAAATAAAAAATGAACCTATCTGTCTACTTTTCGTCTGCGGGGGCAGCGTTTTATGGCCACTACCAGTCTATTTACTTTTTCTTTGTGGGGTTATTTTTCTCCTTGGGACGTTTGCCGCCCGTCGTCGTGGTGGGTGGAGGTGGATTGACTTGATCCATCGACAAGACCACCGACCGCATCAACGGCCACGCCGCGCCCGCAACACCGGCGATCATGAATACGACTCCGACGAGGTTGGGCACGATCCACGTTGTTCCCCGCGTTCCCGGTAGCGACGGCCACGTGACAGCGATGAAATAGAGCACGATCCACGTCACACCGGGGATACTGGCCCACGCCAACTTTTTCGTCCACAGCAGCGCCGTCGTCCCGAGGACATAGTTGAAGCCAGCTGCGATGAGAATCATGTAGGGGAACGGATAGGTGTGGCCGCCGATGGTAATCCGGCTGCCCAAGTACACCATTTCCAAGAAGAAGGAGAGCACGGACCCGACGGTTAACCAGGCGATGCCTGCAATGCGCTCGCCCTTGCTCACGTCTTCACGCGGCTGAGAATGGTTGGGGTCTCCCCAATGTTTTTCCATAGTTCTTCCCCGCTTATCGACACTGACCAGACTGCTCGGATGCATCGTGTTCTGCTCCCTCATCTGTCTGATCTAATGAAAACGCGCTCCGTCCTCGTGCGCGCACGACTGAGGAATCATACGCGTAGCGGGCCGGAGTGGTTTTCGCCCACGGGCCGCTTCCACCGTACGCCACCACATAGTGTTCTTCTCTCATCAGTGGCTGAGCAATACGGTTGGAGAGTGCAAATACCTTCGGCACCACAGTGGGATCGCTGACCGCCCACGCAGATTCGGGGTTTGTCCAGCTCTGCCGGCCATCGGCAATCCACAATTGCGTGGCATGAGCAGCCATCGCATTGGCCTGCGCCTCGATATCCGCATCACTCAACTGCACGGCGAGGTCCACCAGATCGTCGGGGACGAAGGCAAGATCTGGCCAAGTGATCTTGTCCGGGTTTTTCTCCAGGGAAGCAGAGTCGACAGCCCCCGTGACGTCGTCGGCAAAACTGAATTCCATCCCGCTGGGAGCGACCCATCCATCAGGAATACGGGAGATCGCACGTCCCGCCTGTTTGAGAGCTGTTTCGCCACGGACTGCCCAGAGAACAAAAGGATCCGGAACACCGTGGTCCGCAAGGGTCTCGCGGCCACCGTGACGGCGGGCCAGCACGGCAGAAAACAGATCCGTATTATCGCCACCTAATTCAGGCGCGGACGTATGGGGCAGCTCTGCAACAGCCGCATGAGTGATCTCATGGGCACGAATGTGATCAGGATGCCCGTAGCCACCGTCAGGCCCATAGGTGACCACGATGTCGGGGCAGAACTCGCTCATCAGGGCCTTGAGCGCATCAACAGCCTGCTGCCCAGACTTCACGAATGCGCGCGGGTGATCTGCCGACGGTGTTCCCACCATCCCCGAGTCTCGCCAGCGGCCCACACCGCCCAGCACACAGGGGCGATGGTGAACACCATTCACGCCCAGGATACGAAGGGAGTCCTCAAGCTCTCGATAACGAAAGCCGCCCAACATGTCGGCTTCGTCAGCAATGAGGCCCTGCATCGGCTCTCCAATGACCTCACCTTGCTCCCCCAACGTGCACGTGACCACGCGAACATCAGCACCGCGCCGGGACAGGTGCGCTAATAAACCACCGGTCCACAAAGCTTCGTCGTCGGGGTGGGCATGAACGGCCATCACTCGGAGGCCACGCAAATCACTCATTACTGGAGGCATCCTCCTCGTTGTCTTTATTCTCGTCTGCTTTATCGTTGTCGTTCTTCTTCTCGGCGTCCGTATCGCCTTTGTTGTCGGTAGTCGGACTGCTGCCAGGCTGGAGCACCGAGTAGTCCTCGTTCCGCGTCCACAGTGGCGCAGTGACAAAAATTCCGCCGCGTTCCGTCGTCGGGAGTTCGCCCGACTTCAGCGGCAAACGAGGAGCTTCTAAGGCCGGCGTCGTCGCGAATACTTCGGTGTCTTGAAGCAACGCCAGACTGACAGCCTGGGAGTTCACCTTCTCGATAACCTTCTGCTTCGTGTCATTGACATCGACGAACCCCTCGGCAGCTTCCCTCACCTGGGTATCGATCTCAGGATCACACAACCCCGACATATTGGCTGCTCGAGCGTACTTTTTCTCCATGGATTTACGCGCATCCCCGGTATCCGCGGCACTAGGCGCAGCACTGTCCGACGTCGGCACTGGTTCAGACGATGGCGATGACGGCGTTGAACTCTCCGGCTCCATCAACTCCGAACTCTTTTCGGAATCCATCTCTTTCGACGGGCGATCAGCCGACGTGCAGCCGTAGTGGCTGGCCAACGCGGATGCGGTGGTATCACCCGATTGCCACCCGACGGTCGCGTCGGCAAGTCCGAGAGGGAGAACAGATTCGACGATGTCCAGCGCCGGCATAACAAGCGCTTTCGCAGGAAAACCGGCCTGGGTGAGCTGGTCCGCCACCGTGCGTGCCGCAGTGACTGCCGCATCATCCGACTGATCAACGGCAATCCGGAAGGGCCTGGACAACGATGGAAATGCGGACTCCGCCCCGGGAACAGAGGTGCCCGAAATTGTGGCCTCATCATGCGGCGCGCTCACTTCCATCCGCTCCCCGGCGATGCGGGCGACAGTATCCCTATCAACGCTGTTGAGTATTCGCGCACGCTCCCCCACATCATCCATATGCGGGGCAGCCGTGTTCAGCGACAACATGAGGTACCGGTTTTTCGACGACAGCTGCACCACGGAGTGCGGCACCGAATCCAGCGACAGCTGTGTGGTCGCTTTCGGACGCAACGCAGCCCCCTGAACCTGACCATTGCGCAGCATCTCCGCGGCTTCAGCAGCATTGTCCTGGGCCTGGAGAACGATCTTGTCCGTCTTCGCGAGGTTACTTCCCCAATAGCGGTCATTGCGGACCAATGTCACAATGCCGCGGCCACTATCAATCGACTCCACCGAAAATCGGTTACCAGAGACAGGGACCGAGTCCCTCAACATCGTTTGGAAATTACTGGATGAGCGGTACAGATGGCTGGGCAGCAGATTAGTGAACAGCGACCGCCACGCCACATACGGTCGATCGAAATGCACGTCGACCTGGTGGCCGCTCTCCGTCGAGGTCACGCTGTTGATCGCTTCGTATCCTGCGGGGTCTTCCACCCCAGGCTGCGAGATCATTTGCTTCCACAAATACTCAAAATCAGCCCCCGTGATCGGAGTGCCGTCCGACCACTGCGCATCCAACGCGATGGTATAACGCACCGTAAACGGCTGAGACGACGCTGCCTCGGAAGGCGTCGCCGATTCTGACGACGGCGTCGATGCTGAGGATGCTGTCCCACTGCCTTCCACCACGTCGGCAGAATCAAGCAAATCCTGGTTTAGCTCCAGCTCCCCGTCATCCTTTTCGACGAACGGGCTGGGCAGCACCAGTGAGGCCATGTGGTCGACCAACGGGGTGTCGTCGGACACCAGATGCGGATTAAACCCCGGGCTGACATCACTGACCGCGAACGTGATCTTTTCCGACTGCTGGGACACGGTGTCGGCATTGTTTTTATTCCCGTCACCGGAATTGACGACGGGCGCCGACCCGGGGCGCGCGCTACACCCAGCCAGTAACGATGTGGACGCAACCCCCAAAGCAACGCCCGTGGCCACGGCCGCCCTCACGGCAGTGGACGTCACACCACGCGGATGAGCATGGGAGCGCACCCGCATGGTGGGTCGATGTCGTTTACGCGTTGTGTTCATTGTCCATCGCAGCCATGAAGGCCACCGTCGTTATTTCTTGCCCTGCTTCGCTTTCTGCTTAGCGTGCGCAGCAGCGCGTCCTCGTTCTTTGGCGTCCAAGATCACTTTACGCACACGAATATTCTTGGGGGTGACCTCGACGCATTCGTCACCACCACAGAACTCCATGGCCTCGTCCAAAGAAAGGGTATGCGCTTTAGCCAGCGTGACCGTCGTTTCCGCCGTTGCAGAGCGCATGTTGGTCAGCTTCTTTTCCTTGGTGATGTTGACGTCCATGTCTTCTTCGCGGTTGTTCGCGCCAACAACCATGCCTTCATAGGCTTCTACACCAGGTTCGACGAAGAACTGACCGCGGTCCGCCAGCTGCTGCAAGGCGTAGGCGGTGATCTGCCCGGCGCGGTCAGCAACCAAGGATCCCGACGCCCGGTCTTTAATATCGCCGGCCCACGGCTTGTACCCATCGCTGTAGGAGTTCGCGATACCGGTACCCCGGGTTTCCGTCATGAACGTGGTCCGGAATCCGATGAGCCCACGAGCAGGCACGGAGTACTCCATGCGAATCCACCCGCCGGCACCGTTGTCCATGGACAGCATCGTTCCCTTACGAGAGGCCATGAGCTGCGTAACAGCACCTTGGTGCTCCGACGGGACGTCGATAACGAGGTGTTCGAAGGGCTCATGCAGTGTGCCGTCGATGGTGCGAGTCACCACTTGTGGCTTGCCGACGGTCAGCTCGAAGCCTTCGCGGCGCATGGTTTCGACCAGCACGGATAGTGCCATTTCACCGCGGCCTTGAACTTCCCACGCATCTGGGCGCTCGGTCGGCAAGACTTTCAACGAAACGTTACCGATGAGTTCTTGCTCCAGGCGGGACTTCACCAGCCGAGCGGTGAGTTTGTCGCCGCCGCCGCGACCGGCCAAGGGCGAGGTATTCACACCGATGGTCATCGAGATCGCTGGTTCGTCGACGGTGATAGGCGGCATTGCTTCGGGGTGCTCTGGATCCGCGAGGGTGTCGCCAATCATGATTTCGTCGATACCAGCGACGGCTCCGATGTCGCCCGCGATGACCTGGTCAGTGGGGACGCGCTTCACGCCGTCCTGGCGCAGAAGTTCCGAAATTTTCGCGGTCTTGGTGTGCGGGTTTCCGTCGCTATCGTGGTGAATCCAGGCGACCTGCTGGCCCTTCTTCAGGATGCCGCGGAACACGCGCACGAGGCCGATACGCCCCAGGAACGAGGACGAGTCCAAGTTGGTGACGTGCGCCTGCAAAGGAGCGTCAATCTCAGCAGATGGCTCTGGCAAAACGTCATACAAGACGTTGAACAGGTCTTGAAGATCCTCAGCGTCGGGGACATTCCCGTCACCGGGATTCTCCGTGGACGCCTTCCCAGCGCGACCGGACGCATACAGAACAGGCAGCTCCAGGTTCTTTTCGGCGGCTTCCTGAGCCTCCGGGTCGTCCAAGGACGCAGCCAATTCGAGCAAAAGATCCTGGGCTTCGTCGACAACCTCGTCGATACGAGCGTCGGGACGGTCAGTCTTATTCACGACGATGATGACGGGCATCTTCGCTTCCAACGCTTTGCCCAACACAAAACGCGTTTGAGGAAGAGGCCCCTCGGAAGCGTCGATAAGGAGGACGACACCATCAACCATGGATAGTCCACGCTCAACCTCACCGCCGAAGTCGGCGTGGCCGGGGGTGTCAATGACATTAATAATCAAATCGGTGCCATTTTTGCCCATCCCCTTGCGATGGATAGCCGTGTTCTTGGCAAGGATGGTGATACCCTTTTCCTTCTCCAAATCCCCCGAGTCCATGACCCGGTCGACGACCTCGTCATGATCGCCGAACACGCCTGACTGCTGAAGCATGGCATCAACAAGTGTGGTTTTGCCATGGTCAACGTGGGCGACAATGGCAACATTGCGAAACTCTGGATGGCTCACTGAGCAAAATCTCCTGGGGTAGAAAGCTCACCGTAGGTCAAGGGCGATGAGCGAGCGTGACGCGGCATCTCCACCGGTCACACAATGGGGCACCCGAACGTGCGAATCGTGCTCAGGCTACCACCTCCCCACATCCCTTTCATCTTTCCTATGCTGTGTGGTGGTACAGCCTTGGTTCGCTCTCGGTTCGTTGTCACGCCAACTTCTCGTTAGGACACTGTCATGCGCATTCTTTTTCTCGGATTCGGTGGCTCCATTGCGCTCACTATGCACTCCGCATGGGACGAATTCCGCGAGAAGTATGCCGCAGACACCGCGGACCCCGACGACGAGACCGCTGGGGCTGGTGCTGGCGATGCTGGTGGTACTGAACCTGTTGATTTACGTCACCGGCCTTTCGACGCCGGGACGCTCGCAACCGCGGACGATCTTGATGCACAACTGGCTGCAGCCGATGCCGTGTTCGTCCAAGGTCCGCTGACTCCAGAAGACATCGACGCTCTTGGCACAGCCCTTGACGTTGCTATCGAGGAAGCGGGCCACTCCGGGCGCGCCTTCGTGGTCTCCGCATCGGTGCCCTGCGCCGATCCCATCGTTAACCGGGCAACCTCACCACGGCCAGGAATTACGGCGCGCTTAAGAGAAGCACTCCGGCAACTTACGCCTGATGGAATGTGCCACGCTATTCGTCTGGTGCGCACCGTCTTAGCCGGGGTGCCCGATCCCGGTTCTCTCGCACAGTCTCGCCCGCACGGCATCATTTCTCTTAACGACGACGACCTCTTGCGCGCTTACGGATATGCCGTGACTCCGACGGGTGGGGAAACTTCGGCCGATGGGGATGACCGCCCCCAGATCGTTCGCGCTCCAGAGGGCGTACGCATTGGGATTGCCGCCAGCCCGTTCCAGGTAGCCAGCCACGACACCCTCGCGGTCTCATATATCGCGAAACTCGTTGAGGCTAGTGGCGCTACAGCCGTTGTGTGGGCGGGAGATCCGACCGACGTGCCCGATGGCGTCGAGCCTCCACCGGCCGTGGACGCGTGGATGAACCTCACCGGTTTCACGCTTGCGGGAACGCACGCGAATCCCCGTGTCGATAATGGCGTCGAATTCCTCACGGACACTGGCGTTCCCATGATCACCCCGGTCCCTCTCTTGCGGATGGCCTTGGATCGGTGGCAAACGTCGGATCTGCCTGGCCTGACAGCGGGCCAGGTGTCGATGAATATCGCTATTCCTGAATTCGAATCAGGGCTAGCGCCGTGGGTAATCGGTGGGCGCGGCATCCCGGCCGTTAACACTGATGACTCCGATCACCCCGTCGACCCAAGACTCGCCGTCGAACGGATGCTCCCCGACCCTTACATGTGCGCACTCGTGGTGAACCGCACCATCAGAACCGTGGCACTCCGCCGCCTGCCCGCGGGGCAGCGAAAACTCTCCATCACCATTTTTGGCCACGATGCCGACGGGACAATTGGTACCGCCGCGCACCTCGATGTGTTCCGCTCGCTGTGGAACTTCCTCCATCACCTCCGCTCAGAGGGCTATACCGTCGAGATTCCCAAATCTCCGGAGGCCCTCGTCGATAGTCTTTTTGATTCCGACGCGGGTAACCGCAGCACGTGTCATGTCGCGGCAACATGGCCCGCCACGGAGTACAACAAGGCGTTAACGTCGTCGCAGGTCAGCCGCATCGACCGACTATGGACCCGGACTCCCGGGATGATCGACACGGACGGGCGCGAGCTTTTCATCCGCGGAGTTCGCCTTGGCAACGTGTTCGTCGGCGTGCAACCGGATTTTGGCGATGTTGCGGACCCCCTCAATGTCCTCATGGCGCCCGAGGCCTCCCCCTCGCATTCTTTCGCCGCCTATTACCTCTGGCTAGAACACGAATTCAGCCACGACGTCATGCTCCACTGGGGTACCCACGGGGCTCTGGAATTCATGCCCGGGCGTTCCACCGGGCTGATCAGGAACGACTGGCCGCTGCTCCTCACCGACAGCGTCCCGCACTCGTACCTGTACGCCATGAGCAACCCCGCTGAGGGCACGATCGCGAAACGTCGATCCTTCGCCGGTTTGGTTAGCTACCTCACTCCTCAACTTATCGACGCTGGCCTCCACGGTGCCCTGGCCGCTGCCGCCGAGGAAGCGTTCCGGCTGTTGACGTCGGCCAAGGACGGCTCTGTGGAGCTGGATGCGGAGACCTGTTCTGAATTGGTCACGCTGGCCGCCGAAGCGGATCTGACCGACTGTCCACCGCCCAACAGCGGTGATGAAGCGAATGGCGATACGGGTGAGGATGATAGCGACGACGACGGCTCCCACAATCTCTGGCACGAATGGGTCAGTAACATTTCCGCTACCGCGGAGCGAATCCGCCGCACTCCTATTCCAGAAGGCCTCCACACACTCGGCGAACCTCTCAACGAGGATAAAACCGCGCGGATACTGAGCCTCGCCTGTACCTACCCGTTGGCGACGTCCGATCCCCTTGCTGATCACCTGGACGAAGAACACATCACGGCGGCCGTCAACGCCGTCGTCCACGACGATTTCGCGCGATTCACTTCCCTCGTGGCGGGCGCATTCGATAGTGATGCGAAGACCACAACTGCAACCCCGACGTCGTGGTTCCGCCACCTCCGTCGGCTCCACTCCCAACTAACGTCGTCGAAGGAAACCGAGGGGCTCCTCGCGGCACTATCCGGAAACTATATTCCCCCTGCACCCGGAGGAGAACCCGCATCACGCCCCGAATCCCTCCCCACTGGCCGGAACACACATGGTGCCGACCCGGCCACCATGCCCACGCCCACTGCGGCCCGACGCGGCGCGGCCACCGCCGACGCACTCGTCGAACAAATACGGCACGAAGAAGGCCACTACCCCGAATCCATCGCCATGGTGATCTGGGGAATGGACAACGTCAAAACAAACGGCGAAGGCATTGCACAAGCATTTCATTTGATCGGGGCAGAACCTCTCACCGACGAGCGGGGACGCGTCAGCCGATTCCGGATCATCCCCCTCGAGGAGCTGAGACGGCCCCGCGTTGACGTAGTCTGCACCATGTCGGGCGTCGGCCGAGATCTTCTCGCGGGCCCCATGGAGCTGCTTGACGATGCCATCCACGCCATCGCGTCGCTACCCGAAGATCCAGAGGACAATCCGATCCGCGCCCACGCCATGCAACAGGTGGAAGAACTTGGCCTAGACCTCGATTCGGCCGCAACCCGCATTTATGCCACTGCGCCGGGCAATTATGGGACCGGCGTCAACAAGCTCGTGCAGTCCTCAGAGTGGGACGACAACTCCGATTTGGCCGAGGTGTATCTGCATCGCATGGGCCACGCGTGGGGCAAGCACGTTAAGGGCAAGGAGAACCGGACTCTCTTGGAGTCCAGTCTGTCTCGTGTTTCCGCCACATTCCAGAATGTGGATTCGACTGAGATTTCGTTGGCCGGCGTCGACCATTATTTCGAGTTCCTGGGCGGTGTGTCGAGCGTCGTTGAGACGGTATCGGGTGCACGGCCATCCGCGAAGGTTTCTCACGCTTGGCAGCATGAGACCAATGTTGAGTCGCTGGATGATGCGATGAGGTTGGAGTCTCGGACGCGTCTGCTCAATCCCGCCTGGTATGAAGCCCAGCTCAAGCATGGTTATCAGGGTGTGGCGAACATCCGGTCCCGTTTTGAAAACACGTTCGGTATGCAGGCTACGGCCCGCGTCGTCGATAATTGGGTTTTTGACCGAACTGCGTCCACATTTATTACCGACGATGACATGCGCGAACGGTTAGCCGAGCACAATCCTGCGGCCGTTCTCTCGATGACGGAGCGTCTGCTTGAGGCCGCGGACCGTGGCCTCTGGGACACAGACGACGATCTACTCGACCAATTGGAAGATATTTCAGATAGCCTGGATGCGACCGTCGAAGGTGTTACTCCGATGTCTTCCGCCCGGCACTAACGCGAATCGTAGGTAACCGAATGAACCGCGTGTATCCCTTTACACACATCCACGGACAAGATGAGCTCAAAGAAGCACTAATCCTCTGCGCAATTGATCCCGGCATCGGGGGTGTGCTCGCTTTCGGCGACAGGGGAACAGGAAAAACAACGACGGTCCGCGCGTTAGGGCAATTGCTGTCGCAGCATGGTGGGTCTTCTTCTTCGCAAACACCGGTTATCGACGTTCCTCTCGGCGTGACTGAAGACCGCCTGATCGGGTCGCTTGATATCGACGCCGCGCTGACAACTGGCGAGGCGCGGTTTCGCCCGGGATTGTTGGCCGACGCCAACAATGGGTTCCTCTATATCGACGAAATTAATCTGCTTGACGACCACTTGGTGGATGTCTTGCTCGATGTCGCGGCGTCCGGGGTCAACATTGTGGAGCGCGACGGCATTAGCCACACGCACCCGGCGCGATTTGTGCTGGTGGGGTCCGGCAATCCTGAAGAGGGTGACTTGCGGCCACAATTGCAGGACCGGTTCGGCCTGGCCTTGCGCGTGGACACTCTCACCGATCCGACTGAGCGCATGACTATTGTTCGCGAGCGACTCGCTTTCGACGCGGACCCTGAGGCTTTTCTTGATGACGCCAAGGAAGAAGAGCAGGAGCTGGCCACGTCTATTGAGCAGGCGCGTGACCGCGTCCGTGATATTGAGCTCAGTGAAGATGCTGTGCTTACTGCCGTTGAGGTCTGTACTGAAACGGGATGCGTGGGGCATCGGGGCGAGCTGGTCATCACCCGTGCTGCACGTGCACGGGCTGCCCTCCACGGTAACAACACTGTGACCAGGGAGGATGTTGATGCGGTGGCCCTCGCGGCGCTCCGGCATCGCGTGCCGACCGAAGCATTCGAAGCACCAGGCGATGTTGATGCGCGGTTGACGCGCACTATTCACCAGGTATGTGAATAACTATTTTCCGACCGATAATGAGCCCGACCATTAACGAGAGTGACACCATGGCATATCCTGGCTCTTTGGCACACGCCATTGATGCACTACAGGTATGGGTGCAGTCCCGCCCTTCGTGGCTGTTGCTCACGGGCGATTCGGTGCGGATCAACGAATCGTTAGATGCGCTGGGGGAACTTTGGGCGGACACGAAGCATGAATCGGTGATCCGCATGAGCCCGAGTATGACGCCCCCTGATATCACGCGGATGAGCACGTCGTTTAATCACGACCAATCCGACGTCGCGAGGGAAGCCGAGGTTGCACCCCGGGGTGATGTACCCGGACGCAACGCACCCCAGCGCGATGGGCTCGTCATCATTCACAATGCTCATCTTCTTGAGGTGGATACCGCCGCAGCCATCGCCCAGCACTTTTCGTCATGCCATGTTATCTCTGCCGTGCCCGATTCACGGCAGACGTCGACGCTCGATGAAGTGCCCTCCGTCATACTCGATCATGTCGGCCCGATTTTGTCGGCTCCCTACACCACCGACCCTGACATGATTGCCACACTCGCATCGCGCTACATGCCCGCTGGCACTTCCCGCACGACCACAGTCGACGAGGTTCGTGTTACCGACGAACGTGGCGATGCCGACGATACCGACGTCGGGACTAAAGATTCTGATACCAGGAAGGATGGTGCTCGGGCCGTCGACGGTGATGATGAGCTCAGCCAATGGGTGGCCAGAGCGCTCATGACTCATCTCGGGAGCCAGGCAACGCCGGGACTACTTCTCGACGCCATATATATGGCGCATGCTGCGCGGACCCTCGGGCGCGCCACGGAACATGTACACGAAGCCGTTGTCGATATGTTTATCCGGCCTCGGCTCCCGGAGGACGTTGACGACTCGGACTTTGACGATCATCCACGGAATAACGACGGCGACTACGAAGACGGTAACGAGAAAGAAAACAGCGCCAATCCGTCTGAGGCACAACCGGAGGATGCCGACACCCAGAGTTCCCCAAACGACCCAGACACCACCTCCAATGAGGAGCCTGTTTCAGATGAGTCCTCCGAGAATTCACCGTCACGGGAGAACGACTCCGGTGACACGTCGCGCGAGGAACGCAACGATCCTCCCCACAATGACGACGCCTCCACGGGAGAGGAAGCCCGGAACACTGACCCCGTCGATAAGCCTGATGACCAGCCTTTAGCCATCCCCCACGTCCCTCGCCGAGGGCGGACGTCAACCGCGGTGTGGCCCGGTCGTCATGGGCCACGTGGGATCTCCCATCGCGGCCGTGTTCGTCGGGTCATGCCAGCGCGAACCCATGACACCGATCTCGCGATTCTTCCCACTCTTGCTGCAGCGGCGCCGTGGCAGCGATTCCGGCATCGCCGTCAAGACGATCAGCAGAAGCAGAGTGGTCAGCACGATCAACGTCGAATCATCCTGACCCGCGATGATCTCCGCACGGCCCAACGCGAATCTGCTGGTGGCGAACTGGTCATCATCATTGTTGACGCATCCGGATCCATGGGCCGCGGCGCCATCCGCACGGCAAAATCCACCGCCCTAGAGGTTCTGCAATCGAGCTATCGGGACCGCAGCAAAGTCTGCATCATCGTCGCCCGGGGACATGAAGCAGCTATCGGGTTGCCCGTCACTCGGAGCCTGTCACGAGCCCGACGATGCCTCACTTCACTGCCCACGGGTGGCGGCACTCCCCTAGCCTCAGCACGACTTCGGGCAGCGAATATTGCCCGACGGTTTCCGCCCGAATTAGTCCGCGTCATCGAACTCTCCGACGGCCGTGCCAACGTCGGCCTTCCCCATTCACACGGCACCCCCACTGAGGATGCAGAGAAGGCCAAGTATGAACTCGATGCCGTGGTGTCATCGGTGACGTGCATACCGGTCTCGTCCCGGGGCCGGTCTCGACGGCGACGTCACAACCGCGATCGTCGAAACTAAACCGGCACAATTAACAAATCGGCATAATTAACACAGGATGGCTATGCAATCACCAACGACTCAGCCCCATCACAGAGCTATTCACGCTCCCAAACACGAAACATTCGATATCGACAGCAAGACAAATATTGACCCTAAGGGTTTCACACGCACCGTCGATACGTATGTCGAAACATCATTCGGGCTTTATATGGGTAGAGGAGCAGACCATCCACGGTTCGGATATATCGAAGCATGGTTATTGCGTGAACCCGATATCCGAATCACAAAATTCCACTTTCGGTCAGAAACGAAAGCCAGTGAGGCGCTCACCGACAGGCAAGAGTTTTATATCGACATCGCGCACAACACGCGTGATAGTGAGCGCCCCATCTGGACGACCACCGACTACTACGCGGACATCGTTCTCTACCGCAACGATTCCGCCGCGCACGACCGCTATTCCATGGAAGTCCTTGATCTCGATGAGCTCGAAGACGCCTACACCCAAGGCTTTATCACTGCCGCCGAATTGGCGCACGCTCTCTCCGTGACAGCCATCGTCGTCGACGGGCTGACGACCTACGGGGATATCGACTCCTGGTTAGAACAGTTCAATATCGCTTTGACCTGGAAAAACGCCGACGATATCTCATTGACACCTGCGCCCTAATTCCGACGACAGACGCGTGACGCGGCCAGCACTCCCCTCTCAGCGTGGACCGCGTCGACTCGTCGACAACGTCGTGAACTACAAGTGCCGACGAAGCCACGCACTTAATTGGTCCACCACGATCACAAGAACGAGAACCATGATGATGTAGGTAAGCATTTCATCAAATTGAAATGTCTTAATTGACCTATTAATTAATAATCCGATTCCGCCGGCGCCCACTAACCCTAAGACCAGCGAACTACGCACATTAACGTCAAACCGGTACAAAAGCAGACCAACAAGATTTGCCATCGACATCGGCAATACGGCGTGGCATACCTGCTGCACACGATTCGCCCCCGCCGTACGTAAAGCTATTTGAGGCCCGTCATCGATTTCCTCGACGGCTTCCGCCCAGAGTTTTCCCATCACGCCTGTGTTATGCAGGATCAGCGCCATGACGCCGGCAAACGGGCCCAGCCCCACTGCGGTGACAAAAATGAGGGCAAAGACAATGTCAGGTACCGCCCTAAGGAATGACAACACTGAACGGCATGCGTGGTACACCGTACGATGAGGGGTAACTGTTTCCGCAGCTCCCAGGGATAAAACGAAGGCAAGCGGAACGGAAAAGGTCGTACCCAAGAGCCCGATCCAGAGCGTTGTCAGAAGTCCCTCGAAACCAGGCTTAACGACGCCGTCCATGTCGAGGTTCGGCGGGAAAGCATCCTTAAAGAACGCCACCATATTTGACCAACCGTCAATCAGTTTCTCGACATAAAACTCGGTGCTATTGACAGCGATCGCGTGGATAATCACGGCCACAGCAATGGCGGTGATCCAGCCAACCCACAGTCGCGCTTTCGGCCTCTTCGGTATCACTACGGGTTGGACCAGGATGTGCGGGACAGCCGCGAGTCGTGAGTCTACGGAACCTGCGCTGTGAGTCCCCCGATTGAACGACGACCCCTCAGTACGCTCGCGCCGGATGGTGGAGGAAGATTGCGGTTGAACTAATTTACTCACTGTCGTCCTTCCAGCTGGCCGAATGCGGTACGGTTTCGCTCAAGTTCATCACGGGCGGACACCTCGGCGTCTTTATCAAAGGGAATGGGTGCATCGATGGCACGGGACTTCTGATTGCCGACGGTATAAAGGCTGCTTATGGTATCGAGGTCACATGCGTGACGGGGCAGGTCGAAAGCCACCAACCCTTCCTTAATGCCGATGATGGTGTCGCAATACTCCAGGGCCAGCTCTGGCTGATGGACGACAGCGATGCACGCAATGTTCGCCTCTATCGAAATGTCACGGAGCAGCCCCATGACCTGGTGCGCAGCCGTTGGGTCGAGAGCTGATGTGGGCTCATCGGCAAGAACTACGCGGGCTCTCTGGCATAGGGCTCTCGCCACTGCCACTCGTTGCTGTTGCCCACCGGACAGCGATCCGCATCGGTCGAAGGCTCGATCTGCTAGCCCAACACGTTCTAGGCACCCCATCGCCTCTTCGCGGAGGAACTGCGGGAATGTCCACGTAGTCAGAGATCGCCAGAAAGGAATGTGGGCGAGCCCACCAACACACACATTGTCGAGAACGCTCCACCTGGGGACTAGGTGGATCTTCTGGAAGATCATTGCCGTTCCCACAGAAGTATCGATCGTGATATCGCCCTGGTCAGGTTTATGGAGCCCGGCGACGATGCGCAATGCTGTCGATTTCCCCGAACCATTGGCACCGAGGAGCGCCACCATCTCCCCCTCGGATGCCGAGAAACTGATATTGCGGAGAACATGGTTATCCCCAAATGCTTTAGCAATATCTCTCACCTGGACTAATGTCCTCCCGGAGGAATGGGTGTCGCCGGTATCGCTGTGTAATCCGGCGGATTCTTCCTGTGTGAGAAGCACCGGGCTAGGTATGTTTTCCGCAGGATATGGTCGTCGGTGTTCATTGTTTTTATTCCACATGGTGTCTCCCTGAGTAGCCACTAGCCGAGTCTGGGCTTGGAGTGTCCAGCTGTGTTGCCCGGCCCGAGCATTATTCAACGTCATCCGTGGTCAGGCCCAGCGCCGCACTGAGTTCAAAAAGCGCCGAGTAGTCCTGCTTTGTCACGCGAACCAACGGGCCGGGCGGATCAACGTCGAGGTATCCAGCCACCTTCTTCACCGTGCTGGGATCCAGCTGAGTCAGCGCAGTTCGCAGCTTGCGCTTGAGCTCGGGGTTAGCTTTCTTCGACACCGTGATGGGGTCATTCGGAATAGGGTCCGATTTCCATATTTGGACGTAGTCATCAGGTTGAAAACGTCCTTCACTGATCGCAGTGGCCAACGTTTGGGATGGTCTCAGATCGGAAGAGCGGTTCAGCAGGAATGCCGAGACCGATCTCGT
>OKFO01000025.1_pt1 | contig 124516 bp, 109 predicted proteins | sample 1610231 | NCBI WGS metagenome assembly OKFO01 (sample SAMN04436633, study PRJEB24849) | human gut metagenome | biome: human gut; feature: NICU; material: stool | host: Homo sapiens | place: USA: Saint Louis, MO | collected 2010-01-17 | reverse complement strand
CGACGGGGGGACCGCAAAATTGCCTGTGCCAGTGTAATTTTAGCGACGGTGGGGTACACCCGGTAGGGGCGATTGTCGCGAGTGTTCGATTCAGATCGAGACCTGGCACTATGAACCATATGCATGGAATGAGTACGAATTCCGGCGATTCTCCAGATATAGCTTCGTCGCGCCGCACGCTGTCGCAGTCATCGCTACTCGACGCCGCGAATGGAGCCGCCCCGCATCATCGGCCTGTCTGGTTTATGCGGCAGGCCGGACGCTCACTTCCGGAATATCGGAAGCTCCGGGAGAACATCGGAATGCTGGAAGCATGCTTTACCCCTGATGCCGCTGCTGAAATCACTCTGCAACCTGTGCGCAGACACAACGTCGACGCTGCGATCTTCTTTTCAGACATCGTTGTGCCGCTGAAGGCCGCGGGAATCGGGGTGGAGATTGTTGCCGGTCGTGGCCCGGTCGTCGATCGTCCCATTCGGTCACGGGCTGATATTGACTCGCTCCCTGAGTTGGATCCGGATTCCATTTCGGCCATCGGTGAGGCGGTCCAGGAAATTATCGGGGAACTTCGCGATGATCAGGCTTTGATCGGCTTCGCTGGTGCTCCGTTTACCATTGCGTCCTATTTGATTGAGGGCGGACCGTCGAAAACCCACCAACACACGAAAGCCATGATGCATGCTGATCCTGACTCATGGCACGCCCTCATGCGTGTGTTGACGGACTACATCAAGGTTTTTCTCGCGGTACAGATCGATGCGGGAATTGATGCCATGCAGCTATTCGATTCCTGGGCGGGGTACTTGCACGCACGGGACTATACCGATCTGGTTGCCCCGTACTCGGCCAAAATCTTTAGGTTCGTGTCCGAGAGGTCCTCACGAGGTGGCCGTCAGCCTATTCCGCGCATTCATTTTGGTGTGACGACGGGGGAGCTGCTCGGTCCTATGGCGCAAACGGGCCCCGATGTCATGGGGGTCGATTGGCGGGTGGACATGGCTACTGCGGCACAGCGCATTAACGTAGCTTTAGCGGACAAGAATGGCGACACAGGTCCTGGTGAGTTGGCGCTTCAAGGGAATATTGACCCAGCCTTACTTTTTGCAGGTAAAGAAGCGGTTGATAAGGAAATCGATCAGCTGTTGGGCACCACGGATCAGCTTATCTCCGACGGAAAGATTTCAGGTCATATTGTGAACCTGGGGCACGGTGTTCTGGCAAACACTGACCCAGACATTATTTCTCACATCGTAGAAAAGGTGCATTCGTGGTAAAGACGCGTGTTGCGGTTATTGGTGGAGGACTGTCGGGACTTGTTGCGGCGTATGAAATCAGCCGTTGCGACCCCAATGCCGACGTCGTTGTTTATGAAGCATCCGACGCGGTAGGTGGGAAACTCAAGACCGTTGATCTAGCTACCGGCAGTGTTGATGTGGGGGCGGAGGCGTACCTCGCCTTTCGCGCCGATGCCACTCGGTTCTTTACATCCTTGGGGTTGAAAGACCGGCTCCGCTATCCGTCCGACCTTAAATCCGGGTTATGGATTGGCGACGGCACCCTGCACTCAGTTCCTTCGCGGACCGTGATGGGGATTCCTGCTGATAGTTCCTCTGTAAAAGACCTCGTCGATTCCGAGACCTGCGCACGGATTGATGCTGAGGGGGAGGCATACCCCATACCATGGGTGGAAGGCGAAGATGCCTTGCTCGGCGCGTTGGTTGCCGAACGGATGGGGCAGCAGGTCGTGGATCACGTGGTTTCCCCGTTGTTGGGTGGGGTCTACTCGTCCCGTGCTGAAGATCTTGGTCTACGAGCGACGATTCCGGAATTAGCTGCAGCCATGGATGACCTTTCGAACCATGGCGAATCGGTGACATTAACGCGAGCAGCAGCTGCTGTCCTACAGCAACGCGATGAAGCACGTGAGGCCCGGGTGGCTGGAGGCGCGGCAGATGAGGAGTCGTCGAGCGCGTCGGCGAAAAAGCCGCCGGTGTTTGCGTCGTTCGTCGGGGGGTACCGCGATCTGATCGATGCGCTGGTTGAGCAGTCGTCAGCCACTATTCGTGTGGATAGTCCTGTCACTGCGGTATTACCCGCGGAGGCAGGAAGTTCCCATCGTTTCCGCGTTGTTAGTGGTTCGTCGACAGAGACTGAAGAATTCGACGCTGTTGTCGTTGCTACCCCAGCAGATGTCGCGGGCCAGCAGCTTGCTGAGGTTGCCCCCGTGGCAGCAGACATCCTTGGGTCGATGGATCTAGCGTCGAGCGTTGTTCTTGGTCTGCGGCTACCGAATGAGGAGGCTATCCCGGAGAAAACGGGCATTCTCGTGTCACCTGACGCGGGGCTTCATGCTAAAGCCTTTACTTTCTCATCGCGGAAGTGGCCCCACGTCGACGATCACGTTGGTGCTTTCATTAGGGCTTCATTCGGCCATTGGGGCGACGATTCACTCGTCAGAGAAGACGAAGACACACTGGTGAAATACGCTATCGACGACTTCGAAACCATTACAGGCCAACGCCTGCACCCCGAAGAGACGGTACTTCAAAAGTGGTGGGGTGGTTTGCCGCGTTACGGCATGGGACACGATGAACTCATTAATGTGGCACTTAAGGACATCAGTCAAGTCGAGGGGCTAGAAGCTGCAGGTGCCATCTGGCACGGCGTCGGCGTTCCAGCGTGTATCGCGCAAGCGCGTGAGGCGGCGAAGAAGGTGATGGATACGGTTATGTGACAGTGATCAGAAGGCTCTTCCCTTCGCGGGGAGTCAAGAACAAAGTTCCACTTATGTCGTGTGCATCGAGCTTCGTCGTCATATCACGAAGCTCCGGTAGTTTACGAAAGAAAAGAAGAGGTTGACCATGACTGAAAACCAGGACGACGTTCGTCAAGAAAATAGTGATAGCTCTGCTGGCCCCGAGCACAAGCATCGTCTGAATTATAAGAAGCTGAATGCGACTGTTCGGTACGCGATGTGGTCGGTCTTCAAGGTTGCTCCCGGTAAATTGGGTGAGGACCGGGACACAGTGGCCCAGGAAATGCGTGACTTTATTGCTTCTTATGAGCACGAAGATCTCACCATACGAGGGATCTACAACGTTTCCGGTATACGTGCGGAAGCTGACATCATGATTTGGTGGCACGCTGAAAAGATGGAAGATCTGCAGGACGCTTACAATCGTTTCCTGCGTACGACGACCTTGGGACGTGCATGTACGGGTGTGTGGTCGCAGGCAGCGCTCCACCGTCCATCCGAGTTCAACAAGTCCCATGTACCGTCCTTTATCGTGGAAGAAGAACCGAAGCGGTGGATTGCTGTTTACCCGTTCGTCCGCTCGTATGACTGGTACGTGATGGATCCTGCGGATCGTCGTCGGATCCTGGCTGACCACGGAAAGATGGGACGTGATTACCCCGACGTCCGTGCGAACACCGTTCCGGCTTTCGCTTTGGGCGACTACGAATGGATTCTGGCCTTCGAAGGACCGAAGCTGGACCGGATCGTTGATCTCATGCACCACATGCGCTACACAGAGGCGCGGCTCCACGTCCGTGAAGAGATTCCGTTCTTCACCGGACGACGAGTTGACGATATCGCTGAGATCACCGATCTCTTGCCATAGTCGTTTCGTAAACGAGCTGTCGTTACGAAGACATGGGGCGTACCGCTAGGGGGAGCGATACGTCCTCGCTTGATTTTTGGCTGCTAATCCTTGGTTGCTGGTTCTAGCGTGAGGCTGATGCTGTTAATGCAATAGCGTAAATCCGTAGGAGTGTCATAGCCTTCGCCTTCGAAGACGTGGCCCAGGTGGCTATGGCATTTCGCGCATTTCACCTCAACTCGGTGCATCCCATGGCTATTATCAGCGACTTCAATGATTCGGTCTCCGGCGAGCGGGGAGAAGAACGATGGCCACCCGCAGTGACTGTGGAACTTCTCGCGGGATCGGAAGAGCTCAGAACCGCAGGCTCGGCACCGGTAGACCCCTTCAGTCTCGGTATCGGTGTATTCACCCGTGAAAGGAGCTTCGGTTCCCGCTTCTCTCAGGACCCGGTATTCGGCGTTGGTAAGCCGGGCTCGCCATTCATCATCGCTAAGGCGACGAAAGTCTTCGTGTTGTTCATCTTTGTCAGTCATTCTTTCCTTTCGGCTTCGTGAAAGATTGTTAACAGAGGTTACTGTTTTAACTCATTTCAACACCGCGTTATGGTTCGTTATTTCACGGGGCCGTATAAAAAGCTTTAGTTCGCCATCTCCGAAAAGGGGCTAATTGCACCACCATCCGTGTGGTCTAGGTGTGCTCGTTGCATAGACCGTACCTAAGGAACACAGCTCCATCCTGGTCATACCCTATTGCGAGGAGTTCACCATCCGTGGGTGTGCCGGTGAGCTTTTTGGCATCCTCGTCGTTTCCGTCGGAGGTTCCGTAGGCAATTCGCGGTGCATTGCCAGCCTGTACACCGGGGTGAATCGTCAAGATCACTTCATCAATGGCGCGTGTTGCTATGAGTGATCCCAGAAAGCGAGGCCCGCCTTCACAATCGACGACGCTGTAGCGGTCGTTTAACCATTGACGGATATGTGTGCCGTCGAGTTTGTCGAGGATGTCGACGTTTATGCCGTGTTGCCGCAGAATTGTCCGGTTCTTGCTAAAAGTCGATGCTTCTGACGCACTTCGATCGGTGAGGATGATAACTGAGCCCCCGTGCTGGATTTCCTCGGACGAATGGTTGTCAGAATCTTTGTCTCCGTCTACCGATTCCGGCTGATCGTCATTGGTGCCGTCAGTGGTGGTGAGGGGAGATGCGATGATGTCTGAGAGCTTTTTGTCATCCAACTGATGGGTAGTAAGAACCAAGTCTGCGGCTGGTGGTAGTCCATGGTGCGCTCGGGTCTGGATTTCATGCGCGCTCAACTCGATGGGGCCATAGCCTTCGGCGAGGGCCGTGGACAGACCGGCTATGACGGCTTCGGTTTGCCGACGATGCAGAGCGAACATGGCGGAATCGATCGGGCCGCCGAGCTCTCCTGATGTACCACTTGATGCTACGGAAGCGCCATCGATGGTGGATACCATGATCGCTCGAATGTTCAGTGTCTGTGGCGAAGGGAAGGGGAGGAAGCGCTCTAATGTGCTGTCGATACCGGAATCGTTTTCGGGCGGAAAAACCGTAACTGTGGGTGATGGTGCCATGGCTCCACAGTAGGCGGTAATGCCCCATGAGTTCTGTGGAAAGTCCCCGTTGAAATGAATATGTTGAGCTTGAGGTGGAAACGGGAATCGAACCCGTGTACACGGTTTTGCAGACCGTTGCCTCACCACTCGGCCATTCCACCATACGACGATGATGAGGAAAGATTCACTCACGCATCATGATGCACGATAGCACAAAAGGGCAGTGATCTGCCCTTTTACACCTTGGTGCATGGAGCGGATGACGGGACTCGAACCCGCGACCCTAACCTTGGCAAGGTTATGCGCTACCAACTGCGCTACATCCGCATGACGTGTTGTGTTGGGCTCGGAAGCCCGTAACACGCGAAAGAAAGACTAGCCGTAGCGATAGCTAATGCACAAATCCCCAGGAAAACAGGCTTTAGCATGATCATTTCGGGGGGTTGGTGACGGAAAACTACGCGGACCGACCGTATCGAGCCTATGCGCCTCTACAGAGCCTCACAGCGTTTGGTACATAGGATCGTGGGAGCACGTCAACGTCATTTTTGTTCGTGACTTCCTATCGTGCTAAATTTTTGGCTTGTCGGTCTCATGGCTCAGTGGAAGAGCGTTCCGTTCACACCGGAAAGGTCGCTGGTTCGATCCCAGCTGAGACCACAGACAGCCCGGACACCACGTGGTGTCCGGGTTTTCGCATATCCGGGTCCTGCCGTTGGTGGCCGGCGCAAACGTAGTGGGGGTGAAGTGCCGTGGATAGTGGGGAACTTCCTGACGTGTTTCGACGACTAGTGTCTACGCGGTTCGCGAGTGGGCACCGGGCAGCTTGGAAGCGTTATATATCGCCACATCCGTGGTGGTTCCGTGCCTGAGCACCAGGTGGCCGCGTGGCGTGTAGAGGTTAAGAGATTTTGTGTGCCACGATGGAGAGAAGTAGTTGGTTTTACACAGCTCTGGGAGGGCTGAGATGAGCGACAGTCGAACTGTACGGTTCCGAAGTGCGGGTGGCCTTATCGTATCCCTCATCCTTATCGTGGTGGCGGCGGTTGCATTTTCCCCGCTGGCCTGGGCTCATGACAGCGTGGTGTCGTCGTCGCCCGAGGATGGTTCGACAGTATCGGAGTTTCCTCACGACATTCAGCTGACAATGTCAGGCAACCCGAGAGATAATTTCAACACCATAGCGGTGTCGAACAAATCGTCCGGGAAGGTCATTGCCAAAGGAACACCCACTATCTCGGGAAATGTTATTTCATTCACAGTTCCTGAGGATGTCGATGCCTCGCCGGGCACATACGTCGTGGGGTTCCAGATCACCAGTTCTGATGGGCATTCGACACGTGGGTCAATTTCCTTCACATATTCTGGGGATTCTGACGAGGGAGAATCTGCAGGGCAGTCCGCGTCGACGGGGGAGTCGGAGGGGAATACGAATGAATCCGGCGGTTCTTCTGTCCCATCCCCGAATGCTAACGACGGAACCTCCCAAGACACAGACTCATCATCCTCGACGTCGTCGTCGCCATTTGGATCGAAAGCCCTGTGGCTATCTATCGCCGTTATCATCGTCATTATCGGTGCTCTCGTGGTTGCGTTACGACGTCTTCGTGACTCAAGCTCTGACGATCGAGACTCACGATAAAACACCAAACAGTAGATTCTTGGAGGATGTCTCCGAGAATCTGAATATCACATTGTGGGGCGTTAGTGTTCCACAGGAGGAAATGAGGAGTTACAGAAAATGAGTACATCACGGTCAACATCTCGGCTGGCTGTTCGTGTCGCCGGAGCTTCAGTTCTGGCCCTGTCACTAGGGCTCGCTGCGTGTTCTGTCGACGAAGATTCGGATAAAGACGGCTCACAATCGGCCGCAACGACAACAACGTCGTCGTCCGCGAGCAGCACTGATAAAGCTTCCGGTGATGTTTCACTGGATCAGGGCTATGTGAAGTCGAAGACCCCGGATAAAGCGATGACTGCGATTTTCGGAACTCTGAAGAACAACACCGATAAAGAGAAAGTCCTCGAGTCGGTGTCGTCGTCCGATGTCAAAGGTAATTTCGAACTGCACACCGTTGTCGACGGAAAAATGGTCGAGCAAAAAGAAGGGTTTAAGCTCCCCGCAAATGGGACTTTGGAGATGAAACCCGGCGGAGAACACATCATGATTATGGACAATCATGATGAATTAGCTGCCGGGGACAAAGTTAATGTGCAGTTGAAGTTCAAAGACGGTTCCACGGAGAAAGTGTCTATTCCTGTCCGTGAACAGCCCTCGGGTGAAGAAAACTACGGTGGCGACGACAGCTCTGACATGTCAGGTATGTCAGACATGCCGGGTATGAGCGATTCAGCTCAGCCGGGTGGCCAAGAGATGGGCGGTCAGGCAGACCACTCCATGCACGGGCATTCCCACTAGGTCAGCTACATCAGCCGGTTGATGTCGCGATATTCGAGGCATCATCTGGTTACTGATTTCTGCTGATGCCGACGTTTGAGCGCTGGCCTTATCCGCCCCTGCGGTTACGGTCGGCGTCCCACGCTGTGTGGTGTCGTCCAGCGATCAGGGAAAACTCAACGTCAGCAGGAATTTTTACCCCACACAGCATCATTTCGAGACAACATCATTTCGACGAAGAAGATGAACTCTTTGCCTCATAATTCCGCGGATGACGCAAACGCTCGTATACAACGCTCTAACGACGATGAGCGCTCGAGCGATGGTGAACGAAGCAATACACCGGACGAAAGAAACGACCGAGGTGCAGACAGCACCCGACGCAACGTTTTTCGCCATGTGCTACGACGCCGTTCTTTCCTCACCGGTGGCCTAGGGGCCGGGGTTGCGCTGGGGGCATCAGGATTAGCTGCCTGCGGTCACGAAGACGATAACGCCACGACGTCGTCGTCGGAAGCTTTAGATCAGCGGGAGAAAAATGCTGCGGATGCGGTCAGCAACGCAGCAGGTCTCACGGGAATTGCTGATCAGACCGTCCCATTCGATGGACCGCACCAGGCGGGTATCGATACTCCCTCGCAAGCGTATGTCAACGTCATCGGGATTAATTGCATTGAGGGCATCGATAAGAAGGCCATGCAGCGCCTCATGGAGGTATGGACGTCTACGTCCCGAAAGCTGACACAAGGGCAACCGCCGCTGGCTGAACTTGAACCGGAGATGGTCTCTCGGCCCGCCAACCTCACTGTCACTATTGGGTTCGGCCGTCCTCTGCTCGACAAGCTACAGATGCACGACAAGATCCCGTCGTGGCTTCATGACATTCCTGCTTTTGATCGGGACCGTCTCGACGATGCGTGGGGGCAAACGGATTTAGCATTACAGATCTGTTCAGATGACCCCACCACATTGGCTCATGCACGACGGTTCATTCTTCGGGCCGGGCAACGGTACACCGAGCCTGTGTGGGAACAACAGGGCTTTCTTTATGCGGCGGGAGCCCAAGCGAAAGGATCCACTCCGCGCAACTTGTTCGGTGTTCTTGATGGCACGGTTAACCCGCGTTCGGACAAGGAACTTTCCGATATCGTGTGGATTAATGATGGGCCTGCCTGGTTACGAGGGGGAACAGCGATGGTCATCCGTCGTATTTCCCTCAATCTTGATAGCTGGGACATTTTGGATCGCTCATCACGAGAAGTAGTCTTCGGGCGAAAACTGAAATCGGGAGCTCCTCTTACAGGGGAGAAAGAGTTCGACGACCCCGATTTCGACAAGGTCGATAACACAGGCCTTCCGATCATTGATCCGGAATCACATATGGCGCGAGCCCACTATGAGGGGAACAATACTCATGAGCAGATTTTGCGTCGTGCCTTCAACTACAGCCTCCCGGTGTCTGGGCCGCACTCGCCAATTTCCGATGCTGGACTGATTTTTACCTGCTTCCAGCAGAATCCAGACACTCAATTTACACCGATTCAAAAACGGTTAGATCAGTCAGATCGCCTCAATGAGTGGATAACTCACATCGGTTCTGCTGTCTACGCCATTCCGCACGGCACCGCAGGTGAAGACAATTATTGGGCGGATGATCTCTTGGCGTGACCCGTTCCATTCGTGACGACGAATGGTCGCCACAAGGGTTGTGTTCGTCCGGTTCCGCGACGGTGCTACGCGTGCTGTCCGGTCATGAGGTAGAGTTTTGATCCGTCCCCGGCTGTTACCAGGTATGTGATAGCCATGTCACCACTAAGGAGTGCAATCAGTGTCTGCACTGTCGTCATCGGAAAAAAGCGCCTCATCAGTATCGTTTCAGGTCCCCGCTGGTACGCCAGCTGGGGCCGCGATGAAGCCACTGGGCCTTCCCACCAAGGGGCCAGAAGCAGTGGTTTGCGTGAAGACTAATGATGGAACCATCCACGATCTATCATTTGCCCCTACTGAGGACACTGAGGTCACCACGGTCATCGCAACGAGCGATGAAGGACGAGCTGTCATTCGACACAGTTGTACTCATGTGATGGCGCAGGCAGTTCAGGCGGAATTTCCAGGTACCAAACTCGGAATCGGCCCCGCTATAGCGGACGGCTTCTACTACGATTTTGGCACCGACCACGCGTTTACTCCCGACGATCTTAAACGCATCGAAAAACGGATGAAGAAGATCATTAAATCGGGACAGCGGTTCGAGCGCGTTGTGTGGAAGTCTCTCGATGACGCCCGCGAAGCGTTGAAAGATGAGCCATACAAGTTGGAGCTTATCGACGATAAGTCAAAGGGCACCGTTCTCGATGAGGGCGCAGACCTTGACACCGCTGGCCAGTTAACTGCTTATAACAATGTCAATCCCCGGACCGGTGAGGTTGAATGGTTCGACCTGTGTCGTGGTCCTCACGTGCCGACGACGAAATACATCGCCGCTTTCGCCCTTCAGCGGAGTTCTGCTGCGTACTGGCGCGGTGATCAAAACAACGACGGTATGCAGCGAATCTACGGGACGGCTTTCGAGTCGAAAGAAGCGCTGCAACAGTATCAGCAGCGGATGGAAGAGGCAGAACGCCGTGACCACCGCCGTCTCGGCGCTGAACTGAATCTTTTCAGCTTCCCGGATGAAATCGGCTCAGGTTTCCCTGTCTTTCATCCTGACGGCGGTATCGTCCGCAATGAAATGGAGCAGCACTCGCGGCGGCGCCACATCGAAGCTGGATATTCTTTTGTTTACACTCCGCATCTGACCAAGGGAGATTTGTTCCAAAAGTCCGGCCACCTTGATTTTTACAAGGATGGCATGTTCCCTCCCATGAAGTTGGATGAGGAACGGGATGCCGAGGGGAACATCACGAAGCCGGCTCAGGATTACTACGCCAAGCCGATGAACTGCCCGATGCACAATCTGATCTTCGCATCTAAGGGCCGGTCGTACCGCGAGTTGCCTCTGCGCTTGTTCGAATTCGGCACGGTGTATCGGTATGAAAAATCAGGCGTCATTCATGGTCTCACTCGAGCCCGTGGATTTACGCAGGACGATGCCCATATCTACTGCACCGAAGATCAGCTTGAAAATGAACTCAGCACGGTTCTTGATTTCATCATTTCGCTGCTGAAGGATTACGGGCTCGATGATTTCTATCTTGAGCTGTCGACGAAAGATCCGAACAAGTTCGTTGGTTCTGATGAAATCTGGGAGCGCTCGACGGAGATTCTCCGGCGTGTAGCAGATAAATCCGGCCTCGACCTTGTTCCGGATCCAGGTGGAGCTGCTTTCTATGGTCCGAAGATTTCGGTTCAGGCTCGTGACGCGATCGGGCGTACGTGGCAGATGTCGACCGTTCAGTTGGACTTTAACCTGCCTGAGCGTTTCGAATTGGAGTACACGGCACCCGACGGCTCTAAGCAGCGCCCCATTATGATCCACCGCGCCCTCTTCGGTTCGATCGAGCGCTTCTTCGGGGTTCTCCTGGAACACTACGCGGGAGCCTTCCCAGCATGGCTGGCTCCACATCAGGTCGTCGGAATTCCGGTCGCCGATGAATTTTCGCCGTACTTGGGTGAGGTCGTGGATAAGCTGCGTGCTCGGGGTGTCCGCGCCGAGGTCGATACCTCGGATGATCGGATGCAAAAGAAGATTCGCAACCATACGACTCATAAAGCCCCGTTCATGCTTCTCGCTGGCGGCCGTGATGCGGAAGCAGGTGCGGTGAGTTTCCGGTTCCTCGATGGTTCTCAAGTGAACGGCGTTCCCGTCGAGAAGGCTGTTGATGTGATCTCAACCTGGATTGAAGAGCATAACAACGAGCAGCCGACAAAGGAGTTGATTGAGGCTCGTGTCCGCGGATAACGATACTTTTGTTGACTCAGGTGCTGGTGACGCTGACCGATTGACCCGGCTGTGGGCACCCTACCGGATGTCGTATATTGCCGACGACAATCGGAACAGCAGTGACCCGTTCGAAGACATTCCGCAAGGCTCGGACGAAGAAGGGCTGATCATCGCGCGCGGTGAGACCGTGTACTGCTTGCTCAACCTGTTCCCCTATAACTCGGGGCACATGATGGTTGTTCCTTATCGTCGGGTGAAGAACCTTGAGGACCTGAACCCCGATGAAACGGCCGAACTGATGGCGTTCACGAAAAAAGCCATCCGTTCCTTAAAAGCTGTGTCGCATCCTCATGCCATTAATGTGGGAATGAATCTGGGGAAAGCATCAGGTGGCTCGATCGAGGAGCATCTTCATGTTCACATAGTTCCGCGATGGGCTGGCGATGCTAACTTCATGACCGTCATTGGTGGCGTGAAGGTCCTGCCACAGCTTCTCCGTGAGACACGGTCGTTGCTTGCGGAAGCCTGGGCATCATTGGACACTTCCGATGATCAACCGTCTGCTGAGCAGTCGGCTTCCGAGTCGGAATAAGGGAGAATAATGCTTGGCGTTCATGGCCGAAAACCGGCTGCAGTTGTCATCGAACCGATTGCCCGATCACTGGTTAAGGCGGGAATTTCCCCCAACACAGTGACCGTCGTCGGCACTCTCGGTGCGTGCGTAGCAGCGTTAATCCTGATCCCTACCGGCCATCTTTTTGCCGCCGCAATAATTATCGGGCTCTTAACAGCTGTAGATATGGTCGACGGCACCATGGCTCGTATACGTGGCGGGGGAACGACGTTCGGAGCGACGCTGGATGCTAGCTGCGACCGGATTACCGACGGTGCTGTTTTCGCCGCTATCGTCTGGTGGATCGTCTCTGCTCAGCAGGGAGAACGTCACCAACTGATCGCTGCGTTGATTGTGTTGGTCACCAGCCAGGTCATTTCTTATGTCAAAGCTCGAGCAGAGGCGGGCGGTCTCGACATCGTCGGGGGATTGGTGGAGCGCCCTGAACGGCTGATCATCGGTTTGGTCGGCTTAGGCCTTGAAGGCTTGGGGGTTCCGCATGTGTTAAGTATTGCGCTCTGGATTCTTGCAATAGGCTCCATTTTCACGGTGATCCAACGCATGGTTATGGCCAGCAAATCTCCGCACGCGAATGATACAATCGCCGCGCCCCATGGGGCCAAAGAATTCCCCACGAAGTAAGGACGACACGTGACACGACCCTTCGGCTTATCGAAAGAGGATCTTATCGCGGAGTCGTATGTGTGGGCCTGGAAGGGAATCACCCGAATTCCCGCCCCCGTCGCGCGGAAATTATTCATGCTCGGTGCCGATATTGCTTCTCACAGAGGGAAAGAACCGGCGAGGTTACGGTCGAACCTTGCCAAGGTGACCGGTCTCACGGATGACCGAGAGCTTGATGTCGTGGTGCGGAACGCGATGAGATCATATGCCCGATACTGGATGGAAGCTTTCCGCTTGCCGTCCATCATTCACTCATCGTCCCTGGACTCACTAGTGGACACAATCGAGTCAGGTATCCAGGGCGTGGACTTGTTTGATAAGTCATATCGCCAGGGGCGGGGAGTGATTCTCGCTCTGCCACACAGTGGGAATTGGGATATGGCTGGGCTGTGGCTTGCCCAGCGCTACGGTACGTTTTCTACTGTGGCAGAACGGCTCAAGCCGGAGAAATTGTTCGATGCATTCGTGGACTATCGCGAAGAACTCGGTTTTACCGTGTTCCCGCTCACCGGTGGTTCACAAAAGCCGATGGATGGCCTCCGCGCAACTTTAGAGTCAGGCGGAGTCGTGGCCTTATTGGGCGAACGTGATCTTTCCCATCACGGTGTCAGCGTTGACTTTTTCGGTTCTAGAACAACCATGCCGGTGGGGGCGGTACGGCTTGCTCAAGAAACGGGGGCGGCCTTACACGGCGTTCACTGCTGGTTTACCCCGGATGGCTGGGGTCATAGCGTCGGTGAGCCACTGAATACCGATAAGCCAATACCCGAGGTTGTTCAAGACCTCGCAAACGTTTTTGAGAAAAATATTTCGGAGCATCCTGAGGATTGGCATATGCTCCAACGCATCTGGAACGAAGACTGAGAGTGTGGAGGCCGAGTGCGAATCGGGATGGTGTGTCCGTATTCCATGGACGACCCTGGCGGTGTTCAAGCTCACGCAATTGAGCTATCGGAACAGTTAATCCGGCGCGGTCACACCGTAAGCCTACTGGCTCCAGCGTCGCTGAAAACTCATGTCCCGGATTTCGTCGTCCGGGCCGGACGCTCAATTCCTATCCCGTACAACGGATCGGTCGCCCGTCTGAGCTTCACAGCGTCGGCATTTCATGCTGTTCGTAGGTGGTTGAATAATCACGAATTCGACCTTGTCCACATACATGAGCCGAACGCCCCAAGCGTGTCCATGATCGCCCTGAAAATGGCGAAGATTCCCGTCGTGGCGACGTATCACGCATCGGCTGATCGGTCTCGTGTGTTGGAAACGTTTATTCCGGTTCTCACGCCGATGCTCGAGCGCGTTCGTGCAGGGATCGCGGTCTCGGAGATGGCCCGTCGGTGGCAAGTGGAACAGCTGGGGGGAGATCCCATTCTCATCCCCAACGGCGTCGATACGAAGTTTTTCTCATCGGCGGACCCATGGTCAGGAGCCGATGATGCGATCTCTCGCCTCGATCCAGACCGCCCGCGAATTATCTTCTTGGGGCGCTTTGATGAACCACGTAAAGGGCTCGATGTGCTGATCGAAGCAATGCCACGGATCTCACGAGCCATTCCAGGTATCGAAGTCGTTGTCGTGGGGACTGGTGATGCCAAGGTTTTGTCGCGGCGCGTAGCCCATGTCAGGGATTCGATCACCATTCTTGGCCGGTTGTCTAATAGCGACAAGGCTCGAGCCTTTAAAGCATCGGACGTCTATGTGGCACCTCATCTCGGTGGGGAGAGCTTTGGGATCGTCCTCGTCGAAGCGATGGCTGCCGGTGCGGCGGTCGTCGCCAGTGATATTCCGGCATTTCGTGCTGTGTGCGATGACGGCGACGCTGGTCGGCTATTTCCCCCTGGGGATACGGACGCCTTGGTGGCGGCTGTCACCGAGTTGTTTTCGGACAAAGACAAGCGGCAAGAACTCGCGCATAAGGGCATTGAGCGGTCCCAACGGTTTGATTGGAGCCACGTTACGACAGAAGTCGAGAGGGTATATGAAACCGTGCTGGGTCCTCAGGGGGAAAGGAATTTTTCGTCGTGATACCGGTATGGGTCGCCATCGTCATCGTTGGTCTGATGGCCGTTCTCTTAGCGGGGATGTGGGCTTCTTTCATAGCCACCCGCTTGCATCGATTGAATATCCGGACGGATGAAGCAGCGTTAAGCCTGGATGCTGCCTTGGGTCGTCGGGCTGCGGTGGTGTCAGCATTGTGGCCAGAACTTGCGGATGAGGCCGAAGCAACGGAACGTATCGCTTTCGACACTTCGTGCACGACGGATCGAGCACTGGCTGAGAACCGGTTTGCCATGCGCATTCACGATCTCGATGACGAATCGGTGACGGTTAATGGTGCGAGAACACTAGCCGACGCCCACACACGAGTAGAACTCGCAATGCGCTTTTATAATGATGCCGTCTCGGACACCCGGACATTGCGGCTACGCCCGCTCGTGAGGTTTTTCCATCTCGGCGGTCATGCGTCGCCACCGGAGTATTTTGAGGTGGCTGGAATTGAATCCGACATTCCGGCGTCGTAAATCACTATGTAGCCTCAAGAATTGGTTGGGGAGTTTTCCGGCTCCAGAGGCGAGTAAGTACACTGTAGGCTTCAGCGTATTCTAGACAGGCCAGTCCAGTTTTAAGGAGAAGAACGACAATATGAGCAATAATGCAAATCAAAACGGACGGCATGCTACGGACAATCCACGCGGGGCTGCCCATTCCTCCTCGAATGAGACAACCCACGGGACTGCACGAGTAAAGCGCGGCCTGGCGGAGATGTTAAAAGGTGGCGTCATTATGGACGTCGTCACCCCTGAGCAGGCCAAGATCGCCGAGGATGCCGGCGCAACAGCCGTGATGGCGCTGGAGCGTGTCCCAGCTGATATTCGTGCTGAGGGTGGAGTGTCTCGCATGTCGGACCCCGACATGATCGAAGGCATTATTAACGCTGTGTCCATCCCGGTGATGGCGAAAGCCCGCATCGGTCACTTCGTTGAGGCGCAGGTTTTGCAGTCGCTGGGCGTTGACTTTATCGACGAATCTGAGGTGCTGACGCCAGCCGATTATTCCAACCACATTGATAAATTCGACTTCACGGTGCCATTCGTCTGTGGAGCGACCAACCTCGGCGAAGCACTTCGACGCATCAATGAGGGCGCTGCCATGATTCGTTCAAAGGGCGAAGCGGGAACTGGCGACGTGTCCAACGCCGTGACCCACATGCGGACTATTCGCGCTTCTATTAATAAATTGAAGTCGATGGCGCCTGATGAGCTGTATGTCGCCGCGAAAGAGCTCCAAGCTCCGTACGAGTTGGTGCGTGAGGTAGCTGAGCGTGGATCCCTCCCGGTTGTGCTGTTCACGGCCGGCGGTATTGCCACCCCAGCCGATGCAGCGATGATGATGCAACTTGGCGCTGAGGGTGTGTTCGTCGGTTCGGGCATCTTTAAGTCTGGCGACCCGGAGCATCGTGCGCGCGCCATCGTTCAGGCAACGCAGAATTACGATGACCCCGAGACGATCGCCAATGTTTCGCGTGGCTTGGGCGAAGCGATGGTGGGCATCAATGTCGACGAGATCCCGAAGCCGCACCGTTTAGCAGAGCGTGGTTGGTAAAACGAGTGGATAGTAGTAACGAAGAGAGAACCCCACTTATCGGGATTCTCGCTGTACAGGGTGGCGTTATCGAACACCAGCGCACGTTAGAGCGCCTCGGTGTTCGGTCGCGTCTTGTACGCCGTCCTGCTCATCTCGAGGGAGTTGATGGGTTAATTCTCCCTGGGGGAGAGTCGACGACCATGTCGAAGCTCCTCGAGTTGGGGGGATTGCTCGAACCCCTGGCGGCAAAGATTCACAACGGGACGCCGACGTTCGGCACGTGCGCCGGTATGATTTTGCTGGCCAGTGAGGTTAAGGGGACACGTCCGGACGCTCACTGCCTATCCGCGCTAGACATCACGGTTCGACGGAACGCATTTGGCCGTCAGGTCGACTCCTTTGAGACGGATCTCGATTTCAAGGGGATTAGTCAACCTGTTCACGCCGTTTTTATTCGCGCACCGTGGGTCGAATCAGTCGGCGACGACACCGAGGTTCTTGCTCGTGTACCTGCCGACGACGACAAGGGCGCTATTGTTGCAGTTCGCTCCGGTCACGGTAGGGGAAACGTACTTGCTACCTCGTTCCATCCTGAAGTGACCGACGACGACCGTGTCCACGACTATTTTGTGTCGATGGTCGAGGAATCCATGGCGTAACCCAACAAAAGACTTATTGGTGGCAGTGCCATGGCAGGGGATGCCGGGACCAGGTATTAGACTGGTTGCGATTATCCCCTTCGTGGGGCTTGCATGTGTGTTAACAACTGAGGGAGTACAAAAATATGAGTGGGCACTCTAAATGGGCAACGACGAAGCATAAGAAAGCTGCGAACGATGCCAAGCGCGGTAAAGAATTTGCCAAGCTGATTAAGAACATTGAGGTAGCTGCTCGCACCGGTGGCGGTGACCCCTCAGCGAATCCGACGCTGGATGACATGATTAAAAAGGCCAAAAAGGCGTCGGTTCCCAATGACAATATCGAGCGAGCCCGCAAACGCGGCTCTGGCGAGGAAGCCGGTGGCGCGGACTGGGAGACCGTTACGTATGAAGGTTATGGCAACGGCGGGGTAGCGATCCTCATCGAGTGCTTGACCGATAACCGCAACCGTGCCGCGACGGATGTGCGTACCGCGATGAACAAGAACGGCGGAAATATGGCGGACGCTGGTTCCGTGGCCTATATGTTCAACCGCAAGGGTGTCGTTCAGTTGCCGAAGGAAGGCAATACTGAGGATGACATCCTGATGGCAGTCCTGGATGCCGGCGCTGAAGAGGTTAATGACCTCGGCCAAAGCTTCGAGGTCGTGTCCGCAGCCGGGGATCTCTCTGCCGTTCGCGACGCATTGAAGGAAGCCGGGCTGGAGTACGATTCTGCAGAGCCGGACTACCGAGCAGACGTTAAGGTTCAGCTTGACGCGTCTGGAGCTCGGAAGATCTTCCACCTGATCGATGCACTGGAAGAGTCGGATGATGTCCAGAACGTCTACACCAATATGGATCTTTCCGACGAGGTTCTGGCTGAACTCGACAACTAAGTAAAAGCCCTCAGCGTGTGTCGAATAGGCGGTTGGCGATGGTGCAGATAGGAGTAGCGATCCAGTGCCCGTGAATACCACGTTTAAGGGTGGATCGCGCTCCTTAGAGGGGACCCGCGTCATGGGGGTTGACCCCGGGTTAACCCGGTGCGGGATATCTACGGTTCAAGCTGGGCGGGGGCGGTCCGTCCTACCTGTCGCAGTGGGAGTTATTCGAACAGACGCATCCGACGATCTTTCCACCCGTCTTCTCGACATTTCCAAGAAGATTGATGAGTGGATGGATGAGTATCATCCGGATATGCTGGCAATCGAACGTGTATTTGAACGTGGTGTAGTCTCTACTGTCATGCATACCGCCCATGCGGTGGGTGTGATTATTGTTTGTGCAGCGCGGAGAGATATTCCGGTTTATATGTACACGCCCAGTGAAGTGAAAAAAGCTGTGTCGGGGAACGGACGTGCAGATAAAAAGCAAGTCACCGCGATGGTTACGCGGGTCTTGGGCTTGGCTGAACCACCACGTCCCGCCGATGCGGCCGATGCTCTGGCGCTTGCTATTTGCCATTGCTGGCGCGCTCCCATGTTGGGGCTATCCGGCGGGCAGAATCCGGGTTGGAGCGCTTCACGGCATAAGTGACGTCATAGTTGCGGCCGACGTCGTGATGTGACGATCGTGAGTAGAGAAAAGGGGTCCCTGTGATCGATTCATTGCATGGCGAGGTTCTTCATGTCGGTCTTAATTATGTCGTGATTGAATGCTCGGGCGTCGGTTATCGAGCAACTGCTGCGCCCTCATTGCTGGGGACGCTGCGCAAAGGGGAGGATGCTCGAATCCTTGTCACGATGAATGTTCGCGACGATGGGATTGACCTTTACGCTTTTGAATCCGACGAGGCCCGTCAGATGTTTGCGATGCTCCGTAAGGTTTCGGGGGTAGGACCCACATCCGCAATGGCAATTTGCTCTATTTTTAAGCCCGACGAATTTGCTCGAATAATCATTAACGAGGATGACGCTGAATTAAGAAATGTCAAGGGCATAGGTAAAAGAACAGCGGAGAGAATCATCGTCGATTTAAAGTCGAAGGTGGCTGTATTCGATTCTGGAGATTCTGCTGGCGAACCACAATCGGGAGTGGGTGCAAATTCGGATGCCGACGCCGACAGTGGCGTTGTGGGCACGGTTACTCAAGCCCTTGTCGAACTAGGTTTTCCGGAAAAACAAGCCGAAAAGACTGCCACGTCCGCTGCGGCTGAGGGAGGATCTGTGTCGGAGATTCTGAAGCGCGCCTTGCGATCGATGTCATCCGAGAGGAACTAAAAGATGGGCAACATCGAAAAAACTGAGTTCCAACTACCCGATGACAAAGGCGGCTCCCAGAATCGGGGCGGGGCGGCGCCCACGATGGGAAAAGATGACGAATTTGCTTCCGGAATTCGTCCTGTTGATCCGAGCGAGCAAAGCGACGATGCAGATGCCGAATTGTCACTGCGTCCGCGCAGCTTGGATGAGTTCATTGGGCAGTCCAAGGTCCGCGAACAATTAGAGTTGGTCATCTCTGGGGCCAAGGCTCGCCGAGTTGTTCCTGATCACATTCTCTTAGCTGGCCCGCCGGGCTTGGGCAAGACAACCATGGCGATGATTATTGCCCAAGAGATGGGGACGTCATTGCGGATGACGTCGGGTCCTGCGCTGGAAAAGACGGGTGATCTCGCCGCCATGCTCTCGAATTTGATGGAGGGGGATGTTCTCTTTATCGACGAAATTCACCGCATGGCGCGCCCGGCAGAGGAAATGCTGTATATGGCGATGGAGGATTTCCGCATCGACGTCATCGTCGGAAAAGGCCCGGGTGCAACGAGCATCCCCTTGGATTTACCCCCCTTCACCCTGGTGGGGGCGACCACCCGAGCGGGAATGTTGACGGGGCCGCTGCGTGACCGTTTCGGATTCACCGCTCAGATGGAGTTTTACTCGGCGGCTGACCTCACGAAAGTTGTCACGCGTGCGGCACGTCTACTCGATATTGATATTAAGGCCGACGCCGCGAAGGAAATTGCGTCGCGGAGTCGAGGTACACCCCGTATAGCTAACCGCTTGCTGCGACGGGTGAGGGACTACGCCGACGTCCACTCTGGGGGCGTGATCACAGTAGAAGCAGCCAAAGCTGCACTCCTAGTTTTCGACGTCGATGAGAAGGGACTCGACCGGCTCGACCGTGCTGTTCTCGATGCGCTCGTCCGGGGACATGGGGGCGGACCCGTCGGCGTCTCGACATTGGCGCTCGCCGTAGGTGAAGAGCCCACCACCGTCGAGGAGGTGTGCGAACCGTACTTGATTAGGGCTGGGATGATTGCTCGCACACCACGGGGTCGTGTCGCCACAGCCGAAGCATGGAAACATCAGGGGCTGGAGCCGCCAGAGGGGACAATTGGTGCCTTCTTCTAAGAGACCTCTGGATCAATACAGTGTTATCCAGGAGTAAAGCTTTCCGGGATGCTCACCAGATAGTCCGCCAAGTTAAAAGAATTGACTCAATGTCCCTGCTCTATGCCAAGATGGTGCCATGAACGGTCTATGGATAATTATCCTCATCCTTTTCCTGGCGTTGCCCATCATGCAAATTGTCCGGCAGAACAAGAGCATGAAGCGCATCCAGGAGTTTCGCTCCCAACTGCAGCCTGGCATGACTGTTGAGACAGCCGGAGGCTTGCACGGTCGCGTCGTTGCGGTACGGGGCGACGTCCTCGACTTGCAAATTGCGCCTGGGGTTGTCGTTGAGTGGGCCGTCAAAGGCATTTTGGGACCAGTTGCACAACAGGAATCGCCAAGCACTACTGAGCCAGCCACTAGTGGGTCCCAGGGGCAGTCAACTGTGTCGACGCAGGAGACAACGACGGATCACGGTTCTACTGTCGAGCCGAGCGCTAGTGAGGACACCGCTGCTGATTACCACCGGCACTCGCCGGCCCAGAACAATGGCAGCACCGATGCCTCCACGGACTCGTCGACCAACGATAAGTAAAATCGCAATCGATAGTGTTCGGTCGTGACTGACAATCGCGCAGAGTAGATGCGCGAGTACAGTACATCGGCAGCAGACATGACATAACCTTCGGCTTCATGCTGGTTCGAACGCTATACGCGAAACGCCGACCCCGGGGTAAGACGATGCAGCGTGAAGCCTAGGGGTAGACTTTCTCAAGTTTGAATAGGCCGACATGAGCCTAATGTGACCTTCATACGACGGGAGACTCTTTTGGCAGCCCGGAAGAACAGAGCTCGCTCCACAAAATCCCGATGGCCGTATCGCGCCATCGGTATCTTCGTCATTTTCCTCGTAGCGGTGTACCTTCTGGTGTTCCTCACGGGGAATAAAAAGCCTGAACCCAAGTTAGGCATTGACCTTCAGGGCGGAACCCGAGTGACCTTGGTGCCTCAAGGTTCTCAGCCGTCCAATGATCAGCTTGAGCAGGCACGGAAAATCCTAGAAAACCGCGTCAATGGCATGGGCGTGTCCGGGGCAACAGTGCAAACTGACGGGAACACACTCGTTATTACTGTCCCTGGCGATGATTCCGCTCAAGCGAGGAACCTGGGACAGACATCCCAATTGTTGTTCCGCCCAGTGCTTAACCAACAAGCTGCTGCCCAGGAAGTTGATCGGGGCAAGCTGGCGCAGACCGTCGTCGATATGGCTAATCGATGGGTAAAAGCGGATGTGATTTCGCCGGATAATGCCCAGAAGGCCCTCGACGAGCTGAAGAAACAGTTGGAGCAATACAACAGCAGTGGTCAAGCCCAGGGGCAAGAGGCTTTTGCTATTCCCGAGTCGATGAAGATCACAGCGAAGCCAGAGGCTAAACCAGCCAACTCCATCGAAGAAAACAAGCAGCGTGAACAAACATCCGCCATGCTGCTCAAGGATCGGCAATCAGAAGACCCGACCACTTTGCAAGCGGCGGGATCCCTGTTGGAATGTAAGGGATCGGATCCGTTGGCGGGTCAAGACGATCCGGCCAAACCGCTCGTGACGTGTGATCAAGATAAGAGCGTTCACCTGCTCGATGCGGCACCAGTATTAGTGGGGCAGGAGGGGAAGAAAGATCCCCAGCGGCTCACTGGTGAGGAAATCGATACCAATTCTCCGATTACTGGTGGGTACGACTCCAACAGCGGGCAAATGGCCATCACGTTCAAGTTCAAGACATCCAATAAAGATAAGGGTGGCGACACGTGGGCCGAAGTGACGCAAAAGTATCAGGGGCAGCAGGTCGCAATCACCCTAGACTCCGAAGTGATTTCTGCTCCGACGATTCAGTCACCGACGCCTGCCGGCTCGACGACCCAGATTACTGGTAAGTTCTCCGAGGCCGAGGCTAAAGACTTAGCGAATAACCTTAAGTATGGTGCGCTGCCCATCAGCTTCGCTGGTGAGAACGGTGAAAAGGGTGGTACCGCCACCACCATTCCCGCCACGCTTGGTTTTGCTTCGCTGAAAGCAGGACTCATCGCAGGAGGCATCGGCTTAATCTTGGTCGCCCTGTATGCGCTGGCCTACTACCGCGGACTCGGCGTTATCACGATCTTCTCGCTGTTGCTCTCGGCGCTACTCATCTACGGAAGCCTCGTCCTACTCGGACGGTGGGTTGGGTACAGCCTTGACCTCGCGGGCATCGCCGGCTTGATCATCGGTATTGGTACTACTGCAGACTCCTTCGTGGTCTACTTCGAGCGTATTAAAGATGAGATACGCGATGGCCGAACATTCAGATCTGCAGTACCAAAGGCCTGGGAGCGCGCTCGCCGCACTATCTTGTCCGGTAACTTGGTCTCCCTGATCGCAGCTGTCGTGTTGTACATTTTGGCTGTTGGTGACGTTAAAGGCTTCGCCTTCACCCTTGGTTTAACGACGGTCTTCGACCTGTTCGTGGTGTTCCTGGTTTCGGCACCGCTGATTATTCTGGCGTCGCGCAAGCCATTCTTCTCTAAGCCGTCTGTGAACGGGCTCGGAGCGGTTATGCGCGTTGCGGAGCGTCGTCGCGCTGCCGGTATCAAGCTTCCGTATGACGTTGAGCGCGCTGAAAACGCCAAAGAGGATCAACCTGTACGGCGGCACATCAAGCTCGCCGATAGTCTCTCAGAAAATGATGAGTCATCGTCGGGCGGCTCATCGCGTGTCGATACCTCGAAGGAGGAGAAGTAATGAGTAAACGGCCTTTCTTCGAACGTATCTACACCGGTGAAGGCGGAATTGAGTTCGTCTCGCAGCGGCGTCGCTGGTATGGCATTTACGCCATCATCTTGGTGATTTGCCTCGTATCCATTATTTTCCGTGGATTTACACTGGGCATCGACTTTGAGGGTGGCACCAAGATAACGATGCCCGCCGGTGACGTGTCCAAGACCGAAGTCGCCGACACCTTCCACGAGGCCACTGGGGTCGAGGCCCAGCAAGTCCAGATCATTGGCTCTGGTAGCGCTCGCAATGTGGAGATCGAGTCAAAGCATCTTAACGACGACGAGATCTCCGAGGCGCGGGAAGCCTTGTTCTCGAAGTACCACCCGAAAGACGCCTCGGGTAAAGAAACTCCCGACTCTATCGGTGATTCGACCGTGAGTAACTCGTGGGGGTCGACGATTACTCACCGCATGGTTCTAGCGCTGATCGTCTTCCTCGCGCTGATCTTCCTGTACATCACGGTTCGCTTTGAGCGCGATATGGCCATCGCGGCTATATCAGCACTTGCCGTTGACGCGATTGTGGTCTCAGGGCTGTATTCGATCATCGGCTTCGAGGTTTCACCAGCATCAGTTATCGGTTTGCTGACAGTCCTGTCCTACTCGCTGTACGACACCGTGGTTGTGTTCGACAAGGTTCACGAGAACACCGCTGGGTTGACAAAGACGACTACGTCGACCTACGCCGAGCAAGCTAACCTCGCCGTGAACCAGACGATGATGCGTTCCATTTCGACATCATTGTTCTCGATCCTCCCGATCGGCGCATTGATGGTCGTCGCGGTCTGGTTGCTCGGCGTGGGAACACTCAAAGACCTCTCGCTCGTGCAGCTACTTGGTGTCATCGAAGGAACGTTCTCGTCCATCTTCTTGGCGACGCCAATCTTGGTTTCGCTCAAATCGCGTCAGAAGAAATATTCCGAGCACACCAAACGTGTCGAAGAATCTCGGAAGGCTGAGTCGTCGAACCAAGAGGATCAACGGGTTGCCGTAACCAGTGATGGATCAGAGATCACTGCTAGTGAAGACGCTGATTCTGAGCCATCGGCACGCTCTTCACGGAGAAGAGTATCATCGCGTATCGCTCACCACTCCGATCGAGATCCCGAGGCGGGAAGATTCCACAGTCGTGAAGGAGGCGGCGCGTCATGGCGTCCCGACGACAACCGCCGTCGCAACAACTCACCTTTTGATGGAAACTAGAAGCTGAGTCGGTACCCAACGCGTATTCTTCGGATAGAAGATCGACGCATCGTGTTTCCTGGCTTAGCGTTCCGCATGGCACGTTCTTAACCGTTCGTGTAGTTAGAATTTCCGCCGTACAGCGCCCTTGCTCATTAATCCGAAGCAAGGGCGCTAAACTTTTCTTAACAGCACATCCTGTGTTCTTACGAATACGGCATCAGTGCGCTTTGTACGTCCATTTTCTGACACGATCGGCTCCATCCGTGTTACAGCGATTCAAGAAGTCACGTCCTCAGTTCCCGTCGGCAATGCCTTCACTACCGCGTTCCCCACGTGCCCGCGTCCGCAAGATTATGACGGCCATTTCGGGAGCCTTATTAGTCACAGGTTTAGCCGCCTGCGATACCAATGACGATGCAGACGATGACCACACAAACGCCGGGTTTGCCTACGTAAGTGGCAGCACCCTCACCACTGTTAACGGTGCTAGTTCACAAGGACAGGCCTCCGATGCAGCGCGATTATCCGTCCGCTTATATCCCGGAGCTTTCATCGATGGGCCTAACGGTCAGTCCTTCGTCAATAACGATCTTTTCACGTCAATCCAGGCACCCGACGAGAACCGAAGTGCTGAATACGTCATCAACCCACGAGCCCAATATTCGGATGGCAAACCGGTTACCTGTGATGACTTTTACCTGGCATGGTTTGCCCAACATAAGAAAGAATATTTCGATTCCGATAATCCTCTTCTGGAACAGGTTGAATCAGTTACATGCCGGCATAACGAGAAAAAGTTCCGGGTAAATTTTGCCCGCGGATACGGATCCCGATACCAGAATCTTTTTCCGGCCGGGTCCGTTATGCCCTCCCACATCATTGCCTCCCACGCTGGGGTTGACGATTTAACTGGTGCGCTGGAATCTGCGGACTACCAGGTGGTCAAAAAAGTGGGTGATCTGTGGAAAAAGAGCTTTCTCCTGAAGGAAGACAATCTTAAGAATATTGTGTCTACTGGACCGTATTCGGTGAAGTCGATCACGGATAAGGATCCGACTACACATACGCGGTCAGTCACGCTTCAAAAGAATCCTCACTGGTGGGGTGACCCGGCGGAAATCGATGACATCGTGGTCTATCCGCGCTCAGCATCTTTAAGCGACCTTGCTCACCACAAAACACTCCGAGTCGTTGATAATGATCAAGCTCTTCCCTCCGAATTCCGTCTATCGCAGGGGAAAGGTTCCGCAGAACCCTCTGAGCCATCACCATCCACGACATCGCCAGCATCTGAAACGTCATCGGCAGCCGCCTTGGTGTCTTCAGCAGTACCAACCTCGTCAGCGGCGCCCAGCTCCTCCGTATCTAACGCTCCCAGCGAATCGCTTCCGTCGTCGGAAGAAAATAAACCAGCCACGAACGATAATGAGGGATTTCCCGCATTCTCAGTTCCGCACGACGGTGGCTCCTCGGCCTCTGCATCACGTTTGACGGTGGATTCGGAGAAATACGGTGTAATGACGATGCTCTCACGTCGGATTGACTCGCTCATCCCTGCCGACCACGGGGTCATGGCAAGTAAACGCATGCGCCAAGCAGTATCGCAGTGCGTTGATCGGGCAGCTGTTGCCGAAGCATCGTCAGCCCACTCATCGATGAAGGTTCCAGCCTATGGACTTCGATTGACGCCGGCGACGAGCTCATCCTTTGATGCGGTCAGCGATGTCGCGCTAAAGCATGGAAATCACGACGCCGCTGCCGCCCGAAAGGCAGCGAAGGGATCCACAGTTCGTTTGTCGTACGACCGCACGAATGATCGGTACGCCGCCATGGCAAATGCCATTCGCGAGTCCTGCCAGGAGAGTGGAATTACCGTCGATGATGTCTCGACAGACCATGCGGATAGCACTGCTCTAACGGACAGAGCCGACATTTTCCTCCAGGCGGTTGACCCCACAACGTACTTTTCGACCTCGACATTCGTCGGTGGAACCATTGATGAGCGCCGGCAAGCGGAAGAAGAATTATGGGATAGCATGCCGACGATCCCCTTATCTGCTGAACCCCGCACCGTGGTCGTACACAACGCAGTGAGTAATCTAGTTCCTAGCACCTCGAATGTTGGGGTCGGCTGGAACATGGATCGATGGAAGAAAGATCAGAATTAGATGACCGACAGTGAGTATTCATCCGCAGCCGATGCAGTGGCAAACTTAGTTCGCCGCGTGCCCGGTTTTCCGTCTGAAGGTGTGGTTTTTGAAGACCTCACTCCGGTGCTGGCAGATGCGGGCGCCTTCCGATTAATCGTCGACGAATTAGCCGAGGCTGCTCGGAGTTATCACGCAGACATCATCGGCGGACTCGATGCTCGTGGGTTCCTTTTGGGGTCTGCTGTGGCGTACCAACTGGGCCTGGGAATCCTCGCAGTGCGCAAGGAAGGTAAGCTCCCGCCACCGGTTTTTCATCGAGGCTATGACTTGGAATATGGCCATGCGGCGCTGGAAATTCCCCGAGAAGGCCTGAATATTCAGGGAAAGAATATTGTTCTTATCGACGACGTTCTTGCCACAGGCGGTACCTTGTGTGCCTCCCGGGCTCTCCTGGAGGAAGCTGGGGCGAATGTCGCTGGATTGGCCGTTATTCTCGAAGTTGAAGCTTTGGAAGGTAGGAAACGCCTGGCCGACCTTCCTCTAACGGTGGTAGGGGAGCGTAGTGAGTGATCGGTCGCCCTCTCGGGTTGGTTCGGTGAGTGCTCGTCTGGCTCGAAGCCTGACGGGGCAGAATCGTGCAAAATATAATCCGGTTTTGGAACCGATGCTGACTATTCATCGCAAGGTTCACCCGAAAGCGGATGTTGTTCTCATCAACCGTGCCTATGAGACCGCGGCGCAATTGCATGACGGTGTTTTTCGTAAGTCTGGTGAACCGTACATCACTCACCCGCTTGCCGTAGCGACGATTTGCGCTGAGATCGGCATGGATACCACCACGATTGTCGCAGCGCTGCTGCACGATACGGTGGAAGACACTGATTACACGCTCGAACAACTTGAGCACGACTTTGGTCCTGAAGTGGCTCACCTGGTGGATGGGGTCACCAAGCTGGACAAGGTGGCCTTGGGGTCAGCCGCGGAAGCCGAGACAATCAGGAAAATGATTGTCGCAATGGCCGACGATCCTGGCGTGCTGGTCATTAAAGTTGCTGATCGCCTGCATAATATGCGCACAATGCGTTTCCTCCCGCCGGAAAAGCAAGCACGGAAAGCTCGGCAAACCTTGGAGGTCATTGCTCCGCTGGCTCATCGGTTGGGAATGGCGACCGTGAAGTGGGAGCTAGAAGACCTCTCCTTCGCTATTTTGTACCCCAAGAAGTACCAAGAAATCGTGCGATTGGTGGCTGATCGGGCCCCGAAGCGCGACGAATATATCGCCCGAGTGTCGAAAGAGCTACAAGCCCGGCTCAAGGACTACCACATCAGTACAGAGGTAGTGGGGCGACCGAAACACTACTGGTCGATCTACCAAAAGATGATCGTTCGTGGCCGAGACTTTGATGAAATTTTCGATCTCGTTGGACTTCGTGTTCTCGTCGATTCCGTGCAGGAATGTTATGCCGCTCTGGGCGCTGTACATACTTTGTACCAACCGATGCCAGGAAGGTTCAAAGACTATATTTCTACGCCCCGCTATGGGGTTTATGAATCGCTCCACACGACGGTGATTGGGCCGGATAATAAACCTCTCGAGATCCAAATCCGGACCCACGAAATGCACTATAACGCTGAGTTCGGCATTGCGGCGCATTGGCGATACAAGGAGACCAAGGGGCACAACAAAGGTTCTGCAAAAGAACTGGACCAGATGGCATGGATGCGTCAGCTTCTCGACTGGCAACGGGAATCTGCCGACCCCAACGAATTCATGGAGAATTTGCGGTTTGATCTCTCCTCAAACCAGATTTTCGTGTTTACCCCGAAAGGGGACGCGATCACTCTGCCATCAGGGTCGACGCCTATCGACTTCGCCTACGCTGTCCACACCGAAGTGGGGCACCGGTGTATCGGCGCGAAGGTCAACGGCAAGCTTCTCGCGCTCGAGTCGGAACTCCACACCGGCGATCGTGTCGAGGTTTTTACGTCGAAAGACCCGGACGCCGGCCCATCGAAGGACTGGGAATCATTCGTCGTGTCGCCGCGTGCGAAGTCGAAGATTCGTCAGTGGTTCGCGAAGGAGCGTCGAGAAGTTGCTTTGGAGGCAGGCCGGGATGCACTCGCAGCGGAAATCCAGCGCGGCGGGCTGCCCATGCATCGGCTCTTTACCCCCGAATCGATGCAAACTATTGCAGGCCAGTTGAGTTTTAATTCCGTCGACCAGCTGTACACCGCGATTGGCAATAACAACATCACGGCTGGGCGCGTCGTTAACCTGCTGATGGAGCAGTTTGGGGGACAGGAGGAGGCGGAAGATGCGCTTGCGGCCCGCACTCCTTTGTCCCAGCTCAGGTCAAAGAAGAATTCTCGTGCCGATTCGGCGGGTGTTCTTGTTGAAGGCGACGCCGACTACATGGCGAAGCTGGCCAAGTGCTGTACTCCCGTCCCCGGCGACGACATTTTCGGATTCGTGACCCGGGGCGGCGGGGTGAGTGTCCACCGCACAGACTGCACTAATGCCCCGAAGCTGAAAGAAGAACCTGAACGTCTGATTTCGGTGTCGTGGGCGGCCGAACGTAGTGGAGCCGTCTTCACAGTGACGCTGCAAATCGAAGGGCTTGACCGCCAAGGGTTGCTATCCGATGTCACTCGAGCCGTGTCAGAACAGAAAGTCGCTATCTTGGCGACGAATTCTCACACTGCTGAAGACCGCGTTGCGGTGGTCCGTTTCACGTTCGAGGTCTCTGACGTCAAACAGCTTGGCTACTTGATGACCCAGCTGAGGAACATTGAAGGGGTCTTCGACGTTTTCCGAGTCACGTCGGGCGGTTAGAGGCGTCACGCCTGGCACGTGGGGCACCAAAAGAGGTTCCTGCCGTCGACCTTGCGCTCGACAATTGTGGTTCCGCAGACGTAGCAAGGGAACCCGGCGCGTCGGTAAACATAAACCTCGCCACCATGCGCATCGATGCGCGGTTCCCGCCCCATGGCCTCAGGCATGTGTTCTGGCCGAACGGTGTCGATTTTCCCCACGCGCAACCCCATCGTCATCGTTTCGACGAGGTCATTCCATATCGCGTGAAGGTCGTCGTCGGCAAGATCTTTACCTCGCAGCTCAGGGTTAAGCCCTAACCTAAATAGCGTTTCGGCGCGGTAAATATTTCCGACGCCTGCGAAGATGTGCTGATCCATCAGCAAGGTACTAATCGGTTTCGACGACCGTTTGATTCGCTGAAAGCTGCGGCTGGGATCGGCATGTGGGTCGAGTGGGTCAGCCCCGAGTTTCCCGATAGCGGCGTCTTTTTCTTCATCGGTGATCAGCCGGCACCACTGTGGACCGCGTAAATCAGCTGCCCGTGTGTCGGATGCTATTCGTAAACGAACCTGGCCTCGTGGTTCCGCGAGATCTAAGAAACGAAGGCTTCCAATGAGACCTAAGTGAATATAAACGATGTGTGCTGCTCGGTTAGCCTCGAAGTCAATGAACAAGTGTTTTCCGTGTGCTTCGGCGTGCTTAAGCACGGTGTGGTTGAGCTGATCAGCCTCTGTTGCGAATCGCCCCTGTGGCGAGCTAACAACAGTTTCTTGTCCGGCGAATTCGCGGTTCAGTGATGAAGCGAGCCGATGAATGACGTGGCCTTCGGGCATTCCTTAACTTCTTTCAGAGGGGTAACTGCACAAGTTGTAATTGGGCACTACAGTGCGTTATTGAAAATAATTTATATTTAGTAATGTGTATTTGCTGGTAACAGCAATCTCAGCCCCGATCGCATAAGCCCTGATCGATCTCCTTTTTCTATGACACAGCGGAGTGTACAAGACTTCATTACACTCGATGACGGTCCATTAATGAGAAAGGGCGATATTTAATGACTGCAGCATCACAAACAGTGAAGGGCGTTATCTCCCGGGCAAAAAAGGAGCCCGTTGAGCTAACAGACATCGTTATTCCGGAACCAGGCGATAACGACGTTATTGTATCGATTAAAACCTGCGGGGTTTGCCACACAGACTTGGCGTACCGCGATGGCGGTATCAACGACGACTATCCATTTTTACTCGGGCATGAGGCGACCGCCGTCGTCGAGCAGATTGGTTCACGAGTCACTCATGTGGCCGAGGGTGACACGGTCGTTTTGAACTGGCGTGCAGTGTGCGGCGAGTGCCGCGCGTGTAAACGGGGAGAGCCACACTTGTGCTTCAACACGTTCAATGCGTCGAAGCCCATGACACTGACCGACGGAACTGAGCTGACACCAGCGCTGGGAATCGGCGCTTTTGCCGAAAAGACCCTGGTCCACGAGAAGCAGTGCACGAGGGTTGATCCCGACGTCGATCCCGCCGCCGCTGGCCTGTTGGGATGCGGAGTGATGGCAGGACTCGGCGCAGCCGTTAATACGGGGCAGGTCAAGCGCGGTGAATCCGTCGCAGTGATCGGCGCTGGCGGTGTTGGCATGGCTGCCGTTGCTGGTGCAGCTTTAGCCGGCGCGACGAAGGTCATCGTTATCGACGTCTCCGATGACAAATTAGAAAAAGCCAAGGAGTTCGGTGCGACGCACACGATCAACCCCAAGTCGTTGGCCTCCGAGGGTGACGATGAGGATGCATCTCCCGAAGAGCAACCAGTCGTCAAGGCGGTCAAGGACCTCACGGATGGCTTCGGTGTCGATGTAGCCATCGACGCTGTCGGCGTTCCGCAGACCTTTACTCAGGCGTTCTACATGCGTGATCTGGCTGGCCGCGTCGTTCTCGTTGGTGTTCCAACACCGACCATGAAACTCGAGCTACCTTTCCTGGACGTCTTCTCCCACGGAGGAGCCATCAAGCCATCCTGGTACGGAGATTGCCTACCAGAACGCGATTTCCCCATGTACGTCTCTCTCTTCCAGCAAGGGAAATTCCCCTTGGACAAGTTCGTCAGCGAGCGCGTCGGCATCGATGAAGTCGAGGACGCTTTCGAGACCATGAAGAAGGGCAATGTTTTGCGCTCTGTGGTGGTGGTATAACGATGGATTCCTGGAAACTGACAACTGAAGGCCAGAGCGAATCGGGCCTGAAAATTAGCCGGGTCGTCACGCACGGTGTGTTCGCACTCGACGGTGGCGAGTGGGAAGTCGATAACAACATTTGGGTCATCGGTGACGATTCTGAATGCATCATTATCGACGCTGCCCACACGGCCGATCCGATCGTCGACGCCGTCGCTGGTCGCACGGTAAAAGGGATTGTGTGCACCCACGCGCACAACGATCACATCACGGTCGCGCCAGAGTTGGCGGAAAAACTGGACACGCGGATCTTCGTCCATCCCGGTGACCAGATGTTGTGGGAACAAACCCATCCCGGAGTGGCTCATGAGGACCTCGAAGATGGGGAACAGTTCAGCATCGCCGACACAGCGATGTCGGTCATTAACACTCCGGGTCATTCACCGGGGTCGTGCTGCTTGTACCTTCCCGAGGCACATGTCCTTCTTTCCGGTGACACATTATTTGCCGGTGGGCCCGGCGCGACTGGACGATCGTTTTCATCGTTCCCGACGATTATCGAGTCGTTGAAGACACGTATCTTGACGCTGCCTGAGCGGACGGAAGTGTACACGGGGCACGGTGATGCGACGTCGATCGGTGAGGAAGCTCCGCATCTTGAGGAGTGGATCGAACGAGGATACTAGCGGGTGATGTGCTGCCGCGTGACACATTGATCAGATGCCGTCACGCGGCATTTTCGTATCGCAGCACTGGTTATATGAATATATGGAAAATGCCGACATCGAAGATGATGCCGGCATTCTGAAGCCCGATCGCGATGGAGCTTTAAGCGCTAACTTACCGCAGCACTAGTGATCTTGACTTCTTCATTGGGGGCAGTATTTCCGCTTTCATCCTGAGGCTTCGCGCCCTTGGCGGCAATACCATCGATGGTTTTCAGACCGTCGTCGGAAATCGAACCGAAAATGTTGTACTTGGGGGGAAGCTGCGAATCCTTGTACACAAGGAAGAACTGAGATCCGTTGGTGTCCTCTCCTGAGTTCGCCATTGCTAGAGTCCCGCGCTTGTAGTCAAATGTCCCCTCCTTGTCGCTGTCGGACACAGAGTTTGAAGGGTATTCATCCTTGAACGTGAAACCTGGGCCACCTTTGCCCGTGCCTGAGGGGTCACCGCACTGAAGGACGAAAATGCCCTCTGTCGTGAGCCGATGGCACACTGTGTCGTTGTAGAACCCCTGTTTAGCAAGAGACTCAATCGCATTGACCGTGCAAGGGGACTTGGAACGATCCATGGTGATAGGGATATCACCCTGGTTCGTATGCAAGGTGACGTTCACTGTTCCCTTTTTCGACACATTATCGCTCTTGGGGAGATCAGCTTGTTTCGAATCAGGCTGGTCCGCCTTGGTGTAGTCACACGTGACCGAATCGCCGTTGGTAGTTGTTTCAGCAGATGCCGCTGTATCATCATGGTCGTCACCGCCAGACGTCGCTGCCCAATAAATCCCGCCAGCTACTGCGACGAGAATGACGACAGTAGCGACGACGACTCCGAGGGGCCGTGCTTTCTCCACACGGTTACGCTTTTTCAGCTCTTTCTCTAGCGCTGAGAAGGCTTCCTCGCGCCTTTCTTTGTTGGTGCTCACAAACAATCACTTTCTATCAGTCTTGTGAATGACGGTTGGGGCTGCAGAACCATAGTTGCACGTGATAATAATTGCACGTGATAGGCGGCGACTAGTTTCCCGCTCCGACATCCTACTATGCCTACCATGGTCTTATGACTAACGACGTGACTATCACCATGACCACAGTGGGAGCCTTAAGCACGAATTGCTACATATGTACGCGTGGCAACGAGGCCATCGTTATTGATCCAGGCCACGGAGCCCATGTGCCCGTTTTATCGTATATGGACGACCATGACCTCACCGTGGCTGGAGTGTATTTGACGCACGGGCATCTGGATCACAGCCGCGATGCGGGAATTATCGCCAACCGTTTTTCAGTTCCGGTTTGGCTTCACGAGGCCGATGTATTCATGCTCGAGGACAGCGATGGCGCCTTTCGGGACATTGATCGCATTCTTGACCATGCCCACATGGAACAGCCTGAACGTGTGGAGCATTACGACATTTCGTGGATGGATGACTCCGTCACCGATCCGCAGCGTGGCAGCTATCCCGAAGTCGCTATTGGCGGGCAGACTACCCTCGAGACAGCCGTCGGCATGCTCACAGTCGTGGGCGCACCTGGGCATTCTCCTGGATCGACCATGCTTTTTCTGGGGGAGACGTGTTTCGGAGGTGACGTTCTCTTCCGCGGTGGCATTGGCCGGACGGACTTGCCCGGCTCCAATCCGCATTCCATGAAATCGACGCTGGCCGACGTCGTTAAGAAGCTTCCGCAAAAGACCATGATTCTTCCTGGGCATGGACCAAGCACCTCTATCGAGGAGGAGCTTCAGCAGAACCCATTCCTCCGCGGCTTATAGAAACTGTCACCTCGTTGAGGGGCAGTCACAGAAAACGGGGTCGCCGTCGGTCGGCCAGCCGATTGCCCCTATTCGCTATAGTGTGAATCCGTGAGTACATCCTCGAAGCCACGTAAATTCACTGCTCCTAAAGGCGTTCCTGATTATGTTCCGCCGAATTCTCACGAGTTCAACGCTGTTCGCTCGACTTTCCATCATTGCGCGACGGTAGCTGGGTATGAGCCGGTTGAGCTTCCAATCTTCGAGGACACTTCACTCTTTGCTCGGGGAGTTGGGGAGTCCAGCGACGTCGTCACGAAAGAGATGTACACGTTCGAAGACCGGGGCGGACGTTCGATGACGCTCCGTCCCGAAGGCACAGCTGGTGTGATGCGGGCGGTCATTGAGCACGGACTTGATCGTGGTCAGCTCCCCGCGAAGCTGGTGTATGCAGGACCGTGCTTCCGCTATGAGCGGCCACAGGCCGGCCGGTATCGTCAGTTCCAGCAAGTCGGTGTTGAGGCCATTGGTATTGATGATCCCGCCCTCGACGCCGAGGTCATTGCGCTTGCGTATCGGTGTTTTACTTCTTTGGGACTGACGGGATTCCGGCTGGAGTTGACGTCATTGGGGGATTCCACTTGCCGTCCTGTATACCGGGAGAAACTGCAGGCTTTCCTGACGTCGCTACCTCTGGATGAAGAGACACAGCACCGTGCGCAGATTAATCCGCTCCGGGTTCTGGATGACAAGCGTCCAGAAGTTAAGGAAATGACGGCCGACGCACCGCTCATGCTTGATTATCTTTCCGACGAAGCTCGCGCACATTTCGAGACGGTCACCGGAATTTTGGATGACCTGTCGGTTCCGTACACGATCAATCCGCGTATGGTGCGTGGCCTGGACTATTACACGAAGACATGCTTCGAATTTGTCCACGATGACCTCGGTGCCCAGTCTGGTATCGGCGGGGGAGGCCGGTACGACGGTCTGATGGCTGAACTCGGTGGCCGTGACCTCTCTGGTGTGGGCTTCGGACTCGGCGTGGAGCGCGCACTTCTCGCCTTGGAAACTGAGAAGAAGACGGTGACCGACGGGAGCCGAGTGGACGTGTACGGGGTGGCCATGGGGGAGGAGGCGCACCGACGCATGCCCGTCATCATTAATGATCTCCGTCAATCCGGAGTGCGCGCGGACATGTCCTATGGGCACCGTGGGCTCAAAGGTTCGATGAAAGCCGCTGACCGCGCAGGTGCGCGTTTTGCCCTGGTCATTGGGGAAGATGAGCTAGCCAAATCCATCGTGCAGGTCAAGGACCTACACGAAGGCGAACAAACTGCCGTCCCCCTTGATCAGGTCGTCCAGGAAATTCGTGGTCGGTTATCGGCGTAGATAGTGGTACATGCCCCCGGGGTTCATGATTGAATCCGGGTCAACCGCCTGTTTGATAGCGAGGTGCAGGTTTTGCGCTCCCTCATCTAATTCATGGGGGAGCCACTTGCTTTTAAGATCCCCGACGCCATGTTCACCCGTAATCGTGCCTCCAAGGGATAACCCGAGGTGGATAATCTGCTCAAACGCATCTTGGGCACGAGCGCAGGATTCCTGATCATCGGCGTCGAAGAATAAGGCCGGGTGCGTATTTCCGTCGCCGGCATGTGCAATGGCCGCAATGACGACCCCGGTGTTTTTCCGAATCGCGGCCAAACCATCGAAGAAATCCGCCATGGAGGAGCGAGGAATACATATATCCTCAATCAGTTGTCCGCCGCCGTGATTCCGCTGGTACAGCTCGTTGGCCGGATGAACCATTCGTCGAGCAGCAACAAGAGCATCGTTGTCTGCGGGGTTATCCGAAAACGCAATGTCGATGGCATTGTGTTTGTCCGCAATCGTTGTGAATTCTTCGGTGTCTTCCTTCGCCGTCGTCGAATCAGACTGCATGATCAGCATGGCGCCGACATTTTCGTCGAGACCGAAATCCCCGAGCTCATTGAGCATAGAAATGGTGAGACCGTCGAGCATCTCAAACATGGACGGGCGGTACCCAGCCCCCATGTAGGTGGCAACCGTTTCTGCAGCGTCGCGCTCCGAGGCGAATGTGGCCACTGCGGTCAAGGGAGTAGGTGGTAGGGGGATTAGTCGAAGGGTGGCCTCGACGATGACTCCGAGGGTTCCTTCTGAACCGACGAAAAGCTGAGCGAGCTCCAGGCCGGCAACGCCTTTCGCAGTTTTGTGGCCAACTCGAGTCAGAGTTCCGTCGGGAAGGACAACTTTGAGTTCACGCACGAAATCTCGTGTGACTCCGTATTTGACGCAGCACATTCCACCCGCATTGGTCGCAATATTTCCGCCGATGGTGGACATTCCCACCGATCCCGGATCGGGTGGATACAGTAGCCCGTGCGGCCGGAGCGCATCTTTAAGGTCCTGGTTAACAATGCCAGGCTCTACCGTGACTGTCTGGTTGAGTTCACTAATTTCGAGGATGCGATCCATCGACTTCACTGAGAGCAGAATGCAGTTTTCTTTAGCATTAGCCCCTCCGGTTAAGCCAGTTCGGGCTCCTTGAGGCACGACGGGGATGCCGTGTTCGTATGCGAATCGGACGACAGCTTGGACGTCGGCGATGCTCCTGGCTCTCACAAGGGCCAAGGCGCGACCACTTGTCGGTTGGGGAGCCTCGTCGTGGGAATGCGCAGCGATAACATCGTCGTCAAAGGTAATCGTGCCGTCAAAATCGTCGACAAGGATGGCAAGTTCGCGAGCCAACCTATCGCGACCTGATTCTGGTGAATCTGAGTCAGCCGACGAGTGCGGGGTCGGGACACGGACGGGCATAGTGAACTCCTAAGGATTAATAAATCAGTATTCGACGGTAGTTGAGGGCATAAAAGCAGCCACCGTGTTATTCGTTAAACGATTGTTTACACGCGCTCATCGTGCCGTTCTTATACCCCTTGAGGAAAGAACTTTTACGCTCTTCCGATGATCCGTGTGTCCACTGGTCTGGGTTGACGGACTGGCCTGATTGTTTCTGGATGGCGTCGTCGCCAATGGCTTGGGCCGTAGTGACTGCTTGCTGGACTTGGTCATCGCTGAGTGGTTCAAGGATCGCGTCATCGCCTTGAGCAGCATGGTTCGCCCATATTCCGGCGTAACAATCCGCCTGAAGCTCCATCTTGACAGCGTTGGAGTCTTCTCCGGGGTTGTTGTAGTCGCTCAATCCCAGCGTGCCCTGAAGGTTTTGGATATGGTGCCCAAATTCATGGGCAACGACGTACTCCTGCGCGAAAGGCCCGTTGGAGCCGCCCATGTCTTTCAGCTGTTGGAAGAATGACGTATCAAAATAGGCTGTGGAGTCTGACGGGCAGTAGAACGGGCCGGTTGAGGAGCTAGCCTGCCCGCACCCCGTCGAGGTTGACCCAGAAAATAGGGTTAAGCCCGGCTTGGTGTAGTCGATATTTGCCTGTTCGGGCAAAATCCTGCTCCAAACCCGGTCCAGGGAAATGCCTGTGTACTCGACGCGGCAGTGATCATATTTGTTCGCGTCAGCACCAGATTTACATTCCTCGCGGTTCGCTTGGTCATGTCCACCCCCACCACTGCTATTAATGAGATCAGCCGGATTTCCACCAAGTAGGAGGTATAAGCCGACTATAACGATGGAGCCTATGCCACCACCTGCAGCGATCCGTCCACCACCGTGGGAAGCGCGCGAGCCCGAGGCCTGAAAATCATTCTTAAACGTCACATCTCATATTCTGCCAAATGCTGCACAGAAGTAGAGAGCCGGACGCCAAATAGGATCGGGTATCGGGTAGAGTGAGGGGCCGAGTGTGCCAACAACCGTTTATAGGTGGTATCGCCTCACTCTAGTGATAGATCTCTCAGGATATTTTGGAAGGACTGCCCTGTGCATCGCACACACCTTGCCGGTGAACTTCGTTCTCACCATGTAGGCCAGACCGTGACATTGAGTGGTTGGGTCGCTCGCCGTCGTGATCACGGTGGCGTGATTTTCATTGACTTACGCGATCGATCGGGTCTGGCGCAGGTTGTTTTCCGCGATTCTGATGTTGCTGCACAGGCGCACCACCTTCGCAGCGAGTACTGCATCCGGGTGACGGGTGTCGTCGACGCTCGTCCCGAGGGCTCCGAGAATCCTAACCTGGACTCTGGCGCCATCGAGTTAAACGTCAATGAGTTGACCATTTTGAACGCGTCGGAGGCTTTGCCTTTCCAGATTGATGATCAGTCATCGTCCGGAGAGGTTGGTGAGGAAACTCGCCTCAAATACCGCTACCTGGATCTTCGACGGAAAACCCAGCATGATGCCTTGGTTCTCCGTTCGAATGTCAACCAGGCTGCGAGGTCAGTGCTCCTGAAGCACGACTTCCATGAAATCGAAACTCCTACGTTGACGCGGTCGACGCCGGAAGGTGCTCGTGACTTCCTCGTTCCGGCTCGTTTACGTCCGGGCTCGTTCTATGCTCTTCCGCAGTCTCCTCAGCTGTTTAAGCAGCTGCTGATGGTTGGCGGCATGGAACGGTATTTCCAGATTGCACGCTGCTACCGCGACGAAGATTTCCGCGCTGATCGTCAGCCTGAGTTCACGCAGCTCGACGTCGAGATGAGCTTCGTCGACCAAGACGATGTCATTAGCGTCGCCGAGGAAATCCTCACCGCCATTTGGAAAGAGATCGGGTACGACATTCCGACTCCGATCCCCCGCATGACCTACGCCGACGCCATGAAGTACTACGGGTCGGACAAGCCTGACCTCCGGTTCGACATCAAGATTGTTGAGTGCACGGAGTTCTTCGCTAACACCACATTCCGTGTCTTCCAGAACCCCTACGTTGGCGCAATCGTCATGGAGGGCGGAGCCTCCCAGCCGCGACGTCAGCTGGACGCCTGGCAGGACTGGGCAAAGCAGCGCGGCGCCAAAGGCTTGGCTTATATTCTCGTTGGCGACGACGGCCAACTCTCCGGCCCCGTCGCAAAGAACATTACCGACGCTGAACGCGAAGGTATCGCTGACCATGTCGGAGCCAAGCCTGGCGATTGCATTTTCTTCGCGGCCGGAGATGCTAAATCATCTCGTGCTTTGTTAGGCGCAGCCCGCGGTGAAGTTGCCCGGAAGCTGGGTCTCATTAAGGAAGGCGATTGGGCATTTACCTGGGTTGTTGATGCTCCGCTCTTTGAGCCGGCAGCTGACGCGACGGCAGAGGGCGACGTGGCCTTAGGACACTCCGCATGGACCGCCGTCCACCACGCCTTCACGTCCCCGAAGCCAGAGTGCATGGACTCCTTCGATAAAGATCCTGGGTCTGCACTGTCCTACGCCTACGACATCGTGTGCAACGGAAACGAGATCGGTGGCGGCTCAATCCGTATTCACCGCTCGGACGTGCAGCAGCGTGTGTTCAATGTCATGGGTATTTCGGACGAAGAAGCACAGGAGAAGTTCGGATTCCTCCTTGAGGCAATGAAGTTCGGTGCACCGCCGCACGGTGGTATCGCCTTCGGATGGGACCGTATAGTCTCCCTGTTGGGTGGCTTCGAGTCCATTCGCGATGTCATTGCATTCCCGAAGTCCGGTGGTGGCGTCGATCCTCTCACTGATGCACCAGCGCCCATCACTCCTGAGCAGCGCAAAGAATCAGGCATCGACGCTAAACCGAAGAAGAAAGAAACGAAGAACTGATTTTCCATGCGAACAGCGTTTCGGCGGGTTTACTGTACGTGATGGAACGGGAATGTCCCGGCGTAGACAAGGAGTAGTGGCACACAGTGCTATCCACTGATGCGGTCATGAGCGCAGCCTCTGACTTATTGGGTAACAGGCTTGGCGGCCAACCCCACCTATCCGATCCAGAGGATCTAGGAGGGTCAGGGTCTGCGTTAGTCTTGCGTGCGCGCGTCGCCACTAACCCGTTCTTGCATGAACGAACAGTGATCATTAAGCAACTGCCGCCAGAGTCGCTGAGCGGCCCTGATCCAGCACTCATTCGTGAGATCGTCGCCTATCAATTCACCAATTCGCTGGCGAACGAATCTCGCCCTGGTCCGGTCATGTTGGCATATGACCTGGATAAACGGTTGATGGTCACTACAGACGCTGGTTCCGTCGACAATCTGATCGAGGTGTGGAACACCAGCTCTGACGACGATAAAGCGAAGTTGGTGAGGCGGCTCGGCACATCCTTGGGACGCATGCATCGTGCAACCGCTGGAGCCGAAGACGATTTCGCAACGCTACTCCGCCGCATGATGTCCCGAGCAAAAGCCGGCCGTGAGTTAGTCGTCGCTCGTGGACGTGTTCTTACTGACGCGATTGACTACGGATTAAGCATGGTGGGAAAGCTCGGCGTTTCTGTTCCGGCCGAGGTGTCAGACTTTGCTGCCGATTCATCACGACGGTTGGCGTCGGGGCAGCACAGGGCCTTTACTCCCTTCGACCTTTCACCCGACAACATTCTGTGTGGTAACCACAGGATCACGTATCTCGACTTTGAGTGGGCCGGATTCCGCGATGTCACCTTCGACGTTGCGTGCGTTATCGCTGGCTTCCCTCAATACGCCGAGGGGACTGCTCTTAACGGAGAACTCAGCCGTAAGTTCGTTGATGCGTGGCGTCACGAAGTGAGCGGAATGTGGCCTAATGTCCTCAACGATGAACGCTTGCGGGCGAGAATAGTCACCGCCCTGGTTGGGTGGTCGCTTCTGTCACTAGCCATCTTGGAAGCTGGAGGGCTCACCGCGCTGATCGATAAGGTACGGTTCACCACTGATAGCGGCGAAGACAACGCATCTGCCGGTGGAACCGTCGGCACGAAGGACTCTGGGGATTCGGATCTGGACCGGTCCATTGACTTTAGGGGACAGCATATCCTCCATGGTCGCGCGCGAACGCGAGATCAATTAATCATTCGTCGCGACATTATTCAGACGTTCGAAGCTCTCGGAGCTTTAGCCGAGCGCGGCCAGGATCCCAGATTCCCCGCAGTCTCAGCGTTCAGTCGAGAGGTCTGTACGGCAGTGAAAAATCTGGAGCGCTCCGGCTCGTAACTTATGAGGAACCCCATATATGACGGATGATGACACGAACTCGGGTCAGTCCGGATTGTTCGGCAACCCGCTCGAGACTTCTTCTTCCTCAACGGATTCGTCGGCGGACTATTTTCATCCCGGGTCGTCGGCGCCTCTAGCAGTGCGTATGCGGCCGCGTAACTTGGATGAGGTGGTCGGCCAAGAGCACGTTCTTGGGCAGGGTTCGCCATTACGCCGCCTCGTCGAAGGGGCAGGGGATTCGTCGGTGATCCTCTTTGGACCACCGGGGACCGGTAAAACGACGATCGCGTCCCTTGTTTCCTCCACGACGGGGCGTCGCTTCCGGGTGCTCTCCGCTCTGAGTTCTGGAGTCAAAGAGATTCGGAGCGTTCTCAAGGAGGCTCGTCAAGCCCTTATCGACGGCGTCCAGACCGTCCTTTTTATTGACGAGGTCCATAGGTTTTCGAAAACCCAGCAGGATGCGCTTCTCGCGGCCGTCGAAAACCGAACCGTGCTGCTTGTTGCTGCGACAACTGAGAACCCGAATTTCGCAGTCGTCGGGCCATTGCTCTCACGGTCATTACTTGTTCAGCTGGAGCCCCTGGATGACGAGGCTATACGCACGGTCATTCAACGCTCTATCTCATCACAGCGAGGGCTCGCTGGAAGAATTCGTATCGACGACGACGCTGTGAACTCGATTGTCGCGATGGCAGGCGGCGACGCTCGACGTGCGCTGACCTATGTGGAGGCGTCAGCACAGTCACTGGACGATGGCGAGACCATAACGCCGGAGATCGTCGCCAATAATGTTGATCGCGCGCTGGTGAAATATGACCGTGATGGTGACCAACACTATGACGTGATTAGTGCCTTCATTAAGTCAATTCGTGGATCTGACGTTGATGCTGCTTTGCACTATCTGGCGCGGATGGTGGAAGCGGGGGAGGACCCACGGTTTATAGCGCGCCGGCTCGTCATTCTTGCGAGTGAAGATATCGGGATGGCGGACACCAGTGCCCTTCAGACTGCCGTCGCGGCGATGCACGCGGTATCAATGATCGGCATGCCTGAAGCGCGTATCACGCTTGCCCAAGCGACCATCCACCTTGCTACCGCTGCGAAATCAAATGCGGTGATTGTGGCCATTGACTCAGCGATCAAGGATGTCAGGAAGGGGAAGGCTGGAGCGATCCCCCGACACTTGCGTGATGGTCATTATGAGGGTGCGAAGCGTATCGGTAGCGCTGTTGGGTATGTGTATCCGCATGATGATCCTCGTGGCGTGGTCACACAGCAATATCCGCCGGATGAGGTGGTAGACCAGCACTATTACGTGCCTACTGCACATGGCGAAGAGCGAGCCTTACAATCGCGTCTCGAGGCCATCGAAAAAATTGTGAGAGGAAAAAATTCGTAACTGTTGAATTTTTCGACGCACGAAAAATTCATTTACTGTTCTTTTTCGATACTCTGCAGAATGCTTTGCTGGGGCCTATAGTGGTCACTACGTACTTCTAACGATTGATGGCCATTGCGAAGGCCTGGCCATCGAGGAGTTGACCACAGCATGGCGGAATTTATTTCTGCGCGGTGGCAAGACATTCTTTTCCGGTGCTACCAACATGGAAGTCTCGTTATCCAGTCGCTGATTATCGCTTCCATTATCGCTTTAATTTTGGCAGTTATTGTCACGTCTTTCCGCACACTAGCGCCTATTGCCAATGCTATTTCTGCTATCGGGCTCACAATTCCATCATTCGCTCTTTTGGGAATGCTAATTCCAATAGTTGGAATTGGGACTCTACCGTCTATCGTCGTCGTGTGTTTTTATGCCGCGTTACCGATTCTTCGAAATGCGGTGGTCGGTTTAGATGGAGTTAGTCCGACGTTAGTTGAGGCTGCCCGCGGGCAAGGTATGAGCTCATTTGGAATTTTAACCAAAGTAAAGTTACCTATCGCCTGGCCAGTCATTATGACGGGTATTCGTGTGTCGGCTCAAATGTCCATGGGGGTGGCCGCTATTGCTGCCTATGCACTAGGGCCTGGTCTTGGTGGCTATATCTACACCGGATTGAGCCAAATTGGCGGCGCGAACGCTGTGAACTACGCGGTAGTCGGAACAGTCGGCGTTGTTATCGTCGCACTCATTGTTGATTTTGCGCTTATTGGATTCGGCCGGCTCACAATCCCGCAAGGCTTGAGAAGGTAAAAATGTCATCATTAAATACCCATCATCACCGGACCCAGGACTCGGGACACACGAGACAAGGATCAAACCCTGTCGGCGAAACCTCAGGCCGATCAGGCGTCGATATTGTGCTCGACGGCGTACAGAAAAAATTCCCGGGCCAAGAGACGCCGGCTGTCACGCATTTAGATCTCACGATTAAAGCCGGTAATACCGTCATGTTCGTCGGGCCGTCGGGTTGTGGGAAAACCACTTCTCTCAAAATGATTAACCGGCTTATTGAACCGACGTCGGGGCATATTTTTATCGACGGTGATGATGTGACCAAGAAAAATGCCACCGAGCTTCGACGAAAAATTGGTTACGTTATTCAGGGCGGAAGTCTTCTCCCACACCTCACAGTGGGGGATAACGTCGGGCTTGTTCCTGGACTTTTGAAGTGGAAAAAGAGTGATATCAGCGCTCGAACGGACGAGCTTTTAGACATGGTGGGCCTCGACCCATCGGTCTATCGGGACCGTTACCCGCGTGAACTCTCTGGTGGCCAGCAACAACGTGTGGGCGTTGCTCGTGGTCTCGCCGCTGATCCTCCGGTCATTTTGATGGATGAGCCTTTTGGGGCCGTGGATCCGATCACGCGAAACCACCTGCAAGATGAGCTTCTTTCTATTCAAGAAGATCTTCACAAAACGATCATCTGCGTGTCCCATGACATTGATGAAGCAATCAAACTAGGCGACAAAATCGTTATCTTTAACGTTGGTGGGGTTGTTGAGCAATATGACACGCCCCACAATATTTTGGCATCCCCGGCTAATGATTTTGTCGCTGATTTCGTAGGATCAGGATCTCGTTTGAAGCAGTTAGCGCTTCTTAGGGTATCGGATATGCAACTCGATCAACCGCCAATATGCCACATAGGTGATCGAGTCGATGAGGTTACCGAACGGGTAATGCGCGCTGGAGAGAATTCTGTCGTCATTCTCGACGAACGCGGAAGGCCCAAAGACTGGGTTTATCTCGACGGTATTTCACGGTTTGACTACGTGCCGACGCCAACGGTGAAACTTCAAACCGTCGTGGACCTCCGATCTACGCTCAACAATGCCTTGGACTCCATGCTGTCCTCGAGCCATGGGGGTGCGATGGTGACAGATCGCGACCGGTACGTCGGCACTATTAACTACGACAAAGTTAATCAGTATGTCCACCAGCAAACACGACCGGATCACGAGGCAAAACCCATCCTCTGGAACTCGGGCACGGAACGTGATGTCGATGTCTAAAGTGACGGACCAACAAGACTTGTCCACGGCACGAAGCCGTCAACCAGAGCAACCGCACAATACCCATCGCGCACCACGTCGTGGGCTCTCCAGCAAGATGCGCAATCTGCAGATGACTAAGGAGGATAAGCTCCTTGTCTTTGGGACGCCCATCCTTATCCTCGTGGTGTTCGGGGCCTGGTTCATATGGCGGACGACCGCAACGCTGACGGATGTGGAAATGCGGCAATTGGCGTGGTCAGTGATTGGCCGTCGAACTCTTGAGCATCTTCGCATCGTCGTAATCTCGGCGATTATTGTGCTCGCTGTGGGTCTGCCTCTGGGGATTGTGCTCACACGACAACGCATGAAGTTTTTAGTTCCCATCGTCACCGGGATTGGTAATGCGGGGCAATCGGCGCCTGTTATCGGTGTGATCGTGTTCCTGGCGATGTGGTTGGGCTTCGGCACTCCAGTCGCTATCTTGTCCCTATCTTTGTATGCATTTCTCCCCGTATTGGCGAATACCATCGCCGGACTCCAGGGCGTCGACAAAGAACTTATTGAAAGCGCTCGGGGCATGGGAATGACGCCGTGGCAAATACTGTGGCGCATCGAAATTCCTCTGGCGTCCTCTGTCATTCTTAATGGTGTTCGCACTGCATTGGTCTTATTAGTAGGTGTCGGAGCCTTCGCTACCTTTATTGACGCTGGTGGGCTCGGTGCTCTGATTCAATCAGGAATCGTCTTATTCCGTTACCGCGTCTTGGTTTCCGGAGCAATACTCGTCGCATTGTTGGCATTGTTTGTGGATTGGATCGGCCGAATAGTTGAGATAGCAGTGACTCCGAAGGGAATATCATGAGATCCGGTTCACACAACCGTTCAAAGAACTTCGGTGTACATCCATCTAGCACAAGAACCCCGGACGGCGGAAGATGGCCGGTTAAAGGTGAGCGCGTTACTTACTCAGTGGGGAGGGCCGCGTACACGATCGTTGCTTCCGTGTTATCGGTGTTCTTAATCGGTTCGCTAACTGCGTGCGGATTGGGCACGTCGGGAGGTTTTACCCACAATGGTGAGCTAGCGGGTCCCGTCGAGGGGAAGTCTGTTGATGGAGCCCATGTCGCCGTGGGATCCAAAAACTTCACTGAGCAAATTGTATTGGGGAAAATTGCGGTCACACTTCTTAAATCTGCGGGTGCCCATGTTGACGATCTGACCAATATTCCGGGATCAAATAGTGCTCGATCTGCGATGCTTCGCGGAAATATTGACATGCAGTGGGAATACACGGGCACAGGATGGATCTCGTATCTCGGTCACGATGATCCTATTGAGGATAGCCACCAGCAGTACATTGCCGTTCGTGATGCTGATAGAAAGAACGGCTTAACTTGGTTACCGCCAGCTCCTATGAACAATACGTATGGGTTAGCAATACGGCAGGGGAAAGCTAAGCAGCTCAATATCACGAAGATTTCTCAGCTGAAGGATCTTCCGCTGAACGAAAGAACGTTCTGCCTCGAGGCGGAATTTGCCAATCGTAATGATGGTTTCCAGCCGATGCTCGCGAAATACGGGATTCCTCCAGTACCCTCGTCCAACATTTCATTGATGGATACAGGCGCTATTTATTCCGCAACTGATCGTGGGGGATGCAACTTTGGTGAAGTCTTCACAACGGATGGTCGTATTAAAGCGCTGAACTTGCGAACTCTGGAAGACGATCAGCATTTCTTCCCCAAGTACAATGTCGCTCCCGTATTCCGCACTGACCTCATCAAGAAGTATCCCCAGCTAGAACCCCTCTTTGAGCCTGTGGCACAAAAACTTACCAATGATGTTCTTCAAGATCTCAACGCGAAAGTCGACGTGGATGGCGATGAGCCCTCTGAGGTAGCGTGGGATTGGCTCCGCGAGGAGGGCTTCGTGAAGTAGACCAAGCGCAAGTTTCCAAACATCCTGCGGGCATTCCGGCTCAGAGATCCGTCGGTTAACGCACTTGGTCTATTCCGTTCTTTATAGTCCGAAGCCCGTTGTCCTTAGTACTGCGGCACGCTGTACTCTGTTGGCTAGACGGTACAGTGTTTACCGACCATTTTGTTAACTTCAGCTCCGCACCTGTCGGTCTACGGTCATCCGAGGATGTTAACCATTAGGCGCTCATGCGCTGCGTGGCTTTCGCCCTCTGGGGGACGTACGCCGGCCGATAAACTGTGGGGCTTCACCATGTATAAAGCGAGGTTCGTTCGTGTACACACACGAGATCAGGGAACGGTTCACGGAACACTTTGTTAAAGCTGGGCACACGTCCGTCCCCAGCGCGTCGCTGATCCTGGACGATCCGAACCTGCTCTTTGTTAACGCGGGAATGGTTCCCTTCAAGCCGTACTTCTTGGGTCAACAAACCCCTCCGTTTAACAGGGCTACCTCCATCCAGAAATGTGTTCGCACATTGGATATCGACGAAGTTGGTATCACGACACGTCACAACACGTTTTTCCAGATGGCGGGCAATTTCTCCTTCGGCAATTACTTCAAGGAAGGCGCAATTACCCACGCCTGGGAGCTGCTCACCAGTTCAGTTGACGACGGGGGGTTCGGCCTTGATCCTGATCGGTTGTGGGTCACTATCTATCAGGATGACGACGAAGCCGGCGACATTTGGCACGACAAGATAGGTATTCCGCGTGAGCGCATCCAGCGCCTGGGTATGGCGGATAACTATTGGTCGATGGGTATCCCCGGACCTTGTGGCCCCAGCTCCGAAATCTATTACGACCGCGGACCGGAATACGGTAAAGAAGGCGGTCCTGTTGTCGATGACACTCGCTACATCGAAATCTGGAACCTCGTGTTCATGGAAAAAGAGCGCGGCGAGGGGACCGGCAAAGAGAATTTCGAAATTCTGGGGCCGCTCCCGAAGAAAAACATTGATACCGGTTTAGGTATCGAGCGAGTCGCCTGCATCCTGCAGGGCGTTGATAACGTCTACGAGACCGACCTTCTTCGCCCAGTTATTGATGTTGCTGAAGAACTGACGGGAGCTCGCTACGGGGCACGTCACGCAGATGATGTCCGATTCCGAGTTATAGCCGATCACTGCCGTACCGCATTGATGCTCATTCTCGATGGCGTTGCCCCCAGTAACGAGGGACGCGGCTACATTTTGCGACGCCTCCTGCGGCGAATCGTTCGGTCTGCTCGTCTTTTGGGCGCGACGCACGAAACCATGGAGCGGTTTATGGAAACCGTCCGTCGCACCATGACCCCGTCGTACCCTGAGATCGAAGACAGCTGGGAGCGCATTCGGTCAACCGCTGTAGCCGAGGAACGCGCATTCTTGGCGACGCTGGAATCGGGCGAAAAGCTCTTCACGACCATCGCGCAGGACCTCAAAGCCCGAGGTGAATCTGTTTTCCCCGGTTCCGACGCCTTTATCCTGCACGATACGCACGGTTTCCCCGTCGACCTGACTGCCGAAATGGCTAACGAACAAGGGCTGACCTTGGATCGTGACGCCTTTGATCGTCACATGCAGGACCAGAAGGCCCGGGCTAAGGCCGATAACCGTGCGAAGAAACATGGACACGCGAACCTGTCGGTGTATCGCCCCTTCGTCGATAATCATGCGACGGTCTTTACCGGCTATGACACCCTGGAAGATGAGGGAATCATCTTGGGGATGGTGTCCAATGGTCAGCTCGTTGAAAAAGCAACTGAGGGTGACCACGTCGATGTCATTCTTGATCGCACTCCCTTCTATGCAGAGTCCGGCGGGCAAATGGCCGATCACGGAGAACTATCGACGGCCGGTGCCCGCTTGAAGGTCAACGATGTGCAGAAGATCGGCAAGAAACTGTGGGTGCATAAGACCGAAGTAAGCGGTGGCGAGATCGCCGTCGGAATGAAAGTGATGGGCAAAGTTGACCCCCAGTGGCGGCACGCTGCACGCCAAGCCCATTCGGGTACGCACCTGATTCACGCTGCGCTGCGGCAGGTGTTGGGGCCGACAGCGGTCCAGGCAGGGTCTATGAACAAGCCTGGCTACTTGCGGTTCGATTTCAATTTCAATCGTCCTCTTACCGATGGCCAGTTGAAAGATATTCAGGACATCGCCAATTCCGCGGTGGACGCTGACTACACCGTCAACACCATCGAGACCTCCCTCGACGAGGCAAAGAAGATGGGGGCTCTGGCGCTCTTCGGTCAAAGCTACGGTGACTGGGTTCGCGTCGTCGAAATTGGTGGCCCGTTCTCTATGGAACTCTGCGGTGGCACGCACGTTGACCACGCATCACAGGTTGGCCCCATCGCTGTTCTGGGCGAATCGTCGGTGGGATCCGGTGCGCGCCGCATTGAGGCCTATACAGGTATGGATTCATTCCGTTACCTGGCTCAGCAGCAGTCGACGCTGACCACAGTGGCGACGTCGCTCAAGGCACCGGCCGATGACGTTCCTGAGCGCGTCGACCAGTTAGCTGCTCGCCTTCACGACGCTGAACGCGCTGTTGCACGTGCCCACCAGCAGGCTCTCCAATCTAAGGCGGACGAGTTCGTGGCTCATGCCCAGCGTCTCAACAACGTGACGGTGGTAGCGGAGAGCGTGTCGGACGTGGAGGCCAAGGATTTGCGTCCGATGGCGCTAGACGTCCGAAACCGGTTAGGCAATGAGCCTGCAGTCGTCATTTTGATCAGTTCTACTGGCGATAAAGTGCCCTTCGTCGTGTCAGCGAACGAACAGGCAACCGGTAACGGGATCAACGCGAACTCGCTCGTGAAAACGATCGGCCAATCAGTCAATGGTCGCGGCGGCGGAAAACCCGATATGGCCCAGGGCTCGGGTAGTGACGCCACCGGCATCTCGCACGCACTGGATGCCGTCCTCGATGACCTTAAGAAGCAGGGATAATTTATTGGTGAAAAACATTGTCCCTGACCGTCCAGGAGAGGATGATCCTGGCCTCGGTCGTCGCTTGGGTTTGGACGTCGGCACGGTCCGTATTGGCGTTGCTGTGAGTGATCCCGATGGCATTCTTGCCACGCCGGTCTCTACCGTCGCGCGAACGACGAAAAGGCGTGGGCCCGATGGCGAAGACATTGATTCCATCGTTCAGCTCGCGCACGACTACTCGGTGGTTGAAGTCATCGTGGGATTGCCAAGGATGTTGGACGGATCCGCCGGCTCATCGGTTAAACACGCTCAGGATGTGGGTTTCCGCGTCCGTCGTCGACTGGAACGCGACGGGGTTGATGTACCGATTCGATATGTCGACGAACGGATGACTACCGTGATGGCCCAATCCAACCTCCATGACGCTGGTATCAGTGTTAAAGAGGGGCGGTCGGTTATCGATCAGGCAGCGGCGGTCGAGATCCTTCAGACCTGGTTAGATCAGCGTCCGAGACGTTAGCGGAATGGCGTTGACCGCCCACCAAAAGTAGCAATTCTTCGACAGTCAGAGAGCATTTGTGGTAGTTGAATACGTCCACACTCTCTGATTTAGTGGAATGGCTACAGTTACCTATTTGTCCTGTATCTATTTTCCCTGTCCCCGGAGCTAGGAGAATTTGTGCCATCGAGCCGAACACGTCGTCGCCGTCATCTTGCTGGGCATAAACAAAACGCCATAGCCGTGACGGTGGCATTAGCTGTGTTGTTGGCCGGCGTGATTACTTACGTCGTGTACCACAACGTAGCAGGGGACAAGGACGACTTTTCGGGGAACGGAAACTCAACGTCTGCCCTGGTCAGAGTGGACGAAGGGGACACGATTTCCTCGCTGTCCTCGACGTTGGTGGACAAGAAGATCGTGTCGTCGCGTCGTTCGTTGATGAATGCGGCAAAGAGCAAGGGCAATGCTGTTAACTTGCAGCAAGGCTATTACGTCCTGCATCAAAAAATGTCCTCTCAAGCTGCTATCGACGCGCTGATGTCTGACGAAGCTCGACGAGGGGTCGTCGATATTCCGACCGGGGCTACCTTGCACGATGTTCATGTTGTCGGCGGACAGACGCGGGCAGGCATTTTTTCTTTAGTTGCTAAACAAGCATGTGTTTCTAAAGATAGTGATTGTGTTTCTACTAGTGATCTTGAAAAAGCCGCGGCGAATAGCAGTTTAGAGGAATTGGGCGTTCCATCATGGGCGTCCAAAGCAGTGTCGGCGCGTGGAAACGATTCCAAACGGTTGGAGGGGCTTATCAACCCCGGTGTCCACATTTTTGACCCCACTGCATCGCCTACGGATATTCTCGAAACACTGGTCACCGAAGGTGCCAAGGCATACGAAGGCACCGGATTATCATCAGCAGCGCAAACCGTGGGGCTGTCGGAATATCAACTACTGACGGCTGCGTCACTCGTCGAGCGTGAAGCGCCTCAGCAGGATTTTGCGAAGGTTGCCCGAGTTATTAAGAATCGCCTCGATAAACCGATGAAACTCGAGTTCGACTCGACGGTTAACTACGGGTTGGACGAGCAAGAGGTCGCGACGACGAACGAGGACCGTGAGAAAAAGACTCCGTGGAACACGTACGCAATGGAAGGATTGCCTGCGACCCCCATCGCATCGCCATCGCTATCTGCGGTGCACGCGATGGAAAAACCTGCCGACGGTGACTGGCTGTACTTCGTGACGATCGACAAGAACGGGACAACCGTGTTCAGCCACGATTTCTCCGATCACGAGGCAGCGATTAAAAAAGCCCAAGAAAGTGGAGTGCTTGACAGTGCCCGTTAGTTCCGAAGAAGGACAAGGAAGCGACAGTCGAGAAGGACTCGATCGGCATTATGCCGCAGTGCTGGGAGATCCTATCCAACATTCTCTTTCGCCCGTGCTCCATGGCAACGGCTTTCGGGCGGCTGGCCTCGAGAATTGGTCGTACGAACGTATCCGTTGTCCCAAGGGCGAACTTGAAAAAACGATCAACTCTTTAGGCCCTGAGTATGAGGGCTTCTCAGTCACCATGCCGGGCAAATTCGAAGCTCTCGACTTTGCGACCGAAGCTACTCAACGCGCGAAGCTCATCGGATCCGCCAATACGCTGGTGAAAATAAAACCAGCAAGCAGTGACACGCTGTCAACGGATGATGTTTCTGGATCAACTCAGTGGCGTGCAGACAATACCGATGGTGAGGGCGTAATAGGAGCCGTTCAGGAGCTTCTCACAGCCAAGACTTCGTCGTCCTCCGAAAACGACTCCCATTCAGCGATGGCGACGAATGCAGTCATCGTGGGTAACGGTGGCACCGCCCGGCCTGCTTTATGGGCTCTTGCTCAGTTGGGATGCCCCAACGTCACTGTGGTAGCTCGATCATCGCGCGCGGAACAACTCCGTCCGCTAGCGGAAGAACTGGGTGTCGACTTTTCATGGACGCTGTTCGAACACTCGGAGACGGCGTGTGCGAATGCCGACGTCCTGGTGTCAACAGTCCCATCGGTGGCAGCAGAACCCTACGTAGAGCTATTAGCGAAGGCTTCGGCGGTATGCGACGTGATCTACAGTCCATGGCCGACGCCACTGATATCGCACTGCCTCGCGGTAGGAACGCCGTGCGTCGGCGGAACAACGATGCTTTTTTACCAATCACTCAGCCAATTCGAGCAGTTCACCGGGCATCAAGCTCCTCAAGCGGCGATGCGACAGGCTTTGGAAAAAGCCTCTGGGGTACCCGTCGAAGTTCTCGACGCTCCGGGGAGTGCGAGCTAAGGATATTCCGGTGAGATAGTACCGGAAGTTATCCACAGGCTTGTTTTATCCACAACTTCGGTGTTCGTGAGCGCGAATAGAATCACTCTGCCCTCCCTGATCGTGATGAAATCGCGACCATGCAACAGAGTGAGCATCCGCTCTTATTTGGCTTTCCCGTCTCGCCCCATGACATTTGTGTCACCGCTTTCATTGTGGCGAGTATCCTCTGGGCGCTCGGGGTAGTGTGGTTCGACTGCCGATATCGCCTCATCCCATGGCGTCTAACTCTGATCGGTTCTGCGATGGTCGTTGCCGGAGAATCCTGGCTTTTTCACGAGTGGACAGACGTACTGTGCTGTTCTGCCATCTGGTCAGGTCTCTACGCTTCTGTTGCCCTCGTGGGGGCATTCCTTGGTTCTCGACGGCCGGGAATTGGTGGCGCAGATATTTTAGTTGGTGCGGCATGCGGAGCATGGCTCACACATGGGGGAGTGTTGCTGGTCATTGTGGCCATAGGCTGCGCCAACATCATTTCGATCGTATGCAGCCTGTACACCGTGTACCGCCATGGACCACCAGAAATAGCCCACATTCCAGCGATGATGGGTGGGATAGTCGTCGCCACTATGACTGGGATGATGTAAAACGGTCACATTCAATACAGGCAGACCGGGTCGGTCCCGCGAGGAACGATGCACCCGTTATCGTCCCTCTGACAACCCAAGCTTGTAGATTTAGAATTCTGATAGCTTTACATGGCTACTACGTGGAAGAATGACTGTATGTTGCGTTGGAGCACCGCCGGAGAATCGCATGGTGAAGCGATTGTCTCCACAATGGAAAACATGGTTGCTGGCGTCCCACTCTCAACACAGGACGTGGCTTATCATCTAGCACGACGTCGTCTGGGGTACGGCCGTGGTGCACGGATGAAATTTGAACAAGATGAAGTCACACTTCTCACTGGTGTACGTCACGGCCGCACGTTGGGTAGTCCTATCACCATCGTGATTGGCAATACGGAATGGCCCAAGTGGACCACCGTCATGGCGCAAGATCCGATTGACCGTGACGATCCAGATGTCCAGGCAGCTATGAACTCCGGCCGGGGAGCACAACTCACTCGGCCACGTCCTGGTCACGCAGATTTCGCGGGCATGGTAAAGTACGGGACCCATGACGCGAGGAACATTTTGGAGCGCGCTTCTGCCCGGGAAACTGCTGCCCGGGTAGCTATCGCCACCGTTGCTCGTTCTTTCCTCCGTGAACTATTTGGCGTTGAAGTCTTTAGTCACGTCGTCAGTATTGGTGCGTCGGAGGTTGATGACTCAGCCCAGCCGCACTTTAGCGATCTCACACGCATCGACGAATCGCCTGTCCGTGCTTATAGCCCGTGGGCTGAAGAATCCATGATCAATGAAATCAAGGCGGCCAAAAAAGCAGGGGATACTCTAGGCGGCGTCGTTGAGGTCATCGTCGAGGGCCTCCCCATCGGATTGGGGTCGCATGTGTCGGCGGGGACTCGTTTGGACGCCCGTCTCGCTGGCGCATTGATGAGTATTCAGGCGATTAAGGGAGTCGAGATAGGCGATGGATTCGCCGAAGCTCGTCGGCGTGGATCGGAGGCTCACGATGAAATGGTTCGCGACGATGGACACGTCAAACGGCTGACGAACCGAGCCGGTGGCCTCGAGGGCGGAATGACAAATGGCGAAACACTGCGAGTGCGTGCAGCGATGAAACCAATATCCACAGTTCCGCGTGCGCTATCCACCGTTGACATGGAGACTGGTGATGCAGCATCTGCTATCCATCAGCGTTCCGACGTGTGTGCTGTTCCTGCCGCCGGCGTCGTCGCGGAAGCAATGGTAGCCCTTGTCTTGACACAGGCCGCTTTGGATAAATTCGGCGGTGACAGCCTTGCGGAAACCAAGCACAATGTTAAAAGCTATCTTCATCAGGTTAGTCAACGCTTGAGCTTTGACTCTGGGCTAGGAGAGTGAATGAAACCACGAGTTGTATTGATTGGTCTTCCTGGCGCAGGCAAGTCCACGATCGGACGCCGGCTCAGCCGTGCTCTTGGCCTCGACCTCGTTGACTCCGATGAACTCATCGAACAACGATGGGGCGGCATGACATGTGGCCGTATTTATGATCATTTGGGTGAAGAGCAATTCAGACTAGTGGAAGAGGACGTCATTGCCGACGCCTTGACCACTGGAGGCATTGTTGCGCTCGGTGGAGGGGCAGTCGTCTCGCCGGTGACTCGTCGGCGCCTCGTCGGCCATGAAGTCGTGTTCCTCGATGTATCCGCAGAGGAAGGTTATCGACGCACCCGCGGCTCCCTCACTCGGCCCGTGCTGCAGTCAGAGGACCCAGAGCAACGCTATCGCGATTTGGATGAGCAACGTCGGCCCCTCTATGAGGAGGTCGCGACTCTTCGCATTCGGAGTGACCGCCGTGGCCCCCAGAAAGTCGTCGCCAGCATTCTGAATTATCTTGAAACCAGTGAGTCCCGGGGGTCGATGATCCCCGACACCGCTGACGAATCCGCTGTTGCAGTAGAGGAATTTCTATGAGTACACCTAGTCGCGAGTCGACCGACACGGCGAGCGGTACAGGACCGTGGACAATCCCGGTGAACGGCAATAAACCGTATGACGTCGTGATAGGCCATGACCTCGTAGGCTCAATCGGAGCTGCAGCAGATTCCTACTCAAAAGTCGGAATTATCCACCAACCCACAGTTGCCGTCGCAGCCCATCGCATAGCCGATACATTGGCGGCACGCGATATATCCTCCTTTCTCGTAGATATTGACGACGCTGAACAAGGGAAAACCTTCGACGTCGTCACTCGGCGTTGGGACGAGTGCGCCAAGCACGGCGTGGGCCGACGGGACGCGATTATCAGCGTGGGCGGTGGTGCGGCAACTGATGTCGGCGGATTCGTGGCGGCGACATGGATGCGCGGCATCGATGTCATTCAAGTACCGACCACGGTGTTGGGAATGGTCGATGCGGCCGTCGGCGGGAAAACAGGTATTAATACACCAGCTGGGAAAAACTTGGTGGGTGCTTTCCATGAGCCATCGGCTGTATTTGTTGATCTCGACTTTATTAACGATCTTCCTCGTGAGGCGATCGTCGCTGGCAGCGCCGAAATCGTGAAAACCGGGTTTATTGCGGATCCGGAGATCACCAAACTCTATGAGCGTGATCCCGATCGGTGTCTCGATGTAGCCGGGGATTTGCCCGAGTTAATTCGCAGAAGCATCGCTGTTAAAGCGTCGGTTGTTTCGCAAGATCTTAAAGAATCAAGCTTGCGTGAGATTCTCAATTATGGGCACACTTTTGGACATGCCATTGAGAAGGTCGAGCACTACACATGGCCTCATGGTCATGCGGTTGCGGTGGGAATGTGTTTTGAGGCAGAACTTGCCTGCGTGACAGGGCACCTCAGTGAAGCGGTCGTGCAGCAGCATCGAACGATTCTTCAATCATTGGGCTTGCCTACGCACTATGATGCTGCCGCGCTCGATGATCTCATCGATGCGATGAAGATGGATAAGAAGAACAGGGACGGGAACATCCGATTCGTGATCCTTTCTTCCCATGATTCGGATTCCCTCGATTCTGACACGGGTAGTGGGTTGTCGGCTGGGGATAATTCCAGCCAGGTTCCACGTCCTATCCGGCTAGCTGGGCCTAGTTATGAAGACCTTCAGACTGCCTTTATGCGCATGAATGATAGGGGAGAGTCGTAGTGACTACTGATAACAAGCCAGCTTTGCGCGTATTAGTTGCCAACGGCCCCAACCTGGATCGTCTGGGTAAACGGGAGCCGGATATTTACGGGTCCACGACGCTCGAAGACGTCCAAAACATGCTCCGCGAACGCGCTGAATCCTTCGGTATTAGCGTGAGCTTTTATCAGTCGAACCATGAGGGCGACATGATCGATCGTATTCATCGTGCCGCCGATGAGGGCGAAGCCGTCGTTATTAATCCGGGGGGATGGACGCACACATCGGTGGCCCTCCGCGATGCGTTGGCTGAGATCGCTGACGGTGCGGGCTTTATAGAAGTCCACATTTCAAATGTGCATTCTCGTGAGGATTTCCGACGGCATTCCTATCTGAGCCCGATTGCCCGCGGGGTTATTGTGGGTTTGGGAGTTGAGGGCTACGCCTACGCCCTGGATTTCCTTGCGCGCGGTGACAAGTAAAACTTTGCTAATACTTCACTACTCAGGAGGTATTGATTGATGGATCGTGAAAAACTTTATGCTCAACGCCGAGATGCGGCGCGAGAGTTGCTTAACAAGGCCGATGTACCTGCTCTTTTAGTTACTAATTTAAAAAATGTTCGTTATCTCACGGGGTTTAGTGGATCAAACGCAGCACTCCTGCTGACCACTGATGGCGAGGAACTCCTTGGCACTGATGGTCGATACACCACTCAGGTTGCCGACGAAGCCCCCGGCATTGAAGTTCTCATCGAACGTGACACAGTTCCTGCTGTTCGTAGAGCATTTGATGGAAAAATCAGCGTTGAAACTAGCCTCAACCTTGGTGAAGCGCAGCGCTTAGGCGATTACACGGTCACTCAAGACCTCATTGAGGATCTGAGAATGACCAAAGACGAATCAGAAATTGCCGCGCTTGACGCTGCAGCGGCTGTGGCCGATAAGGCATGGTTGTCGCTTCTTGAGGATGAAGTCATCCGCGAAGGCGTTCCCGAAAACATCGTGGCTGCCGAACTTGAGTACCGCATGAGGAAATTCGGCGCAGATGGAATCTCCTTCGAGACGATTGTGGCGTCGGGAGTTAATGGTGCAAAACCGCACCACAGTGCAAGTACTGACCCGATCCCCAAGGGCCTCATCACCATTGACTTTGGTGTGTACCTCAACGGATACGCTTCTGATCAGACTCGATTGGTATCGGTCGGGGAGCCCCCGGAGAAGCAGCGCGAGATTGCGGACACTGTCTACCGCGCTTTCCTTGCCGGTTGTGAGGCGCTACGGCCCGGAGCAGGTCTGTTCGCTATCGATAAGGTGTGCCGCGACATTATCGACGACGCAGGCTATGGCGAGTATTTCGTCCACTCGACCGGTCATGGAGTGGGACTCGACGTCCATGAGAGGCCATACTCTGCTTCACGTACCGATAAATCAAAGACCATTGACGTCGGCCAAACCCTGACCATCGAACCCGGAATTTACGTACCCGGTCTGTCAGGGGCACGAATTGAAAACACGTTGGTGGTCACCGAGGACGGTTCGCGGCCACTCAATACCAGCAGTCCGGCGCTGACCGTCGTCTAGTAGGGTAGATCGTGTACGAGGTCTTCGTCACGGTAGTGGAATGGGCTAAGCCAACCCGGATTGTCGATATCCACTCACGAAGTGCCAAGGTTATGTGACATCGATATCTCAGGATCATGGTGTGTCCTGAAGGATGAGGAGTTTTCAGTGGCAACTACTGCCGATTTCAAAAATGGGCTAGTTCTGAAACTTGACAACAAACTTCAGCAGATTGTGGAGTTTCAGCACGTCAAGCCGGGTAAAGGGCCAGCGTTCGTCCGTACCAAGCTCAAGGACGTTGTATCCGGGAAAGTCGTCGATAAGACTTTCAATGCTGGTGTCAAAGTTGAGACCGCGACGGTAGACCGCCGTGATATGACGTACCTCTACAACGATGGCACAGATTACGTGGTCATGGACGATAAGAACTACGAGCAGATTCCTCTTTCGCCGGAGCTGATGGGTGACGGTGCTCGGTTCTTATTGGAAAACATGCCCGTCCAGGTCTCTTTCTATGAGGATCAGCCCCTGTTCGTCGAGTTGCCGGTTTCCGTGGAACTGAAGGTCAAGCACACCGATCCCGGTTTGCAGGGTGACCGTTCGACGGGTGGCACGAAGCCAGCGACCCTCGAGACTGGAGCAGAGGTGCAGGTTCCTCTCTTCATTGAGACCGGCAATGTCCTGAAAATCGATACGCGTGATGGCTCCTACCTTTCACGCGTGAATAACTAAGGAACATGGACGTGGCAGACGACAACGTTGGAGCGCCCTCATCTGCGGACACGCCCTTACAGAATGAGTCGGGCGAACAGACCCACCAGAACCAGTCCTCCGCCCAGGAGCGGTCAAAATCCACTCGTAGTGGATTCAAGAGGCATGGGTCGCGCTATAAAGCCCGACGTCGGGCCGTCGATATTTTGTTCGAGGCAGAATTCAGGGATCAAGATCCTGTGTATGTCGTCGAGCAGCGACGGGAATTGTCTCAAGATCTGGAATCCGGTGTCTTACCTGTGTCCGACTACACGGCGACGATCGTTGCAGGCGTCGCAGAAAACCTGGACGGCATAGATTCCGCGATTGCCTCTCACTTGTCCTCGACGTGGCGCTTGGACCGTATCCCTGCTGTTGACCGAGCCGTCATGAGGGTGTCGACGTGGGAGTTGCTTCACAATGAGGAAGTGCCTCCGAAGGTCGCAGTTTCTGAGGGGATCGAGCTGGCTTCCGAATACTCGACGGATGTTGCCCCGGCGTATGTCAACGCGGTTCTGGATGACATCGCTGGAGAAGTGCAGCGTTCGCAGTCGAATGGCGAATCATGACATTCGGTGCGCGGTAGGGAAGTCTCTGCGCCTGAAATAGTCATAGTCGAATAGCTCCGTCAGTACTCACCGGCGGAGTTTTTCTATGCCTTTTTCTTATGGTGCGGTGGTCCGCTACCACGTTGCGTTGGGCGTAATTGAGTCACGGCGAAGGGTGAGCGGCATGGTCTATCCCGGCCCTCATGCCACCCTAAATAACCCCGAAATAGGGTAATTTTTGCGCCATAATTTCAGTTAAGGGACCTGAGGGTCATTTCTACGATTAGCAATGTAACAAAAAAGTTACGGATTGATAACAGCTAAGAGCTGGAGTTTTAGTATGGCTGGAATAGGAATAACTTATCGTTGTGCAATCGGTGCCAGATTAATCTGATAACAGACAGAAAGGTCTATTGAAAGACATTGTAAAACTGGATGTAGAAAACCACTGCCGTTCGTATAACCTAGTCATGCCGACGGAGCCACAGCCAGTCAGCGTTTACCCACTATTCCGGGCCATGCTCATCAAGGGGGCCAAAGGAGCGGTAGACGTGGTGTCACCATTGTGGATCCCGGCCCTACAGCGCGTCGCGCCGCAGGAGGGGCTCTATCTGGGTCGATAGAGAAATGCGGATCGTGACAGACGCTTTGGGTCGGAGGGGGCGGATGACACCCCGGCTGTGGCTCCGTTTGCACTCATACGAGAACACACTAAAAAAGCCCCGCTAGGGGGCTTAGATAGAGCTTTGAACATTAGCTCAGCGATTCGGCTAGTTCGCGATTCGAATTCGATGCGTCGCGATTCCATGGGAGCCGGCTACTCAGATTATTCCGAGTCCACCATTTTTCGAGCGCGACGCCGACGAGCGGAACAACGATCGCGATGCCCCAGCCCAGCAAAATGTCAAACACATAGTGCTCAGCGAAAAAGACCAGAGTAAAGCCCATCGCGAAGGCATATATAAGGCACACAACACCAAGTTTTTTACGTCGTCGCGCAAACATGTACGTTGCCAAGTACATGGTGAGCGCGGCATGGAGGGATGGGATAGCCGCGACAAGGTTCGATTCCTTTTGACCGCGTTCGATCAGCGCACCAATCCCTGAAGATTCGTCTGAGGTCGACGACTGTGAGTCACCCTCCGACGTATCGGCCGCGACCGTCTTGGTCTCACGATCGCTCGGGGTCTCTTCAGCATGGGCTACGGCCGCCGAGAAACTGAGGTGGTTAAGCTTCTCCCACCCGCGAGCACTCAGTCGCTCAACCCACGGATGAGTATCATCGTGTTTTCCATGAACAGGGCCGAGGATAGAACCCTCACCAGCGTGATCGTCGACAAACATGCATCGGACGCTACGTGGCCCGTCGGCAACATCCGCGGGTGCGCATCGACCAGCAGCCCAGGGGGGCGCGGCAGGAACGAATACATAGCCGATAAGCCCAATAAACGACACGGTCAGCATGCCGGCAGCGAAGCGCGCGAAATCGGCGCGGGACCGGAGCCATTCGCCGAAGGCCATAATATATGGCGTCACAAAGTAAGAGATGTAGACAATGGCCAAGATAAGTTCCCACCATGGCGGGTTCTCGAAGCGAATCTGCTCCTGCAACCAGACCGTGGGGACGGCGCCGAACATTGCCTTATCGATATCCGGAGCTAAGTGCCAATGAACGGGCAGTCCAAGCTGCAAAGACCACGTTCTCGTGTTGTCATACGCAACGAGAAACAGGAAGAACGGGCTCCAGTCAACGATCAATTGATAGAGGTGGCGGCGTCCGATCGACAGTGCGGCAAGCCCGCTAGTTAACACAATAAACAGCGTTGAACGGCCAAAAGGCCATCCTCGAAATGTGATCCACGCTATGAGTCCAAGTACCCACACAGAGACGGCAAGTCGACGGGTAAACGTGAGCTGTTTCGTCGACATGTACCTGAACGGTGGGAGGATGGGGCGAAACTCTTTCGGACTCTGTTTCGCTGGCCGAGAAGATTGAGATAGCTCAGCTTCGTGTGTGGGCTCCACAGATGGAACGCTGGTGGGACGTTCTCCTTCTGCCATAGTCCTGACATCCTTACTCTTCAAAAGGTGACAATGCTGAGCAGAGTCGACCGACAAAAGATAACGTGTTGAGGGTACTCGGCTTCACTCGACGTAATCCAGAAACACTGTTCATATGCGTCAAAGCACGTGAACCGATACACACAAATGAGGGCTGAGAAAGCCTGCAATCGTCTCATGGCCGTGGTAAAGTCCTGAGCGATATCAACAATTTCACATCATTAGGAGTGACATCCTTTAACGGACTGCACCGAGAGGCAGGGAAGGAGGTCACGATGAATACAGCACGTACGTCTACGCCGGCTACTGACGCGATGGAGACAGAGATTCTCTCATCCGACGACGTCGGCCGTACTGTTGCACGCATCGCGCACCAGATAATCGAAAAAACAGCACTGGATGCCGACGACGCCAAGCGCGTCGTCCTGTTGGGAATTCCCAGTGGGGGCTTTCCCTTAGCCGAGCGATTAGCTCACCTCATTCACGAATTCGCGGGAGTCACGGTAGACACGGGGGCATTGGACATCACCCTCTACCGCGATGATCTTCGTCATAAACCCCACCGAGCTCTCCAACGCACATCAATTCCCGACGACGGAATCGACGGAAAGACGGTCATTCTTGTCGACGATGTTCTGTACTCCGGTCGAAGCGTGCGATCGGCGCTAGATGCGTTGCGTGATATCGGGCGCGCCAGCATCGTCCAACTTGCTGTCGTGGTGGACCGAGGCCACCGCGAACTGCCCATCCGCGCGGACTACGTCGGGAAAAATATTCCGACATCCCGTTCAGAAGACGTTATCGTCTCCCTCGAAGAACTCGACGGCCATGACGGTGTCGTCCTGCGCCGGCCAACTACTGGCGCTTCATCGTCGTCGGCGGACGAAACCGCGGGGGAGAACTCCACTCATGAGGGGAGCAACTCATGAAGCACCTTCTCTCGATGGCGGATCTCTCTGCCGATGAAATCACTGGCCTCTTAGACGAAGCCCAGAACTTTAAGGAAGCTCTCGAAGGACGCGAGCTCAAGAAGCTGCCCACCCTCCGAGGCCGCACAATCTTCACCGTGTTCTACGAAAACTCCACCCGCACACGATCCAGCTTTGAAACAGCAGGAAAGTGGATGAGCGCCGACGTCATCAACATCAGCGCATCATCCTCAAGTGTGAAAAAAGGGGAGTCCCTCCAAGACACCGGTTTAACTCTCACAGCGATTGGTGCCGACGCTCTCATCATTCGCCATCCCAGCTCCGGAGCGGCGCAGCAATTGGCGCACTGGGTGGCTCCCAACGGCGACGGTCCCAGCGTCATCAACGCTGGTGATGGTGCCCATCAACACCCGACGCAGGCGCTGTTGGACGCGCTTACTCTTCGGCAACGCCTCGGCGGAATCAACGGGCGAAAAATCGTGATCGTGGGGGATATCCTCCACTCGCGCGTCGCGCGTTCTAATGCCGAGTTATTGACAAAACTGGGGGCGGAAGTTGTGTACGTTGCCCCGCCGACGCTGCTCCCGTATGGGGTAGAGACGTGGCCGGTCCGGATTTCCTATGACATGGATTCTGAGCTTGCCGACGCCGATGCCGTCATGATGCTGCGCGTTCAAGCCGAACGCATGGCCGGAGGGTTCTTCCCCAGCCACCGCGAATACGCCACGTTATACGGAATGAGCACCGCGCGTGAGGCCAAGATGAAAGATAAGGCCATCATCATGCACCCAGGCCCCATGCTTCGTGGCATGGAGATTAATTACTCCGTAGCGGATGCCCCCCGAACTGCGGTTTTGCAACAGGTCAACAATGGCGTCCACGTCCGCATGGCGGTCTTGTTCTCGCTCATCATCGGTACCCACGGACAATCTCACACAAAGAAGGAGTCATAAATTGAGTGCTCAGTCGTGGCCGGAAACCGGCACACAGGCACCACCTGCACGCGGTTCGATCCTTCTCACAGGAGTGCGCCCGTACGGTGAAGGCGACCCCACGTCGGTTCTGATTACCGACGGCGTTATCGCGGAAATTGCCCCAACAATCGACGCACCTGAGGACGCTCGAGTCCTGGACCTGTCCGGTCAGGTGTTGTTGCCAGGATTCGTTGACATCCACGTCCACCTACGCGAACCGGGCCGTGAAGACACCGAAACGTTGTTAACCGGCTCCCAAGCTGCAGCGCGTGGCGGTTTCACCGCGGTCTTCACCATGCCGAATACCAAACCCGTGATGGACGACCCATCCATCGTCGAATCGGTGTGGTACAAGGGCCAAAATATCGGCCTCTGCGATGTTCATCCCGTCGGAGCCATCACAAAACAACGTGAAGGGAAAGAGCTTGCTGAACTCGGCATGATGCGGGATTCAGAAGCTAAAGTTCGGATGTTCTCCGACGACGGAACATGCGTGAATGACCCCGAGGTGATGCGTCGAGCTGTGGAATATGCCAAGGGGCTCGACGTTTTACTCGCCCAGCATTGTGAGGACGCACGGTTAACACAGGGCGCTGTTGCCCATGAGGGAACGGTCGCCGCCGAACTCGGGCTTCGCGGATGGCCACGCGTTGCTGAAGAATCAATTGTCGCTCGCGATTCCATCATGACCAGGGACTATGGCGGTCGCGTCCATATTTGTCACGCCTCCACCGAAGGTACGGTCTCCTTGGTGAAATGGGCCAAAGAACAGGGACTTCCTGTCACCGCCGAGGTCACGCCCCATCACCTTATTCTTACTGATGAGCGCCTTCGCACCTATGACGGTGTCAACAAAGTTAACCCGCCTCTTCGCGAAGAGCGGGATGTTCTCGCGCTTCGTGATGCGCTGCGTGACGGCATCATCGATTGTGTCGCCACTGACCACGCCCCGCACGGATCCGAAGAGAAATGCTGTGAGTTCGACCATGCCCGTCCGGGAATGCTGGGGCTGGAAACATCACTGAGCATCATCTCCCAGCTCTTTGTCGAAACGGGACTGGAAGATTGGCGTTTTGTCGCCACGGTGATGTCCGAACGCCCAGCGGAGATCGTCCGGCTTCCGGGGCAGGGCCGTCCTATCGCGGTTGGCGAGCCAGCCAACCTGACCGCGATTGATCCCGATCACCGGTGGGTAGCCAGCGGGAAGGACCTCGCTTCCAAAGCCGATAACACTCCGTACGAGGGCATGGAATTCCGCGCCAAAGTCACCACCACGATTCTCCGTGGGCACATCACCTGTCTAGACGGTGAAGCCTCCCAGCCCTTGGATAGAAAGGTTCACTAGTGAGTACATCGCCCACATCGCTACACACGACCGGCTCTCCTTCCTCTCATGCCGACGCTCAGTCGGGGAGTCTTCCCGCCGTTCTCATTCTCGCTGATGGACGCGTTTTCCGCGGCACATCCTTTGGGGCCACAGGCCGTGCCTTTGGCGAGGCCGTCTTCACCACGGGGATGACCGGCTACCAGGAGACGATGACGGATCCGTCGTATCGTCGTCAGTTAGTGTGCGCGACCGCGCCACAAATTGGAAACACCGGGTGGAATGACGAAGACGATGAGTCGCGTGGATCCACTATCTGGGTATCCGGTTTGATTATCCGTGACCTTTCCGCGCGCCCGTCTAACTGGCGGAGCAAGCGTTCCCTCCAGGACGAAATGGCGGCACAGGGAATAATCGGCATTAAGAATGTCGACACCCGTGCATTGGTTCGCCATCTGCGCGACAAGGGGTCGGTCAACGCTGGGATCTTTACTGGCGATGAGGCCGCGAAACCCGTCGACGAGCTCCTATCCATTGTTAACGAAATTCCGTCCATGGCCGGCCAGGACCTTGCCGAAGAAGTGAGTACCCACGAGCCTTATATCGTTGAGCCTGAGGGGACGTCGTCGCAGTCAGATACCCTGACCGTCGTCGCCTATGACATGGGAATTAAGACCAATACGCCGCGAAACTTCTCGCGACGTGGCATTAAGACAGTCGTTGTCCCGGCGAATACGTCATTCGACGACATCCAGAAGTACAACCCTGACGGGGTGTTTATCTCGAACGGTCCGGGGGATCCGTCGACGGCCGACACCATGGTCGACATCGTCCGCCAGGTCCTTTCAGCGAAAATTCCCTTCTTCGGAATTTGTTTCGGGAACCAGATTTTTGGTCGAGCATTAGGTTTAGGTACCTACAAACTCAAATTTGGTCACCGCGGAATTAACGTCCCCGTTGTCGACGTCGCCACGGGCCGCGTCTCCATCACCGCCCAAAACCACGGATTCGCCTTGCTTCCTCCGCATGTTGATGACGCGTCGGAAAAACTCAGTACCGAAGAGTTGACAGCCAGCTTTGATACTCCCTTCGGACCGGCCCACGTCACCCACATTTGCCCGAACGACAACGTGGTGGAAGGGGTCGCTCTCAATGATGGTCGGGCTTTCTCTGTGCAGTACCACCCAGAGGCTGCTGCGGGTCCCCATGACGCGAATCCGCTTTTCGACCAGTTCGTGACCGTTATGCAAGAAGGAAAGGCCAAGTAAATGCCACGCCGTACAAACCTTAACCACGTGCTGGTCATCGGGTCTGGCCCTATTGTCATCGGCCAAGCATGTGAATTTGACTACTCCGGAACTCAGGCATGTCGAGTCCTCGAACAAGAAGGACTCCGCGTCACCTTAATTAACTCCAATCCCGCGACCATCATGACCGACCCTGAGTTCGCGGACCATACCTATATTGAACCGATCGATTCCGAATACATCGAGAAGATCTTCGAGAAAGAAGCTGCCGAAGGACACCCCATTGATGCCGTGCTCGCCACACTGGGTGGGCAGACGGCTCTCAACGCCGCCATTCAGCTTGACCGTCGGGGGATCCTCGCCAAACACCACGTGGAACTCATTGGTGCTGATATTGAGGCTATTGAGAGGGGAGAGGACCGGCAAAAGTTTAAAGATATCGTCGAAAAAATCGGTGGCGAATCAGCTCGGTCACGGGTGTGCCACAACATGGAGGAGGTTCACGAAACCGTCGCTGAGCTCGGCCTTCCTGTTGTTGTTCGTCCCTCGTTCACTATGGGGGGTCTGGGATCTGGCCTTGCCTACACGTACGACGACATCGACCGCATTGCCGGCGGCGGGTTAGCAGCCTCGCCCGAGGCCAATGTGCTCATCGAAGAATCCATTCTGGGATGGAAAGAGTATGAGCTCGAGCTCATGCGGGATGGCAACGATAACGTCGTCATCGTATGTTCAATCGAAAACGTGGATGCGGTAGGCGTTCATACGGGGGACTCTGTAACTGTTGCGCCTGCACTTACCCTGACCGACCGTGAATTTCAGGTCATGCGTGACCAGGCCATCGCAATTCTGCGCGAGGTCGGCGTCGATACTGGCGGATGTAATATCCAATTCGCGGTGAACCCTAATAATGGCCGCATCGTCACCATCGAGATGAATCCACGCGTGTCGCGTTCATCGGCATTGGCATCGAAGGCAACCGGTTTCCCCATCGCGAAAATCGCGGCCAAGCTGGCAATTGGATACACCTTAGATGAAATCCGCAATGACATCACCGGTGTGACCCCGGCGGCATTCGAGCCGACGCTGGACTACGTCGTCGTCAAGGCTCCTCGCTTTGCGTTCGAAAAATTCCCAGGTTCCGACGACACCCTAACCACGTCCATGAAGTCGGTGGGCGAAGCGATGGCATTGGGGCGCAATTACATTGCCGGCCTGAACAAGGTTCTCCGTTCCCTGGAGAACAAAGAAAGCGGCTTCTGGACATACCCCGACGAACACTTTGCCGGCGAATCGGCTAAGGACAAAGCGGCCGTCGTCGATATGCTCCGTGTGTCTAAAGAAGGACGCTTGTACCTCGTTGAACTTGCTCTTCGGCTGGGTGCCAGCGTCGACGAGATTCACGAAGCCTCCGGCATTGACCCCTGGTTTATTGCTGAAATCGAACAACTTGTGGCGTTCCGTAAGGAGTTAGAAGCTGCGCCGGTCCTCACCGAAGAGCTGTTGCGTAGGGCGAAGTACCTTGGACTCTCTGACGTACAAATCGCCAGTGTGAGGCCTGAACTCGCCGGAGAAAATGGGGTGCGCACACTGCGGTGGTCCCTCGGTATCCGCCCGGTATTCAAAACAGTGGATACGTGCGCGGCGGAGTTTGAGGCAAAAACTCCCTATCACTACAGCGCGTATGAGCTTGATCCGGCTGCGGAAAGTGAAGTCACTCCGCAGCGAGAGAAAGAAAAGATCCTCATTCTCGGGTCTGGCCCCAACCGTATTGGCCAGGGGATTGAGTTTGACTATTCGTGTGTTCACGCAGCATTGGAACTCTCACGCATCGGCTATGAGACGGTCATGGTTAATTGCAACCCCGAAACGGTCTCGACCGACTACGACACTGCTGACCGCCTCTACTTTGAGCCGTTGACCTTTGAAGATGTCATGGAGGTCTACCACGCCGAATCTGAGTCCGGAAATGTGGCAGGCGTTATCTGCCAGTTGGGCGGACAGACACCGCTAGGCCTGGCTGAGCGGCTTAAAGAGGCCGGCGTTCCGGTTATCGGAACAACTCCAGAGGCCATCAACCTGGCCGAAGACCGTGGCGAGTTCGGAGGGGTTCTCGAACGCTCTGAACTTCCGGCACCGGCTTATGGAACGGCAAAGAACCTCGAGGAAGCGCAAGCGGTAGCGTCGTCAATTGGCTATCCGGTACTGGTCCGGCCGTCCTATGTGTTGGGTGGCCGGGGCATGGAAATTGTCTATGATGACGACTCTCTCGCCGACTACATTTCCCGGGCGACCGAGATTACCCACGATCATCCTGTCCTCGTTGACCGGTTCTTGGACAATGCCATTGAGATCGACGTTGACGCCTTATGCGATGGTGACGAGGTTTATCTCGCTGGCGTCATGGAGCACATTGAGGAAGCCGGTATTCACTCGGGTGACTCAGCCTGCGCTATCCCGCCCATGACCCTGGGCACAGAGGATATCGACACTGTTCGACGGTCCACGGCATCGCTGGCTCGTGAAATCGGCGTGCGAGGACTCATGAACGTCCAGTTTGCCCTGAAAGATGACACCCTATATGTCATCGAGGCGAATCCGCGTGCCTCACGAACAGTGCCCTTCGTGTCCAAGGCGACCGGCGTTCCGTTGGCGAAAGCTGCCGCCCGCATATCGGTGGGTGCCACGCTCCAGGAGCTGCGCATGGAAGGGATGATCCCCACCGACCACGACGGAGGTTCACTCCCTCTCGACGCGCCGATCGCCGTTAAGGAAGCGGTCTTACCGTTCCGGAGGTTCCGTCGGCAGGATGGTTCACTGTTGGATTCGCTCCTGTCTCCGGAAATGAAGTCGACCGGTGAAGTCATGGGGCTTGACCGCGCGTTCGGTGCGGCCTACGCCAAATCCCAGTCTGGGGCTTACGGACGCCTCCCCGTGTCAGGCACGGTGTTTGTCTCGGTCGCTAACCACGACAAAAGGACCATGGTTTTCCCCATCCAACGTTTAGCTACGCTCGGATTTTCGCTTCTGGCGACGGAAGGCACTGCGGGGATGCTTCGCCGCAATGGAATCCCGTGTGAAGTTGTCGCGAAGCAATCGCAAGTTCACGAAGACAACCCCAGCGTCGATCATGTTGAGGTGGGGACCGTTCATCGGGATAAGGACGGCCGCCGGTCCATCGTCGACCTTATTTTGGACGAACAGGTTGATCTCATCATTAACACGCCAGCTGGGAGTTCCGGCGCCCGCCACGATGGTTACGAGATCCGCGCGGCAGCGTTGAACGCTGAGATTCCGTGCATCACAACGGTCCAGGCGGCAGTCGCAGCAGTCCAAGCTATCGAGTCCATCCACGGCATCTCTGAGACCGCCTCGAAGGGCGAGGAGAGCGCTGGTCAAGGCCATCCGCAGCCTGGGCAGGACGGCGCTGAAGAGGATGATCGTAGGCCGAATGCGTCGCTGATGGTCGCAGCAATCCAGGATCTTCATGCATGAGTTGTCCAACCCGTCAGCGAAGCTCGTTAGGAAGGCTCGTGAGAGAGGGTAAATATGTGTGATCCGAAGCCGTCGACATCGTCCTCGGCGGGCGATTCAACACCGACAAGTCGGGAGCAATCTGTGCCTAAGCATGACTTAGGTGGGCCTGTGTCATTCGGTGATCGCCTTGCTGCTGCCGCTCTGAATCGTTCACGGTTATGTGTCGGCATCGATCCCCATCCGGGTCTACTTTCCCAGTGGGGGCTTCCCGCCTCAGTTGATGGGCTCGAAAGCTTCACTATGCGATGTGTCGAAGCCTTCGGCACGACAGTCGCTTTGGTTAAGCCGCAAGTGGCCTTCTTCGAATCGTACGGTTCGCGAGGCTACGCGGTATTGGAGAAGGCTATCGCTGCCCTCCACGAGGCGGGGACACTTGTTCTTGCCGACGCCAAACGCGGCGATATTGGTTCGACGATGGCGGCCTACGCCGATGCCTGGCTAGGGGAGACCTCGCCGCTGAGATGTGACGCCGTGACCGCCAGCCCCTATACCGGTTTTGGCGCGCTTGAGCCTGTGCTGGACGTTGCAGAGCGTCAAGGACAGGGTGTGTACGTCTTGGCTGCGACCTCGAATCCGGAGGCTGAGATCCTGCAATCGGCGCAGATTAGGCGCTCCCGTAGCCGACAGCGTCAGGACGATTCGCACGATGCCGGTGACGGTGACAGCGTCGCTCAACACATCGTCGATGAATGTGCTGCGCGTAACCAGGTCTACCGTCGAAAAACCGGTAGCCGATTCGGAAACGTCGGTGTCGTGGTGGGGGCTACCTTAGGGCTGCTTACAGAGGGATCGGAGGCAGTGCGCAACGCCCCGGATCTGTCTGCTCTCAACGGCCCTGTACTCCTTCCTGGGGTAGGGGCCCAAGGGGCGAGTGCGGATGATGTCCGTCGCCTCACGACACACGTCGAACCCCTAGCTTTCCCCAATATATCGAGGGCAATATTGAAACATGGCCCAGATATAGGTAGTTTGCAGAAGGCTGTAGAGGCGAATGCCCAGGACTGCCCCGGTATGGTGTTAGAATGACTCGCGTTGTCTCAACCAGGGGCAGACTTAACTTTGACCTGGTCAGCGTCTATAGTCTTTGGTGCTGTTTGCCAGGCTCACTATTTGCGAAGTCGGTCGGGTGCTTCAACGAACCTGGAGACAATTACGCGGTCACCTTGTGACCCGCACCGAAACCCGAACATCAGTAAGTGAAGTATTCATCGATTGACATTACGGAGGAACCGTGGCCCTTCCCCAGTTAACGCCCGAACAGCGTGCTGCTGCACTCGAGAAAGCTGCTCAAGCTCGCAAGGCACGTGCCGAGCTCAAGGAAAAGCTCAAGAAAGGTGAGACCGACCTTCAGGCAGTGTTGAAGAAGGCCGACGAGGACGAAATCCTGGGCAAGATGAAGGTTTCGGCTTTGCTCGAGGCGTTGCCGAAGGTGGGTAAGGTTAAGGCTCAGGAAATCATGAAAGAGCTGGAAATCGCCCCGACACGTCGTTTGCGTGGCCTAGGTGAGCGCCAGCGTCGTGCTCTGCTTGAGCGCTTTGGCTTCGACCCGGAGAAATAAACCTTGACAACAAATCGTGGCAATCTTGTGGTTCTTGCGGGACCCAGCGCAGTAGGAAAGTCCACAGTGGTTCATCGTCTGCGTGAAACGGTGCCCGATTTGTATTTCAGCGTGTCTATGACGACACGGGTCCCCCGCCCCGGCGAGGAAAATGGCGTGGATTATTTGTACGTCTCCAACGACGAATTCACTCGCCATGTTGAAGCCGGGGATATGTTGGAGTGGGCTGAAATCCATGGTGGTCTTCAGCGTTCTGGCACACCGGCTGGCCCCGTTCGTGACGCTCTCGACAGTAACCGCCCAGTCCTCATCGAGGTAGACCTAGAGGGTGCTCGGAATGTGAAGAAAACTCTTCCGGAGGCTCACACCGTTTTCCTCATGCCACCTTCATGGGAGGCTCTCGTCGAGCGTTTGACAGGTCGGGGCACTGAACCGCCGGATGTTATTGAACGTCGCCTCGAGACTGCCCATAGAGAGCTGGCTGCCAAGGATGAGTTCGACCATATCGTGGTTAATGACTCCGTGGACAACGCTGTTCGCGCTATTGCCGCACTACTCACGGCCGAAAGGACATCGTGACTACACCTAATTTGGCTTCTGTCAATGACGACAACGTATTTGACCCACCGGTAGGTATTACCAACCCGCCGATTGACGAGCTGCTAGGCAAGGTGTCGTCAAAGTACGCCCTTGTCATCTTTGCTGCTAAGCGAGCTCGCCAGATCAATGATTACTTCAAGAGCGTCGATGACTCGGTCTTTGAGTTCGTTGGCCCACTTGTCACCCCCGAGCCTGGTGAGAAGCCGCTTTCGATCGCTTTGCGTGAGATTAACGACGGCCTCCTCGACCACACCGAGGGTTAAGAGTTCTACGGTGAGGGCCAGCGGGATACAAATGGCGGGTAGTCAGTACTCGCACGTGTTTCCGCTCGTACTCATCTCATCATCGACCTAGCATTCCGCTGTATCACGCCACCCACGGTGTGATCAGCGGTTTTTGCATAGCGACAGCTGAATTGAGGAAGCAGTGAAGATCGTTCTCGGTGTTTCGGGTGGAATTGCCGCCTTTAAATCCTGTCACGTCGTCCGACTACTGAAAGAGCAAGGCCACGACGTTCAGGTTATTCCGACGGCAACCTCGCTGGAGTTTATCGGGCGTGCAACGTGGGAGGCGCTCTCTGGGAATTCTGTCTCGACCTCTGTTTTCGACGGAGTCCCCGAGGTCCGGCACGTCAGTATTGGGCATACCGCCGAGTTATTCGTTGTTGCTCCGGCAACGGCCGATGTAATCGCTCGCTTAGCTCATGGCCGGGCCGACGATCTCCTCACGGCCTCCGCATTAATGGCGAGGTGCCCCGTCATTGTTTTCCCCGCAATGCATACCGAGATGTGGACTCACCCGGCGACACAGGCCAATGTCGCTACCCTTCGCCAGAGGGGCGTCACCGTTGTCGGTCCTGCCCATGGGCGTTTAACGGGGCCCGATTCTGGTCCGGGTCGCTTTGCTGAGCCTGAGCAGGTGGTCAACTTGGCGTTGTCCGTAGCCCGACGGCAGAGTCAGTTTCCTCGCGATTTAGAAGGACGTCGGGTACTCATCACCGCAGGAGGAACGCACGAGAATTTAGACCCTGTGCGCTTCGTCGGCAATCGGTCGTCTGGAAAACAGGGGTTTGCTCTTGCCGAGGTTGCCGCAGCTCGTGGTGCCGAGGTGACTGTGATTGCGGGTGCTACCCACGAGCTTCCTACTCCGCTTGGGTCTGAGGTCGTTCGCGTGGAATCGGCCCGGGATATGTACCGGGAGGTTGAGAAGCGCGATAAGGACGCGGATATTGTCGTGTGCGCTGCAGCTGTTGCGGATTACCGCCCAGCCGAAGAAAAGGGTTGGAAGATGAAGAAATCCGCGAGCGCGGAGGCGACTTCCCTCACAACATTGTCGATGATGGAGAACCCGGACATCCTCAAGAGCGTTGTATCTCGTCGGCAAGAGAGGACCACCGGAGACGACCATGCGGGGCAGGGCGGAAGCTCGACTTCGACCAGTGCTACACCGACCATCATTGTTGGTTTTGCTGCAGAGACGGGAGACCCGAACCACACCCCGTTAGAGCACGCTCAGTTAAAGCTGAAGGATAAAGGCTGCGAATTATTGGTCTGTAATGACGTCGGCCAGGGGAAAGTGTTCGGGCGTAATACGAACAGAGGCTGGGTCTTGTCACGAGACGGAGAGGTCACCGATATCCCGTCGACATCGAAGTTTGGCTTAGCGGATTCAGTGTGGGATGCGGTTGCGAACTATGGGGGCCGCGTGCGCTAAGCTACATACGGATCTAGACAGCTTGGTCTATTATATCGGTAGCCAACACAGTATCCAACAAAACATCTAATAAAATACGTTGTATCGCCACCTCATCAAGGAAGAAGGAACCGTGACTCAACGACTATTCACCAGCGAGTCTGTCACCGAGGGACATCCAGATAAGATTTGCGACGCAATCTCCGATTCGATTTTGGACGCCATGCTCGCAGTGGATCCCGATAGCCATGTCGCTGTAGAAACCGTCGTGACGACAGGACAAGTACATGTCGTCGGTGAAGTTCGGTGCCGCGGATACGTAGAAATTCCAAGCCTGGTCCGGCAAACACTCCGGAACATCGGCTTTTTATCCTCCGATATGGGTTTCGACGGGGCAACGTGTGGTGTATCCGTCTCCATTGGTGAACAGTCGCTAGAGATCGGCGCAGGTGTCGATACCGCACTTGAAGCGCGCGACGGGGCAGAGGTTGAGGACGATGACCGTGCGGGCGCTGGCGACCAGGGCCTCATGTTCGGATACGCCACCAACGAAACCCCCGAGTATATGCCGCTGCCGATCGCCCTTGCGCATCGCCTCGCGCGGCGTCTCACGGCGGTGCGCAAAGGCGATATCGTTCCGCATCTTCGTCCGGACGGAAAAACGCAGGTCACGCTCGCGTACGACGATGACAATAACCCGATTCGCATTGACACCATCGTTATTTCCACGCAGCACGATCCGGGCGTTTCTCGGCAATGGCTGGAAGAACAGTTGCGCACAAATGTCATCACTCCAGTCATCAAGGACGCCGGGGTGGAGAACCTTGTCGACGATGAACTCACCGTGTTGATTAATCCATCCGGTTCCTTCGTCGTCGGTGGACCCATGGGCGACGCCGGCCTCACTGGCCGCAAGATTATCGTCGATACCTACGGTGGTATGGCCCGTCATGGTGGCGGAGCGTTCTCCGGCAAAGACCCGAGCAAGGTTGACCGCTCGGCTGCGTACGCGATGCGGTGGGTCGCGAAGAATATTGTTGCCGCTGGGTTAGCGGATCGGTGTGAGGTGCAGGTCGCCTACGCGATTGGGCGCGCAAATCCGGTGGGCTTGTATGTTGAGACCTTTGGCACAGAAAAAGAGCCGATATCAGCAATCCAGGAAGCCGTACAAAAAGTGTTTGACCTCCGGCCAGCGGCGATTATCCGCGAATTGGACCTCAAGCGGCCGATTTATGCGCAAACTGCCGCATATGGCCACTTTGGCCGAACGGACGTCGACCTGCCGTGGGAGCGGTTGGATAGGGTGGACGACCTCAAAGCTGCTATTTCACGCTAAGTAGCACGCTAAATAGATGGGCTGGGCTAATCCCATTTAGTGCGAAGTGGGGTAGTGGCCGACTCCATTAGGATGTAGCCGTGTCTATTTCGCCCCATACTCCTGCACCCGAGCGCCCCGTGGCTCGGGTGCTTCCGCTTCTCAAGGTGGCGCACCTCGACCGCGAATTCGACTACCTTGTTGATGCAGCCGTGGATGAGGACGTCAAACCTGGGGTCATGGTGCGAGTCCACTTTTCAGGTCGGCTCACGGATGCGCTGGTGTTATCTCGCGAGGATGAGTCCGACCACGCCGGTCGTCTCTCGTGGATCGATCGGGTTATTAGCCGGGAAGTCGTTGCGCCTGAAACATTCTGGACTCTGGTTTATACGTTGGCGCAGCGGTACGGCGGATTGCGGTCGGACATTATTCGGTCTGCCATTCCTCCCCGTCATGCCACTGCAGAAAAAGCAGCTCTCGAAGCTATAGAGCACGGGGATGATCCATGGGGGTCTGCCGCTGACTCCGATAACGGCAACACCGACGCCGGCAACGCCGCAGACAATGCGGCCCTCGATGAGACCTGGTCACGCTATCGATTCGGGCCATCCTTCGTGAAGGCCGTGCTGCGCGGCGAAGCTCCCCGAGCAGTATGGCAGATCGCGCCGGGGGACGAGTGGCCCATGCGCATTGCTCAACTGGCAGCACAAACCGCTCGCGGTGGGGGCGGAGTTCTCATCATCGTTCCTGATCAGCGAACCATTAACCGCCTCTCTCATGTTCTCAAAGAGGTGCTCAGTTCCCGCCAGTGGACACAATTAACCGCGAGCCTGGGCCGCCACGCCCGTTACCGTCGATTTATCGACATCCTTCACGGGGTCAATCGGGTGGTGGTCGGCACACGAGGAGCCGCGTTCGCTCCCGTCAAAGATCTGTCCCTCATCGTTATTCTCGACGACGGCGACGACAACCTCGTCGACCCGCGAGCCCCCTACGTCCACGCCCGTGAAGTTTTGACGCTACGGGCGAGTATTGAGAAAGCAGCGATGATAGTGGGGAGCGTCGGGCGAACAGCGGAAGCCCAACTCCTCGTCGAATCCGGGTGGGCGCACAATTTAGTGTCGTCACGGGAGGCTATCCGTGCCGCCATGCCCCGTATTCGAGCCATCGGCGACACCGACTTTGAGCTGGCAAAAGACCCGGCGGCGAAACGTGCCCGAATTCCGCATGTTGCCTTTGAGGCGATACGGTCCAGCCATCGCCGCGGCCGTTCCGCGCTCATCCATGTGCCTCGAAAAGGCTATGTTCCGACTCTGGCATGCCAACGCTGCGGCGAGCCAGCGCGGTGCCGGTACTGTAACGGGCCACTAGGTCTGCCAGGCCAGACAGCACAAGGAACTGCTGTGTCTCCTGCTGGTGAACAAGCATCGGATGCGGGCTATCCAACGTGTCGCTGGTGCGGGCGGCCTGATCCGTCTTTTCGCTGTGACAATTGCGGTTCGACGAGGATCCGCGCAGTGGTCGTCGGGGCAGATCGTACCGCTGAAGAATTGGGGCGCTCATTCCCCGGTATCCCCGTCGTCGTCAGTACGGGCGACAAAATCATCCCATCTATCCCGGACGAACCGAGCCTCGTGATTGCTACGCCAGGCTCTGCTCCTATCGCCGAGGACAAGAAATTCGGGGCCGCCGTCATTTTGGATACGTGGTCGGAGTTGAAGCGTGAAGATGTTCGTGCTCATGAAGAAGCGCTCACATCCTGGCTCGATGTCGCGTCCTTGGTCGAGTCGCATAACGACGGGGGAGAAGTCGTTGTGGTTGCTGATGCGCAGACGACGGTGGTTCAGTCATTGATCCGGTGGGACCCCGTCGGTGCTGCCGCTGTCGAGCTGGAGCACCGACGGGAAGCTGGGTTTTCGCCTGCCGTGCATATGGCGGCCATCGATGGAACAGAGCACGATATTTCGCAATTCAGGCGTCTTATTGATGTCCCCCGAGATTCCCAGTTTCTCGGGCCGGTTCCGTTGCCACCGGGAATAGATCCTCCCGCTAACACACCAGCCCAAGACTGTCTTCGGCTTCTCATTCGAGCGAATATGAGCCATGGACCGCTAGCCTTGGGTTCAGCGTTGCGTGCTGCACGAATTAAAGCCGCCGTGAATAAGGTGGACTTAGCCATTCGGGTGATCGTGGACCCCATTCACATCGGCTAAACTATGACCGCGTTTGTGTCGCTGGTGAGTGGCATCATTCACACATGCTTACTGTTGTGAGCCATCTTCACCGCATAGTCGTTCATCGCGTCGTTAATTATCGTTAATCGCCGCCGTTGGGAGTGTTGCGTCGTTATGAGTCTTCGTCGTATCCGAATTTTTGGAGACCCCGTATTGACAACACCGGCAGAACCGGTCACCGACTTTGACGAGCCATTGCGGATCCTCGTCGACGACATGATGGAAACCATGGATCACTACCGTGGTGCCGGTCTTGCCGCGAATCAGGTAGGGGTTTTGCGGCGGGTCTTCGTCTATAACTGTGGGGGCAGGCGCGGTCACATCGTTAATCCGGTGTGGGAACACGAGGGCGATGAAACCCAATATGGGCCGGAGGGCTGTCTTTCTGTTCCATCGATCCACGCCGATACTCGACGATGGATGAACGTTTCCGTCACCGGGCAGACTGTCGACGGGGACCCCGTGTCATTTTCGGCCGACGGTATTCTGGCACGCTGCATCCAGCATGAAACCGATCACCTCGACGGGGTGATGTACATGCGCAGGCTGGAGCCAGAGATTCGTAAAGAGACGATGGCGCAAATCCGTACCGCCGAATGGTTCGCACACCCTGAGCTAGCATACCGCGACAAAGATGGAGTGAAGAACTAATGCGCGTTGTTTTTGCAGGAACCCCGACGCCGGCAACGACTGCTTTACAAGCACTGCTTGATTCACATCACGACGTCGTTGCCGTCTTAACGCGTCCCGATGCTCCTCGGGGTCGTGGCCGTCGGCTCTATCCCAGCCCTGTTGCTGAGCTCGCCGAAGCGCACGACATCCCTGTCATTAAGACTTCCACGTTAAAAGACGCGTCGGTTATTGATTCCCTCGCGGAATACAAGCCGGACTGCATACCCGTCGTCGCTTATGGTGCTTTAGTGCCTCCAAACGTACTCACGCTACCTCGGTGGGGATGGGTCAACCTGCACTTTTCGCTGTTACCTCGTTGGCGAGGTGCAGCTCCTGTGCAGCGCGCCATTGAAGCGGGGGACAAGGAAACAGGCGTGACCGTCTTCCGCATTGAGGAAGGGCTGGACACGGGCGACATATTTGCGTCGGCACCCGCCGACATCCGTGACGATGACACTGCCGGTTCACTCATGGAACGGCTGACCAATCAGGGTGCCCAGGTTCTCGTCGACACTCTGGACGCTATCGAGAATGGATCGGCAACACCGACACCGCAAAGTGACGACGGTGCGACCTATGCCAAGAAGATTTCCACTGAGGACACGCGCATCGACTGGAATAAGCCAGCATTGACGGTCGACCAGGTAATCCGTGCGGTCACACCTGATCCCGGAGCATGGACACTGCTTGGGGACGACCGAATCCGCGTCGGAGCCGTACGACCTACTACCGATCCACGGGACCCTATCGAAAAGTCGCTGTCTTTAGCGCCCGGAGAGATTGCGTGGAAAAAGAACCGCGTGTGGGTGGGAACCGCGGATTATCCTGTGCAACTCGGCTCTGTCCAGGCGCCAGGTAAAAAGATGATGGAGGCCGGAGCGTGGGTGAGAGGCGCGCACCTTGCCAATGGCCTCGACAAAGATAAGTCGGCTCAGAATAATTCAGCTCAGAGCAATCCAGCAGAACGAGCTGAATCGTACGATGACACACTGCATGAAGGGACGCGTTTTCAATGAGTGGAGGATTTCGTTCGCGCAGTGAATCAGCGCGTCACCTCGAGTCTGATGCCAAGGGGGCGAAGCAGACACCGTCGGATAGGGGAGCGTCGCACTCGGATAGGCAAGGGCAACAGCAACGGCGAAACCGCCAGCGCAACGACAATAACAAGCGCCACCAGAATCAACGTGCTTCGTCAGGTGGGAATAAGCCAAACAGAAAACCTGCGCGTGAGCATCATCGAGATGTACCACGCTATGTGGCGTGGCAAGCACTCTTCCGTGTCGACACCGAAAACGCTTTCGGCAACATTATTCTTCCGTCGCTGATGAAGGAATACGGCCTGTCGGGCCGGGATGCTGCATTCACTACCGAGTTGGGTTACGGGTCACTGCGAGCTCAAGGGCTCGTGGATGCAGTGATCGGTGAGTGTTCGAGCCGCCCCCTTGAGGCCATCGATCCCGCCGTCATTGCGGTGCTCCGCCTGGGCACGTACCAGCTTTTGCGTATGCGCGTCGGCAACCACGCTGCAGTCAATACGTCGGTGGATTTATGCCAGGAAGTCGATAAACCGAAAGCTAAGGGATTCGTTAATGCTGTTCTCCACTCCGTCGCGCAGCGAACAGAACCGGAATGGATAGATCACCTCACTAAAAATGCGGATCCGTTTGAACGCATGGCGCTGGCAACAGCTCACCCCGAGTGGATCGTCAAAGTATTCCGCGATTCGCTGGGTGACTACGCCATTTCCGAATTATCAGACGCGTTAATTGCCGACGATGCACGGCCGCGTGTCCACCTCGTCGCCCGTCCCGGCGAGATCACTGCTGAAGAGTTGGCCCTCGTCACAGGTGGTGAGCAGACGTCATATTCGCCCTACGGCGTGGTTCTCGAGGAGGGCGATCCCGGCGCCATCCCCGCTGTTCGTGAGGGCATGGCTGCGGTGCAGGATGAGGGGTCCCAGCTGATCGCCCGTGCTGCCGCCGAGGCACCTCTTGAAGGAGAGGAGACAGGTCAGTGGCTTGATCTTTGCGCAGGTCCGGGCGGAAAAACTGCATTGATGGCTTGCCTTGCGCGCATTGATGGTGCCCACGTTGATGCGGTCGAACCTGTTCCTCACCGGGCGCGGTTGGTCGAAAAAACAACCTCTGGTCTTCCCGTGACAGTCCATACAGTTGATGGGCGACAGTCTGGCCTCGACGCGCATTATGATCGCACGCTGGTTGATGCTCCATGTACAGGACTCGGGGCGCTCCGACGTCGGCCCGAAGCGCGTTGGCGAAAGTCCCCGGACGACGTCCCCGGGCTCGTTTCGTTGCAACGAGAGCTGCTAGCTGCGGGGGCTGAACTTACTCGACCCGGTGGAATAGTGGTGTACTCAACGTGCTCGCCTCACCTCGAAGAGACCGTCAAGATTGTGGACTGGGCAGAAAAGAATTGCCCACTTCAACCTTTGGATACCGTCGACTATATGTGCGGAATGCAACACTGCCGCGCTGGCGAGAATGCTGTCCAAATGTGGCCTCACCGCCACGGAACGGACGCGATGTTCGTTCAAATTTTCCGCCGGAGTGCGACGCCAGAGCGGTAACATGTTGCCATGACATCACGACTGGAACCATCCGCTGGGGTATCCACACAGGCCACCCCACTTATCGCCCCATCGATCCTTTCAGCAGACTTCGCCCACCTCGCACGGGACCTTGACGCGGTTTCCCACGCTGACTGGATCCATGTCGATGTGATGGATGGTCATTTCGTGCCGAATCTCAGTTTCGGATTGCCCATTGCACAGGCCGTTGCGCGGGAAACTCAACTCCCTCTGGATTGCCATCTGATGATTGACGATCCCGAACGATGGGCTCCCGACTACGCCGATTTCTATTCCGTCACTTTCCACGTCGAAGCGGTCGATAATATCGACGCCGCTATCGCGCTGGCACGAACATTGCGGGCGGCAGGTACTCGCGCCGGGATCAGTATTAAGCCGAAAACACCAGTTGACGAGGTTCTCGCGCACCTCGAGGAGTTCGACATGATTCTCGTCATGTCGGTGGAGCCCGGGTTCGGCGGCCAAAAATTTATGCCCGAGGTTCTCGACAAAGTACGCGCCCTGCGTGAACGCGCAGATCAGATATGGGGGAAGGAAACGAGCGACGATAGTCCGGACGGTCGCTGTCTCATCGAAATAGACGGTGGAATTTCCGCCGACACTATTGCTAGCGCCGCCGAAGCCGGTGTTGATGTTTTCGTGGCTGGATCGGCGGTGTATAAAGCCGATTCCCCCAACGCTGCCATTGATGAACTTCGTGAGAATGCGCGGGCGGGGTATTCGTCGGCGGGCCATGGAACTCAAAATTCCGGCGGGCTTCAAGACTAATGCACGAGTCGACGCTATCCCGCGGTGAGATGATCGGCCGACATCCGGTGAGCGTTATCGAGCACGCCATGGATCGGGCTGTCGAGCTCGGGTGGGAAGCCAAGGGAACGACCAGCCCAAATCCGCCGGTAGGAGCAGTCATTATTGATGCCGACGGGCGAATTGTTGGCCAAGGACACACACAACCGGCGGGTGGTCCGCATGCGGAGGTCATGGCGGTCCGCGATGCCGGCGATGCGGCAGCCGGTGCTACAGCCGTCGTCACCCTGGAACCGTGTGCTCACACCGGCCGGACTGGCCCCTGTACTGACGTGCTCCTTGCCGCGGGGATATCTACCGTCGTGTATGCGGTGTCAGACCCGACCCCGATCGCTCATGGCGGGCATGAGGTATTAGCCGAGGCGGGTCTCACTGTCATTGGTGGCATTCGTGCTGATGAGGTGCGTCGCGGCGCGCTACGTTCCTGGCTGCATCGGGTTGATACTGACCGGGCAATGGTCACTCTAAAAGTTGCTGCCACCTTGGATGGCCGAGTCGCCGCGCCTGATGGAACATCACAATGGATCACCTCTGCTGACGCTCGAAACTATGTTCATCGCGACCGCGCTACCCGCGATGCGCTGATCGTCGGAACGGGGACCGTGATAGCCGATAACCCGCGTCTGACGGCTCGGAAACCGGACGGGACTCTCTATGCACATCAGCCGGATCACGTGATCATTGGTTCTCGACCGGTTCCAAAGGAAGCGAAGATATTCGCGTACGCACGGTCGCGGCACTTTGATACCCACGATCTATCCCAAGTCATTCAGGAGCTAACCCAGCAGGGGTACGTCGATCTCCTCATTGAAGGCGGGCCGACGTTGGCCTCCGCTGCGCTCGAGCAGGGGGTTGTAGACCACATTCACTGGTATGTCGCGCCGAGCATTCTTGGTTCCGGACTGCCCGCGATTCAGATTCCTCACGTATCAACGCTCACCGACAGACGTGACTTCACCATTGAACACATCACGCAGCTCGGTCCTGATCTCCTCGTCGACGCTCACCGACAGGCTGAGCCGTCGTCAGAGTGAATGACCGGCAGGCGGAATCGCCCTGAGCATTATCGGAATGCTTAAGCACCGAACGACAGACACAGAAAGATAGAATGGCAATCGTGTTTACTGGCATCGTTGAAGCTCTTGGAACAGTCGTCGCTATTGATCGGGGAGCGGAATCGCCCTCAGATCAGGCTGAGGCGTCGTCGTCGAACAAAGAACGAGATACCCCCGATTTCATCAGGATTACTGTTGACGCACCAGGAGTCACCGATACCCTCTCTAAGGGCGATTCGCTCGCAGTCAATGGCGTGTGCTTGACCGACGCCGGTCATGAGGGAACAGCGGTGATCATGGACGTTATGGGCGAAACGCTTGATCGCACAACGTTGGGCGATATTTGCCCCGGTGACCAGGTCAACCTTGAACGGGCAGTCCAACCATCACAGCGTCTCGGGGGACATATAGTTCAAGGCCACGTCGATGGAACAGCCCGGTTACTCTCACGAGATCCTCACGATAAATGGGAGATCTTCCGCTTTAGTCTCCCGTCGAATTTAGCTCGATATGTTGTTGAAAAGGGATCGATCGCGGTCAGCGGAACATCGCTCACTGTCTCCGCGGTGGCACCTCCCGATACTGCCGACCCGTGGTTTGAGGTCTCATTAATTCCTACCACCATGCGGGACACGATCCTCGGCTCGCTCGCAGTGGATGCCCCGGTCAATATCGAGGTCGATATTGTCGCCAAATACATCGAACGCAATGCCAATGTCAGTGGTTATCTCCACGCGGTGACCGACCCAGCAGCTCAGCAGTCGAAATAATAGAAGACGGAAACAAGAGAAGACGATGGAACAGCACGCCGTGACTACACACCACACCGATCTCGCAGAACCCCAGAGCCACTCCCACGATCAACGCTCTGACCCTCAGGATTCGCATACGTATCGCGGAAATATCCAGCTCAACACCATTGACGAGGCTATCCGCGACATTGCAGCAGGCAAGCCGGTGATCGTCGTCGATGACGAGGATCGCGAAAACGAAGGCGATATGATCATCGCCGCCGATCGTATTACCGCGACGTCGCTCGCATTCATGGTGCGATATTCGTCGGGGTATGTGTGCGTCGGCATGACTGATGAAGACGCTGACCGGTGCTATCTCCCGCCCATGGTGACGCGAAACCAAGACAAGAAAAGCACAGCTTATACAGTTACTGTCGACGCGGCAGAAGGCGGAACCACTGGTATTTCAGCCACTGATCGCGCGCATACCATTCGGCTACTGGCGTCTCCCGATTCCGGCCCCGCGAATTTCACACGACCCGGCCATGTGGTCCCTCTTCGAGCTCGGCCGGGAGGAGTCCTTGTTCGCGCCGGGCATACCGAGGCTGCCGTCGACCTCGCCCGCCTCGCTCACCTCAATCCTGCCGGTGCGCTCTGTGAAATAGTGAGCGAAGAGGATCCCACTTCCATGGCACGGGGACCCGAGTTACGTCGGTTTGCCGACGAACATTCGCTCACGATGATCTCCATCGACCAGCTCATCGCTTACCGACGGAACACGGAGCAGCTTGTTGAGCGTGTCGTAGAAACCACGCTTCCGACGTCGTATGGTCGTTTTACCGCCATCGGATATAGGAGCGTCATCGATGGACTCGAGCACGTAGCCCTCGTCGTCGGTGATCCCTCTGATAACGGTGGGGAAGATGTCCTCGTGAGAGTTCACTCCGAATGCCTCACCGGTGATGTTTTTGGTTCGCGCCGGTGTGATTGCGGCGATCAGCTCCATCAAGCAATGGAAGAGGTGTATAAGGAGGGACGCGGCGTCGTCCTGTATATGCGTGGTCACGAGGGCCGGGGCATTGGTCTTCTGAACAAGCTGCAGGCCTATAAGCTGCAAGATGACGGTTACGACACCGTTGACGCCAATATTGAACTGGGTAAGCCGGCTGATGCGCGTGAATACGGGACAGGCTCCGCCATACTCTCTGATCTCGGCGTTAAGTCCATGATTCTTTTGTCCAATAATCCGACGAAACGAGCAGGGCTGAAGGGGCATGGCTTACGAATCAGCGGACGTCGAAGTATTGAGGTCAATGTGTACCCGGAAAACCTCAATTATCTTCGCACTAAGCGCGACAAGATGGGCCACGATTTGCCTAGTTTGAATGCCTGGGAGGCCGCTCATACGCCGGGTCACGCCGGAACCGTCTAACAACCCGCCGGAATAAAGGCGCATCGGTTTTTACATCCATCTCCGTGCCGTGAACGCGAACAAAGCTCGCGTCACCGCATGTCACTCCCGCACATACCACCGAAAGGAATAACTCATGAGTGGCGAGGGAAGCCCCACCATCACCATCAAACCCGGATCTGCACACGGACTCCGTGTCGCCATCGTTGTCTCGGAATGGAATCGAGACATTACCAATGAATTAGCATCTCAGGCACGACAAGCAGGGGAGACAGCCGGGGCAGAGGTCACCGTCATTCCGGTCGTCGGTGCGCTCGAGATCCCCGTCGTCGTCAAGAAAGCCACCAAAACGCACGACGCTGTCGTCGCCTTGGGCTGTGTCATCCAAGGCGGAACGCCTCACTTTGATCACGTGTGTAATGCGGTGACATATGGATTGACGAAAATTGCCGTGGAGACAGAAACACCCGTCGGAAATGGCGTTCTTACCTGCAACACCCACGAACAAGCCGTCGACAGAGCTGGTGGACCGTCGGCCCATGAAAATAAGGGCGCTGAGGCCATGATCGCTGCCATTCATACTGCTCAAACACTACAAAGCATGGCCACGGATTGAAAATGGATTAAAAGAGTAACCCTGCAGTGTTCTGACTACAGAGGCAGCATCCACGAACAGCATCCACGCCGAGCACTAATTCGGTAACAGTGAAGAAAAAAGGTAGGGTCGGAGCCGTGAGTAATGGTGTGAGCGAAACGAACATGTCTGAGGACTACCTCGCATATGACACGCCCACCACGAGCACCGCACCATGGGAACTCGTAGTGACGTCCACAAAACTAAAGCAGTGGACCTGGGCCGGCGTCGTTGTCATCATGGCCATTCACATCTTCATGGCCCTGGTCGTCCGTCTCGGTTACACAGGTGCGGCGGTGACCACTGTGGATCAATGGTCTTTTATCGGGATCGGCATTATCTTTTCGAGCATATGGATGCTGGGGCTACGCCCGCGGGTCCGCGTGAATAAAGACGGCGTCGAGGTACGTAATTTCCTCAACCCCCAGTTTTATCCGTGGGAGATCGTGCACGGTTTAAGCTTTCCGAAAAACTCACGCACTGCACGGCTAGAACTCCCTGATTTCGAGTTCGTGTCCATGTGGGCTTTCCAAGCTGCCGACGGTAATCGAGTTGTCGATGCCGTGAACAATTTCCGCTTACTAGAAGACGCCTACCTTCCGGAGGACTAGCCGGTTGCCAATCCCGCCACATATCGCCCGGCGGCAGGGACCATTCCCACCGAGCCGGGAGTATATACATTCCGGGATCCAGAAGACCGCGTGTTATACGTCGGAAAAGCAAAGAATCTTCGGGCTCGGTTATCTAACTACTTCCAGACACCCGAACATCTCCACCCACGAACGCGCCAAATGGTGTTTGCCGCGTCCCAAGTTCGGTGGACAGTGGTGGCGTCGGAAGATGAAGCTCTCAACCTCGAATACACCTGGATCAAGCGGTTTAACCCGCGATACAACGTGGTCTTCCGGGACGACAAGAGCTACCCGATGCTCGCGGTGTCTCAATGGGAGCGAATCCCCCGTGCCTGGGTCTACCGGGGACCTCGCCGGAAAGGCGTGCGGTATTTCGGTCCTTTCCCCAAAGTATGGGCTGTCCGGGAATCCCTCGAATCACTCACTCAAGTTTTCCCTGTGCGGACCTGCTCAAAAGGCGTGTACCACCGCCACGAGCTCCTGGGGCGGCCCTGTCTTCTGGGCTACATCGACAAATGTTCTGCACCGTGCATTGGGCGCATCTCTGAGGGAGACCACCGGAAGCTAATTACGGGCTTATGCTCTGTTTTTGCAGGGAATTCCCGTGACATCATTAAGAGCCTGACGGCCGATATGGAAGCGGCAGCTACGGAACTTAATTTCGAGAGAGCCGCCCATCTTCGCGACGACATTGAAGCGATAAAAGCTGTGTCGGAAAAGCAAGCCATTGTGCTCCCCGAGGACACAGATACCGATCTAATCGGAGTGTCCGCAGATGAACTAGAAGCCGCTGTCCAGATTTTCACTGTTCGACGGGGGCGAATCCACGGGCAGCGTGCCTGGGTCGTGGAGCGCAGCGGGGATTCGGAGGATTCCATCGGTGCGCTCATTCGTGAGTTTTTGCTGCAGTACTACAGCGATGAAGTCGAGCGCGCTCAGGAGACCGCAGAAGAGACGACAGCCGTTGAGGGCTCCAGGGTTCTCGATGACGTTCGACAACCGGTACCGCGTGAGGTCCTGGTTATGGAGGAGCCCGAGGACATCACGCAGATCGGTGAGTATTTGTCGGGACTGAGGGGTGCGCACGTTGACATTCGGGTTCCTCAACGTGGCGATAAACGGGCCCTCATGGACACCGTCGTTCGTAATGCAGCAGAGTCCCTCCACCAGCACAAACTGCGTCGAACCGGGGACCTCACAGCCCGCAGCGCCGCCATCGAAGCAATCCAAGAAAACTTGGGCATGGCAGAGCCGCCGCTTCGCATCGAGTGCACCGATATTTCCCACCTCCAGGGCACCGACGTCGTGGCTTCCCTGGTCGTTTTTGAGGATGGGGCCCCGAAGAAATCGGATTACCGCCGCTACAAGATTAAGGAAGCAGCAGGGGAGGGGCATTCCGACGATGTTGCAAGTATTAAAGAAGTAGTTCGCAGACGATTTTTGCGGTACAAGAAGGGTTCCACAGAAGTTCCCGACGACGGTGCCGTGGCGGATAGCATCGCGGCTGAGGAAAGCAAGCTGGCTCCGTCTGAGATGGCTGAGGTGAACACCAATGCTGACCTGGCCGATCCGTCGGCGGCGAAGCGTTTTGCGTATTCTCCTCAGCTCTTCGTGGTCGACGGTGGCGCACCTCAGGTTAATGCTGCTCAAGAGGTGTTAGATGAGTTGGGAATTACCGATGTCACGTTGTGCGGTATTGCGAAACGCCTCGAGGAAGTGTGGCTACCACACGAGGAATTTCCGGTGATTTTGCCGCGTCGTTCCGAGGGCTTGTACCTCTTCCAAAATATCCGTGATGAGGCACACCGCGTGGCAATTACGTATCAGCGGTCGCGACGGACGGGACGTCTGCGCCAATCAGAACTGGATAACATCGCCGGACTGGGTGAAAAACGGAAGGCTGATTTATTAAAAACATTCGGCAGTGTGGCCCAGATTAAAAAAGCGAGTATTGATGATCTGACAACTGCTAATGGCATCGGTCCCGCACTTGCTGCCTTGGTGTATGAGGGCCTCCACGGAAAGTCGGATCAGGATTCTGACGGGCCGACTAGTGTCTCAGAAGATCCTGCCCCGAAAAATAGGAACCAAAACAAGTAAAGTAATGAGTATGCCTGACTCTGCGCGTTCTTCGAGTACAGCTGCCACGGATATCAACCCAGCACAAGGGATCTCTCCTGAGGACCAAAGTCCACACCATGTGGCCGAAAATTCGCTGGTCCTCATCACTGGCATGTCTGGGGGAGGCCGGCAATCCGCAGCGAACGTCCTAGAGGAAATGGGATGGTATGTTGCCGATAATCTGCCGCCGGAGCTCATCATGCGCATGGTTGAGCTCTCGTTCTCTCCTGACTCGCCGATCGAGCGGTTGGCGATCGTCACAGATGTGCGGTCGCGCGACTTTGCAGGGTCACTCGGGGACGTGCTGTCGTCGTTAGAAGAAGATGGCCGACGGCCGATCATCATGTTCTTAGACGCGGACGATGAGACGCTCATTAAGCGGTTCGATACAGTCCGCCGCAAGCATCCGCTCCAGGGCACCGATACGCTTCACATGGGGATTGCGCGTGAGCGTGAAGTGTTGGAGGACATTCGTGATCAAGCCGACATAGTCATTGATACGACCAATTTTTCCGTTCACGACCTGCGTCGAGAAATTGAACGTTGTTTCGATGCGCTCGACTCCAATGTCCAGCATGTCACTATTCAGTCGTTCGGTTTTAAGCACGGGATTCCTCGAGATGCCGATATCGTTCTGGACGTTCGTTTCCTCCCCAACCCGTATTGGGTTCCTCATCTGCGGGAATTCCGGGGAACCGATCATGAAGTCGCTGATTATGTCCTCAGCCATGAAAATGTTGACCGTTTCATTAATTCCTTTGTGGACATGTTTAACGTTATGCAGGAAGGCTACAAACAAGAGGGGAAAAGCTTTACGACGGTGGCTATCGGATGCACCGGCGGCCACCACCGTAGTGTTGCCGTAGCCGAGGAGATTGCTCGACGCTTACGTGCTCAAGGTGACGATGTCACCGTGACCCACCGCGACTTTGACCGTGACTAGGCCGCTCTGGCACTAGCCGTTGATGTCATAAAACCGAGTAATCATTATTGGAATTGAGTTTGTATGAATACTGCTTCTCCTCAAACATCGATGAGCGAAGACCCCTTGACTCACGCTAATAACGACAAGTCCTCTCACGACGACTCCTCTGCGGGAATCCCTCCGACGCAGCTATCTCATATCGATCGGATGGCGTGTTTAGGTGGCGGACACGGACTCTTCGCGACGCTCCGAGCAGCGCGTACCTTGTCTGATGATGTCTCGGCAATCGTCACTGTGGCAGATGATGGTGGGTCGTCAGGACGTCTGCGTAAGGAGTTCAACTCAATCCCGCCGGGCGATTTGCGAATGGCGTTAGCCGCGTTAGCAGCCGATGATCCCGAGGGCCGCTTGTGGGAAAGCGTCCTTCAGCACCGGTTTGGTGGACGCGGCGCTTTGGCCGGCCATGCGGTCGGAAACCTCATTATTCAAGGTCTCATTGACGTGATGGGGGATGAGGTTGAGGCATTAGCTGAGGTAGCGAAGCTCATGCGCATCCGTGGTCGTGTGCTTCCCATGAGTCCAGAGCCCCTGGATATTGAGGCTGAAGTCGCTGGGCTGGAGGATGATCCTCGGGTGGTTTCTCCGGTGCGCGGCCAGGTCGCCGTGGCGACAACACCGGGCCAGGTCCGACGCGTGAAGTTAATTCCCGAGAATCCGCCGAGCAGTGCCGCTGTCATCGACGCGATCATGAACGCCGACGTGGTGACCTTAGGCCCGGGATCCTGGTTTTCGTCTGTGGTTCCTCACATTTTGGTTCCCGACGTTGTGAAAGCCCTCCAGGAGACTCAAGCCCATAAGGTTGTCGTCGTTAATCTCGTTGCAGAGCCAGGGGAGACCCCGGGCTTCACCGTTGAACGACACCTCCACATGCTTCAGCAGCATTGTCAGGATCTTTCGCTCGATACCGTGATTGTCGACGAGCATTCGGTGACGGGGACACGAGAGCGCATGCATCTGAGCCGCGCTGCCGCGAATTTCGGCGCTGAGCTGACCATTGGCGACGTCCGCCATGATGATGAACAAGGGCGGTGGCTGAGCACCCATTCTCCGAGGAAGTTGGCCCGCGTGCTGTCTGAGGTGTATTCGGCAGCTCAGGAACAAAAATCGGTAAGGAGAACCAAATAGCGTGGGTTTAACAGCCGATATTAAAGCCGAAATCGCCGGTACCACGGCCACTGCGTCTAATGCTCGACGCTCCGAAGTCGGCGCGATGATCCGCTTCGCTGGCAAGCTTCGACTGGGCGACAATAACCCTGGTCGGTCGCCGGAGTCATTGGTGGTTTCGTTGGACGTCGATTCGTCCGACGTCGCAGAGCGGGCGCGTCAACACGTTGTCGATCTGTATGACATTCACGCTGTTGTGTCGGACCGCACGCAATCATCCAAGAAGCCGGTGTTTGAGGTTGAGTGGAATCGTCGGGGCGAGGGGCTAGAAGTTGCGCGGCGCCTTGGTCTTTTGGATCGGGCTGGCCGTCCTGTCCGGGGGCTTCCGCCGCGAATTGTTCACGGCACAGCTGTCGATTGCGAAGCAGCGTGGCGTGGGGCGTTCTTGGTTCGAGGATCGGTGACAGAGCCGGGCCGGTCGTCGGCCCTCGAGGTGATCGCTCCACAAACCGCGGCGGCCATCGGTTTGATTGGTTGTGCACGTCGACTAGGTATTGCCGCGAAGAACCGTGAAGTCCGTGGGGCAGAGCGTGTTCAGGTTCGCGAGGGCGACGCTATTGGAGCGCTGTTGAGTCGGATGGGGGCTCATCGCACACGGATCGAATGGGACGAGCAGCGCAAACGTCGTGAGGCCCATACCTCGACGAATCGGTTGGCGAATTTCGACGACGCCAATTTACGACGCTCGGCTCGTGCTGCTGCCGCTGCCGCGGCCCGTGTTGAGCGTGCCACTGAGCTTCTGGGCGATGATATTCCGGAGCACCTTGCAGCTGCCGGGCGGTTGCGCACAGAGCATCGTCACTCGTCGCTTGAAGAACTCGGTGAGCTGGCCGATCCTCCGATCAGTAAGGACGCCATTGCGGGACGGATTCGACGTCTACTGTCACTGGCGGATAGACGAGCAGCTGAATTAGGAGTTCCCGATACTTTTTCTGCCGTCACCAGTGACCTTTTTGATGAGGATTAGCCGCGTCACTGGCCCTTTTGTGCGGCTAGAGCTCCGTCACTGAGTACCAAATGTGCGTTCATGCCCGTTTCGTGGGAACCAATGTCCGTTTATGCAAAAGTGTTGTTTGTCTCATTCTGCTCTGACTGCTGCATATATCTCAGTTCAGCTGTAAAGTAGTCAGTGCAAGGACGGAAAGGCTATACGAAGATCGCCTGATTACGTCCTTAACCTAGACAGCTACATAGCTAAGGAGAATTACCGTGACCGTTCGTGTCGGTATTAATGGGTTTGGTCGTATTGGCCGTAACTTCTACCGCGCTATCCGTGAGCAGGGTGCAGACATCGAGGTTGTTGGTGTCAACGACCTGACCGATAACCACACCCTGTCCCTGCTTCTGAAGCACGACTCCATCATGGGGCCACTGGACGCGAAGGTCGAGTACGATGACGAGTCCATCACCGTTGATGGCCACCGCATCGCGGTTTCCGCGGAGCGGGACCCGAAGAACCTCGACTGGGGCAAGCTAGGCGCCGATATCGTTATCGAGTCAACCGGCTTCTTCACCAAGGGCGAGGCTGCCAAGGCTCACATCGAGGCAGGTGCTAAGAAGGTCATTATTTCGGCTCCTGGTAAGGAAGTCGACGGCACCTTCGTTTACGGTGTCAACCACGAGACCTACACCGACGACATGACCGTCGTCTCGAACGCATCCTGCACCACCAACTGCCTGGCTCCGCTGGCCAAGGCCCTTGACGATGCCTTCGGCATTGAGTCCGGCCTGATGACCACCGTTCACGCCTACACCGGTGACCAGCGCCTGCATGACGCTCCTCACAAGGATCTGCGTCGTGCCCGTGCAGCTGCTCTGAACATCGTTCCGACCACCACCGGTGCTGCTAAGGCCGTCGGCCTGGTTCTTCCAGACCTCAACGGCAAGCTTGATGGCTTCGCTGTTCGCGTGCCGGTACCGACCGGATCGCTCGTTGACCTCACCTTCGTCCCGAAGAAGGACGTCACTGTTGAGGAAGTTAACGCCGCGATGAAGAAGGCTTCCGAGGACGAGAAGCTCAGCGTTGCCTTCGAGTACTCCGACGAGCCGCTGGTTTCCACTGACATCCAGCACAACCCGCACGGCTCGATCTTCGACTCTGAGATGACCCGTGTTCTCGGCAACCAGGTCAAGGTTGTTTCCTGGTACGACAACGAGTGGGGCTACTCCAACCAGCTCGTTCGCATGACCGACTACATCGGACAGCGTCTCTAATCCTCCACTCGCCCGAGTGATCTAGCGGGCCGGGGGCTGTGCCACGGCACGCCGTCGGCCCGTCTTTTTATATATCAATAAAACTAACGAGGAGTTGTTATGGCAGTAAAGAAACTCGCTGATTTGCTCAAGGAAGGTGTCGAGGGCCGTCACGTCCTCGTACGCGCAGACCTCAATGTCCCACTTAAGGATAAGGTCATTACCGACCCCGGTCGCATCGACGCATCGCTCCCAACGATCAAAGCTCTCACTGAAGCAGGAGCGCGTGTGATCGTTGCGGCTCACTTAGGACGGCCGAAGTCACCGCAGGACACTCAATTCTCACTGGCACCTGTTGCTGAGGCCCTGTCCCAGCGCTTAGATCAGTACGTCGCACTGGCATCGGATGTTTCCGGCGAAGACGCCCACGAACGTGCCAACGGCCTCAATGATGGCGATGTCCTGCTCCTTGAAAACGTTCGCTTCGATCCTCGTGAGAAGAGCAAGGACGACGCTGAGCGTGAGGAATTGGCATCTGAACTCGCAGCTCTGACGGGCGATAATGGTGCATTCGTGTCTGACGGCTTCGGAGTTGTCCACCGGAAGCAAGCTTCCGTCTACGACGTTGCGAAGAAGCTGCCGGCCTACGTCGGTTACCTCGTTGAGAAGGAACTTGAGCAGCTCTCGAAGTGTACGGATGATCCTCAGCATCCTTACGCGGTCTGCCTCGGCGGATCGAAGGTTTCCGACAAGCTCGGAGTTATTAAAGCCCTCGCACCGAAAGTTGACACCCTCATTATCGGTGGTGGGATGTGCTACACATTCCTCAAGGCTAAGGGCTACGGCGTCGGAGACTCCCTGCTCGAAGAGTCCATGATCGACGAGTGCAAGAACCTGCTCTCCGAATACTCGGACAAGATCGTCCTGCCGTCAGACATCGTCGTCGGCAAGGAATTTGATGCGAACACCGAGCACAAGACGGTATCTGCCGACGGTATCGAAGACGGCTGGATGGGCCTGGATACTGGCGCAGAGTCGATTAAGACCTTCGGCGAGCGTCTGAACGGGGCCAAGACCATTTTCTGGAACGGCCCAGTGGGTGTGTTCGAGTTCGAAGCATTCGCTAATGGCACCAAGGGGCTCGCGGAGGCCATTGCAGAGGCAACCAAGAACGGAGCATTCTCCGTGATTGGTGGTGGCGATTCCGCTTCAGCCGTCCGCAACCTCGGCTTCGCTGATGAAGCGTTCTCCCACATCTCCACAGGTGGCGGAGCTTCACTGGAGCTCATCGAGGGCAAGACCCTTCCGGGTGTTGCTGTACTCGACCGCTAAGCACTCGGCTGCTAGGCGAATTTCTATTCTCCGGTCGACATCACTGTTGACCCGGGGCTCACCTTTGTACGAAAGGACTGTTCATGGCTCGTAAACCACTTATTGCTGGTAACTGGAAGATGAACCTCAACCACCTTGAGGCCATCTCCGTGGTACAGAAACTCGCTTTTGCACTCCCCAAGGACTACTACGACAAGGTTGATGTCGCGGTCATTCCTCCGTTTACCGACATTCGTTCGGTGCAGACTTTGGTGGATGGGGACAAGCTGCGCGTCACCTATGGTGCTCAAGACATCTCGACACACGATTCCGGTGCGTACACCGGCGAAATCGCTCCGTCGATGCTGTCCAAGTTGGGATGCTCGTGGGTCATCGTGGGCCACTCAGAGCGCCGCGACTACCACTCCGAGACCAACGAGATCGTTGCTGCGAAGGCTAAGAAGGCTCTCGACGCCGGTATGACCCCGATCGTTTGTGTAGGAGAGTCTCTGGACGTTCGCGAGGCAGGCAAGCACGTCTCGTTCGTCGTCGACCAGGTCAAGGAGTCACTTGCCGGGTTGAGCAAGGACGAAATCGCAAAGTCTGTTATCGCTTATGAACCCATCTGGGCGATCGGAACGGGTAAGACCGCATCTGCCTCGGATGCACAGGAAGTGTGCCACGCTATTCGTGGTGCCCTCGCCGAGCTGACAGACGAGGAGACGGCGTCCTCAATCCGTGTCCTGTACGGCGGCTCCATGAAGACGGGCAATGTTTCTGAACTGATTGCTGAGCAGGATATTGACGGTGGACTTGTTGGTGGTGCTTCACTCGATGGTGAAGACTTCGCTAAGCTCTCTGCCCTCGCTGCCGACGGTAGCGTTTAAGACCTCTTCTGCCTACTCGGAGTGATGTAGCTCCGGGGTAGGCGGGTCACGGCGCTAGCGCGGGTGCTAGTTAGTACTCGTGCTGCTACGTGCACTAGAGCGCCGAATGAATGAGCCGGTGTGCTCCTCGTAAATTGTCGACACTCACCCAATCGAGTCCGGCATTGAGGAGCCACCGGCTTACTCGTGCGTGGTTGGCGTAGGGCCATGTTGGGATGCCCCATAACCGGGCCTGCCGTCCTTGCTCGTGCACGGAAGACACGAATTCCCTCACTGCAGCTTCTTCCGAAGCCGCGATAGCTCGGAAACCCCGCCACGCTGAGAAGTGCGTGAAATCAGTACTCACTATGGGCATAAGCCATGTTGGAAGGCAGGCATCTAAATCTTCCGGACGGCCATCGAGGAATACCCGACGATGGTGATCTTTCGTCGGTGGCTGCGTCCACCATTCATCGGCTGCCCTCAGGCTATTTCCGGTCGCAATCAGAGTCAGACGTCGGGGAATATATTTTTCCCCGGTCCATTCACTCAGCACATCCGAGTAGCGGGACGCGATAGCTTCGAGTTGTTTCAACGCAGGAAGCCCGGCCGATTTGATATCAACGTGGACATAAACGGGTTCCTCATTACCTGATTGTGGAGTTGCGGGGGCGTTGCTGGCGTCATTGTTTCCAGTGGGGAAGAGAGGTCCCAGTCGCGCCATAGTGGCGAGTGGTTCGAGATAGTCTCTTTCTAAATCCAAACCCCGGCTTTTTTCTAAAACACTGTGCCCCAGGAGAAATCGCCCGTGGTACAGGGTGGCATCAGCCTCCACTGAGGCAAAGCCGCGGAGGAGCGCCTCGCGGAGAGGGAACCGGTGGGAACTGTCGTTATGCGCATGCACATGGGGGAGACGCTCTGGAAGATCCGCCGGCTTAAGCGGAACCAGGTAGCCGAGAGCAGCCCGCAGCCCAGGCGGAATAAAAGGAAGTGCACCTACCACCCGCTGAAGATGCAACCGACGAATGAGCGCGTCGGCAATGGCGTGTACGGTTACTCCAACCCCCTGAGCTGCAGCATGAAAGTGGTCCGTCAAAGAAAGTAGGCGAGCTCGAGTTCTCACAACCCCTATTATGCCTTCCCCTGTCCGCGAACGAATCTCGTGGGCCTTACGCAACGTAATGTCGCGGCTTCATGTGACACATGGAGTGGGGCACATTCACTCCACGGCGCCAGTACGTTACACTGGTGTGGTTATTAACGGTCGGTGACATTACTTCCTGATTGGAGCACCCACACCAATGCATCTCGCGTTGCAAATCGTTTTGGTTGTGTTTAGCCTGCTCATGGGGCTGTTCGTCCTTTTGCACAAAGGCAAGGGCGGCGGATTGTCCAGCCTTTTTGGTGGCGGAATGCAATCAAATCTTTCAGGATCGACGGTTGCAGAGAAGAACCTCGACCGCATTACCATCGTCTGCGCGATTATCTGGTTAGCTGCAGTGATCGGTTTGAACCTACTTCAGGCATACGGATAATCATGGACGGTTAGCCCTCCACGTTCATTCCGGCCTTCCGAGCATTAGACGGACGTGATCCGGTGGTGGATGAAATCTAGCGACGGCCACAACGCCGCGTAAAAGAGGCCCTATAGCGGATCACGCGAAGGGCCTACTTATTTTTGCCGACGGGCACCGCAATCCTTATTCAGACCGAGTAGAGATGCGCTATCTCAGTCGGCAATTTTTGGTGGCTTATGACGATGGGCTCTGCAGCTGAGATAGGGCTGGCGCGTCGGCGTAGACGGCAGTATCTTCTTGCCCACGTGCGCCCGCAGCTGGCCACATGTCTGCATCGTCCCCGGAGACTGCGTGCCCAAGAGCCTCAGCTTTTCCTTCACCAGCAACGACGAACCACACACGTGTCGATGAATTCAGCGCGCGACGGGTGAGCGATAAACGCGTGGGCGGTGGCTTCGGACAATCAGTTACCGATACAACGGTGTCATCACTTGTCAACTCAGGCGTATGCGGGAACAGGGAGTTAATGTGACCCTCTGTCCCCATTCCTAAGAGGTGGATGTCGAATCCATCAGGAGCGTACGTAGTGATGGTATCTGCGTACGATGCAGCAGCGTCCTTGAGCTCCGCGCCGTCGACGTTTCCGCTGCGGGATCCTTCGGTCTCTCCATACGCACCGTCGGACGATGGGGCAGGGAAGCGATGGAGATTCTCCTGCGGGATATCGATGTTGCTGAACAGAGCCTCTGCTGCCTGTTTGTCATTCCGCTCCGGATGGTCTGCTGGCACCCAGCGCTCATCACCGAAGAACACGTGGACACGGTTCCAGTCAATACCCGCGTTGCCGGCTCCACTATCGATATACAGCTGGTGGAGCACCGCGATACCCGTGCTTCCACCCGTGACCACCAGCCGGGCGTAACCATCCGGGGTAACCCCGGTGGTGTTACTAGCGCCCTCACGTCCCTCCTGAATACTGACTATGACGTTTTCAACATCGCGTGCTGCTCGCATAGCCACTTCTGCTTGATCTGCACACGCGACGATGCGGACATCTGAATCGGAACTAGACTTTTCGCTCATCCATACGCCTTTCTTCTTGCGGTCTATCACACAACGATGGGGTTTATTGCACTGCCGACGACCTATTCACGGTCTGCTTCGACATCACTGTCGTTCGCGTCGTCAGGTGCGTGCGACTCGTCTGAATCGAAAGCATCGACGCGGTGAACTCTGGATAGCCCTCGGAGAGCTTGTGCGTAGATGACATCGGGGTCAAGGTGACGCAACTCTTCCGCGAGGCAGTCAGCTGTTCCGCGTCGTGTGAGGGCAACGCGACTTTCACGGCCTGATCCTTCGCGTGTGATCGTCAGCGTATGTGCGCTAAAGGTGCGGAGGATCAAATCGCCACTATCTCGATGGATTGTCACGCTTTGCACGCCGATAGTGGGGCGCCCTTCGGAATCAAGAGGTACCTTGGGCGAGTCCGTGGATTCACGGGTGACATTCATTCCTAAACGGTCCGCAAGCCATCCGCCGGCTATATCAACGCTCGGGTCTTCCGATGGGCCAGCAATCGTCACTCCACGGATAGGAGAAAACGGAGGCTGATCGAGTGCCGACGCTAAAATTCCACGCCACTGCGTTATACGTGACCAGGCAAGATCAGAGTCGCCGGGCGCATACGACGATCGGCACCTAAAGATTCCGTCCTCAATACTTGATGATAGGGAGTCAGTAATTCGTCGGCCGGCAAGACGCCCGATCGGATCGGTCGCGGGGAACGGGGGGCGGCTGGCCGGCCACCACGCCACAATCGGAGTATCTGGCAACAAAATCGGCATCACAACGCTTGCGAGATGCTGACTAACAGCGCCATATAACTTCATGACGACGACTTCAGCGGCACCAGCGTCGCCTCCCATGCGTATTTCGGCATCAACGCGCCCGCTGGACGTTACGTCATCTGTGGCACTTGACTGCGCGGTGTCCTCGTCGGACGTTCCGGGTTGCGTCGTGGTGGGCATCGCGTCGAGAGCACGCTCAAACTCTTCGAGATTCTCATAGTCTGCAAGCTCAGTCTGCGAATTGCCGTTGTCATCACTATCAGATTGGCTCGCGGTTGAGGAGGAATCATCCGTGAGCAACACGAGAATACGAGACGGATGCTCCTGTGAGGCTTCATTAGCCGCTGTAATAAACGTTTCGTAATCGTCGTTAATTGACGCGACGATGATCAAAGTGAGCACACGGCCGGTCGTGACTTCGCCACCCGACTCACGGACGGTGACGAGGCGTTTAGAGATGTCGCGGGTTGTTGTATTGGGGAGGTTAATGATCATGCGTCGGTTTTCTCATTCCCTGAAAATGTGCGTGTGATGTGAGGACGAGCGGTGATAGTTTTACGGGCGCCGCCAGGTGCGTCCTGACCGCGAAAGCATACGATCAGCACTTTCAGGGCCCCACGTTCCAGCCGGATAATCGTCAGGACGTCCTCGTTCAGCCCAATATTTGACGATGGGATCAAGGATCTTCCACGAGAGCTCCACCTCTTCATTGGTGGGGAAGAGGCTAGCTTCATCCAAGAGAGCATCCAGGATCAAACGCTCATAGGCTTCGGGGGATGCCTCAGTAAACGCTTCCGAGTAGGCGAAGTCCATGTTGACGTCACGAACTTCCATCGCGGAACCGGGAACCTTCGAGCCGAAGCGCATCAGAACTCCCTCGTCGGGTTGCACACGAATAACAACCGCGTTGGGTCCAAGAGCAGTCGTCTCATCAGCGTCGAAAGGAAGATAGGGCGCGTCTTTGAACACCAAAGCGATTTCCGTCACTCGTCGGCCCAATCGCTTGCCAGTCCGTAGATAAAATGGCACGCCCGCCCAGCGTCGAGAATTAATCTCCAATGTGCAGGCCGCGTAGGTTTCAGTTTTCGAGTCTTCGGCAAAACCTTCTTCATCGCGAAGGCCACCGACGAATTCAGAGCCCTGCCATCCTGCGGTGTACTGGCCCCGGGCTGTCGTTTTAGAGAACGGGGGAACGGCACTGGTGGCTCTCAGGACTTTAATCTTTTCAGTCTGCAGATCGCGGGGGGTGAAGGCCAGAGGCTCTTCCATTGCGATTAGCGCGAGAAGCTGGATGAGGTGGTTCTGAATGACGTCTCGTGCAGCGCCGATGCCATCGTAATAACCAGCTCGTCCTCCTAGGCCAATGTCTTCGGCCATGGTGATCTGGACGTGGTCGATGAAGGATGCGCTCCACAGGGGCTCAAACAACTGGTTCGCGAAGCGCAACGCCATAATGTTCTGAACTGTTTCCTTGCCCAGGTAATGGTCGATACGGAAAACTGAGCGTTCAGGGAAAACGCTGTTGACAATGCGGTTCAGCTCTCGGGCTGATTCCTCATCATGACCAAACGGTTTCTCAATAACCACACGACGCCAACCACCAGCGCTATCTTTAGCCAGGCCTGAGCGTTGAAGTTGGTGACACACGTTCGGGAAATAGGCAGGAGGAACAGAGAGATAAAAGGCCCAGTTCCCGGCGGTGCCACGCGTATGGTCGATCTCCGCCAGAGTCTCGGCCAACGCATCGAAGCACTCATCTTGGTCAAATGTGCCTTTGACAAAGATCAGCCCCTCGGCCAGTCGCTCCCATACCGATCGCCTGAAGGGAGTACGAGATCCCGCGCGAACGTCGTCGTACACCTTTTTAATGAAATCTTCTTTGGTCCAGCCACGACGGCCATATCCCACAAGGGTGAATCCCGCAGGGAGCAGGCCGCGGTTGGCAAGGTCATATACCGCGGGGAGAAGTTTCTTTCGTGCTAGATCGCCCGTGACACCGAAAATAACGAGCCCACATGGTCCCGCGATCCTGGGCATCCTCTTATCCCTGGGATCGCGGAGCGGATTAGCCCAGTCGTCGGGAAAAGCGCTATTGTCCAGCAGATTCTCATTAGACTCCACTGTTACCCGGTTGAGCTGTTCTTCGGCGGATGGCTCCTGATGAGCCGCAGCATGACCTTGGTTCACGTCGTTCTCGGTTTCTCCTTCTGGGGTGTAGGTCTGCCGGTGCGACGCGGCGGCCGCGTTGGGATTATTCACGGTCGATTGTCCATGCCTTTCTCATCAGGTCCTTGGTTGACCCCGACTCGGCAGTGTCACCATGCTGGGGGAGCAACAGCTACTTCCGGTAAACAACTCGCTGAGTGGTTAGCTGGATAAGCGGGAATCAATATTGGCGATCAATTCATTCCAACTATCCACAAATTTAGCGACGCCGTCATCCTCAAGCACATTCACCACGTCAGCGAAATCAATGCCCAATGATTCGAGAGCGTCAAAGTATGCTCGGGCGTCATCTCCTGTGCCCGTGAGCGCATCTCCATGAACGCCACCGTTGGACTGAAGAGCGTCCAGAGTCACCTCCGGCATGGTGTTGACGGTGCAAGCACCAGCAAGTTCGGTGACATACAACGTGGGCGTGTAATCAGGGTTCTTGACGCTGGTCGACGCCCATAGCGGTCGCTGCACGTTAGCTCCGGCACTTGCAAGTTTGTGCCAACGCTCAGCTTCTGAGGAAAGATCACCGTTATTGGCAGCAGCGCTGCTCTCAGCGTCCTCGTCCCCAAAAACCCGGCAGAACGCTTCATAAGCGAGCTGCGCGTTATGGATACCCGCCATTCCCTTGAGGGTCTCTACATCTCGGGATGCGGATGGGACGATATCAGCAAGTTTATGGTCGACGGCACCATCAACCCGAGAGACGAAGAAACTAGCTACGGAATGAATAGAGGATAGGTCCTTGCCCGACGAGTGGGCGCGTTCAAGACCATCGATGAAAGCCTTGATCACGTCTTTGTATCTCTCCACTGAGAAGATAAGGGTGACATTCACGCTAATTCCTGCGGCGATAGTATCCGTAATCGCTGGTAAAGCTTGTTTTGTCGCAGGAATCTTGATCATCACGTTGGGTTTGCCCACGCGATCCCACAACTCTTTAGCTTGTTCCACCGTTTTCTCAGGATCGTGCGCATAACGGGGGTCCACCTCGATGGATACCCGTCCGTCTTGGCCCTGCGATGCCTCATAAACATCTTTGAAGGCTTCGCACGCGTCGCGGACGTCGTCAATAGCCATGTCAAAAACTGCTTCCGACGCCGAACGACCCTGCGAATTCAGCGTCGCTAACTGGTCGTCGTATGCAGTCCCAACGGTCATGGCTTTTGAAAAGATCGCCGGGTTCGTCGTCACGCCGACGATTCCCGCGTCGGCAATGAGCTCGTTCAGGTTCGCAGATTTCAGACGATCACGAGAAAGATCATCGAGCCACACCGACGTGCCTGCGTCGGCTAGTTGACGGACATTCTCGTTGGCTGAGGAGGGGAGATACTCGGAGGGAAAACTCGAATCGCCTCCCAGCACGTGGGATGCGTTATCAGAGGTCACGATCAAATCCTTTCATCACGTAACGCGCAAATGTGACGTAGATGGTCTTAGTTCTCTACAACAGAGGTGGCAGCATCGACGACGGCGTCGACAGTAAAGCCGAACTTTTCAAAGAGCTCACTGGCAGCAGCTGATGCTCCGAAATGTTCAAGGCTGACGGCTTTACCTTGCGAGCCGAGAAGCTGATACCACGGCATTGCGATGCCCGCCTCTACTGACACGCGGGCGGTGACGTCGTGAGGAAGGACTTCCTCCTGATATGACTTGTCTTGCTCCAAGAACCAATCCATACATGGAACGGACACAACACGCGTTGCTACACCGCGAGATTCCAAAACTTTGGCAGCCTCGACAGCGAGCTGGACTTCCGAACCCGAGGCCATCACGATGACCTGCGGGCGTTCCGCAGACTCACGAACCAGGACATAAGCACCACGACGGACACCGTCCCGAGCGAGTTCCTTGGTTCCCTTCAACACAGGTAAGTTCTGGCGGGACAATGCCAGCGCTTTGGGGCCCGCGGGCGAATCAATCGCTGCTCTCCAGGCGGAGGCAGTCTCATTCGCGTCAGCAGGACGCACGACCGCAAGGCCGGGGATAGCGCGCAGGGCAGCAAGATGTTCCACAGGTTGATGGGTGGGGCCATCTTCACCCAGCCCGATCGAGTCGTGTGTCCACACGTAGTACACGTCGGTCTTCATCAACGCAGCCAAACGTACTGCAGGGCGCATGTAGTCGGAGAAGACCATGAAAGTGCCGCCATAGGGGCGCGTCGGCCCGTGGAGAGCAATTCCGTTGAGAATAGAACCCATCGCATGCTCACGAATACCGAAGTGAAGCACCCGGCCATAGGGTTGTGCATTCCATGAATCAGTAGAGATGGTGGACGGGCCGAACGAATCCGCATCCTTGATAGTTGTGTTATTCGATCCGGCTAGGTCGGCAGAACCTCCCCACAGCTCCGGTAGGGTCGCACCCAGCGACTGAAGAGTGACCTCCGAGGCTTTCCTCGTCGCGATTCCGGAACTATCAGCCTCCCACTTGGGCAGATCAGCATCCCAGCCATCGGGGAGTTTCCGGGAAGTGAGCCGATCAAATAGGGCTTTTCGATCAGGATTCTCCGTGGCCCACCGGTCAAAGTCTGCCGACCAGGCCTCATGAGCGCGGGCACCTCGCTCACGGAGTGACCGCGTATGAGAAAGAACGTCATCAGAGACTTCGAAAGTCTGATCAGGATCGAAACCTAAGATGCGCTTAACGGCGGCAACTTCATCATCACCGAGTGCTGCTCCGTGAACAGCTCCGGAATTCATCTTGGTGGGGGACGGGTAACCGATAACGGTTCGAACGCGGATAAGCGTCGGACGATCGGTCTCGCGCTGAGCTAAAGTGATCGCGGCTTCTAGCGCCTGAATATCTTCACCGGACTCGACATTGAGAACCTGCCATCCATAGGCTTCATACCGGGCGCAGACGTCTTCATTAAACGCAATCGTCGTATCGTTTTCGATCGATATACGGTTGTCATCCCAAAAAGCGATGAGGTTGCCGAGTTTCTGCGTCCCTGCAAGTGATGACGCCTCGCTGGTCACGCCTTCTTCCAGGTCACCGTCGGAAGCAATCACATAAATGAAGTGGTCGAAGGGTGACTGTCCTGCCGGAGCATCAGGGTCAAAAAGCCCCCGCTCACGACGGGCGGCCATGGCCATACCGACGGATGAGGCCAAGCCCTGCCCCAGAGGACCGGTCGTAATTTCAACCCCTGCCGTATGCCCGTACTCCGGATGGCCGGGAGTCAATGAGCCCCAGGTACGGAGCTGCTTGAGGTCGTCGAGCTCTAGGCCAAATCCACCCAAGAAGAGCTGGGCGTAAATAGTCATCGAACTATGCCCGCAGGATAAGACGAATCGGTCGCGGCCTACCCAGTCGGGATCCGAGGGATCATGGCGCATTGTTCGCTGGAACAAGGTGTAGGCCAGGGGAGCCAAGCTCATCGCAGTGCCGGGGTGACCGGATTTTGCCTTCTGAACAGCATCTGCAGCTAAGACGCGGACTGTGTCGACGGATCGCGAGTCGATCTCATCCCAGTCTCTGGGGAAAGCTGGTTCCACGGCTCTGCGGATATGGTCGGGAACGAGCTCCCGAGCTTCTGCATATCGCTTGATGACTGCCGAAGTCTTATCAATCACCTTCTGATCACCTTTCTGTGCGCGTGCCGTAGACATGCTTACCGTCTATGTAGCGACCGCTAAGTTGGTTCCCGCTGAAGCAACATTCCCGCGGACTGAAACTCCTCCGAGTAAACGAACACCAGTTTAGGCTGAAGTTTCATCGCGGTCTACGAAGCTATTCAAAGGGTATCTGCACAGGCTCTCATGCCCGCCTCAGGCACCCTCTTCAGAGGGGCAGCATGGACTGACGAAACGCGGCGCCTACGAGCCCCGTCGGGGTCGAGTGTTCACGATGGAATTTCCTCCTCGAGTAAAAATCCCGTGGCAAGTCAACGAATAACATCCTGATTGTTAGACTAGGGCGGTGACTGTCCTAAATATGGTCATAGCTACGACGCACAGATGCCCATCACCAGTGCCGAGACAAGCATGAACGATCAGTTAGCGATGAGGACTGTCAGCGGACATGGAGGAAAAAGAGGCAAGTGGAGAAGATAAAGGCGTATGTGGCGCTCACGAAGCCACGGGTAATTGAGCTTCTCCTGGTCGCAACGATTCCTGCCATGCTTCAGGCGGATCGCGGTACTATCCACCTCTGGCTCATCTTGTTAACGCTTGTCGGAGGATGGATGGGAGCTGCCGCTGCCAACTCTTTCAACATGATCGTCGACAGTGACATCGACAAGGTTATGAAGAGGACCCAGAACCGTCCCTTGGTGGACGGCCGGCTGACTCTCACGGAAGCCAAGGTTTTTGCCTCATCGATGACTGTGCTGAGCTTTTTGTTCCTCACATTCTTGTGTCATTCGCTCTTAGCAGCAGTTTTCGTGATGCTGACCATCCTCTTTTATATCTTCGTCTACACGAAATGGCTCAAGCGCCGGACGTGGCAGAACGTGATTTGGGGCGGGGCAGCAGGATGCATGCCCGTCATTGTGGGCTGGGCCGTTATTGCTGATAACACGTCCAATCATTCGGTGGCTGGATGGCTACAAGCCGTCGCGCTATTCATGATCATCTTCTTCTGGACACCGCCGCACACGTGGGCTCTAGGTATGCGATATGAAGAGGATTATCGCGGCGCCGGGGTGCCCATGATGCCAGTAGTGAAAACACGAGCTCAGGTTGCGAAACAAATTCTTCTCTATACCTGGCTTACTGTCCTCACATCCCTCACCCTTATTTTCGCCTCCGGGTGGTTTTACACTCTCACCGCAATCGGGGCAGGGGCATGGTTCATTATCAGCGCCACTCGCCTTTACAAGCGAATCTCTACTGGTAAACCAGTGAAACCTATTAGGTTATTTATTTTATCGAATAACTACTTGTCGTTGTTGTTCGTTGGTCTCTCCATTGATGCGGTGATCAATTTACAACCACTTCACGAAGTTCTTGGTTTTTAAGATCTGATCACGAAACACAATGATCTATACGACAAATAGAATTCTCGTAGAGCCGTTCGTGTAGACAAAGCAAAGTCCGCCGGGACCCCCGATACACATAAACCAGTGACACCTCCGTGGGGAGGTGGGGATTCCTCGGCGGACAAGAACATGATCGACGGAAGCCGCTAGAAAGCGCAGCAGGCTTCCTAAAATCTTTAACCTAAATTCTTGGGGCTGCGCGTCGTTTGCCCTGTGCCCACAACACTGCTGTCACAGCACAGATCACACCAGAACCAATAACGTGAAGCGGAACAGTCCACCGGGGAACGCCCAGCCAGTATTGGACGATGCCAACCCCAGCTTGGAGAACAATCAAGACGACCAACCATTGTGTCGTCTTCATGATCGCTCGGTCAGCTCGAACAGTGAGAAGCCCGAACAATAAACCTGCCACGAGGCCGAGGTACAGGTACATCGCGTGCGCATGCAGGTGCGCCATCAGATCAAGCGGTATTTGGAGCCGTGAATCGGCGGGGACCTCCGAGTCGCCTGCGTGAGGGCCAGCACCCGTCACCATGGTTCCTGTGATCAGGGTGATCCCCATGGCGATGGACGACATGAGAGCCAGCCAGCGCAAAGGCTGCGGGTACATCACCTGGGCTTTACCGTCGTCGGGTTCGTCGATGCGAACCCACAGCAAGGCAGCAAGCCATACGAGCACCATCGAGGGTAAAAAGTGCAGGGCAACCATCCACCACGCCAGATCAAGGTGAACGGAGATACCGCCGATGACTGCCTGGGCTATCACGCCGATTCCTTGGATGAACGCCAAGACGATGATTTCTGAACGCCGTTTGGCACGCGACACCGCGAGAAACGCCAAAATGACGAAAATGGTCAGAACGAAGGTGAGCGTGCGGTTTCCGAATTCAATGAGCTGGTGAACCCATGGGATTGATCCAGATTCTGGAACCAGCGATCCCGGTTGGCACTCGGGCCACGTCGGGCAGCCCAACCCTGAAGCTGTCACACGAACAATCGAGCCCGTGAATGTGATGCCGATCTGGGCAATTAACAACGCCAGCGCAAACAGCCGTTGGCGGGCCACAGTACACACGGGGAAGCGGGTACGACGAGCAAAGGAATAGCAGCCGCGGACGAATCCTCCTGCCGTCGATGGAGGAGTAGTCGCATCTTCACGGGAGCCGGGACCTAATTGTGTCGGTTCGTCACGCCGAGCATCATTAGTCTGAATTGCACTCACGATTCTCCAGCCTACAGCCCGCACCGCGCACACCACGATCGCACACACGTGGGGTTATTCACGAAAATCCTCACGCGAAGTCGGAGGCTTCCGATAATCCAGGACTAGCCGACGACGGAGGCGTTCTACGCCGTGAAACGGAACAGCTTACTAGCAGCGAAACCGCCGAGAGCCGACCACATAAGCATGATCACGAGAGCGAAAACGTTGAAACTCCCGTGGAACGCGTCGATAAGTCCTTGAGTCAGGGCGACCGAGGGGAAGAGCATGAGAAGCGCATGAATGCCCTCGCGAATTCCCGGCTCCATCGCGACGATTGCCGCGACACCCATGAGCCCGAACCACAGGAGATTCCCTAGCGCCAGAACAACCTCGGAATGGAGTGTGCCGCCCAATAACAGCCCTAACGCGGTGAATGCGACAGCTCCCACGATGAGGAAAACAATCCCCATCACGACGCCGAGGGGAGTCGTCGACCACCCCATGACCATGGCAATCGCACCAAGAACCAGGGTTTGAAGTAACACGACGACCACAACGGCACACGCTTTACCTGCAATAATGGCCCACTTCGGGAGGGCTGAGGCTCCCATCCGCTTCAAGGCTCCATATCGACGGTCGAAGACGACAGCAATCGCCTGCCCCGTGAATCCCGCGGACATTACTGCCACGGCTAAGACCATGGGGAACAGCCGCGCGATCGGATCGTCAAGGTCGAGGAAGGGCATCAATGTGAAGCCGATGAGCATGGCAATGGGGATGACCATCGAGAGAAGCTGCTGCTCACCGTGACGCAAGAACAGGAGAGTCTCCATTCTCGCTTGAGCAGAAACAAGCTTCGTCGTGGAGGCTCGTTGGGGCTGTGGTGTAAACGTCCCCGGCGCGAAACGCGAATCCTCGGCGGTCTCAGTGTCCTGAGCAGAGGCCTCAGTGGGGGATTGGGGGTCAGTAGGAGACTGTGTGCCGCGATTGTCTGCCATCATTTAGGACCTCATCTCTCGTCCGGTGATATCCAAGAAGACGTCCTCAAGACTCCGATGGTCCACCGTTAGATCGGTAATTAGGATTCCTTGAGCACTAGCAGCGGCCGCTATAGCACTCACTGCTCCTGGGTTGGCCTGTCCGTCTACGCGGTAATGCTGTGGGCGCACAGCAGAGACACGAAGGGGTGGCTGGCTCACTTTCGGCGCGTCATCGGACCCCGCTTGGGCAGCACCTTTGCGGGTATTCTCTGCCAGAAAACTGTTCGCAGCCGATAAATCGAGCGCGCCCGACGTCGTTAAGGAAATTCGCGCATCGGCCGCGTTCGTTAATTCCTGTGTGGTCCCGTGGGCGACGACACGGCCATGATCAATGATCAACACGGTATCCGCTAATGATTCCGCTTCATCCATCATGTGGGTGGTGAGCAATACGGTCACCCCATCCCGACGGAGGGAGCTGATTAAATCCCATACAGCTAATCGTGACTGAGCGTCCAAACCAGCAGTGGGTTCATCTAAGAAGATGACTTCCGGCCGGCCGACTAACGCACAGGCCAATGAGAGCCGCTGCTTCTGGCCACCACTGAGCCGACGGTACGGCGTTTGGGCATGGTCAGTCAGCCCGACGATCTCCAGAAGCCAGGAGGGATCTAGAGGATTCTGACTGTAACTCGCCAACAGAGACAGCATCTCTTTGACTCGGATTCCTGGGTACGAACCCCCGTTCTGGAGCATGATGCCGATACGGGCACGAATCTCGTCAGTTTGTGTTGACGGGTCCATCCCGAGAAGCTCAATCGATCCGGAATCGGGAGTCTGGAATCCCTCACATATTTCGATCGTTGTGGTTTTACCGGCACCATTTGGGCCCAGCAGAGCGAAAACTTCGCCACGACGAACTGAAAAGCTGATGCCATCGACGGCCCGCCGGGATTTGAAAGTCCGGACGACGGAATCGAGGATTAACGCATCACCACGCGAATTTTTCGAGTGAGTCACAGGGTACGAGTGTAGCGCGACGAACTGATACCGACAGAGAGACTCAGCGTTAGCTACCGCAGTGAACGCGACCGGTCACGATTGCCCATGTTCTTCCTCGTCTTGTGATGGGCGCTACGCGAGATTCTGGCCCTCGATGTGTGGTTGCGATCCACATGTCCAAGCACAATCCCTGGGGATCGAACCTCGATGACCTTGAGAATGAAATACCCCAGTACCGCCAAGACTAGGAAGCTTAATGCGGCGACGATATATGTTTGAGTCACGCTCCACGCAGGCAACTTCAGTCCGCGAGGAAGAACGAAGAAACTGAGAATGATGGAATAGATGACGGCCGTATTTCTGAATAGAGGACGGTTCGCCCACGCAGCGAGCGGAGTGATGGCCCACAACGCGTACCAAGGGTGAACAACGGGGAAAAGAAGAACGAGAACAAGCATTCCGACCCCATATCCACCGACGGGATGGAGGCGACCACGATAGGTCGCCACGAGCATGCGGACCATCCACAGCGCAGCAACAGCCAACCCCACCCCGTGGATAAACGACGTCATAGCCTCGGTATGGTCGCCCAGACCGAGCAGGCTTCCTAGGAAGCCAGCAAAAATACCGAGCAGAGTGGTAATCGACATCCAGCTGACGATATCGGCTGCTCCGCCCTGCACGGTAAGCCATTGAAGGCCGAGGCCAGAAGCGAACGATAAGCCGACGACGAAAAACATCAACAGGGATCCGACGATCACAGTGGCGAGCAGCCACGCATGTTTGCGGTGGATGGAGCGAATGAGCATGACCCACACAAAGCCCAGCGCAACAATGCTGGTCACTTTGACCATGATCGCACAACAGATCGCTCCGACGCCGGCAACGAAATACAGTATGCTTCGCCGAGTGAACAGCGTCGACGCCGGCGTCGTCGGTTCTATAGAAGCCACGGAGGAAAACTCAGACCCGGACGAGGAGTCCTCCAACGGACGTTCGAAAGCTCTGAAGCACCATTCCATCCCGACCATCAATAGGCCGAGCATGATTGACTCGTTATGGATACCGCCGACAAGGTGAAGGAGCGATAATGGGTTTAACACGCCAAGCCACAACGCAGCCGATGCCTCCACACCACAGCGGCGGGCGAGTTTGATGACAGCCCATGCGCACAATGTTAGGCCGATAATTGACACCAGCCGGTAGAGGAAAACAGCCGCAATAATGTTCTCGTTGGTTAACCACGAGATCACTTGGCCACCCATGATGGCGACAGGTCCATAGGGGGACGGCGAGTGGGACCACACTAAAGGCACCGATCGAGCAAGAGGATCTGCTACGCCTAATAAATCAACCGGACCACCTTGATACGGGTTGAGGCCTCGAGCTGCAATCGCACCCTGAGCTATATACGAATAAATGTCCTGGGTGAAGAGCGGAGCGGTAAAGCCCAGAGGGATGACCCACGCAACAAAGGTTCGAACCATCACCGGTGCGGTAGCCCAACCATGCCCTTGCTCCCGTGGCCCGGCTAAAGCGAAATACCCCATGAGTGCCCACGCGGTAACCAGAAAACCGATGCCAACGAACACAAGCACAGTGGAAGTCAACAGCATTCGTCCCATGAGGTTGGCAATGGGGAAGTCCCAGAGGGTGTTGTCAACAACAGGCATCGCCCCTGCACCCCAACCCCCAATCATTATTAGGACGGATCCGAAGGCTCCAAGCCACCGCAAGAGCGCGAATCGACGAAGATCGGAAACCCCAAAACGCTTTGAGCGGGGCCGCGCCGGGCCTTCACCGTGAAAAACTTCGGCGGATCGTGAACCAGCTACCCCAAACTCCGGGACGACGGAGGAAATTTCGCGCCGGCTAATGTCCAGGAGTCGATGGAAGAACGATGGTCCATGAGTGCCCATATGTAGGTCCTCCCATCGTTTCCCCACTAGTTCTTCTCATCAGTGCATAAGGCCCATGCACTGCACGTTCACGCGCATTGAGCCCCTCACATTCAAGCACGGCCTATTCCAAGGCATTGCCATCACGTCGAGTGTAGTCAACGTCGCCGGCTGAACTGTTTTTGTATCCCCCGTCCGGACTAGCAAAACAAACCGTAATTCACCCCCTCTGTGTAGGAATAGAATTCCGACACACTAATGTTGTGTAAAGTGTGATAGCGCAGGTGGGGACAGCCCCACGCTATGCACCGTCGTGGGCAGAGACCTCCATGTGTGGCCTCATACTCACGACACTTCACGTGTGACGGCGTGAAACACAAAGCGATCCTGGGCTTACACACCGGATGACAAGCAGCGACGAAACTCCGCCCTGTCGGATGCTTCGTTTTCGTGAGAGAGGAAGGCGCTATGAACGACCATGCCCCCGGACCAGAGGGTCAGACTCGTCAACGCATCATGTCCCTCCTCCTTCACCACGGAACAATGAGCGCATCCGAGCTAAGCAAAGAGCTGAAGTTAAGCGCTGCAGGAGTTCGACGCCACGTCGATAATCTGGTGTCAGACGGCTTAGCGGAAGAGGCCCCAGCAACAGGTGGAGCGCCTCGCGGACGTGGCCGCCCAGCCCGCGTTTTCCGGTTAACGGATAAAGGAAGAGGCAACTTCGGCTACGACTATGACCGCGTCGCGGTACTAGCTCTCGAAGCACTACGAGATGCCGGTGGTCCTAACGCTGTTATTCACTTCGCCCAGCAGCGGATGAGCGATATTCTTCGCGAAGCGGGGCTGGATGACGAGGTTTCCGACCTTACTGACCCCGACGATGTCGAGGCCATGGTCACCAAGGTTGCCGATGCCCTGAGTAAACACGGGTATGCAGCAACTGTGGACAAAGCTGGTGGTGGAATCCAAATCTGCCGTCATCATTGTCCCATTCAAGGAGTCGCCGAGCACTTTCCTGAGATGTGTGCCGCTGAACATCAGGCGGTTCGCGAGGTCTTGGGCCACCACACTCAACCTTTAGCCACCATCGTCGATGGGAACGGGGTGTGCACGACGCATATCCCCTTGGAACCCGTCATTAACCAGAAGCGCGATAAGGGGAGTGGCGGTGAACGCCAGCCAGCTTCGTCGACATCATCATGAGTCCATAATCTGCCGTAATTTTCACTTCCGGAAAATTGACCATCATCACACGCAACATAAGAGGAGTCACAGCTCATGACCCAAACACCGACAGCTCCTGCCGGGCCACAATCATCACCTCAAAGTGATGAAGAGATCATTGAATCCATCGGAGGTGGATATAACTACGGATGGCATGACAGCGACGTAGCCGGAGCCTCCGCGCGGCGCGGCATTGATGAAGATGTTGTTAAGGACATCTCAGCAAAGAAGAGTGAGCCGGAATGGATGTTGAAGAACCGTCTCAAGGCTCTCTCCATCTTCCAAAAGAAGCCGGTGCCCAACTGGGGTGCGGACCTGTCCGGAATCGATTTCGACCAGATCAAATACTTCGTCCGCTCCACAGAAAAACAAGCCGCGACGTGGGATGACCTCCCGGAGGACATCAAGAACACCTACGATCGCATTGGTATCCCGGAGGCGGAAAAAGAGCGCCTCGTCGCTGGCGTTGCTGCACAGTATGAATCTGAGGTTGTCTACCACCAAATCCGTCAGGATCTGGAAAAACAAGGCGTCATTTTCGTTGATACCGATACGGCTTTGCGCGATTACCCCGAGTTATTTAAAGAGTACTTCGGGACCGTTATTCCAGCCGGTGACAACAAATTCGCTGCGCTGAACACCGCGGTGTGGTCCGGCGGCTCATTCATTTACGTGCCGAAGGGCGTTCACGTCGAAATCCCTCTTCAGGCCTATTTCCGCATTAACACGGAGAACATGGGCCAGTTCGAGCGCACGCTGATCATCGTCGACGAAGATGCTTACGTCCACTACGTCGAGGGATGTACGGCACCTATCTACAAGACGGACTCGCTGCACTCAGCCGTCGTCGAGATCATTGTTAAAAAGGGCGGTCGCTGCCGGTACACGACCATCCAGAACTGGTCCAACAACGTCTACAACCTGGTCACCAAGCGCACGAAGTGCGAAGAGGGTGCCACCATGGAGTGGATCGACGGCAACATCGGATCCAAGGTGTCGATGAAATACCCGGCTGTGTGGATGACTGGGCCTTACTCCCGCGGCGAGGTTCTCTCCGTCGCGATGGCCGGTGAAGGCCAGTACCAGGACACTGGCGCCAAGATGGTGCACATGGCTCCTCACACGAGTTCCAACATTGTGTCGAAGTCGGTCGCTCGCGGTGGCGGACGTGCCGCCTACCGTGGCCTCGTCAAAGTTAACCCGAACGCGCATCACTGCACGGCCAATGTCGAGTGTGACGCCCTGCTCGTCGATAAGATTTCGCGGTCGGACACCTATCCATACAATGACATCCGCAATGACCATGTTTCCCTTGGTCACGAGGCTACGGTTTCCAAAGTGTCTGAGGATCAGCTCTTCTATCTCATGAGCCGAGGCCTCGCTGAAGACGACGCCATGGCGATGATTGTTCGTGGCTTTGTCGAGCCCATTGCGAAAGAGTTGCCCATGGAATATGCCCTCGAACTCAATCGCCTCATTGAATTGCAAATGGAAGGATCCGTGGGATAGATGACTGACGTACTCAAGGCCGAGGATGTCGAAGCTGCCGCCGACAAGGCAAAAGAAGTCGGCGCGTTCGACGCCAACACAACCAACACCACAGGGGCAAAAACCAAAGGCGACGTCTTCACGTCGTTCAATGTCGACGATTTCTCCGTCCCCCGCGGCCGCGACGAGGATTGGCGTTTCACTCCGTTGCGACGGCTCAACGGGCTTCATGACGGGTCGTTCCCCGGTGAACACGCGCCGAACCCGGTCACCGCAGATATCCCTGAGGGAACATCCGGCGTACACGTAGAAGAGGTTCCGGCCGACGATGACCGCCTACGGGCAGCCGGAGCCCCCGTGGATCGCGTCGGTGCGCAGGTCTTCGCCAGCCTTCAACGCGGAACCGTCCTCACCATCGACGACAACACGGTTGTCGACGGCGACATCACGTTGACGTTCACGGGTACTGGCCCCGACACCACGTCTTTCGGCGCGCTCGCCGTCGTCGCTGGTGAACACACCGAAGCCAACGTCGTCCTCCGATTCGAGGGGCACGGCAACTACGCAGATTTCCACTCGTACTCGATTGGAACAGGTGCGCATGTCAACGTCGCCATTATCGACGACATGGAGGACGACGCTGTCCACCTGGCCAATGAGCAGCTCCGACTGGATCGCGATGCCGTCATGCGCCACGGATACAGCGCCTTCGGCGGCTCCGTGGTGCGCAATATCTCCCACGTAGCGTTCAAAGCTCCTGGGGCTGACTGCGAACTCTCCGGTGTGTACTTTGCCGACGACGGACAATACTTCGAGCAACGCCTACTCGTTGACCACTCTGAGGCGAATTGCCGCTCCAACGTGATGTACAAAGGGGCACTCCAAGGCGATCCGAACTCGGACCTCCCCGAAACACGCACAGCGTGGGTTGGCGACGCACTCATCCGCGCACAAGCCGACAACACGGACACATACGAGAAAAACATGAATCTCGTTTTGTCCGAGGGCGCGCGCGCAGATGCCGTTCCGAACCTCGAAATCGCCACCGGCGAAATCATTGGCGCTGGTCACGCGGCCACCGTCGGACGCTTCGACGACGAACAGCTCTACTACCTGATGAGCCGTGGGATCCCCGAGCCCGTTGCCCGACGCCTTATCGTCCACGGATTCTTCACCGAAGTCATTTCACGAATCCCGATACCGGCCGTCCAAGATGAACTCGAAAAACGCGTCTCCGAGGAACTCGACACTGTCAGCCTCGACGAGCTGAATTCACTGAGCTAATCCATCCACCGTGCGTCACTAGCTGTATCTCACGGATCATCAAACACAAGGAGAACAATGAGTACCCTCGAAATTCGCGACCTCGAAGCCGTCGTCAAGCCCACCGAACCAGGGGAAGAGCCAAAGCAAATCCTCAAGGGCGTCAACCTAACCATCAACTCAGGTGAAACCCACGCAATCATGGGCCCCAACGGATCAGGCAAATCGACCCTGTCATACACGATTGCCGGCCACCCCCGTTATGAAGTTACCGGCGGGGAAGTGCTGTTAGACGGCGAAAACATCATCGACATGTCTGTAGATGAACGAGCCCGAGCCGGTTTGTTCCTCGCTATGCAGTACCCGGTTGAGGTTCCCGGCGTGTCCATGGCTAACTTCCTCCGCACCTCAGCAACCGCAGTTCGTGGAGAAGCTCCACGGCTACGTGACTGGATCAAGGAAGTTAAAGACGCCCAAAAAGAACTCAAGATCGACACCTCATTTTCCGAGCGTGCCGTCAATGAAGGGTTCTCCGGCGGCGAAAAGAAGCGTCACGAAATTCTGCAGCTATCGTTGCTCAAGCCCAAGTTCGCCATTCTCGACGAGACGGACTCCGGGCTCGATGTCGACGCCCTCCGGATCGTGTCTCAGGGGATCAACGACTACAAAGAGCAGAACAATGGCGGAATCATGCTCATTACGCACTACAAGCGCATTCTGAACTATGTACGCCCTGACTTTGTGCACGTCTTCGCCAACGGCCGCGTCGTTACGACGGGTGGCCCTGAGCTCGCCGACAAGCTCGAAGAAGAAGGCTACGACGCTTTCGTAGGCTAACCAGCCCATAGTGAATGGCGATCATGACGACGTCGCCATTCACTTTTTATTCACACACTTTTTAGATGCAACCAGCGAAAGCTTGCAGGAGGAAGGTTACTGACGGTGGAAATTCCAGAGCTCACACGAAACGGGGTGTTGGATGTCGACGCAGTGCGCGCGGAATTCCCCATCCTGCACCGTACTGTTCGCGACGATAAACCCCTCATCTTTCTAGACTCCGGTGCCACATCACAACGACCGGAACGTGTGCTTCGCGAAGAATTTCACTTCCTCACCCACACCAATGCGCCCGTTCACCGCGGCTCCTATCAACTCGCAGAAGAAGCGACGGAAGCCTACGAGGACGCGCGCGAACGCATCGCTCACTTCGTCGGGGCCGATGAGCCAGAAATTGCGTTCACAAAAAACGCCACGGAGGCACTCAACGAAGTCGCTTACCTCTTGGGCGATGATCGCGCCGGGGAATTCCAGGTTAAAGAGGGCGATGAAGTCGTCGTCACGGAAATCGAGCATCACGCTAACTTGATTCCGTGGCAGGAATTGTGCCGCCGTACGGGTGCCCACCTGAAGTGGTATTCGGCGACCGACGATGGACGGGTTGACCTCGATTCCCTGACGTTGAGCGACCGCACGAAGGTTGTCGCGTTTACGCATCAATCGAATGTGACTGGTGCCCAGCCCGACGTGGAAGAGCTTGTGTCGCGTGCGCATAGTGTTGGGGCCGTGGCGGTGCTCGATGCATGCCAGTCCGTGCCACACAAAGCAGTGGACTTCCACGCACTTGACGTCGATTTTTCGGCGTTTTCGGGACATAAAATGCTGGGCCCGAATGGGGTAGGGGTCATGTACGGTAAGGCGGACATCCTTGCCCAGATGCCACCCTTCCTCACTGGTGGTTCCATGATTACGACAGTCCAGATGGACCATTCTGGATACACAGAACCACCACAGCGGTTTGAGGCTGGAACGCAGATGACCAGCCAGGTTGTCGGTCTCGGGGCTGCCGTACAATTCCTCCAGGCCGTTGGGATGGACGCTGTCGAAAAGCACGAGCACATGCTCACTAAATATGCTTTGGAGAAACTCAACGATATTGACGGGCTGCGCATCATTGGCCCAACAACGCCCGAACACCGGGGCAGTTCGGTGAGCTTCTCTCTCGACGGGGTCCACCCACATGACCTCAGCCAGGTTCTTGACGACGACGGCATCGCTGTCCGCTCTGGCCACCATTGTGCGTGGCCTATCCACCGTCGGATGGGGATCCAGGCTTCGGCGCGCGCGTCGTTCTATATTTACAACACTCTCGACGAAGTGGATAAGCTGGCAGAATCTATTTGTCGTGCACGAGACTTTTTTGGGGTGACGCGATGAGACTCGAATCCATGTACCAGGAAGTGATCCTGGACCACTATAAAAATCCGCAACATGCAGGCTTGAGGGAACCTTTTGATGCGGAGGTACACCACGTCAACACGTCCTGTGGTGATGAAATAACTCTGCGTGTTCAGCTCTCCGACGATGGGTCAACGATCCAAGACATCTCTTACGAGGCGTCGGGGTGCTCTATCAGCCAAGCGTCGACGTCGGTGATGGCCGAAGAATTAATCGGCCAAAGTGTTGACGACGCGTCGAAGAAACTGGCTGAGTTTGAACGGATGGTGACGTCCCGTGGGCAGGTTGAGGGCGATGAAGATCTCATTGGAGATGGGATCGCATTTGCCGGTGTTGCTCAATACCCCGCTCGCGTGAAGTGCGCGCTGTTAGCGTGGAAAGCTCTTCAAGCTGCTGCCACTGAGGCGATGGCTGATGCGGGCCACGACAAAGCTGCAGCACAGCTGAACTCATCGTCGTCAACGACAAGTTCGTAGTTTTCGGTGAATAGCGGCTAGTGGTTATGCCAGACCACGCATCATCGATGCATCATGGACAGCAAGCAGTAAGTGGAAACAATGACAGCCGGGTGATCCCCGTAGATAGTGCGCACTCAGGAAGAACGAGGAGTTCCAATGGCACAAGACGACACGACCACACAAGATCAAGCTGCCAGTTCGTATGAATCCTATGACGACGCAGGTTCGGTAACCGGACCGGGTACGGGAATGGACGGGTCTATCCCCAGTGTTCCAGACCTACCGCCGATGAACGATGACCAGCAGAAAATCGCTAATGCGGTCCAGGACAGCCTGTACGATGTCGTCGACCCTGAGCTGGGCATCAACGTTGTTGATCTTGGGTTGGTTTACGACATTTGGGTCGACGAGGATGGCAATGTTGTGGTCTACATGACATTGACCTCTCCTGCCTGCCCGCTCACAGACATGCTGGAAGACCAGTCAACAGATGCTGTGGTTGGCCGCGGTATTGCTGACAATATGCGTATTGAGTGGGTGTGGACTCCGCCGTGGGGACCGCACATGATTACTGAAGAGGGCAGAGAGCAACTCCGTGCCCTCGGGTTCGCTGTCTAGCTCGGCTTGAGTTCGGGCATTTCGTGCCGACGTGAACCACCGACCCGACTTACCGACGTGGGAGCGGGGTGGCACTCCCACGCAACAGAGACATAAACGTGCGTCGGGCCAGTGAACGTTTGGCTTTACGTTCCTCTCGTGAATGTCCGTCCGGTTTAATCATCACCCTCACGAGGCGAGCGACGACGGACACCATGGATCGGGCGATATCCAACCCGTGAGAGGACGTCAGGTAGTCGCGAATCCGTGGCGGGGACATGGCGAAGAATTCGCGATAAAACAGGCGCATCTCCTCTGGTTTCAGTTGGAGCGTTGCGCCCAAGCCACGCCGTTGAAGCCATCCTGCCACCCATCCTCCAGGAGGCCCGTGTACTGCTCCGACGGTACGTCGAAGAAGACTCGGGTATCGGGTCCAATGGGCAGCCCAGCCGATTTCTTTATCAGCGCGATCTACCGCAGTTCCGATGCTGTAACCAGTGGCAGCGTGCATCAATCCCGCAGCTGCACCCCATGGAAAAATGCTTGTCACACCGTTGTTTCGACGTGTTACGTGCGGGATTCGTCGTCGTAGGGGTGCGACGGGAAAACTCACGACTTCCTCGCGAACAGCGTGCCGACGCGCGGTTTCTGGACCAATACCGAGCTGTTCGAGTCGCCGGTCGAGCGCCCATCGCAAATGTTCCACTTGCGCTGTTTCGGAATGTGGCGAGTGCTCAGGTCCGCGGCATGATGTTGCGACAATTGTTTCCTCGATCAGCCATCGGCCGTGTCCCAGAGGCATCCGATAGTTGAACGTCATACGAGAAAATGCATCAACGCCTGGATGGGCCGTCGTCGATGCACCGTCGTCGGATGTCGGGCGGGAACAAGAAGCACCGTCAGGTAAAGTTCGCATGTCCATCAGCACTGACCGACGGTGGTCGCGCGGTAGAAGATGCTCGGGGAGGACTAGCCCTACCGCGAGTTGCCGAACTGGGAGGAAACCACCGCTCGACGCGCGTGTATCAATGACCACGTGCCCGTCGTCACGCGTGGAGTCATACCACTGGTCGTGAATAGATAGAGATTGCGTGCCGCCCGCGTCACGCAACTGGTCACGTAACGCATCCGGATTGAGAATGACATAGGTCTCCGGAAGGGCAACTTCCCAACCGTCGCCGCACACACGTGGCCGAGACTGGGAGAAATATGGATGCGGATGCTGACGTAGCCACTGCGGTATTTGGTGTGCCCACGCACCCATCGTCGGCGGGTAATGCGAACCATGTGGGTCCCAGCATTCCACGGAATAACCGGAACGGAGCGCAGCAACAGACGCTGCTGTTCCTGCAGGACCTAGCCCGACCACCGAAAAACGCATAACCTCACTGTATCGTCAGAGCAGCATCGGAACTGGAACGAGGATTAGCGAGGAGCAGCACCGCCCGTAAAACACTGAGTAGTTCGCCCAACGGTAAGGCCATAGTCGATGGTGTGAACAAAGCCGCGTCCACGCGATATACTGCCGGCTTGTGATTACCACCGAGGATCTTGACGTTCGCGTTGGCGCGCGAACACTTCTGACAGCACCTGGACACCATCTGCGCGTCCAACCCGGGGATCGCATCGGTCTTGTGGGCCGCAACGGTGCAGGCAAAACGACGACCATGCGTATTTTGGCGGGAGAAACACAGGCTTACGGTGGAACTGTTATTCGGTCCGGCGATATTGGGTACCTTCCCCAAGATTCAAAAGAAGGCGATATCGAACAGTCGGCACGGGATCGTGTGCTATCCGCCCGTGGGCTCGATCGGCTTCGTTCTTCCATGGATCGGCAGCAGGAAATCATGGAGACCGGTACCGACGCTCGTCGCGATGCGGCGATCCGCAAGTTTTCGCGCCTTGAAGAGCGTTATCACTCGTTGGGCGGGTATGAGGCTGATGCTGAAGCCGCGCGGATTTGCGATGCGCTTGGCCTTCCCGCGCGCGTGTTGGATCAGCCGCTCAAGACTCTTTCAGGTGGTCAACGGCGTCGCGTCGAATTAGCTCAGATTCTCTTCGCAGCATCCACCGGAGGTGGAAAATCCGACACCACGCTGCTCCTCGACGAGCCAACGAACCACTTGGATTCAGACTCCATCACATGGTTGCGCGATTTCTTGTGCAAGCACGACGGCGGTTTAGTGGTTATCTCTCACGACGTTGAATTGCTCGAGGCCGTGTGTAACAAGGTGTGGTTCCTGGATGCCACGCGGGCCGAAGCCGATGTGTACAACATGGGGTGGAAAAAATACCAACAGGCACGCGCCACCGACGAGACTCGTCGTCGACGTGAAAAGGCAAATGCGGAAAAGAAAGCCGCAGCACTACGGGCTCAGGCTGCACGGTTCGGGGCGAAGGCAACAAAAGCAGCTGCTGCCAAGCAGATGCTAGCGCGCGCAGACCGCATCGTCAGCGAACTCGATGAGGTCCATGTATCGGATAGGGTTGCGCATATTTCATTTCCTGAACCTGCTCATTGTGGTAAAACTCCGCTCAACGCCCACGGTTTAACGAAGATGTATGGGTCTCTCGAAGTTTTCGCTGGGGTGGACTTAGCCATCGACAAGGGTTCCCGCGTCGTCATTTTGGGTTATAACGGTGCTGGAAAGACGACCCTCCTTAAGCTCCTCGCCGGCGTCGAACGGAGCGATGGGGAAGGGGGAATTGTTACTGGCCACGGGCTCAAAGTTGGCTATTTCGCGCAGGAGCATGACACGATCGACCCCGACGCTTCCGTGTGGGAAAACACTGTTCAGGCATGTCCCGATTCCGGTGAACAAGACCTCCGCGGTCTCCTCGGTGCTTTTATGTTCTCGGGCGATCAGCTTCAGCAACCGGCTGGCACCTTGTCTGGTGGTGAGCAGACCCGTCTTGCGTTGGCGGCTCTTGTTGCGTCTCGCGCGAACGTCTTGCTCTTAGATGAGCCGACAAACAATCTTGATCCTGTCTCGCGTGAGCAAGTCCTTGCGGCTTTACGGACGTACACGGGTGCGGTTGTCCTTGTCACGCACGATCCTGGAGCAGTCAAGGCCCTTAATCCGGAGCGTGTCATTGTCCTTCCCGATGGCGACGAGGACATGTGGAATGACGAATATATGGAGATCGTGGAGCTCACGTAGACGGGCGACTATGTAATGCGCCCCTCGAGTCGGGCGCACCACCCTGGCAGAATCAGAAGAAAGTCCTTAGAGTGGATGTATGTCTGATAAGAAGAATGTACTAATCATTGGTGGACACGGTAAAGTTGCGCTGAAGCTCGCACCCCTGCTGGTGAGAGATGGTTTCAGCGTTCATTCACTCATTCGGAATCCAGATCAGAGTGAGGACATCACCAAAACCGGCGCAAACCCGGTTGTTAAAGACGTCGCCTCCTTGACCGCTGAAGAGTGGGATGAGCTTCTCATTGGCGTCGACGCGATCGTGTGGAGCGCCGGAGCTGGTGGCAAGGGTGGTACCGAAGCGACCTATGCCGTCGACCGCGACGCAGCGATAGCATCGATCGATGCTGCTCAACGGTCAGAGAGCTCCCCGCGCTACATCATGGTCAGCTTCTGGGGCTCAACAACCGTCGACCTACCCGAGGACAACTCGCTCTATCACTATTCACTAGCCAAGCGTGCTGCGGACCAACATCTGTTGGATTCCTCATTAGATTTCGCCATCCTGGCACCGACGGCGCTCACCATGGAGCGGGCCAAAGGAATCGACGTCCACACCGTAGAGGACACCGCAAACCAGGAGCGCCCCGCAGATACGTCCCGAGAGCTCGTCGCTCACGTAGCAGCGTATGAGGTTGAAGCACCGACCGCGCCGAATAAGATCATTCCGTTCGCCGACGGTGACTCGCAGCTAGGCGACGCTCTGGGATAGCTCCCGAGAGTATGAGCGGCAGAAATCGACGAAGTTTGCGAGAATCTGCCGCGCGGGGGATACGTCGACTTTCGCGGTAGCGTTGACGATGGACGTGAACTCATCGACGCCGAAGTAACCGTAGTTGCGGTAGAACTCCATCCGCTGACGCAGCCCCGACGCATCCATTTCGGCGTGGAATTGTGTGGCCCACTGTGTCTCACCAATCCGGAAAATCTGGATCGGGCAGGCATCACCATATGCCAACAGGGTGGCGTCCTGGGGGAGGATCTCGATATTTTCCGTGTGGCCGGTAAATGCTTGGAACGTTAAGGGAAGCGACCGGCACAGCGGGTCCGACGCGGCAGCGTCGGTCAAGCAAACCTGCGTCGGTCCGGAGTCTTCGGGATGAAGGCGGGCGATGGTTCCGCCATGAGTATCTGCTAAGACATGGGCGCCGAAGCAGATATTTATGACAGGAATCCTGGTCCCCGTAAGTGCTCTCAGAAGGCGCTCGACGTGTTCCTGCTCCTCATCTTTGTGAGGATTAGTCACTGTATGGGGCGAGCCACCGACGAAGATGCCGTCGATACCGTGAAGATCTCCCAGTTCAGCGGATTCGCTATCAAGCATTCGCTGTTCAAGCTCGTGAGGTTGAAGGCCGCTAGCGCTCATGAAGTCATAAAGTTCGCTTGCGGCAACATCAGCTCCGTGACGAGGCGAGAACAGCACAAAATTCATAGCAGACAGCTTAGTCTATATCCGTCGATCTTGTAAATTCGCTTTTCAAGGCCAAACAATGCCAGAGATTAATTCCTAAAACCATGAACAGGCGCAGGGAGCTGACCGCTGCGACGAATAAACGTTGCTGACGATGCTCCATGAACTGGCATGATCGGGGCTCGTCCCAGAAGACCACCGAAGTCAACGTCGTCTCCCACGGTCTTCCCGGGAACCGGAATAACTCGTACAGCAGTTGTTTTATGGTTCATCATACCGATCGCTGCTTCGTCGGCAATCATCCCAGAAATCGTCTCGGGGGGAGTATCGCCCGGAACTGCAACCATGTCCAACCCCACTGAACAAATCGAGGTCATTGCCTCTAATTTATCCAAGGTGATTGACCCTTCGCGAGCCGCATCAATCATGCCAGCATCTTCACTAACTGGAATGAAAGAACCTGATAGCCCACCAACATGCGAGCAGGCCATCATCCCGCCCTTCTTGACCGCATCGTTCAGCAAAGCCAAGGCTGCCGTCGTGCCATGCGTCCCGACCTTCCCAAGCCCCATTTCCTCAAGAATATGAGCGACCGAATCACCGATTTCAGCAGTAGGGGCGAGGGAAAGATCGACAATTCCAAAACGTTTGCCTAGACGGTCTGCAGCTAATGTCCCCACAAGCTGCCCCATCCGAGTCACTTTAAAGGCGGACTTCTTAATGACTTCCGCCATGTCATCAAATGAGCAATCAGGCACCTTTGCGAGGGCACGTTGGATAACCCCGGGGCCTGATACGCCGACGCTGACTACGCAATCGGGCTCTTCAATTCCATGGAACGCGCCGGCCATGAAGGGGTTGTCGCCAACAGCGTTGGAGAAGACGACGAGTTTGGCTGGCCCCAACACCGAGTTCTCTGTGTTGGAGTGTGCCGATTCAACGATCACTTCACCCATCCGCCCGATGGCGTCCATATTCAGTCCGGCACGGGAGGAGCCAATATTGACCGATGAACATACCAACCCGGTGGATGCCAGGGCTTCGGGAATGGAATCGATAAGCGCCCGATCGTATTTCGTCATTCCCTTTTCGACGAGGGCAGAATAGCCGCCGACGAAGTCCACACCGGTGTTTTTCGCCGCTTTATCCAAGGCGTGAGCAAGGGGTGTCGGATCCACACAGTCTGAGGCAGCGGCGACGAGAGACACAGGGGTGACTGATACGCGCTTGTTGACAATAGGTATTCCGAGTTCTCGGGAAATCCCTTCGGCCACCGGAACGAGATGCTCAGCGCAGCTCGTAATGGTGTCATAAATATGAGTGGCAGCCTTCTCGATATCAGAATTCGCACAGTGGAGAATGTTGATTCCCATGGTCACGGTGCGAATATCGAGACGCTGCTCCTCAATCATGGAAATGGTCTCGAGAATATTATGCTTTGTATCCATACCAACACCGGCCTATAACTCGTGCATGGCACGGAAAATAGCTTCCGACTGAAGACGTATCTTGAGTTTCTGCTCTACCTCTACGGGTTTCATAGCATCCTGTAGAGCATCGAGACTTTGAGAATTCTCATCAAAATCTACTTGCAGAATCATGGTGAAATAATCACCCATAATTGTTTGAGACACGTTAGTAATATTTGCGTCTACTTTTGCCAATTGCGTGGCCACAGCAGCGATAATTCCGGTGTGATCTAACCCGGTGACGGTCATGATCGCGATCATGTTATACAGAATAGCGGGAACCCATAGCAGGAAAACAACTGCGCTTCCATCCCTCATACGTGCCTGATACGTGGTGTTTTTGCTCGCACGTGGAAGTCTGGCGCGGCGTCGTCAAGATATGCACGCAGCACCGTCAAAGGCATGAGGGTATGAAAAAAGAGGCGCTACATAACGCAGCACCTCTGTGGTTGGCCTAACACGACCTACTTGCGCAAACTGTCTTCCAAAACATCAAGGGCGAGGGGTAACTCCGGAGCAGTATCACCTGCACCAACGGCAGAGAGCACCCCATCAAAAACGACGATCAGCAACGAACAAATGACCTCAGGGCTGACATCGGTCCGCATGACACCGTCGTCTATCTGCTGGGAGACCCTTCGCCGCACCGCATCGTCGATACGCTTGTGTTCGCTATTCCAACGACAACGAAATGATGGGTCAGTCCGAACGAGCCTTCCCACTTCGAGCTGGGTTAATGCCCATTGGTATCCATCAGGATTGTCGACGATGTTTCGCATAACGTCGATCAGTCCGTGAGAGGCCGCAATGTCTGCCATGTGAATCGCGTCTTCGCGCGCTAGTTCAAAGAACAGACCTTGTTTATCGCCAAAGTGGTGGAAGATCGCTCCGCGGGTTCGTCCGGTCGCCTCCTCGAGCCGCCGTACTGTTGCGCCTTCGTAGCCGTATTCGGCGAAACATGTACGCGCGGCGTCGAGAATCTGTGACCTCCTTCTTTCGAGGTCAACGTCACTGACTTTAGGCATGACCAATACCTGTTGCGAAGGCAGTCTGCCTTAGCTGTCTTCCTTCATCATCCGACGCAGGACGTACTGGAGGATGCCTCCGTTCCGGTAGTAGTCTGCCTCACCGGGTGTGTCGATACGAACAACTGCATCGAAGTTGACGGTTTCACCGTTTTCCTTCGTCGCGGTCACCTTGACCGTCTTCGGGATGGTGTCATCGTTGAACTTCTCGATGCCTTCAATGTCATAGGTTTCCGTGCCATCGAGGCCCAGCGACTTCCAGGATTCGCCCTCTGGGAACTGAAGCGGGATGACGCCCATACCGATCAGGTTGGAGCGGTGAATACGCTCGAAGGATTCGGCAATGACGGCCTTAACACCCAACAGCAGGGTGCCCTTAGCTGCCCAGTCACGGGACGAACCGGTGCCGTATTCTTTACCGCCCAAGACGACGAGAGGAGTCTTTTCCTTCTCATAGTTCAGCGCAGCGTCGTAAATGAAGGACTGCGGTCCGCCTTCTTGGGTGAAGTCTCGGGTGTATCCACCGGAAACCCCATCAAGGAGCTGGTTCTGCAGGCGAATGTTGGCGAAAGTACCGCGGACCATGACTTCGTGGTTACCACGACGAGATCCCAATGAGTTGTAGTCCTTACGGGCCACACCCATGGAGTCCAGGTACTGGGCCGCCGGGGTACCGGGCTTAATTGCCGACGCGGGGGAGATGTGGTCAGTGGTCACTGAATCGCCCAACAGCGCGAGGACACGAGCGCCCTTCACGTCCTCAACCGGATCCGGTTCGACGGACATGCCATCGAAGTAGGGGGCACGGCGAATGTAGGAGGACTCATCATCCCACGCGAATGTTTCACCATCCGGGGTATCCAGGTTCTTCCAGCGGTCGTCGCCTGCGAAGACATCTTGGTAGTCCGTCTCGTACATTTCACGGGAAATGCTGGACTCGATCGTGGATTCGATCTCATCCGTGGAGGGCCAAATGTCTTTGAGGTAGACGTCGTTGCCATCCTGGTCTTGGCCAAGTGGCTGCTCGTCAAAATCGAAATCCATCGTCCCGGCAATTGCGTAAGCAATAACCAAGATAGGCGATGCAAGGTAGTTCATCTTG
>OKFO01000016.1_pt1 | contig 164235 bp, 146 predicted proteins | sample 1610231 | NCBI WGS metagenome assembly OKFO01 (sample SAMN04436633, study PRJEB24849) | human gut metagenome | biome: human gut; feature: NICU; material: stool | host: Homo sapiens | place: USA: Saint Louis, MO | collected 2010-01-17 | reverse complement strand
CAGCCCAAGCCACTAACGCGGCGAGCGGGCTAAACATGATGAGGGTCGGGTGACACAAAACATCCCCAGCGACGAGGCCGACATCGGCCCGCACGCTGGGGATCACTGCGGAGGTAGAGGGATTTGAACCCCCGGTCCGTGTTAGGGACGCTCGCTTTCAAGGCGAGTGCATTCGGCCGCTCTGCCATACCTCCAAGCGGTTATGTATGTGCTGTACGTTAGCTCCCTTCACCGTCGACAGCGCCGATCAACGACATCAACCGTCGAAGACGACAAGAAATGGCGGAGTGCTCTCAGCACAACGTGACCATGCTAGCCCATCTGGAGCGGCAACACCAAGCTCGGGGAAGGCTCCTTCCCGGCGCGATACGCAGAGAAGTTACTTGCCACACTGAGCGGGTGTGAACTCTTTCTGGTGCGCTTTCACCACAGCAGCAAGGTCGTTCAAAGCAGATTGTCCCGTCTCATACGTTCCATCCGAAGGGTGAGCTGCTAAGGCAACGGCTATTCGTCCCGTTGGGCCGTCGAAAAACCCTATCTGCCTGACCAAATAGGCGCCATCTTCATCTGGTCCCCATCCGCCTTTAAAGCGAGCGCCGGGGATCGTGCCCAGGCCCCAACGCTGGTCGGAATTAATCTCGCCCATTTGGTCGATGACGAATTCTGCGCCCGGCATGCAGGGAAGATTCGCCGCAAACAAGGCAGAGTCCTCCACGGGCCACTGTGTTTGGCCAAAGCCTGAATAGTGGGGGCGAATTGCGTCGATCTGTACCTTCGTGTTGGGGTTACCACCGTCAGCTAAAACCTGGTGGACCGCTTGCCCGGAGGCGTCTCCGCCGCCCAAGGATCGCCATAGAGCGTCGGCGGCGTCGTTGTCGGAAGAACGAATAGCGTCGCGAACATTCGCCTGGATGTCGTCGGAATTGTTATTGCGGAGGGCAGCGATAGCCAGCGGCACCTTGATGGACGACCACGCGGGATAGGGATCGACGTGCCCGAAACGTCGGACCTGCTTGCCATCGGAGACGGCCAACTCCGCCATTCCTCCGTATTTCTTAATGACCTGGTCAACGGCTTCTTGCATGGGCGCGTCGGCTTTACCCGATAGCTCCGGGGTGCCTGCCTCCGTATTTTCGATGGATGGGTGCGGGCCGGGCACGCTGGGCGGCAACGTATCGGCGTTCTCCGGCACCGATGATGGTGTGGAATCGGCTCGGTCCGGGTTGCCGATTGTGCAGGATGACAGCATCACTCCCGACGCGACCAGACCGGCGACACACATGCGAAACCGGCGACGACGGTGCGAGCGTGACGCATTCGTTCCAGGTAAGTTGCCCATCATTGAATGTAAACCCTTTCGTCGTCCGGACCCTCACAAGTAACAAAGCCACCATTATCGCGGCAGTTCATCGCGATATTCCGCCCACTGACTGGGCTTTTCACGTCCACCGTCATATTTGTGTTCAGCGTTTTGACGTATTGCTGGGCGAAAACCCTCCGCGTTGCCACTGCAAACGCTGCGGGTGTGCTATCGGACCCGGTGTACGCCAGGTTTAGCTGCCCCGCCTCGTCATCCTGGATGGCGGCCGCGTTGGCGGGGATAGCGTCGTCGGGGAGCGGTGCTGTTGTCGGCCGGTTCTTAATGGTGGACAGCCGCACCTCCTGATCGCCCTTCGGTTCGCCATCGCCCTGATGGTGTGTGGAACCACCTTGTTTGTTCCCATCGCCACCGTGGCCGGTCTCTTGGGTGTTCTGGTCATTCGCAGTGTTTGAAGCCGTGTTGTGGCTATCCGAGGAGCCAGGAACACCTAAAACACCTGATTGCCATGCGGCGAACGTCCCACCGAATAAGGCACAGGCAATAACTCCAACACCAATGGACGCGGTAACAACCGAGTGCCGACGCCGACGTTTCGACGGACCCACCGGGACGGACGATTTGGCTGGCCTCGAACCAGAAGGCCGACGGGAGACGCGCGAATCGGAAGTGTCCGGCTTTTTCGATGGCGCGGGTTTTTTCGGACCGGGTGGAGTTGGTGCCCGTTTGTCCGATTCCGTTGTGGCGGCCGGCCTTTTTGTGGCGGCCGGGTTCTTCGTGGAGGTTGGGCTCTTCGTGGGAGACGGGCGCGTCGAGACCGAGCGTGTTGTCGACGCCGAACGGGCCCGTTCCGGAATGTAGCGCTGCGGTGCCCCTAATTCCTCAGGAGACAATGTGCGTGGAGTGTGGGGGGCGGGCTTGCTGCCCTGCGTCTTCTGGCTACCGCGAGCGTCCGCGTCCTGTTTGCCACTCGTCCTCGTGGTAGACGATGTGCTGGGGGCCTCGGAGCCCTGCCTACCACGGGCCAAAAGTTCCGCTACAGTAACCTGCTTGCCACCACGCGAGGTGCTCTGATGCGCGGAATACCGTCGGCTATTTTTCTGTCCTTCGCCCTCGCCAGCGTCGTTTCGTGACGCGGAATCCGCCTGCTCAATGCGGTTGGTGAACCACCGTTGGCTAGATTCGTCACGAGCAGAACGTGCGTGCTTGTTCGCATGTCTACCCATGGTTCACCTATGCCCTACGCGGTTGTCACCTTTCCCGAAAGCTTCATTATGCGCAATCTACAGCAATTTATACAATGCAGACGCGCATTAGCATTCCAAACAAGCGTATACCCAGGCGAAGTACGCGCTCCAAACACATGCTCTACGCGCGGACTTTAAGCGCGCACCGCCGGCGGTATCGCCAGCATCAATAATGATGATGTTTTAGGAGATAATGACGATCGCATTCCTGCCGCCGTCACACCGCACAAACTGGCCGTTATCAACACAATTCATGTCATACGTGCGGTGAAGATCTGGGCTATACACATCCTTTAGCGAGGCATTCAGTTCGCCCGTCTTATTATAATTCTGTACGAATGCATCCCGAACGTTCCGAGCAAAAGGTAACGTTGTGACTCCACCCATCACATACACATTGTTTAAATTCCCGGCTGGTTCATTGTTTGCTGCCGATTCATTTGCGGGAGAGACTCCCGACGGCAAATCGGGGTATTGAGGGCGTCCCGTCGAATCGTCCCCTCCGTTAGACGAGTCTCCGTGTGTGTCTCTACCCGACGTTTGGCCGTCGTTACCATTGCTGCCGTTCTGACCGGCGGTGGTGTTTTGGCCCTGATTGCCGGGATTCTGAGCATTGCCATTATCTTGTCCAACCTCGCGCGATTGAGAAGAGCTGGCCTCATTATTCGACGTATTAAACCAACCTTGTTCCCGTCCGAAGAAGAACAGGCCCACCACGGCCACGAGCGCCACCACCGCAGCGACGAGGGCTAAGACTTTCCCCAGCGGAAATCCTGATGAACCCGAACTCGCCCCCACCGACGCGGAACCGGCGCGAGATCCATACGCAGCACTACCGGGGTACTGCTGCTGATCGTATTGTTGCTGGCCATATTGCTGGCCCTGGGAATATTGCTGCCCGTACTGTTGGCCTTGACCATATTGCGTCGAATACTGGTTCGGCTGCTGGTACTGGCCTTGTTGCGACGCACCATACCCCTGCGCGTAGCCCTGTCCATATCCCTGGGCACCATTCTGGGACTGCCCATACGTCTGCCCATATTGCCCTTGCTGAGCAGCAGATGCCCCCGGAGGTGATGGCTGAAACTCCGTCGTTTCGGTCACGTCATAGTTCGCATCCTTGGCGGCTGCACTACCGCTACCCGACTGTTGGGAGTTGTCATTTGGTTGGTAGCCGTATTTCAGCGGGACGCCTCCGTTGGAGCGCTCCCCCGCATCACCCCACGCGTCGCCACCCCCATCTGACGAGTGCGAATACCCGAAACCGTCCGAATCAGACGTCGACTTATCGTTATTCCAGTTATCCGAGGAGCGAGGCATGGGCTTTCCTTCTGTTCATCGCTGTACCGGTTGCCGGAAGCAACACAGTGAGCTCTTAGCACGACTTACCTATAGCGTATCGAAATATACGCCTGCGCACGACGAACCCACGCCTCTACACTCGACGTCATGAAGGCAATTATTCAACAAGACACCGCTGACCCCACCTCATTAGAGTGGACCGACACCGACGATCCCACCCCCGGCCCGGGAGAAGCGCTCGTCCGTATCCATGCCGCCGGTGTCAACCGCGGCGATGTTCTCCAAGCCGCCGGACATTACCCACCTCCGCCCGGCGCGTCGGACATCATTGGGCTGGAAGCTGCGGGAACGATCGAAGCGTTCGGGCCTCCCGTGGAGTCAGGCTCGACGTCGGGTAGCGAATCCAGCGAACAATCCGGCGAGCAACCTGCCAAACAGTGGAGCGTCGGCGATCAATGTGGAATGCTCCTGGCTGGTGGCGGATATGCGGAACGTGTTGCCGTGCCCATTACCCAACTCTTTCCCGTGCCGCGCGGATGGTCGCTCACCGACACGGCGGGGGTGATTGAGGTTGCCGCAACGGTGTGGTCGAACCTGGGCATGGTCGCTGACATGCAGAAAGGCCAGACCGTGCTGATCCACGGCGGGTCGGGCGGCATCGGCACCTTCGCCATTCAGCTGGCTCACGCGATGGGGCTGACCGTCGCCACCACCGCGGGCAACGCCGACAACCTGGAGCTATGTCGTTCGCTGGGCGCGGATATCCTCATCAATTACAGGGACGACGACTTCGTCGCGGTGATGAAAGAACACGGTGGCGCCGACATCATCCTGGATATCATGGGCGCGAAATACCTGGATAGCAACGTGAAAGCGTTGGGTGAGAAAGGCCACCTTGTCATCATCGGTATGCAGGGCGGTGTCAAGGGCGAGCTGAACATCGGGCGGCTGCTATCCAAGAGAGGGTCGATCACGGCGACGAATGTGCGCGGCCGCTCCCTCGACGACAAAGCCGCCGTCGTGGCGGACACGATCAAACACGTCTGGCCGCTTCTGGAGGATGCAACCGTGTCCGCGCAGGTGACGAAAACACTTCCTATTGCCGACGCGGCCGAGGCTCACCGGCTGCTGAAGTCTCGTGAGGTCACCGGGAAAATCGTGCTGACCGTGGAATAGGCCCGGCCAGACCCGATCAGCGGAGAACCGAGACCGATCTCAACAAGTGATCGACGTCGTGGGCGGTGTTGTACGGCGCTAACCCCACGGTCAGCGCCCCGCCGGACTCCGTGACCCCCATAGCGTCGAAGAGCGAATCACTCTCCGCCACGCCCACGATCACTCCGTTATCGGCCAGGCGCGCCTGAGCGGCCTCCGCCGACATCCCGGGGATGATGAAACTGATGCGCGGCACGCGTTCCACATGCGAGGACTCGTCATCGAAACCGATGACATAGACACCCAAATCCTTCAATCCGTAAACCAAATGCGCTGCGAGAGCCGTGAGATAGGTGTCGATCTTCGGCATGGTGGACTGCAGCCGTCGGCGCCGCGTACCCGTCGCGGAATCGTCGAGACCTGCCCAATGATCAACCAGCGCCGCCACGGAACCACACAATGCCGCCTGCGGGGGATCCCACTCCACCACACCGGCACCGGCATGGCGGCCACGCGCCTGACCAGCCGAGACCCCCAGTACGGACGAGGAGACGGACGAGGAAGAACTCCATCCCCGACGCCGTGGCGGACGCAGACGATCAAACATCGCCTCATCGCGGAACACCAGCGCACCGAGCTCAGGCCCGCCCAGCGGAGCCAAATCCAGCGCCACCACGTCGGCACCCCACGACTGAATCTCCACATGCCGGTAAGGCAGCACATCGGTGGCGTCGACAATGGTCCAGGCTCGCGGCGAAATGCGGTGCACCGAGCTGGAAATAGCCTCAACATCCGTCACCGCACCCACTAACGCATGGGCGGCAGGCAAGGCCACAATCGCCGTCGACGGCGATACCAGCGACGTAAACTGCCAGGCAGGAAGCGCACCGGAGGCGAGATCGGCCTCCGCCCACTTCACCGTCGCCCCGTACAAATGAGCGGACCGCACCCACGGATCAATCGCGGAATCAGCATTGCTGCGGGCCAGCACAACCTCGGTGCCAATGCCGACGCGGTGGCTCAGGCAGTCCGCCAAGTTACGGAGCAGCGCCGCGCGGGACGGACCCAGCACCACCTGGTTGGCCCGGGCCCCGACCAGGTCGGCAACAGCCCGGCGCGCCGAGGCCACATAGGAATCGCCAATCGGCGCCCCCGACTTCTGACTTTGAGAATGACTGCCCGACGTTGCCTCAACGGCCGTGCGCAAATGGGCGTTCCTGAACGAATACGTCGCCGCTGTGTTCACTCGCTCCGGAATCTGCGCCTGTTCCTGCGCGTTTAAGTACACCCAGCCCTCGCCTAACCAAACATAGAGTCCACGCGCGTGGGCGACGTCGAACATGGCACACCTTTCCTTAGACGAACTGGGGACACGGTTCATGCAGGCCTCTACCGCTATTCGCTTGTCATTGCGACGCGTCATGATCACTGACCCACCGCACACAATAACGGTTTAGTAGCTCCAGGGTAATCTACCCGTCGCTGCTGACACGATGAACATCAGCAAGGCACACCACTGGGATTAATAACTGCTTGTCCCATCACACAGGTAGGGTACGGATTATGGCTGACATAGAACCAACTGAGGGCACGGCCGCGAACAACGCCGGCGCGGGTTCCGATGAAGCCGGGGGAATTGCGCTTCACCGAGCCCCTCAGGCCGACATCGATCGGATGATTAAAGAGCCCACCAGCTCTATACCGCCGTCACAGTCGCAGACCCTCCGAGCAGCATGGGTCGACCTTGTGCGCGGCTTCCAGTCGTACGAGCTGTGGCTGTCGCTGGGGTTGCAAGACATCAAACAGCGCTACCGTCGCTCAGTCCTTGGCCCACTGTGGATCACGATCGCTACTGGTGTCATGGCCTTAGCGCTCGGACTGCTCTATTCATTGCTGTTCAACATTCCGCTGCACGATTTCCTCCCGCACGTCACCGTCGGGCTCATTATCTGGGGTTTTATCTCCGGGTGCGTGATCGAAGGGGCACAAACATTCATTGCGAATGAGGGATTAATTAAGCAGCTACCAGCGTCGTTATCGGTTCACGTCTACCGGTTGGTGTGGCGACAGTTCCTCTTCTTGCTGCACAACCTCGTGATCTATGTTCTGCTGATGATCATTTTCCCGCGCCCATTGGGATGGGATTGGTTTCTATCCATACCCGCGCTTGCGCTGATTGTCATTAACGGTGTGTGGGTTGGCATGTTCTTCGGGATTATCTCAACGCGCTTCCGTGACATTGCGCCACTCCTGGAATCACTCATTCAGCTGGCGTTTTATGTCACGCCGATCGTGTGGACGATGCAAACACTGCGCGATCGTGGCGGTGCCGCCGGTGAGCGCGCCCGCATTGCCGAGCTCAACCCCCTCATGCACTACCTCGAAATCGTCCGCGGCCCGCTCACCGGTGTTCCGGTCATGTGGTACAGCTGGGTGATCGTCGGTCTGTGTACCGTCGTGGGCCTGCTCATCACGACGATTGCGATGCGGCAATGGCGCGGACGCGTGAGCTACTGGGTGTAAACGCGATGTCCGATACACGCACAACCACCTCCGCGGTACAGGCGGTTGGTTCCGCCACGGTCGCCTCCGCGGCACACACAACGGATCATGGGGACAGGAGAAGCCACAATCATGGTCAGTATTGATACCTACAATGCGTGCGTCGATTTCCCCATTTTCGACGCCAAATCACGATCGCTGAAGAAAGCGTTCCTCGGAGCTGCCGGCGGAGCCATCGGCCGGAACGCCGACAACGTCGTCGTTGTGGAAGCGCTAAAAAACGTCAACCTTCACCTTCAGGACGGCGACCGCGTGGGGCTCGTCGGCCATAATGGTGCTGGTAAGTCCACGCTGCTGCGCTTGCTGTCGGGAATCTACGAACCTACCCGCGGGTCTGCGGAGGTTCGCGGGCGCGTGGCCCCGGTTTTTGATCTGGGCGTCGGCATGGACCCCGAGATCTCCGGCTACGAAAACATCATTATCCGCGGCCTGTTCCTGGGGCAGACGCGCAAGAAAATGCAGGCCAAGATGGATGAGATCGCCGAGTTCACCGAGCTGGGCGACTACCTCGACATGCCGCTGCGCACCTATTCCACCGGTATGCGCGTGCGCCTCGCGCTGGGGGTTGTGACGTCCATTGAGCCGGAAATACTTCTTCTCGACGAGGGCATCGGCGCTGTTGACGCCGCGTTCATGGCGAAAGCGCGTGACCGGCTCCGCGAAATGGTGGAACGCTCCGGAATTTTGGTGTTCGCCTCCCACTCGGACGAATTCCTGGCGCAATTGTGCACGTCCGCATTGTGGGTGGACCACGGGGAAATACGCCAGGCCGGGCAGGTGGACGATATCGTCGAACAATACGAGGGTCCCGAGGCCGCTGAGCAGGTGCGGCACGTGATGCGCGATATGGCCATTGAACACGCGCAAAAGAACGGTAGCGTGCCGGTGTCCGAGCAGAGCCCGTCGTCGAAAACTGCCCTATAACCCGTTATCCGGCTCCCAATTCTGCGGGCTTTTTAGCGGGTTATTGTGCAGCCTGTCCTTGCCCGCGCAGGCATGTGCGATACTAACCGCATGCCTCTTTCTTCGTCGGACCGCATTGCCGCTGTCATCGTGACGCATAAACGCCGTGACCTGCTGGCCAACTCACTGCACATTGTCGCAAGCCAAACTCTGGCACCAGAGTGGGTTGTCGTGGTGGATAACGGCAATGAGCCCGAAGTCGAAGATCTCGTGGAAAGCGTCTGTGCCAACAGTCCTACCTCGCCGACACCCGTCTACCTTCCCTCGCGGCACAACCTCGGTGGGGCCGGTGGTTTCGCCTACGGATTCTTAACCGCACTCGCTCTCGGTGCCGACGCCATATTCTGCGCCGATGACGACGGCCGGCCGGAAAACACCGAGGTCCTAGCGACATTAATGCGCGTTGCGGACAAGCACGGACTTGAGGAAGTCAGCCCCGTGGTTGCAGGGATTGAGAATCCCGACCAGCTGGCGTTCCCGGTTCGTCTCCCTGGCACCGTCGAATGGAAACGGAAGCGAAGCGAACTGGAAGGGACCGATAACGGGACTTTTATCCCCGGCATCGCGTCACTGTTCAACGGAGCGCTGTTCAGCGCGAATGCCGTCGACCAGCTGGGAGTACCCGACCTCCGGCTGTTTATCCGCGGCGACGAAGTCGAATACAACCGCCGGCTCAACCGATCCGGCCTGCCTTATGGGACGACACTGGAGGCTGCCTACCTGCATCCAACGGGGGCCGACGAGTTCAAACCCATTTTCTTCGGGAAAATGCACACCCAATACCCCGATAACGAAAACAAGCGGTATTTCACGTACCGCAACCGTGGTTACCTGATGAACCAACCCGGGATGAGGAAACTCAAACCCCAGGAATATGCGCGTTTCGCCTGGTTCTTCCTTATTCAGCGGAAAGATCCCAAAGGTTTTTTCTCCTGGTTGAGGCTTCATCGCCAAGGGCGTCACGAACGCTTTACTCGCCCTTAGGGCGAAGGGCGGGGGGTACATAGTCCCCTCCGCGCGCTATAAGCATTGTCTGACCTACATTGCCCGAGTACATTAACCATGCACGGACAAAAAAGGAACGTCATGCTTATAGCGAATCTCCTGCTTGCTCTCCGAGAAGGCTTTGAGGCAACCCTTATAGCGGGAATCCTTTTCGCCTACCTTAAAAAGGCTGGTCGGCAGGATGTTTATCCCAAACTATGGCTAGGTATCGGACTGGCAGCCCTCGTTCCCCTCACATTCGGCGCCATTTTGACGTGGGGGCCGAAAACACTCACCTTCCAGGCACAAGAGATCATCGGCGGAGGCCTCTCTCTCGTCGCCGTGGCTCTGGTCACCTGGATGATTTTTTGGATGGGGAAAAACTCCCGCCAGATGAAAGGTGAACTCGAAGGCTCCATGGCGAAAACCCTAGGAGAACACGAGTCTGGCTGGGGCGTCGTATGGATCGCCGTCCTAGCCGTCGGCCGCGAAGGCATGGAGACTGCGCTATTCATCTGGGCCACCGTGAGGTCGTCGATCGAAAACAACGTGGCGGCCACCACGACGGGCGTCGTGCTAGGGCTGGTTATTGCCATCATTCTCGGGTGGGCAGTGTACAAAGGTGCAGCTCGCATCAATATGCGCATGTTCTTCGCCGTCACCGGCATTTTCCTCATCTTCGTCGCCGCTGGTATTTGCTCCTACGGCATCGGAGACCTCCAAGAGGCCGGGGTCATTCCCGGTGTCATGAACCACGCATGGAATATGTCCCACCTTCTCCCCGAAAACACGTCCCCGCTGTACTGGGTTTATGTGGTGGGGCAAGCGATGTTCCAAATCAACGTGCAGCCCACCGTCGGCCAAGTCATCGCCTGGTGGGTGTACCTGGTGCCTGTCCTCGTGCTGTTCATCCTGCAGATCAGGGGCAAGGTCTTTGCCCCTTCAGCCCCAGCACGGCCTGCAGCACCTGCCACTAGCCAATAACTCTGTTCACTCCGCATTCCATCAACCCTCGTTCTTCCTATTCACCATTTCCCACTCCCCGAGAGAAAGCCATCATGACATCTCACTCGCGCTCCCCACGCATCATCGCAGCAACCATTGCATCCGTCGCCACTGCTCTCACGCTCGGCGCGTGCACGGACAATCCTCAGAACTCGGCCAGCGATGACAACACCAAAGCCGACCAGACGATTCAGGTCACCATCACGGACGATTCGTGCGAACTGTCCACGTCAGAGGTGCCGTCGGGCGTCGTCAAGTTTGAAATTACTAATAACGGCACAAAGCCCAATGAGCTCGAGATTCTGGCCGAAAACAAACTCCAGATTGAATCAGAGCAAGAAAATATTGGCCCCGGGACCACAGCAAACCTGACGACCGCGCTGAAGCAGGGGTCGTACCACACGGCGTGCAAGCCAAACATGGTTGGCGATTTTGTTGGGCTCAAGGATTTCACGGTCACCAAGGGCAAAGAAGTCACGCTGACTGACGACGAAAAAGAGGCAGAGGACCGGGCGATCACCAACTACACCGCGTACGTGAAGGATCAAGTCGGGCAGCTACTCACCGGGACGCAGGCGTTCACCGAGGCCTACACCAGCGGAGATACCGAGAAGGCCAAGCAACTATTCCCGCTCGCCCGCGCGAACTATGAGCGAATCGAACCCACTGCGGAGTCCTTCGGCATCAAGGAAGCGGGCGACCTCGACACCGCGCTCGATGCCCGCATCCAGGACCTTGCCGCGGACGCCGGCAAAGATGTCACTGATAAAGATGTGCTCAAGAAGTGGACCGGCTGGCACCGCATCGAGGCTGACCTGTGGGGCGGGGACGACTTCCACTTCGCCACTGACGAGGACCGGAAGAAGGCCGCTGACCAGCTCAATGAGGACACGAAGAAACTGTACGACCTGGTCTACGGCAACCTTGAGGGAACCGACGGCAAGTTCAAACTCGACCTTTCCGACGTCGTTGATGGCGCATCCAGCTTGATGGAGGAAGTAGCGACCTCGAAGATCGTCGGGGAAGAGGACACGTTCTCGCACACCGACCTCTACGATTTCAAGGCGAATGTTGAGGGTGCCACGGTTGCCTACGGCAACGTTGCTGACCTGGTGAAGAAAAAGGACGCGGACCTGGACAAGAAGATCACCCGCGCCTTCGACAAGGTCAATAAGCTTATCGACGAACAGAAGACCGGCGAGGTCACCGGCCTCGGTGACGGATTCGATGGCGACCCGACCTACAAACCGTATGACGAGATCGCCACCGTTCAGAAGGACGCGGGCGAGGCCCCCAAGGAGTCGGATTACACCGACACGCAGCGCGACTTCTCTGACGCGATCAACGGTTTGTCGGAGCCATTGTCGCAGGTTGCGGGAACGATTCTGCACTAGCAGGCGTGCAGGCTTTTCTGAACGCGAGTGGACGCGCGGAAGCGGATTCTGCTCAGCGGAAGCATGTGAGCGGGCGCGGATACCCCTGACAAGGGTTATAGGTACACGATGAGGAGGAAATGGTGTCACCCCACAAGGACAACCCTGAGCACAGGTCGAACCGCGGTGGTTACGGCGAACCGGGCCGCGATGCCGCTGGACAAGGACACGGTGACGTCGGCAAGCCGGATAGTTCGGCGCATGAACCGACGGGGTCGGCTGACGCGTCAAGCGGCACGTCGGGCGCCGAGGAACAGGGCCGTACGCGGGGTATTTCACGACGCCGACTCTTCACCACTGCCGGATTCGCTGGCCTTGCCGGGATAGCCGGCGCGGGCATCGGCGGTTTTGCTGTTCATGCTGCGGAAAACAAGGACACATCTGACCCAACTTCGCTCATTTACCCGTTCCGTGGCGAACATCAGCAGGGAATTACAACGCCGGCGCAAGACAATATGTACACCGCCGCATTCGACATCACGACCGATGATCTGGACGAGCTCAAGGACATGCTGACCTCGTGGACGTCCGCCTCGGAACAAATGTGCGCGGGTGAATTGATTGGTGGCGAACCGAACGCTAACCCCAAGGCCGTACCTCGGGACACTGGTGAGGCGTGGAATTACCCCGTCGGCGGTTTGACCATTACTTTTGGCTTCGGGAAGGGGCTTTTTGTCGACGGAGACGGCAAGGACCGCTTTGGTCTGAAAGCGAAAATGCCGGACGTCATCAAGGAAGGGATGCCCAAGTTCGCCAATGAGGCGCTTCGGTCTGAACAGAGCGATGGTGATCTGTTGGTTCAGGTGTGCTCCAATGATGCTCAGGTGTGCGTGCATGCGATTCGGAATCTGACGCGGATCGGATTCGGCACTGTGCGGCTGCGGTGGGGGCAAATCGGGTACGGGCGAACGTCGTCAACCAGTACTGACCAGGACACTCCCCGGAACTTGTTTGGCTTTAAAGACGGCACCCAGAACATCAAGAGCGATGAAACCGACGCTCTGGATAAAGATGTGTGGGTGACGGATGGGTGGATGTCCGGCGGCAGTTTCTTCGTCGCCCGGAAGATTCACATGTATCTCGAGGTGTGGGATCGCGTTATTTTGGAGGAACAAGAGGATGTGATCGGGCGTGATAAGCGCTACGGTGCCCCTTTGTCCGTTGAGGACCCCTCCGACGATCGCGAGTTTGACGATGTTGATTACACTGCCCGGCGCGGCGGAAAGCTGGCTGTACCAGCGGATTCTCATGTGGCTGTTGTTGCCCCGGAACATAATCAGGGTCATAGGATGCTTCGGCGTGGGTACAACTACACCGATGGAAATGACTCCTTGGGCCGGTTAAACGCCGGACTGTTCTTTATTGCGTATTCGAAGGATCCGCGGGAAGGGTTCTATCCGATATTGAAGAAAATGACGGAAAAAGACGCTATGCCTGAGTACCTTCAGCATCAGGCGTCTGCCTTGTTTGCTGTCCCCGGCGGTGTTCGAGAGGGCGATACTATGGTCGGCCAGCGGTTATTCGAATAATCCGCATCTCTTTGCCTCGCTCTATGCGGTGAGAGGAGCCGATCGATGGTTCCACCGGCTCTGGCATGACATTAGGACTTCACTAATCGGGCAATAGCTTGTGATGCCTCGTGAAGTTTTTGTTCGGCTTCATCGCCCCCAGCTTGGGCTGCATTAAGGACGCAGTGATTTAAGTGGTCATCAAGTAAGCCCAATCCAACGGCCTGTAAGGCCTTTGTTAACGCGCTGATCTGCGTCAGAATGTCGACACAGTATTTTTCGTCCTCAATCATCTTGGTGATGCCACGAGCTTGTCCTTCGATCCGCTTCATCCGGTGGAGGTACCGTTCCTTTTCCGAAATATAGCCATGGGGGGCGTGGGTTTCATGGCATGCATGACATAATTCCTGTTCAGCCGTGCTATCCACGGTAGTTGGTGTGGTCATTTCACCCATTCCTCCTCATCAGTGCGAGTACGCGTGCTCGTATTACGGCGGACGTCAATACCCCTACCAGTGTGGATACCGATGTTCCCATTAACGCTGGTAAACCCACGCAGCCGGAGGCTGTTGCCCACCACAAAGACGCTAGAAAACGCCATCGCTGCTCCCGCGATCATGGGATTAAGAAGCCCCAGAGCAGCTATTGGAATAGCGGCGACGTTATACGCGAAAGCCCAAAACAGGTTTGTCTTAATGGTCGCGAGCGTTGCGTGGGAGAGGCGCACTGCGTCAACGGCGCTGGATAGGTCTCCGCGAACTAGTGTGATGTCGGCTGCTTCGATGGCCACATCTGCGCCAGTTCCCATCGCAAGGCCGAGGTCTGCTTGAGCCAACGCAGGGGCATCATTGACGCCGTCGCCCACCATGGCCACGGTTTTTCCTCGGCTCTGAAGTCCACGGATGACCTGTACTTTATCGGCGGGAAGGACATCTGCTTTGACATCGGCAATGCCAACTTCATCGGCAATGCGCTGGGCAACAACTCTATTGTCTCCTGTTAGCAAGACAGGGTTGAGCCCTAGCTCTTTGAGTTGTTTTATTGCTGTGGCACTCGTTGTTTTCACAGTGTCTGCGATAACAAGAATCCCTCGGGCTTCGCCATCCCAAGCGATAGCGACTGCTGTTTTTCCAGCTTGTTCGGCATCATTTTTCGCGCACCGAAGTTCGTCGTCTAGAGGAATTCCGACGTCATTGAGCAGAGATTCCTTACCGACGTACACGTCGTGGCCGTCCACGGCCGCATGTACCCCGAGGCCCTCATGGTTCCGGAAGTCGGTGACCGTGTGAACCCCGAGACCTTGAGCGTTCGCTGCCTGCGCTATGGCGTGCGCAATGGGGTGTTCTGATGACGACTCCACTGCTCCCGCGATGGCTAGAACTTCATCACGGGATGAGGTGGCGGCAGCATGAACACTAGTTAGCGCCATGGTGCCCGTAGTCACCGTGCCTGTTTTATCCAACACGATGGTGTCAATGCCCCGAGTGGATTCTAAAACTTCTGGCCCCTTGATCAGCACACCCATTTGTGCACCGCGGCCTGTGCCAACTAAAAGTGCTGTTGGCGTGGCAAGCCCCAAGGCGCAGGGGCACGCTACAACAAGAATCGCGACCGCAGCTGTCATAGCGGTGGCGAATCCGTGGCCTAAAGCAAGCCAGACGATCAGGGTCAGTAGGGCAATGCCAATGACGGCGGGGACAAAAACACCGGAAATGCGATCGGCTAGGCGCTGAACCTGAGCTTTTCCGGTTTGGGCGTCTTCAACCATGCGCGCCATCTGGGCGAGCTGAGTATCTGCACCAACGCGGGTTGCCTGGACGACCAACCGGCCACTGGTGTTGACTGTTGCCCCGGTGACGTGATCCCCGGAGCCAACTTCTGCGGGGACAGATTCGCCCGTCAACATGGATTCGTCGATTGCTGAGGATCCACTCACTATAACGCCGTCGGTGGCAATCTTTTCGCCGGGTCGAACAACAAAGGTGTTTCCTACCTCGAGTTGCTCAACGGGAATGCGGATTTCTTGGCCGCCGTCGAGAAGGGTGACTTCTTTGGCTCCCATGTCCAGTAGCGCGCGAAGAGCAGCCCCGGATTCTCGTTTGGACTTTTTCTCGAAGTAACGTCCTGCCAGGATAAATAACGTGACACCGGAGGCGACTTCTAAGTAGATATTGGCCGACGCATCGGTGTGCGACGCCATCATGGTGAACGTATGTTTGAGCCCTGGTTCACCGGCGTGTCCGAAGAAAAGGGCGTATAAGGACCACGCAAATGCCACCAGTGTTCCCATTGAAATGAGCGTATCCATGGTGGTTGCGCCGTGTTTGAGGTTCGTCCAGGCTGCCTTATGGAAGGGAAGCGCGCCCCACACGATAACGGGAGACGCCAATGTCAGGGACAGCCACTGCCAGTTACGGAACTGCAGCGCCGGGATCATCGCCATGGCGATAACGGGGATAGCCAGCCATGCGGAGACAATAAGGCGTTGCCGAAAACGTGCTGTCTCCTGCTCGATAGGACTTGCGTCCTGCTTAGAGCCAACAGCGCTACCGCGCTGGGTCTGACTTTTCGAAGCACTGCTGGTCGTGCGCTCCCCAGGAGCGGAGGTACGTGGTTCACTGAGAGTGGCCGAGTATCCTGCTTTTTCCACTGTTTGGATGAGGTCGTCGGTCGATACTGTCGACGGCACCGTAACTTTGGCTTTTTCAGTTGCCAAATTCACTGTGGCCTGCACTCCATCGAGTTTGTTGAGCTTACGCTCTACCCGGTTAGCACACGATGCACAGGTCATCCCACCGATGTCGAGCTCAATGGTTGAGCCTTCGGCTGTGGCCACACCGCCGGTGGCAATCGGTGTCATGGAATCAGGGTTCGTCGCCGCTGTGTGTGGCACTTCTCTCGCTTCCCTTTACTTCAGCCGGTTGATTTACAGGCGGGTACCTGTGTAACCCGCTTCCTCTACGGCCTCAAGAACCTTCATATCTTTGATGTCGCCATCTGAGCTGACGGTCAACATTCCCGTTTCCAAGCTGACCTCATCAACATGGATACCGGGTAGTTCGCTGACTTCGTCACGAATTGCACGTTCGCAGTGGCTGCAGGTCATGCCCGAAATCTTGTACTTGTGGGTGTTCATGGCGATCTCCTTGTCGTCGCTGTTGCTGCTGGCGTCCGCGTGTTTATAGTCCACACGAATGCACGTGTCCGAGTCAGGGGCTCATAATTCCGCATTACCGGAATACACGCAGGCGATCACATACCCTCCGGGGGTATCTGATACACCCAACGCTATACCCCCCTTGGGTATTCCGCAACGATATTGTCGTCGCACCACACCCGCCCCGACGTAACTCGCCACAACATACCCCCACCAGGTACTCCCTACGCTTGTCTGTCCATCATGTCTATCCATCACGACACGTCACCCACTCTCCGTATCGGCCACGCGTGTCGGAGGTTTCTGCAACAATGGGCCACATACCGTCCATGATCCGATTACCAAGGAGGACGAAGAGAATTATGACTATCGAGTATTCACATACCGCACGGATCCCCTTTCCCCGGCGCGACGTCGTGGAGTATTACGAATCCGCTGGAGGCGCTGCGCGTTTATGCCCTGATTTTTCAACAACGTTGACTTCGGGCCCCAGCAAAGGTCTAGCGGAGGGCTCCGAGACTGAGTTAGAAATGGGCTTGCCCTGGCTAGAGGGCCTGGCGCCAGTGTCGACGACAGTAAAATGGAAGGCGCGTCATACTGCGTACACCCAAGGCGAGTCGTTTACGGACATGATGGTGCAGGGGCCTCTCGATTCATGGGAGCATACCCACACATTTTTGGACGATAAGTTTTCCGATTCCAATGGTGGTTCCTCACTAGTTCAGGATCAGGTAACAGCGGAGCTTCCGGGCAAGACGTCAGCACTGGGTAAGAATTGGCTGGTCAAGAAAAAGATTGACAAAGAGCTGGAGCGGACGTTTGATTTCCGCACACGCCAGACGGTGGCTGACTTAGCCTTTAAACAGCAATTACGTGATATCGGCAGCACGGATAGGGCTACTGATCCCACAACTCCTCAAACTTTTGTCATCGCAGGCGAAACCGGATTAGTCGGGCAAGCAATTTCGGCGCTCCTCCGTTCACTAGGCCACAGTGTTATCGCCCTAACCCGCAGTTCTCGCACGTCGCAAGTTCCCGGTGTCACATACAAGCGCTGGGATCCCAGCAACGGCACCCTTGACCCGTCTCTTCTGAAAGGTGCGACGGCTGTCATCAACTTGGCAGGGACGTCGATTATGGGGCGTTTTACTGATGACCACAAGAAATCAATTCTTCATTCGCGTCTCGACGCCACTACGACTCTTGTCGAGGCAATGAAAAAGGCCGCGCCGGATGGTGGACCGACTACGCTAATTAATGCCTCAGCCAGCGGGTATTACGGAGCTGATGCGGGTTCGGTGACGGAAGAGTCTCCAGCGGGCGACGATTTCCTTGCCGACGTATGCCAGCGCTGGGAGGACGCTGCGCTACAGGCGGAAGAGGCTGGTATTCGGGTGGCACTCATCCGGACTGGCCTGGTGTTATCCGCCCGTGGGGGCCTCCTAGGCGCCCAGCTCCCGCTGTATCTCATGGGTGGGGGCGGCCCACTGAACGGCGGTGAGATGTGGCAGCCGTGGATTGGTATTGATGACCTTGCCCAGATCTATATTTGGTCGGCGTTTAACCCCGAGGTATCAGGGCCGGTTAATGCCGCTGCTCCCAACCCGGTAAAGCAAAAAGAATTCGCGTCCATACTGGCGAAAGTTCTTCGTCGCCCGTCTGTCATTCCGACGCCACGTCTGGGACCGGATGCTCTGATGGGTAAGGAGGGCGCAGATCAGCTTGCTCTCTCGTCGGTCAAGATGGAACCCGAGGTGTTAAAGAAGAACAAATACACGTTCCGCTTCACTGATTTGGAAGAGGCGTTGCGCCACACGCTGGGGAAATGAGGTGAAAGCCCCCTAGCTGGTCCCGCTAGTTGGTTTTGAAGATGACCCACCGCTGGACAACGAAGTTTACGGCGGTGGCCACGCCCTGGCCAATGACATAACCGACGGTGCCGGCAATGAAAGCGCTGGCCCCGGCATTAAGCAAGAGATGGTTCACTGAGACCGCAAGGCCCCACTGGACGGCGAACATCAGTGCGTAGAGGGACATCGTCTGAACAAATTTCTTTGCCGATGCTTCAGCCTCAAAAGTCCAGCGACGGTTGATGATGTAAGCCGTGATGGTGCCGAAGATAAAGCCAATGGCCTTCGCGAGTGGGTACGACTGCCCAAACGCATGCTGGATGATCATGGTCAGGCCGTAGTCCACAACAGCGGAGATTCCGCCTGCGATCACGAATTTATAGAGGTGAGTGAGGACGCTCGCTCCCTGCGGAGCGGGGGCATCGACGCCGGCGGTGCCGGATGTGGTGGCACTGTCGTGCGACGCTGGGGTTCCATTCTGTGCAGCCGCGTCACTTACCGTTGCGACGTTTTCCGCCATACCGTTGTCTGTTACAGCATCGGAGTTATCCATTGCGGCACTCTCAGCAGCTAATGCCCCCGATAGGTTGGGTGTCAGTAGTTCCGGCTCGGCGTGATCATCGGTTGGGTGGTCAGGCTTGGTTTCACTCACGTCCTGGCAGCTTACTCTTCACCGCGCTTCACGGTCCTCCCCCGGGCTCATGTCCGCTATCGGCCGACCGGTCACCGTCATACCTAGTCCGCGCCGTTACCTAGTCCGCACGGATTATTGCGCGGCACAATTCAAGACGTTCCAGTGAAGACAATCGCTTGTCCCCCGTGAGCCCTATGTGCTCGAAGGCCTGCAAAGTTTCGCTGGCCAGTTGATCAATCTCAGGAAGTTTCAGTTCCGAACCGTCGTCAGCTACCCAGCCAATTGCTTCCATCATCGTTTCAATGATGTCTGCTCGCAGGGGGCCTTCAACCAGGGCTGCTTGGGCCAAGATTTCAGCAACTGCTGCATCACGGCCGGCCGGATCCTTTTCTTTCGGGAGGGAGCGGCAGACATCTAAAGTGTCGGGGTCTACGTTAATTTCTCTGCCTAAATCCAGCGCTTGAAGCAGCGGAATGAAGTCAAATATGCCACTGCGTTCAATAGCCAAGCGGATCATCGGTTTCGTCGCGCACAGAATGTGCTGCGTTGTCGCTGCACCGGTTAGCTCTGCATTGATGCTGTCTAAATCTGCGTGTTCGTCCCCACCGACACACAACGCGTCGGGAGTCCCGTGATCACGGAGATAGCACTCGGCAACGTCGATATGAAACTGCAGGTCATCGTGTTCATCAACATTCTTATCGACAACATCCTGATCAGCGCTCCCCTCCCCAGGTTTAGAGTTCCCAGCCGCATGTTGGTGGCGGGTCACATCGAGAGTGTCGCCGGGGGCATTGAGCAGCTCGTATAACGGCCAATCCTCAACGACATGCTCGCTTTCTCCAGCTATCCCGTCGATTTCGCCGACCCCATCGTTCCCGTCTGTACCGTGAAGGATCCATTCTGCGTCACCATCACACCCGAAGCATGTGTCCAACACAGTGAAGAGATCAGTGATGTGAAGGGCATCGTTAATCCCGATGATTCGGTATTGGGGTCCGTCTCCACCGCTTTGGTGCACAGAGATCACGAGGCTGGCGGGTTCTCTCGCGACGGATTCGCTGTCATCTGGTGCGGGTTCGCTTTGGCTCTGGGGAAAATGGCTGCTGTCACCGCTGCGCGCGCGATTCGCATAATCGCTCAGTTCGATGACGTTGTCATCGTCGCGGGCGGTGTTTGTGCTCATAAAACCCAGGGTAGACACAAATCCCGGGGCTGGTGCGCCAATTGTTCCCTACTTTGGGTTTGTGGGACCGTCTGCTAGCCCTCAGTTGTGCGCGTGACCAGGGGAATCGGCTGCGGCTCTTTGCTGCCAAAGTGCTGCAAATAATCGGTGGCTTTGGCCCGGCGCTGAGCGTCGATGCCGTTCCACGTGTCCACTAACCGCCGCATTCCCTCCGCCCAGGCCCAGCACTCTTTAGCCAGCGGGTTATCGACACCCAACGCGTCTGCGGCATCATAGGCAGGCTCCACATCCACAACGTCGGGATACGCTTGCCCCTTCAAGGTGCTCTTCCCGTCCGCTTTCCGACGCGCATTTTCGTCCTTCAGCGCCTCTTTATATGAGGCCACTGCTTCCTTGATCGCTACGACGGTGTCATCAACATTGACGACGCTCCACGTCGCACTCCCCTTATCGGACGTCGCGCTTCCTTCGTCATCGGCTTCAATCGCGGCAAGTACCTTCCTGCCGCTATCAGTCGCCACAACAGGATGCCCGTCGATAAGCATGGGAAGAACGGATTGATCGAGTTTCGCACCCGCCCAGGATAAATTGTTCGTTTCACCAGGCTGGATGCTTGTTTTCCCCGTGCCGACGATCCACGCGCCGACGAACTGCCCTGTTTTGGCTAGCGGATCGGTGTCGATATGCCACACTGCGGTGGGCCCTTCACCGGCTACCACTGCAATGACGGGGTAGTTGCCGTCGGATTCAGCAGACGTCATGTGGTCCTCTTTCTTGCCTCTGTTCGTTGAGTACCGCGAGGCGTTGTGTACCGCGAGTTATCGTGCGTACCACTTTATGACGTTCACCGTGCGAGCATCTCATTCAAGCACCTAGCCTTATGGCTTAAGCCCAGCACCCAGGTCATGGTCGCTGCATTTCAGATGGGCTGTTCGCGTCATTAGTCGCAGCCATACTGGCAAGCAAACGCAGTCCATCGCGCGTGGCTGGGTGGTCTGGTTCGGGGGCATAGCCCAGGAGTTGGAGACCAGGACTACCCGCCACATCAAGGGCCTCGTAGCGTAGCCAGAGTTCGCCAACCTCGGCGTCGTGCACGACCTTGGTTCCCCGTCGGTGATCAGCGACGTCACGCGCGGACCAGCGCGCATCGAAGGCCTCGCTCTGCTGGGACAATTCAGCGATCAGTGCATCGATGACCCGGCTAGGTGTGCGTGCCTGCTCAAGGCGGAGCATGGCGACCGCTTCATCAGCGATAGCATCCCAGTCGTCGAAGAAACGCAGCGAATCCTCGTCAAGGAACACGTAGCGCGCAAGGTTCGGGCGTGGCCAGTTCTCAAACACTGGGCGATACAATGCGCGACCAAGCTTGTTCGCAGCAACAATGTCGAGCGAACCATTCTGGACAAGTGCTGGGGCATCGACCATGGCATCCAGCAGCTGCTCTAACCCGAGCGGCAGGCGCGTCGCAGTCGGCTTGGCACGATGATGGGAGGGACTAGGCCGATGAGAGGGACGTTCGCCGGCCAACTCGAATAAGTATGTGCGTTCGGCATTGTTCAGTCGGAGGGCACGCGCAATCGCGGTCAGCACATCATCGGAAACGCCTTTTGCCAAGCCACGTTCAACCTGGACGTAGTAGTCAACGCTGATAGCCGCGAGTGAGGCCACCTCTTCACGCCGGAGCCCCGGCACCCTACGACGGGTACCCCGCGGTAAGCCGACTTCCTCCGGCTGTAGCTTGTCGCGACGTGAAATAAGAAACTCGCGCAGTTCGGTGTTGGCAGACACAACCTCAAGAGTAATGAGGAGCCCACTCCGTAGCCATAGGTTATGGGTACTCCCCAACAGCTCCCCTGCGACGACGAAACCCCAGTCATCGGCGCTCCCCGTATGGTGGAGGGTCAACGGCTGGGGTTGATGGAGTTAAAGATACGGCTCTTCGAACAGGCACTGACAACCCCTGGATGGCATGGGGAACCGTCGATACTCTCGGACATGTTGACGTTAATAGTCAGCGTTGTTATGTCACAACAAAGCAAGACAACAAAGGAGTTAGCATGACCAACGTTATCGTTCTAGGCGCCAGCGGCCAGATCGCCCGCCACGCCATCCCCATGATCGCAAACCAGGCCGGCCACGGGGACAGCCTCACACTGTTTGCCCGCAATGCTTCCAAAGTCGATGCGCCCGACGGGGCCCGCGTCGTCGAAGGTGATGTGCTCGACGCGGACGCTCTCGGTGCAGCGCTCGAGGGGCAGGACATTGTTTATGCCAACCTTGCAGGAAACCTCGACGAGCAGGCACGCGCACTTATCGATGCCATGAAGGCGGCCGGAGTAGCGCGCCTGATTTTCGTCGACGCGCTAGGAATTTACGATGAGCTGCCCGAGAAATTTAACACCTGGAACCGAGAGGCCATCGGCAACGAGGCGTTGACGATTTACCGCCGTGCAGCAGACATTATTGAGGACTCGGACCTGGACTACACGATCGTCCGCCCAGCGTGGCTGACTAATAAGGACGAGACCGATTACGAACTCACCCAACGTGATGAGCAGTTCAAGGGGACCGAGGTGTCACGCAAGGCCGTCGCTGCGTTCATCGCGTCCGTCGTTGCCGACCCAACCGAACACTCGCGCGCCAACGTCGGGATCGACAAGCCGGGTACCGACGGCGACAAGCCTGCCTGGTACTGAGAACCCCTGGTTGAGGATTCCGCTCGTCCATATCGTGGGTGGCGTAAGTCACTACCGGCTCATTTCAAGAAAAGAAGTTTCAAGGAAGGAACCTGTAATGCAGACTGACGTTAAGTTTTCCAGCGGAAACCAAACCATCGCGGGCACGTTGTTCATTCCCGACGACGCGCAGGGTGCAAGTCCCGCGATTGTCATTAGCCACCCATTCGGCAGTGTCCGCCAACAATCACCGATCAATTACGCAACACGGCTATCCAAGGAAGGCTTCGTCACATTAACGTTCGACGCCGCCTACCAGGGAGAAAGCACCGGCGAACCCCGTCAGCTCGAAGACCCCTTCATTCGTGTCGAAAACATCAAGGACGCCGTTAGTTACCTAGCGACGTGTAAGGAGGTCGACGCCGACCGGATTGGTGCTCTCGGCATCTGCGCCTCCGGAGGGTTCGTACCGTTCGCCGCGTCCAGTGATATTCGGATCAAGGCGGTCGCCACTGTCAGCGGGGCCGACCTGGGTGACGTGTACCGGTCCCAGGCTGAGACGCTGCCGAAATTCCTCGAAGCCTCGGTACAAGCTCGCACCGACCGTGCAGCGGGTAAGGACGTCGAAGCACAACCAATGATCCCGATGACCCAGGATCAGGCAAACGAGTACCCCGATCGTTCGATGTACAAGGAAGCCTACGACTACTACCGCACGGACCGTGCCAAGGATGACCGAGCACCGAATACGGTCGATCCGACGAGCTTCGACCGCATTGCTGTGTTCGACGCCTACGGTTTCATCGATCAGATCTCGCCCCGTCCGCTGCTCATGATTGCCGGAAGTGATGCGGACACGCTGCCGTATTCGCAGAACGCGATTGAGAAGGCTCAAGAACCAAAGGAATTGTTCATTATCGACGGCGCGTCACACGTCGACCTCTACGACAAGCCCGACTACGTCGACCCGGCTGTTGCCAAGATGAGCTCCTTCTTTCGCGAGAACCTCGCGGGCAACTAATTATTTAACGAACTGATTCCTCAAGGCGAACTGACCAGCGACCTGTAAAGGAACAAACATGAGCAAAAACATCAATATCAAGACTCTCAACGGTTATGGCACAACACTCTCTGCAGTAATCAACTTCCCTCCAGAGTTCGAGGCCTCACAGACCTATCCCGCCATCGTCGTTTCCCATCCCGGTGGTGGCGTGAAGGAGCAAACCGCAGGCCTCTACGCCAAAAAAGTCGCCGAATACGGATTTGTCACCGTCGTCTACGACGCGTCCTTCCAGGGCGCCAGTTCTGGTGAACCCCGTCAACTGGAGAATCCACATATCAGGACCGAGGATGTCAGCGCTGTCGTCGACTACCTCACCACTCTGGACTACGTCGATAACGAACGAATAGGCGCCATGGGAATTTGCGCCGGCGCTGGTTATACCGCCAACGCCGCGATCAATGACCCGCGGATCAAAGCCGTGGGCACCGTGAGCATGGTTAATATCGGGCAGATGTTCCGCAACGGGTGGGACGGATCGGTTACCGACGCCGAGGCGGCACCGATTCTCGAGCAGGCAGCACAAGCGCGGACCACTGATGCCGCCGGTAAAGACAACGAGTTCCCCCTCGCACCGATGAACGAGGACGATGCTCCCAATGAGGAGCTACGCCAGGCGTGGGAGTACTACCACACCCCGCGTTGCGAGCACCCCAACGCTCCAGGTTGGATGACTACGCGTAGCCTGTCGCAAATCATCACATACGATGCTTTCCACAAGGCCGAGGCTTATCTCACTCAACCGCTGCTGATCGTCGCCGGGAGCGAAGCAGGGTCGAAGTGGATGAGCGATGATCTCTACGAACGAGCCGCCAGCACCGACAAATCCCAACACGTGGTTGACGGCGCAAACCATATGGACCTCTACGACGGTGAGAAAGAAGTAGCTGAGGCCGTCAGTAAGCTCGGGCCATTCTTCAGCGACAGGCTCTAAGTCCCCAGGCTATAAGACCCCGGAGGGAATAGCACCGCAACCAGCGGAAACCTAAGCGCGCGCCCTCAGTGCGCTCAATCTGTCACCGAGGTTGGCGGTGTGCTTATCCTCCTGGAAGCTCAACGCAAAGCAAACAATGCCGACGAGCACCCCATACACTGTCCACGGCCGTGACTCAGTGATGTGCGCGCGGATGAACGCCAGCGCTTTTCTCCTGATGAACCGGGAAAAATAAAACGACCCCACGAAGTAGCCCACCACGGCGCTGATGGCCATACCCAATCGTGCCCAGCCCCACGGGCTTGGGGCTCTATTTTCATCATTTTTCGACGGTGTGGCCTGCGGTGATTCACTTTCCGACGACGAAGTTCCCGGCCCCTCGGCGGTTTCCAACCTCGTGGTCTCAGACGCAGCGGCCTCAAGCGATGTATCTTTTCCTGGGCTGGATAATTCCTTTGCCCCAACCCTCGGAGAATTATTATCCGCGCTTGCCAGATCTTCCGACGACTGTGTCGTCATCCATATCACCGCGAACGCGGATCCTAGTAGCCCGACCTTCGTCGCCACCCGGCGCGGCTTCGACTCGATGCCACCTGAGGCATACCAGCCACCGATCAGGGAAGATACCAATACACGTTCAACAAGGCGGGAAACACCTCGTTCGTCTGGAGGCAGTGCGTTGATACGGTCTCTCGCTTCGTTGAGACGTCGTGTGACTCCGTGGGGAAACTGATCTCTCCTGCTTAGGTGCATGGCACCAAGACTAACAAGGCTTTACTCATTGCCTCTTTTGCTTTTGCACCGGAATAAAGCTGCGCAGTCATCCGACCACCGATAAGCGCAGAGACCTGCCGTGCCACCGCACTAGGGCTCAGGACTTCCAAGCACGCTAAAGCGCCAGTAATAACGTCGTGCAGATCGCTCGCCATCTGTGCAGCAGATGATGCAAAGACTGGTTGCGTCCGGGATGCACGAATAAGTTCGAGCACGACGATAGCTTCTACCGCCACTTTCCTCTCGTACCAAACCAACACCCGGGATGACTCTTCTCTCGGCAGACCCCGCCTGCGTTCGTTTCCACGATGCAATATCGAAAAAGAGTGTGGGGGAAATAAACAACAACTAAACTTCCAGCGAACCTTCCGCAAAATTCTGCAGCGGTATAGCGAGCGACCACCATCACTACGCATGCCACCTGTTTTCATAGTGGGTGTGAAAATACGTACTCGCTCCAATCACAACCGGAAGATCACCCCTCTGATTGCTCCCCCACTTATTCTCACCACGCTCATTACGGGGTCCGCAGCCGCCATCTCAGCAACCCCAACCACCGCAGATTCGGCTGTCCCATCTTCTAGCGCTCCGAGCCCAGGCGCGACAAACCAATCCCGTTATAACGGCATGTTCGACCTCGGCAAGGCGACTCAAGATCCTAGTGTCGGCGGATTATCCGGACTGGCCTCTCTTGCTGATGGTTCCTATCTAGCCATCTCAGATGACAAAGGCGATTATGGTCCCACCCGCGCATACCGATTGAACATCGATAACAGTGGGCAGGCACAAGTCATCGGCCGGGTCGTTTTCACCAACCCAGATGGAAGTGCGTACGATCCTAAGGAATTCGACGCGGAAGAGATCCGCCAATTGCCCAACGGGCACCTGTTGTGGACGACAGAGGGTGGGTCACAAGGTGCAGAGAATCGTTCCCCCCTTGTCATCGAATCCGATAAAACCGGGCGTGAGATTCGCCGTATTCATCCCCCGCAGTACCACGTCCCCAACTATGAAGATGTGCCGGACACTAAAGAAGCTAAAGGCATAAGCCCCAATAAGGGGCCAGAAGGGATGACCATTTCTCCTGATGGAAAAACCTTTTACACGATCAACGAAAACTCTCTGGTGCAGGATGGACCAAGCAATACTCCCCAGTCGGGATCCAAAACGCGACTAACCGTCTACGACACTGCGACGGGGAAGCCCAGCGCGGAATACGTGGTTGACGTAGATCCCACGTATGCCCCCAAAGCCGACCGCGGATATGCTTCCCTGGCTACATCCCCGGATGGAAACCTTTACGCCCTACAACGCGGATATATCCCCAAACAAGGAAACCGCGCAGAGATCTACCGATTAGATGTAAACGGAGCTACCAACGTTCTCGGCCGGGAGCGCCTCACCGGTACCGAAGTAGCAGTCAAGCGCGAGAAAGCCTTCGATTTCGTTGATTCGAAACTCGGTAATAGCGCACATCCGGGTGGCAGAGGCGTTCCGGAGTCTCCCGAAAACGTGGAAGGCATGACCTTCGCAGCCCCGCCAGCAGGAACCTCGGCTACCAATTCCCTGTCCGCTGGCTCCCGTTCCAACGGCCGAGGCACTGGAGTATCTAAAACTCCAGTGGGAAACAATCGTGTTTACCTCATCTCGGACAATAACTTCAGCGATTCGCAACGCACGGTAGTCCATTCCCTGGACATCGCTCCTCGCTAGTGGCCCGCCACCAGCGGATACTCATTCGTGACACTGCTGCTAACACCCGACGATCGTAGGAGATAAACAGCACTCCACGATCTCGCCGCACAGTCTCGCGCAGCATCTCCACTACCTTCGCCGTGGCGATGGGATCGATCATCGCGGTCGGTTCGCCCGGCTCATAACCGATAAAAGGAACGTTCACAGTGAAACCATGACCGCAACTACGAGGTCCTCTATCATAAGTCCATGGCAGAGAACGTGGTTGAAAGGCACCTCGCGGTAATACTTTTCGACGGATTCGAGTTGCTTGATGCGTTCGGCCCTATAGAGTTCTTCAGCGCAATCCCCGATGTAAAAATTGAACTGGTAGCTCAGAGGAGCGGCCCCGTCCGAAGCGCTCAAGGCGTTGAGGTAATTGCGGAATTAGAGTGCGGCGCGCTTAACGATCCAGATATCATTTTGGTCCCCGGAGGTATGGGAACACGGACGTTGGCTCACGACGAATCGTTCTTGTCTTGGCTAACGGATATTGGAAACCGATCGGAGATAGTGGCATCAGTTTGTACGGGATCGGCGCTCTTGGCCGCGGCTGGTCTGCTCGAAGGCCATCGAGCGACGAGCAACAAACTAGCTTTTGAATGGGCGTCCTCATTTGGCGACGATATTTCTTGGGAGTATCAAGCGCGGTGGGTGCACGACGGTTGTCGATGGACATCCTCGGGTGTTGCAGCCGGCATGGATATGGCCGCCACGCTGATTGGACACCTGTTTGGGCGAAAAGTTCAAACGGAAGTAACCAAGCGCATTGAATACCAACCGCAGACCGATAGCACCACCGATCCCTTTGTACGCTTCCAGGGCCCGCGTTAAGCAACCGTTACACGATTCGACCAGAGCAAAAGCACCGAAAAGACCCCAGCCCAGCGTCGATAATGAAATCCCGGTCACAGCAACGCTGAAATTTCAGCGTCACCCCGTACACTAGGGAACATGTTCGGACGAAAATCAGCGGCTGACAAAGCTGCGGCCGCCACTTATGAAGCTGCGGAACGCACCACAGTCCCGCTGGACGTGCCCATGACGCGGATGATGGCCCAAGAGCTACCTATCTTGGATAGTTCATCACGGCAACGGGTCAATGACCTGCTCAGAGAATATGATGGGCCGCTCATTACCAGCGTGGACATGTTGCCCGAAGAGATACGCGACATCATGAACCTCTACTAAAGCCCGTCTCCCCGGTGTAGGCTCCCATCGAGTCGATACTCGCCTATCACTGCGACAGGCGTACAGCTATGGCGTAGAACTATACGGGTGGTAGCGCGGGAGGCTTCGTGGCCACTCACGGCTCCGATGGTGGCTCCGACGGAGACTCCCACGCTCGTATGATCGCGCACAACCAATCTGACGTACCAAGGAGAAAGAGTTAGAAGTGAGCTCAACCACGACAGATCAACTACCGCTAGAGCACCGTCGTCTCACAGGGTGGGGGCGCACTCAGCCGGCTTCCAGTGAAGTCCTGTCCACACCCGACCTAGACCTGATCGCCCGCGCGGTGCGGGAGGTTGCCGAGCAGAACGAGGGTAAGCCCGACTACCTCAAGCGCGGCGTCATCGCCCGTGGTCTGGGCCGTTCCTACGGCGATCCGGCCCAGAACAGCGGTGGACTTGTTATCGACATGGCTGCGCTCAATGAAATTCACTCCATCGACCCGGACACGGCTATTGCCGACGTCGACGGTGGCGTCACCCTCGACCAACTCATGAAAGCCGCACTGCCTTACGGCCTATGGGTTCCGGTACTCCCCGGCACCCGGCAAGTCACCATCGGCGGTGCCATCGGCCCAGATATCCACGGCAAGAACCACCACTCAGCCGGGTCCTTCGGTAACCACGTCGCCTCCATGGAACTGCTGGTTGCCGATGGCCGCATCCTGCACCTCGAGCCAGAGGGCAGCGCCGATGACCCCGATGGCGAACTCTTCTGGGCAACCGTTGGTGGCATGGGCCTCACCGGCATCATTGTGCGCGCACGCATCGCGATGACTCGCACCGAAACCGCCTACTTCATTGCCGACGGCGACATGACCGCGTCGCTGGACGAAACCATCGAATTCCACTCTGACGGGTCGGAGAAAAACTACACCTACTCCTCGGCCTGGTTCGACGCTATTTCTCCCGAACCGAAGCTGGGCCGTGCCGCTATTTCCCGCGGATCCCTGGCCACCTTGGACCAGTTGAAGGAATACGCCCCCAAGCTGGCGAAAAAGCCGTTGAAGTTCAACGCGCCTCAGTTGATGACCGTCCCGGACATCTTCCCGAACTTCACGATGAACAAGCTGACCATGATGTCCATCGGTGAGCTATGGTGGCTGAAGTCCGGAACGTACCGAAATAAAGTGCAGAACCTGACGCAGTTCTACCAGCCACTTGACCTCATCGGTGAGTGGAACCGCGGGTACGGCTCCAAGGGCTTCCTGCAGTACCAGTTTGTGGTCCCGCGCGAAGCCGTCGACCCATTCAAAGAAATCGTCCGCGACATTCAGCGCTCCGGGCACTACTCCGCCCTCAACGTCTTCAAGCTGTTCGGTGAAGGCAACCGCGCACCTCTCTCCTACCCGATGCCCGGCTGGAACGTCTGCGTCGACTTCCCCATCAAGCCTGGCCTCGGTGAGTTCCTGGACGACCTTGACAAACGAGTCATGGAATTCGGTGGACGCCTCTACCTAGCGAAGGAATCGCGCACTTCGGCCGAAAACTTCCACAAGATGTACCCCGAGATGGACAGCTGGCTGAAAACCCGCAACACCATCGACCCCAGCGGCGTGTTCGCCTCGGACATGTCCCGTCGCCTGGAACTGCACTAATCCAATCCCACCGCACGAATTGCATCACTCCGCCGGGCCCTGTGACGGGCTCGGTACACAGAAAGGGTTCTTTCTTTATGCTTAACGCCGTTGGGCACGCACAATCCATCCTTCTCCTCGGGGGAACGTCGGACATGGGCCTCGCCATCGTCGAGGAATTCCTCTCCCGAGGCTCCGCCTCCGTCACCCTCGCAGCCAGGAAGAACAGCAAAGATCTCCCCGCCGCGATTGACCGGATGAAGAAAGCAGGGGCGTCCGAGGTCCGCACGATCGACTTCGATGCTCTCGACACCAAGTCACACAAGGCCGTCATCGACGAGGCCTTCAGCCACGGCGATATCGACCTCGCCATCGTCGCATTCGGTATCTTGGGCGACCAAGAAGAACTGTGGCAGAACCAAGAAAAAGCTGTTCAAGCTGCAGAGATCAACTACACCGGCTCGGTCTCCGTCGGTGTACTGCTCGGCCAGGCAATGAAAAAGCAGGGCCACGGGCAGATCGTGGCCATCTCGTCCGTCGCCGGTGAGGTCGTCCGACGCTCCAACTTCGTGTACGGCTCCACCAAGGCCGGGTTCGACGGCTTCTACCGCCAGCTGGGCGAGGCGCTGCGTGACAGTGGCGTCCGCGTCCTCGCCGTTCGGCCTGGCCAAGTGCGCACACAGATGACCGAAAACCTTGATGACGCGCCACTGACCGTCAATAAGGAAGACGTCGCGGCGGCCGTCGCGAAAGCTGTCGATGACAACAAGTCCGTGATCTGGGTCCACCCGCTGTTCCGCTACGTCATGATGGCCCTGGCTCACACACCGGCCGCTATCCTGCGGAAACTGCCTATCTAAGGCGCGCTAGCGACGCAGGTCCCGGCGCGAATAACCGGGATCGGGCGTCAGTGCGGCTACTTTGAGTTGGCGTCGTTAATGGCCTTCCCGATTTTCTTCAGCAACTTCGGGTAGTCCTTCGGCGCGGTGCACACCTCAATGAGCACCAGCCGATCCTGATTCTCCTGCGCCGTCTCAAAGACGTCATTAAGTTCTGCGCGCGTGGTGGCCTTCAGCGTCACCACTTTATCGTCGGTGCCGCCGAGGGCCTGCGGAATCATCCGCCAATCCCACGCCGTGATGTCGTTGTAGTCGGCGTCCTCGCCGTGAATCGAGCGTTCCACAGCGTAGCCGTCGTTGTTCACCACAATGACGACCCCGTTGACTCCTTCCCGCATCCAGGTGCCTAGCTCCTGGACGGTCAGCTGCGCAGAACCGTCGCCGATAACGAGCACTGGGCGTCGCCCCGGGCAGGCGAGACCGGCGCCCATTGCAGCAGGGAGCGTATATCCGATGGACCCCCACAACGGCTGGCCAATGAAGGTCGTGTCCGCCGGGAAACGCATCTTCGCCAGGCCGAAGAAACTGGTCCCCTGATCAGCAACAACGATGTTTCCCTCAGTCAGCACCCCAGCTAACGTCGGCCATACATCGTCTTGTACCAAGGGCTCATCAGCACCCGCAACCCAGTGGTGCGGCTCCGGTTCTGGAACTGCCCCCGGGGTACGGTCCGCGAAGGACGGAGCAAGCTCAGCAAGTGCGTCCAACGCATCAGCAATGTTCAGCGGAGCAAAGGTTTTATCGCCCACCTTCGCGTAATTAGTGGCGATATCCACACAGCGTGCCGGGTCGATCTTCTGGCTGAAGCTGGCCGTCGTCGTATCGGTAAAGCGAACACCGGCCATAACCAGGCGATCAGCCCCCTCCACAGCTTTGCGAACATCAGGCTCGGAGGCTGCGCCCGCATACACGCCCAAGAAGAACGGGTCTTCCTCATTAACCAGCGTTTTGCCCCACATCAAGGTGGCATGAGGAATACCGGCGCTGAGCAGCCGGTTCAGGTTCTCCGTCGCCCCCATCCGGTGAACCAGGAGATCCGCCAACACCGTCACGTCGCGCCCCTCCAAGAATTCAGAGGCAGCCGCGCGGAACTCCGCCAGAGCACGGTTGGAGGTGTAGGACCGGGCACCGCCCAAAGGAGACGATGGCGGCTCAACCTCGACGCGGGCGACGTCGGTAGGCACCACAATGTATCCGGGCCGCCGATGTGTCTGCACCGCGCGGAGAACGCGATCCACCTCATCGACCGCATCGGCCGGGGTCAGATCAGCGACGGCACACGTCACTTCGCTAGCCATGCGTCGGAAATGGGAAAAGTCACCATCACCAAGGCTGTGGTGCAACAACCGTCGGGACGCCTGCGCATCCTTCGACGGGGCGCCGACAATGTGCACCACCGGAACGTTCTCCGAAAAAGACCCAGCGATCGCGTTGATAGCCGAGAGCTCGCCCACCCCGAATGTGGTGACCAGGGCACCGATGCCATTCATGCGTGCGTAGCCATCGGCCACGTAGCCCGCGTTCAGCTCATTGGCGTTGCCGACCCAATGCAGCGCATCATGCCCCGTAATGTGATCCAGGAATTCCAGGTTGAAATCACCCGGAACCCCAAAAACATCCTTAATGTGCAGTTCAGCTAAGCGATCTGCAATGTAATCAGCAACCGTATACATAGTTCTCCTTCGCAAGGCTCGGTGGAGCCTGCATCGTATGGCGAGGGGTTCATCACGTGTGCTCGACGTGGCAGGTTGGCCACGTGTACACGTGACGACGTCGATGTCGCTGGGTTCGCGACACCCCACCCATACTGTCAGGAAAACGTATTAAACAGGTTGCGGGGAGGTAAAAAATGTCGATGAATCATTTGCCCTGAGTAGTATTCGACCCCCCGGTGTCACCGGAATCGAGCTCACCCTGCCGCGTATCTCCCGCGTCTAAGGAACGGTTACCAGCCTGTCCACCATGTATCTGGGCCCTAATCTCTTCCAACCGAGCCGAAGCCTTGATATCACGACCAGCGGTTTCAATCTCCGCCATGCGGGTATCCACCGAACTCTCCGTGAGCTCCTGCTTACCAAGAGCATCCGCGTAGCGACGCTCGATCTTGTCGCGTACCGAATCCAAGCTAGGAACAGAATCATCCGTGGTACTCAGCGCGTTCATTGACTCAGCAGCTTTTGCGGACTCTTCTTGCATCTTCGTCTGGTTAACCTGCGCCCGTAGCTGATCGATCTGCCCCAACTGCTCCTTCAGATGGGCCTCCGACTTCTTCACCTGGGCCTTAGCCTGCTCCGCGGCCTGAGCATTACTGTGGTGAAGCTGCTTTGTCTCCTCAATCTGCTGTTCGACGCTGACCAGTTGCGATGCCACCACCTCAGCTGTGCTGTTCCACTCGCTCGCCTGCTGGGCATCCCCCTCCTGCGACGCTTTATCCGCAAGCTGCACTGCTTTCTGAGCCTGAGACTGAAGGTTTTCTTGATCCTTAATCAGCCGGTTGAGCTTCATCTCAAGCTGCCGCTGATTTCCCAAGACAGACGACGCTTGCTCCACAACAGCCTGGTGCTGTTTCTTCGCCGCCTCTGTGGCCTGCCGGATCTGCACCATGGGGTCTGCTTTTTCATCGATGGTGCTATCAAATTTAGCCATCGCGTATTTCCACCCTTTTGAAAAGGGGTTAGCCATCACAATCTCCTTAGCGTCTGTCAGCATCGGTCGACCCTACTGTGCGGTTCACGCGCGCTCTGCAGTTCAGGCGTACAGTGCACTATGGACAACATTGATCGCAATCGTAAACAATCCTGAAGCACGTGTCCGTGTCAGATGGCGAGTCCACCACACAATCCATACCGACATTACCCATCGAGCCCAAAACACAGTGAGTTTTAGGCGATATAGCGTCGGCAGGACCGGCATCTCCCCCACAGCCGTGCCAAGGAAGGAATGGAGTACTCATGGACGTTCTGAACAGCATCCTCGCACTTGCCGAGCACCTTCTGGCAATCTCCGGCAACCCCGGACCCGTCATTCCCGACGGCACCACCATCAAGTAGGTAACGACGTCGCGAGTCTGCTCTCGCTGACAAGTCTGCGACTACGAGTAGCTCTGTGACGTGCGAATACGCGCCCCACCGATACACCGACGGTTGGGGCGCGTCGTGCTATGTGCATGATATGTAGCCGGTTGTACATTTACGTCGCTACTCCCCCGATAGCGTCGATGAGGCTACTCCCCCGATTCTTTAGCTTCCTGCTCCGCAATCTGCTTCCGAACCTCATCCATGTCCAGGTTCTTAGTCTGCTCAATGACGTCCTTAACCTGACCAGCAGAATGGACGCCCGCATGACGGTAAACCAAAACGTTGTCCCTAAACACCATGAGCGTCGGGATGGACTGGATACCCAGCGAACCCGCGATCTCCTGGTTGGATTCCGTATCTACCTTGCCAAAAGTCACATCAGGGAACTGCTCAGAGACTTCCTCGAAAATCGGTCCGAACATGCGACAGGGGCCACACCATTCAGCCCAAAAGTCCAGCGCAACAACACCATGAGAGACGGTATCGGTGAAATTATCCTTCGTCACAGTAACTGTAGCCATAAATTCCTTTCACTAAGTTTAAAAAGACGGCGCTCCTGGCCACTTTAACTAGGCCACTTTAAGGGGCCGACGCACACGGTCATCACGCCGTCTACCTGCACTATATGAAGCAGAGACCTTTAGGCGGCCCATCATAGACCAGACAGTCTACAACTGCAGCGGGGATGGGTGCCTTCACATGCGAACGTGGATATTGCGGATACAGAAATGACGAAACCGAGGACACCTATTCATTCAGTTCTAAGTAGATGCTCTCCAATGACCTACTTTCCTTAGTGAGGCCTTCAATCTTGACACCATGCCGAACCGCTACTTCCGCGATCGTCGCTGTGTCTAATCCACTAATAGAAAGTGTATGCCCAGACACACCATCAATATGACCACCATTGGTGACCATGGCACGTTGAGCAGACTCAGTATCCCCTCGGACTGTTAAAAGAACGCTATTCGTCGTTCGCAGCTGGTCAAGTGGCTTTTGAACTATCGTTCGCCCATTTTTAATCATGACCACATAGTCAGAAAAGTGCTGTACCTCATTCAGTAAATGCGATGAAATCAAGGCTGTTCCGCCGGAACTAATATATTCCTTCAACTTATTCTGGAAGGCGATCGAGCCATCTGCGTCCACCCCATTATGCGGTTCGTCCAAAATCACGATCTCAGGATCGTTAAGAAATGCCACCGCGAGGCAGACACGTTGCCTCATACCCAGCGACACTTTCGCAAGCTTACGGTTACGAGCATGAGCGAGACCGTATTCGTCGAGAATGTCGGTGGCTTTCTTCTTAGTATCTGAAATGCCCTTCAATAGCATTTGACTGCGAAGGAAGGTAAGTATCGACACCCGTGTATCTATCCATTCGGGATCAAGAAGATAGCCAATCGATGCCCGGCAGTGATCAATCCCGACGACGTGCTCAGAAGAGTCAGGACGTCCTAGATCGATCGTGACCTTGCCAGAATCGGCATGGGTCAGCCCCGCAATAATCTTCATTATCGTCGATTTACCCGACCCATTTGGCCCCAATAACCCCGTGACCTTGCCCCTCGGCACATCGAACGTCATATTCTCCAAAACCGGGACCCGTTTACCAAACGACTTATTAATCCGGTCAACCGAAATTGCCGACGAACTCATGCCTCATACCTCCACAAACGTGCTGCACCACATGCGACGGCCACGACACACCACAACCCGACTTCAAGCAGACCCCTCGCCGAGGCCGCATTAGCTTGCGTCAGTTTATCCACGGCGAACGGGAGACTGTGATTGAGCAATAGTTCACCCTGGTCGTGGCCCATCGCCATCAAAACTGCGCCTGCCATCGGGAGAATCAGCATGATAATAACGATCACGGAGAATCCCAGGGTTACATTTCGAGCCAGATGAGAGATCCCACCAGTGATCACTCCAATGGCCACCACGCACACCGCCCATGACAGCCCACGGATACATTCCCTAGAGACAGAATCAGTGGTGACGTTAAAACTGGTTACAACAGATAAGGCTATTAAAAGTAAGCCAAAAAATAAGATAAACACTAGCCAAAAAGCCAGGGAAATAATAGCGCAAGTAAGCAGGCTAGCGACATAAGTGCGAGAACGGAAGGGAATGGAAAGAAGGGTGTAGTTTACTGATCCCTTCGTGTAATTACCAGCAATATACAGGGATAATATGAAGGCAACGAAGAAAAAAGCTAGCTCCGAGACATTAGCTAAGCCCCCCGTAAAGCCGATCGGCTTGTTGTTATGTCGCGACACCCCTACGGCTAAGCCGACCGTGGGGATGGCCATCACAACCAGCGAGACTTTCAGCGAAGTGGTGTGTATGAACGTCGTCAATTCGGACTTAATGCCATTGAGTACTAAGCCGGTTTTACTATATGACTCACTCGGTCTCATGTGCCGCCTCTTTCTCCACCCGTTTTTTCTTTTCTATTCCCTGACCCCAAACACCCATTAAACCAAAAAAGCCAGCGAGCGGCATAATAAAGTCCCTAAAGCCATGCAAGCCAACCGTAAACACAATGAAGACGACTACAGCTACATAAGGAACGAGGATAAAAAGCCCCGTCCAGTTGGGAAGATACCGGGGTAATAAATACTGGAGTGCGATGCACGCTACCGCTATGGCGGTGAATATAAGGCCGCCCACTTATTTCTCCCCTCTGCCCTCTGAGTTTCCCGTCGTGGTGCGCTGCGTGGCGTATTTAGCATGGCTCAATAGGGTACCGTTACCTTAACATGAGGGAGCGTCTCTGAGCTCGTCAGATTAACTGAAAAAGCTACCCCAAGCCCACTACAAGGCCTATGCGACGAACGAGCACCCCTAAATACCCCTAAACATGTGCAATATAGAAATTGTCACTAGTGCAAACTAACAACAATAACTAAAGTTTCGTTCCACACGGGGCTATTTCGCGCCCCACGCTATAGCCTATGGAGCACACACCCGCCTGTGAGGCACCAGCTAGCACTGGCCAACCATCAGTGGCCATCAACCCGACAGTACCCCACAAGGAGATACCCCAATGATGAAGAACTACACCATCACCGGCATGAGCTCCAACGAAGGAGCCGCCACCATCAAAAACGCGGTATCTCAGGCACGAGGAGTACAAAACGTCACCATCTACAACGACGGACATATGACCGTCGAAGGTGAAGACTTCGGCGACGCCGACATCAACGAGGCCGTCACTGAAGCTGGATACGCCCTCGAGCCCAAGTAGGCCTCGGCTTCTCCGCGTGGCGTCGTCGATAGCGAAGCGGTCGTGTAAAGGGCCCGGCGCGACTTACGCGATGCGCCTTACCCGGCGATGACCAGCCCAAGCCACGCCGCGAAAACCGCCACCCCCAGCGTCGATAATGCATATATAGCGCCACGGCGAGCGCTACCTTGAGTGACAGCCTCGACAGACGCCGTGGAGAACGTGGTGTATCCGCCCATCATCCCGGTCCCCAGGAAGCCCAACAGCGCTCCCCCGGACAGCCCGGCCACACAGAGGCCGAGGACAAACGAACCGGTCACGTTAATCACAAACGTGGCCCACGGGAATTCCGCCGGCCACCGCTCGCGGATCCACGCATCCACCGCGTACCGCAGGCACGCACCAAGTCCACCGCCAAGCGCCACAAGCACCATCATCGTTGCGCCACCTCACTACGGCCGACGCGTTCCCACCACGCCCCGGCAAACGCCGCGATCGCGCCGCAGATAACGCTGAATAACGCGTAGTACACCGCGAAACTCATGCCCATCAGGGACCCCGTTCCCTGCACACCGGCAGCACCTACCCCGGGGAACCACCGCGCAATGTCCACGGCAAGCGTCGAATAGGTGGTTAAACCGCCACAGAAACCGGTCCCCAGCAGTAATTTCGCGTTCACTCGGCCCAGGCGGGCGAACCGGGCGCCCAAGAAGCCGAGCAGAGCTGCCCCCACCACGTTCACCGCGAACACCCACCACATTGTGGGCACCACGGCGCTCACCACGGGGCTCGAGGTCAGCACATCACGCACCAACGTCCCCACGGCGCCACCAACAAAAACCAGCGCAGCCGACCTGGCAAAGTGCTTCGGCACCACAGGCCTTCTCACACGAGACACGACACGCCTACCTTTCCCGAAGCCCCATCACAGAATTTTCGCCACTCGCCAGCGTCATGCGGTCCAATTGCGCCAGCACTTCGTCGATAATGAACGGATCCGCACCCGGCTCGAACCGAGCCGACATGACCTCGACCTGGGCAGCCTCGATGGCCTCCAGGCGGACCGCCGTCACCTTCCGACGTACCTCGCGCAGGCGACGCACCGCATCCTCATAATTCTCCGGCTCATCGTCCTTCGGGACGCCCGTCATGTCGCGGAAACGGCGCGCGATCGCCTGGATAGCCTCCGGCGGGAGATCCTCGCCCTTCGACTGCAGCACATCCATCGCCGCATTATGCGCACGGCGCAACAGACGGTCCATCGTGGCGTCGGCAATCGCATCATTGCCCTCATTGACATTCAGCTTCTGCATGATCCACGGCAGCGTCAAACCGGGGACGACCATCGTGCAGAAGAGCACGGTGATCGCGATCAGCGGCATTTCGTTATAGACATTGATATAGCCCGCGGGGACGGACAGCACCAAGGCCAGCGTGACCAAACCGCGCATCCCGGACCACGTCAACACCAGCACTTCCTGCAGCCGGAGCGGGGACACGTTTTTCTTCTTGCCGTGCTTGTTCAGCAAATACTGGTCGTACATCCACACGAAACGCACCGCGAAGAGGACGCCGGAAATGACCAAACCCCAGACAATACCTTCGCCGATACGGGTCGAGGTCTGCTCCACCGCGTTACGCACCGACAAACCGATCAGGCCGAATGCCAGACCCGTCACCAGCAACTCTGCGGTCTCCCAGAACGCCGAGCCGGTCAGACGATCCTCCGCCGCCGTCGCCGACACACGCGACGTCATCTCCACAGCGGCCACCACCACCGCAATAACTCCCGACGCGTGAATCTCCTCCGCGGCGATATACACCGCGAACGGAACGACCCAGCTCAGGGCGTTGACCGTGTTCGATCCCGCGGTGTACTCCAACGCCCGGCCGGCAACGTGGCCGATCAGCCAGCCCAAGGCAATCGACGCCAGCGTAGTGTACACAAACCGCAACAGCGCCGGACCGACGTGGATCGAATCGTCGTTATACAGCGAGTTGAGCGCTAACTGGAAGGCAACCAGCGCGACGGCGTCGTTAAACAGGCCCTCGGTCTGCAGGGTGCCGATCACGCGCCGAGGAATTCCCGCCGGTTCCGCAACGGCCTCCACGGCCACCGGGTCCGACGGAGCTACCGCCGCGCCCAGCGCGATCGCGCCCGCCACGGACAAACCGGGGATCAACACCATCGACGTCCCCGCCACCGCCAGGATCGTCACCACGACCAGCAGCACGGATAACGACAACAGCGTCCGCCACTGGGAGCGGATTAGTGGCCACGACAAACGCCGAGCCATCGCCCAAATCAACGGCGGGAGGAATAACGGCAGAATCAGATCAGGCGGTAATGAAATATCCGGAATCGCGGGGAACACCATCGTGGCCGTCGTTAAGAGGGTTAACAACACGGGCCACGGGAGGTTGGTTCGCTCGCCGATGGACACGACGATGACCGTCGCAAACATCAGACCCACAATCACAATGAGGGTCTCCATGCCCGCCACCTTTCATTACTGCCTACATGCTGCCCCGGCCAATCCCGCGTGTACGGGTGCTTAACCGCTACGTGTACCGCGTACGTAGACGGGTCCGGGGCCAGCTCACCGATTGCCGAATGAGCACCAGGGGCACTTCACACGCGGGTATGAAACAGATGAGCATCCGCGTGGGCGCATCATTCAGCGATCGGGAACTACTACTCGCTATCCAAAATAGAGGAAAATGTCGGCCCGGCGCGATTTCGCGACACTGCAGGTACCGCGCTGGCCGGTGTGCGGGCACCGAGGACGGCCCGGAAAACCGCCTGTGAGCGGTATTCTCCTGGCCTTACGAGAAGTTGTCGGTGGCCAGGTTAGCGAACCTCGAGTACTTCAATTGCTCGGCAATCGGGATGGTGCCCACCGGTCCCCCGCGGTGTTTAGCCAAAATAATGTCTGCTTCTCCCTCGCGGGCGTTATCCAACGCACCCGGCTGAGAGTCCGGCCGGTACAGCAGCATCACCATGTCCGCATCCTGCTCGAGGGACCCCGATTCACGAAGGTCCGCCAGCTGCGGCTTCTTGTCGGTACGGGACTCCGGACCACGGTTGAGCTGCGAAATAGCGATCAGCGGAACTTCCACTTCCTTCGCCAACAGCTTCAGTTGACGAGAAAACTCCGAGACTTCCTGCTGGCGCGACTCCACCTTGCGGCCCGACGTCATGAGCTGCAGATAATCCACAACAATCAGCCCGAGGCCGTGCTTCTGTTTGATCTGCCGGGCTTTGGTCCGGATTTCCATCATCGTCAGGTTGGGAGAATCGTCGATAAAAATGGGCGCTTTCTCGAGCTTCCCCATCGTTTGAGCCAGCCGGGTCCACTCGGACTCGTCCATTTTGCCGCTGCGCATATTGGTGAGTTTCACCTCGGCCTCGGCCGATAGCAGCCTCAGAACGATCTCCATTTTGGACATCTCGAGGCTAAAAAGTGCCGACGGTGTCTCATTTTCTACCGACGCAGACCGCATGAAATCCATCGCCAAGGTGGACTTTCCCACGCCCGGACGAGCGGCGATGATAACCATCTGCCCAGGGTGAAGGCCGTTAATCGTTTTGTCGAGGTCAAGGAAGCCCGTTGGCACACCACTGGCTGCCCCACCGTGCATTTCGTACTCGTTGAGAAGATCGTTGACCTCCTCAAACGTGTCGGCCAACTCAACATAATCCGTGCTGGCGTCACGACGTCCGACCCCGAACACCTGAGACTGGGCGTAATCGACCACCTTGTCCACGTCCTGGCCGTCGATGCCGTTGTACCCCAGCTTGGCGATCTCCGTCCCCACCGAGACCAGCCCACGAAGCACCGCTTTTTCGGCAACGATCCGCGCATAGTAACTCGCGTTGGCCGCCGTCGGCACTTTAGTCATAAGGGTGTGGATGTATGGCGCACCACCCACGCGCTCCAAGTCGCCGTCCCTATTAAGGCGGTTGCTCACCAGCACCGGGTCGATTTGCAGCTGGGCGTCCGCGGATTCGCTATAAAGATCGAGAATGGCGTTAAAAATGGTTTGATGGCGCGGGTCATAGAAATCGTCCGCGCGGAGAATCTCTACGACATCCGTAATGGCGTCCTGGGACTGCAGCATACCGCCCAAAACAGCCTGCTCAGCCTCAATATCCTGGGGAGACTTCCGGCCGAATTCCTCATAATCCCGCGGATCGGGGCCGCCGGAAGGTCCAAACGACGCATCCTCATAGTCCCCACCCGAACCAAAACCAGACTCATACGAGTCATACGAATTATCAAAAGAAGACGCTGATACCGCTGAACGTGATGCCATGGGAATACCCTATCGTCTGCCGCCGACATAAACACTGAGCACAATTCTGAGAGGTACGCGGGGGTTCGAACGCTCCGCTCTAAACCGCTCTATCCCTCACTCGACCTCGCTAGCCCTGCTGGGCCCACCGGATCTCGCTGGATCTCACCGGAAGGAGTTGCTCAGAGTGACTCTTTACTGCTTTTCATAAAGCCCCGACGGCTAGGATGCAAATCTCAATAGCTCCTCCCCGACGGAGTTATCCACAGGTTTCGCACACCGCCTGTGGATAAAATGTGGAGAATTCAACGTTTCCCACGTCGGCTTGTGGAATTTGCTGTGGACAAGTTTTTATAGCGACCTGCAGAAATGAGCGTTTGCGCAGGTCAGCCCTGTGAAATTTTGATTTGACGAATCTCACAGTACCGGTGGAAAACCGCTCCTACGCTGGGCCTTTTTATCGTGAACTGGGGAAATATCCGAGCAAATTGGGGTAAAAAGCCGGTTGTCAAGCACCTAACCTGTGCGTGTTATCCCCAGCCCCATCCACGACATCCGACAACATCTCTATCACCATTAACAGAAGGTGAACGACGATGCTCTTGGGCGAATGACGGACTTCGCGTAGACGGTCCGCGCATACGAAAAACGGGTCCGGCATAGCCTGCCAGACCCGTCGTTATTTCACGCAGGGCGTGGTGTCGAAACACACCCAGCGTGGAGTGAAGAACACGGCGCGGTGTCGAGTCGCGCCTTATGTATCACGGAATGGCCACACAACGCGGCACATCCCTTATCAAGCCCCAACAACCACTGAGTTACCCGTCTTATACGGCAATAACCCGCGGCCGGGGCCTACACGCTGTTGTCGACCGGGGGTGTCGAGTCCCCGGAAGGAATTCAAAAAAGTGTAAAACCAGAAACTACTGGGATACGACCTCGAAGTTAATGGTGCCGTGGATATCCTCGTGGAGCTTAACGTCCACCGAGTACTTACCCGTCGACTTCACAAAACCCTTGGTCATGTCAATGCTGTGCTTATCCAGCTCCGGACCACCAGCAGCTACGACGGCTTGAGCAACGTCGTTAGGCTTAACAGACCCGAACAGCTTGCCATTGTTGGCAGTGCGGACGGCGACAGAGACGCCTTCCAGGTTTGCCAACTGCTCTTTGACCTCGCGAGCGCGGTCGGCGTCGCGAATAGCGCGCGCTTCCTGCGCACGCTTCAAATCTTGAACCTGCTTCTCGGCGCCACGAGTAGCGGGGACCGCGTACCCGCGCGGGAGCAGGTAGTTTCTTCCATAGCCGGCCTTGACCTCGACGATGTCACCAGGAACACCGAGATTGTCAATGGCGGCGGTGAGGATCAGCTTCATGATCCCTAGCCTTTCTTACGTTGATTAGTTAGAAGGGTGGCTCATCATCTGCCCCACCAAACCCTTGGCTGGAGCCCTGGCTGGGAGCGGAATTCCACGGATCCTGATCCGCGCCCGAGTTCCCTCCGGAACCGCCGAAGCCCTGGTTGCCTTGAGACTGCTGGCCACGATTGGAGTTAAAGCCTCCGCCTCGGTTTCCACCGAAGCCACCGCCGCCTTGGTTGAATCCGTTGCCTCCACCACTCGTCTTTTCGACGTTTGCCGTGGCGTACTTCAACGACGGGCCGACCTCGTCGACCTCGATTTCAAACACGCGACGCTGTTCGCCGTCCCGAGTCTCAAAACTCCGTTGGCGCAAGCGGCCATTGACGATCACGCGCATGCCTTTTTTAAGTGATTCGGCAGCGTTCTCGGCGGCCTGGCGCCACACATTGCAGGTGAGGAACATCGCATCCCCATCAACCCACTGGTTGGTTTGGGAATCGTAGCGGCGTGGCGTCGATGCCACACGGAAATTAGCCACAGGAGCACCCGACGGGGTGTAACGAAGTTCTGGGTCAGCAACAAGATTGCCGACGACCGTGATAGGTGTCTCTCCTTGTGCCATGATGAATCCTCTCTCTGCAGGACAACCGGTTTGATGGTCAGATAAAACCTGACACTGGTGTTTCTACCAGTGTGCCTTTTTAGGCGTCGGTCCGCAGAACTTTCGTACGCAACACCGAATCATTCAGGTTGAGCAGACGGTCGACTTCCAGCACAGTTGCGGACTCACAGGTGAAGTCCACGACAACGTAGATGCCTTCCTCTTTCTTCTGAATGGGATAGGCCAAACGGCGCTTGCCCCAAATATCAACCTTGTCAACGTTGCCCTTCTCTTTGCGGACAACATCGAGATACTTATCCAGGGACGGGGCTACAGTGCGCTCATCCTGCGCGGGATCGAGAATGATCATGATTTCGTAGTGACGCACGGACCTCATCACCTCCTATGGTCTAGTCGTATTTCGGCCGCGCCATCGTTAGCGCGACAGGAGGGTTCGTTGCGTCAAGCAACCCCCCGAGACTACCAAACCGCTGGCCAGAGGCAAAACCCGGAACCCCATAAAAAGAGCCGCCTGACAACACGGCCAGTTGGCTAATTGATGAACAGTCCGCCTAATTCATGAGCGTTGCCCAAAAGACCGCAACGGTCACTGGCACAACGGTGATGAAGAAAACGGCGATGCCGAAGAGCCACCACGTCACTTTTGCCGGCTTCTTGTACATGAAACTGGCAAACGAGGCCGTGAATAAGAAGAACCCGATAAAAACGCTAATGATCGTCAACGTTACTTGCGGAGTCATGCTGTAGTCCCCACATTCGATCGTCTACCGACGGCGCCCGGCCGGGTAGTTACCGCATCGCTAGTTACCGTCCGGCTACTCATTTCCGACGACAGACCGCGCCGCGACGCTACCGGATCCGATTCCTCCTGCCCAGGGACCTCAGCCTGGACCATCGTTCGTGGAGCGTCGGGACGTGTGCCACGCATCTGCTGGATCACCAGCACAAGGATGGCCACAACAAGCGCATCCCGCGCGATCACGAAGGAGTTAAAAAGCCAGTCCGGAGCGCCTTTATTGTCCGCACCCGTGAACCACCACATGCGTACGAACCAGTAAATAGCTTCCACCCACATCCAAGCGAATACCAGACGCCAGCGGGGGAGAGACAGCGCGACGAGGGGCACAAGCCACAACGAGTATTGCGGGCTCCACACCTTACTGGTCAGCACAAACGCGGCGATGATCAACAACGACAGTTCCCACACTGCAGGCTCACGTTTCACCTTCAGTCCGAGAATCAAAATTCCGACGCAACACAGTCCAAACAGCACAAATGAGATGATCGACTGCGCCTTCACCGGAACAGTGGTGAAGTAACTAAAGCCAGTCAGCCATGAAAGCACGCTGTAGATCGTCGAATCTTCAGCTGCTCGCTTCCCATTCCGGGTGAAGAATTCCGCCCATCCAGCAGGCGAGGCGATCATGATCGGGATATTCACCACAAGCCAGGTGACCACAGCCGAGACCACGGTGTTAATGAATTCGGTGCGCTCCCGCCAACGGTGACGGATGACCAGAACCAGGAAAGCGCCCAGGATATACGCTGGCCAGAGCTTCGCGGCCGTGCCTAAACCAATGAGCACCCCAGCTCCTGCGTACTTCTTCCGGGTCCACAGGAAAATGGCACCCATCGCGCACACTGTCGCTAAAGAGTCGAAGTTAGTGAAGATGTGCACACCCACGATGGGGCTGGCAGCAACCAAAATGACGTCCCACACGCGGTGACCGGCCAGCTGGTAGGTGAACCACAGCGTCCCGATCCACGCAATCGCGAGGAACACAGCGTTCACACCGAAATAGAAATCGACGCGAGGCACCGACCATCCGACGAGGTCAGCAAGCCAGTGCAAGGGAGCGGCCAACTGTGCGCATAACCACTGGTACAGACCGGTGAGAACCGGGTACTCCATATGGCGGGTGCCACCATCGCCGGCCCAGGAGTAGACATACGGAAAGTGCCCGTCCTTCAGGCCTTCAATGCTGTACAGCGGGATGGAATCCGCGTAGCACCCCGAGATGTACTGACGGTTCGCGGTCCAATTCACACCGTCACCGTCGCCACGAAGACAATTCGCCTTCGACAGCCAGCCCAGCGACATCATGCCCAGGGCCAGGCCCATCAGGACGCGGAGGGGAGTGGCCCATACTGCTCGCCCGACGAGACCGTGGCGCGCGATAGGCCCTCCAAGGAAATGAGTCCACCGTTGCGCTGCGGGCTCCGTTAGGCTCGGCTGAACCCTCAACACGTCGGTGTCCTGCTGTTCTTTTCCTCTACCTGCACCCAACGCCACTATGTCCTTCTTCACTCTGTACGGGCCGACTCGTCGATGAACTACGGAGCTGGCTGATCGTTATTACCCAAGTCCGGAACGGGAACCTCCACACCGGGGACAATTTCCTGCGTCCGCGTCGGAATATTCAGACCACCATTGTCGGGCGCTTGCGGCGTCGGGGCGGGAGTCTCCTGCGTCTCGGGCGCGTACTGCTGCTGTGGCGCCTGCGTCTGGGGTGCACGAGTACGCTGCGGCTGCTGCTGTTGAACCGTCGTCGTTTGGGTATAGGTCTTCTTCGACCCGCCCGAGTTCGTATTCGCCTGCTTGGAGCCCGACGAACCTGAATCACCAAAGGCCATGTAGTCTTCGCCCTGCAAAGCACTATCCATGGTCTGCTTCCAAATGTCGGCGGGGAGTCCAGCACCATACATCGGGCGGCCCGAGTAGAAAATGGGCTGGCCGTCGTTCGTGCCGACCCAGACCGCCGTCGCTAATTGCGGGGTTGCACCAACAAACCATGCATCCTTGTTATTGCCAGTATCGCCCAACTGAGCCGTACCGGATTTGGCTGCCGAGGTCCGGCCTCCAGCCAAGCCGTGGTTACGCGAGTACGACGCGATCGGCTTCATCGCGGAGATGACGTTATTGGCGACATCCTTATCAATCCGCTGGTCACCCTCAACATCCGACCGGTCCAGCAGCACCTTGCCTGACGACGTCTCCACCTTCTGAACAAAGTGCGTCTGGTGGTACATGCCGTTATTCGCCAACGTGGACAAGCCAGTCGCCATGTCAATTGGGCGGGTTAAGTACTGGCCCAAGATGACGCCGTCGTAAACCTGACCATCTTTTTCCTGCAATGTCTTTTCGCCATTGACCTCAGTGGGGATACCCAAGCGGTGGGCCATATCCGCTGTGTCCTTTGAACCGTGCTTCAAATCGTGCTGCATACGCACAAAGCTCGTGTTCAGCGACATCTTCAGTGCCGTGGCCAAACTACACGAACCACAGGATTCGCCCTCAGAGTTCTGAATAGTCAGGTTATTGATAGTCACTGGGGCCGAGGAGTACACGCGGGACAGCGACATTCCCTGCTCAAGGCCTGCGGCTAAACCGAAAATTTTGAACGTCGATCCGGTCTGAAGGCCGGTGTTGGCGAAATCCCAACCATTAGGATCATCGCCTCCGTAATACCCCTTCACCGCGCCATTGCGGGGATCAACCGACACCACTGCGGTCCGGTAATCATCCGGGTAGCCCTGCATGCGGTTCTTGACCGTCTCCGTCACGGACTTCTGAACCTTAGGGTCAATCGTCGTCGTGATCTTCAGACCCTGGGTGTTGACATCCTGCTCACTAATGCCGGATGCCTCGAGCTCGGACATGACCTGCGACTTAATCAAGCCATTCGTGCCCTCAACTTCGGACCCTGTATCGATCGTGTTCGGATCAATAACTTCCGGGTATGCCGCGTGTGCGCGCTCTTCGCCGTTAACAGCGCCCATTTCGGCCATACCGTCCATGACGTAATTCCATCGCTCTTCGGCAGCCTGGCGGTTAGTCCACGGGTCTAATTCCGAGGGACGCTGGATGGAGGCGGCCAGCACAGCGCCTTCCTCCGGCGTGAGGTCCTTCACGTCCTTGTTGAAATACGCCTTCGACGCCGCGGCGATACCATACGCGTTACGTCCAAAATAAATAGTGTTCAGATACGCGCCGAGGATTTCGTCTTTCGACCACTCGCGTGCCATCTTCGCGGAAATAACGAGCTCCTTCGCCTTACGCGTGTACGAGTGCTCGTTGCCCACCAGGGCGTTCTTCACATACTGCTGGGTGATCGTGGAACCACCACCAGAAGATTCCTTGCCCGTCACAAGCCCCAGCGCGGCGCGTCCGAAACCTTTAACGGAGAAGCCGGGGTTGGAATAGAAGGAGCGGTCCTCCGCGGCCAACACGGCTTGTCGCACCGGTTGAGGGATCTCGGAGAGATCAATGTCCGTGCGGTTACCGTCGGGCGGGACGATGCGCGCCAACTGGGTGGAGGAATCCGACGCGTAAATCGTCGCAATCTGATTAGTTTGTAGCTCTTGAGGCTCCGGAACCTTCGTCACCGCGTAGGCGGAAAAGAATGCCACAACAGGCGCAAGAATGAGGACAAGGAGGATCACACCTGTCCATAGCAGCACCTTTTTCCAGGTAGACATCTTGGCCTGCCTTTGTGGTTGTTTATTACTCACTATTCCTATTTCTCCTCTACGCGAGGTTTGGACGTACCACTTCCTACGCGAACAAGCATCTCACGAAGCAGCACGTTCCACCGGCAATGCACGCATACCTCCACGATGTGGGCGGTAATGTCGCCATAGGTTTCCGCCAGGGCCTCAACCTCTCGACGACTACGCGCGGTCCCTGCTATTTTCCCCAAGTTATCGCCGAATATCCAGATGACATTTTTTAACGTCCTTTTTCCACATAGCGGACGCGGACGATCTTGTGGTTCACCATGAAAATCAGCTGCATCGATCAGCCGGCGCGACGACTGCCGCAATTCCGCCGCAGAGATCTCTCCGCGGCGGTATTCAGCCAGCAACCGTTGACGATCAAGCTGATGATTCCTCGTCTCTGTCCAGCTCACCCCGGTCACTATAGGCACAATAGCCTCACGTGTATAGCCCTGACACCGTCGGCTCGCATAACTCTTCGCTGCACGCAAGCAGCTTTAGCGCGGGTGAGAATCACCATATAATAGGTGGAGTCCACTTCTGACTAACGCACCTGGTGACAATGACCTCAACTGACAAGTCCATCAATAAAAATTCAGGCGACGCCGCTCCGGTCGACGCCACTTCTGACCACGCCACCACGCAATCCTCGACACAATCCTCTGAGGACATTTCTATCGAAGACATTGCGGCACGGCTCCGACCACTTCTCAACAGGCTCGTCTTAATTTATTACCGTCAGTCGGTTCACACCGCTCTTACCGCTAGCCAAATCTCCATACTTTCCGTGCTGGAACACCACGGTTCCATGCGGATTAGCGACATCGCCAAATTCGAGTCCATCCGCATGCCCACCGCATCGAACGCGATTCACCGTCTCGAGTTCGACGGACTTGTTGTGCGAGAGCGCGATAAACACGACCGCCGCGGAGTAACCGTCGCCCTGACGGACCACGGTAGGGAAGAGCTCGAGCGAGTCAATTCACAACGCAACCTTGAGTTCGCGCGGTTTATCGCTCAATACACTGAAGACGGCAAAGAGCTCGCACTTGAACTTACCGACGTCCTCGAACGCATCCTTAATGATCATGAGGGTGGCCCCGACGACGAACACCCAGCACACGACTAACACACGTCCTTCTCACGTCCCAACCCCAGCCTTCCGACCAACGGAGCACCACCGTGACTAACGAATCCCCGGTTCGCATCCTCATCGCCCGACGCCCCCATCCCACCGAATCCAGTGCCGAGGAATTCGCCGCATGGTTCGCCCGTACCTCGCCGGCCATCATTCGGACCGTCACCGTCCTACCATCGATATGGCCATCCGGCGCTCCCGACGAACTGGGGGAGGACTACCAACGCTGGATCCGCAAGGAAACGAAAAAGTGCGAACGCGCTGCTCTTGAGGCACTCAAAGAAGCCCGAGTTCCCGACGATTCCCTGGATGCCACCCCCTTCGAGTTCGTCACCGCCACCTCCGAAACCGACGCTCTCAGCACGGCTGCCACCGATTTCAACGCGACGATTGTTCTGCTCGGATCCCACGCTTCTGCGCCCGAGGGCCGATTTGTCGCGGGATCCACAGCAGATGCTCTGCTTCACTGCGCACCTGTATCCCTGGGGCTGGCCCCGCGTGACCTGCGCGCATCCAAGAAAGGCGTCACACGGGTCAACTGCGCCTACGTCGATACTGAACAATCACAAGAGGCGCTGCGGAAAGCGTGCGACTATGCACACCGCTGGGATGTTCCCCTCCGCCTGGTGGCATTCACGCCTCACGGTCCGTCGATGTATCCCACCGAAACGCCGTACAAGCACGCCAAAGAGGCCACCCGGCAATGGCGCGACCAGGCCCAGAGCATCCTCGAGCGTGGACAAGAACGGGCCCTCGCGCGCTTCGACGATCTCCGCGTCGATCTCGCCATCGGATCCGGCGAGGACTGGGAAAGTTCCATCACCGACCTAGATTGGAAGAAAGGGGACCTCCTGGTCGTGGGCAGTTCCACGCTGGGCGTGTTCGGGCATACCTTCCTAGGTTCGTCGACAAACCAGATTGTGCGGAATTCGCCCGTCCCCACTGTTATTGTTCCCGTCTAAACCAACATTTTCGCTGTAGAGGAGGTTCGAGTGGATAGCCACGGGAAATCTCATTCTCACCGCTCCGATGACCCCGACCAGCACGTCACCGTCGATAAAGCAGACTCCACACCATCCAAACCATCCCAGCTGGATTACGAACTCGACCCATTATTGCGCCTCGAACAACACACACGGTCCACGCACCAAGCCATCGTGTATGTCATCGTGGTGCCGCTGATTACGCTGCTCGCGGCCGGGATCATCCTGTTCATTTCCCACAACCAGGGTGGCCCCGATTGCGACGCGGGGGAGTCGGCATGGATATGTTCGCGTACCTACGAAATCCTCTTCCCTGTGGTGCCGGGGGCGATCGCCCTCATCGGCGCGCTCGGGGCAGTGTGGACCACCTATATCAAGTGGGCACGGTATGACCGCTGGCGCCCATGGCTCGCCATTTGCTGGGTACTCATTCCCTTCGCGCTCGGGTGGATCACCAGCACCGGGTGGATGGCTATCGCCGGGCTTGATTACCGGTAGGGGCGCCGGGCGGTAGGCGCGGCGGTGATATGCCGCCCGCACTACCGGCAACGCGCCGGTTAGTCCTTCTGAATATCCGGGTGACCCACAGTACCGATCCGATTGAACGGCAGAATACGGGCATCCACCCGGCCAATAATGTTCTTCTCAGGCACTGTGCCCTGGTACTGGTCTTCCATGTGGTAGCGAGAATCCGCAGAATTCGTACGGTTATCGCCCATCAACCACACATTCCCATCGGGCACAGTGATCGGGCCAAAGTACCCGCCACCACAGGCTTCTGAGCCATGCTCAGTATCGACCTCCCGCTGCGGGGGCTGCAGAGTGTACGACGAATCGATCGTCTTCCCATTCACCTTGATGCCGTCGTCTCCGGGTTTGCACTCAACAGTTTGCCCGCCCGTCGCGATAACTCGCTTCACGACGTCATTCTCCGGGGGAGTAGCCAGCCCGATATAGGACGCACCAGTACGCAGTACCTTGCTGAAGCCACTGCTCTCATCCGACGTGCTCTCACCGAACTCCCCTTCGTCCCAAGACTCGGGGCCTCGGAACACGACGACGTCGCCCGGCTTGGGAGAAGTGAAATCGTAGGCAAGCTTATTGACGAAAACGCGGTCGTTATTACAGCCCGTGCACCCATTGAGCGTCGGCTCCATGGATTCCGAGGGAATAACGTAGACGCGTCCGATAAAGACCTGGAACAGCACAGCCACGAGGAGCGCGCAGAGGATAATGATCGGGATTTCGATATACCAGGGGCGTTCCTTCTTCACCGTGGCCGCAGCGGGGGTTGACCCCTTTGATTTTCCAAACATGCTGTTTTCCGTTCCGGGTCGGGCCTAGATCACCACGTTGACCATACGGCCAGGGACAACGATCACTTTCTTAATCTCATGATCGCCCACGTACTCTTTCACCTTGGCGTCATCAAGCGCCGCAGCTTCAATATCTTCGCGCGAGGCGTCCGTCGCTACATTAATACGGCTACGGACTTTCCCCTGCACCTGAACAGGAATCTCGACGGTGTCGTCGACAAGCCACTTCTCCTCGAACGTCGGGAAGGGGCCGTGAGCCAAGGACTCGGTGTGGCCCAACCGCGACCACAGCTCTTCCGCGATGTGCGGGGCCAGCGGGGCAACAAGCAGCACAACCGGTTCGACGATCTCGCGGGGAGCGCCGCCCGCATAGGTTTTCGTCACATAGTTGACGTACTCGATGAGTTTCGCCACCGCGGTGTTATCCATCAACTGGGCATAGTCCTCGCGGACAGCGGCAATCGTGCGGTGCAGGGCGCGGCGATCATCATCGGTGGGGGTCGCATCCGTGACGACGAGGTCCCCGGTGGATTCGTCGACCACCAACCGCCACAGACGCTGCAAGAAGCGCTGCGAACCCACGACGTCCTTCGTCGCCCAGGGGCGAGATGTATCCAGCGGGCCCATCGACATTTCGTAAATGCGCAGCGTATCCGCGCCGTAGTTGTCGCAAATGTCTTCGGGGGAGACGGCGTTCTTCAGGGACTTACCCATCTTGCCGTACTCCTGGTGGACCTGGATTTCGCCGTGCTTATTGGTCTGAACACCGTCCATGTTCCGCCCGTCGCTGGGGACCCACCAGAAGGAACCGTCGCGCTCAACGACCTCCGCGGCGGGGATGTACACGCCACGGTCGTCGGTGTACGCGAAGGCCTGGATATAGCCCTGGTTGAAAAGGCGATGGTACGGCTCGCAGGAGGACACGTAGCCGAGGTCGAACAGCACCTTGTGCCAGAACCGCGAGTACAGCAAGTGCAGCACGGCGTGCTCGACACCGCCGACATACAGGTCCACACCGCCGGATTTCTTCTGATCCGTGGGGCCCATCCAGTACTTTTCGTTCTCGGGATCGCAGAGCGCGTCCTGGTTGGTGGGATCCACATAGCGGAGCTCGTACCAGGAACTTCCCGCCCATTGCGGCATCACGTTTGTATCGCGTCGGTACTTCTTGGGGCCATCGCCCAAATCCAGCTCGACATTGACCCAGTCCGTCGCCTTGGCCAACGGCGGGTGCGGCTCGGATTCCGCGTCATCGGGATCGAAGGACACCGGCCGGTAGTCGTCCACATCCGGAAGCACAACGGGCAACATGGACTCCGGGAGCGGGTGAGCGACGTCGTTCTCGTCGTACACAATGGGGAAGGGCTCACCCCAGTACCGCTGCCGAGCGAAGAGCCAATCACGCAGCTTGTACTGGATTTTTTCCTTGCCGACGCCACGCTGAGCGAGCCAATCGATGGTGCGGGCTTTCGCGTCCTCCAAGTGGAGGCCGTTGATGTCTAGGCCGTCGTCGTTGGCAGAGTTCACTGCGGTGCCAGCGCCCGTGAAAGCCTCGACGGTGACGTCGCCGCCGGAAATGACCTCGGTGATGGGCAATTCGAAGACGCGCGCGAAGTCATAGTCGCGCTCATCGTGCGCGGGAACAGCCATGATCGCGCCCGTGCCGTAGCCGGACAGGACATAGTCGGCGATAAACACGGGGATGCGGCGGCCATTCACCGGGTTCGTGGCGTACACGCCCAGGAACACACCGGTCTTTTCCTTGTTCTCTTGGCGCTCCAAATCGGACTTCGCGACGATGGACGCGCGGTACTCCTTCACCGCCTCGGCAGGAGTGGCCGCGCCGCCGGTCCAGCGGGCGATGGCGTCGTCGGACAGCGAGCGCTCGGCGCGGAGATCCGGCCACTGATCTGCGACGACCTCGTCGACAAGCTCATGTTCTGGCGCCAAGACAAGGTATTCCGCACCGAAGAGGGTGTCGGGGCGGGTGGTGAACACGGGGCACGTGGCGTCGGTGTGGTCGGGGCCGTTCGTCGGGATGGTGAAGGTTACTTCCGCACCCCGGGACCTGCCGATCCAGTTGCGCTGCATGGACTTCACTTTGTCGGGCCAGTCCAGCAGGTCGAGGTCGTCAAGCAGACGATCCGAGTACTGAGTGATCCGCATCATCCACTGGGTCAGTTTCTTGCGGAAAACGGGGAAATTGCCACGTTCCGAGCGGCCGTCGGCAGTGACTTCTTCATTGGCCAAGACCGTGCCGAGCCCGGGAGCCCAATTCACCGTTGACCTGGACCGATAGACCAAACGGAAGGTTTCCACGATGTGTTCACGCTGAGCATCATCCAGCGATTCCCATATTTCGGCGGAGCTCTTGCCGGCTTGTTCAGCGGCTTCTACTGCCGCACCCGTGTCGGGATCGACACTCTGGTAGCCGGGGCCGGAGGTCACATCGACCGCGCCCGAGGCCAGCTTTTCCCGCAATTCCGAAACCGGCCGGGCTGCGTTGGCCTCGGGGTCAAACCACGAGTTGAAAATCTGGAGGAAAATCCACTGGGTCCAGCGGTAGAAATCTTGGTCAGTCGTAGCAAATGACCGACGAGGATCGTGCCCCAGCCCCAGGCGCCCCAGCTGGCGCTTCATGTTTGCGATATTCGCCTCGGTGGTGGTCCGCGGGTGCGTCCCAGTCTGGACCGCGTACTGTTCGGCAGGGAGACCATAGGCGTCATATCCCAGGGTGTGCAGCACGTTCTTGCCCAACATGCGGTGAAAACGTGCGTAGACGTCCGTCGCAATATAGCCCAAGGGGTGGCCAACATGCAGACCCACGCCCGATGGATACGGGAACATATCTTGGACAAAGATCCGATCGTCGGGAAGATCCGAACCTCCATCGCGGGGGGCTAAATCCCCGGTGGGGTTGGGGGCGTTGAACGTGCCCTCGTGGGACCAACGCTCATGCCAGGCGTTTTCGATCTCCGCAGCCAGCCCGGCGGTGTAGCGGAAACGTGGTTCGTCGTGATGAGCCGACGACGCACTCGACCGCGAAGAAAGAGAGCCTGACGAAGTATTGTGGGAGGAGGACACTGATGTAGTGGGATGACCAGTTGACTGGCCCCCATTCGGGCTCTTTTCTCTCGGATTTGTCATGGTCACATAGTCTAGTTGGGCCCATGATGAGGGCAACTACAACGGTCACCGCTGACAAACCCGGTCATCAACCCGCTCGTCTCGAACACACGAATCCTGACGAAAACAAGGAGCATGTATGCCGAACACCACTGTTTTTTCTGACTTCGTCAATTTCTACCGCGAGATGTATTCGCCGGAGACACTGTCCGCATCCGACATCTTCGCCAAAAAGACTGAATCCTTTTCTATCGACGACGTTGTTCACCCTGCTGACCAAAAGTGGTTTTCCGAGCACAACAAAGAAGCAACGATTAAGAAAGGTTCCGTCGTTTACCTGGGGGATGAACCTTTTTACGGCCTTCTCTCTGAGGTCGACGACGGGATTATCAACCGCACCTTCCCGCACATCGTCGACCGCCCTGCCTCGAACCACATCAAACTCATGGTTCTTGGCGATAACGCAATCTTTAAAAACAAGGTTTCTGGATACTTAGCTGACGGGTTAATCCAAGTTAAAAATACGGAAGGCCATCAAGGCTCCGCCGAAGAACCTATTAAGTACTTCGATGCTCTTCTTCAAAAAATTGACCACTCCTTGCCGCTGGTTCGACGTCAACGCGGCGAGCAGCTTGGCCATTCACTGACCCGCACAGCGCAAGCGCTGGCAGAGATTCTGGACCTCAATGACCAGCAGAATGCGATGATGACCGGCCGCGAAGATCTCTCCGTAAGGGACAACGAGTTCCCGCTTATTCCAGCGTGGGAGCTTCGCCACGCACTCATGGACAAGTGGCCAGGGAACCGGATGACCACCGATGGCGTATTGCATATTTCCGGGGATGACCTGCCTAAGTCCAGTGAAATCGGCCGGCTAGAGCTCTACCCGTGGCGTAGCCTCCAGCGGGGTGTCATTCCGGAGTGGATTAAAGAGGCGATCGCTTCGGGCGACGTACCACCGTCGGTAAGCAAAGCTGCGTCTGTGATCATTAGCATTCTTGATCGCCTGGACGATGACGCGAATGATCTTCTTTTCGTTGTGGCTAATCCTGAAGAATGGGCAGACGCTATTCGCGGGACCGCAACGGCCGCGGGCCACGACAATGTTGACCAGCTGATTGATCGTTTCACGAAGAAGCAATTGCTGTATTCCGACACCCGAGATCTCTCCATCGACAACCTTCTCGACGCCTGCATCGGCGACGGAGCTCAATCGCAGCAATCCGCCGACAAACGCCTCCACGGTTTGAGTGGCGTCGATATCACCACTAGCTAAAACCCAGATCAGCGGCCTATTTTGGCCGCATACCACTGAGGAGCTACACCCCATGACCACACCGCCCACCACATCCTCCGAACGCCCCGTCGCCCTCATCACGGGAGGGACCCGCGGTATCGGGCTAGCCATCGCCCACGACCTCGCCACCACACACACCGTCTACATCGGCGGGACCAGCGAAGAGAGCGTCAAGAAGGCCCAAGAGACCGTTCCCGATGCGCGACCATTCATCGCGGATCTCACCGACCCGTCATCCGTCGGCAAGGCTCTCGAAGCTTTCCCCGAACCGGCGCTGGATGTGCTTGTTCTCAGTGCCGGGATATCGGTCGGTGGCACTATTGCCGATGTCTCCCGCGAAGACTGGGTTCGGGTGCTTGACCTCAACGTTATTGCACAGGTAGACCTCATCCGGCAGCTGTTGCCCAAGTTACGCGCCACGCACGGCGACATTGTGGCCATTAATTCCGGCTCCGGGCACAGGTCACGCCCCGGGAGCGCCCCGTACTGCGCCTCGAAGTTCGCTCTCCGCGCTATTACCGACGCACTACGCGAAGAAGAGCGCGGTGTTGTGCGTGTGACCTCGGTCCACCCAGGTCGCGTCGATACTGATATGCAACGCGAAATCCAGGCAGAGAAGGGAATGGCGCCCGAGGATTACGACGGAGCCATTTATGTGCAACCGGAATCTATCGCGGCCGCGGTGCGCACAGCCATCGATGCCACACCCGAATGCACCGTGGAGGAGATCCGCGTCCGGCCTGTGATCGCGTAACGCGGCGGGCTTACACTAGAACCATGATTGTCGGCATCATTCTGGTTATTCTCGCTATTGCACTGGGTGTCGTGGGCCTGGCCGCATGGGGAGGCAAACTTCCCGGGAACAGCTGGGTGGGCATTCGTGTCCCCGAGGTTCGACGCGATCCCGCCATGTGGGAACTTGCGCACAAAGTGGCCGCGCCGAGCTGGACAGTCAGCGCGTTGGCTCTGCTGCTCGGGGGAGTCGTCGCTTTTGGGGCTTCCGGATGGGCATGGCTGTGGGTTGCAGTCGCTGTGATCGCATCGGTGGCGCTCATCGGTGTGGGTGCTGCGATGGGCGCGCACACTGTCGCGGTGCTTGACGCTCAACAACAAGCCGAAGAGAGCAATACGTCCTGCTCCTGCGGTGGTGGTGGGGCTTCACAACAACCCAGTAAGCCCGTGGCCGTCGATATCGATGCCGCTCGACGTGCCGCACAGGCTGCGGATTCCTAGGCCGATGGCTACACCGCCCTTCATCATTCATCTTCGCTCAAAAATTGGCCACGACCCTTTGTGGCTGCCCGGGGTCACCGTCGTCATTCTTCGCGACGGTTCTGCTCCCGGTGCGGATGGTTCCGCGCCCGGCGGGCGTGAAGTTCTGCTGGTCCGTCGCGTCGATAATGGGCAGTGGACCCCTGTGACGGGCATCGTTGACCCAGGTGAGCACCCCCATGTTGCGGCTGTTCGGGAAGCCCAAGAGGAAACGCGGGCGCTCATCGAGATCGAATCTCTTTTGAATGTCCAGGCGGTCGGGCCGGTGACGTACCCGAATGGCGACGTGACGTCCTACGTGGACACAGCATTTCGTGCCTCGCTTCGGGACGATTCGCCCGAGGTCGGTATTGGCGACGACGAATCCCAAGCTGTTGCCTGGTGTGATGTGAACGAATTGCCCGATATGAAACCGCGATTCCGGGCCATTATTGCTCGGGCGTGCGACGACGCAGATCACGGTGGGGCAGCGTCATGGGGGCCGCTTCCCGGGGCGGAGTAAGTCCGACGTGATGCCGTCGAGCCCCGCTTAACCAGGCATGAACATAGAAAAATCCTCCCAATCCGAGCAGGACTGGGAGGATTACAGCGCTAGGGCTGAGAGTTAGTCCCTCGCCCCGCTAGCCCCTTACACCACCGCCGGGTGCAGGGTAGACATCGTGTACACCCGCTTGCGGGATACTCCCCAGACCAGGAAGACCATGGTGAGCACCGCAACGAAGGCCAACACGAGCGCGGAATTCCAGAATTGAGCGTTCAATTCACCGACCCCGGCTTGTCTCATTCCTTCGACGAGCCAACTAAATGGCATGAATGGGTGAAGTATCTGGAAGAACTTGGGCGATGTTTCGATGGGGTACAGCCCGCCCGCGGACGCGAGCTGCACCACCAAGGCAACGATGCCCAACAACTGCCCCTTTCCTTCACCGAACCAGATAATCAGCGCCTGCTGGAAGATCAAGAATCCGAAGCCGCCCAGCAACATGAGAGCAGTCCAGGCAAGGAGGTTTTGGGGGCGAATATCCAACGTGAACCAGCTGATGCCAACCAGCAGCGCGACCTGCAAAACGCTGATCAACAGCGCTGGAGTGGTGGTGCGGATAGCCAACCGCAGCGAGGACACCGACGCAGCAAGGTTCCGTCGGGGGAGTGGACGAACAACCTGCCACACGAACAATCCGCCCAAGAAAATACCGAAGCCAGCCAGGAACGGGGCTAGGCCTTCGCCCATCGACGACACCTTGTGTACCCAGCTCTCGTTCAGTTCCGACGGACCAGCCATGGTGTCGGCGTTATGAGCGACCATCTGCGTCGTAAAGGCTGGTACGCGATCCTGCGAGGATGCCAAACTATCGTGCAGCGTGCCCGCACCCTCTGACAGCTTGCCGGTTCCTCCGGCTAGCTGCGTCGTTCCGTTCTTCAGGTCCTTTTGGCCATTATTCAGCGTGGTCGCGCCATCCTGGAGCCGGCTCGCGCCACCCTGCAACTGGCTCAGACCGTTGCTGAGCTGCCCTGCACCTGCGTGAGCTTCACCCAGCTTCGAGGCGATGGTCTGGCTACCATCCTGGAATTGCTGGAGCGCGCCACTGATCTGAGTGCTGCCGTCGGCCACTCGTCGGGAACCATCGGAAGCCTTCTGAGCACCCTCGGCGAGCTGGTGAGCAGCTGAATTGGCCTGATTAACGCCGTCGAGAAGTTGACGCACCTGAGGCAGCTGGTTGATACCGGGGATTCCCTCAATCGCGGCCAGCTTGCCTTTCATCTCATCGAGCCCAGCGGCCAGTTGAGCATTGCCCTGCGCCAGTTTGGCGTTACCGTCGGCAACCTGCTGAGCACCGCTCACAAGTTCCGTCGATTTCTCGTGGGCAAGACCTAACTTGTCAGTGAGCTGCTGGGCACCCGCTTGGAGCTGCGCAGACCCATCATCCAGCTTCTTCGCACCCGCGTGAGCTTCACCCAGTTTCGACGTGAGCGTCCCGGCGCCGTTCTTCAACTGCGAGGATCCATTGAGAAGCTTACTGGCACCGTTGTCCAGCTGGGTCGCGCCGCTATTGGCGGTCTTCGCACCATTAGCCAACTGGCCGGAACCGTCGGCAGCCTTACCCATTCCTTCGTGGATTTCATTCAGCGACGAGAACACCTTGGCGCTAGCTGTGTTAGTGATCGACTCATTAATCGTCGAGTGCAGGCGCTCAGCTGCGGCTTTCAGCAGGACAGACGCCGATTTCCCGTTCGCGTCGTTATAGTCGAAGTTCAGCACAGCCTGGTGCGGATTCTCAGTACCAATGGACGCCACGGACGATGAAAAATCCTGGGGAATCACAACGGTAGCGAAGTACTTACCGTCCTCCAGACCTTTCCTGGCCTCCGATTCCGAGGGGAATTGCCAATCGAAGGTGGGGTTGGCCTTAACATTCTGAATGATTTCCGGGCCAACATTGACCGGTTGTCCGTCTTTTTCTGCCGGACGGTCATTATTGACGACGGCGACCTTCATGTCGCTGAGGTTTTCCGTCGGATTCTGGTTAGCCCAGAGGAAGAACGCGCCGACGAGCAGCGGGATGGTTGCCAGAATGGCGAGCGCGACGGGGAAGATGCGTAGGCGGTGAATTTCCGAGTTCCGCCCGATCAACATGCGCGGCATGATGCGTTCGCGGTAGGCCGACGCGCCTTTCCCGCGCGCGGTGAGGCCTCGTCGTTTCGGCCGAGCAGGCGAGGAACCCGCGTCTTTACTGTGGTTGGGCTTGTTATTCGCCATGGTTGGCCTCCTCGGCGGCGAGAGCATGGGTGTGCTGATACGCAGGTGTGCTGCCCGTTCTGCGGCGGGCCGTGTTATCCAGTGAGGTGTCGAACGTGCCCCCGAGGCTGGCGTCGTCCTGAGAAGACGTCATGGGGGAGCGGGGGATATCGACGCGCGTTTCCTCATTCGCAAGTTCATCTGCAGATTGATCTGCGGATTCGTCGATGATGCGGCTTTCATCCCGGTTGTCGGGGCGCTCGGCGAAGATCTGTCGTACGCCGTCCGGGATGGCGCCGACGTTGGCGGTGTTCGCGACGATCGTGATTCCTAGAGCAGCGGCACGCTGCAGCGATTCCCATAATGCAGCCTGGTCGTTCGGATTGCGGAGGGAATCGACATCGTTATAGCTGATCACGGAGGGGCGACACACGAGCGCGACGAAGAGCCTCGCCTGCGCCTGCCCCAACACGGTGAGGTCTTCAATGGGAACGTCGGGCCCCGGGGGCTCGGTTCCAAAAGCTGCGTGGAGGCATGAGGTCATATGCTCGCCCTCCCACCCGGGCCGACGAGCAATGATCGGCGATTCGAGTGAGATCCGCTCGTAGGCTGTTTCCGCGATGGTCAGTGCGGGATCCAAATCATCCAGGTCGTCGAACCCAGCGAATGTCGCGATCTTTTGGACTTTCCGCATGTGTTGGGGAATCGTGATTCCACCCACGGTGACTGTTCCGCCCGAGGGCTTCATGCGGCCCACCAGGGTGAGTAGCAGGCTCGACAGTCCGTTGGACTGGCCGGCGACGAGCGCAACCGTTTCTCCCGGTTGAACAGTGAAACTTAGCGGCCCGTACACCGGACCCCTCTTTGTCGACAGCTCGACGTCCTGTGCCGAAATGTCCACAGGCATGAAGCTACTTCGCACCACGCAGCTCCTTATCATCTCAAGATTTACTTTTGTACTGAAAAGCTTGTGAGCGAAATAATAACACAACGGTTTCCACCCACTAATTATTTTTCGTTTAAAAGTGTGATGGAGTTTCATGCGCGGCTTCCCGCTCACGCGTGACGTAGACCTGAGATACCTAGACGAATCGCCTCTTTCGCCACCTTTACGCAGGTAGTAGCCCCTTGAGCGCCGGCGGTGTTTCCTCCAGCGTTTGCGGCGCTTTTCCTACATGCCCCCGCCCCAGCGCGAAGGTTTTTAGAATAGTGACGTGAATATTCGCAAAATTGCCTCCTGGCGGCCCGATCCGTTGATCGTCATGATCCTCTCAGCAGTGACGATCGCCATCCTTTTCCCTGCTCGCGGGTCTTTCGCCAGCGCGTGGGATACCGTCACCACCGGGGCAATTGCATTTCTGTTTTTCCTCTACGGCGCGCGCCTCTCACCCGCCGAGGCGTTCGAGGGTCTCAAGCACTGGCGCCTTCACACCCTCATTCTGGCTTTTACCTACGTCGTCTTCCCGATCATCGGTATCGCACTCTTCCCACTTCAGCACCTGGTGGGCCACAACCTGTATGCCGGCTTTTTGTTCCTCTGCCTCGTGCCGTCGACGGTCCAGTCGTCGGTGGCGTTCACGTCCGCTGCCAGGGGGAACGTGGCGGGCGCCATCGTTAGTGCGTCGACGTCGAATCTGTTAGGTGTCGTAATCACGCCTGTTCTCGTGATGTTCTTCATGTCGGGGTCGGGTTTCCACGTATCCGGCAGCGTGTTTATCGACGTTGCGCTGCAGCTACTTGTGCCATTCATGCTTGGCCAGATTGCACGTTTGTGGCGTCCAATCGCGAAAATGTCGGCAAGCCCGGTGACGAAGAATGTGGACCGGCTGTCCATCGCTTTCGTGGTGTACGGGGCGTTTTCGGAGGGAATCGTGTTGGGCGTGTGGACGTCGATCGCGTGGTGGCAGCTGGTGATCGTCGTCCTGCTGTCCCTTATTTTGGTCGAGCTGATGCTGTGGTTGACCTGGACCGCCGCGAATCGTTTCGGCTTCGATTACGGCGACCGCGTGGCCATTCAATTCTGCGGGACTAAAAAGTCCTTAGCGACGGGCCTCCCCATGGCCGCCGTCATTTTCCCCCAGAGCGCTGCGGTGATCATTTTGCCGCTGATGGTGTTCCACCAGATTCAGCTGATGGTGTGCTCGGTGCGCGCGAGCCGATACGCGCGCCAGTTGGACGAGCATGCCAGCTAGACGAACACGCCAGTTAAACGAATCGGCCAGGACAAACGCCGCTACGCCACAACGTTGAGAAGCACAACGTAGAGTGCGGTTCCACCGAAAATTGAGAGCGTCACACTGTGCCGCCACACGTGGAGCAAACACGTTCCCGCGATGGCTACAAGGACAGGCCACCATCCACCGCTGTCATGCGACGTTTCCACAGCGGTGTAGACAATGAGCACCATGGTTACGCCCACGGGCATGGTTCGGCTGAGGTGGGCCACGAAATCCGATCCCCGCAAACGCGCAATAAACGGAAATGGGAATGCGCGCAAAGCAACAGTGACGACACCGATCACGAACAGCATCGCGAGCGTGTGAGACAGTGACACACCTTCGGGTAGCCCATAGTCACCATAAGCCAGCGTTTGAGTCATCGTTGTGTTTCCCCTTCACCATCGATGGGTTCAAACTGGTCACGGCTAGACCGCAGCGTGAGGGTGTCGTCAACAGTTGGAGACCAAAAGCGCACGAGAAGCACCGCAAGGTAGAGCCCTAACCCGATAACCATGAGAGATTGTTCTGACACTAGCCATCCGACGGCCGCGCAGATCAGGGCGAGGCCGGGTAGTGACCAGTCGGGATTCGCGGAAAATGACTCCATGGTGAGCACAATGAATAGGGCGACGAGAGCGAAGGACATCCCGTCGATGGTGGGAATGTACTGGCCGACAAGAGCACCAACTATTCCCGACGCCAACCATAGGGCTTGCACAACGACCTGGATTGTCAGGACGTGAACGCCGCTGATCGAGCTGTTCTTCGCCATGGACGTCGACGCGATGGCATAGGACTCATCAGTCAATGCGTAGGTGGAGTAGGCGCGCCAGGCGCGGCTCTTAATCGCGTGGCGGGGGAAGGTCAGGCCGTAGAACGCGTGACGGAAGTTCACCATCAATGTTGTTAACCCGGCAGAAAACAGCCCAATTCCGCTGCTAATCAAGCTGATGGCCAGGAACTCCATGGATCCCGCGTAAATGATGGTGGAGAGTATTGGTGCCCACCACCAGGCAAAACCTGATTGCACGACCAGAAGGCCAAAGGAAAGCCCTAGCGGAATCAGCCCCAGCCCAATTGCCCAGGTTTCAGCTAAACCTTGCCGGAAGTCGGGACCTAAAGAACCGCCGTGTGCGGGGTTGTTCTGCGGTGATCCGCGGTGTGGTGGTGTGTCCATAACGTGTTCTCTACGGGTGCGAGGTGACGGTTAATTCTCGGTTTAATTCTCGTTCGGGTCGATAGGGTAGGTCGCGAAGAGGGGGAGTGGTTGCTCTTGACGACGCATCACCTGCCCCCAGACATCGACATTGGCGGGAGCGAGGACGTCTTCGGTTAATGCCGGCGCCACGTACCAGTTCCCGCGCTCAATTTCGGCGTTAAGTTGGCCTGGCCCCCACCCGGCGTACCCGCCGAACATGCGAAGACCGTGCAGCTTCCCTTTCACCTCGTCGGGGTCGGCGTCTAAGTTAACCGTCACAAATCGGTGCGCCGTGGTGGAGAACAACGTGGTGTCGTCGATGACGGTATCTGGCTTCGCTACGCCGACGGCGAGAACAGTGTTGTGACCCACGGGTCCGCCGAGATAAATCACCTGAGGTGCGGTAATAAGCGGCGTCCACTGGGGCAGGACATTGTGTGTTGCCATCTCTGTGCGTTCTGTCAGATCGACGCCGACGGCACCGTCGGGACCAACGTCGAGAAGGAAAATGACGGAGCGAGTCAGCTCGGCAGATACCGTTCCGGGTGCAGAGACCAGCAACATTCCCGCCTCAGGCGGGGTTTTACTCAGCCCATTGAACAGGCGATCACTGTAGATATCACTCATGAATGTTGCTCCTCTGACTCCTGTTCCTCAGTCCACCATTTCTTCAGCTCTAAGATGGCGTCTTCGCGCTCTAAAGGCCCCTGATCCAGGCGAACATCTTTCATGTGCTTCCAGGCTTTTCCTACCATCGGTCCTGGTTCAATATCTAGGATCGTCATAATGTCGTTTCCGTCAAGATCTGGACGGATGCGAGCGAGATCCTCTTTATGCTGAATCTCCTCAATACGACGTTCGAGATCGTCGTACAAGCGTTGTAAACGCCGGGCTTTCGCCTTGTTCCTGGTTGTGCAGTCGGCCCGCACGAGCCGGTGAAGCCGGGGCAAAAGGGGTCCCGCATCGGTGACATAGCGACGAACAGCGGAATCATTCCACGCCTTCTCGGTATAGCCGTGGAAGCGCTGGTGCAGATAAATCAGTCCCGAGACGTCTTTGATGAACTGCTTACTGTATTTCAAGGCCCTGAAGCGCTTGCGGGCCATTTTCGCCCCCACCACGTCGTGGTGATAAAACGTGACGCCTCCGCCGGGTTTCGGGGCCCGCGTGCTGGGCTTTCCGCAGTCATGGAGCAACGCCGCCCACCGCAGGACTAAGTCCGGACCATCTGGTTCACGGTCAATAGCTTGGCGCAGCACCTGCAGCGAATGGGCATACACATCTTTGTGTTGCATGTGCTCATCACGGGTCATGCGCATGGCCGGGATTTCGGGAATGATGTAGTCCGCCAATCCGGTGTCGACCATGAGTTCAATCCCGTCGGTTGGGTGGTCCCCGAGGATTAATTTGTCCAGCTCAGCGTGGATCCGCTCCGCTGTGATCCGTTGAATGTCCCCCGCCATCCTCTCCATGGCCTCACGCACACGTGGAGCAACGCGCAACCCCAGTTGGGACACAAAACGGCAGGCTCGGAGCATGCGGAGGGGGTCGTCGTGAAACGAAATCGCGGGATCGTCCGGTGTGTCGAGATAACCGCGGACGAGGTCGGTTAATCCGTGAAGCGGGTCATGAAACACCTGCGAACCGTCGCCACGGACCTCAACAGCCATCGCGTTAACGGTAAAATCCCTGCGGGTTAGGTCCTTGTCTAAGGAATCACCGAAGGTGACCTCTGGGTTTCGTGATTCACCGTCATAAGTGTCGGCGCGAAAGGTCGTCACCTCTATATCTTGGCCACTGTGTTGGCCCGAAACTGTGCCGTAGTCAATGCCCGTATCCCACACGGCATCGCATGTGCTCTCCAAAAGCCGGTGGATATCATGCGGCCTGGCATTCGTCGTAAAGTCAAGATCACTGCTCAAACGCCCTAAAAGAGCGTCTCGGACGGAACCACCGACCAAGTAGAGGTCGCAATCATCATCATTAAAAGCCTGGGCAAGCGGTGTCATCACGGGGATTAAAGAGGCTAAGTCTCTGTGCGCTCGTGCCAAATATTCTGCCTCCATAACGGACGTGTCATGTGAGGAGCTCGAATCGGACGGACGCGAATGGGAGAGTGAGGACGAACCAGCCATGTCAGATATCGTACCGGTCGCCAAGACGTGTCTAGTCCCCACCGATCGTTATGACGCGAGTTATCCACAAGTGACCATTTATCCACAGGGAACGCGCAATGTGACTGGCCTATCTACCCACATGCGTTCGTCGGCCTCTATCCTGAAAAGAATGAGTAGGAGCACACGGCCACAGTCAGCGAGTCAAGACTCGTCCGACGCTGGCCACACGGGGGGCGCCGGATCGCCACGGCGCACGCGGCGCACAAACGGGGGCCGACGCCGGCGCAGCACCTCTAGCTCGAAAAATAACCGCCAGGGTGGCGATAAGAAGAAGGGTAACCACGCTCAGGGGAGCGGTTCATCGAGGGATAAAAATAAGCCACATCAGAAGCGTTCGGCGACATCGCGACGAAACAGCTCGCGGAATGCTGGTTCACGCAACAACTCACGCAACGGTGGGAAGCGTTCGAGGCCTGGTAGGCCACGTGACCAGCGCTCCGGCCGGGGGTCGTCCCGAAACTCGCGGCGGAATAAATCCCGCGCCCTCGCTTCCGTGTACATGCCTACTTCGGAAGAAACCTCCGCCGGTGGACTCGTCGTCTCTGGATTAGCTGAAGCCGTTGACGATGCCGGGATCGTGAATATGGATCGCATTTATGTATGCCTGATCGGGCGGCTTGACCGTCGTGGGCGGCTCCTGTGGTCCATTCCCAAAGGCCACGTTGAGCAGGGCGAAGACCATACCACGACCGCCGAGCGTGAAGTGTGGGAAGAAACCGGGCTCACCGGGCGCGTTTTCGAGGACTTGGGGACCATTGATTATTGGTTCGTGTCCGACGGAATCCGCATCCATAAAACGGTCCATCACCATCTGTTGGAATATGTTGACGGCATATTTAATGATGATGATCCTGAAGTCACCGAGGTCACGTGGGCTCCTGCCTCTGAGCTCGTCGAAAGGCTAGCCTACGGGGATGAGCGGAAATTGGCCCGGCGCGCGCACGAGATTCTGCCGGATCTGGCACGTCAAGCCCATGCGGAGGGGAGGATGACGCCATGGTGAAACCGTGGAGAACACGCATCCTAGGCATGTGCAGCGCTAGTGCTGTAGCTTGTGCCGTCGGAATTCTCCCGGCGACGATGACCAATACGGGATCTCAGGGCCCTACGGCTCAGGCAGCGGAATCGACTCAATGGACCAACCCCTCGGCGCGGGATGGTCACTCCAAGAACGATATTGATGTCTCGATTTCGCAGATCAACCCGACGATTGCCACGATCGATGGGCATGTTGCGTTCACGGTGAAGCTGACGAACTCAACATCAAGCACGCTCGACTCGATTACGTATTCTTTGTCGCGTTCCGACGCCGTCGTCGACACCGCATCTGCCCGTCTCCGGCTGGCGGATAATAAAGATGTCTTTAATCACGATCTGATCAACGGGTCTGTGGACCACGATCAAGCCAATGATTCGCAATCCACGGGGTCAACGTCGGCACGCGAATCGGGCAAGAAAAGCACGTCGGCCAAGAACAGTAAAACCACCACGTCCTCGGGTGATAACTCCGCTGTCACTCTCAAACCGGGTGAGTCCACCACGTTGACTTTTGATCTTCCGGTCACGGACGGGAATGGCAAGGCCACGCCGTTGGGCATTACTGATCCGGGGACCTATCCCATCGTGATCAGTGCTCAGGCGGGGTCATATGAGGGTTCGTCCAGGTTCTTGCTTCCTGTCCGGGATAAAGCCAAACCGGAGGCTGACAATAAACAGGCCAGTGAGAATCAGCCTGTACCGCTTACTTTTTTGTGGCCTCTGGCCAGCCGGTCGGCCATCGTCCCAGGTGAAACTGGTGAAGCTCCTGACTCAGCTCCCCTCCTGCTCAGCGACGAAACACTCGCCCATGAGCTTGCTCGGGGAGGGCGGCTCGACGGCCTGTTGTCGGCCTACGCCAACGCAGCCAGCAAGAATAACGGCATTAAAGAGGCGAGCTGCCTGGCCATCGACCCCGACCTGCTCACCACTGTGGAGAGAATGACTCACGGGTACTCGGTGACCAATGAGAGGCCGAGCGCCGTGAGCGAAACGACTCGCCTGCGGGATAGTTGGGGATCCTCCAAGGGAACGAAAACGCGCGATGGCAAGGGCACGGTCGATGCCGAGAGGTGGCTGAAGAAACTCAAAGACACGGCATCCGGGGGATGTGTCGTGTCGCTGCCCACCTCGGGGGCCAACCTCAATGCCGTTGCAGCCACCAAAGACCCGTGGCTAGCTGCGCAAACGCTCTCAACCGGGGATACGAACATTCAAGCCATTCTTGGCACCAGCACGCTCAGCAACATCGCCATTCCCGGCGCGGGGTACCTCAACCAGGACGCCATACCGTCGTTGGCCAACGCCTATACCAATGGGGAGCCCATCGACTTGAACTCGCAGTTCGAGGAGGGCGTGGCCAATACCGATAAATCTGCCGGCACTCCCACTACTGAGGAACCGCAGGTCAATCCGGTTACTCTCACGTCCGACGAGGCATCGACTAATACAGTGCGGCCGGCCTCGTGGCCTCCTCAGGATCCGCACGTTACGACGCTCGTCGCGGATAACTCACTGTCTACCAGCACTGAAACCGACAACAAGGAAAAGTCTGATACAGCTGCTGGCGATGGTTCGTCCTTTGACAAGGATGATTCCGCTGGCGGGGACTCTACGGCCCGTTCCCGCGATGACGACTCAGCCGCACATGACCAATCCGCGTGGGAAAACAAACTTGTCGACGTTGGCCACGGTGTGACAGCCATTCCGTTTAATGCGGATGTGGGGGCCACCCTTGCGGCAACCGGGGGGACTCCGGAGACGGCGGCGTATTCCACACCGCTGACGCGCTATCACGAGATGCTTGATTCCTCGCACGCGCGAATGCAGGACGCCATTGCCGTCATGTGGCAGACGATTCAATCACGCACTCCCGTCCTTGCCACGCCCCCCGCGCAGTGGACCGTCAGCAGCGAGGACGCCACCGCATTTTTAGACGCCGTTGGCACACTCCTTGGTGGGGAGGCCACACCGACCGCGCTATCCGCTATTACCTCCCAAACCCCACACTCCACGGGAAGCGTGAACCGCCCGTATGAGGATCCCGGCGCGTTGAACAGCGACGATGTGCATCGGGTGGCGACGCAGGCGTCGTCGATCACACGGTTGACCACCATGATGAGCAATGATGACCGGATTGAGCTCACGCGGTTTAACTTCACGGCGCCATTGCGTACGGATCTCCTTCGGGCACTGACTGACGACGGCCGACGGAGTGAGAAGAAATACGACACTGTCACCCAGTATTCGGACACGCTGTTGGACAAGAGCCAGGCGATGCTCCACAACCTTTTGACCTCGGTGAAGCTAGTCCCTCCGGGCAATGTGTACACGCGGACGTCGGATTCATCGCCCATCCTGATCGTGGCGCGCAATGGTTTACCGCTCCCGGTCAAGGCGTCGCTCCAATGGCAAGGTCCATCGAACGTTCAGCTCGACGAGCTGAAACAAACGTTGCCTGCTCGTGGTTCAGTGACGCTCCAGGTTCATGCTGATATTGCGGCACGGAATAAACAAACGAAACTCAAACTGTGGCTAGCCGGCGACCATAATCAGGCACTGTCTGAACCCACCACGGTCGCCATTCAATCTGCCCCAGGTATCTCCTGGAAAGGTGTTCTGACTGTGGGGGGAATCCTGGTTACGATCGCCGGAATCGGCCTTATCCTGCGGGAACGGCGAACACGCATGTAGGTTGCCGGCGTTACGATCTGCCCGATGAACTCCCTGTTTTCCCAGCACTAAGTGCCGCCCCACCGCCTTAGTATTCCCAATTCACAACGCTAACGGGCATGTCGATTCCACTTCGTTAAGCAAGTCGGCAACAATGGGCAAGGTGAGTTCAACCGACGAGAACCCAAGCTCCCCAGAGCAGCCCGAGCACCAACCGCGTCACACCGCGGCGTCCCCTCGGGCACGTGCTGGACAACGTGGCCGGATCGTCACCCCCAGGCCCCCTGCTCCAGTACCGGAGCCGAGGAAGAAACCGACCCAGCAGTCTGGCCCCGACCTCTCTGCACTCAGCGAGCGGCCACGCGCCGACCGGTCCGGTGAGCAAGGAGCACGGGGAAGCGCAGAAGCATCCCCCGATCGCGCCTCGTCATCGACGGCGACGGCCACCGCGGTGAAGCCCAAGCAGGGTCAGGGCGGAAGTGGGGACACATCGTCCCAGCCAAGCACCAGCGATGGTGAGGACAAGCCGCCTACGAGTACCGACACCGAGGTTGTCCGGGCCGGCGGGACGATGGCCGTCGCCACGTTGCTGTCCCGCATCACGGGGTTCTTCCGTAACCTCCTCATCGGCTCCACCATGGGCGCCGGGGTCGCGTCGGCTTACACGAGCGCGAACACTCTGCCGAACCTCATTACGGAAATCGTCCTGGGCGCAATTTTGACGTCTCTAGTCATTCCCGTTCTTGTGCGCGCAGAGAAAGAGGATGCGGACCACGGTGCCGCATTCATTCGACGCTTGCTAACGGTCGCGTCGGCACTGTTGGTGGGTGTGACCGTGCTCGCCGTCCTTGGGGCGCCGTGGCTTGTGCAGTTGTCCTTGGACGCGAACGGCAAAGTCAATGTCACGATGGCAACGGTTTTTGCCTATCTCCTGTTGCCACAGATCCTGTTCTACGGCCTCTTTGCGCTGCTCATGGCGGTGCTGAATACGAAGGGGATTTTCGGGCCCGGCGCGTGGGCTCCGGTGATCAATAACGTCATTGTGCTGGTCGTCCTTCTGGCGTACTGGTTCCTCCCGGGGTCGTTGGACCCAACCCAGCACGTGGCGATCACCGATCCTCACATCCTTTTGTTGGGCGCGGGCACGACGCTTGGTGTCGTGGTTCAGGCACTCATGCTGTTCCCGTATCTCCGGATGGCCGGGGTTGACCTTCGCCCGCTGTGGGGCATTGACGATCGAGTCAAGCAGTTCGCCGGCATGGGTTTGGCGATCGTCGTTTATGTCGCCATTTCCCAGGCAGGGTATTTCTTCACGAACCGTATTGCGTCGGCGGCCGATCCCGGTGCGTTGTTCATCTATCAGCAGCATTGGTTGTTGCTGCAGGTGCCCTATGGCGTGATCGGTGTGACTTTGTTGACGGCGATTATGCCGCGTTTGTCGCGCAATGCCGCCGATGGCGACAATCAGGGCGTTGTCCGTGATTTAACGATGGCCACGAAGATCACGCTGATGGCGTTGATCCCGGTCATCGTCTATTTCACGGTATTTGGCACGACCATTTCGAGCGCCCTGTTCGCATGGGGTCGTTTCGACGCGGCGTCGGCGGAAACGTTGGGGTGGACGCTGAGTTTCGGTGCGTTCACGCTGGTTCCCTACTCGATCGTTCTTCTGCACCTTCGCGTGTTTTATGCCCGTGAGCAGGCGTGGACCCCGACGTTCATCATCATCGCGATCACCCTGACCAAGGTCATTCTGTCCTACTTGGCGCCGTTCCTGGCCACGCGCTCTGATTTCGTCGTCGTGTTGTTGGCGGCCGCTAACGGGTTCGGCTTCATCACGGGTGCGATCGTCGGCGCGGTGTTGCTGCATCGTTCCTTGGGGTCTTTGCGCGGCCGTGAAGTTATGCGGTCGACGACGTGGGTGCTCGCTGCGTCCCTGGCCGGTGCTCTCGCCGGCTGGCTGCTGGATCTGGTGCTGCGCGGGGATTGGCTCATGCAGTTCCCGAAGTTGGCCACCTTGATGCGCACTGGTTTGGACGGCATCGTTTTGGTGGCTGTCGCGGGCTTGATTCTGGCGAAGTCTGGCCTGGAGGAGATCGCGATTTTCGGTCGCGCGTTGGCGCGCATTCCGGGGCTGCGTCGGTTCGTATCGGTGCGGCAGTCCGCACCGGAGGACATGGTCGGTGTTCCGAACGCGGCCGATGCTGCGGATACGTACAACGTGACCGCCTTGTCGACGGCGTCGCCTGGTCTTCCTCCGATGTCGGCGGGTTTTGTGCGCGGGCCTAAGCTCGTGCCGGGCGCGGCCGTCGCGAATGGCCGCTACCGCTTGTTGGCCGACCATGGCGGCACGAATGCCATGCGCTTGTGGCACGCCCGCGAGCAGGCGTCGGGCAGGGAAGTCGCGCTGACGATCATCGATACCATGCGCATTCCGGGTATCGACGACTACCGCACTGCTCGCGATACGACGGACCACATTATTGACCGCACGTCCGCCCTGTACGAGGCGAAATGCGCTGGTCTGGCGCAGATCCGCCACATTATCCGTGACTCTGCGGGGGCGATTGTGGTGGCGGATTGGACGCCGGGTTCCGCGTTGGCTGCTGTGGGTCAAGGGCGTCCGGATCCGTATGCCGCGGCATTTGCGTGTGCCGGTCTGGCTGAGGCGGCGGTGACGGCGCATCGGCTGGACACGGCGTTGGGGATTGATCACCGTGACCGCTTGCGGATTAGTTCATCGGGTGAGGCCGTGCTGGCTTTCCCTGGGGTCATGCCGCATAACTCGTACGGCCAGGATGTGCATGGCGTCGGCGTTGCCCTGAGTCTGCTACTGGAGAACGTGGATCCGGTGCCGACGGAGATCGCGGAGCTGCAGGATGAGGCTTTGCACGCCCGGTCGGCGGATGCGGAGACGCTGGCGGACCGGCTGCGTCGTACCGGTTTGGGCGATGCGGAGCTTCATGCTGCCGACGAGTCCACTCCGAATCCGGAGGCTCGTCCTGGTTTCGGTGAGGCATCGCGCCGGCCCACGGGCATTGCGGGCATCGGCGCGCTGGCCATTGTCGTGGTTCTGGCAGCCGCGTTGATCGCCACGTATGTGGTGGGCAAGATCAACCGCAGCGATAATGGGCCCCTGAACTCGGGTTCGTTGGGGCGCGCTGGTTCGTCGATTACTCAGGGCGATGGTGCGAAACCGATTACCCCGACGGCGGCCGCGTATTGGGCTCCGGAGAATGGGCGGGGCACTCCTGATAACCCCGACATGGTTCCGTTGGTTATCGACGGAAATGGGACGACGGAGTGGCGTTCCGATGAATACGAGGCGCAGTTGGGCTCCTCCGCCACGTCGGTGAAGTCCGGCATGGGAATCATGATGACGTTGCCCGAACCTGCGACGGTGACCTCGCTGCGTATCGATGGCGCGAAGAGCGGGACACACGTGGAGATTCGTGCCGCTGGTTCAGCGACGCCGGCGACCGTGGACGAGACAACGGAACTGGCGTCGGCCGACCTTGAGGATGGTTCCACAACGATTGATATTCCCAAGGCTGCACGGCAGTCTGCCGCGCCGGGTGCGGAGGGCTCGGCGTCGACGGTTCCCGCCCACACGCAATATGTATTGGTCTGGATTACGGCCTTGCCGGTCCCGGATGCTGCGGAGATCTCGGAGATCGGCGTGACTGGCGTGGTGGATAAGCCCCAGTCCAGCACGGTGAAGCCGACGACGGCGCGGTCGATGGCACGGGCTGCGGCCCACGCTGTGGCGTGATCGGTAGCGTGATCTGTTCGCTACCAGGGGTGACGACGTAGGCCTCGGGTGCTCTAGCGCCCGGGGTCTACATAGAGGCATACATGTGGGGCCTGTCGGGCCTCGATACCGCGCCGGGTGGTGACATCGGGCGCCGGATATGAGAATCTAGTGTGGTGCTCATCGGGGGGAGGGCGCGGATTTCGTCGGGGGACGGTCCGCTGCCAAATCAATCTCAGAATACTGTCGCGCTGGGGGATGCTGACGGCTCTTGTAGCGAAGATCGCTATGTCGCCGATACTCATCACGCAGCGGATACTCACGCGGCGAACACTCATGCCGATGACGGTCCTGACCGCGGTTATGACTCACGACGCACCCGTCCCCGCGAGCTAGAGGCGATGAGCGACCGAGAGCTCTTCGCCGCGGTCAGCGCAGGTCAGGCGGATGCGATGGCGGTGCTGGCCCGTCGTCACGAAAAATCGATCCGCTTCGCTATTTCGCGCTGGGTGGATTGCCCGGAGGACGTGGACGATCTGTGGCAGGACACGCTGTTCAAGGCTCAGCGCGCGGCCACGATGTTTCGCGGGCGCTGTGCCCCGGGCACGTGGCTCCACCGGATCGCGGTGAATACGGCGAAGGACTATCTCCGTCGACGGGGGAATGCTCGGATGGTCGTTCTTGACGACGCCACACTTCCCGCGGAATTCTTTCACGCCAATGAAGGTGGGTTGCGAGCTGCGTTGAAGACTGCGCTGGCCGGCCTGGACGAGCCGTTCCGGACGACGTTTTTGCTTGTTGATCTCTACGGGTTCTCGGTGAAGGAGACCGCGGCGAAGCTGGACATCTCGCCAGGGACCGTGAAGTCGCGGTGCTCACGAGCACGTCAAGCTCTTCGGAGTGCGTTGAGCGAGGAGGCGTGACTAATCCGGAGCACGATCCGCAACGCCGAGAGCTTTTGTACCTAGGGGTTGCCTTATAGCGCTGCCGTACGTCCCAGCCTCCCAAAACCCACGCTGACCTGCGAGGAACCTGCAGCCCGATTGCGCGTCTAATTCACTAACCGCCCACCTGTTGAAACCACTGGAGTGTGTCATGCCTACGTTTTCTCATGAGCCGGAGCCTTCGGCTTGGCCACCCCTTCCACCTACTGTCTCTGATCTTTCCGACGATGACCTGGACTTTTTGGTCTCCCATTTACTGTCTTCCGACGACGAGCTGGGCGAGGATTCTTCCAACATCGCTCCAGCGTCTGACGGATCGGGTGAGGTGATTCCTTTCCCCACTCGATACTCCTGGTGGCGAATGGCTGCAGTAGTGGCGCTGATCGTGGGTGGCGTGGGATCGTCGTTCTTCATTCCAGGCCTGTTCGGAAAAACATCCACGCCTAACTCGAATTCAGCCCACCCGGGCGCGAATCACTCGGACACCGCGGCGATTCCGCGCTCGCAACCACCCAGCACCAAGCGGTCGAACGTGGACTTGATCGCTATGACAAGCGAGCAACAAGCGGCGGCGAAGAAAGCTTTTACGGGGTCAACAGACCTCAGCAATCTTGATGTTCCCGTCGCGCAATGTTTGTCCACGATCAACATGGCTCATTCACCGGTACTCGGGGCCGCTCCCGTCGAAACTACCCAGCCAGCATCGCCCCGCACCGAATCTCAGCTGCTCATCCTTGGTGCGCCATTGCGCATTGTCGTCGTAGAGCACACGTGTTCTCACGGGGAATCGAGCGTCCTCTTCCGCTCGACCCTGAGTCACGGGGAGAGGACAGGTTAGGCTTTGACATGCCATGTAGCATTGCTCGCATGAGTGTTCACGATGTCATCATTGTCGGATCTGGCCCTGCCGGCTACACCGCAGCCATTTATGCTGCTCGGGCAAATCTCAAGCCCCTTGTGTTCGAAGGCATCGAATACGGTGGTCTACTCATGCAGACCACCGAGGTCGAAAATTATCCAGGCTTCCACGATGGAATTATGGGCCCATCACTCATGGAGGAGATGCGCCAGCAGGCCGAGCGCTTCGGTGCCGAACTCAAACAAGACATGGTCGAGAGCATGGATCTGACCGGCGACATCAAGATCGTCCGGTCCGAGGGGGAGGAATACCAAGCGCGGGCAGTCATTATCGCGACGGGTGCAGCCCCTCGCTACCTTGGCGTCAAGGGTGAACAAGAGCACCTGGGTCTTGGTGTGTCCGCCTGCGCCACCTGCGACGGCTTCTTCTTCAAAGACAAACCCATCGTTGTCGTCGGGGGAGGGGACTCCGCCATGGAGGAGGCAGACTTCCTCACCAAGTTTGGTTCCTCGGTCACCATCGTTCACCGACGTGGCGAATTCCGCGCCTCAAACATCATGGTTCAGCGCGCGAAGGACAATCCGAAGATTAATTTCGAGATGAACGCCGTCGTCACCGAAGTGTGCGGCGACGGTCCCGTCGACCACCTCATTCTCGAAGACACACAGACGGGTGAACAGCGCACGCTAACTGCGTCAGCTCTGTTTGTGGCTATCGGCCACGATCCTCGTTCTGAGATGGTTCGCGATGTAATCGACACGGACGATAAGGGATACATCCTGGTCCAGGAGCCCTCCACACGGACGTCGATTCCGGGCGTGTTCGCCGCCGGCGACGTCGTCGATAGCCACTACCAGCAGGCTATTACTGCTGCGGGATCGGGTTGTCGCGCTGCGCTCGATGTCGAACATTATCTCGTTGACCTGCGCGGATAAGATGACTGCGGACCCTCACCCCACCCTTAGGACCACGACATATGCGGGATAGTGAATAGAAAACCTGCATCCCGCGTTCTACGTCAATAGAGGGTCACATAGAGAACCCTCGCATCGACGCGTGGTGATAGCTCTCGCTTCTTGATGGGTCATCATGCGTCACGCAGCGTGTAGCTACACCAATATTTCCAGTCAGAATTAACTCCAGCCGGAAAGGATTTCACACTCCCATGACTTCCCCAGTAAACGTCACCACGGACTCGTTCCGTTCCACCGTCGTGGACTCCGACAAGCCTGTTCTCGTCGATTTCTGGGCAACCTGGTGTGGTCCATGTCGGAAAATGAATCCCGTCCTGGAAGAAATCGCCGACGAGTACGACGGCAAAGCTGTGATCGCCAAGGTGAATGTCGACGAGAATGCACCCTTGGCATCCATGTTCCAGGTCATGTCCATCCCTACGATGCTGCTGTTCAAGGATGGCAAGAAAGTTGAAGAAATCCATGGGGCACAGCCCAAATCTCACATCACGACCGCACTCGAGAAACTTCTTTAACTCTATTCACTAACACAACACTGTTCACTGATAGACTGACTCACGGACATTGTTCTAACGGCAGAAATTGGGTTAAAGGGGCTGAGACGATCGTGGAGGAAAACCTGCAAGTGGGGGATAAGAGCCCTCGCGTCGCGGAGGTTCGCACGATCCTCACGAAGGTTGGTCTTCTTAAGCACCCGGTGTCGGAGCACACCAGCACCGACCAGTGGGCTGATGGTGACGATGACTTCGACTATGAACTCCAATCGGCGTTGCGAGCATTTCAGCAGCAGCGAGGAGTTCTTGCCGACGGGGTCATCAACGACCACACCCTTCGCCTCTTGCGCGAGGCTACCTATTCGCTGGGGGCTCGCGTTCTGCTGTATGACCCATCATCGCCGATGCAGGGTGATGATGTTGCCCAGCTGCAATCTCACCTGCAGGAACTTGGTTTCTATTCCTCCCAGATTGATGGACAGTTTTCCCATGACACGTATAGCGCACTGAAAAATTATCAGCGTGATTATGGGCTTACTGTCGACGGTGTCTGTGGACCGGACACATTGAAGGCGCTGTCTTACCTGGGGCGGAGCATTACGGGTGGCTCGCGGGCTGCAATCCAGGAGCGTGAGACCGTCCGTGCTGCAGGTCCGCAGTTGTCGGGTAAGCGCATTGTGATTGATCCGGGGCTGGGGCTTTCCACGCCTGGTCATGTTGTGCGTGGCCCTTATGGTGAGCTGACCGAAGAAGAGATTTTGTGGGACATCGCGACGCGGCTAGAGGGTCGCATGGTCGCGACGGGTATCGAGACGATTATTTCGCGCCCGCGCCAGGCTAATTCGACTGATTCGGAGCGGGCCGACATTGCTAATGCTTTCGGTGCGGATCTAGTCATCAGCCTGCGATGTGATTGGTATCACAATGAGCGTGCGGAGGGCTGTGCGTCGTTTTATTTCGGCTCACCGCGCGGCCATTCGTCGATTACCGGCGAGTTATTGTCGGGCTATATTCAGCGAGAAATTGTAGCCCGGACGCCGCTACAGAATTGTCGTAACCATGCTCGTACGTGGGATGTATTGCGCCTCACGTCCATGCCGACGGTGGAAATCGTTTTGGGTTATCTTTCCAATCCACACGATACTGCTGTGCTAGTAGATCCGAACTACCGTGATGTCATCACAGAGGCCATGTTGATCGCGGTGAAGCGGTTGTACCTTGCTGATAATGATGATCAGCCGACGGGGACCTTTACATTTTCCGAACTACTCGAACTCGAATCACAGGGTTAACGACGCAGCGCTAACCTTTTAGCCACGGTGACGTAAATGGGCGGTGACACCCGTCTGTCATATGCCAGGTAATTTCTAGTTTGTCTTCAGTACCGTCAGGCAGGCCCTCGGCCAGCTCGATAGCCTCACGGACGTAAAAATCGAGTTGCCTGAAATTAGGAGCCCCCGTGGAGACCCCATCGAGGTTGGTTACGGTGGCTAGCCAGTTCTTCCCTCGCGGGTGATATTAGCGGTGTAGGTCATAGTAACCATCCTTTTCCGCGTGCTGGTTCCAACTGTTTTCAATACTTCGTAACGTTCCCCCGGGTAGGTCAAATCTTTATGACATTGGTGAATGACTCGTTCCCCGTCATTCGCGACAACCACGACGGTTTCAAGGAAACGGGCGTGAGGATCGAACCCCCTGCTTAGTCGCCGAGAGCATTACCTCATGCATCGGGATTTGAATGGGTAATGGCGTACCGAATGGCCTCAGAGCGGTTCATTTCAAGTCGGTCGGCGAGCTGATCGAGTGCGGCTAACTCCGCAGCCGTCAGATGCACCGTTACGACGTGGGTGGGTCGGATGCCTTGGCCAGGGTAGCTGCGACCACGAGTTATGAGTCTATCGACGTTGTAACCGTCTTTCGCCTCGGCGACGTAAGTGGCTAATTGGTCATCAGTGAGACGGACAGGCATGCAGATATCGTAATACAAAAGCGGTGTCATTTAGTTTCGGTTTTTAGTACTTACCTTCAATCGTGGTCCTTATCTTTTGGGTATGGGGAGGTACGTGAAGCCGAAGCCTCAATGGGCGTCCAACTCCATCTACTCAACTCTGTGACTGTGCTAGTGGGCTCCCATGCCGACTTTGATCCGGAATCCCATGGTGACAGTCGCTTCCCACAGACTCTCTTCAACAGCCGCGAAAAGGTTTCCCGTGTCGGGGAGTTCCATGCGATATCGCGGGAAAGCCGGATCGTCGGCAGCGACCTCAAAACCCCGCTCTTCCAGCACGTCGGAACACAAGATCGGAGCATGTCGGGGAATAAGTGGACTGGTCGCCTTATCGGCTGGTGACGCGGTTGGGCGAACGGCAAAGCATTCCACGGCTCGTACTCCGCGGCGGGATAATTCGTCGACGGCAGCGTCGATAAGTCGGTGTTCTAAGAAGAGTCCCTGGTAGGGCGGTGGAACATGCACTGTAGAAATGAGCACTGCGTCATCGCTGACTGGCCCTGTTGGGAAAGCTAGGCGCCCGGGAAGGCTGGCCGGTGGTGCGAAGACCACGGTGGCAGCAGGGACCGCTAAGTCCGCGTTTGCTCCGGACGTCACGTACGCGGTGAAGGCGCAGGGCCCCCACGTGGTGAGGGTGTTGTGCATCCACAATTCTTTATCCAGCCGAGGGTTCCCGGAATCCACGTTTTTCGGTTGACCAGCTGGTCCTGAGGACTGCGACGCGGTGTCATCGTGATTTTGCGCGCCAGGCTGGGTTGTCCAAAAAGTGTTGGTCGCGGCTGTCCCGGCAAGGTCCCCCAGGGTGTCAAGGGTGAGCGGGTGTACAACTATTCGCATGGGTCTAGTGGCGTTCTTCCTCCGTACGAGAAGCATCGTGATGTCCACTAGGGGAGTGCGGGCCACTATCTACCCCATTGCTGGGTTCCTGGGCCTTTAGCATTGCGATAATGCGGTCGAAGTCCTCCATACCCGCGAACTCGACAACAATCTTGCCTTTCTTAGCCCCCATCTGCACTTTCACGTTGGTATCCAAGTAATCGCCGAACGTGTCTGCCCAGTGAGTCATTTTTTCGGGCTGTGGGCGGGGAGCACGTGGCTCCTTCTTCTTTGGTTCGTTTTCTCCTCGGTTGATAAGGGTGACAGCTTCTTCTGTCGCACGCACCGACAGGCCTTCCGCCACAATGCGTTCAGCGAGCTTGATTTGAGCATCAGGACCCTGCGTTACTCCCATGAGAGCGCGAGCATGCCCCGCGGACAACACTCCTGCAGCTACTCGACGTTGCACGGGTAGCGGAAGTTGGAGAAGACGAATGGTGTTTGAGATAACTGGCCGGGAACGACCGAGTCGAGTGGCTAACTCTGCCTGGGTGACGCCAAATTCCTCGAGTAGCTGCTGGTAGGCCGCACCTTCCTCCAAGGGGTTGAGCTGCACACGGTGGATATTTTCCAGAAGCGCATCCCTCAACATGGTGTCATCGTCGGCTTCGCGAACGATAGAGGGGATAGCTTCTAGATCTGCTAGTTGGGCGGCACGCAGGCGGCGTTCGCCCATGATGAGTTCAAATTTTCCAGGTTCCGACGCCTGACGCACGACGATGGGCTGGAGGAGACCGAACTCACGGATCGAATGGGCTAATTCACGCAGTGCTTCTTGGTCGAAGTCCTGGCGCGGATTTTTTTCGTTCCTGATGATCGCGTTGATCGGGAGCTCGCGATATGTTGCGGCCTCGTCGCTAATGAGCGGTTCCTGCGGTGTATTTTCACTCTGCTGTTCAGCTTGGGCGGCTGATGCTGAATCAGAAGCTCCCTGAGCCTTTGCCTTTTTAGCAGTCGACGATGCGGTCCGGTTCCTATCGCGTGCGGCTTCTTTTCTCTCCGCCGCTGCACGCTGTCCTAAACTCGACCGGTTTTTCGGCAGCCCTGCTTTCGTTCGTCCATGGTGGGTGTCTGCCGTAGCCGCGCCCTTATTATCGGCACTCTTACCGCTCTTCCCGCTACTACTTGTCTGAGCATTTGCATCCTCCGATGACGAAACGCTATCTGATTTCGTGTCGTCGGCTGAGCGGTCCACATTCTGACCACGACGCGGGCTTTTCGTCAGGGAGTACCAGGACGGTTCCGGAGCGCTGTTGCTACCTCGGTTCGCTCCAAAGATGACGTCGGCTGCGTCGTTGCCAATCTGTGGTTTTGCCGGTCCCGTGGGGATCAAGGAGGCGAGTCCTTTACCGAGGCCACTCTTGCGTTTGGCTTCTGCCATGACGTTCATCCTTATCGTTGTGGAGAATCTGCGCCGGGATCCGGGGGACCACCGAGTGCAGGTTCGTCGATCGATCGTCGATTATGAGGAAATTATTAAATAGTGAGGGTTACAGGCGTCTAGTGGCCCAATTACATTGTGCCCCGTAGCCTAGTCAGTTTTTCATCGTCGTAGGGAAACTCTGCGGAACGTGTACGGCCCGATCCGAGTGCAACCCGAATGTTTCACGTGAAACATTGTGGAACCACGCTCATCGATTCTTCCCGACGTGACACCCGCGAATTTCGGGCACCGAGTTCCAAACTCCGAATCTCCGGCGCCGAGTGTTACGCAGTATGACGGCCACGGCGGGGGTCCGCGTTTTGCAATGGGGACTCCGGCTCTCGACGGGCAAGCTCCTCGACAGCAGCCATATACGCCGCCGACCCAGGGGAGCCCGCATCGTGCTCGATCACGGTCTGCCCGTAGCTCGGCGCTTCAGACACGCGAACATTCCGGGGGATAACACGATCAAACACCAGCGACCCGAACGACTCGCGGACATCGTTCTCCACATCATGCGAGAGATTCGTTCGGCTGTCGTACATGGTCAGCAACACACCGGTGATATCGAGATTCGGGTTGAGAGCCTCACGAATCAGGCGGACGTTTTCGGTCAGCTGCGTCACGCCCTCAAGAGCGTAAAACTCGCACTGAATCGGAATGATAATTTCATTCGCGCCGGTCAGCCCGTTAATCGTCAGAAGGCCCAATGATGGGGGACAGTCAATGAAGATGTAATCAAACCCCATATCGTCGATACCCTCGTCACCGAGCATTTGCGCTACGCGATACTCACGGTTGTACCCGTTAGCCAGTTCCATTTCCGCACCGGCGAGATCAATGGTGGCCGGAATAGTGAACATATTGGGGTTCGACGGGTGAGCTTGAACGGCATCCTTCGGCTCAATTTCCCCAATAATGACTTCATAGGTGGATGGAGTACCTTCCGCCCGGTGCTCGGCACTGAGGGCTGTGGACGCATTTCCCTGTGGATCAAGGTCCACCACCAGCACTTTTTGACCCCGCAGCGACAGTGCCCACGCTAAATTAACAGTCGACGTGGTCTTCCCGACGCCACCTTTCTGGTTCGCCAACGCAATTTTCCGCGTATGGCGAGGTCGTGGAAGGGGCTTCATCGTCCCTGATTGAAACCGCGCGGCCCGTCGGGCTTGTTCTTCTATGCTGTTGTCGTCGTCATAGTCATACCCGTCCGACGAAACCCTGCCCATGTTCCCGTCCTTTGTGTCCGTGTTGTACAACTTCCGTGTGGCTGTCCGCCGTTTTCGTAACCTGGCTTATCCTAGCCGGATTCGCGGGAACAAACTAGCGTTCCTGGTCGAGCAATCGGCGGCTCATGCCGAGTATCAGCGACGTTCGCAACGCACGACGATGGTTGCCTCGGGCAAGACGCCTGCCCCCGCCTCGACGACTGAACATTTTCCGCCCCCGGCTGAGCTGATAGCCCTCTGGTCTCGCTCGATCTCTTCGTGAGCGCTTGCACCCTTCATCGCCAACACCAAGCCATGCTGCCTGGTCAATGGCAGCGACCATCCCATGAGTTTCCCCAGTGGCGCGACTGCTCTGCTCGTCACGTAGTCGGCCCCGCGATTCTGTCGCTTGATCGTCTTTTCTTCGGCACGGCCACGAACCACTGACACATTATCCAATTCAAGCTTGCCGACGATTTCCTTAAGGTAATTCACGCGTCGTAGCTGTGGCTCAATAAGCGTGATGTCTAAGTCTGGCCGCGCGATGGCGAGGGGAATGCCCGGAAGCCCGGCGCCGCTTCCGATGTCGACGACGCGCGAATCGCGGTGCATCAGTTCGCCAATCACAGCGCAGTTGAGAATGTGGCGTTCCCACAGACGTGGTGCTTCGCGAGGTCCGATGAGTCCGCGGACGGTCGCGTCGCTGCGTAACGACTCGTGGTAGGCAACGGCGAGAGAGAGGCGATCACCAAAAACAGTCGCCGCCTCCGGGGGAGTGGCCGGGGCTTCATTGGCGCGGGGATCGTTATCTACGCCCTGAGCGTTATCGGCATCCGGAACATCGCTCATACCCCGAGCGCGATCGTCGCCACCGTGCTCGATGGATGTTTCACGTGAAACATTGTGTCGGTCAGTCATTACCTGTTGTTACTACCTTGCTACTGGGTGCTTTGCTGTTCAGTACTCTGCTTCTGGATCGGATCTAATCGCTCACCGATGCTAGCGTACAGCGCCGTCAGATGTTTCACGTGAAACCACGACAGAGCGCATCGGCGGTAGCCCGGCACTCTCAGAGGTAAAGCCTTCCTCTTCCGCCACCCGGCTATGCACAGCAGCGCGCTCAAACGGATTCATCGGCCGGAGGACCACGGGCTCGCCCGTTTCACGCACTCGATCTAACGCTTCTTCTGCCTCGGCGAAAAGACCCTGACGCTGAGCATCGCGATAACCGTCGATATCGAGAACAACCCCCGGAACGTCCTTAAACCCTGAAGCGCGAACTGCCAATCGCGTCAACATCTGCAAAGCATCGATGCCCTCGCCATGCCGGCCAATAAGTTGCGCGCAATCGCCGCCCGGAAGTTCCACAAATGGTCGACCTTGAGTGACTCCATAGTCAATATCGCCATCGAGATCGGCGGCGTCTAAAAGCTCTTCGATGTAATCAGCAGCTGACTCTGCAGCACGGTCGGTATTGTTCACAGGGCCTTCGTTCATGCCTCAATTATGCGCGCCGAAAGGGGAGTGCGGTAGGGGTAAGGGCGTTTTCAACCCCCATAATCACGTGTCCGAGAGTTCACATGACACGCCGACGACGGCGTCGATAATTGAAGCACACCACTACGTGAAGCACGCTGCTACGTGAAGTAAGCCGCCGCATTAACCTCCCCACCACATGAAAAAAGGAGGGCCGGCAAGCCCTCCTTCACGCCTCACGGCACATAGCGTCCCTTCGCGCGACGCCCGGTGCGGTTGTTATTTCTTCTTCTTGCCGCCCTTTTTCTTATTATTCTTCGGCTTCTGGCCAACCTTCGGTGCAGTGGCCCGCTGAGCTTCGGCCTTTGCCTTCTTTTCCTCTTCTTCTTCGCGGTCCATCTTGTTGAAGAGTACAATTTGCTGGCCCAGGGTCCAGACGTTATTGGCCAGCATGTAGGTCAACAGTCCGATCTGCCAGAACATACCGGTGATCAGAATCATGGCCGGGAACAGCCACAGCATCATGTTGTTCATCATGTTGGCTTGCATAGCCATCTGCGGGTTCTGAGCATTCTTCTTCGGATCGGCCGCCTGGCGCGCCTTATTCCTCCGCACCATATTCCGGGCGTTGAAGTGTGTAGCCAACGCAGAAATAATCATCAGCGGGATGGCCACCACGAGAATGTTAGTCCGCGTGAAATCAACGCTTCCGCTCGCGGAGAACGCGTCGAACGCTTTTTCCGGCATCCGAATGTAGGCCGACAGGGGAGCACCGAACAGCCGAGCGTCGAGGAAGGACTGCACCTCGGTGGCACCAAACCCGTAGTTAGGAGTGTTGCGGGTCTGTTCGACGGTCATTCCTAGTTCGCCGTGGCCGGTACCCGTTCGGTTGAAGGACCGGAGTACGTGGTACAGCGAAATAAAGATCGGCATCTGAACCAGAGCCGGTAGACACGAAGCCAAGGGATTGACGCCCATCTCCTTTTGGAGCTTGCGCATCTCAATAGCTTGAGTCTGCTGGTCGTTCTTATATTTAGCCCGAATTTCCTGCATTTTCGGCTGCAGTTCCTGCATCTTCCGACCCGACCGCATTTGGTTCGCCATCGGCTTGAACAAGAAAATGCGGATGGTGAAGACCAGGAAGATAATGGACAACGCCCATGTCACGCCGGAATCCGGATTAAGGAATAATCCGAAGAATTTGTACCAGGCCAGCATGACCCAGGACACGGGGTAGTAGATGAAGTTAAGCACGGGGGTGCGTCGCTCCTAATCGTTTACGTTTTGGGACTGTGGGGCCGTGACTGTTCCGTGGACATCGCCATGATTGCACTCCATACCAAGTCACTGGCGGCTGTGTCGCCCACCAGCAGTATCGGTTGTGCCCTCACGATGGTTTCTGTCATCGTGCCCGTGCGCATCGTGTACACGTTCACGAGGTGTTCGTCGCGGGGGAACAGGATCCCACCCACCTGGATGCCATGGTCCACATTTCGACAATCGAACCGCGGCCATGAGCACACCTCGTACAACACCGTACCTGCGGATGGCCGTCAGAGCGTAATTGCTACACGTAGGCTCAAATCGACACGAGGGTCCAGGTTTTAGCGGGCTTATTCCATATTGGTAAAAGAGTATCGCTTTTTCAGCCCACGATTGCCGACGACGATGCTCACGGCTATCTTTATCCTGGTCTGTCGAGCCAATGTCACGCTGGTCTATCGAGCCCACGCCACGGTCGTTGTGGAGTGGAGGAGGAGAAGGATGACGGTCAGCTGAACTCGTCGAGGCACCACGAACGCGACTGCCCTGAGGTGGCAGTTCCGAATGTTTCACGTGAAACATCTGCATCCCGTGCCTGTCTACCATGTGAGGTTATTAACGTCGGCGGCATTGTTCATGATTGATCATGCTGGTGTGCGCGATCGTTCTCGAATTCCAGCCGTCTCAGCTTTCTGACTTCTTAGCTTTTGCCTTCTTAGCTTCCCGGCGTCGCGCTTTACCGTAAGCCTTATTAGTACAGTATGTCACTGCTTCGGCTAAAGCAGAGTGCGAAGCGTTTGCAGCGGCCGGACGAGCTCGAATAACTAAATCCACATTCCGCGGAAGATCGTCCACCAGATTTTTAGCGACGTGGCGCAGATGCCGTGCCACTGTGTGCCGAACAACCGAATTCCCCACACTTTTCGAGCACACGACACCAACGCGCGGACCATTGATGAGATCAGCCGTGGCAGGATCACTAGAGCGAATAACGACGTGAACCACGACCAGCTTGCTACCCGACGTGGCGCCTCGAATGGCCGCACGAAAATCCGACCTGTGACGCAACCGTTGCGATGCCGGGAACACGTGATTCACATCCTCTACTAGGCCAAGTGGGGATTTGCCCCAAAAGTGGATTCTGTCGCTACGAAATGGATAAGCCCATCCAAACGGATCGCCCTACACAGATGGCCTCATACATAGACGTACATAGACATGTATAGACAAAAGTGGAGCTTCCCCGGACGACATTTGCCGAGAACCGAGGAAACTCCACCACGTTCGCAAAACGACACCAGCCTTACAACCAGCTGGGGAAGTACGTAGAGCTACGCACTTACGCCGTCAGCGACTTACGTCCTTTACGACGACGTGCCGACACAATGGCACGACCGGCCCGCGTGCTCATGCGGCTACGGAAGCCGTGAACACGAGAACGACGGCGGTTGTTCGGCTGAAAAGTCCGCTTGCCTTTGGCCACGGTACTCAACTCCTCAATACACTCGGGCTCGCTACACCCGGCGATGCCGTAGCAGGTTGCACCAACCTTGTACCGACATCCCGAGAGCTTGCCATGTAACAGATTATTTCAACGGCAATACAGAAATCCGCTAGGACATCTCGATTACTACGCGGTACTTCCAGACCCGCTAGTACTTCCCATGCGACGAACACGGGTCGAGCAGCTTTTCGACGGCAACAGCATGGAGCCAAAGCCAGAATCGCTGTGTATTGCCATGCTCGTGAAAGATCGGACGCCACCGAAAAGCGCAGGCATCACGGATCTATTACGAATGACCTTATAAGACTACGGGTTTTACCACACGGGTCACAAATCAGCGATCGGTGTGTTCACTTTACCCCTAAATTGCACGGTTGTAATTCATCTATAAACTCCACAAAAACTCCACAGTGGTTAAAGACACATCAATGAGCCTGTGAATAAACCTGTCAGAATAGAAAGTCCAGGTCGCATCGCGTGTCCCTCCACATTCCACAGGGGGTGTGGATAAGTTGTCCACATCTGTGACCTCAACCTTTACTTGAGGTTAATTTCCCCAGGTCACGGCCAAATCTTCCCCAACACGATTAATCCACAGGTTCAAGACACCCTGGGGATAAACTCAAGCCCTGTTTATCCCCAGGTTGTGGATAACATTGTGGAAAACGCTTCTGACGTCTGTATTATGTTATTCACAGCTTATTCACAAGTAAGCGAATCTCTGGGGAGAACGTAAATTACAAATGTGGAATTATGCTCTGCCCAATTTAGTAACAAAATCTGACCATCAACCCACACTAGAGACCGCCACAATGTCATTTTTCATGAGCGATACCCCGCATTACGGTGTAAAGCTCAAACACACATGACCACGAACGCCGGTGTTTTCCACGTTCGCTACGGGTACCCGTGCACAACACAGCAGCAATACGACAACAGCAACACAAAGGATGACCGATGGACCTTGGGGGCAGCCCTCACCAATTTGGACAGGCGAGCGAGGACTTTTTCAACACGTGGAATAACGTTGTCGCACAGCTGATGGCCATGAATCCACGCGAGGATATCCCAGGTCAAGCGCCTGAAACGCGAATTACTCCTCAAGATAAGGCCTGGTTAAAGCAAGCTGCCCCCGTCGGCCTTATCGGCGGTGTTGCCGTTATCTCCACCCCTAACCGAACGGCCAAAAGCGTCTTCGAGCGCAAACTCGGCGATATCATCTCCGCCGAACTCACCGCAGCTATTGGTGAGCCAATAAAACTGGCTATCTCGATTAACTCTGCTGCTACGGAAACCGACGATTCCTCTGCAGAACCACATCGCACAGAGCCGCCTCGTGCGGAAACACCTCCCGCACAACCACGCCTCACGCAGTCTCGTCCCACGGAAACTCGCCCTGCGGAGTCGTACCGCGATTTTTCACAACTCAACACGGGCCCCAAAACCGGCACACCCAGCGAAAACGTCGCACAAGAGAACACGCAACCGTCGCGTGAGATGCCCCGGCCCACCTCATATGAGGACGATCCCTACGTTCTTCAGTACCCCGATAGCTCCCCACAGGAGGAGCGTCCATCCACCTATCCCGACGCCACCCCCACCGAACCCGCTTACTCCAACAGCGGAGACGCCCACGTCGGCAATTCCTATGACACACCTGCGGAAACAGCCCCGCAGCCGTGGAACGAGGGGTACATCAACAATGCGCGACCCCAGCGTCGGCAAGAACAAAAACCTGACTCCGAGCGATCATGGTTAAACGAGAACTACACCTTCGATAATCTCGTCGCTGGTGAGGGGAACCGAGTAGTCCGGGCTGCAGCCATCGCCGTGGCAGAAAACCCAGCTCAGGCCTATAATCCACTCTTTATTTGGGGTGGATCGGGGCTGGGGAAGACTCACATTCTTCACGCCATCGGGCATCGAGCTCTTGAACTGCGGCCCAATCTGCGTGTCCGGTATGTGTCGATCGAGGAATACACGAATGAGTGGATCAACTCGATCCGCAACAACCGAGGTGAGGACTTCAAACGGAAGTACCGGAGCTTCGACATCCTGCTGGTGGACGATATCCAATTCCTGGCCGGTAAACCCGAGACTCAGATTGAGTTCTTCCACAACTTCAATGCCCTCCATGGGGCACAAAAGCAGATTGTCCTGTGCTCGGATCGGTCGCCCAAGGAGCTGACGGAGCTAGAACCTCGGCTCCGGACCCGCTTCCAGTGGGGGTTCACGCAGGACATTCAGAAGCCTGACCTGGAAACGCGCATTGCCATCCTGCGACTCAAAGCGGAGCGGGAAAACGCGCAGGTCCCCAGCGAAGTGTTGTCGTTTATCGCGGAACAGAAGGCCGAATCGGTGCGTGAGCTAGAGGGCGCGCTGAATAAGGTGCTCATTGTCTCATCGATCCAGCACACCCCCGTCACCCTCGAGATGGCCCGCGATCAACTTCAAGACCTGGTCGCCCCTGAGGTAGTAGAGATTACGGCACCGACGATCATCTCCGTGACTGCGGAATACTTTAACTTGACGACGGCTGACCTGACCGGTCCTGGTAAAGCGCGGCCCATTGCCCACGCGCGGCAGGTCGCGATGTACCTGTGTAGGGAGTTGACGGACCTATCGCTGCCCAAGGTGGGCAACAAGTTCGGTGGACGTGACCACACCACTGCGATGTATGCCGAGCGCAAGATTCGGAAAGAAATGAGCGAGAAGCGCTCGACGAATGAGGCCATCCAAGAAATCACCGCGCGCATCAAAGATCAGGCTCGGTAGCTTCCTGGTGTTTTAGGCCTGTTGTGGATAACTTGGCACGCTGACCTGCGCGTTTGTCGAAATTTCGTCTTATCCACAATGTTATCCACACCTGTGTAATTACAACTTTGTTATTCCATGATTTCGGTCACAACTCACTTTGTAGCACTGTTGCTAAAATAAGGTCGGTGGCCACAAATTTTTGGCACATGCTCCTGTGGATAACTGCCCCAAAACGGTGGATATAACAGGGGATAACTAACCCGCGATTGTGAATAAAATGATCCCCACCCCGGTTATCCACAGACCACCCCAATTTATCCACAGCATTATCCCCAATTTATCCACAACCCAATATCGACAATGACAAGCGACAATCCTGGTTATCCACTGTTTCCACAACCCCTACTGCTACTATCGCTTTTTCTTTCAGGGAAATGAGTTAAAGAAATAGGGCCCGGCCTTGTGTGGGGATAACCCAGACCAAAGCACATTTACAGCCCTACGCCGAGAGTACTTAACAGCAGATTCGCTACTGACATGAAGAATCAATTGCGGGCTGAAATAACAAAAAGTGACTCGGGTTTGTCACCAGGAGTAGGTAACATCCAAACGTGCATCACTCCACGATGACGACAACGATCACAACCACGACTGACTCAATGAACACGGAGTAACAATGGAAGCCAATGGTGTTTCTTTTCGGGTAGCGAAAGATGACTTATCCGTAGCCCTCAGCTGGGTAGCGCGTAGTTTAGCGAGCAAACCAACTCAGCCGATTCTTCGCGGTGTCATGATGACCGCCGACGACGAGGGCTTGCTCCTTGCCGGATTCGACTACGAAGTTTCCACTCGCGTGCGAATTTCAGCCGAGGTTCTTGAACCAGGGCAGGTCCTCGTCGCCGGTAAATTAGCGAATGACATTATTGGGTCACTTCCACACAAAGATGTCGCTATCTCCGTCGACGGCACCAAAGTTCATGTGACATGCGGGCAATCGAACTTCGAATTACCTGCCATGACCATTGAGGATTATCCGGAACTCCCGTCATTACCGGAGGAGACCGGGCATATTGATCCGCATGTTTTCACTGCTGCCATTGGTCAGGTTGCGTCGGCAGCGGGCAAAGATGACTCCATGCCTATGCTCACGGGCATAAAAATGGAAGTTAAAGGGGATAATGTCGTTCTCGCTGCGACCGACCGATTCCGTTTAGCCGTTCGTGAGTTCACCTGGGAACCGTCGTCACCCGACGTCGACGCGGAGATCCTTATCCCGGCACGTACCTTGGCCGATTCTGCCCGTACCCTCGATACTCGCCTGAACGATCCGATCCAGCTCGCTATGGGCGCTGCCCAGGACGTCGGCAAAGATGGACTTTTGGGCATTGTGTCGGAGAATCGGCAAACAACAACACGATTGATCGACGCCGACTTCCCCAAGTTCCGGCCGTTGTTACCGAAGAGCCACTCATCCATGGCGATCGTGGAAATAGCGCCATTATTGGACGCTATCCGACGCGTCAGCCTGGTCGCTGAACGAAATGCCCAGGTCAAACTGGAGTTTTCAGAAGATCAGCTCATTTTGTCTGCTGGCGGTTCGGAGGCAGGAACCGCGGAGGAGACCCTGCCCGCTCAATTTGCCGGCGAGCCACTTCTTATCGCGTTCAACGCGAATTATCTGAAAGAGGGCTTGGCCTCGATCGATACAAAGAATGTGGTGTTTGGGTTTACTCAACCCTCCCGCCCGGCGATCTTGATCCCAGAGCCAGAAACCATGCCCGAGCAGGACAGTGATGGCCAATTCCCGACACCATCGACATACTTCACATACCTCCTGATGCCAGTCCGGCTACCGGGCTAAAAACATATTTTTGTTCGACGCTGTTCCCATCCCCACGAGGCATCCCACCTGTGTATATCCGTGCGCTGCAATTACGTAATTTCCGGTCGTGGCCAGAGTTGGATCTTCAGCTCGGCCCGGGAATTACTGTGTTTTCAGGGCCGAATGGTCATGGAAAGACCAACGTGGTGGAAGCGCTTGATTATGTCGCCCACCTGGGTTCGCACCGCGTATCGACGGATGCTCCGCTGGTTCGCGAGAGACACGAATACACGACGGTGTCTGCAACGGCCATCAATAGTGGCCGGGAACTGACCGCCCATATGCTTATCAAGGCACGTGGATCGAATAAAGCCCAAATAAACCGCGCTCCCTGTAAAAGCCCACGTCAGCTGATTGGAATTGTCAAAACTGTTCTTTTTTCACCAGAAGATTTAGCCCTAGTACGTGGTGAACCCGAACACCGGCGGCGTTTTCTTGACGATCTCCTCATCGGGCGTTTTCCCCGCTGGGCAGGCACCCGTTCCGACTACGATAAGATCCTTCGCCAACGCAATACGCTGCTCAAACGGGCCTCGAGACCCCTCCGACAAGGATATGGCGGAGGAAATGACTCCGATTCCGCCCTGGACACACTGGATACATGGGATTCGCACCTGGCAGCGGCCGGCGCACATGTCATGGCGCAGCGGATTGTCTTGGCACACGTGCTCTCGCCCTACATAAAAAACGCGTACCAGCGTCTGGCGCCAGAATCTCGACCTGCCCAGATCACCTACCGGTCCACCGTCGACAAGGCCCTCGTTGAGGCCGGGATCACGCCGGAGACCGTCGCCAATGATGTCGCAGGAGCAACACCTGTCATTGAAGCAGTGTTGTTATCGGAGCTGGCTCGCCGGCGTGATACTGATATTCAGCGGGGGACAAGCACGTGTGGTCCTCACCGCGATGACGTCGAATTGTTGTTGGGGACCCAGCCGGCGCGAGGTTATGCCAGTCACGGCGAATCTTGGTCATTTGCGCTGGCACTGCGCTTGGCTTCCTTTGAATGGCAGCGTGAGCAGGGTACGGACCCCATTCTTATTCTCGACGATGTTTTCGCGGAGTTAGATGCTGCCCGACGACGCGCGCTGGCCAGTGTTGCTAAGGATGCTGAGCAAACGTTGGTTACCGCGGCCGTGGGGGATGATTTGCCGCAGGACCTGGTGAATAGTGACATTCGCGTTCTGACAGTGGAAGCGTCGACGGTTGAGGATTCAGACATCCGATCGTCCCGGATCACTCATGATTCCGCTGACAGTGGAGTGACGAAGACGAACGACGAAGGAGGCGACGCTCATGAATGATCCCGTCGCCGAAGCGCTTGCCCGCGTTTACTCGCACGGTCGCGTGCCCATGCCTCCCAACATGCGGAAAGTCCTCCAGTCCACTACACCGACAGGACATAACGCTGCCCAGGACAGTGCGACCCGTAAAAACGGCGTTTCTCGCACAAACGGTGCTTCCAACAAAGACGGTGTAAACAACAAGACCACCGATAAATCCGGCGAAGGAAACGTCGGCAAGAAAGTCGATAAGGACAAGAATCCGAAGAAATCTCAGGGCTTATCACGAGCGAAAACTACCAGCGCAACGTCGGTTTTCCGTGAGTTTTCGCGCACATCTCGGGTGTATCCGACGGGGCCGGATGGTCACCGTCGGAAAAATACTCGTCGGTACGAATCTTTGGGCAGCATTGTCAATCGGGAAGTCGTGCGGCGCGGGTGGACGGAAAAAATTTCCCACGGGTGGATTACTGCTAACTGGTCGACGGTCGCAGGTGATTACTTAGGGGAGCACTCCAGGATAAGGATGATCAAAGACACGACACTGTTTCTTGAGTGTGATTCCACCGCCAAGGCCTCTGAACTGCGATATTTACAGACAGAATTGCTGAGCAGAATTGCACACTACGTGGGTCCCGACGTCATAACTGCGGTGAAAATCTTTGGTCCGCGGCCACCGTCGTGGCGGCATGGACCGCTACATGTCAAGGGTCGGGGACCACGCGATACCTATGGATAGTGGGACACACGCGCGGGAAATCCCACTTGTAAGGGACTTCCGGAATAGTCCCCGCGACATATGAGCCCGAAAATCGCGTCATACGGGCCCTACACGCCCGGTAGGCGTTCAACTGAGGGGGGATACCGGGTATGATGGTGGGCAACTGTGAAAAGTAAAGGAGCGCTGCTACATCGTGGCCGAAAATGCTGCCGAAAATAACACAAGGCACGACTACGACGCCTCATCGATCACCATTCTCGAGGGGCTCGAAGCCGTCCGCAAGCGACCCGGAATGTACATCGGCTCGACCGGAGAAAGAGGCCTACACCACCTCGTGTGGGAGGTCGTCGATAACTCCGTCGATGAAGCCATGGCCGGGTACGCCACGCATGTCGATGTCACCATTATGAAAGATGGGGGCATCGAAGTTGTCGATGACGGACGTGGCATCCCCGTTTCGATGCATCCCTCGGGAGCACCCACCGTCCAAGTGGTCATGACGCAGCTCCACGCCGGCGGTAAGTTCGACAACGACTCGTACGCTGTGTCTGGTGGTCTGCACGGCGTCGGTATTTCCGTCGTCAATGCCCTGTCCACCCGGGTTGAAGCGGAAATCAAACGTGATGGCTACCGCTGGTACCAGAACTTCACCGACGCGATTCCTGACGAACTAGTCCAAGGCAAAAAAGCCCGCGGAACAGGGACGACGATCCGATTCTGGCCGGATCCGGACGTTTTCGAAACAACAGAGTTTAAGTTCGAGACAATCGCTCGGCGCCTGCAGGAGATGGCCTTCCTTAATAAGGGCCTCTACATCACGCTGACCGACAAGCGTAGCCAGGCGACCGAGACGCCCGAGGATGCCGACGACACTGTCGAGGAAGCAGCTGCGGCGAAATCCGCTGAGGAAGCGGCTGCCGATGCTGAGCAAAAAGCCAAGAAGCCCAAAGAGCGGACGGAGACGTTCCATTACCCGGACGGGTTAAAGGACTACGTTGCCTCCATCAACAAGACCAAGACCGCGATACACCCGACGATCATCACGTTCGACGCCAAGGGTGACGAGCACGAGGTCGAGGTTGCGTTGCAGTGGAACTCTGGCTACGCCCAAAGCGTCCACACCTTCGCTAACACGATTAACACCATTGAAGGCGGAACCCACGAGGAAGGTTTCCGCGCAGCGCTGACGTCGTTAATGAACAGGTACGCGCGCGAGCACAAGCTACTCAAGGACAAAGAACCTAACTTGAGTGGCGACGATTGCCGCGAAGGTCTCGCCGCTGTTATTTCTGTTCGGGTGGCCGACCCGCAGTTCGAGGGCCAGACGAAGACGAAACTGGGAAACACCGAGGTCAAGAGCTTCGTCCAGAAGCAGGTCTTTGAGAACGTCAGCCACTGGTTTGAATCAAACCCGGCCGAAGCGAAGATTATTGTCAACAAAGCGGTGTCGTCGTCGCAGGCGCGCGTGGCGGCCCGCAAAGCCCGTGACTTGGTCCGTCGTAAGTCCGCAACGGACCTGGGCGGTTTACCAGGTAAGTTAGCTGATTGCCGATCCAAAGACCCGACGCTGTCTGAGCTCTACATCGTGGAGGGTGACTCCGCTGGTGGTTCGGCGAAGTCTGGCCGTGATTCGATGTACCAAGCCATTCTTCCTCTCCGCGGAAAGATCCTGAACGTGGAGAAGGCACGCCTGGATCGTGTGCTGAAGAACAACGAGGTTCAGGCGATTATTACCGCGTTGGGCACCGGAATTCACGACGAGTTCGACATCAAGAAACTGCGCTATCACAAGATCATCCTGATGGCCGATGCTGATGTTGACGGTTCGCACATCGCAACCCTGCTGTTGACCTTGCTTTTCCGGTTTATGCGTCCGCTGGTGGAAGAGGGCCACGTTTATCTGGCGCAGCCACCGCTGTACAAGCTGAAGTGGGGCAAAGGTGCTCCCGGCTTCGCCTATTCCGACGCCGAACGTGATGAACTGTTGGCGGAAGGCCTGGAGCAAGGCCGGAAGATCAACAAAGACGACGGCATCCAGCGGTACAAGGGTTTGGGCGAGATGAACCCCAAGGAGCTGTGGGAGACGACGATGGATCCCTCGATCCGTATTCTTCGTCAGGTTCAGTTGGAGGATGCGGCTAAGGCGGACGAGATTTTCTCGGTCCTCATGGGTGACGACGTCATCGCCCGCCGCAGCTTCATTACGCGTAACGCGAAGGATGTTCGTTTCTTGGATATTTAGTCCGTGGGTCGGACTCGGCTCCGGAGACGAAAATATCGAACTTAAGCGGCTGATTGTAATGATCAGCCGCTTTGGTGTATTTAAGTCAGTGTGACGAAATAATTTACGTGGGAGTGGTTCGGCGTTTTTCGGTCGGGTAGGGGGTTTGGATGTTTCACGTGAAACATTGGCCGTAAGACGGGGGAGTGAGAGGGAAGCGATCCCAGACAACGACACCGAAATTGCAATCGGGGAAGGTGTACCGGGACAGCAAGACGCAAATATGAACCGCCGCGATTCGTCGGGGAGTGGGGGCCTCAATTCACGATCGCAATGTGAGACCTCTAGTCAGCCCGACCCTGCCGAAGTGGTTAACTTATGGGAGCGAGAAACTAATGGTTGTCACCACTTAGTTCTTGTGTGGAAACGGAATAATGTTTCACGTGAAACATCGTCCATTCGCTGGATGAAATTCAAGAAAGTCTACTGCGTAACAGTAAAGGATTTTTATGTATGGGCAGTAACGCAAAAACAGAAACGTCATCATCCGGTGATAAAGGATTAAAAAGAGGGCTGAGCGCTCGGCACGTTCACTTCATCGCGCTAGGATCTGCCATTGGTACAGGTCTGTTTTATGGCTCGGCTGATGCCATTCAATCAGCAGGACCCGCTGTACTTTTGGTTTATCTTCTGGGCGGCGCGGTGGTGTATTTCATGTTGCGCGCCCTAGGTGAAATGGCAGTGCGAATGCCTGTGTCAGGATCTTTCGCCGAATATTGCCGCATCTTCCTCGGTCCGTGGTCGGGATACATCACAGGGTGGATGTACGCCTTTGAAATGGTGATCGTGTGTCTCGCGGACCTCACCGCTATCGGCACATATATGAGATTCTGGTTCCCTGATTCCCCCCAATGGGTATGGGTGGCAGTGACCTTGCTCATCGTCGGTGCCGTCAACGTAACGAGTTCACGGCTTTTTGGGGAGCTAGAATTCGGCCTCACAATCATCAAGGTTTCCGCCGTGGTAGCCATGATCGCCGGTGGCGCGATCATCCTAATCTTCGGTTTAGGCAACCATGCTGATTCCGGGGTCCATAACTTATGGTCACATGGTGGGTTTTTCCCTCACGGGCCGTGGGGGATGGCGATGGCGCTAGTGGTCGTCATGTTCGCATTCGGCGGTTCAGAGATCATCGGGGTAACCGCCGGCGACGCCGAAGATCCCGCAAAAACAATTCCAAAGGCTATTCACTCAGTGCCGATCCGTATCCTTCTGTTCTACGTGTTGGCCATCGCGGTGATTGTCACCATTAACCCGTGGTCGGCAATTAACGGCGAGTCGTCCCCGTTCGTACAAATCTTCAACGATCTCGGTGTGAATTGGGCCGCAGCCCTGCTCAACGTGGTGGTTATCACCGCAGCACTGTCTGCCATTAATTCCGATCTTTTCGGCGCAGGCCGAGTAGTTCACGGAATGGCGGCCGAGGGATTGGCTCCGCGCTCGTTTGCCCGTACGTCGGCCAAGGGTGTGCCCATCTTTACAACCACGGTAATGCTCGGGGTTCTCGTCATAGGGGTGGTCATCAACTTCTTGATCCCAGAGCGCGTGTTCCTCGTGATTGCTGCTCTAGCGACCTTCGCGACGGTCTTCGTGTGGCTCATGATTTTGTTGGCTCACCTCGCCAGCCGAACAGGGGACCAGGCACCATCCAACAAAGACCTGACCTACCCGGTTCCGCTGTGGCCATGGGGTCAGTACTTCGCTCTCGCCATGGTCGTTATCACGATTATCATGATGATGTTTTCCGACGATACACGGCTGGCACTCGTTGTCGGCGTGGCGTGGACGGCCTTAATGAGTGTCGTGTGGGTAGTTCGAGGCCGGCAAACCTATGAGGACTATCTCGCTACACGTGACGCGGAGAAATCTCACGCTTAACGTGGTCGGGGCGTCGGGTGTTCATTGATGTCACATCATTCCCCACGTCCCAACCGCTCGACGTGGCCAGCGTCGGCACTAGGGGTTGCCATCTGCTCCCCACCGAGCTGACTAGGAGTAAATGTTTCACGTGAAACATTGCGGAGCCGTCGAGCCCTGCCGAGGCTGCTGAACCCATTCACTTCCACAGGATTAAGTACATAAAAATAACCCAGCCAATCCAGAACGGAAACGGCTGGGTTTTAATTTTCTGGCGCTCATAAACACTGTGACGCCTTTAGAAACCGTAGCCCCTAAGCAGTGTTCATTTTATTAACGCCAGTATTATCCCGGACGGTGGTGAACCGATGCGAAGAACTGCTCTTAAGAAGCGTGCTTTTCAATAATGTCGCCGAGGTCGGGGAGACCCTTCTCGACAATCCCTTCGAGCTTCCCGCGGAAGGTTTTGTAGATTTTCTGAGCACCTGAGTTATTGATGCTTCCCATGCGCTCATCACTTAGGTCCGCTAAATCCTTGGTGACTTCATCCGACCGCGTCTCCAGGTACTTACCAAAGCCACCTTCCGGCTGACCGTTGTGGTAGGCCTGCCAGTAAGGGTTCAGACGATCAGCAAGGTGAGGCAAAAGACGATCGGTCATGTCCTTGACCAGATTCGGGCGGGCTTTAACTGCGCCGCTGAAAGCCGTCTTGATCGCTTTACCGGAGAGCCCGGAAAGGTTGTTGATGGAATTCTCGGTGGATTCCGCCAGGTCAGAGACCACGGGCTCCCGAGTGCCATCCTTCGTCAAAATATCGGAAAGTTCAGACATAGGCTCTAAGAGTAGCCAAAAAACCGCCAAGTTGTGGCATCGCGCTAAACGGGGAGGTCAACCTCGGCTGCACAGATGAACCTACGCGTTTAGCGCGCGTCGTCACCCCCGGGCTTATGATCGTCATATGTCTTCATCCCACTCAGACCAATACATCAACGCCTACATGAATTTCATGGATCAATCGCCGACGAGCTACCACGCGGTTGCGGTGATGGCCGACGAGCTCCGTCGAGCGGGATTTCACCCTCAGAAGGAAACCGACCCGTGGGATGTTAGGCCTGGGGGACATTATATTGTCCGTGACGGTGCGATGATCGCTTATGTCATTCCTACGCAGGCCGCGTCGGCTAGTACTACGGACCGTGAAAGCGTCGATAAGAACAACGAGAATAACAAAGACGACAACGATTCACGTCACCCCGCCTATCGCATTATCGGCGCCCACACGGATTCCCCTGCACTCGCTCTCAAGCCGACGCCACAGTCCACCACGTCCGATGGATGGGGACAGTTAGCCGTCGAGGTCTACGGTGGAGCTTTATTAAATTCGTGGCTCGATCGTGAGCTTTGTGTAGCCGGGCGGATTGTCGACAAAACCGGCGCCACCCATCTGGTGCGCACGAAACCGATCGCGCGCGTCCCGCAATTGGCCATCCACCTCGATCGCAAGGTCAATGAAAGGTTAGAGCTCAACCCTCAGAAGCATATTCATCCCGTGTGGACGGTCGACGACGATAGCGCCGACATTATGGACGTCATCGCGGAGTCCGCCGGGCTGTCGAGCAAATGCGAGATCTTCGGGTGGGATCTCAAGCTGGTTCCGACGCAGGAGGCGGAAACATTTGGCGCTCACTCGCAGTTCATTGCGTCGGGCCGTCAGGATAATCTGTCATCGGTATTCGCGGCGTTTCACGTTTTACAGCACTTGGATACCGACGCGATTCCTGGCGATGACATCCTAGTCTTCGTCGCGAATGACCATGAAGAGGTCGGTTCTGGAACTCGATCGGGCGCAGCGGGTCCGTTCCTTGAGGATGTGTTGCATCGGACGGCCGTCGCTTTGGGCTACGACGCCGACGACGAGGCGCGAATTATGGCTCGTTCCGTGTGTATATCGTCGGATGCGGGGCACTCGGTGCACCCGAATTACGCGGAACGTCACGATCCGGACACTCGCCCAATGATGGGGCGTGGGCCGATGGTGAAGTTTAATGCTAACCAGCGTTATGTTTCCGACGCCGTGGGCGAGGCTATCTGGCAGCGCGCGTGTGAGACCGCGGGTATCCAGCACCAAGCGTTTGTTTCGCATAACGCGATGCCATGTGGATCGACAATCGGGCCGATCACGGCGACCCGGCTGGGAATGGTCACGGTCGACGTCGGCATTCCGCTGCTCTCTATGCATTCCGCGCGAGAAATGAGCCACGAATACGATTGTTGGGCGCTTTCGAAGGTGATGGGTGCCTTGTGGACGATGGAATTACTGGAATATGGACAGTGATTGGAGTGTCGTGTGAAGACGTTCCTCATCAAACGGTAAGTACTCGGCGATCGTGAGCCCGTCTATTGAACCTGCAGAGTCGATGGCTGTCAGGATGGTCTGGAGCTGATCCATGGTCATCGAACCGCCTCCGGAACCATCACCTGTGAGGTCGGGGTTCGCGAAGTAGGTGGAATGGAAATCCCGTGGGGTAAGAACGTCGATGTCAAAGTGAACAGCAAGGTGGTCAAACTGGCGGGCAAAGTCGGAAATAGCCTGGGTAGACAAGAATTGGCCACTCTGAACCGTATAGGGCACCTTGTAGTTCTCTAATACGGAGCGTTGGTAATCGAAGATATCTTGCAAGCCGACGTAGAGGATGTGATCACCGGGGAACGGTTTATTCCGAAGTTCGGCGCTCAGTGGAACAGAATCGTCACCGAGGAGAGTCGATAATGCCATCGCGTGGGCATACGGATAGTCATCGGCCGGTGAGGATACGTCAGGGTGAGCGTCGATCCAGACGATTCCGACGTCGTCGTAGAGGCCATGAAGATAATCGAAGGGAGCGACAGAAACTAGGCAGCTTCCGCCGATGGTGATGACCCGGTCAGGGCGATTATCGTCCAGGATTGATTGGGCTGAGTGAATTCCTTGGGTCAGTGTCTCGAGCCCGTAAATACCATCCTTTGTGGGTAATTGTTGGTTATGACCGGGCGGATCGATGGGTACTGTCTTCCAAGGCTGATTGTCATTCTTTGGAAGTAAATGTTTCAGTAGTTCAGCACCAAAGTAATAAGTGTCTAGTCCGCCGCTAACAAAATCTGGGTATAGGAGTCGAAGTGTGTTCATGACGTCCTCCATATTTATTGGATTTATTGCTTGGCAGCGATTGTAGTTCGAAAACTAGGGCGCAGGAGCGCCTAGGTAAGGTTGACTTAATTAATAATCCTTGGTAATTTCAGCCCATGCTACCTAAAACAATAAAAGCTGCGGTTGCGGCTGCTGGAATCTCGTGCGCTGGCGTGTGCGGTGTGCTTGTCGCACCAGCTGCTCAGGCGGGGGATGCGAGGGACGCTCTTCCGGCGGCCACCGACGTGCATGGTGAGAATTCTCGCCCGGTTGTTTTTATTCTTCCTGGTCAGTCGGTGGGCACCTTGCCGTACGGAAAAATGAAGTCGAACCTCGAGGCGGGTGGCTACGATGCTCGCGTTCTTGACCTCAAAGGCACCGACGTTGTTGCCGACGCCCATCTCATTGCCGACGAAGTTCACCGCGTCCGTGAGAACAATCCCGATGCAGAGATTTCGCTGGTTGGGCACAGTGCAGGGGGTATTAGTGCCCGTGAGTATCTGAAGCATCAGGGAGGGACCGAGGACATCGCTCGGTATATCGCAATCGGGTCGCCTCAGTATGGGAGTCCGGGAGCGTGTGTGCAGAGTGGTACTGCGAAGGATTTGTGTCCAGGCTCGGACTACATGAACCGGTTGAATGCTGGGGACGATACTCCTGGTCCGACGGAATATTACGCGATTCGCGGTGAACATGAGTGGGCGGATGGCCGCTTGGATGGCGGTCAATGCAGGATGAAGCCGGTGGCGTCTCCGTCGCCATTAATTAATGGTGGTTTCCACCACTCGATAGAACCTTTGCAGTCTGAGATTTCAGCTACGGTCCTAGCCGCGTTGAATGGCACGTGCACTGGTGAGTTTGTCGACGAGCCGATTGGTTCTATTCAGGCGAAAGACACGATTTTCCAGGATGGGCTGTAACCTAGCCGGTCGTTTAACGTGAAACCGGTGCAGATGGGGTGGTGCATGGGTGCACCGCAGGGGTTGTGGTGCACCGAGCACGTGTGTTTAACGTAGTTCAGAATCGACTACGTTCCACGGGATGTAGGCACCATATTTCCCGGTGTAGTTCTCCAGGTAACCGACGTTAATTCCGATGACGCGGTTGTAGCGATCGACCATCGCTCCACCCGACGTACCGGGCCTGGAGTTTAGAGGTGAAACGAGGGCTACGGTGTTCGGGCGACCGTTCCAACCCATGAGGGGATGATCGGTCACGCGAGACTCGTTGAAACGCTGGCCGAGTCCGAGGACGTGGACAGGTTCTCCCACGTTAAGTGTGTTGTAGTCACGCTTTTCCCAGCGACCGTCGACGCGAACAGACGGGTCAAGGTTAATTTTTACGGCATCGAGACCACGGCTCATTGCCGCAACCCGCCCGATGCGGTGGTTGGATTGGTCGAAAATCTCTGTGCCACGAGTCCAGCGACCGTGCGAGCAGTGTTCTGCCGTGTATCCGGTGCGGTCTCCGATCAACGTGATACTGCAGGTTCCGCCGCTACCGGAGCGAATAGTAGCTCCTTGGTGAACGGTGATGGTGCGGTTGTTCGGAGTAGTGAAGACGCCTTTGGTTTTGAAGTCCTTTGAGGCGTCGGGCCATGGGTGATGCGAGTACGTTGGGTGCTCAACGGCGTGAGCTTCATTGGCTGCCATGGGCATACCAACGGCAGCAAGTGTGATTGATAATGCGGCAATAGATGCGCGAAGTAGACGGCGCACTTTCCCCCCAAAAAGTATGATGTGCAGATTATATAAATCTGGCGATGTCGGACGCTGGAGTTTCTCTCGCAGCTAATGAATGAGGATACGCCATAAAGGGCGTGTCTGTGAAATGAATGTGAGTGTGATATTGGTCTGTGGGGAAAAACAGTAGTTTAAAACATCTGCTGCTTTTAATTGGGTAGAAATTCGCCGACGATGCGGCCTCGAGCGCGTACGAGATAAGCTTCAGATGCACTGTGAACAGCATGTTTACAGTTATTGAAAACGAATTATCAACTCTTCTTGAATTCAACCGAGATTGTTGAGTTGGGTAAAACGATTGAGGGGATAGGGAGCACTATTTAAACCTAGAACATTTGATGCGCTGTCTATGAGTTCACTTTTAACTTCACACCGAGAATAGGAGACGACACTAAAAAGAAAATATGCGAGCTACTAATGCATAATCGGTGAAGCACATAGCATCTGGACACTAGCAAGGAATTTATTCTCAAATGCTTCACCCCCAGTTCACTACTGGAGTCACGCGATATTTTTGAGGTCTAGGGTAATACCCCCGTATGCGGGTAGATATCGCAACTTTTTCTCATTATCATTTATGATAACCTCGCCTTAACCAAACTATGTATGCGAGGCGAGCTTCATGGCTGACCAGAATGTCGTCCGTAATAAGCAGCGTGGGCACAAATCGCGCCCTACACCACGAGATCTTCTGATGGCCGTCGCTATCGGTATTGCGGGTAGTGTCGTGACCGTTTCTGTTTCCTATCTTCAGCTTGCCGCCAGCGCAGTTCACGTCTATCTTGTCGCCGCCACCCTAGGATTATGGGCACTCATATGTGTCTTACCCCTTCTCATCGTGAGAGTGCCCGGTGCGAGTGTGGTCGCGTGTCTCGCCATGGGCATCGTCTGTGCCGTCACAACACCCTTCGGTCCCGCTGCCATTGGAACACTGTTGCTAGAGGGCATCATCGTTGAATTGCCATTCTTGGTAACTCGATATCGGCAGTGGTCCGCCGGGCTTTTCGCCTTGTCCAGTGTCATCGTCGCGGCATTCCTTGGTTGGTTAGCACCACAAGCCGTGGGGGTACAGGGTCCCAGCGCGGGAATGTGCTTGATATGCGCAGTGATCGCAGCGGTCGGTTCAGTGGTATTTCTGGCCGGTGGCTTCTGGTTGGATCGCAGGCTTGTTGCAGCCGGCGTTGTGGAACGGAGCGCGTAGCGTGTCGGGCAAACGGGTCGCCGTCGATTCTCTAGGTGTTCGGCGGGAAGGGAGAACATCCTGGCGTCCCGAATCTGTCAATCTCACGGTCGATTCCGGTGACCTACGCGTTTTAGCTGGTCCGTGTGGGAGTGGCAAAAGTACAACGGCGAGGGTTTTAACGGGTCTTGCCGCTGCCGATGCTGGTCTGTCATTTCGGGGATCAGCAGTTATTGCTGGTCATGACGCGGTCTCCGAGGGAGAACGAGTATCGTGGCCCGATTTTGTGAGTGCTGTAGGACAAGATCCCGATGCTCAGGTTACGTGCCGAACTGTTGCGGAAGAAGTGGCATCTGGTCTCGAGTTCCGCGGGATCGCATCCCAAGAGATTGAGAAGCGGACTCATGAGGCCCTTGCGAAAGTGGGCCTCTCTTCATTGGCTGGTGAAGAGCCATTTCGACTATCCGGTGGACAAAGGCAACGACTCGCTGTCGCTTGTGCCTTGGCAGCTGCCACGCCTGTCACCGTATTAGACGAACCCGTTGCCAACCTTGATCCCGACGGAGCACAAGACGTCGCTGCGGCAGCAGCAGAATTGCGATCTAATCATGCAGCGGTCTTAGTCATTGATCACGGTTCGACGGCATTCCAGGATGGAAAATACCCGGTCACAGTGCTGGCTCGCGATGGTAACACCGCTGGAGACGGTCCATGGAGCCCTCACATTCCCGTCATCCATACAAATCACACGCCGGGGGCGGTAGTGGCGCGCGTGCAGGGAGCGCATCTGCGCACTGCTGGTAAAACCCGGTTGTATGATGCGAGCATTACCCTGAGGGCTGGAGAAATCCATGCGCTCGTCGGTGACAATGGTGCCGGAAAGTCCAGCCTTTTCGGAGTAATTGCGGGCTCCTTCCGTCACAAACCGGTGCCCGACGGCATAGTGGACTGGGCCTTCCAAAACCCCGAACACCAATTCTCAGCGCTAACTGTCGACGAGGAATTACGACGAGCCCGACTGCGTGGTGTCGACCAAACCGATGACGGCAGCACTAGGCCATTAAATGCTGAAACTCTGGATAATCTCGTATCCGGTCTGACGGCAGAACTCCCGACAGACCAACCCCCACACCAACTCTCCGGTGGTCAAAAGCGGCTGCTTGGTGTTGCCTGTGCCATGCTGAGCAACCGACCGCTCCTCTTGTTAGACGAGCCCACCGCGCACCTTGATGAGCTGGGACTGACTGCTCTAGCACATGCACTCGAAGGGTGGGCCCAAGCCGGTGGCGCAGTTCTATTTACCTGTCACGACGAACGAGTCGTGCGCGCATGGGCAGACCGAGTAACGGTCTTACGCCATGGCACGTCAGTGTGGGAAGGCGACATAGCTGAGTGGTCAGGCATGCAAGACGGTGAGTCTCAGAAAGAGTCTGATACCACAGCTGAGGTATCACCATCATCGACATCTATGTCCCGGCCCGCACACGATGTGCGGACCGTCCGTCCGATGCCATTCGCAGGGCTTAACCCACTCACCTGTTTTCCTATCATGGTGGCCTTAATCGCCTTAGCACTCGTTGTACCAGGTGCGACAGGCCGCCTATACGCATTGATGGTGTCGCTTGGAATTCTCACCGTTATCACCCCGCTACGAACAGGACCGGGGTTACCGCGCCGGGTGGCCGGTGTTGCTCTGCGTTGGGCGATTGTCGCGATCGTCACCGTGGTGTTTGGGTTACTGGCACTACGTGGCACCGCATATTCATCGGGTAGTGGAGAAAGCCCCTGGGAGCATGTGGCAAGCCATGGTCTGTTGTTGGGTACGGTGTGTGCCGCAACACTGGTGGCTGGATGTATCGCTGATGCTACTGACATTGTTAATGCCGCAGCGCAGCGCCTCCGCTTACCAGCGACGTGGGCTGCGGTTGCCAATTCCGGACTGGCAATAGCCCGTTACCTTAGGCACACCGGTCCGATCGCACGAGACGCAGCTAGGTTACGTGCAGTTCGTCCAAGCCACCGATTCCACAATGGATTAGTTCGTTTAATTTCTCCTTTTGCAGCACTATTTCCAATTTTTGTGGATGCTATCCGCTTCTCCCGACGTTTGGCTGACACCCTTACGCTGCGTGGACTGGGCCTGTCGCGGCCTCGGACCTATCTCCGGGCTTTTCCTTGGAAAATACGGGACACCATAGTCACCGCTGTATGCATCATTCTTCCCCTAGTCATTGCGGAGCTTCTGCTATGACCGCATATTCAAGCACTAATCACGCTAGGAATTTCAAAAGCTTTAAAAGTGGAGGCGAAATGAGTGGGCGCTTCATAGACACAATCATCAAAAGGGCGCATGAGGAAACAGAAGGGATAACTTTCCTTGATCCGGCGGGGGAGACGACCTTGACCTATGGTGCATTGTGTCGTACTGCCCAAGAATGGGCGGGATCGTTGATGAACCGTGGTGTGCGCCAAGGTAGCCATGTCGTTCTTCAAATCGTCGACAATAAAGCCCTTGTACCAGCTTTTTGGGCGGCCTTGTGGATCGGAGCAATTCCCGTTCCGATGCCTCCTGCCCGAAGTCCTGAAGATAATGCAAAGCTAGTTCGGGTTATCGATCTGCTTGATAATCCCGTTGTACTGAGTGACCATGTCGACGCATTTACGCCGAAAGTTCAGCAGATCACCATCGATACCGCATCACTGTCGCAGGACAGCAGTGGAGAGGCTTTTCTACCCGAACCGGCTGACGTGTCTGCTGAGGACACGAGGATTATCCAGTTCTCGTCCGGGTCTACAGGATCGCCCAAGGGAATTATCGTTACAGAATCTGTGATTGTCCGCGGGCTTGAAGCAATTGTTCCTCGTCGTCCTGCCAAGGTGAAAAACTCTATGCTCACCTGGCTTCCGCTCACTCATAATTTGTCCCTTCTAGGCTTCCACGTCTACGCAATTCTCCAGAACTATTCACAGGTACTGATGCCTACGGCTAGCTTTGTTGCTAATCCCCTTTCCTGGTTGCGTGCGATAAATGACTACCGGCCGACTGTTACGGCGTGCGTAAACTTTGCGTTCCGACACTTGCTCCGATACATCACGACGCATCAGAGTGAATTAGAGGGAATTGACTTATCGAGCGTGCACAAGATTCTCTGCGGATCAGAACCCATAGATCCAGAACTAGCCGCTAAAGTTCAATCCGAGTTGCACAAATATGGGTTACGGCCTAACGCAATTAATGCTGGTTATGGTCTTTCAGAAGCGTGCCTCCTCGTATCCGTATCGGATATTTACGAGCCACTTCACGTGATCTACCTCAATAGATCTGAGCTTCTTCCTGGGAATAAGTTAGCCGAAGTTGGACCGACTGATGGTTCTCCGTTCGTTTCCGTGGGACATGAAGCTCCGGGTATTACTGTGTCCATTCGTGACGATGAAGGACAAGACCTCGGCAACGAGGTTATTGGTGAGATCTATATCTCGGGACCTTCAGTAACTAGCAAAGTCCTAACGGACAATGGGGTGCAGGATCAACCCTTCACCGATGATGGCGCACTCGGTACGGGTGATATAGGAGTTCTTCATAAGGATGAGCTTTATGTCGTTGGTCGACGGAAAGACATCATTTTTATAGGTGGTAAAAACTACTATTCGAATGACCTGGAATCTTTGCTTGAAAAGAATACCGGTATTCAATGTGCAGTCTTAGGTGCAATGGATCCCAAGACTAAGACCGAGGCGGTGTATGTCTTCGGTGTACGTAAAGAGGGACTTGCTGAGAAGGCTGGCACAGCACGTTTGAAACAGACTGCCATGCAACAGTTGGCAATACCCATTCACCATGTCGCGTGGGTGGACGAACTTCCCACCACCCCAAATGGGAAGATATGCCGACACAGGTTGGAGGCGACGATCTAGATGTCCTCGCACCAAAGTATCCTTTCCCGGGAACAGATCAGTGCCAATGTCGTGGCAGTGATTGAGAATTATTGTGGCGTTGCTCCGCTGAACTCGTCGGCCCCACTCCGGGAAACCATTGTCCATTCGCTCACATTTCTTCAAGTCATCATGGACATAGAAGAATGTTGTAAGCGGTCCTTGGATTACTCCTCATTCGACGTGAATACGAGCTTGGATGAACTGATTGACATAGTCGTATCTGCTAAGGCGATCAATTCACCGGAATCTCAAAGTTCACCTGAAACTCTTCGTGCGCAAAAGCTTCCTTCGGCAAAGGACGAAGAATTCGAAGGTGTTCAAAAGCCTAAACGAACTAATTCTAAACAAACTCTTGAGGAAGAGATCCCCCTCAACCCTATGCAGATTGCATACCTCATGGGGGATGATCCTGATTTAGAACTCGGTGGACAAGCAACCTTAATTTATCTAGAGACTCATCATTCGCAGCCGTCTTCTGAAGTGTACAAAGCTGTGTTTGATGTTCTGAGTCGACATGACATTTTCCGTTACCGGCCCGACATTATGACCGGCACACTTCAGCCTGATCCGTCCTTTGGGCCAAAGATAACCACGGATCAAGACGTTCCAGATCTTGATCGCGAATCGATGATTGCTGAAGGGTCGAAAGCGCATCACAGTAAACATCTTGTACATGCTCACGTCGTTGCCGAACTAGATGGTGGAACCAGGGTTCAGTGGGTATTTGCAATGGTTGTTGTTGATGCGGGCTCACTCTATGTCATCCTTGATGAGCTTGCTGAGCGCCTTGCTGGCCACAACCTACCGACCCCACCCCGGGCGAAGGACGCTGCGTGCCGACTTGCTACACGATGGTCATCTGAGGACCGCGCCGTCGCACGCACCTACTGGAGGGATGTTGCTCACCATCTACCCCAATGCCCCGAGTTTCCGGTATGTGTCATTGGAGATCATCCGTGGCGCACCAAACGGTTGTCCACGCTTTTTAGCCCGGATACCGTTGCTTTGGCTGAACAACGTGCTAAGCAGTACGGCACCACACTAAATGCTCTCATACTTGCCCTCCACACAAGTGTCCTTTGTCGGTGGTTATCGGTGCCAGATGTGACCTTTAACGTCACCGTCACAGATCGGCCTTTTGCCGGGGGCGAACAGGGTGCCGGGGTGGGCGATTACACGTCTTCAATTCTCGTTGGTGCCTTTCCGTCCCGAACCCAGTCATTGGAAGAATGCGCACAACAGATTGACCACGCTTTGACTGAGGGGCTCCGCTACCGGGCGATGAGTGGGGTTGAAGTTCTACAAGAATTTTTTAAAGAAAGTCGAAGTGACGGAAAAGCAACAGCGCCTTTCGTATTCACGAGTTACTTAGGCGCCAACGGCGGTGCTGGTCAGTCGGTCCCTAATCCATTCGATATTGACAATATTTATACCCACACATCTCAGGTATGCCTCGATATTCAGCTCATGCCCAGCTACAAAGGGCTTCTCCTCTCGTGGGATTACGTTCCCGAATACTGGCCATACATCAACGCCATGTTTTCCTGCGTGAGGGACGCTTTTCACGCCGTCATCAATGGTGATGAAACCTGGCCTGTAGTAGATGAACAAACGAATAAGAAAATTCAGGACTTTAACAACACAGGCCCTTCTCCTTGGGAAGGAAGGACCTTGATTGATTTCGTTCGAGAGAATAGTGAAGCGCATCCAGGTGCCCTTGCAATTCGAGATATTGACGAGACAATGTCCTACCAGCAGCTATGGGATAATGCCGGCAAAGTAGCTAATTATCTCCAACGAGAAGGCTGTTCAAAGGGAGACCTTGTAGCAGTCGAGTACTCTCGTCGTTCTGCCGATATCGTAGCAATGGTGGGAGCGCTGCGTGCTGGGGCCGCGTGGGTACCTATTGATAGCCAGTTACCTGATCGTCGCAAGGAATCTATTCTTCGTCGGAGTAATGCGGTAACAGTTTTACGCTCGTCGGTTGAAGAGATCTGGCAATCTTTTCCCGAAAATCCGAAAGAAGTAGTCCTCGATCCAGATGACCTCGCCTATGTCATATTCACTTCAGGGACAACAGGAGAGCCCAAGGGAGTAGAAATTACCCACCGTGGTGTTGTGGGAACTATTGGAGATATTTCCGAACGTTTTGAGGTGAACCAGAAAGATAGGTTAATCGCTTTATCGTCTTATGGGTTCGACTTGTCGGTATATGACATATTCGGAGCCTTCGCTACGGGTGCCTCGGTGTCTTTGGTGCGTGATGAAAGAGACGCTGACGAGATCATCGAAGTTCTCCGCAACGATGAAACAACCATATGGAACACGGCACCAGCTTTATTGGAGCTTCTCTTCTTGAGAATTGCGGAAAACAACGTTTTCCCCGATATAAGAGTAGTGATGCTTAGTGGTGATCGGATTCCCGCTACTTTAGTGGCTCGGGCACGGGACGTATTCCCGAACGCTAGAATCATCAGCCTAGGTGGCGCCACAGAAGCAAGCATTTGGTCCATCTGTATAGAGGTAGACGAGAATAGCTTCGACGGAGCAATCCCTTACGGATATCCTCTCAGAGGACAACGTGTTCACGTCCTTGGTCCTGATCGGCGCCCTTGTCCCTTAGGAGTTCCGGGAGATATATGGATTTCCGGAAATGGAATCGCACGAGGATACATCGGCGATCCTAAGCGGACTGCCGCGGCATTTGTAGAGTTACCGAATATCGGTCGTAGTTACGATACAGGTGACCGGGGTGTGATGGGGGATAACGGTTCTATCGAGTTCCTTGGTCGGAGGGATCGTCAAGTCAAGGTAGCTGGTCACCGGATCGAATTGGGAGAAATTGAGGCCACAGCGACGCAGGTCGCTGGGGTTACTCGGGCTGTGGCCGGTGTTTTTTCCACTCGTCAAGATACCCGGGCGCTTTATTGTGTGGTAGTTCAAAGCGCGACGGGAAATGGCGAGACGCTTGCGGATGCTGTACGTAATCGTCTCCGTCAGAGTTTGCCAACATACATGGTGCCTACGGTTATTGAAGTACGTACAGAGCTTCCCGTAACTAGTAACGGCAAAGTAGATTACCGACGGCTTGAACAGCAAGTTAAAGAAGGCCAAGTCAGTAACGGAGACGCCCTGCTCGGCGCGAAATTTAACCATGATGAACCGATTCCTGAGATTCTTCGTGAAATTTGGACTGACTCACTCGGAGGAGTAACAGAATCTGAATCTTTGGGCTTTTTTGAAGCTGGCGGCGATTCCCTAGGCTTCCAACGAATGCTGAGGAAAGTAGAGGAAAGAACCGGAATTCGTCCTCGTTTCCGAGACATCATCGTCGAACCTACGCTGCCTACCCTTGCAAAAGTAGTGGCCAAAGGGATCAAAGTATCCAGCCAGCGCATTGACGAACACCGCGAGGATTTGAATGAAATAGGTCCGTATGACCCGTTCCCCCTCACAGAAATGCAGCAGGCCTACCTCATCGGACGCCGTGCTGGGTTCCAATACAGCGGAATGGGTGAGCACTACTATCTAGAAAGCCTCACCGACGTTGACCTTGCACGTCTCGAAGGCGCCCTTAACAAGGTTATTTGGGCTCATCCTATGCTCCGCGCGGTAATTGTGGGAGATGATCAGCAGCGTGTTCTCGCAGATGTTGATTACTACAACATCCCGGTGACAGATCTTCGGCACGCAACAGAAGGTGAAATTGAGGAACAAATTAGCCGACATCGCGCGCGGTTAAGCCACGAAGTGTTCGATCCTCAACAATGGCCACTTTTCCGACTCGAAGCGTTGCGGTTACCGGACGAGCACCTGCGTCTCTTTTTCTCCATTGATTTAATGATCGGCGACGGGGCAAGTCAACAAATCTTTATCGAAGATCTCGGCCGTGCATACCGAGGAGAACCTCTTGTTGAACAAAACGGAACTTTCCAGGAATATGCAATAGAGTTACAAAAGAGAAATCTGGCGACTACTCCACAGCAGTTATTAGGGTCTGAAGAATATAACAAGGTGATATCGACGTTCCCTGCGGGGTCTACGCTTGTGCTCTCCGAGCCGGTTGACGAGGACCCGGCGATGGAGCGGTTAAGTCGCCGTTTTAATGCTTCTGAAGTACATCGATTGCAGGTTACTGCAGCACAGCTGGGATGCTCTCTTTCAGCGCTCTTCCTAGCCGCTTACGCTGCAGCATTGACGAGTTTTAGCCGAGGGAACAGAGTCGGGCTAAATATCACCACATACAATCGTGATCCTGAGATCGGGGCTCACCACAATGTCATCGGGGATTTCACCGGTGTTGTGTTACTTCCGTTCGAGAATGCTGATATCGCTGACTTGGCTGATACCGCACGGGAAGCGCAAAACGCTCTCCTGACCCATCTCACGGCGCGTTACCCGGGTACGCAGGTGCTCGCAGAAATAGCCCGTCAGAAGAAGTCCTTTGGGAGTGCGGTCGCTCCGTTCGTGTTTACATCGCTGCTGTTTGACTCAGATGTCAGTTCAGCTTTACCCCACAGCTCAGAGAGCATTGTAAAGAGTACTTCTAGCGGTGGATTTAGTGCAGATCGACGGATCGAGTCGGATCGTAACGTGTTGGGAACTGTGGAATGGGCCGTATCCCAAACACCGCAAGTACTTATCGATAACCAAGTCATTGCAGTAGGCAACGAGATCTCCTTGGCGTGGGACTACCGTTCCGGAGCTCTCGATAAACAGCTCGTAGAGGACGTTTTTGATGTCTACTGCCGCACTATTGATAGCTGTATTATGGGTCAGCCCGACGTAGCGAGACTTGAAAAAACGCAGGCAAGTCGACTGCGGTGCCTTCTTTCTGGTTCGGCATCAAACACGTCGGGTGCTTCGAATAAGGACCCAGTAGCCGGGCAGCCTTCTGCCACTGCTCTTCGACGGGTCAGTGAGGCACTACAAAGCTTCGGTATAAGTTGCGACAATATCGACGACAACCTGTTTGAACACGGGATAGATTCCTTGAGTTTTGTCTCCCTCGTGCAGCGTATTGAAGAAATCGCTGGGCACGATATTGCACTTGCCGATGCCCTAGAGACCCCGACGCAGCGTGGTTTAGCTGCTCTAGTTCACGAAACCGATCTTCTGCAGCCCCACCGGCGGTGCCTCAGTCTCTTACGGAAGGGCGACCCGACCAAAGTACTTCTGTTTGTTCACGGTGGCTTTGGAACCGTGGATATTTACCAGCAGCTAGCCCGGTCGATGCCCGGAAATTACGAAATATGGGGACTAAGTTTTGCCGAACATTTCATGGTCTATCCCCAATACCTGTCCATTGAAGAATTAGCGGCGGACTATGTGGCAGCTATTCGGGACAGAATCAGTCCACATTCGAGTGTTGCCGTGGCGGGCTGGAGCGTTGGTGGAACCTTGGCCGTTGAACTTGCCCATCAGCTGGGTGATCGGTGCCAGGCACTTGTTTTACTCGACAGCCTTGCCCCAGGCCCCATAGTTGATGTCGGTGATTTCACCGAGCATTCTGAGCGAGAGCTTCTCGAAAGCATACCGGGATTCGGAATCTCGGCAGAAAAACCTATCTCTGATGGTGTTGAAGGACTATGGATCGAAGCTCAGTGCGCCATTGAGAGTGCCCACAATTCGGGAGCCATACGGGAATTAGCCCGCTCACTCTCTCCGACACTTCTTGAAGATCTCGGTATGAGTGGAGATCGGGTGACCCTAACAGACCTGAACACCCTACGCACCTTGGTAGCTGCGCGTAACGCTTATCAGCCTCGTAGTTACCGATATGACGAGGCCTTGCTCGTCCTCCCCGATGATGGAGAGGCAGAAAACAGCAGGAATTGGTCCAAGTATGGCGTCAAAAACGTACGCAGTGCCGAAGTTATTGGAAACCACTATTCATTTGTGATGGAGCAGCAAGCGCCGGCAACGGCCCAAATTATTGCTTCTTATATTGAAGGGAGGGGAATGTAAATGTCATCCCCTAACAAACCAAAATCCCAGGAGCGTCTACCGGTTATTGTTATTGGTGGCACCGGAGTCACTGGCCGTATGGTGAGGAGAATTCTTAAGCGATACGGCATTGAATCGCATTACACCTCGCGTAAAGGTGGGCCCGAAGCCGAGCACCATGCGCTCGAATTGAACGACAGTGATTCAGGTTTTTCGGAAGCCGTTCGATTGCTAAGCCGTTTCACCTGGGCCGTTATATGCGTAGGCCCCTTTGAGGTTGTTGAAGATAATTTCCATCAGGCATGTCTTTCGGCTGGAACAAACGTCGTCGACGTTAATGACTACCCCGAACTGGCCATCCAGCTGGGGCGGGAACAAAGTCAGGCTGAAGGTAAGGAAGTCCGTGTACTGACCGGTTGGGGACTGAGCCCAGGGATAAGTACAGCTGTTGTGCTTCGCCTTGCCAAGCAGTGGCCCGTTTCCATCGACGATACATACGTGACCACGGACCTATCCATCGGGCGTGGGCAAGAAAGTGGTGCTGCGGCTGTGAGGTCGATGTTCCGAACGTTGCGTTCGCCGCATACTGCAGTGCGAGAAGGAAACTTGGTTGAGATGTCGCGTCCTCGTCCCTCCGACGATGGTTACATTGCTTATGAAACGCCGGACGTTCATTACATTCCTTTAGTACTTAAGATGATCCGGAGCTATGAATATCGCGTTCGGTTTGCTGCACTGACAGCCAGCGATATCCGCACGTTAAGTAAGCGTCGAATATTCACCTCCCAGCGTTGGGAAGAGCGGCTGGCTTCCTTCTTCGCCCGGATGGCTTCTAAGAAAGCCCGTAAAGCCGAAGCTGATGCCCAAGAGGATAGCTCGGCCGAATTGACCACCACTTTTTATGGGGAGGGTCAGAAGTTGGTGGCGCGATTAGTAGGCCAAGGGTCGTATGCCTTAACCGCAGCATTTGCTGCAACTGCAGTTGCCGAAGCGATGTCTCGGGATCTTTCCCCTGGAGTGATTGATCCGGTGACCGATCCCGAATTTACGGATCGCGTATTAGCGCGAATCCTCGGCGGTGAAGAGGTGAGGAGCTTCAATGTCGATCGAGAAAGATGACAACATGGCTAGTGAAAAAATAGGTTCCAAGACGGCGATCGACGTGGTGGACCTTCATAAATCTTTCGCTAAGGGCAAAAAAGCGGACGACGAGGTTCGTGTTCTTGATGGCGTGAGCTTTGCAGTACCCTCCGGATCAATTGTGGCTTTCCTCGGGCACAATGGTGCCGGCAAAACTACGTTGGTTCGAATTTTATCGACGCTCATTACCAAGGATTCCGGGACAGTCACGGTTTTCGGTAATGATGTCGAGAAAGATATTGACGCCGTTCGGCAGTGTATTGCTACGACTGGCCAGTATGCTGCGGTTGATGAGCATCTGACCGGAAAAGAGAACCTCGTTTTCTTCGGACGACTACGAGGTTTGAATAAGAAGTCTGCCACTCAGCGGGCCACCGAGCTCCTGGACCAATTTGATCTGACTGAGGCAGGTGGGCGAACGGTGTCCACTTACTCGGGCGGCATGCGCCGACGCCTGGACATTGCCATATCCCTGGTCGTGGTTCCGCAGCTTCTCTTCCTCGATGAGCCCACCACGGGGCTGGATCCGGTTAGTCGCAAGCAATTATGGCAATTGATTCATACACTGCGTGACAACGGAATGACAGTTGTTCTGACAACGCAGTATTTAGAAGAAGCCGAAGAACTTGCCGACACCATATATTTGCTCCACCAGCACCAGATCGTCGCTAGTGGTTCTCCCACCGAGATGCGACGAAGCATAGGCGGCGAAACCGCCGTCGTCGAGTTTAGTAGCGAGGATGAAGCGTCACGTTTCGCCTCGACCTTGTCTGATAAAGCAAATGTGTCGGGGCGGACGGTACAGCTGCTCGTTGAGGATACATCCCAGGTACTCGTCCGTATCAGTAAGGCTTTGGCAGATGCAGGTTTAACTACCACGTCGATCTCTGTTGCTCCGCCGACGCTCGATGATGTCTTCTTCCGGTTGGGTACAAGCTGCCCTGGGGAGGGTGAACAATGAGTCGGTTATCGCAGACCGTCGCTTCATTTGTCGGCCGGGATTTAACCCTCCTCCGACGCAATACGGCGTCGCTTATCTCAATGTTTGTTGTTCCGCCGTTGTTCCTGGTCTGCTTGTGGGCCGTATTCGGCTATGCGGCAGAGCATAGTTCGATGGATTTCGATTACGTCACCTTCGCTCTAGCTGGCTGTTTGTTCCAAGCCGCGATGTTTACCGCTGCAGCCTCATCCATGGTGGTGGCACATGACGCTTCAGAGGGTTTTATTGATCGTATCCGTATCCTGCCTGGGTCGACGCTGGGGTTCATCGTCGGGCGAGCGGTAACGGACGTCGTACGCATGGCTGGATCGACCATTACGCTTTTGCTCGTTGCCGCTCTTTTGGGTGCGGATCCGTGGGCCCTGCCCTTGGGATGGCTAAGCCTTTGGCTTCTTGTCACGACTATCGCTTTGACTCTCTTTGCGAATGGGCTCGTCCTTGCTAGTAAAAACCCAATTGAAGCGGCGGGGAGTATTCAGTCTTTAGAAATGCTGTTGTTGATGTTCTCGACCGCATTCATTCCCCAGTGGGCTTTAACTTCCCACCTGAAGAACGTGGTCGCGCATGTGCCGTTCTCTCCCATTATTGAAATGTTTCGCGATCCCAACCTCTCGGATGGATCAACAACTGGAGTGTGGGAAGCGGTCTTGTGGATTATCGTCGCAGCGGCTCTGGGCAGCGTCGTTATTGCGGTACGACTTGCCGGAAGGAGAAAGGCATGATCGCCAGCACTAATCCCGCACTAAGCTCTGGTCCTTCGTTATTTGTCCGTTCTCTGGGAGTCCATGTCACTCGTCTCTTGCGGATCTGGTCCCGCGAACCCTCGAGCTTGATCATGGTGATTATTGCTCCACTGGCTTACCTGTTCATCATGGTGAAGCTGTTCGGCGCCTTAGCAGAGTCATTAACTGGCCACTTCGACGCTAATGCTGGAGTAATTCTCGTGGTTTTTTCGTGGGCGTTCATTCTGGCTGTCACTGGAACAGGTCAGGTTTATGAAGAGCGGCTCCACGGTTTTCATGATCGCTTGCAAACAATGCCGTCTCGATATGCGGTTGTGTTGCTAGCCCGTGCCATCGGCGAATTCCTCCGGATCTTCGTTATGTGCATTGTTGTGACCGCCGTTGCTGACTTGTGTACGTCATCATCGGTCTTAACCGACGCACCACTAAAAGCAGTCTTTGTTTTCGTACTGGGGTCCTTGGCTGCGGGAGCGTTTGGAACCTACGTCGGTTTTTCAATTACTTCTCCGCAAGGATCGGTGGTCTTTATGCCATTGATCATGGTGATGATGTTCATCAATACAGCGCTTTTACCAGCATCAATGTACCGGCCCGGGTTAGCCGCTATCGCCCGCAACGCACCCATCACGGCCGCTTCACAGGCTCTGTCGGGCGAAGCGATACTTCCCATCATTCTCTGGTGTGGGGGAATCTTCGTCGTTTGCTTAGCCGGGCTGGTGGCACTATCACGACGACGTCAGCGAGGGGTGGTGGGAGCATGAGTTCTTTTGCTCAACGTATCGGTGGGTTGAAGGTGTACTTAGCAGCCTATGAGAACCTGATCTACCCCCGCTTTCTCCGTAAATACGGTGGCCGGAAACTCAGCCAAGAGGACGTCTGGGGCGTGCTGAGTAGTTCGACGAAGCTGCTTGCAGAGGCAGGCCCCATCCTTGACCTTGGATGTGGCACGGGCTGGTTCTCGCGGCGACTTGCCGAGCATCACGGCGCGGCTGGTCCCGTCGTTATTGGTGTCGACCAGTCTGAACACGCTATTGACCGTGCGAAGGAATTGCAGAAGCAGGCCGGTATTTCCTCGGAGCGGTTGAGCTTCGTCGTCGAGGACATTGAAAAATCCAAGCTTGCTTTAGCGGATTTAGGGTGCCAGAACTATGAGCTCGCCAGCGAGGTGTGGTTATGCGGTTGCCTGCACCAACTCCAGGAGCCTGAGGACATGCTTCGTCGGATTCGAAGGTTGCTCGCTCCCGGTGGACGACTGTGTATCCAAACCCTGGAGGAACCTTCGCAGCATAACCAGCGAGTAGATGTCGCGGTGATGCGAAAAATGGGCCAAAAGATATTTCGTCCCGGTGAGGTCGAGAAAGTGCTTTCTCTTACCGGTTATGACGTGATTCGGATGGAAGCAATTGGCTTCATCAAGTTAGTGGTGGCAACTAATCAGGCTGCCCAAGTCGAAAGGAAAAATGATGAGTGAAAACTACGATAACAATGGTTCCCAGAACGTTGATTTTTCAGCGTTGCATGAGGACTCACGGACCGAAGAATTTCGCCGACCGGTCCCGAAAGACCAGCAGGATTCTCCTGAGAACACACCCGAGGAGATCCCAGAGCCTGCACCTGAAGAAAGACCTTTGTTCTCTCGAGGCCTCGGTAGAGCGATAGGTGCTGGTGCCGTGATGGTGGGCATTTCCGCCCTGGTCATGGCTGGTGCGTCGGTGCATTACGTGACGCACCGATCGGATAATGCTGATGTCGTGGCTGTCTCGGATGAAGGCGACGGCAATGGGACCTCGGTGAAAGCAGGGAAGCGGGTCCCGGCTAGTACTGCCAAGTCCGGTCAGAAATCTACGAAGTCGACCTCTGGTAAAGGTGCGGTTGCTGGTGGCAGTGGAGGAAATGTTGCTGCCGGTGGAGAAAGGAGCAGTGGAAACTCTGGGTCATCCTCTGGTTCGGGAGGATCGTCATCGGGTGGCGGCCAAGTTCAAGGGGGAGGAGATTCTGCCCAGCCTGCTGACAGCGATGATCAGGGCGGGTCAGATGACTCCGCGGACGCTTCCGGTCCGGAATGGGTTGATGGTGTTTTGGTTCTCCGCATGGCGGAACCCACGGTGGAAGACTTTGCAGCTCAGTTCACGTATCTCATCGACCCAAATACCTCTGATGCGGGAATTAAAGCGAACATGGATGCCGGTGCAGCCACTGTTCCCGCTGGTCGGCTGCTACAAAAGTCCGTTCAGATGAACCGGACGAATAACTGGCAGTGGTCCTTCCGCGGTCCGGTGACTGTTGATGGTGATCTAGCGACTGTTCACTTTGTGAATTCCGCTAATGGTTGGCCGGAGACGGACAAGGAATTGGTATTCAAGAAGGTTGACGGCAACTGGAAGTACTCGCGTGAGACTATCTGCTCCTACTTGGCTGCCAGCGGTGGAGCCGCTAAGTGCAAGGGCTAGCTCATGATTGACGTTCATCGAATATCAAAAAGTTACGGTTCTAAATCCGTTGTACGAGGAATGAGCGTGCGCCTTCGCGATGGCGAGGTGACGTGCTTGTTAGGTCCCAATGGTGCCGGTAAATCGACATTATTATCTGCGATGGCGGGTTTAATTCCGGTGGATTCGGGCAGAATTTTGGTTGATGGTGCCTCACTTCGAGCATCGCGTAATCCACTTCGGTCAGTATCTTCTGTTCTTGACCGAGACGCGGTACACCCCGCCCGTACTGCCCGCGCGCACCTCCGCTGGGTGGCCCGCTGTTGTGGGATGCCCCTAGCCCGTGCCGACGCACTCCTATCTCTCGTTGGGTTGCAGGATGTAGCAGGTAAACGGGCAGATTCGTTTTCGCTGGGTATGCGTCAGCGCCTCGCAGTGGCAGCCGCTTTGATGCCCGATGCTCAGAATCTTCTCCTTGATGAGCCGATTAACGGGCTCGACGTCGACGGCATTATGTGGATGCGTGAGCTCTTTTCCCATTTAGCCTCTATGGGACGTTGCGTAGTGGTGTCCAGTCACTTGTTGAGTGAGGTGGAAAAGGTAGCGGATCGGGTGCTCGTCATCGGCAGAGGGCAAGTATTGGCTGATGGCGGGGTAGGGGAGCTGAACAGCGAATATGGAGATCTGGAGAAGGCTTATGTAGCGCTCACTCGAAGCGCTGTGAAGTACGGTAAGGTGGCAAGCTCATGTTTCTGATGGCCAAGAGACAGTGTGAAGCAGAGTGGTCGAAGCTGGCTTCTTTGCGTTCCACGTGGGTTATTCTTCCGTTGGCTGTCGTGTTGGGGATTGCCGCGTCATTGGTGATGTGTGCAGAGGCCGTTATCGCGCGCGAGGTTCTAGGTGGCGGTGTTCGCCAGTGGGAACCTATCCAGGTGGCCCATTGGATTCGCATGATGACGTGTACCTTGTTTTCCCTATGGGCCGTTGGCTCCGTGACGGGGGAATATCGGGTTGGCACGATGCCCCTGAGCTACCGAGCTTGTCAGCGCCCAGGACTTTTATTGGGTTCGAAATGGCTGGTCACGGGTGTTATAGCTGCCGTGCTTAGTGGTGTGACAGTAGCGATATCTATAGCTGCCGACAAAGTGGCTTTTCCCTCTGTGACAGAGAACTGGAGCTTCGGTAGTTCCGACGTTGTGCATCTTATGTGGAGCCTACCGGCATATAGCTTCCTCGTATGTGGCCTAGGCGTGGGCGTCGGTGCGCTATTCCGCACGGCATCCGCGTCGGTGGGAATGCTGTTATTGTGGCAATTCGTTGTGGAGCCTTTTAGCGTGGTTTTGCCCAACGGTGGCAAAGCGTTCGCGTTCTTGCCCTTTAGTAATGGGTCCGTCTTCATCGGTGAGGAGACGCAGTTTCCGTTGCCGATAGAAGGCTGGCAAATGGCAGGTGTCCTCTTTGCCGTGTGGGTGCTCGCTGCGTGCGCCGGGGGCTGGTATCGAGTTGTAAAGCGATACGCATAACCGCGGGTCTATTAGGCTGGAGGGCGGTGCATGTAGGTCGTCGGTAGCCGTTCGGAGGTCAAATGGTCACTACTCCGGATGGCGGTGCCGATTCTGCGTCGGGTAGCAATGCACCACACACCTACGTGTCGCTCGTTACCAAAAGTGCGGTTGTTCTTTTAGGAATGACCGCACTTCTCAACCTCTATTCGACGCAGCCGATTCTGGGGGAGATCGCCTCGTGGGCGCATATCCCGACCACCGATGCAGCATGGACGATTAGTACGACGACGGCGGGCGTCGCCATAACAGCTCCCTTTGCGGGAATGTTGTCCGATCGGATTGGCCGTCGGCGGGTAATCCTGGCCGCTGTGGCCGCGATGGCGGCCCTGACCGTGGCGGCGTTGACGTCGTGGTCCTATCCGGCCCTCTTAGCGTTCCGCTGCGCCCAGGGAATGTGTTGCCCGTTCGTCTTCGCCGTCGTCGTGGCGTATATCGGGGAGGAATTTGAACCCCCGACGGCCTCCACTCTAAATGCTTTATATGTCGCTGGCACCGCATTGGGTGGTTTTTCGGGTCGGATGGTCGCTGCCGTGCTCTCCGATTGGGCTGGCGGTTGGCGTTTATCGTTCCTGGGTAATGCGGTTATCTTGGCCGTGACACTGGCTGTAACGTACTGGGGTCTCCCGCCGGAGCGGCACTTCATCCGAACGGCGGACCGCGGCGTCGGTGGGTTCTTTCTTAATGCTGGCCGGTTCTTACGCAAACCACGCATTGTCATGACTGTCTTGGTGGGCTTCGCCTTGCTGTTCCAACAGGTTGCATCGTTTACCTTTGCCTCCCTGGCGTTGGCGCACCCGCCGTTCAGCCTTTCTACCAGCGCCATTGGCCTGATTTTTGTCGTGTTCCTCATCCCGACGGTAACGACGCCACGTTTCGGAGCGCTGATGGACAAGTGGGGTCCGCGCCGGGCGTTTCTCGCGTCGCAAAGTGTGAGCGTCGGCGGTCTCGTCCTCACTCTCTTTCCGACGATTCCTACCGTGATTATTGGCCTCGCGCTGTCCTGCGTCGGCGTGTTTGCTGGTCAGGCGGCTGGAACGCTCATGGTGGGGAAATTGGCCGCGGGTGCGCGGTCGACCGGCGTCGGCTTGTATCTGACTGGCTACTACGTCGGCGGTGCGATCGGTGGGGTAGCGCCGATTTCGTTTTATTCGGCTGCTGGGTGGAGCGCCGTCGTGGCGGTCGTTCTCAGTGTAGTGCTGTGCGCGACGGCGATCGGCTGGTGGGCATGGCGTCCGTGCGAAACGAACACCATCGAAGCCACCCACGCCCTCAAATAAGCAGGCTTGTTAAGTAATTATGGCCACGCTTGGTGCGTAGCCCACTATTAATGCAGTTAGCCTACCCCCGCATGGTTACACCTACTGTTAATGCATTCACCAATTGTTTAGGCTCAATGTAGTTAGCGCAATCTCGTGTGCCTCACCCGTTTGCCGTGGGCTTTTATTGCGACGACATCGGTGTCAGGTTAGTGAGCCTTGCGCATGTCTATATTTACGTCCTGTGAATAGGAGTCCCCGTGGTTCAGCGTCAATTCCCGAATCCGAAAGAAATTAGGGAATATCTGCACTTTAAAAAGCCCGAGCTGAATTTGAAGAAGCGTCGCCTGGAAAACGCTCTGACAATTTATGACTTGCGGAAGATTGCGAAGCGTCGCACTCCAGCATCGGCGTTCGATTACACGGATGGTGCTGCAGAAGGGGAGATTTCTATCGCCCGTGCCCGCAAGGCATTTGAGGACGTGGAATTCCACCCGTCCATCCTCAAGGATGCGTCGGAGATCGATATGAGCACCTCGATTCTCGGCGGTCCCTCCTCCCTGCCATTCGGTATCGCTCCGACGGGGTTCACCCGCCTCATGCAGACTGAAGGTGAGGTTGCGGGCGCAGGTGCAGCCGGTGCAGCGGGTATTCCTTTCTGCTTGTCGACGCTGGGCACCACCTCGATTGAAGACGTGAAGGCCACCAACCCCACGGGGCGCAACTGGTTCCAGCTGTACGTGATGCGCAAGCGCGAAATCTCCTACGGGCTGGTTGAACGCGCAGCACAAGCCGGCTTCGATACCTTGTTCTTCACCGTCGACACACCGGTGGCCGGCAACCGTATGCGCGATGTCCGCCACGGTTTTTCCATTCCTCCTCAGTTGACGGTGAAGACCGTCGTCGACGCGATCCCTCGCCCCTGGTGGTGGATCGACTTCTTAACGACGCCTCCGCTGGAGTTCGCTTCCTTGAGCTCGACCGGCGGCACCGTGGGCGAACTGCTCAACAACGCCATGGACCCCACGATCAGCTTCGATGACTTGAAGACGATTCGTGAGATGTGGCCCGGCAAGCTCGCCGTCAAGGGCGTCCAGAACCTTGAGGACTCCAAGAAGCTCGCCGACCTCGGTGTCGACGCCATTGTGTTGTCCAACCACGGTGGACGCCAGCTCGACCGCGCTCCGGTGCCATTCTTGCTGCTCCCCGAGGTGGCGCGCGAAGTCGGCAAGGACGTGGAGATCATGGTCGACACCGGCATCATGAACGGTGCTGATATCGTTGCCGCGCTGGCCTTGGGTGCAGACTTCACCCTGATCGGCCGCGCTTACCTGTACGGCTTGATGGCAGGTGGCCGTGCCGGCGTGGACCGGACCATCGAAATCTTGCGGTCGCAGATTGAACGGACCATGAAGTTGTTGCAGGTCACGAGCATTGAGGAGCTAGGCCCTCAGCACGTCACCCAGCTCACTCGGTTTAACCGTGTGGACTCGTCTCGCGACGATGCAACTGTGTAACTCGCAGCGGGAGGGCTAGTTCTCCCACCATTCCTTCACCGGGGTGAGGGCTAGCCTCCAGTGCCGCCACGGGTGCAATTGGTCGCGCCGGGCGCCTGGCTCCCAGTGAATATGATCGACGCCACGGTGAACCGTTTGCGTCTTTAGGGTCCCATTTGGGGGTAAAAATTGGGACCTGTCTGACGTATTCCTGCGGTTTACCGTGGTTTTTAGTTGTCTCATTATCACGATTTTTGACCCGTTTAGGGTGATCGTAGATGATGTGACTAATACGGTGGTTTAACCACGTAAGTGCTTTACATCACTATTTTCTGCTGGTGTGTGAGAAGCAGTCTGGGTGATGCGTAGTTTGTCCCTCGGCATCCCCCAGTGATGCCCCTGAAAAGTGAGAATAACCGGTGTCATGAGTTCCACCTATCAGCCTGATTTGGCTCCGCTGGCAGACAATTTATTTGTCTCCGCGTTGGTAGCTTTCCTCCCCTTGGCCACAATCTTTGTCACACTTGGAGTACTGCGGTGGAAGGCCCATTGGGCGGGCCTCACCGCCCTGGCCGTCTCTTTCGTCATCGCCATCGCAGCGTATGGAATGCCCGCCCACCTCGCGGGCCTAGCCGCCACCCAGGGTGCGGTGTTCGGCATCTTCCCAATCATGTGGATCGTCATCGCCGCGATCTGGTTCTACGAGATCACCGTTCGTTCGGGCCGCTTCCAGGATCTACGAGCCCTCATCGATCGACTTTCCGACGATCCCCGCGTGCAAGCAATTCTTATCGCATTCTGCTTCGGTGGCATGTTGGAAGCGTTGGCCGGATTCGGTGCGCCCCTGGCCATCACCGGTGTCATGCTCTTGACCATCGGATTCTCCCGCATGCGTGCTGCGGTGTCGGTCATGGTGGCCAATACTGCTCCGGTTGCCTTCGGTGCTGTGGCAACGCCGATCATTACCGCTGGTGCGTTGTCGGGAATTGATTACCAGCACATCGGTGCCATCGTTGGCCGTCAGACTCCTATTTTGTCAGTCTTTATCCCACTCTTCCTGTGCATTCTGGTTGACGGGAAGCGTGGTTTGAAAGAGTGCTGGCCGATCGCTTTCGTCATTGGCCTCGTGTTTTCGCTGACCAAATTCGTGTTCTCCAACTACATCTCGGTGGAACTGACCGATATTGCGGCGGCTCTGATGGGTGTCGCTGCCACCGTGATCATGTTGCGCGTCTGGAAGCCGAAGGGAACGGAAGAAGCCCGCGAGCGATTGTTTGTAGAACGGCAAAAGGAGGACCAGGAAGCTGGTACTCAAGACGTCGCAGGTGCAGAGACGGTTGCACAGGAAACGGAAGAGCGTGAGCTCACCGCGGGCCGGACGTTCATGGCGCTCTTCCCGTATCTCCTCGTTCTCGTAGTCTTCTCCTTGGCCGAGTTGTGCGATCCGGTGAAACACTTCCTGAAGAGCACAGACGTCACGATTCACTGGCCGGGTTCGGACGGCCACATTCTGACCGCAGACGGCAAGGTGTCGGGAGCAACCATCTTTGAATTCACCTGGCTATCGTCGCCAGGAACTCTACTGATCATCTCGGGGTTCATTGTTGCCGCTGTGTACCGGGTGTCGTTGAAGGTATTAGGGCAGGCCTATTGGGAGAACTTGGTGAAGATGAAATTCTCCATTTTGACCGTTGCCTCCGTGGTCGCCCTGGCCTATGTCATGAACCAGTCGGGTCAGACGATCACAATGGGTACATGGATTGCTGGAGTGGGGGCAGCATTTGCGTTCTTTGCCCCGATTCTCGGTTGGTTGGGTACTGCCGTGACTGGTTCTGACACCAGTGCGAACGCTTTGTTCTCGACGCTACAGCAGGCAGCGGCTGAAAAAGCGAATGTTGACCCTGCCCTCATGGTTGCATCGAATACGTCCGGTGGTGTTGTCGGTAAGCTGGTGAGCCCCCAGAACTTAACCATTGTGGCGACAGCAGTTGGCTTGGTTGGCCGTGAGTCCGAGATTCTCCGGAAGGTGATCCTTTGGAGCGTGGGGCTTCTGATCGCGCTATGTATCATCAACGGGTTGCAGGCAACAGTGTTGAGCTGGATGATTCCGTAGTCTCAGAGTCGTCACCGTAAGACTCGTCAACCTCAGATTCGGCGGTTGGGAAATTCATGAGGGGAGTGGGGGCACGCCCAGCCGTCGGGTTCATTGACCCGGTCATTAAACGCGATAGTCGGGGTCATCGCTATCAAGAAGTTCCCCGGCATGCGCACCGATCATTAACGTATAGATCTGCTGAACATGGATTAAAACACCCGCCTTGGGTGGGGCGTAACCGTGAACCTCCGCATAAGCAAGGCAGGCGTCCCACACCGGCCCGGTGCGGTGGATTTCCGCAGGACCAATAAACCTGTATCCATCGAGTTCAGCCCAGTCCACCACCGCAACGGCAGCCAGTGAGCCCTCGCGTAGATTTTCGTAATGCTGACGGCCGGTGTTCTCGTTGTACACCAAGGTATGGTCGTCCCACACGCGTAACGACCGCTTCGGTCCGAGATTAGGCCGAAGGGTCTCAGCGTCAGTCACCGTCGCCAAAAACGGAAGTTGCTGACTGATCATTTCCTTCATTGGATTTGTCAGTGTTGCCATCATGCGTCCTTTCATCAGAAGACATTCGCGCCCTCAGTCGGCGCTTGCCGACGAAACTTCCACGCTGTAGCGCCGAAGTCGCTGAAGTTGCTCCTTATGCGCTAGCCCCGCGAGCGAGTCTCCGCGCGTGAGTTCGTCGTAGAGGCTGTTATTTCATCATAATGAATGATAAAGTTCAACTCATTGAATAATGGGGATTTTACGAGACCCCTGAGATCTATCCGCCTCCACGTGGGAGAACTATGCCGAGTTCATCTAGTACGCCTGGAACCCACCTTGTCTACTTTTCGTCTGCCTCGGGTAACACTGCGCGTTTCGTGGACAAACTACACATCCCCGCGGCCCGAATCCCGATGAAATTGAAAGCTCCCGAGCTCCATGTGTCGGAACCGTATGTGCTTATCACTCCAACGTATGGGGGAGGGGATATCGCCCGAGCGGTTCCGCGTCAGGTTATTCGCTTTCTCAACGACGAACAGAACCGACGCCTGTTACGCGGAGTAATAACCAGCGGGAACACAAACTTCGGAGCCGCGTTTTGTTGCGCAGGCCCTGTGATCGCGTCGAAATGCCATGTTCCGGAGCTCTATCGATTCGAGTTATTAGGGACGAGTCGTGACGTTGAAAAAGTTCGGAATGGATTGACGGAGTTCTGGAAGCGCATTAAAGAAAAAGAAACCCTTTAGAGAGGAAAATGGTTTGTCTTATATCGATGATTCGATAACCCCGGCTGAATGGCCCAAATGTGCCAAAAAGCCATTGCGGCCGGTGAATTGGAATCGCCTACAAGATCCGAAGGACTTGGAAGTGTGGCAGCGGTTGACGGGAAACTTTTGGCTTCCTGAAAAGGTGCCTTTGTCTAATGATATTTCCAGTTGGAATTCGCTACCTGACGATCTACGCCAACTTACCGTGAAAATCTTTACCGGGTTAACGTTGCTTGACACGGTTCAGGCGACGGTGGGTGAGGTGAGTCAGATACCGGATGGCAGAACCGAGCATGAACAGGCGGTATATACCAACATCGCGTTCATGCAGTCCGTACATGCCAGGAGTTATAGCAGTGTTTTTAGTACGTTGTGCAGTACTCCCGAGATCACGGAAGCCTACCGGTGGGCAACTCAAAACACTGTCCTCCAACAACGTGCCACGACGGTGATGAAACACTACTATGGTCGGGATCCTTTAAAGCGGAAAGTAGCGGCCACGCTGTTGAGTTCACTGCTCTTATACGCAGGGTTTTATTTGCCATTGTGGTTGAGCTGTCGAGCTAAACTCATGAACACTGCTGACATGATTCGTCTTATCCTTCGCGACAAAGCTGTTCACGGTTATTATTCCGGGTATAAATTTCAGCGGGGGCTCGATGCCCATCTGGAGAGGAAAAATGAGCTCCAAGAGTTTACGTATTCCCTTGTGGATGAGCTTTTAAGTTTGGAAAAAGCTTACTCTGGTGAGTTGTATGGTGGCATCAATGTGCCCGATGACTCTCACCGGAGTTCAGAATCCTCATTCACCTCGCGTCCGAAATTTGCGGGTGTTATGGCTTTTGTCTATTACAACGCGAACAAAGCTCTCATGAATCTTGGTTATCCAGCCCTGTACGAGGATGAAGCGGAGCGGACGGAACCAGATATTTTGGCTGCACTCACGCCTGAGGCATCAGAAACTCATGATTTCTTCAGCGGTTCCGGGGCCTCCTATGTGATTGGGAAAACCGAAGCGACAGAGGAATCTGACTGGGATTTTTAGCAGACTCGCCGGGCGTGACCGAAGGGCAGTACATTGTCTATTTTCAATTATTTTTAGTGAAAGTGCTCTAGACTCACGTTGTATGTGAGCCGTCACGGAGAGGATTTTTTGGGGGGCTTTCATCGTTCGATCGAAGAAACCAGTGTTTAACGGATTTTTCTACCTTGTAGATATTTACCTTTTGTCACGTTAAGGCTAGCCTTAACGTAGGTAAACTCAGGTAGCACTGGTCAGCACGCAATGGGCAACAGAATACTTGTGGGCGAGCAAAATTTTCCAAGGAGAACGATGAAAATTCAACGTTTCACATCATTTGGTCATTATAAGCGTAAGTACACTTTCGGGCTTGCAGTGCTTACGTCTGCCTCGCTTCTGTTTGTTGGTTGCTCTAGTGATAGTAGTGACGCTTCGAACCGCAAAAGTCAGACTTCGTCCTCCGAAGCCACGCAGACTGGCGAGATCACACTGAAGAACTCGTGGGGCGAAGCGAACTACCCGGTGAAACCTGAACGTGTAGTTGCGACAGGCACGGCTGTGGATAACTTGCTCGCTCTAGGAATTAAACCAACTGCCGTTATTCACACCCCTACTGACAAAGAACGGCCATGGCAAAAAGATAAGCTCGACGGGGTTGAAGTCATCGATGCAACAAATGATGGTGAGTTGCCCGTCGAGAAGATCGCAGCTGTACACCCAGATTTCATTGTCGGTGATTACTGGCGAATTACCGAACAAAGTTACGGGGTTTTGAAGGACATTGCGCCTACTTTAGGTGCCACCGGTACCCAGGGTGAAGAAATAGGTTGGGCTTCACAATTAAAGCAGCTGGGTAAGCTCTACGGTAAGGAAGAAAAAGCCAAAGAGATTATTGATGCCGATCACAAGCGCTTTGAGGAAATGAAAAAAGCTATCCCGGGTTTGAAAGGAAAGACTGGGATTGTGGCTCAGTTCGTTGGGGATAGTCATCAGTTCGGCGTCGTGACAGATCCGAAGGAACCGGGCAACGCTTTCGTCTATGACTTGGGAATGTCTGTTCCTGAATCAGTCCAAAAGCTACCGTCAAACAGCTCAGGGCGTGCAATGGTGGCAAGTGAAAACATCAGCGCTTTAAATGCAGACTTCATGGCAATTTACGCCCAGTCTGGTTTAGATGAGGAGATGCGACAGATTCCCGGGTACATCGACTTGACCCAGGTTAAGAAAAAGGCGACGAAAGTCGGGGATAGCGCTCTTGTGCAGGGACTTAACGTCCCGAGTTCATTAAGTCGTGAATGGTTGCTCAAAGAGCTACGGCCAGAGTTAGAAAACGCCGCTAAGTAGTCCGCCTCACCCAACCTCTTATAGCGGGGTGCAAAACAAAATCCGATAGGCGATGGCTCTATCCTCAGTTGAGGGTAGAGCCATCGCAGTAAGGACAAGGAACATCTGCCCAGCTTGCAGGCCCTTAAACCAGGATGAGAATCTGTGCCCCAAAGCGAACTAGCGATCATTCCGAGATTTGATTAACGGATGTATAACGCACATGATCACTAGACCCAGAGCTGGATACACCAGAAGCGCTGGAGAAAAGATCTCTGGCGAGTCTTGTTGCTGGTCCATCACCGACTGACAAAAAAGCGTTGCGGCTAACCCCACAATACCTAGCACTGATTTAACTTGTGCTGATGTTTTTCGAAAGATGCCGGCAAAGATAGCGCCGAAAATGGCGCCCACACCCCCGACAAAGAGCATGTCTAACAAGGTAGAAGATGCAGTCGTAGCGTTATCTGTGCCGATGATTGCGCCTACTACAAAAGCCACAATAATCATGAGAATTCCGGCCACGCCTACGCTCAGAATTCGTTTTGTCGCTGAACTCACGAATTAAACTCCTGTCCTTGGGTTGGGGAAAATGATTTTTCCTTGTCGCCACACCTGTGTGAGTGCATTAGCCATGTAGCCGCTCTCTACGAAGGTCGTAAATATGCCGGGTGGAACCTGGACTCTTCCTACATAGGGAAACGAATATCGATAGTGTTAAGAACACTGAACATAGTTCACCATGTTCAATTCCAGATGTCTATAGAAAAAGAAAAGTTACCCTTATAGAGGTAGGTAGTAGGATGACGTGTGTGAGTAGTAGAAGGTGTTTTCTGAGAGTTTCAGCTGGGTCCTTTAGACTTGGCCACTTAGCGTCGCCTTTTAATCATCGTTGATGGCATCACTGTCTTTAGCTGCATGCATCAACTGCCTGAGGACCCGCGTGAGACTGCCAGGCAGTGCAATTTCAGCAACGACCATTTACCTCCGGGCGTGCATACATGTCGGTAAGAAAAGGAATCCCCGCCGTGGTGGCGGGGATTGGTGGGGCGTGTGGTTACCAGACGGGTCGCCAGAAGTTAATCATTTTTCTCCACAGTGGTGGCTGCTGGTATTCGTCCGTGGCTTTCTCGGGCACGGGCAGGTTGGCGCGTTTATAGGCCGTCCGTGATGGGATTATTCCCATCTTTTCACAACCTCTGATTGCTTTTTTGAGGTTGCGTATATTGCGGGCTCGCGGTGTTTCGTCAGTCCACGTTGTTGTCATCATTCCCACCATCCTTTTCCCCAATAATATTGGATTCATTATCATCCATCTCGTAGAACTGTGCAATCAGACTCTGTTCCGATGACCTGGCTAGCGGGCTTTCTGATAAGCAGTCTAATTGAATTTCCGCCGCTCTCCGGCACTGTTCGGTGGCCTTATCGTTGTCTACGGTCTCTACCGCCCAGGTGAATCGTCTCCACCATTCACTGCGGTTGTCACTGTTTGTCTTTTGTTGCAGCGTCAAGATAACAGCAATCAGGCCGCCACCGGCAATGATCAGTTGCACTAGTCGAAGCCACGCTTCTGTATCCATGCCGTTTACCCCCTGTCTACTCGGTGAGTGTTGTTGGACATGGAGTACTGACGCGTTTTTAGAGCGATGGTTCCGGAGTGGCCACACAATTCCGCGGTTATCGTCTACGCCTTGGTGTACTGCGGCAAGTCGTCGAGATCCGTCGTCCCCAACTTTCCGCTGTTTTCATCCGGGTGCTTGGTTAAGTGAATTGCAGCAATGATTAACAATCCCCACACCAGAGCTAAATAGAGGATCATAACGATGATAGTGACAGCATCCATGTCTTAGACCTCCTTCAGACCGGCAGCCTCAAGCCGACGCTCACGGTCGCGAATAGATTCATAGGGGTTATCCAGATGCTGGCCGAAGGGCGCTCCCTTCCCAGTCAGCGGCACTCCATAATCGCTGACCGGTGGGCCGTCGAGAATCGTTCTGCGTGGCCACGGCACCAGCGACATCAGGAGAGCGCCACCATAGAAGAGCACGGCCAAGCCCCAGCCAAAGATAGCCACCTTGGCCGTCGGATAGCCTTCGTATCCATCTCGCACCAATGTGATGATCTCCAGCACAAACGTCGTCCCCAATACCAGCGGGGTAAGCACCAAAAGGCAGAAATCCCACCATCGCCCAAGCTGCAGGCTGCTGATCTGGTTGACGTGTTGCCGCAGCTCCGGCAAGCGGCGAAGCACCCAGCCGATGACAATGATCGCCACCACGGCGATGACCACAATGCCGATGACGTTCACGAACTTATCGACGATATCCAGCGTGGCAAGGCCCGTCGACACTGGGAAAAATACGAGCGACGGGACTGAGCAGGCCACACAGACATAAACGGCAGCGCGACGTCGGGAAAGTGCGAATTTTTCCTGCACTGAGGACAACACAACTTCCACGATGGTGACTAGCGACGTAAAGCCCGCGATCAACAGCGAACCGAAGAAGAGGACGCCGAAGATCGGGCCACCGGTCATGTTGTTGATGATCGTCGGGAAGGCGATAAATGCCAGGCCGATGCCGTTGGTGGCAACATCTGCGACGGCCACATGCTGGGTGACAGCCATAAAACCCAAGGTTGCGAACACGCCGATGCTGGCGAGAACCTCAAAGGCGCTATTGGATAGGCCGACCACAGCGCCGAGACCCGAAAGGTTTGCTCGTTTCTGCAGGTAGGAAGCCTGGGTCATCATGATGCCGAAGGCGATAGCCAGGGAATAGAAGATCTGACCATAGGCGGCAATCCAGACTTGGGGATCGAGCAGAGCGCTCCACTGCGGGGTGAAGAAGGCCTCGAGCCCCTCAGCCGCACCCGGCAAAAACAAGGCACGAATAACCAAAATGATGAACATGATGATGAGCAGCGGGACGAAGATCGAAGAGAGCAGCCCGGTGCCTTTACGAACACCCAGCACCATGACCGCCGTGATCGCTGCCCATACCAGGGCTAGCACGATCGCGATCGGCCACACCACATTCGCGCTGGTCAAGCTTGTGGTATCAGCGTGCAGGAACTCACCGGTAAAGAACTTCTCCGGGTCTGTTCCCCATGCCAGTTTCAACGAAAACCAGGTGTACATGGCCGCCCAGGCGAGGATCACGCAATAGTAGACGGCGATGATGTAGGTAATGCCGGTCTGCACCCAGCCGATGGCCTCGGTTTTCCGGGAGATGCGGCGCCACACCAGCGGTGCGGAGCCGCGGAAGCGGTGGCCGAGGACGTAATCGAGAATCAGGACCGGCACCCCTGCGGTCAGCAGGGCGATGACGTACGGGAAGAGGAAGGCTCCTCCGCCATTATCGTAGGAAATGTAGGGGAATCGCCAGATGTTGCCGAGCCCGATGGCGGAACCGATGGCAGCGGAGATAAACATGGTCCGGCCACCGAAGGTCGCTCTTTTTGCTGGTTTGTTTGCCGGGGCCACACCGCCGTGTCTGGGCGCGGGTCCCGCAGGGGAGTTAGCAGCAGAGGTGGGTTCGTCCCCGCTGGATACTGATGTCTTCTGGGGCATGGGTTGCTCCGTGATGTTCGTGCCTGCTCCTCGGGGTTTCCGGTGGCCGCAGGCGAGGGTTTTCGATTTTCCTTTCCGACGCCAACCGGGCCTGTGAAACCTGGATGTAGGCTGCGGCCCTCTGTTAGCGGGTCTGAATAGCAGAAGTCCCCGGTGCGGTTTTTCCGCAGGCCGGGGCAGCGTCTGGTTTAGGGTAGCCAGACGCTCAGTTAATAATTCGGTTGAAGTTTACTTGTGCGCTCACGGGTACAGAGCATACCGCATGGTCTAGGAGAGACTCCCATGGGATGGGTCATGCAGGAGTACCTGCGGGATGATGGTGGGAGATACGACAAAATCCCTGGCCACTAAAGTGTAACCAGGGATTTCCTGTGGAGCGTACGAGAATCGAACTCGTGACCTCTTGCTTGCAAAGCAAGTGCTCTACCAATTGAGCTAACGCCCCCTGTGGTTTTCACCACCCGAACCCCACCGGAGTGGTTTTCGTGGTGGGCCTAGGAGGACTTGAACCTCCGACCCCTTCGTTATCAGCGAAGTGCTCTAACCGCCTGAGCTATAGGCCCATGAACCGTGCAGAACTTTACCCAGGAAAACGGGGTTTACCAAATCTGCAGGTCACAGTGTGAATAGGTCGAATAAAAGTCGGCCCGCTGGGATTGATGTGGGGTCCGAGTGATGCGCACACGGGCCCAGGTCGTACGGACCGCGGATCGTTAGTCCCGTATCACCATTCTCACTCCACCAACGGCGCTCATCCGAGCTAACCCGTTGTAAATGGCTGCGGCAACAACGCCCAATAGTGTGCCGATGATGGCTTCGAAGACAGCGAGCGCGATGATCGCAATAATCACCATGCCCGTCGGAACTGAGGTGTCTGCGACGTCGTTAAGGGCGTCGTTCATGTTTCCCCATGCCCCCATCCCCGCCAAGAGGCAGAACATGAGAAGGGCAGCGAGTATCCAGACGAGGGCGATTATCGCGCTGACCGCCCCCGAGATCCGGGCAGCTCGGTGGAGATCAATATGGGTCACCTCCACAACGCGCTCGCCTTGAGGCGCGCCGGGCGTGCTGGGAGAGCTGGGCGCCGGACTGGCGGTCGGCTCGTCGGCTAAGTTGCCCGTCCAGCGGCGCGTGCCCAGATCCTGGTTAGCCTGGTTTCCCTCGGGCGTCAGCCCGTGTGGTCCCGGCCCCGTCATTACTTCCCATCCTTAGCGTCGGAGGAGCCGTCACCGTTGGAGCCGTCCTTGGAGTCAGTCGTGGACGGGTCGTTTGGAGCCGGTTCGGCGGGATCGGTGGGGGCGTTCCCCTTCTCCGCAGTTTTCGCCGCGTGCTCTTCGCCTTCGTCTTCCACGTTGCGGTCGATGGCGAGCAGCTCAGAGCCCTTGTCCAGGTGGACCAGCCGCACGCCCATCGTCTGCCGCGAGCTAGGCCGGATGTCCTTCACGTTGGACCGGACGACGGAACCGTCGGTAGTAATGCAGAAGATTTCGTCATCTTGGTCGACGACAAGGGCGCCGATCAACTTGCCGCGCTTCTTGTTGTACTTGAACGTGGCGACGCCGAGCCCACCGCGTCCCTTCGCCGGGTATTCCTCCATCTTTGTGCGCTTGGCGTAGCCACCGGAGGTGGCGACCATGAGGTAGGAATCCTCGCGGACGACGGTCAGCGCTAGCAGCGCGTCCTCGCCGCGGAAGCGCATGCCCTTGACGCCGGCGGTGGCGCGGCCCATCGGGCGCAGCGTGTCGTCGTCGGCAGTAAAGCGCATGGCCTGGCCCTCTTCGGAAACCAGCAGGAGGTCATCGTCGGCGGAGCAGAGCTGTGCGCCGATCAGCGAGTCGCCCTCGTTGAGGTTGATGGCGATCAGCCCACCAGACCGGGCGGAGTCATAGTCGGTCAGCTTCGACTTCTTCACGCGGCCTTGCTTAGTGGCCAGGACCAGGTAGGGCGCGTCTTCGTAGGTCTGCAGCTGGATCACCTGGGCGATGTGTTCGCCAGGCTGGAACTCTAGGAGGTTGGCGACGTGCTGCCCGCGCGCGGTCCGGGACGCTTCGGGCAACTCGTAGGCCTTGAGGCGATATACGCGCCCGAAGTTGGTGAAGAACAGGATCCAGTCGTGCGTCGAGGTCACGAAGAAGTGCCGGACGACGTCGTCCTGCTTGAGCTCAGCCCCGCGGACACCCTTCCCACCGCGCTTCTGGTTGCGGTAGAGGTCCACCTTGGTCCGCTTGGCGTAACCGGTGGACGTAATGGTGGCGACGACGTTCTCCCGCGCGATGAGGTCCTCTTCGGTGACATCCCCGGTGGCCGCGATGATCTGCGTTCGGCGGTCATCGCCGTAGTTGTTGACGATCTCCTCGAGCTCCTCGCACACAATCTGCCGCTGGCGCTCCGGCCGGGCCAGGATGTCCTTGAGGTCGGCGATGGTGAGTTCGAGTTCCTTCAACTCGTCGATAATCTTCTGCCGCTCCAGCGCAGCGAGTTGGCGCAGCCGCATCCGCAGAATGGCGTCGGCCTGGAGCTCGTCGATATCCAGGAGGTCCATCAGTCCGGTTCGTGCGATCTCCGGGGTCTGGGATGCGCGAATCAGCGCGATGACCTCGTCGAGCATATCCAGCGCTTTGACCAATCCGCGCAGGATGTGGGCGCGCTTTTCGGCCTCATCCAGGCGGTGCTGGGTCCGTCGGACGATGACGTCGATTTGGTGATCAACGTATAGACGCAGCAGCTGGTCCAGGCGTAGGGTGCGGGGGACGCCGTCGACAATGGACAGCATGTTCGCGCCGAAGCTGGTCTGCAGTTGAGAGTGCTTGTAGAGGTTATTGAGCACAACACGCGGCACGGCGTCGCGTTTCAGTGTGACGACGATGCGCATGCCAACACGGTCGGAGGATTCGTCGTCGATCTTGGAGATGCCTGCGATCTTGCCGTCGCGCACTTGTTCAGCAATGCTGGAGACAAGGTTATCGGGGTTGACCTGGTACGGAAGCTCGGTGATAACTATGATGGTGCGCCCGCGCTCCTCCTCAATGGACGTCACGCCCCGCATTTTGATGGAGCCGCGGCCGGTGGTGTAGGCGTCCTTAATACCTTTATCGCCGACGATGAGCCCGGCCGTGGGGAAATCGGGGCCCTTCACCCGCTCCATGACGGCCTCGAGCGTGGTGGCCTCGTCCGCGTCGTAATGGTCGAGGCACCAGAAAATCGCCTGGGCCAGCTCGGTGAGGTTGTGCGGCGGAATATTCGTCGCCATACCGACGGCAATACCGCCGGAACCGTTCATCAGCAGGTTGGGAACACGCGACGGGAGAATCGTCGGCTCTAGTGTTTTGCCGTCATAGTTGGGCTCAAAGTCGACGGTATTTTCGCGGATATCGCGAACCATCTCCATGGCCAACGGCGTGAGGCGACACTCCGTATAACGCATGGCGGCAGGGCCGTCATTGCCGCGGGAGCCGAAGTTACCCTGGCCATCGACCAGCGGATAGCGCATGGACCACGGCTGAGCCATGCGGACCAACGTGTCATAAATGGCGCTATCGCCGTGGGGGTGGAAGTGGCCCATCGTGTCCGCGACTGGTCGGGCGGACTTGACGTAGCTGCGCTCCGGGCGATAGCCGTTGTCGTACATCGCGTAGATGATGCGGCGGTGGACGGGTTTCATGCCGTCGCGAACCTCGGGGAGAGCACGTCCAACGATGACGCTCATGGCGTAATCGATGTAGCTCGATTGCATTTCTTCTTGGATGTCGATCGGGCTGATGCGATCGAAAAGGTCATTGCCCCCGGTATTTCCGCTGTCATCACTCATGCGCTCTACCTTACCTCACAGGGCGGACATGGGAGCTGTGCGTCGGCGGGTTGTTCGGGACCGATCTTTTCGACGGAGTACTTCTGCGGGGTTGCTGAGGCGTTTTATTGAGGACGTCGCCTAGTTGGTGGTATCGCGGTGGTATCACTCGAGGGCGGATAAATGGTTGAATAGTGAGTATGACAATGACCCTACGGCTCACGGAGAACCAAGACCGCGCCTTGACGCTGCTGGCAGAAATGACAGGCACCTCGAAGCATGAAGCTGTCGTCCGCGCGATCGTCTCGACGGCGGCGCGGACGGTGGACAACGAAGAAGTGCGGGAGCTGGCCAGATCCCGAGTTCCCGAATATGCGGAACTAGTTAAGAAGGTCCGGACTAAGAAGGTTCGACGATGACTGCGCCGGGAGTAGGCGAACCCCATGGGGTGGATGATGAACTAAATGCTCGGGCCGGTTTTGGCTCCCAGCCACTAACCGCCGAACAACTCCTTATTATTATCGACGAATTTCGCGCGGCGGCTGGGTCCGGCGTGTATCTCGTACGTCCGTGGGCGTGTGCGGCGATCGCTGCGGCCGGGCAAGGGCGTATCGGCGGAATACCGACGCACCGGAATGAAAGGGAGATGCTCGATGCCGTGGGTGAGGCGATTACGCGGCTGAAACCATTGAATAAGGCCAACGGAAAACTAGCTGAGCTAGTGATCGACATTATGACGATGCGACGCTGAGGCGGGGGTGCCCTTGCTGCTGGCTGTGCGAGCTGCGGTTTTGCGACTTGTGGCCGTCATTTCCATGAGCGAACGAAGTAAGCCACGTAGCAGGCGATTGTGATAGCCGAGAATATTGCTGCAGCGCCATTCCCTAAATGTGACTTACTGGTTAGACCGAATATGGCGATGATGACGGGAATCATGACTAGCAGCCCGTCCAAGGTGCCTACCCTAGCTCTACCTTTTACGTTGGCGTGGAAGGTTATCCACGCTGCTAGCAGGACAAAAGAGAGCACCACAAAAGCGACTGAGGATATCTGCCCTTTGAGGGAGAGAAATGACACCACTGCCAGTAATAATGTGGAGAACACCCCGGCGAGACTTTCAATAAATGCGGGGGAAGTTGGTTTAGAGGAATTGCTGGCTTCATTAGGTGACATTCGTAGACCTTAGCTGTCGTAGTTATTTACGGGAGCTGTGAAGGTGGGTCGTTAAGGTGCGCGTTCAGCGCGGGTACTCGGACCAACCTGACCCGGTAATTGGGCGTGGGCGCTGCTACTATGCGACGCTGGCCCGCTGGCTCCCTGACTGCTGGTTTCCAGAATCGTGGCTAACTTTCAGCCAAACTGCGTACAGGGCGCACCCAATGAAGAGCCCAATTCCGGCAGGCAGGATATAGACGTCTAAAAATCCCACCGGGCCCACGACGAAGTCGATAATGCCAACAACAGTAACGACGCCAGCTAATGCAATCCACACAGCTAAGTGCTGGACCTTAAAGAGCGCGAGCATGAAGTGATAAATCATTGCAGGCAAGACTGCTGCGAAAACGAATGCAGCTGCTCCGGAGGAGCGCGCTAAGAAAACAAAAGAGATAACAGTAATAATTGCTTCGATTAAGGGGAACTTGAAGAGAAGTGTGGACATGGTCGCGACCTTCCAGATTTATTCTCCGTCGCCGAGTGTTCCTCGCCGAGTGTTCCGCCCTTGAAAACACTGAAAACACTTCGGTTAGGTTTAAAATATACACGACAAACCAGTTACTCCGGGCTCGATTAGCCTCCTGGAGCCAGCGATAAAAGCCCTGTGCCAGCTGGAGCGTCGTCGTCGATAAGAAACGAGGACTACCCTGATTCGTGGTAGAGTAGCAGCGTTTGCCGTTGGCCACACTCGGCCGAGCCACGCCCGATGGGGTCCATGCCCAATGGGCTTTGCCCGACGGGATCTGAGGAGGTTTGTCGGGTGCTGTAGTTAAGGTGGAGCGACGGCAGGGTTTGATTCATTCCGTATAGGAGCACTGGTGCAGCCACTGAGACATTCCGACGCAGACGTTATTACTTCCTCGCGTCGCAGCGAGGCTCCCGATTATGCACGTTTGAATGAGAGTCAACGGTATAAACAACCTGCGGAAGGGCCTCATTACTCCGCGTTAGCGGACGAGGCCAGGGGGTTCGGTCGCGCTCACGCCAAGATCATTCTGTTTGGCGAGCACGCCGTTGTTTTTGGGGAGCCGGCCATCGCGTTCCCCATGCAGTGCCTGACCCTGCGCGCCACGGCTGAGCCGTGTGATGGGGAATTGTGGCTGACCGCCAACAATTACGACGGTCCTCTTGCCGACGCGCCGACGTTCCTGTCCCCAGTCGGCGCCACGATTAAAGCCTGCCTGGACCTGCTTGAATACCCGCAGTCGGGGATGCACATTTCGTGCCAAGGCAATGTCCCGCCGGCGCGCGGGCTCGGCTCCAGCGCAGCGGCGTCGGCAGCAATGGTGGATTCCATTATCGATTTCAGCGGCAAGGACGTCGATTACCACAGCCGATATGAACTTGTGCAGATCGGAGAGCGCGTTGCTCACGGCAGCGCCAGCGGCCTCGACGCCCACACTGTGCTGAACACCCACCCTGTGCTATTCCAGGGCGGACGCAGCGAACCCATCACCGTCAGCCTCGGATCGCCACTCGTCGTCGCTGATACCGGACAACCAGGCGATACGCTCTCGGCCGTCCGAGGTGTCGACGAAATACGCCGCACCCATAAGAAGCGTTTCACCAGAAATGTCGACGCCATCCGCCATCACACCGTCGAAGCGCGGATTGACCTCGCTCTCGACGACCGGGCCTCCCTGGGTGAACGGATGAACGCCGTCCACGAACACCTCGCTGACCTCGGCGTATCCAGTCCAGAGCTCGAAAATCTTATCTCGGCAGCGCGGAATGAGGGGGCGCTTGGCGCGAAGCTCACCGGCGGTGGGCGAGGTGGCTGCATCATCGCGCTATCCAAAGACGAAAACCACGCGATCGCCCTGTCCGACGCACTCCGCGCCGCGGGTGCACGTCGCACATGGCTCATGCACCCCTCGGAGTTCCAACGGTGACCACCACGCACCCCAGCATGGGCGATATCGGATCGATCACTCCGCACACCGCGCGAGCAACCGCTCACCCCAACATCGCGCTGGTCAAATACTGGGGTAAGCGCAATGCCGACTTAGTTCTGCCCGCAACCGGTAGTTTGTCACTAACGCTCGATATCTATCCCACGGATACCGTCGTCAACCCTGATCCGAGTCTGACCAGCGATATTTTCACGCTCAATGGTGAGCCAGCACCTGGTACGCCAACGCACAGGGTCAGCGCATTCCTTGACTTGGTGCGCAAGCGCAGTGCGGAACAGAACTCCGGACAACAGAACTCTGAGCTCGCGCACACGTACGCGCGGGTCAACTCCATCAACTCCGTACCCACCGGGGCAGGGCTAGCATCCTCGGCATCAGGATTTGCTGCACTCGCCACCGCGGCATCGAAAGCCTACGGACTCCCCGGCGACCCGCGATCGCTCTCACGGCTAGCCCGCCGCGGCTCTGGATCCGCCACACGATCCATCCTGGGCAACCTCGTCATCTGGCACCCAGGCGACGGTGACGACGACCACGCCGACCTCACCTCGTACGCGGAAAGTGTCCCCGGACCCGACCTCACCATGGTCATCTGCGTCGTCTCGGGCGCGCAAAAAGCCGTGTCCTCCCGCGTCGCCATGGCAGACACCATCCGGACATCGCCCTTCTTCGACGGGTGGGTGAGCAGCACACAGCGCGATCTTGTCGACATGCAACAAGCGCTGGCCGAGGGTGACTACACCCGAGTCGGCGAAATAACAGAATCCAACGCACTCCGCATGCACGCGGCGATTAACGGAAACCGTCCACCCGTCCGCTACCTAGCGCCCACATCCGTCGCCATTTTCGACGCTATCGCGCAACTACGGAACGACGGGCTAGAGGTGTACGGCACCGCGGACGCCGGGCCTAACGTCGTTGCGCTCTGCCAGTCCAAGGACCTCGACGCCACCCACGCAGCCCTCCATGAACGGTTCCCGGACCTCGAGCTCATCCCTGCTCGCGCCGGGGCGGGCGCTCGCCTGACGCCCATCGCGGAGACCAGCCCAGATGAGCAGACCAATGGAAATGGAGAGGACCCCGCACAGACTCCCGACGAATCGAACCGTCAGGAGTAACAGCCGTGACACAGACCTCCGTCCACGCCTCGGCACCCGGAAAGCTGTACATCGCCGGAGAATACGCTGTTGTTCACCCCGGGCATGCCGCGTTACTCATCGCTGTCGACAGGTATGTGCACGTCACGCTCACGCCCACCGGCACCGAAACCGGAACGCTACGATCCGACACGAGCGACCCCACCAAACCCGACGAAGCCCCGGTCCGGTGGGAAGCTAGCACCGACCCGACGGCAGCCGCGCGGTTCCACACCGACGAGACCGGATTCCACAAATATGTAGTGGCCGCAATCCTCACCGTCGAACGCTGGCGAGCAGAAAAAAACCTTCCCGCCAGCGGATACGATATCGACATCTCGAGCCACCTCGATGACGCCACGAGCGGCGCGAAATTCGGGCTCGGATCGTCAGCCGCAGTCACCGTCGCGACCATCGCCGTCGCTGCCCGCCACCACGGGCTACAGCCCAGGCCCGAACAGATCTACCGACTCGCAGCCATCGCAACAGTGCGGGTCACCGCAAAAACATCGGGAGGCGACGTCGCCGTCAGCGCACTCGGCGGATGGGTCGAATACCACTCGCCCGACCGAGCATGGCTAGAAGACCGCGCCTGGGGTTCTCGCTCCCGCACGACAACAATCAGCGAGCTGCTGACAGAGGAGTGGCCGGGATTATCACTCCGCCGCATCACGCCCGCCGCGCCGGGAATCCAACTCAGCGTCGGCTGGACAGGAACCCCCGCCGACACCACCGAGCTCGTCGGGCACGTCGTGAAGAAAACCGCGCTACCCGACGACCTTCTCCGGCGAAGCGACGCAGCCGTCGGTAATCTTGTTGAAGCGCTGACCAGCGACAACGGTGGGTGTGAAGCTGATCCGGGTGAAGTTAATCGGAGCGACGCCGATTCAGACGACTCGGCGACGTCTGCGACCGGGAACGCCCTCGCACAAGCCCGGCAGGTCTTGGGAGAGATCGCAACGCAACGAGGGGTGGCTATCGAAACCCCGGCGCTGCGAACCTTGATCACCACCGCGCTCGAGGAGGGGTGGTGGGCGAAATCATCAGGAGCAGGAGGCGGCGACTGCGGAATCGCGCTCGCCGCGCCGGGCGTCAACCCCCGTGCACTCCACGAGCGATGGACGGCGGCAGGAATTCGCCCTCTGAACTTGCATGTTTCGCCCATGGGAGCGGATACAGCTCCACATGACACACCAACGGAAGGAGATGGGAAATGAGTGGCAGCCGGAAAGACGACCACCTGGCCCTAGCCGCCAGGCAACAACGCGAGGCCCACGGCGAACCTCCACAGCCCGCCGACGCCACAACCCCAGCTCCCGATAACGCTTCCTCCGTACCCTCACCCCGCCCCGCCGGGAGTGGCTCGACATATTGTGCGTGGGACGACGTCCGCATCCTCCACCACTCGCTGGCCGGCATAGACCCAGGTCAAGCTGATATTTCCACCACCATCCAGACGGATCCAAGTGGCGGAGAAAACGCGAACGCTGGAACAAACGCGAGCGCCAACGCACATACAGCACCGACGCTGCACTGGGGGCTGCCGTTCTACATCAACGGCATGACCGGAGGATCCGAACTCACCGCAGGAGTCAACCGCGTCCTCGCCGAAACCGCGGCACGCACAGGAATCGCCGTCGCCACCGGCTCCATGTCCATCTTCCTGCGCGAACCCGACACTCTCCCCACATTCAGCATCCTCCGTGACCGCAACCCCCACGGCACCGTGTGGGCCAACCTCAGCGCCGACGCCACACCCGACGATGCCGCCCGAGTCGTCGACGCCCTCCACGCCGATGCCCTCCAAATCCACGTCAACGCCGTGCAAGAAACCGTCATGCCGGAAGGCTCGCGCGGGTACGCCTCCTGGCGACGCAACATCGAAGCCATCGTTAATGCGCTCCAGGCCACCCACACGCCCGTCATCGTTAAAGAAGTCGGCTTCGGCATGACCCGGAACACACTCCAGCAGCTCCACGACCTGGGTGTATCCATCGCCGACGTCTCCGGCCGCGGAGGAACCAACTTCGCGCGAATCGAAAATGACCGACGAACCGACCGCGACTTCTCCTACCTCACCGGGTTCGGACAATCCGCCGCATTCTCCCTGCTCGACGCGACCACCGCTGACCCCGACACGTTGCCCACACTCTTCGCTTCAGGCGGAGTTCGACAACCCTATGACGTCCTACGAGGCCTCGCCCTAGGGGCTGGCGCCGTGGGAGTCGCTGGAACATTCCTCCACACCGCATTGAGCACCGGCGTGGGGGACGCCACCCGCTCACCACAGGAACGCGCCCAAGGGATCGACGCCGCAGTCGACGCGTTGACCAGCCAAATCAACCGGTGGGCCGAGCACCTCCAGGCACTCTACGAAATGGTGGGCGCCACCAGCACGAGCGACTTGCACAACACCGATGCCCTCATCACCGGGTCCCTGGCGGAGTCGGCTCGCGCGCGGGGGATTGATCTCACTGCCGTCGCCAACCGTCGTCGATAAAACGAATAATCGGTACGCACGTTTTTCGTCAGGCTCCCTCGAGGGCAAAAATTTAAAAAACAATTCACGAATAAGGGCTCAGATAAAGCCCGATAAATAAACACCTGACAACACAATTACGAATAAGAAAAGGAAACGTTATGAGCGACAATTTATATGCACCCATCCCCATGTCATGGATCGGCCCCGTCCACATCTCAGGCAACGTTGTGTCGGGAGAGACCGCGGGTTGGGACTCCGCGGACGGCGCGCAAACCCAGCAACCCGGCACCAGTTACGAAGCTATCTCCATCCCCATGGCGACCTACGAAACGCCACTGTGGCCATCCGTCGGCCGCGGGGCAAAAGTATCACGCTACGTCGAAGGCGGAATCCGAGCCACACTCGTCGACGAGCGGATGACACGATCCGTATACTTCGAAGCTCCCAACGCCGGGGTTGCCCTCCGCGTCGCCACCGAACTCGACCGTCGCCGCGACGAACTGCAGGCCGTCGTCGCCCAGGCATCCCGGTATGCCAAACTCATCGATCTGCACGTCCAATACGCCGGAAATCTCCTCTTTGTGCGATTCGAATTCACCACTGGCGACGCCTCCGGCCACAACATGGTCACCCTCGCCTCCGACAACCTCATGCCGTGGATCCTCCAGCAGTACCCGGAACTGCGCTACGGATCCATCTCCGGAAACTACTGCTCCGACAAGAAAGCCACCGCAGTCAATGGCATCCTGGGACGCGGGAAGAACGTCGTCACTGAAATGCTCATCCCGCGGAACGTCGTTGAAGAACGACTCAAAACCACGCCGGAACAGATCGCGGACCTCAACGTCCGGAAGAACCTGGTCGGTACCACCTTGGCTGGCGGGTTGCGCACCGCGAACGCGCACTATGCCAATATGCTCCTGGGCTTTTACCTGGCAACCGGGCAAGACGCGGCCAACATTGTCGAGGGATCCCAAGGCATCACGCATGCTGAAGTGCGTGACGGAGACCTCTATTTCTCATGCAACCTCCCCAACCTCATTGTGGGTACAGTAGGGAACGGCAAAGGCCAGGGCTTGGAGGTTGTCGAAGAAAACTTGCGACGCCTCGGATGCCGTGAAGACCGCCCAGCGGGGGATAACGCACGCCGACTTGCAGTACTGTGTGCGGCATCTGTTTTCTGCGGCGAACTATCACTGCTGGCCGCACAAACGAATCCGGGCGAACTGATGGCCGCCCACGTGAAAATTGAAAGGAAAGGCGAGTGAACGCACCCGTGAACACAGCTGTGAACCCCATTGGCATCCATGACATCACCTTCGCCACGGGACACCACAGCTTCGCCCTCGAAACCCTAGCCGACAAACACGGGATCGACGTGGGCAAGTTCCACAAAGGCATCGGCCAAGAAGTCATGAGCCAGCCCGCTGCCGACGAAGACATCGTCACCATAGCAGCCACCGCCGCCAAGCGGATCATCGACCGCAACGGAACCGACGGAATCCGCACCCTTCTCTTCTCCACCGAATCTGGCGTTGACCAGTCAAAATCCGCCGGGGTGTACGTTCACGGGCTCCTCGGTCTGCCCTCCCAGGTGCGGACCATCGAAATGAAACAGGCGTGCTACTCCGGGGTCGGCGCGCTACAGGTCGCGCTGGGTATCGTCGCCCGCAACCCACAGGAAAAAGTGCTGGTTGTTGCCTCCGACGTTGCCCGCTACGACCTCAACTCAGGCGGGGAGCCGACTCAGGGCGCGGCAGCGGCTGCGTCCCTGGTCCAGGCCAACCCCGGCATCCTGGCCGTCGAGCCGGCATCCGGCGTGTACACCTACGATGTACAGGACTTTTGGCGGCCCAACGACCGGCACACCGCCCTGGTTGACGGCAAACTCTCCATCGACGCCTACCTCAACGCCGTTCGCGGAGCCTACGACGATTTCATCGATCACGGTGGGGCCGACTTCGCCGCGATCGACCGCTTCTGCTACCACCAGCCATTCACGAAAATGGCGGTGAAAGCGCACATGGCGTTGCGCGAACACGTGGGGCTGTCCGCAGATAAAGCCGAAACCGCCGCCGAGCTCGAGACCACCATGCACTACAACCGCATGATTGGTAACTCCTACACGGCATCCGTGTTCCTGGCATTAACGTCGCTGCTCGAGACCGAATCCGACGACCTCGCCGGAAAACGCGTCGGCGTCCTGTCCTACGGCTCCGGTGCGGTTGCCGAGTTCTTCACCGGCACCATTGTCGACGGGTACCAAAAGCTGCTCCACGCCGATGAGCACAAGAAAGCGCTGGATTCACGCGAACCGCTCACCTACGACGCTTACCGCGATCTTCATCCCGGAACGCGCGTCGCCGACATTACGGATTACGACACACCGGAGGTCACCGATGCGCCATTCCGTTTTGCCGGCGTGAAAGATCACTCGCGGATTTACCAGCGTCGCTAAGAAGTGCGAACCGGCGTACCAGCGTCGTTAGTAATGGTCGTGGAATTCAACCGGCTGGCAACCCACGTCGTCAACCACAATCCGACCAAAATGAGGCCGTAGGTCAGGATGAAACTGGCGACCGTGTCAGTAGCCCAGTGGGCACCGATGATCACGCGGCTGGCAGCCATGAGAATTCCCCACACCGTTCCGACCCACAGCGCAATCCGCCAGGCTTTGCCACCGAGCGGGCGCAACACGATAGCCAGGGCTGCAAGAGTGGTGCCCTCTTGAGTGTGGCCGGACGGGAATGAGCGGTGCCCATTAGGCAAATTGATGTGATACCACGGCTGATAGGGGCCTTTTCCGGCATCAACCTCATAGGGGCGGAACCGACCCCACAAATCCTTCATTTGGTCATTGATTCCATGCCCAGCCCACACTATTGCGAGCATAACGACAGCCGAGATGGCGATAAGGCGCAAGGTCTCATCTGACAGATTTCGAATGAGCAACCACGCAACCATCGAAACGATAATAAGAAGGACAATAGCCATAAACAGTGCAGGGGCGAACTGAGACCAGCTCATCGTGTCAGAATCATCATTATTGGCCACGCCGATGGGCGTTCCGGCTGAAAGGTTTGCACTCCATGAACGACGATATGATTCAGCCTGCTCAGACCAGCCAAGAATCGATAAGAAACTAGCCCACGTGAGCAAAATGCTTCCGAGCCCTCGCGCGATTTCTGGAAGAGAGGAGCGGAGGAGACATCCCGCAAGAACCTGCATAGCCAGAGCGCTCAGCACCGCCGGTGGGAACTCGCCGTAGGACTGGAAGAGCGTGCCAAATACGCTGTCATGGTTGATGACAGCATCACTGACCTGCTTGTCAGTGAAAGTGAAGATAATCAGCAAAACGGCGGCCACGCCGAGTAACGCGGTGACCGCCGTGGCATTGACACCACCCCCGTCGTGTTGACGACGTGGGGTCGTGCCCGGGTTTTCGCTCGGCGGGGGAGTAGTGCGAGCCGCATCCGGCTGCGATTCTGATGCCCAGGCCTGGCTGTCATGGGCCTGGTGAGTGGGGATACTAGGTGCTTGTGCCATACGTATGGTGTACCAAGCTTCTTTAACGTCCCACTGACGTAAACATGAACACTAAGTGAAGCTCGGGGGAACCAATGGCGGGTGGTGGTGTGCCGCACCGCCGACACACTTTTGTCGTAAAACCCAAAAACCCGCCATACGCCGGAGCGATATGGCGGGAACCCGACCACCTAGGAAAGCTTCCTAGACGGTGGATCGGGGGTTAGACCGGGCATTGGATCGGGGGTTGGACCCGACCGTGAAGATAGCCCTATTTCTTGTCGTCCTTGAGGGCGTGGCGGCCAGCTCCATTCTGGGAGTTGCCCTTACCATTGTTGCCCTTCTTCTGGCCACCGTTGTTCTTTGGTGCGCCGGGCTTCTGAGCACCGTTGTTCTTGGTCGCATTGCCCTTGCCAGAACCCTTACCAGCTTTAGCCTTGGCACTCGGTGCCTGAGGAGCGCTGTTCTTGGGGGCGCTGTTCTTGGGAGCGGACTTCTTTCCGTCTGACTTCTTAGCGTCCTTGGCCTTCTTCTCCGCCTGAGCCTTGACGTCCTTAGCTTCCTTCTTCAGGTCTTCAGCTTTATCCTGAGCGGCTTTCTTAACCTCGTCGGCCTTATCGTCGGCGCGGGAAGCAGCGTCCTTGGCATCAGCTTTAGCCTGCTCTGCCTCATCCGCGGCCCGGTCGGCAACGTCGGAAGCCGCAGCCTTAAGGTCTTCCGCCTTGTCTTTGGCGGCGTCCTTCAGCTCTTCAGCCTTGCTCTGGGCAGCTTTCTTAACGTCGTCGGTCTTCTCCTTGGCCTGGTCGGCCTTCTCAGCCGCCGCGGCCTGAGCGTCGTCCTTAGCTTCGGCGGCCTTCTCCTTGGCATCCTCCACTTTGTCCTCTTTGCTGTCGGCAGAGGAGTTCGACGTCGGGGTTTCCGTCTTGTACACCAAGCGGGGCTCGTCGTTGTTCTTCGGCGGTTCCGTCGATACGTTCTTGGAGGAACGAGACTTGTACGTTGCCCACCCGCCGGCAACGAGTGCAACGAACAGGACGATAAATAAAGGCTTCTTGCTGCGCTTCGTCTTCTTCCCAGCCGCTTGATCCAGTGAATCGGTCACGGAATCGGGCAGGCGATCGCTGACGGAATCAGGTAGGTTGTTCGACGCAGCGGCTGCAACATTGCTGTCGGTCTCTGCAGCTTTGCCCCGAACGTCGGACGCGGTGTCCTGGGCTTTTCCGGCGAACTCGCTCGCTTTGTCCGAAGCCTTGTCCGCGAACTCGCTGGCCTTATCAGTGGCCTTGTCCGCAAACGCTGCGGCCTTCTTCTGGAAAGCCTCAGCGCGCTTCTGAAGAGCATCAGCCTTCTTTGCGTTCTGCTTGCGGGCCTTGGAGGCCTTTTTATCCGCCTTCTTCTGAACTTTCTTAGCCTTCTTCTCTGCCTTGGCGCGGGCCTTATCTAACTTCTTTCCAGCTTTATCCGCTTTGTCGGATGCAAGGTCATAAGCGCGTTCGCTCTCTTCGCGGATGCGATCAACGACAGCCACGGCAGTGGGGTTTGCTGAAGCGCGCATCTGCTCCAGAGTGGACTTCTTCTTTGACATGGCTGAGTTCTCCTTGGATGAGCTTTCGGAGGACGCTTTCTTGTCCTTCTTCCCCTTAGCCTCGGAGGAATTATCGGAGGACGAATCGTTGGCGTTCTTATCTACCTTACCGTTATCGCCCTGACCACGCGGTTTCCCGGGGTTAGATTCCCTCGCTTTTGCGTATTCAACGAGCCGCTCAACGGGATCGAAGTCGCGAGCTTCCTTATTCTCTTTTCGCTGTTTGCGGGCGTCGGAGAGGTTGCGTGCCGCGCGCAAAAACATGGTTGTGTCCGAGGAGTTCATGGTTCTTCCTTACCGGTTTCTTGGTTAGAGGCGGATCTTTATAACGTGTCTTTTACTACTGTAGTGGGGTGAGGGGGCGGTTCGTCTAGTAACTACGTACAATGAGTGTCGTGAGTACGCAGAAGACAGCAACCGCGATTTTGCACACTAATCGTGGCGATATTTCTATCGACCTCTTCGGTAATCATGCTCCCCAGACCGTCGATAATTTTGTCGGGTTGGCTAAGGGCACGAAGGATTACTCGGAGCGCAATGCTTCGGGTGGAGAAGAGGGCCCGTTCTACGATGGCGCAATTTTCCACCGCGTCATCGACGGTTTCATGATCCAGGGTGGGGATCCGACGGGAACAGGCCGTGGTGGTCCCGGTTACCGCTTTGGTGACGAATTCCACCCCGAACTGCAGTTTGACCGCCCGTACTTGTTGGCCATGGCGAATGCTGGCCCGGGCACCAACGGTTCTCAGTTCTTCATCACCGTCGCCCCGACGCCGCACCTGAACAACCACCACACCATTTTTGGTGAGGTCACCGATGCGGATTCTCAGAAGGTCGTCGACACGATCGCGGAAACTAAGACGGATCGCTTCGATCGTCCCTTGGACGACATTGTGATTGATTCCGTGGAGATCGTCGAGAACTAGTTCGAGCCGTCGGCTTTGTGTCGTCGGCGGTGTACTATCGCGACGACTAACGACGAGTAACGCGACGGCCGTGTCAGTGCGTGTAGCGTCTCGGTACGTGTACTGCGTTGGTACGTGTAACGTGTGATGACGTGCTGACACGGACGATTCGCCAAACCCCTGTGACCTCGGGCGCGCTGATTGCCTGCATTGTTGTGTACCTGGTGACGGTTGTGCAATCCGGGTCCCTGGAAGGCAACACGCATGAGTCGTCCTTGGCGGCGTCGTGGTGGTTGTATTTACCCGCGCTGACGCCCGACAACGAAGCTCTCCTCCGCGGGCTAACTTTCAGTTTTCTTCACTCCGGTGTGACGCACCTCCTGTTCAATGGGGTCATGCTGTGGGTGTTCGGGGTCGGTATTGAACGCACCTACGGTTCGCTGGCGATGGCGATCATTTTTGCAGGCACAAGCTACGGGTCGGCTGCCATGATCCAGTGGCGCGACCCACTGTCACTGACTGTGGGGGCATCGGGAGTGATTTATGGCCTGATGGCTGTTGCCGCAGGCATGTACGTGAACAATAAACCGCAAATGAGAGCTCTTATTGTCCTCATTGTGGTGAACTTGGGGTATTCATTAATAACTCCAGGCATCTCATTGTGGGGCCATATTGGGGGATTGTTGACGGGTGCACTGATGGCCGTTGCGATCTACGGCGCTCACATCATGACGGGCGTTCGCGGGCCAGGCCACCGTGTAGGGCGGTTCGTCGCTGCTGGTCTAGGAACCGCTGGTATGGCGCACGGTGCTGGCTCGATGTCGAGTGGCACCTCATTGCTCGGAGGTGCTGGAGGTGCCATGTGGGGTGGCTCCGGTGGATTGCAACGAAGGCTCCTTGCGCGGCTGTCCGCCTCGGTGGCTGTATTTGTGGTCGGGTGTGGAGCGATGGTGGTCTACCTCGCACAGGTTCATTCCGCTTTGGGGGCGTAAGCGCGCTGGGCGTGTAACCGGGGGCATGACCGTGGGGGGATAATCGCTCGAATTGGGTGTATTTCCCGATGAAAATCGGCGTCTGGGCTACCAAAAGGCGGGGATGAGGTCTACAGTTGTTGTGTACAAGACGATGAGGAACCCGGTGAGAATCCGGGGCGGTCGCGCCACTGTGACTTCGTTAGCAGTCGGGTAGTACGCCTGGTCAACCTGGTCGTTCCAGGCAGGAACTATCCGAATATTGGATCCGCTGAGGTGAAAACCCCAGGTTGTGAGCATGCTTAACGAAGCAGCCAGATACTCGCGTTTTGTATTTACTTTCTTTGTTACGCGTCATATCAAAAGGAGTTGCTGCTGTTGGCTGAACTATATTCTTTTCTCTTGTGAAAGTAGGCGGAGGTTAACTCACGCCCATCACAATTTCTCAAACTAGGAAAATTCTTTTCTTCTAGTGTTGTTACTCCATAACGAAACGCCCAGGCAGGCGCGTGGTCTCGTATGCCAGGGCGTTTCTTCACTTTCATTGTTGAGGTCTACACTCGCGTAGGAATACGTATTGTTTATTTTCCGGAAGAGGAAGTGTTCATTATGACCGATTCATCACTTCGTGCGGCCCAGCCCGCATCCCCATCGCGTTCGTCGGCACGTGCGCTTGCAGAAGCGATTGATGTCCCGTCATCATTTGTGTGGTTGTTCTCTGCACTGGTTATTGGCTTGTTGGTGTACTACTTCATTGGTATCGATCAGGGCGCTACCAGTGTCTTCGGTAATGACATGCACATCCACGAGTGGGTGCACGATTCCCGCCACTTCTTGGGATTCCCCTGCCATTAATCTTCGCGTCGGTATCAGGTTTGACCTGGTGGACGCCCATATTTGGAGTTAAAAATGGAACGCCAATTCGTTCTACGCTGCGGGGGCTTTGGTTTACTGGCCGGACTGTTGTCCTTCATCTTTGCCAGGTTGTGGGCAGAGCCCATCATCAGCCGGGCCATTGATTACGAGGAAGGGCGTGACGAGGCGCAAGATGCCCTCGATAAAGCCGCTGGTATTGCCACCGATGGTGGCGATGAAACCGAACTGTTCAGCCGCACAATTCAATCGACCGTGGGTATCGGTACTGGCATGGTTCTCATGGGACTAGCGCTAGGTTTGCTGTACGCGGTTGTGTTCAGCTTGTACCTCCGGTACGCCAAGCCAACTAACATTCGTGGTGCGGCCATCGGTGTTGCAGCTGCAATGTTCGCCTGTCTCTACATCGTTCCCTGCTTAAAGTATCCGTCGAATCCGCCCGCTATCGGTAACCCGGACACAATTAAACAGCGCACGTGGCTCTTCCTCACGATGATTATCGTGTCTGTGATCGTCATGATTGGGGTTGTTTTCCTGCACAAGGCTTTGTCCGCGCGCATGGACTCATGGATTGCTTTCCTCATTTCGGCAGCCGTTTTTGCTGTCATCATGTACGCGTTTAGTCGGCTGCTCCCACCCCTAGGGCATTTGCAGGCTAGCGTCGACGAGTTTGGTCGGCATAATTCTGAGACACCTCGCCCGCTGACAGATCCGGACGGGAAGATCGTCTACCCAGGGTTCCCTGCAGATGATCTTTACTATTTCCGCGTCTATTCATTCATGGCCCAGTGCATCTTTTGGGGTGTGATCGGATTTGGTACCGCGTTGGTGTCCAAGAAGGCCATCCACAAAGCCGCTGTTCAGGCTGAGAAAGAAAAAGTCGCGGCCTAAATTCTGGCCCTACAACCGTTCGGCGTAGCTATGTAGTGCAATACGTAGCTACGCGTTGCCATATTGGTGGACATATCGTGTGTGCCGGTAGATATCCGTGGGATCATCGGGATAGGTGAACTGTCTGTACCGACACCGGCTGACACACAACTAATTAGTTGTCAACATAGCTTGCAGACAACCAACGAAGACCTTATTGTGAGAAGCAGCACCACCGTATGGTGGTGATGTAAGGAAATAAAAAAGTAGGCCACCGTGCGGCTACACGTTGACCTACTCGGGGCAAACCCCTCTTAGCAGAGTTTCTCGATCAGATCGAGTAAAGCTGCTAAGTGGCCAGCCAAAGGCCCATATTTCAAAGCCAGGGCGAGGATCCGGACGATCACGGCCCTGGCTTTGCTTATGCCTTTCAGCCAGCCTTTACGGCCCCTGGGGATAGCTTTCCTATCCATACCATCACCTCCTTCCGTTAAATTTGGAGGTCCCCTTCATCGCTGATAGGAGGCCCCACGTGCTTCACGCGGGACAGCCGCGCAGCAACGAAAGGGGGCTTGACATCACGTCAAGGCCGAAAGTAACCATAGCAAATTCGAACGCTCCATGGCCGGCCATGAGAAGTGGGGTTGAACAGCAATGAACACAGCGCACGTGTGTGCCCATACGCCTTCACACGCCCCACTAATCAGCTCGCTAACATGCGCTGAGCTGCGGTACGCCGAAGATCACTTTCCGTTCTTGGGGTGAAGGAATCTCACTGCACCCCTACGGGCCACGAGGCCGGCAACAAAGTTGTAGAGAGCACGCAGTGATTGAGTGACCATGCCACAATCACAATGTGCCAAGAAGGCAATGCGTTGCATTAATGGAAAAGCCGCCTCGTGGTGGGACGATCTCAGTGGGATAATCTCAGCATGAGGCGTTTTCATCGGCAGAGCCGCACCCCTATCCACGTGGTGCGGCTCATCGTTGTCTCGGCACCGCTCGCGAGCGCGCATCTGCCGCGATTCGCGTCGTCAGAAGATGCAGTTCGGTGGGCAGATTATCGGCACACGCTGCGTCGTTACGAGGAATTCAGTGATATTAACGACGCGGGTTCGTGTAAAGAAGACGCGGACGGCCCCACCCCTTCGCGCGTTTTCGTCGGCAACCCGGGCCCGTGGGACGTGGGGGAGTGGGCGGGAAAGCCTTTGCCTCTCGTGTCGCCAATGAAGATTGCGCAGTGGAGGACAAACCCGGACTATGTCGGGCATGGTGGGGAATCCCTACGCACCTATATCGACCGCGTGGCGAAGTGGGCTGACGAGCTAGAACCAGGGGAGTACGTCACGGTCAGCGACCAATCCTTGGGGCGCGCACTACTCGTCCATGCCCTGGGCGCCCAGCCCGACGCCTTTTGGCGCTGCGATATTCCCCCCGAGTGGCAGATGCGATTCCACCGTCGGCACAGCGGGGACAAAGAAATGTGGACTCTTCGCGGCCTAGCACCCGTCGATCCGGCGTCGTCGGGAATGCTGCGATAATGCTGCGATAAGGCGGTTAGGGCCCGTTAGGCAGTTGTGCTTATTTCCACCCCATAGTCATTAAGAGCCCGACGACGAAAAGCCCGAAACCGATGGCGTAGTTCCATGCATTGAGGTTCTGCATGAACGGGATTTGCGGCCCAGCAATGTAGTTGACCACCAGCCATAAAAGTCCAGCAATGATGAAGCCGAACATGATGATGCGGTACCACAGCGGGGTGGACGCATTGTTGAGCTTGACGGGGGTACGGGTGGACGTCGATGACGACGCGGGCCTCGACTCTGAGGACTCAGTTACCTTTGACTTCGGCATATCAACCTTTCTGACTCCGCGTGGCAGTGCGTGAATGATGGTTTTGTCTGCCATGCAAGGTTAAGGGCAGCGCATACATCGGCGGTATGTGGCCCTGTTACACGATGTCGTGGACTCCGACATAACAGCTTTAGCGTCACCATAATACGGTAATGCTGGTGAAACCACTGACAGGGTGTCGGTAGGGCAAGTATTGAGGCCCCGGGCTAGTGAAATGAAGGCGAGATGTGAGGCCCCGCAACTCCATGGTTGTGCAGGCCTCTACCGCGAATGATCATCAATCGGCAGATGAATTTTTCTCACCGGCCCCCACACGGCAGCTGGTTCGTGGCCACGTATCCAGTTACGGACGTCGTCGGAGGATAGTGCTAGCAGGGCAATAATGGTCGCTGTTGTGAGAAGCAAGTTGTTGTGACCAGCTGCGATCATGCGCATTCCATTGCGATCAAGGATAGAAATCACGATGGCGATGGTGAGGAACAGCATCAGAGCATCACGCGCGTGCGTAAATCCGCCGAGCGTGAGCAGAACCAGGATCAGGGTGCCCAACGTTAATAAGCCGACGTACCATTGCGTGGCGACGTAGGCGGTATGGTGGCTGAAGCCCATGTCCTGCAACGTTCCGGGGATAAATCGATGCTGATCCGCTTTGTATAGCAGTACGACACTTTGCCACGCGACGACGAGGAATAGCATCCCCATGGACAACATCAGATTCGGTGGCCGCGGTGTACGCTGCGCATTTTTGGGACGTCGGGCAGCGCGTTCCTCATCGGAAATATCGTCGTCGTAGTGCGTAGATGCCCGGCCTGTGTAGCGGGTTCCGTTGATTGTCGAGTCCACATTGTCCGAACCACGTGCCATGATCGGCTCAGCATCGTTGCTTTCCTCGTTGGTGGTTTCAGTTTCGGCTTTTTCCGGGACGTCGCTGGCGGTCTCAGTAATGTCCGACGGAGTGGTGGCTGCGGTGGTTTCCGACGGGGTGTCGCTCTCAGCGGTGGCTTCCTCGATCTCGTCGGGCAGTTCCTCGGGCGTTCCCTCCGCACTAGCGCTGTCGTTTACGGCAGAACAAGAGTGCAATCCGACCCGACTGACGTCGACAATGGGAAGATCCCCGTCAGTGTGTATTTTGTCGCCGCCGCCGTTGACATGGTGATAGCCCGTCGAGAAATCCTCAATCATGGATACCGAACTCTCGGGGACATAAGAACGAACGGTCGATACGACGTGGTCGCGTTCCCTATCGATATCGGCAGCAATGCGATGGGTTACTTGTAAGGTGAAAAAACTAACGCCGACGGCTGTGTCATAGCTGGCGGAACCGACCCAGTCCACGCGGTGGCCCCCTGGAAGAGGCCAGTCTTTAGGGCATCGCCAGAGCCGAATGTGGTGTCGTCGTGAGGGGGAACCATCCACTTCCTGCTGGTAGGCGAGGTCTTGCTCGCGATCGAAGAGGATAAGCGGACTCACCGGAGCCGCAGGATAGGACGCTCGAGTAATGGAGCTCCATACAATTTTTGCCGACGACCGAAACGTCACCGGGTCGGCCAACGTCCAGCCTGCTTCAGTCATCGAGCGGTGGAGCTGCTCGGCAGTGCCGTCGAACGCGATATTAACCGGATCACCCAGTAATCCATCCGAAGTCCGAGTGCGTCCGATGAAGTAATTGGGGACGTAAATTCGCGTCAAAATTCGGTGAAGCCGGGGGAGGGTGAGATAAGCAATTACGCCCCACGCAGGGATGATTAACAGCAAACGAAAATCTAAAACAAAGCTAAGTTTGAAGTATTCTCCCGCTAACCAAATGGCAGCTAAGCCTGCGAGCAGGAAAAATGTGTTATCGATCCGCTTCTCCCGCGGTGTGCGGGAAGACAACTTGCGCAACGACGTCAAATCACTGGCATGCGACCACATCGACGACAAAGATGGCATAGCCATACCCTAGTAAAACCACATGCGCTCCGTAATAATCAACCGCATAGGAACCGCAAACCTGCCGCATGTCCACCGCATCGGATTCGCATCGGGGATCACAAATCCCCCGCGTAGGAATCAGTTACGCAGAAGACAGAGGGTGCATATGCCGGAATGTGATCAATTGCTCCCGAACGTGATCGAAGATAGGCATGATGCCTGTTTCGGGTGTATACCGCCCCCGGAACGGGGTACCGTCCTCACATAAAGACAGCAACGCACCGTCGCAAACCTGAATATTTATGACGAGAAAGGACGCGACGCCCCCCTCCAAGTTGGGTTAATCACTGTTCAAGTCCAAGAGTGCGGTAAGTCACGACGGTGAGCTGTGGTGCAACAGCCAACAAATCGGCTTAACGTAGTGGCCATGACCACGCGAAAAATTGGAGTGACCGAACTGGCTCTGCGTGATGCTCACCAGAGTCTCATGGCAACACGCATGGCCCTCGAAGACATGGTCGATGCCTGTGAGGATATAGATAAAGCCGGGTACTGGAGCGTGGAATGCTGGGGTGGCGCAACGTTCGACGCCTGCATCCGCTTCCTGAACGAAGACCCGTGGGAGAGACTTCGCACATTCCGCAAGCTCATGCCCAACTCACGCCTTCAGATGCTGCTTCGTGGCCAGAACCTTCTGGGATACCGTCACTACGAGGACGGCGTCGTCGATAAGTTTGTTGAAAAATCGGCTGAAAACGGCATGGACGTCTTCAGAGTTTTCGACGCGCTCAACGACCCCCGCAACCTTGAGCATGCCATGCAGGCTGTAAAGAAAGTGGGCAAGCACGCGCAGGGCACCATCTGCTACACGGTGTCCCCGCTGCATGATGTGCAGGGATACATTGACCTAGCAGGGCGTTTGCTGGACATGGGCGCGGATTCGATCGCGCTCAAAGACATGGCAGCGCTGCTCAAACCGCAGCCCGCGTACGACATCATCCGTGGCATCAAGGACACCTACGGCGAAGATACGCAGATCAACGTCCACTGCCACTCCACCACCGGCGTCACGATGGTCACCCTCATGAAGGCCATTGAAGCCGGTGCGGATGTCGTCGACACCGCCATTTCCTCCATGTCCCTCGGCCCAGGGCATAACCCCACCGAGTCTCTCGTCGAAATGCTCGAAGGAACCGACTACGAGACCGGGCTCGACATGGATCGGCTCATTAACATCCGCGACCACTTCAAGACAGTGCGCCCGAAGTACGCGGAATTCGAGTCGAAAACACTGGTCAACACCAATATTTTTCAATCGCAGATTCCGGGCGGAATGCTCTCCAACATGGAATCGCAGCTCAAAGCCCAGGGCGCGGGCGACCGTATCGACGAGGTGATGAAAGAAGTCCCCGTTGTTCGGAAGGCTGCCGGATACCCGCCGTTGGTGACGCCATCGTCACAGATCGTCGGCACTCAGGCCGTGTTCAACGTGCTGATGGGCCGCTACAAAGTACTCACGGCTGAATTCGCCGACCTCCTCCTCGGATACTACGGCGAAGCCCCAGGTGAGAGGGGTAAAGACCTCATCGAACAAGCCAAGAAGCAGACCGGCAAAGAGCCCATCACCGAGCGCCCCGCTGACCTCCTTGAGCCCGAATGGGACAACCTCGTTGAGGAAGCTGACAAACTCGACGGCACCGACGGGTCCGACGAAGACGTCCTCACAAACGCCCTGTTCCCGCAGGTCGCGCCGGGATTCTTCAAGGCTCGCCCCGATGGCCCCAAGAACGTTGGCAAGACTAAGGAGCAGCTCGAGCGCGAAGAGGCGAAGGCCTCTGGCGACGCCACTGCCATCCGCGAACCGATTACGTACAAAGTCACCACAGGCGGCCGTAGCCACACTGTCTCCGTGGAACCCGCATAAACCAGTTGATCACCGCGAAAGACAGCAGAAACGGAGCAAATAAATGAGTGAGCAACCTCACGATCCCAGCATGCCTGAGCGCCTCGAACAGCTGGAAGAAGAAAAGAACCGCATTCGCCTCGGCGGTGGACAGGCACGCCTGGACAAGCAACACGACCGCGGCAAGATGACCGCCCGCGAGCGCATCACCAAGCTTGTCGACGAAGACACGTTCCAGGAAACCGGAATGTTCGCCAAGCACCGGACCACGCACTTCGGTATGGACAAAGCCGACGCCCCCGCCGACGGCGTCGTCACCGGATCTGGCGCGGTCTACGGACGGCCAGTGCACATCGCATCCCAGGACTTTAGCGTCATGGGTGGGTCCGCTGGCGAAATGCAATCCAACAAAGTGGTCGCCATGATGAAGGCCTCCGCGACTACCGGCACGCCGTTCGTCTTCATCAACGACTCCGGCGGAGCGCGAGTGCAGGAAGGCATTGATTCTCTCTCCGGATACGGCCGCGTGTTTTATAACAACGTGCTGCTCTCCGGGCTTGTACCGCAGGTCTCCATCATCGCCGGCCCGTGTGCTGGTGGTGCTGCCTACTCGCCGGCACTAACGGACTTCATCATCCAGACCCGCAAGGCCAACATGTTCATCACCGGCCCCAAGGTCATCGAGTCCGTGACGGGCGAAAAAGTCACTGCTGAAGAACTCGGTGGTGCCGATGCCCATATGAGCACATCAGGCAACATTCACTTCGTCGCCGACGATGACGAGCAAGCCATCCTGATCGCGCAGAAGCTCCTGAGCTTCCTGCCGCAAAACAACACTGAAGAGCCACCCATCGTTGATCCGGACGAGGTTGTCGAGCCCGACGAATCTCTTCGCGATATCGTCCCCGTCGACGGCCGTAAGGGATACGACGTTCGCGATATCATCCGCAAGATCGTCGACTACGGCGATTTTCTCGAGGTCCAGGCCGGATACGCCCAAAACCTTGTTGTCGGATTTGCCCGCGTTGTCGGCCGGACAGTCGGTATCGTCGCTAATCAGTCGCAAGTGATGTCTGGTGTTCTGGATATCAACTCGTCGGACAAAGGAGCGAGCTTCGTTCGCTTCTGCGACTCCTTCAACATTCCGCTGCTCACCCTCGTGGACGTCCCCGGCTTCATGCCAGGTGTTGCACAAGAGCATGGCGGAATCATTCGCCACGGTGCGAAGATGCTGTTCGCTTACTCGGCGGCCACCGTGCCGAAGCTGACTGTGGTCCTCCGCAAATCTTATGGCGGATCGTACCTGGCTATGTGCTCCAAGGACCTGGGCGCGGACCGCGTCTGGGCATGGCCCACCGCGGAAATTGCGGTCATGGGTGCCGACGGGGCAGTGAACGTCGTCTTCCGCAAGGAAATCAAGAAAGCCCAGGAAGAGGGTGGCGACGAAGCCGCAGCAGCTAAGAAGGCCGAACTAGTCCAGCTCTACAAAGACACCTTCTCGACGCCGTACATGGCGGCGTCCCGAGGCCTCGTCGATGACATCATCGATCCCGCGGACACCCGTCGTGAAGTTGCCCTGGCCTTGGAGCTGTTGACCAACAAGCGTGAGAACCGGCCGTCCAAGAAGCACGGCCTGGCCCCCAACTGATCGGAGAAGCATGAATACAGACAATGCATCCTCTGCTGAACTCAGTCAGTTGTTGGCTCGCCTGTCCAACCAGCTGGAGAAGCTCTCCCGCAACGTCACCAAGCTGGAAAACGAAGTTGCGGCACTGAAGCAACGCTCTGACGAGGAAATTCCTGAAGATGTCTTGATTGCGATCAGTGCGGCCGTATCCGCCTACATGGGTAACCGCGGAACCGTGCGCGCAGTTCACTTCTTGCGCCATCGCAGCTGGTCGCAGCAAGGTCGGCAGGCAGTTCAGCACAAGGCGAAATGGCAATAAGCCACGAATAGAAGGAACCCGAAAAGAATGAAACTGACAGTTACCGTCAACGGCGTCCCCTATTCCGTGGACGTAGAAGTTGAACATGAAGAACGCCCCACACTCGGCACCATCATCACTGGTGGCAATAGCAACGGGCCAACCCCCACCGCGCCGACGACGTCATCTGTCCAGGGTGTTAGCGCCAATTCCGTCACGGCGCCCCTGGCCGGCTCCGTCAGCAAAGTGCTTGTTGAGGAAGGCCAAGCCATTACGGCCGGCGAAGTGATCGTCGTCCTCGAAGCCATGAAGATGGAAACCGAAATTACAGCCCCTAACGACGGCACCGTTACCGCACTTCACGTGCAACCCGGCGACGCCGTCCAGGGTGGACAATCTCTGCTGGAGATCGGGGAATAAAACCTACATCTCGGCAGACGCTGCTGTCCCGGTCGCCTCCGGTTGCCGGAACGGTGCGCCACCTGCTTAGGTACCGAAATGGTCACAAGTTCGTAGGAAATGTCTGGCAACCACCAGTGGTGCGAAATCCGTAGTAAAGTGTCATGGTGTTAGGCGATGTGCACACGAGCGTGCCATCACCGCCGCCCGCCTGCGGGAGTTATCCACGCAGACAACTGGCGACGGTGGCCACGTCGCGATATCACAACCCCGTTCTTATGAGCGTGGGTACCCGACATGGATGCCGCTCGTTGCGTCGCAAAGCTAGAACAGAAGGAGAAGCCTATGGGTATTTCTGACGACATTAAGAACAAGGCAGACGAAGCTGGCGGAAAGGCCAAAGAAGCTGCCGGTGACGTTACTGACAACAAAGACCTCAAGGCTGAAGGCAAAGGCGATCAGGCCGAGTCCAAGATCAAGCAGGGCATCGAGGACCTGAAAGACAAGGCCTCCGAGTTCCTCAACAAAGACAAGTAAGTCGGGGACTTACCCTTTGAGGTCCTAACCGATTTCAGAGCCGGGTTATGAGCGCAGACGCGCTGGTAACCCGGTTTTTTAATACCCGCTATCGTTGTCCCCATGAACCACCGGAGCACATCCACGCCTGCCGAATACAGCGACGGCCCCACTGGACGTCGCGAAGACCCGGCCGACCGGGACTATCGGACACAACGTTTCCCCACACCATTCGGCGATATCGACGTCACCATCAATGACCACGCCATCGTGGCAGCGCACTACATCATGCATCCGGGAACCACAGATCCCGATGTCACTGGTCCCGACGTCACTGATTCCGCTGCCACGTCGGACATGAGTGAAGCCCAACGTCGCCTTTTTACACAGATCGGTGAGGAGCTCGACGAGTACTTCAGCGGAACAGGGAAGGCTTTTACCCTCCCGCTCGACGTCGAGGATGATTCCACCGAGTTCACGAAGTCCGTGCGCGAAGAGATGGCCCAGATTTCGCCCGGTGACGTGCTCACATACGGTGAGTTGGCAGAAGCCGCTGGCCGGCCGCGAGCAGCGCGCGCAGTCGGATCAGTATGCAGAACAAACCCCATTCAGCTCTTCATTCCCTGCCACCGGGTCGTCGCAACTGGGGGTTCTCTCGGCGGGTACATGGGAGGGGCTCGCGGGCTCGTCCTCAAACAACAGCTACTCGACAGGGAAGGCGTCCCCTTTACTGTCAATGGGAAGGTCGACTTCCAGGAACTCGGTCGTCGGCAATAAACGCAGTTTCACTGACCAATCATAGGTACGCGCCAACGACTGGTAGTCTCACAAGGAAATCACAGGGTATTAGGGGACAATTCTATGGCTACAGGTTCAGGGCGGGTGCAAGATAAGACTGTGTTCGCCACGTTTATCAAAAGATTCCCGCCGTTTTTTGGTACCTTGCTCGCTGTGTATTCCTTCATCGCGCTTCTGTTCAGCGCGGTCAGGCCGGTCCGGCATCAGCTGCAGAGCATCCGGGAATTCTTCGACTACGTGATCCTCCCCATGCCAGAGGTGTCAATATCATGGGCCCTTGCCCTGGGCCTGCTGGCAGGAGCGATTCTCGCCCGCAAACGCCTGGCCTGGTGGGTCAGCGTAATTCTCCTCGTGATCCTGAACATCGAGAACATCCTGCTCTTCGTGCTGGGGGTCAACGGCTACGACACCGGCAGCACGGTCACGACGGTTGAGCTCAACGTGGGATTCATCGTCCAGGCAGTCATGTTGATCGGCCTTCTGGCTACTCGCTCCGCCTTCCCGGCGCGGACACGGCACGCGGCCATCAGAAAAGCCCTCGCGGTCTATGTCATCGGGGAAGGCCTGGTCACCGCCAGTGGTTGGTTACTCGTCGAACTTTTCCCGCACACTCTGTCCCGCGGTAATCGTTTGCAATGGGTTCTCAACAAGTCCTTTGCCTTCTCGTTGGTCGATCAAAAGTTCTTCGGGGGCCACCCGGAATGGATCGTGTCATTTGTCATCACCCTGGCCAGCGCGATCGTGTTCCTCCTGTCCGTGTGGACCCTTTTCCGCAGCCAGCGCGACAATAATGCACTTACTCCCGACGACGAGACAGCCATTCGCGCCATGATCGCCCGGTGGGGAGAGGACGATTCCCTGGCATACTTCGCGACGCGCCGCGACAAATCGGTCATTTATTCTCCCGACGGGCGGGCAGCGGTCACGTACCGCGTCGAACTGGGTGTATGTATTGCGTCGGGAGATCCCATCGGCAACCCCGCTGCCTGGGATCAAGCCGTGGACGCGTGGCTGCACCAGGCGGTGATGTACGGGTGGACCCCGGCGGTGATGGGGGCATCCGATCGGGGCGCACACTGTTATTCATCCCACGGACTACAAACCCTCCGATTGGGCGACGAAGCCATCATCTACACCGATAGCTTTTCACTGAGTCAACCCGAATTTAAGGCAGTGCGTCAGGCCGTCGCCCGGGCTCGGCGAGCAGGCGTGACCGTGCGGATCCGTCGCCACGGTGAACTTACCGATGAAGAGATGGCCAGCGTCCAGCGCGATGCCGACGCATGGCGCGACACCAACAACGAGCGCGGCTTCTCTATGGCACTCTCGCGCCTGGGGGATCCGGCCGATTCCAATAACCTCCTGGTCGAAGCCATCCAAGACGCCCACCATTCACCAACCGGCGTGGCCCGACGCGTCGGCGAACTCTCCTTCTCCCCGTGGGGGCGCACCGGAGTGTCGCTGGACCTCATGCGTCGGTCACCCGACTCACCCAATGGCACCGTGGAAATCATGGTGTCGGAGCTCTGCAACGCCGGATTAAACGTCGGAGTCACACGAATCTCGCTGAACTTCGCCATGTTCCGCCAGGTCTTTGCGACGGCCCACGAACTCGGCACCGGCCCCGTCATGCGCCTGTGGAGGAGCCTCCTGGTCTTCCTGTCGCGATGGTGGCAGATGGAAGCGCTCTACCGATCCAACGAAAAATACAACCCCACCTGGGCACCCCGGTACATCTGCTTCAAAGATAACCGCGCCATCGCCCGCGTCGGACTGGTGTCCGGCATCGTTGAAGGGTTCGTGCCCGCGCCCCTGTCGCGTCGTAAACCCCCACTGACCCCCGTCGGATCCGTGAAACGAGAAGGCGCCGCCGAAGCACTCGAGCTCGCACCCCGCCTCATGGAGGAGGCCCGCGCCGGGCGCGCAGTGCACCACCGTCGCTCGGAACAAGTCAAAGTGCGCCTGGAAAAAGCACAGCGTTTGCGCGATGAAGGGGTGAGCCCGTGGCCCACTGCCATCCGGCCGACGCATACTTGTGCGCAGATTGCCGGCATGGATGATGGTGTTGCCGCCTCCATTTCCGGCCGTATTATCGCCCGGCGCGACTTCGGTGGCGTCATGTTTCTCCAGCTCCATGACTGGTCGGGCGACACACAGGTAATCGTCGAACAAGCTCGGTGCAGCGATTATGAGGCCTGGCGCAAGGATCTTGACCTTGCCGACATTATCCGCGTTGAGGGCGAAAAGGGTGTCTCGCGGAAGGACGAGCCGTCGCTTCTGGCCGACCGTATCCGGTTTGAAGCGAAATCCCTGCACCCGTTGCCCAACAAAACTGATGGGCTCACCGACCCTGAAGCGCGGGTGCGGTCCCGGCACATCGACCTGACCGTGAATGCTGAGTCGCGCCGGGCGTTGACGGCGAGGTCCGCGGTGCTGCACTCGATGCGGTGCGACCTGCACAGTTCGGGGTATTTGGAGGCGGAAACTCCCATTTTGCAACCTATTCATGGTGGCGCGAATGCACGGCCGTTTATTACGCACATCAACGCGTACAACATGAACTTGTATCTGCGTATCGCCCCCGAGCTTTTCTTGAAGCGGCTCATGTGTGGCGGAGTCAATCGTGTCTTTGAGCTGGGCCGCGAGTTCCGCAACGAAGGCGTCGATGCCACGCACAACCCGGAGTTCACATCATTGGAAGCGTACGACGCCCACGGTGACTACGAAACGATGATGACCCTGACCCATGAGCTCATTGTGAACGCGGCGACTGCGGTGCATGGGAAGCCCGTCGTGACGGCACCCGACGGCAGCATGGTCGACATTTCCGGCGAGTGGCCCGTGAAATCCGTGCTCGATGCTATTACCGAGGGCGCGCGGGCGGACGGAATCTGGGACGGCCCGGTTATTTCGGTGGATACGCCACGCGAAGAATTAGATGCCCTGATGGAACGGGCAGGCATGCCACTGCGCCCAGATGCGGACGACGGCACCATTATCGAAGAGCTCTACGACGAATTCGTGGAGTCGCGGACGAAGTTCCCCACGTTTTATAAGGACTTCCCGGTGTCCGTCTCCCCGTTGACGCGTCGGCACCGCAGTAAGCCGGGGTTGACGGAACGCTGGGACCTCGTGGCGTGGGGCGTCGAACTGGGTACCGCGTACTCGGAGCTGACCGATCCTATTGATCAGCGTCAGCGGTTAGAGGAGCAATCGCTTCTTGCCGCCGGCGGGGATCCCGAAGCTATGGAGTTGGATGAGGAATTCCTTCGTGCTTTGGAATTTGGCATGCCCCCGACCGGTGGCCTGGGAATTGGCGTGGATCGTATCGTCATGTTGATTACGGGGTCGACGATCCGCCAGTCGCTGGCCTTCCCGCTTGTTAAGCCCGATAACAGCTGACATAACCACTACATCCATGAAACCTTTAGGAAACATTGCTGAAACATTCATGATGTAGAGGTAGTAGGGCAGAACGTGGAGTTCACCACCCATGTGAGTCTCCTGCGATAAAGTACCAATTTACCCCTGAAATAAACCAGAATGCCCACGTCGTTTTAGCGGTGGGCCCGATCTCGTCACGGTTGACCCCGTGCGAGATCCATTGATCCTATTCACTGTGCACAACCCCGCACGTGGTAGATCTCACCGACAGACCACGGCTAACCAGGCTCGTTACAGCCATGTGAACGAAAAGGCGACCAGATGACGACTGTTCCCTCACGCCAGGGTCTTTACATGGTCTCAGATCGGAAGAGCGGTTCAGCAGGAATGCCGAGACCGATCTCGT